>TARA_R110002095_G_scaffold179193_2_pt1 | contig 194401 bp, 160 predicted proteins | sample TARA_R110002095 | Tara Oceans TARA_R110002095 (sample SAMEA4397255) | marine metagenome | biome: Polar Biome; feature: [SRF] surface water layer (ENVO:00010504); material: water (ENVO:00002006), including particulate matter (ENVO:01000060) such as... | depth 5 m | reverse complement strand
GTCGTGAATTTTTTCAACGGGCCGGCATGGGGGTCGGCGGCGCTGCGTTGACTTCACTCCTGGCAAATGATCTGCAGGCGAAAACTCCCACTGGCGCCAATCCGATGGCGGCCCGCAAATCGCATTTTACACCCAAGGCGAAAAATGTAATCTTCCTGCACATGGTAGGAGCGCCCTCGCATCTCGATCTGTACGATGCGAAACCCAAACTGCAAGAGCTGGATGGTCAACTGGTTCCCGACAAACTCTGGAAAGGGTTGCGGCTGGCGTTCATTCGCGAGCAACCCAAGCTGATGGGCAGTCCGTTTGCCTTCAACCAGCAAGGCGAAGCGGGCCTTTCCATTTCCGAGTTGATGCCGCACCTGGGCTCGGTTTCGGATGAACTCTGCATGATCCATTCCTTGAAAACCGATCATTTCAATCACGCTCCCGCACAACTGTTTTTCCAGACGGGTTTCTCACGCTTTGGTCGCCCTTCTCTGGGATCCTGGGTGAATTATGGTCTGGGTTCGGAAAACAGTAACCTGCCCGGCTTTGTGGTTTTGATTACGGGCAACGTCGCGGGAGCCGGCAACAGCTTGTGGGGTAGCGGTTTCCTTCCCAGCATCTATCAGGGTGTCGAATTTCGTTCTTCGGGAGATCCGGTTCTGTTTCTGTCGAATCCGAAAGGCATGACGGGTGAAGATCGCAAACGGATTATTGACAGCGTGAATCATTTAAACAAAGTCCAGTTGGCCGACATCGGCGATCCTGAAATTGCGACCCGGATTAATCAATATGAAATGGCTTACCGCATGCAGTCGGCCGTTCCCGAGCTGATGGACATTTCCAACGAGCCGAAGCACATTCACGAACAGTATGGCACCCAGCCGGGCAAAGCCAGCTTCGCGAATAACTGCCTGTTGGCCAGACGACTGGTCGAGCGCGGCGTGCGATTCGTGCAACTGTTTGATCAGGGATGGGACCATCACGGCAGTCTGGTCAAAGGCCTTCAAAGGAAATGTAAACAGGTCGACCAGCCGATCACCGCGCTGATCAAAGACCTGAAACAGCGCGGACTGCTGGATGATACGCTGGTGGTCTGGGGCGCTGAGTTCGGCCGCACGCCGATGGTGCAGGGAGACCGCAAAGCACCCGGCCGCGATCATCATAAAGATGCCTACACGGTCTGGATGGCAGGCGGCGGTGTGAAACGCGGATTTGCATTTGGCAAAACCGACGATATTGGATTCCATGTTGCGGAAAACCCGATGCACGTGAACGATTTTCATGCCACGTTGCTGCATCTGCTCGGCATGGACCATGAGCGGCTGACCTTCAAGTTTCAGGGACTCGACATGCGGGTCACTGGTGTTGCCGGCAATGTGGTTCCTGAGATTCTTGCCTGACCAGAAACGCGTGTCAGTCTTCGGTTCGCAGCATCGGCTGGACTTCGGTCACGAAATCGTTGGCATCGGTAAAGTTGCGATAGACCGACGCGAATCGCACAAAGGCAACCCCATCAACGTCTTTCAAAACAGTCGAAACATGCTCGCCGATAAATCGCGACGGAACTTCGCGATCAAAATTCTCATAGATCTCGGCCTCGATCTGTGAAACGATGGCTTCAATTTCATCGGGGCTGACCGGTCTTTTGTAGCAGGCGGTCTCAATTCCCTTGACCATCTTGGTGCGATCAAAGGGGACACGGGCGCCATCTTTCTTGATGACTTTCAGCGGCGACTCTTCGATCTTTTCGTAAGTCGTATAGCGTTTTCCGCAGGCCAGGCACTCTCGTCGTCGGCGCACACTAAAAGGTTGACTCAAACGTGAATCAATTACTTTCGTCTCACCATCACGACAAAAAGGGCACATCATAAAGACGCGACTCCTGGTACTTAAACAACAGAACCCCCCCTTCACATTCCGGGAAAGTCTGCCTATTGATATTTAAAAATAGCATGATCGTATCCGATTCACCAGTCAATTGTTCAGAAATCCAGAATTTTTAGGGGTTTACGAAAATCAACTTCGATGAACATCGTTTGAAAATGAGCATGCTATTCGATCGGGCGATCCAGAATTTCTTCATGCGCCCGCGACTCGTCCACGTCGGCTTTCAAGTCGTTTAATGTGTCACGGAGTTCCGCTTTGACACCAAACGAGACGTAAACCAGCACCACCAGAAATGCCAAACCACTGGTCAGCAGCAAGATCGTCCAGATCGTCATCCATACATACATGTTCTACTCTCACTAACTTCAGGAGGGAGTGCCTGAATCGATGGAATTCGGTTGTGTGGTTTTATCAGGAAATGCCAGCGACCCGGCGACATAAACAACAGTGGAAAATAGAAACGTCAGCAGTGTGAGGTGGGTCCCGTTGACATCCAGTGAGAACCATTGATTAATTCTTGTCACGCAAGGCCCCATCGCCGAGAGTCCCAGCAAGCCACCCAGAATGGCGCCAAGTGCGCCGATCTGACTGCCCCGTTTCCAGTATAAACCACCGACAACAGTGGGAATGGCACCCGAAAGATAGACGGCTCCGGTGACCGCGAGATAACCCCAGAGGTCACTGCTGACTTCATACCACAGCCCCCAGATCAACAGCATGGCCCCGATCACAAAGATAGCAATTCGTGTGACTAAAATCCGTGAACGCTGACTCATGGGACCAACCAGTGGTGCGACAATGTCCTGTGTAATCACGCCGCTCCAGCAGAGCAGATAGCTGTCGTGTGTCGACATAAAGGCGGCAATCATACCCGCGGTGACCAAACCCAGTAATCCGGTCGGCACCACTTTCGCCAGGAAAAGCGGCATCGCTGACAACGAAGTAATCGAACTATTGGTTTCGACCGCGTGTTCAAATTCCGCGAAGAGTTCTGGTTGTGAAGCGAAAAACGCGAATGTTCCAATACCCCAGAACACCGGCAAGGCACGTCGTGCCAGGAAGGAAACGGAGCTTAGTGCATACAGTTTCTGCGCCACCGCAGCGCTTTGACAGGAAAGCGTTCGTGCTGCGCTGGTCGGCCAGAGCATGGCCGCCGATCCAATAATGATCGTCATCTGGATGATTTGCAACCACCCGATGCCCGGCCCTTTCCCCGACGGATTCTCAGAATTGAACGGGTTGAAGTAACCATTTTGTTGTGTGGTAATCGCCGCCAATCCGTCCCAGCCAATACTCCAGAAAACAACGCCGGTCACAATCACCATGCCGGTTCCCAGAATCAAAAATTGAATCAGGTCGGTAATCACGACCGAGACCATGCCTCCGAGTACCGTGTAGAACAGCACGAGTAACAACAGGCCTGTCATGATCAGCTTGAGTGACATTTCATCCTGCAGACCGGAAATCGCGGTCAGGAACTGGGAACCGGCTTTCAGAAAGAGTCCCATATTCAACACGCCGGAAACCACCATTACGAGCGCTCCCACCACGCGCACCTTCTGCGAATAACGTTTTTCGTAATATTCCGGGATCGTCATGATCGAGGAATCGCGCAGCCGATAGACGACAAATCCGGTCAGACCGATGATTAACACGGCCCCCGCTTCCAGAAATGCGAGGTACAAAGAAGCATATTGCTGCATAAAACCGAGTTCGGCCATGTACATCACGGTGACCAGCCCGAGTTCGGTGCCCGTCATTGTCGCCAGAGCCATTCTGATACGGAGTTTTCGTCCTGCCACCAGATAATCAGACAGGTTTCCGACGTAACGATTGGCCCACAAACCAATTACGATCGAAGTTAGCAGGTAGCAACCGACGATCGACCAGTCCATCCAGGTGAAATTTGTATCGTAAAGAGAAATGGTCTGCTCCCCTTGGTCCTGGTTTCGAAGCTGAATTTCCTCATTTCACGGAAAACAGCGGAAAGGTTTCATTTAGCAGCGGTTGCAATCAAAGCCGATTCCTTTTACCATATGTCGCTTCGCAAATCGTCACGGCTCAATGACCGTTTGACCAGCAGGCTGATTCAGCCCATCTTGCGAACGAGACACCACTATGCCAATTTTGACAGTCAATTTCTAGAGTAACTGACTGGCTTCGAAATAACATCTATTATGAGGGGATGACACCGTGTCACTCGACAAAAGTTTGAAGAGCAAAAGTACGCTGGTTCGTGCACGTAACGTATTGAAGCGCGCAGAGCGTATTGAAAAATTGAAATTCGAAGATCGCTGGGTCGAAGGACAGGGCGCCCTTGGTTTGCCTAAAGTTCGTGTGGAAAAAATTTCGCTCGGCAAGAAGAAGAAAAAGAAGAAAGACGGCGAAGATGATTAATCGTCTGGTCGCGTAAGGGGAAGGAGAGTTCTCTGGTTCTGACAACTCTCCTTCACTCCAACCCTTCACTTAAGCGCAGTACAATTCAACCGGGGAGCAAGGAATGCACGCCCTGTATCTGCTACGGGCTGCCGGAGGCACTTTCACACGACGTCGCTATCGTCGTGCCGCCCATTCTTTTCTCGCTCTTACAAAAGACTGCCGCCAGGTCCAGCAACAAACGCTGCGCCGTATTCTGCGCTTGAATGCCGATAGTGACTTCAGCCGGCAATGGAACCTGGACGACTCCTGCACGATCGAAGAGTTCCAGTCCCGCTTTCCGGTTTCTGACTACGAACGTTTCCGCCCGTATATTGATCGTGTCAAAAACGGTGAGACTTCGGCACTATTAGGAACGGCCAATCGACTGCTGATGTTTACGCTGAGCAGCGGCACGACTTCCGATTCCAAATTCATTCCGATTACCGAACCGTTTCTCAAAGATTATCGTCAGGGCTGGCAGAACTGGGGCATTCTGGCGTACGACGATTTCCCTTCACTCAAATACCAAAACATCGTTCAACTCTCGAGTAATTTCGATAAGTTTCGCACTCCGGGAGGAACGCCTTGCGGAAATATCAGCGGGCTGGTTGCCGCCATGCAGAGCCCGGTTGTGAAATTACTTTACACCGTTCCCAGTGAAGTCTCACAGATTGATCAGGCGCAGTTGAAATATTACACGGCGATCCGTCTCTCGCTGGCCGACCGCCACGTGGGCATGATCACGACGGCGAATCCGAGCACGCTGTTACATCTGGCACGATTCACTGACCAGCATCGGGAATCACTGGTCCGCGATATCGCCGATGGCACACTGACGGGAGCCGACGAGCTTGATGCGACGATTTATCAGAAACTGAAACCACGCTTACAACGCAAGCAGAAACAGCGGGCGAAGGAACTGGAATCGATTATCGAACGCACGGGGCATCTTTATCCGCGCGAGTTCTGGCCCGGTCTCTCCTTGCTGGCTGTCTGGATGGGCGGCAGTGCCGGGGCCTATCTGTCACAGCTCACTCCTTACTACGGCGACTTGCCGATCCGAGATCATGGTCTCTCTGCCAGTGAAGGCCGCATGACAATTCCATTAGAGTCAGGCACGTCGACCGGCGTATTGGATATCACCTCACACTTTTTCGAATTCGTTCCGGAAGATGAAGACCCGCTGACGTCAACCAATGTGCTCACCGCCGATCAACTAGAGACCGGGCGAAACTATTTTATTCTCCTCACGACACTGTCGGGCCTGTATCGTTATCACATCTGTGATGTCGTGCGTTGTACGGGCTTTTATCAAGCGACACCGCTGCTGGAATTTCTGCATAAGGGTGCGCATATTTCTAATCTGACCGGTGAGAAAATTACGGAATCACAGGTGGTCGATTCCGTTCGCCAGGCGGTTCAGATAACGTCACTGGAAATTGGTCAGTATTCACTGATCCCCAAATGGGACGAACCGCCCCATTATCAACTGTTGGTTGAAGAGGGGGCTGCTCTGGCTGCAACACAACTGCCCGAGTTGCTGAATCAGATTGATACGCTGCTGCAACAGTCCAATTGTGAGTATGAAGAGAAGCGCCAATCGGGGCGCCTCGCACCGCTGCAACTCTGCCCACTTGCCAAAGGGACCTGGCAACGTTTCGCGCAGGAACGACAGAAGAAACTGGGGGGCAGTATCGAACAATACAAGCACCCTTGCCTGATCCCCGAACTCGATTACGCGGCTCAAATTCTCGACCGCTTTTCAAACTGAGTTCGATGCAGCCTTCGGTTCCGACATAAAACGGGAACGTGCGTCTGCTTAATCCCGCTTCCTAAAAACAGCCGCTGTTGATTACATCAGCATCAGTGCATGCATGCTGTTTCAAAATGTTGTTTTTTGGCAACATGAACGGTCTCTGGTTTCCTGAATTCGTCCGTGTAAAAATCGCTGAAAATGAATGCAGTAACTGAGTTTTCGACAGATCAGATATTTAAGCGCTGCTTACATATTTAACCAGATACATTGACAGAATTGCATATCGCTACAATCCACACTTTGAATTTGAATTTTGTTTTAATTCTCTGTAATAATCTGAGGATTTTCTCGTTAGGTTCGTAATGAATGGAAACAATACTAAGTAGATACGTTTACCTCCCAGAGGAACAGCAATTGGAAACTTCCCGACTCATTCTCAGACAGTGGTGTGAATCCGACCTGGATCCTTTTGCAAAGCTGAACGCAGATCCGAAAGTGATGCAATATTTTCCTGCAACACTCTCTTACGAACAGACTGCGCAGATGGTCGAACGTATCAAAACGCATTTTGACGAATATGGATTCGGTCTCTGGGCCGTTGAACTTAAAGAGGATGCCCAGTTCGTAGGCTTCATCGGCCTGGCGGTTCCCCGGTTCACGGCTTATTTTACTCCTTGCATCGAAATCGGCTGGCGGCTGGCGGTCCCGTTCTGGAATCAGGGTTATGCCAGTGAAGGCGCGCAAGCCGCACTCGAATTTGGATTCAATGAATGCAATCTGGACGAGGTTGTTTCCTTCACAGTTCCCGCCAATCGTGCCTCGCGACGGGTGATGGAAAAAATCGGTATGTCCTATATCGACAACTTTGATCACCCTGCCCTGGAAGATGGCGATCCGCTCAAACGCCACGTGCTGTATCGCTTTTGCAAGACAGACTGGGACGCCCGACAGCCCAACTGACGCTTATTGCGATAACCGATCCAGAATATTCTTCGTGATCTGTTGCACCATCGGATCTTTCCCCCGTAAGCCGTGCGCCCAGTCAGTGCTGCCGACCGTGAAGACGGTGCCTCCGTTGGTATACATTCCCAGTATCGCCGCACCGACGCGGTCTTTGTCAAACCGGGCATACCACAGACTGTCTCCCGGGGCCCATTTCGCAGGACAGGAAGCGAGAATTTGAAACGTGCGTGGCGTGCCGTCTTTAAATGTTGGTACAGGCAGCCCCTCTTTCATTTCAAACTGGCAACCGTCGCACTCATAACCGACGATGGTATCTTTGCCGCCGAATTCGTCTCCCTGTTTGATGCCCGTTTTTTCAAATATCCAATGTTTGGGACGATGCACTTGATAGGCTCCCGAACCATCCATGAACTGACCATGACTTTTGTGATAGCCGCCATAAAGAAACCCGACGCCCGTTAACTGATTCTCGGGGCGATTCACCAGATGATGACTCCAGAGTGTTGATAACAGACGATGATCTCCTTCCGGAAACAGCGGGTCCTGGTTATACCCTTGCTTCCAGCAGGTCAGCGCGCGACATCCCTCTTCACTGCGGACCTGCCAGCAGACTGAGTTCCCACTGAAAAAGGCGACGTTGCCTCCCTGCTTGATATAGCTCTCCAGATGGTCACGCATCGGTGCCGACCAGTATTCGTCGTGGCCAACACTCAGTACCAGTTTATAATGTTGCAGCAGTTCGGGATGTAATTCCAGATCGCTGTTGGCGGCGTAGTCGAGTTGATATCCGTTGCTTTCGGCCCAGACGATGAAAGGATATTCCCAGTTCCCAAATTGTCCGGCCAGCGGACGATCAAAGGAGACACGATGCCCCTGCAGGTTCGCCCGGCCATGATAACTGTAAAGGCTGGAGCCTCCCCAGTTGTTGTAAGCGTTATACGTATTCGTGCTGAGTTGAATCAGAATTTTTGTCTGACTGCCCGGCTGTTTGGGACGCACGATAAAAAATAGATTCGTCTCAGCTGTTCGGGAATTCCGCTGGATGAACTTGCCGCCCCGATCGCGGACCGCCAGGCGGACTTGATAATAACCGCTCTGCCAGGAATCGGGGATCGTCAGCTGAAAGGCTGCCGGCCAGTGACAGCCATGCGATGATGCATTCTCCGGAACAGGATATGCGGCACCATTTTTACGGGACTCCTTGAAGACCGTCTTTTTTTCAGGACCGAGCCGCGTGATCTCGACAGAATATTCCGGCTCCGAACTGGAAAGATGAAAGGCGACTTTGTCTCCCGGTTGATAACTCAACAGATTTGTATAACCTTCGATAAAAATCGAACCCGCATCATCATCCACAGCGAACGAGGGAGATGTAAACAGAACAATCGCGCAAACAGCCAACAACACCCGGTAACAGATTTGATTCATGGTCGTCTTCCTCAGTCAGTAAGGCCCGTCTTGAGAGTCATCTCAACTACCTTGATCGTACCACTGGAGCACAGCCGTTTCTATTCACAAACGGGTCAATCCGGATTGGAATACGGCATTCTACTTCAACGGGCTATTTCAGAGCGTGACTCGACTGTCGATATTCCCGCGGCGACATGCCCATCAGCCTGCCGAACATGCGAATCATCGCTTCCTGATGCTGAAAGCCACAGCGAGCGGCGATCTGGGAAATGGGCAAATTGGTTTCCTGCAGCAATTTGGTGATGCGTTTTAATTTCGCCTGACGAATTTCACTCGCCGGTGATCGATGCAGGGCTTTTTGAAAGCGGTGCTCCAGAATCCGACGGGAGACATTCAATTGTTGAGTCAGATCTGACACCTGGATGGCTTCATGCGCATGCTGGCGGATGAATTGAATTGCTTCTCGAACGAGATCGTCGGCAGCAAACAGCGTATCGGTGGAGGCCCGTTCTTCAATCGATAACGGAGGAATCAGAGTCGGCTCGTCTGGCGCAGGTTTTCCCTGAATCATCTGATCCAGTAATGAGGCCGCTTCATAACCAACCACATGCGACGCCTGGTTAATACAGGACAGCGGAACCGGAGAGAGTGCCGACATCAGAGGATCGTGTTCGATACTGAGGATGGCAACCTGATCCGGAATTTCCAGATGATGATTCACACAGACGGTCGCCACCTCACGTCCGACTTTACTCGTCCAGACCAAGAGCGCCACGGGCTTGGGAAGCTCCCAGAGCCACTGTTTCAATCGCTGCTGCTGTTTTTGATAGTCGGCCTCTTTCGTCAATTCATAATACGGAAAATCAAAACAGACTCCCTCTGCCTGTTCCACCGCAGTCTGAAACTCCTGCATGATGGTTTCAGGATAATGCAACGTTGGATCGGGACCGATGTAGCCGAACGAGCGGAAGCCTTTCTCCAGAAAAAACGAAGCCGCTAGATTCGCACAGCCTCGTTCATCGGAAACCACTTTGGGAATTTTGGATGAGTGCTTTCCCAACCACGAAACATTCACCGCAGGCAGGCGCCGCTTGATGATCGAGTGCTGGATGCGGGCATCCGTCAGCCGACAAATGGTGCCATGACCATTCCAAGAGGCGGGAAACTGGAGCTGTTCTTTCAATCCCCGGAACTCAATCCAGAAATCCCAGCCCCCTTGTTCGAATGCGTAATCGGCAATTCCTTGAATCACCTGGCGACTCCAGTCGCTGGAAGTCTGGACTAACAAAGCAATTTTGCGACGTTCGGGAAACCTCACTATTCAACCTGTTCTGTATCGTGAATCTGAAAAAAGCCTGTGCCTCTGTAGGTCATCCTACAGGAACTCTGTGCGTTTTTGGTAAAGAAGCCATGAAGGCCATGTAAATATTGTTAATTTAACTGCGCGTTTTGTCATTGTATTCTGGCCTGAAACCCCGATACTTTTCAATGCACAATGAAGTTTGACCGTAGCCTGGCGGAAAGTTTCCTGTTTTTTCCGCCAGGCTACGAACTTCTTTGGTGTGTTATTGCTGTCTGAATACAGCCAGGATGGATTTCTCTGTTTCTCCCATTTCGCGTTTCAAGAACGAATCATGCCTTTAGCCACCTCTCAAACGAAATACGACGTCATTGTGATTGGCGGCGGCGTGCTGGGCGCGTTTCATGCCCTCTTTTCGATGCGCCGGGGCTTCAAAACCCTGTTGATCGAACGAAATCTGTTTCCCCAACAGGCGTCGATTCGTAATTTCGGCCTGATCATTCCAAGCGCAATGCCCGCGGGGATCTGGCGCGAACGTGCGTTGGCGTCCTGCGAGATCTATTCTGAATTAAGCGAGTTGCTGGGAATTCCTCTCCGCCGCGTGGGAACCCAATATCTGGCACACACAGACGAGGAAGCGGCTTTTTTAGAACGACTGGTACAAGAACAGAATGATCCACTTTGCCCGACAAAATTTTTGAACGCGGAAGAAACAATCCGCACGAGCTGTTGTCTGAATCCGGAATTCTGCAAAGGGAGCCTCTTGTATCCACAAGACCTGCAGTTGAATCCGGGTCAGTTTTTCCGCGCGTTCGTCAACTGGATCACGTCTGCATCCGATTGTGATTATCTTCCGAAAACCACGGCGATCTCGATTAAAGAAAGTGCCCGTCATAGTCAGGTTACCACCGCTGATGGCAGCCAGTTTCAGGCGAAACAGGTTTTTGTCTGCTCGGGAGCTGATTTGCAGACTCTCTATCCGGAACTCTATACAGCAGGAAACCTGCAGTACTGCAAGCTGCAGATGCTCAAGCTGTCGAATCCCGAAAACCGTACGCTGGGAACGAACATTGCATCCCCGATCGCCTTGACGCGTTATCCGGCGTTTCTGAACGCCCAGTTCTCGCAAGGTATTTCGCTGGCGCTGCCCGCTCAGGAATTATTGGATCGGGGAATTCAAATCTGGATCAGCCAAAATGAAAACAACGAATTTATTCTCGGTGATTCGCATGAATACACGGACGAACCACCAACTGAGTTTCTGTCTGGGGAAATTGAATCGCTGATTCTCAATTATGCACGAAAGATGTTTGTGAATCTGGATTTTCATGTCACAGATCGCTGGTGTGGTATTTATACTGAGGAAAAGTCAGCAGGGCTGTTCCAGCACAATGTCAGTGATCGCGTGCAACTTGTCACAGGCATCGGCAGTAAGGGAATGACAACAGGGCCGGGGCTGGCTAAAGAAAATATTGGCCGACTCTCTCTTTAATAAAGCAAAACCTGATGTCAAACAATCGGAATCGAAACTGGCAGCTGATGACTCTGGCGAGTCTGTTTCTGGGATACGTCGGTTATTATATCTGCCGCTCCAACCTCGCGGTGGCAACGCCGCTGCTGTTGAAAGAATACGGCGGCATCGGGATCACAAAAATTCAAATCGGCACGGTGGCTTCCGTCGGGGTGATGCTGTACGCGATTGGGAAAATCTTCAATGGTTATCTGGCCGACTTCCTCGGCGGCCGCTTGCTATTTCTGACAGGCATGATTTGCTCGATTGTGTTTTCGATTCTGTTCGGTCTGGCTTCAGGCCTCGTGGCATTTATCATTGTCTGGGCCTGTAACCGGTATTTTCAGTCCATGGGCTGGGTGGCGCTGGTGAAGACGGCGTCCCGCTGGTATCCCGTCAAATGGCACGCAACCGTGATGGCGGTTCTGTCGCTCTCCTTTCTGTTCGGAGATGCCTTCGCGCGCCTCTACCTGGGCGGCCTGATCTTGCTGGGAGAGACCTATTCCTCGCTCGACTTTCTGGCAAACTGGCGCACCGTATTTTTTGTCGCCGCCGGCTCGTTAACATTAATCACTCTCTTTGTGTTTTTCACTTTAAAGTCGAGTCCGAATGATGTGGGGCTGGAGGAACCCGAGGCCAACCCGACCAATGTGTTTGGGGCCGAAGGAAATCATGCCGAACGGATCTCCATCAAAGATGTTCTGAAGCCCCTGTTTGCCAGTCCATTATTCTGGTTGATCTGCATCATGAATTTCAGCCTGACGCTCGTGCGGGAGACATTCAATTTCTGGACGCCAACGTTTCTGAATGAAGTCGCCAAGTTTGATATCGGCCAGGCGGCAATCGGCAGTATGTTGTTTCCCCTGGTGGGAGGCTGTTCGACTTTACTGGCGGGAATTACCTCGGACCGTTTGCGAGGCCGACATGGTCGGGTCGTGCTTCCCAGTTTAATTCTACTGGTAATTGCACTGAGCTTGCTGGCCACTATTGATGTCTCCGGCAAACCGGTTCTGGCACTCACGCTGCTGTCACTGGTCGCCTTTTTTCTGATGGCCCCCTATTCGTTTCTGTCCGGCGTGATGGCCATTGACCTGGGAGGCAAACGTGGCTGCTCGACGGTGGCGGGGCTCGTCGATTCCGCCGGTTATCTGGGTGCGATTTTATCTGGTCATACGATCGGAATGATTGCCCAGTATTACGGCTGGAAGATGGCGTTTGGCGGTCTGGCCGGCATTTGTTGTACGGCGATTATCGCTGGCGCAGTCTACTGGCGGATTCAGGAACGGGACATGAATCTGGCAGAAGCACTCTCATCTGAACCCGAAAAGGAGTCTCCTGATGCCTGAGGTGAAACCTGATCTGATTGTTGAGGAAATCCGAAAACGTTTCAGTGAAAAAGGAAGTGAGATGTACGTCGGAGAAGCGGTCTCACAGACAGAGCATGCGCTGCAAGCCGCTTTTGCTGCCGAGCAGGCAGGCGAAACTCCAGAGTTAGTCGTGGCCGCGCTCCTGCATGATATCGGTCATTTACTACATAAACACGATGCAGACTGTGCGACACAGGGCATTGATGATTTACATGAAAACATCGGCGCCCAGTGGCTGGTTCGATATTTTCCCCCCGCTGTGACCGAACCGATTCGTCTGCACGTCGATGCGAAACGCTATCGCTGTGCGACAGACGCGGAATATGCGTCTCGCTTGTCACCCGCTTCCGTTTTAAGTCTCCAGTTGCAGGGAGGGCCGTTTGATGAACTGGAATCAGCGGTGTTCGAACAGAACCCCTTCTCCCAAGATTCCCTGCGTCTGCGAACCTATGATGAAGCGGCTAAAATCCCCGGCCATGAAACACCGGAACTTGAGTATTTTTTAACCTATGTCCAGCGCGTCCTGAAACAACAGGCCCTGGAAACAAACTGAATGAAAGCCATTATGTCCTCCAACAAAATCCAACTCGTTATTTTCGACTGGGCGGGAACAACAATCGATCATGGTTGTTTTGCGCCGATTGCTGCCTTCATCAAAGCCTTCAAAGCCTGTGGCGTCGAACTGACACCCGCTCAGGCGCGTGGGCCGATGGGGCTGCATAAAAAGGATCATATTCGCAGCCTGTTTCAACTGGATGAGATCGCCGCCCAGTGGAAGTCAATCCACGAACGCCCCTGGTCGGAAGAGGATGTCGAACACATTTATGAAACGTTTATGCCGCTGCAGGTGAAAGAAGCGCAAGACTATACCGATCTGGTGCCTGGCTTGTGTGAAACTCTTTCGCGGCTGAAAGAACGCGGCATCAAAATCGGTTCGACCACCGGATATCCGCGCATTGTGGCCAAACCCGTTTTGGAAGCAGCCAAAGCACAGGGATATGCGCCCGATTTTTCTATGTGTGCCGACGAAGTTCCCGCGGGGCGACCTGCACCATGGATGATTTATCGGAACATGGAAGCACTGAATGTGTTTCCTCCCACGTCGGTAGTGAAAGTCGGCGATACGGTTCCCGACATCGAAGCCGGCTTGAATGCGGGCACGTGGACCGTGGGCTTGACGCAAACGGGCAGTGAAGTCGGTCTGACGGTCGCTGAATTTGAAGCGCTGGACAGCGATCAAAAAGCGAACGTGTTGCAAACCGCAGAAACAAAACTAAAAAACGCAGGGGCACACTTTGTGATTCCCACATTGAAGACACTTCCTGAAATCATCGAACAAATTGAAGCAAGCGAGAACTGATATGGACGCTGACATTCCTTATTTATTACTGACCCCCGGCCCGCTGACCACCACAAAGAGCGTGCGTGATGCGATGGGCGTCGATTATTCCACCTGGGACGTTGACTACAACCAGCGCGTCGTCGAAATTCGCGAACGGCTGGTGCAACTGGCGACAAACGCCCCCGGATACACGGCTGTCCTGATGCAGGGAAGCGGCACCTTCGCCGTGGAAGCCACCATCGGTTCGGTGATTCCGCCTGACGGAAAACTGCTGGTGATTTCCAACGGTGCCTACGGAAATCGCATCGCACAAATTGCCAGTTGTTTGAAAATTCCACTTGTGGAACTTTCGTACTCGGAAACGACACCGCCCGATCTCGATCAGATCCGCGCCACGCTGGCAGACGACACGGCGATCACGCATGTGGCGATGGTCCACTGTGAAACCACCACCGGCATGTTGAACCCGGCGGCGGAAATCGGGCAGATCGTTGCCGAGGCGGGCAAAGAATATATTCTGGACGCGATGTCTTCCTTCGGCGGGATTCCGCTTTCGATGGAAGCGTTCCATGTCGATTATCTGATTTCGTCGGCCAATAAATGCATTCAGGGTGTTCCCGGTTTTGGATTTGTGGTCGCCAATCAAAAGAAACTGGAACAGACGGCGGGTTACGCTCGCTCCTTGAGTCTGGATCTGTTTGACCAGTGGAATGAAATGGAACACAAAGGTGGAAAATGGAGATACACGTCCCCCACGCATGTTGTGTGTGCGTTCCTGCAGGCTTTGAAAGAATTGGAAGCAGAGGGGGGCATCACTCAGCGGCATGCACGTTATGTGGAGAACCAAACGACGTTAGTCACAGCAATGCAACAGGCGGGGCTGCAAACGCTTCTGCCGCGCGAATTACAGTCCCCCATTATCACCTCGTTTTATTATCCCGACTCGCCGCTCTTTTCCTTCAATCAGTTTTATGATGAACTAAAAAAACGCCGGTATGTGATCTACCCGGGAAAAATCAGCCAGGCAGAGACTTTCCGTATCGGAAATATCGGCAATGTCGTTCCTGCTGACATGCAGAATCTGGTTGAACAGATTGAACAGGTGTTAGATACTATGGCGATTTCTTCCGGCAAGACAGCATAAAAATATCCAGCAGATAAAAGTACACTTTCGGTTTTTGAAAAAGGCGTTTATAAAAAAGGTCACTTTTCTGTACTGATTCACAATCTTCGTGTCTCTGTGGTAATCAATCTCTCACTGTCTGAAATGCCATTCATTCAGACCGTGTTAACCAGATCATAGTAAGTCGTATCACATCATGAGCGATCAATGTATCTCGATTGTCCTGACGGGCGATGATCCCCCATTACAGCGTACCGTGGTTTCACAACCCGAACTGCAACCGGGAGAAACTCTGGTTGAAATTCTGTGCTGTACGATTTGCGGAAGTGATCTGCATACCTACGAAGGCACACGGTCTACCCCCTGCCCGACCATTCTGGGACATGAAATGATTGGGCGCGTGGTTGACCTGAATTCCGAACTCCCGATACGGGATTATCTGGATCGCCCCGTTCAAATTGGTGATCGCATCACGTGGTCCGTCGCAGTTTCGTGTAAAGACTGCGAACAATGTCGCCGCGGTCTCACTCAAAAATGTACGAGACTGTTCAAATACGGGCATCAGCGTTTAACCGATCAGAATTATTTGAGTGGCGGCCTGGCCAGCCATTGTCATCTGGTCAAAGGGACGACGATTTTCAAAGTACCGGAATCACTGCCCGACCAGGTCGCCAGCCCTGCGAACTGTGCGACCGCGACTGTGATGGCGGCCTTTCGTCTTGCCGGTGAAGTCCAGAACCAGTCCGTACTGATTTTGGGTGCGGGCATGCTGGGAGTCACCGCTTCTGCCGTCGCTCATGCGCAAGGCGCTGCATCGGTGATTGTGGCAGACATTGAACCAGCGCGTGTGAAACGCAGTCTTGAATTTGGCGCGACTCACACGGTCCTGGCGAAAAAAGAACAGCCGCTGCATGCCGAAATTCAACATCTGACAGACGGACGAGGCGTTGACATCGTGTTCGACATGACAGGCGTTCCGGAAGTAATGGAAAGCGGTCTGGAGTCGCTGGCGATAGGCGGTCGTATGATTCTCGTCGGTGCGGTTTACCCGGCCCGTCCGATTCAGCTCTCAGCAGAAACAATGATTCGCAAGTTACTCAGGCTGGAAGGCATCCATAATTATATTGATCTCGACCTGGCAAACGCATTGAACTTTCTCGAGCGTTATCAGAACCGGTATCCGTTTCAGCGACTCAGCGAACATGCCTTCTCTCTGGATGAAGTCCCGGCTGCGTTTACCGAGTCTGCCAATCATCGTTCGTATCGCGTGGCGATTCTGCCACATCAATCAAACTGATTTAAAAATCGATTTCAGCCGACTGACCCAGATCGATGCCACGTGCAGGACTGGCAACGCGACCATATCGACCGGTGGGTTGCTGTTGTGCTCTACGTTGGGGAGCACGCCGCGTCTGGGGACGGGCTTGAGCAAACTGCTCTCTTTCCTGTGGCAGCGATGTTCGGGATGCTAGCTGTGCTTCGGGAGCAAAGGCCACGGTTTCGTTGACTTGATGACTCTCTGTTGGGCGTCCACTGAATGGAATACGCGACTTAATGGGAAGCGGCCGTGATCTACGGCTGGCTCGGTCAGTTTGATCCAGACTGGCCAACTCGGTTTGCTCTTTCATCGCCGTTTCGAATTCATCTTCACTGTCATCAGGACCGTCATCAGGACCGTCATCAGGACCGTCATCAGGACTCTGTGAACGAATCACAAAATCCTTGTTTTCGGTCGCTGGCTGCTGTTTGGGTGCGTTGGCGGCCAGTTGTTGACCTGCGGGAAGATTCAATGCCGGGCTGCCTGCCATAATCCAACTGCCCCATTGTTGTTCGAGGGCTTCTACATTTTTGTATTTGTATAATTTGGCAATGGCTTCATCCCAGCCGTTCTTATGGGCGTCTTCCAGAAACATCAGATAGCGTTTTTTGCCGCCGGTCTGCAGCAGAAAGTCGGCCAGGGAATAACCTTCCGCATACAGTGTCAGTACCTTTTGCATTTCCGAAGGATATTCGGTCATGGCGAGCAGGCTTCTGAGGGGAATCCGTTTATTCGTTCCCATCACCTGACGATTCAATAACCGTTGGCGTTTCTTCTCTGATTCATGTTCGACGATAGTCGCTGCCCCTTCGTCGGCCCAGCGAGGCAGCGGTCGACGAAAGTGGCAGGCGAAGATCGTATGATTGACTTCGTGCGGGAGAACCGAATCCAAGATGCGTTCCAGTGATCCCTGGATCTGCATGTCCCAACCAAAGACTTCTCCTCGGTCGAACGAAAACGTAGTCGCTCCGCCGGCACCATAGTTGCCGACTTTGACTTTAATCGGACACGGGGCATACCACTTGGGGAGCTCATGTCCCAGCCAGGTGATGGCCAGTTCTTTGCGATAGATCTCAGCAGCATCGCCCACCTGTTTGGCGATTTCCGGCGTTGGTGCGTGGGTGACGAAATTAGAGGTTTTGTAAGAGGCTCCCAGCGAAAAGAATGCAGCCAGGAATAAAACGAAACAGCGACAAAGTTGAGCTTCCATGCCCTCTTGTTCCTTATTGTTGCAGCCGAAGATGCGGGTCTTCGACTGACACACTCTCAATTGATTGTAACGGGATAGTTTTTGGGTCGATCACTCGAAATGGGTTTTTGAGATATGATCGTTGGAAGAACCTGAGGTTCCTGTTGCCTGAATCGATTGTCGGTGAATTCCATTCACACAAAACAAAGTGAGTCAGGTAAGGGATGCTTAATGCAAACGTGAGGCCAATGGTTCGAAAATAACGCGTTTTGTTTTCAGAACCAGAGAAGTAGATGCCATAAGCCATAGAAGACACAAGGCTTACAGATTTCTGCTGCAAATATTGTAAGAATGACTGCTGTCAAATTTGATCCCAAACGGGATTGTAGAAATTGCAAAGCGGCCCCGATCACGCAGGGGAATGCAAATTTTACAATTCAGAAATCGACGCAGACGCAAGGTTTAGAAACGAAGTCGCGCGAAGACCCAACCTAAGAGGAAGCCGACCAGCATCAGAATTCCCAGCTCGGTAATCCGCTGGGTCTGGCTCTGTGTCGCATTGAAAAACGCCTGAAAGGCAAACCCCAGCACCATGAAGAGCGCCGCACCATATTTACCAAAACGAACCCGAACTTCTCCCGGTGGCTCTGCCGGTTCACCTGCCTGCACTGGAGAAGCCGGTTCCTGACTAGGATCGTCTGACGGGGAAGGGTTCTCCGGCTTCACGATCAGGCCTCAACTTCCAGATCTTGCAGTTCATTGATAATCATCCGGACCAGTTTTTCGAGATTGTTGCCGGTAGCAGAAGAGATTTGCATCACCGGATGTCCTAACTCTTCTTCCAGCAGCTCGGCGATCGGTTCCGCATCAGGCAGTTCGCTTTTGGTGACCACAAGAATTTCCGGGCGTTCCATCAGTGTGGGATCATAGAGACGCATCTCTTCCCTGATCTGACGGTAGTTCTGAATCGGATCGGTCTGGTCCATGGGTGAAGGTTCGACCAAGTGCACGAGCACCCGTGTTCGCTCGACATGCCTCAAGAATTCATGACCCAGCCCCACGCCTGCATGGGCACCTTCGATCAGGCCGGGGATATCCGCCATCACGAATTGATGGTCAAAACCAACTCGAACCAGGCCTAAATTAGGATATTTCGTGGTAAACGGGTAGTCTGCAATTTCGGGATGCGCCTTGGACAGCCGACTGAGCAACGTTGATTTGCCGGCATTGGGTTTCCCGACCAGTCCGACGTCGGCGATCAGTTTCAGTTCGAGTGAAATATCACGCAGTTCTCCCAGGCCTCCCTTTTCAAACTCGCGAGGTGCCTGATGGGTCGGGGTCGCAAAATGACGATTGCCGCGGCCCCCATTTCCCCCTTTGGCTACGACCACGCGATCGCCGCTCTTCTTCATATCGCGTAACAGATGCCCACGTTTACTGTCCAATACCAGCGTTCCTGGCGGGACCATAATGAGTAAGTCCTGGCCAGATCTCCCGCTCTTCAAATTCGACGCCCCGCGTCCGCCGGGATCGGCATTCCAATGCTTGTGGCCGATGATGTTGGCTAAGCTATTGACGTTCACATCAGCCAGGACGACAACATCACCACCCTTGCCCCCGTCGCCCCCGTTCGGACCACCGCGCGGCACATGGGCTTCCCTTCGGAAACTGGCAGACCCATCTCCACCATCGCCCGCTTTACAATAAATATCAACTCGATCTACAAACATAATGTTCCGTCTACTGTCACTTTTGAATGCTACGTATTCCGCTCTGAAACGCGTTCGGCCCCGAAAACAATTCCGGCACTGATTTGGGGGAACGGGGAATTGCGACGCCCGTCATACACGTCAGAAGGAATACACTTCGTATCTTCTTTGATTTCATTGACTTAAGAGTCAACCACTGGCCTCATTTTTCGCACTTTGTTTTCGATTTGTGGAAACGAACAACCCTGCATTTTCCAGCATGACAACTCGAAGATCGTCTCGACGACAACCTGCTACAAAGTACGGCAGGGATTATCCATTGTAGATGGTCTCCTTGAAAATACGAGAGCCGATTCGTGCTTTCTTATACAATCCCAGCTATGAAAGGGGAGCCGCAACGATTCTCCTGACTTTCTCTGAAACAAACCTCCGGCAAACATGTTCATTAAACCTTTTCCAGGCAGTCACTTACAACATTTCCATCTCCCTAATTTCGGATTGACCCGCTTTCGACCTCCTTTTATACTCCCGCTCCCCTGAATTTCCCCGCAAGGATGCGACAAAGGAATGACGTGATGAGTTCCCTGCCTGTAAGGTCGGTAATCGAGTTTTCCCAATTTGATCAGTTACGTGATGCGCGCGATATCATTTTCAGCGAGGCTGATGCGCTGCGCCAGATGGGTCACACCCTGGGAACAGAACTCTGCGACGCCGTCGATTTAATTCTGTCCCGCAAGGGAGCTGTCATCTTAACCGGCATGGGTAAAGCAGGGTTGATCGCACAAAAAATCTGCGCCACACTCTCATCAACGGGCACACGTTCCCATTTTCTGCATCCAGCAGAAGCCATTCACGGCGACCTGGGCTGCCTGCATTCTGATGATACCGTGCTGGCACTTTCCAACAGTGGTGAAACAGAAGAGCTACGGCGTCTGCTCCCGCTCTTTCAAAAAATGAACCTGCCTACTATCAGCATCACGGCTCGCAAGACAAGTACGCTCGGCCGCGCTTCTCAAGTTGTGTTGTGCCTGGGAAATTTAGAAGAAGCAGGCCCGCATCAGTTGGCACCTTCCACAACAACGACTGCGATGCTGGCGATGGGGGATGCCTTATCGCTGGTGATCAGCAAAGCCCGCGGATTCACACCGCTACAATTTGCCACTTTTCATCCCGGAGGAAATCTGGGACGAAAACTGACTCAAATCAATGAAGTCATGCGTCCGCGAGACGAAGTGCGTGTGACACATGAAACCAGTTCCATCCGCGAAGCTTTTGTCAGCTTGAGTTGCCCCGGCCGTCGCAGTGGCGCTGTGATTATTGTCGATGATTCCGATCGAGTCGCAGGTATCTTTACCGACAGTGACCTTGCCCGACTGCTGGAAGAACGCCGCGATGTGCAACTGGACCGACCGATCTCTGAAGTTATGACAGCCCAACCGACCACCATTCAATCCGATGCTTCTCTGGAAACAGCAGTCACGCTGTTAAAAACGCGCAAACTCAGTGAACTGCCGGTCGTTGATCAACGTCAGCATTTAGCTGGTTTGATCGATATTACCGACGTCATCGGCTGGCAGCCTCAACTGGAACCAACCGAAGACAAACAGGCGGGCTAACCCGCTTTCGATTTTCCTTTCTGACACTCCTCTCTTTCATTTTCACTCTTTCATTTTCAATAGAAACGACTTTTCCAATTCCATGACCGGAGCCATTCAATATAACAGGAATGGATTATTCGATCGCCTGATCGCAAACCGGCTGTTGTTAACTTGGGTGACAACACTCTCTTTGACCGGCGCGTATCTGGTGTATGCGCAGGCGCTGCAGCATGTCATCAAGGAAAAAATCATTCGACGTGAATTTCCGAAAGAGGTCTTCACGTCTCCCGCCCATTCTTCGGGGAGTAACGAAAAGGCCAAGACCTATCTGCCTGAAATCCCCTGGGCCGCCGATGCCCGCTATCAGTTCAAGGACGAAAACGTCTTCATTTATACTGAGAGCTGGAAACAGGAAGAGCAAAAAAAAGCGGCCCGCTTAAAGCCGTTTGCCATGTTGATGTTCGACAAAAAAAAGGGGGAATCTGAAGCTCCGTTTGCCCTGATGAGTGAACAAGCGCTGGTCCGGTTTGAACAACCGTTTGGAATCAAACATACCGACCCCGGTCGGATGATTGCCGGCTCTCTGGAAGGCGATGTAAAAATTACAGGGCCCAACGGGCTGATCATTTATGGACGAAATTTCTTCTATGACGAATCGTCAATGAATATCTGGAGCGACCATGAAGTCCAGTTCGCATACGGAGATCATCGCGGACGCGCCCGTGGCATCGAAATGAAACTGATTCCGTCTGCCGAGAAACCAAAGGAACTCAAGCCGGCGGCGGACGGCATTCGTGAAATTGTGCTTCGCCGCGACGTCCATATGATACTGGCATTGAAGAAAGAGGAGGCAGCAAAAGCTTCTGAGACTGGTATCGCACGTTTTGCCACGGTCAAAAGCACGGGCAGTTTCACCTTTAATTTAGAAACGAATCAGGGCACGTTCACAGATACCGTACGCGTACATCATCCGACCAATGCCTACCAGGCTGATACCCTGGATTGCGACAAACTACAACTACAGTTCGTTCGCAAAGCAGAATCCAATGCAGAGAATGAAGCAACAGTAACTGAGCAAGCAGAAAACAGACGACCATCCAACCATAGTAGTGGCAAACTGGAATTTGCGGAACTGGTGGCAACAGGCACGAACGTCATACTGATTTCCGAAGAAAACCAGTTTTCAGGCAGGATGACCCGATTCTCTTATAATGAACAGACGAAGACGATCGTCCTCACAGACGAACGCGATGTGCGTGTTAAGCAACAATCATCGAAACTCCAATGTCCCGAGATTATCGTCCAGCAGAATGAAGAGGGCCGCCTGGAAACGATTCTCTGTAACGGAGCTGGCTGGATCATACACACTGATTCCAAGACCGGGCAAATTTCGATGGCGGCGCAGTGGGCCAAACTGATGAAAAAATCGATCGACCCGGAAACCCAACTGGAGATGATCGAATTACAGCAGCAGTGTATTGTCAGACAGCCCAACGAACAATTTGCACTGCGGGCGCAAAATATCAAACTGTGGTTGAAAGGAGATTTACCTTCCTTGAAACAGTCTGATTCGCTCAAACAAAAACAACACCCGTCTGCTGACGGCAGTGCTGAAGACAGTGCTGAAGACAGTGCTGACAACAGTGACGTACAGAGCAAGCTTGATCCCTATAAAATGATTGCGGTACGCGATGTGGACATCTCCAGTCCTCAACTTAGCGGAACTACCAAACGACTCGAAATCTGGTTTGACCAGGCGACGTCACCGCAGTCGGCTCCCAATGCCCCACTCAGCCAGCAGCCGCAGTTAAGGCGCGCCCCTGTCAAACAGGTTGCGTTTGCTGTTAACGATACAATCCCTTCGCGCGAAGCGCGCACGAGAAATGTGAGCGGACCGTTTTCTGATCCCGGAAGAAGGCGTCTTCCCACCAATCAACGGTTACAAGCGGATTCCCCGGAAGGGCGCACGGTTCTCCCGTCTCGTAGAAAATCCGTGTTTTCGATGGATGATCAAAAACCAGAAGAACCACCCGAGCCGGTGATCGTGAAAGCCGATCTGATGAAATTGCGTGTGACGAAAAATACACGCGGCAAAGCAGAAGTGGTAGAGGTCTGGACCCAAGGTAATGTTTCGGTGCAGCAGCTGCAGGGCAAAACGGAAAAGCCGTTACACATTACTGGAAACCAGCTCCACATTGAAAACAAAGGTGAGAACGACCAGATCCTGCATGTGATTGGTAAGCCGGCAAAAATCAACGCACAGGGGGCCCAGATTGAGGGCGAAAATATTTTTCTTTACCGCCTGGAAAACAAAGCTAAGGTCGAAGGGAAAGGGCTGTTACTGTTGCCGGTACGTGGCGGTAAAAAGTCGTCAGCCGGCCTGTTATCAGGCGCTGATGGCATTACTCAGGAACACAGCCTGACGAAACCCGGCAAGGAAGAAGAAAATGACCAGGATCAAGTTCTGGAAATTCACTGGGATCAGGAAATGGTCTTCGACGGATTGACGGCGAATTTCTTCGGCAAAGTCAGAACCAATATGGGAGACAATCGCCTGCGATGCCAGGAGATGGAAGTCATTCTGTCCGACCGCGTCTCGTTTACGAAAAAACAACCGAAAGATCAAAAACCCAACGTCCATTTCATCACCTGTCGGGACGGCGTCGAAGTGGAAAGCAACGAGTATCTGGAAAACAGATTGGTCGGTATCCGCCGCGCCAGCTTCTGGCAAATGAACGTCGATCAGCAAACCGGGAATGCGGAAGCCCGCGGCCCGGGTTGGTTGATTTTGTGGCGACGAGAAAATACAGACCAATCGAATTCAGAATCCAACGTATCACAAGCCAACCGGCCTCAAAAAACAGACTCCGACAGCTGGGCTTACACGCGAATCGATTTTAACGGCAAGATGGCCGGCAATGTGGAACAACGAAGCACCACGTTTGATGATCGCGTGCAGATTACCCACGGCAGTGTGAAACGTCCACTAGACACTATTGATCCTGACAAACTGCCTCCCAATGCCGGCCGGATGCGGAGCAACAGCCTGAAACTGATTCAGCATGAAATCAATGGCCAGAAGAAAAAATTTATCTCGATGCTGGCAAAAGGGAATGCAGAATTTGAGGGGAACGCGCTCGTCAAAAATAAAAGGGCTCCGACGAGTCAATCCTTTAGTGCCAGCGCCGATACCATCAGCTTTGATGAATCGAAAGACCTGTACATGTTGCGTTCCTTCGGCAATCGCAAGGCAACCCTCCGCCGGTTTTCACGTGTGGGCAGCGATCCCACCCAAAGCGTGGCCCAGCAAATCGAGTTCGCTCCTGCTCATGACCGGGTCACATTACACGGCGTAACCGGGATACAAGGGTTGCCCTGACCCGATTTCAGGCTGAATTTATAGAATCATTCTTTTTTCCGATGTCAATCTCGCCTACAATTAACGTAGGAAGTTTGCTGCCTGTTTCAGCGCTTCCATCGCCAGATATCTATCAGGGAAACGGTAACCATGTCTGTCCAGAAAGATCAACCTTCACGATTCCGATCCGAGTCGGCAGCTTCTGTTGTGAAGCAACTGACTAGCGCAGGACGACTGAGTGGTCTTATCCGCGGGTATCACTGGCTGCTCATCATCACTTTGATGGTTGGCCTGTCTCAACCGACTTTCGCACAGAACCCGCGTACCCGGGAAGCCTACCAGCGACAATACGAAACCCTGCAAAACAACTTTCAAAACAAACTGAAACAGTTGGCCGCCAATTGCCAGCAGGAACAGCAGCTGGAAGGCCTGCAGACGATTTCCCAATTGCTGACAGCACTAGAAGACTTCGATCCGCAATCGAATTCCCTGCCCAGCGCTGTGCGTGCGGAAATCCCACTCAATCTACCCCCGGCAGAACGTAACTGGCGATTGAAGTTGCGCAACTTGCAGGACCAGCAGGCGAACACTCTGTTTGTCTTCTCACGCAATGTATTACACGCGGGTTTACCCAGCTATGCCTATGATATGATTCTGGAGACGGCTTATCATAACCCAGACCATCGCTCGGTCAGACTGATCCTGGGTTATGTACGTAATGGCGACGCATGGGTCACCCCGTTTGAAAAAGAGATGCAGGATCGGAAACAGGTCTGGCACGAAAAATATGGCTGGTTGCCGGCAGCACACGTCGCCCGTTATGAAAGGGGAGAACGTTATGTGAACGGTCGCTGGAAGTCGGCCGCTCAGGAAGCAGAAATCAGACGCGACTTTCGAAATGCCTGGCAAATCAAGACGGAACACTTTCTGATCAAAACCAATCACAGTCTGGAAATGGGTGTGAAACTGGCGACAGAAATGGAAGATTTTCATCGCTATTTCCATCAAACCTTCGTCGGCTTCTTTAAGACACCGGAGCAATTGCGAAAATTATTTGAAGGTGCCAGAAACCCTTTTCAAAGACGAAACAACAATTCTCAACACGTCATGCACTACTACCGGACCCGCAACGAATATTTGCAGCGGTTACAGAAAGAGATTCCGCAAATTGCACTAACGCATGGCATCTACCTGTTCGGCGATCGGATCTCGCACTTTTATCATCGCCCCGATGCAGCAGGCGATTTGGGAACCCTGTATCACGAAGCCACGCATCAGCTGTTTTATGAAACCGGTTCTCTGCGCAGCAATAGACAGGTCGGCGAGAAAAATCATTTCTGGGCCATTGAAGGCATCGCCTGCTACATGGAATCGTTTGAGAAGGACGGCAATGTTTTTCGAGCCGGCAACCCGAATCATATCCGCTTCAACGCGGCCCGCTATCGGCTGCTGGAAGACGAATATTATGTTCCCCTGGAAACGTACGCCGCCATGGGCCGCCAGGCCTTTCAAACCAGTCCGAACATCAGCCCCAACTATAGTCAGGCATCCGGGCTGTCTCATTTCTTCATGCACGCCAAACGTGGGGAATACCGAGACGCCTTTATCAATCAGATGTCACAGCTTTACAGCTTCAACTCCCGCGTTCGTAATAACGCGAATACGCTGGATGAGCTGACCGGCCAGTCTTATAGTGAGCTGGATCAAGAGTACAAAGCCTACTCGGCAGCGCTGCAAAAAGCCCTTGATGAACGTGCTCTCAGCCTGCAGACTAAATAAGCATTCCTAATAAAATATTGCCCACGGTTTTGCTGTCCTCCGGCTCCCTTCTCTCTCAATACGCCCCCTGCCAACCAGTGAAATTGACATAAGTCCGATAACCACGTGGATGACATAGAACCCAACTGGGACGTGTTCCACAATGTTATCGGCCTGTTCAAACTCTGGGCCGAAGACGGTTACCGAAAGAACAAGTACCATCAAAGGCTCTGCGAGATCGCCGAAGCTATTGAACTCCCCGCGAACTCACCAACTTACAAAATAATAAACTGCGTGAAAGCTCCCGTTGATGAGCAGGCTAAGCTAGTGCTACATCGCTGGCGGTTCGGGCTGTGGAAGTGTGTTTTGAGCTGGGGTGAAGCTGATCGTCCGTAATGCCCACGAAGGCCTGAAAGCGGATGCAAACCACGAACATGCTGGAACGTCAGAATAAGGAATTAAGACGGCGTACCCGCGTGGCGGGCATGTCGCCCAAAGAGGCATCGTTACTGAGACTGGTGACCGCGATCCTGGTGGAGCTGAGCTACGACTGGGAAACCGGCATGAGAGACCTGACGATTTAGTAATGATCTCAGAAATCGAAGGCTACTGAAACATACAGAACATTTGCTTTTTTCGGATAATAAAACACGAATAAACTATACAAACATGCCGTTTTATGTTAACTATAATGTACACACCCCTTTAGATTTTGACCGCATTCTTTTGGCTTTTGATGTTACATTCCCCAGGGAGCTCCCTAGTACTTTCAGAAATCATCTTTGATGAATGTTTCATTGCATGTAGTCCGTCTCGAAACAATTTCAATTAAAGAGCTTTTCTATGAATGAGTAATACGCGGGAACACATGACCTCAAGAACGAAGAACATGCAAATAGGGGCCATTTTTGTTAGCGATTTGGGAGAAAAACACTCCCTCTTTCTGAAATGATGATTCAGAATTCGCGTGTTGTTAAAATTCTAATTTAGGAAAGAGTTTGAGATGAATACAAAACAAGTATTTTATGCCGCACTATTTGTTACTTTTGTCCAACTAGCCAGTGCTCAAAGCGCTCTCGCACAATATTATTTTGAACGAGATCCAACGAGTTACGTAAGGGTAGTCGACGACATGGCAGCCGCTGTAATTGGATACGACTTATGGAATACTATTCCTCCATACAATAGTATTCCGTATCTCAACGATCTAGATGTGGACAATTCAGATACAGGAGAGCAATCCCTGATCGCTGCGTTAACTAGCTCAGTGAGTACATCCTCTACTGTAATAGGCTATGTCACAGCGTCTTCCAATACACAAATGACGTTCAACCCTGACTTAGTTGCCAATGGTCAGGTCTCTGCTCTTGCTATCAACACAGCGATCGCTGCATTGGATAGTGGGACTTATGAAGGTAGTCTTGCTATATTAAGTTCTACTGGTAGTAATACAAGAGCGATATGTTCGGCTAAGTTTACACTAAAAAATTCGCAAACTAACGCACCTCCGACACAAGTGAAATTAAAAATCAGACAGAGTATTTCACTCACGGATGATCCTGATTTTTTTTGGGTCCCTTCGCATAGTTTTTCCATTTATAAAAACGGATCATCGACAGCGTCATTAACATCTTCTTCTGATGGAGAAGTGACATTCATCGATCCAGCTGCAGTTCACGGTGACTATTATACTATTACCGGGACAGTGAGTGCGGAGGGGGGGGTATCTAAATCAGGTCCATTACAGGCCCATCAAATGCTCCTGTTGGGTGGTAGCTGTGAGGTAACAGGTGAAGCCGAAGTTTCAGTTGTTCCTTAATCATGTTTGAAGATATTCTATTCAATTGAGAAGAATAGAGTTTTATGCAGGAAGCAATTCACTTGACGGTGAATTGCTTCACTTTGTTCTTGATTCCCAAGTTCGCCCGATGGCGGCCGCGTGTGACCCGCTGAAAGTGGTCACGATTACTACCCGCGAAATTCTTTGACCCGTCTGGAATCCAGGTCATCCAAAATATCCAAGGAAGTCAATTTAACGTATGTGTGCGCTCTGAGTTGATCAGTTACCCTTGCGCGCTGAGAGTTAATATGCCCCACTTCATCCGAATTGTGAGCCCCAGAAACTATCGAGTTTACGAGCTGATAAAAGAGCACTTCGACGCGACCTGCGACGACATCACCTTTGAGTCGTTGTGCCTCTATTACAACCATAATCGAACCGCAGTTGTAACGGCCCTACAGATCCTTCAGCTTCATCGTTTCATTTCGCAGTGCGAACGTCATCGCTATCACCCGATTGATCGCAAGCCGCTGTTGATGCCGTTCAGAGGGGGTGTGAAATGATGCGGTATCGAATTCACAAACTGATTGAATTATTTGATACGCCCGTTGGGTTCACGCTGATTTTCGTGACGCTGGGGCCGCTTGTTTTAAGAATGATCAGTCCGATTTTCGTTTTGAGTGCCTTGCTGCTGCCCGGCTGCCAGGGTGGAACATCAGAACACGGCCCTACCGGGTCGTTATCGGGAAAAGTGACTTATAAAGGCGAGCCGGTCAAAGAAGGCATGGTTCAATTTAACAACCCCGAAAAAGGTTTTGGCGGTCAGGCCGTAATCAGTGAAGAGGGAACCTATACCGTGACCAACAATGTCGGTGGTCTGGTGACGGGAACCTATCAGGTGAGTGTTGTTCCGCCGATGATTGAAAAGTCGTTTGGCCCAGACACGCCTCCCTCCGAAGTTCCGAAAGAAATGCCCAACATTCCGCAAAAATATCATTATCCCAAGACCAGCGGTTTGAGCATCGAAATCAAAGCAGGCGAAAACACATTCGATATCGACATGCAATAAAGCAGCATTGATTTCTTTCGAAACGGCTTTGCGGCTTTCAAAACAAGCCAACAGGTGATGCACTATTTTCATGCATCACCTGTTTTTTTTGCTCCTCTCACGAACGAAGGGCCGCTCTCCGTTTCTCTATGCCTCATTCGGGTAGCCATGACGATCGCCTGGACCACCAGAATCAACTGATTCACACAATAATCCTACGCAAAAGCGGATTGATTCATGTCGAATGCGGCTTTATGATCGATTGATCCTCTACTGTTATTAGTATTCATGAAGAACTCGTTCTGCCAGGCTGCTCGCGAAGAAAGAACTCGATCATGCATCGGTCACTGATATATTGTTGGTCAGGAATTCTACTCCTGCTCACCGGGACGTCTGCCTATGCTGAAACGGATGCGGCTCCGTTTGTCTCCGGTTTTGACCGGTTTGCCCGGCACGCAGAAATCGAACCCCAGGTCGGCGGCAAACTGTTACTGAGTGAACTCAGTTGTACCGCCTGCCATCAGACAGACCGTTCCGACCTGGCACCCAAAGGGGGACCGCGATTGACGGGCGTCGGGAACCGCCTGCAACAGCAATGGCTCCAGGAGTATCTGACGGCACCCCATGCGGTCAAACCGGGCTCCACCATGCCCGATATGCTGCAGCATTTACCGGCGGAAGAAAAACGTCAGACGATTGCAGCACTATCGGCATTTCTGATGTCACAACAAACAGAGTTCCCCACGATCAAAGCGACCGGTGCCAATCCGGTGCCTTATGAATTCTGGAAGAAGGGCAACGTCGAACGGGGGCAGGAGCTGTATCACAAGATCGGCTGCGTCGCCTGCCACGAACCTGATGAAACGTACGAGCCCGGTGAAACCAAAATTTCTCCCACCGATCAAATGCTGGCACAACTCGATCCGGAAGATATCATCGAAATGGGCCTGGCGGCGAAAATGCGTCCCGTCAAATCGGTGCCACACGGTGATCTGCCCGCTAAGTACACGCGAAAAGTATTGACGTTTTTTCTACTGAATCCGGAACAGACGCGCCCCGCAGGCCGCATGCCGCAATTGAAATTGAAAGCGGTCGAAGCCGCCGACATCGCCGCGTATCTGCTCCGCGATCAGAAAACTCAACCCGCAGAGAACACTGCCGACAACGATTCCGCTCTGGTGGCAGAAGGGCGGAAACTGTTCGTTCAATTGCAATGCGTGAATTGTCATGCGGCACAAAACCTGAAACCAGAACAGTTCGCGAAACCGCTGGCGACGTTAAACGCGAAAGCGTCGACAAGCTGCATTGGTCAGTCCCAGAAAGGCCTGCCTCACTATCCTTTGGATCAACAGCAGCAAGCAGCGATTCAACAGGCATTAGCCCACCTGTCCCAGAAACAGAAACCAGAACCCAAACAACAGTTGGCCTTTCAATTGCTGCAACTGAACTGTTATGCCTGTCACGAACGGGACAAACTAGGGGGCGTCGGCTTCAATCGCAAGCCTTATTTCGAAACTGTCGGCCGTGTGGACCTCGGTGATGAAGGCCGGATTCCTCCCACGCTAACAGGCATCGGCTTTAAGCTGCAGAAAAAATGGCTGGCGAAAGTGTTGAGCGGCAAAGGCGATTTGCGATTTCACATGCAGGCCCGTATGCCGGTCTTTCCTAAATCAACTGTCGGTTCGCTCCCGGTGAATTTCGAACAAGCGGACAACAGCCAGAAACAGCAATCAGATAAACAAGTCTTCCCCGATCATGGCAAGCTGGCCTCTTCAGGTCGCGTGATGCTGGAGACCGGCTGCATTCAATGCCATCCGATTCGCGGCGAAAGCATGCCGGGCGTGGTGGGCACTGATCTGGGTGATGTGACCAACCGTGTGCATGCACAGTGGTTTCACGAATTTCTGCTCGATCCGGCTTCCTTGAAACCTCGCACTCGCATGCCGACGTTTTTCCCTGATGGAAAAAGTCAGAATAAAACACTGTTCGACGGCAACGTGGATCGACAGATCGCGTCTCTCTGGTCCTACTTGAAAGCAGGATCAAAACAGCCGCTGCCGGAAAAAATCCTGGAAGCGAAATCAAAGAACTACGAGCTGGTTCCTGAAACGCGGCCGATCATTCTACGGACCTTTATGCAGGAGGCGGGAACGCATGCGATTGCCGTGGGTTTCCCGGAAAAAGTACACATCGCCTTTGATGCCGAACAGGTCCGGCCAGCGATCGCCTGGAAAGGACGGTTCCTCGATGCACAAGGAACCTGGTTTATTCGCTTCGCACCGCCGGCGATTCCATTGGACAAAAATCCCGTTCTCCTGCCCGCTGGAGCGCCGCTGGCACTCTTGAATAAACCAGGCCAGCCGTGGCCCGAATTCTCTGCGAAAGACAACAAATATCAATTTCAAGGCTATCGCGTTGACAAAGGGGGAGTTCCCACCTTTCTGTATCGCTTCGGACAATATGAGATTGAAGATCGCATCGCCCCCGGGGAAAAGCAATCCCTGAAGCGAACCATTAAGATCAAAAGCGGCCCCAGTTCCGGGGCACAGACGAATCTCTGGTTCCGCGGTTTAACAGGGAAATCGTTGAAACGGTTCCATCCCGCTACGGTGACGAATCAGGCTGGCTTGACGGTTTCTGTTGCGAACGCGTCACCGAAGACGAGTAAACTCCGCGAGATTGAGGGCGAACTCGACTGGATCATTCCAGTTCCCGCTGCTGAAACCACCACAATTGAGGTGACATACCAATGGTAAAACAGTCCCATTTATTCCTGCTGACGCTGGTTCTGGCCACAGTCACGACAACGCTAGCCCGAACCGAACGGGTCTGCGCCGAGAGCGAAGACGATTACTATCGCCTCGTTTCGATTATGACGCCGAAAGCCCAGACCGAATCGCGGGCAAAGAACTGGAAACCCGCGTCTGGTGATCTGGTGCTTGAGGTAAGCGGCCTCGCCGTACTCGATGATCAGCGTGTGGCCGTTGCGATTCGGAAAGGGGAAATCTGGATTCTGGATGGCGTGTATGACGAGCCTCCGAAGAATGTGACTTACAAACGCTTCGCCACCGCCCTGCATGAACCGCTGGGACTGATCTGGAAAGACGGCGCGTTTTATACTGTGCAGCGCAGCGAATTGACACGAATTCGTGATACCGATGGCGACGGGACCGCCGATGAATATCTGACCGTTGCCAAAGGCTGGGGTGTGACAGGCCACTATCATGAATACGCCTACGGCCCCGAACTCGACCATGATGGGAATCTGTGGCTCACCTTAAATATCGGCCTGGGGCTCAAGAAGGAACACAAAGCACGAGCTGTGACCGACCCGACACTCGGATTTTCACAAGGTCGCTGGCGTGGCTGGGGCATGAAATGCACGCCCGAGGGCAAACTGATTCCCGTCTGCGCTGGCATGCGTTCCCCTTCCGGACTGGGCGCGAATCGCGAAGGTGACATGTTCTACACCGATCAGCAAGGCAACTGGGTCGCCACCAACACTCTGCATCACATGCGCGAAGGAGCGTTCTTCCATCATGTCGAAGCGCTGGCTTCGATGAACCTGGAAGGCTCTCCGATTCAGGGCATCAAAACGATTCCGAACGGACTCCCTTTTCCTGAAGCGATCAAACGCATGCCGCAACTGAAGCCGCCCGCTGTCTGGTTTCCGTATAAGAAAGCGGGACAGTCGGCGACGGACATCATGCTGGATAACAGCGGCGGTAAGTTCGGTCCGTTCGACGGTCAATTTTTTGTCGGCGAATTCACACAAGCAGCCATGCATCGTGTCTTCCTGGAAAAAGTGGATGGCGAATACCAGGGCGCCTGTTTTCCGTTTCGCGAAGGCTTCGCATCAGCGGTCTTGCGGATGGATCAGGGAACCGACGGTAGCGTGTTTGTCGGTCTGACAAATCGCGGCTGGAGCAGTCTGGGAACGGCATCCTACGGACTGCAGCGTCTGATCTGGACGGGTAAGACGCCGTTTGAAATCAAAGAGATGCGAGCACAGCCGGACGGCTTTGCACTGGTTTTCACACAACCCGTGGATCTAAAAACCGCGGTCGACCCGAAGTCTTACAAGCTGAAAAGTTATACCTACACCTATCACTCGTCCTACGGCAGTGATGAGATTCTCAACAAAGAGTTGAAGATTGACGCCATCACAGTCTCGGATGACGGATTAAGAGTCCAATTGAAAACGAACGGACTGCGGCCCCTTTACGTTCATGAACTGCTTGCCGACGGCGTGAAAAATAAAGACGGGCAGCCGTTATTGCACCCGCAGGCGTATTACACGTTGAATCGCATTCCAAAATGAGCCAGACGGTAAGAGATGCATCAATTCAAAAAGCCACGTTCGCGTAATTCCTGAATGTTGCCGGGCGCACTTTCCCAGACGCGTTCGGCGGCGTAGCGCATGATGGCGATGCCCCCCATGCCGGGCGGGGCGCTCAGAATGGCGGTGTGCTCTTCTTCTTCGTCGTCAAGCTGCTTGTTTAATTTGGCGACCGCCTCTTCGATACTGTCGCTGACGATACGTTCGGGGCCGCTGGTATTAGAGAACTTCAGATTCGAAAAGCCGGCGGTGCGGGAAAGTAGAAACGCCGCTAAGTCGGCTTCTTCCTGTTCTTCGAAGAAGTTGCTAAACTCCGGTTCCATATGATCGGGTCTGATGATCATCGGACGGGTGACGCTGACTTCCCCTTTCCGAATCGTGACCGTCGAACCGGCTTCCGAAGCGCCGCAGACCAGATAATAAGGCAGCTTCTGATCGCCGAACGTGAACAGAGAAAAATTCACGGGACGTTCAACCCGTACCGCTGTCCATATTTCGAAGAAACGCTGTTCATCGAACTCGTGAGAAAAATTCATCAGGTTCCAACCGGGGTGAAGAGAAAAAACGGAGGGTTTGAACTTCTTGATCAAAGGCGTGTGTTAGCTGAGCTTTTTCAACTTACTGACTCGACCGACTGAGACCCATTCGGTGACAAACAGATTGCCATCGTGATCAAAACAGGCATCGTGTGGGTGAATAAATCGCCCGGCTTCCCAGGTTTTGGGTTGCTTACGAATTTGAAAGCCATCCAGGACTCGATTTGTCCAGTCCTGATTGTAACCTAAATGAGTGATGACTTTGTTGTTTTTGTCAAACAGGGTAACCCGTGCATGGAGATCGGAAACGACCATCGTCTCACCCTGAATATCAATATCGGCTGGAAAGCTGACCGTATTGACAAAACCCACGTGTTTTCCATCCAAAGTGAAATATTGCAAACGGTGGTTTGCCCGGTCGCAGACGGCGATTTTGGGTGTGCCATCCCGCTGATCAAGCCACATACCATGAGGCGTTTTCATCTTGCCGGCCTCGGTCCCACTGCCACCCCAGCTGAATTCGAACTTGCCGTCTTTCGTATACTTATGGATGTAATGCGAGCCATAACCGTCGCCGACATAAAATCCCCCATCGGGGGCAAAGGCGATGTTTGTGGGGCTGTAGCGAACTTTGTCGTCCTTGTAATGTTCGGGAGCCGCAGGACGGCCGATCGTCCAGACCACATCCCCTTTCAGATTCGTCTTGGCGACCACTCCATGTTTCGTGTCTGAAAGATATAGAAACTCTTCAGAGCCTTCTTTGCGAACATCAATGCCATGTCCGCCGCCATGATATTCCTTGCCGAAAGACCGCACAAACTTTCCATCAGGGTCAAAAACCACGATCGCATCCATGGGCGTTTTTGAATGTGCGCGATGTTTGATATAAATCAAGCCGGCTTCGTCGACACACACGCCGTGCGTTTCGCCCCACTGAATGTGTTTGGGAACGTCACCCCAACCATGGATCGCCTCGTATTGGAACGCGCCTTCACCCAGCACCGGATTCTTGACACCGGCTTTGTCTTCCGCACCGAGAATTGCGGGCGCGAAAAAGCTTCCCACGACCGCGCTACCAGCGGTTTTCAGGAAGTGGCGGCGAGAGTCGGAAGGGTGCGAATGCTGCAAGGAACGCTGATCCATAAAATTGACCTGGTATTAAAAGTTTCAAACAAGTTTCCATAATCCACAATAAGCGAAATCGCATTGTTAACTTGATCTTAACGGAGACATTGCCCTGTTCTCAATTGTGGATCGCAAAAAATAGGGTATTCTGACAATGTTCTCCGCACGTTCGTCCCTGTTTCGGGCTGCGCAAGCAGAGTCTTCGCAATTAAGATGGTCTTTGGAAAACGGTTATGGTATGAGATAAAGTACGAGAAAAATACAGCTTAGATGACCTGACTCTGGTCTGTCTTTAACTTCATCAATTCCTGCTACTGCCCGTAACAAGGAATGGAACGCCATGTACACAACGCGAATCTTGACTTTTTTGTTCACCACCAGTGCCCTGATTTTGTTAACCATTGGTGGGCCAGTTACTGCCGATGATCAATCCACCGGGTCAAACGACTTGCGCATCGACTCAGTTCTGGTCAGCTTAATTGAGCAGGTCGAAGTGCCCGCGCGCGAAGTTGGTCAGCTCAATGAAATGCGGGTGAAGGAAGGCATGGCAGTTCAAAAAGGGGACGTTCTGGCACAGATTGAAGTTACCGAAGCGGTGCTGTTAATGCAGCAGGCAAAACTGGAATTTCACATGGCGCTTCTCAAAGTAGAAAATGACGTGAATCTTCGTTTTGCCCAAAAGTCATATGAAGTGGCGAAAGCGGAACTGCAGCGGGCGGAAGATTCGATCAAGAAATACCCCAAGAGCATTTCCAAAACCGAACTGGACCGTTTGAAGCTCACGGCAGAAAAAGCGGAGCTGGAAATTGAACAGGCGGCCGAAGAAGCCAAGACCGTAAAACTGGAAGCCGAGTTCAAACGAAACGCCGAACGGATTGCAGAGCTGGCCGTGCAGCGACGTAAAGTGATCTCGCCAATCACGGGAATGGTCGTGCAGATTATGACCAGAGAGGGTGAGTGGGTCCGCCCCGGCGATACGGTCCTGCGAATCTTAAAGCTGGATCGTCTGCGTGCAGAAGGACTGATCAATGCGTCGCGGCTGCAGGAGCGGGATTTGAAAAATCGGCCCGTGGTATTGCTCGTCAATCCGGGAACCAAACAGCAGATCGAATTCAAAGGCAAAGTTTCGTTTATCAGTCCCGAAGTCAATCCGGTCAATAACCAGACACGTGTCTGGGCCGAGATTGAAAACCCGGAGCTGAAGCTCAAACCGGGTATGCGGGCTTCCCTGATCATCAAATAAACTTCCTTCGATTGAGAAAGCCACTGCCGCCATCATGTCGTTCGGCCTACAAGATTTTTCGAACCAGGCACTGCGTCTACGAATGCGATTGGATCTGCAGGTCCAGCCGTTGCAGTTCGGCGGCTCGACCTATTGGGGCATCAAAGATCCGATCTCGCTGCAATACTATCAACTGCGCGACGAAGAATATTTCATCCTGAAACAGCTGGACGGCTGTGCTTCCTTCGAGGCGATTCGACGACAATACGAACAACGCTTTCTGCCTCAAAAACTAGATGCATCACATCTGCAGGGATTTTTATCGCGTCTGCATCAGTCGGGACTGATCATCGCCGATGCGATTGGCCAGGGTGAAATTCTGCTGGAGCGGCAGACAGAAAAACGACGACGGGCACTCCGGTCCCGCTGGATGAACCCGTTGGCGATTCGTTTTCGCGGCATCGATCCTCACCGTTTTTTAAACTGGCTGCAGCCTTGGGCGGCGCTCTGTTTTACTCCCCTGTTTCTGCTGGCGTCACTCGTACTGATGATCGCTGCGACCACTTTAATTTTGACACACGTGGACACAGTGGCCACACAACTGCCCGACTTCACGACCTTTTTTGAAGCAAAGAATCTACTGCTGCTCGGCTTCAGTCTGGCGCTGGTAAAAATGGTACACGAACTGGGGCATGCGCTCGCCTGCAAACAGTTTGGGGGAGAGTGTCATGAAATGGGTGTCATGCTGCTGGCGTTCATTCCCTGCCTGTACGTCAATGTCAGTGACGCCTGGACGATGCCCAATAAATGGCATCGGATCATGGTGAGTTCGGCGGGCATCTTTGTCGAACTGGTCATCTCGTCTGTCTGTGTGTTTCTGTGGTGGTTTTCCTATCCGGGCCTGTTTCACTCCTTGTGTCTGAACATTGTTTTTGTCTGTTCGGTGAGTACCCTGTTACTGAATGGTAACCCCCTGCTGCGTTATGATGGATACTATATCCTGCTGGACCTGATCGAGGTTCCGAACCTGAGGCAACGCGCACAATCGATCGTATCCAACCGACTGCATCACTGGTTCTTCGGACACAAGGCCGATATTCTGCTCAAAGAACCGCGACGGCTACGACGATTTCTGTTTGCGTATGGGGTTGCCTCGATCATCTATCGCTGGTTTATTGTAATCGTAATTCTGAGCGTCTGTTATTATGTGCTGGAACCGTATGGTCTGGAGATCATCGCGCAGGTCATGGGAGCCTTTGTTCTGATGGGAATGTTACTCGTGCCTTTGAAGTCCGGTCTCAACGAAATTCAGACGTATTCCAAAGCAGGTCAAATTCATTGGCAGCGTTTTCTGATTCGTACCGCGATTGTCCTGATTCTGCTGGCTGGCGCGATCTTCATTCCCGTGCCTCATCGAATCACCGCCCCCGCACTGATCGAACTCAAAGATGCCAAGCCCGTGTATGTGACGGCTCCCGGTTTTCTCAAAACGGCAGCGGCGGCTCAAACGGAACTCAAGCCAGGTTCCTTGATTGCCGAACTGCAGAATGATCAAATCGAGAAGGACCTTCTCAAGCTGACAGGCTTGATCAATCAGCAGGAAATCCGCATCTCCACACTGAAGAAACGCCAACTGGATGATCCGGAAGCCGCCCAGGAACTCCCCACTGCGCAAGAGCATCTGGTCGATCTGAAAGAGCAACTCCAGCAACGGCAGACAGATCAGCGGCGGCTCAGTTTGAAAGCCCCCATCGCTGGCACCTTGATTCCCGCGCCCCCCAAACCGGCTTCGCAAGAAAAGGGCTCACTTTCCAGCTGGTCGGGCTCGCCGCTGGATCTGGAAAATCGGAACTGTTTTCTGGAGCGGGGAACCTGGCTCTGCTCGGTCGGCGATCCCAATCAGCTTCAGGCGCGCCTGATTGTCGATCAGGAAAATGTCGAGTTTATCGCTCCTGGTCAGTCCGTGCGCATTCTGCTGGATGAATATCCGGGGAGCATTTTTAAGGGCACCATTCAGGAAATTGCAGAAATCGACATTGAAGACTTACATCCGAATCTGATTCATCGCGAAGAAATCACCACGGAACTCGATCCCGCGGGCAAACGACAATTGAGCAATACCTCGTATCTGGCTCGAGTCACCCTGGAGGCTCCTGCCGAACAACCGTTGATTCACTCGTCGGGGCAGGCAAAAATCGCAGTCGCGCCGGAATCGCTGGGGAAAAAAACGTATCGGCAGCTCAGAAAAACCATTCGCCTGTTCCAATAACACCTCAACCCATACTTTGCAGACTTCTTATTTTAATATTAATGTTGGGTGCAAGATCGACATTTCCAGATTGGTGCTGAATTGCTAGAATTCTCCGATTCACTGTAAATCACGAATATTTCATTATAAAACTCGATCTAAACTGAGTCCGGCGGCATGGAGGCTTCCCGATGACCGATTCACAAAACAACCCCCTTCCCTCTTTGAAGATTGTCGTTCTGTCTGGTGGGGAATCGGCTGAACGCGAAATTAGTCTGCAGAGTGGCGAGGCAGTGTCACACGTGTTGTCGTCACGCGGGCATCAGGTCAAAACCGTCGATCCGTCTCTGATCGATCTCGACACTTACGACTGGGGCGACTGTGATGTTGTCTTTATCGCACTACACGGAACCTATGGAGAAGACGGCACGATTCAAACCACATTGGATCGGCTGGGAATTCCCTATTCCGGTTGTGACGCGGCGACTTCCAAACTGGCTTTCAGTAAGTCGGCTTCGAAAGAGCGGTTTATTCAACACAATGTGAACACTCCTTCGTATGTTCTGATTCACGAATCGGATAATGCCAAGCGCATCGCACAGCATGCCCGCAGTATGGGTTATCCCCTCGTCGTGAAGCCCGACGCACAAGGCTCCAGTCTAGGCGTCTCGATTGTACAAACTCCCGAAGAACTGCCGCAGGCACTGGCACGATGTTTCCACTATGACTCGTTCGGCATTCTTGAATCTGCCATCAAAGGGACCGAATGGACGGTCAGCGTCGTTGACGGTCAGGTCTTGCCATTGATCCAGATTCAGACACCACACGACTTCTTTGACTATGAAGCCAAGTATCACGAAGATTCGACGCAATACCTGTTTGAATTCGACCTGCCCACGAACGTGATTCAATCCATCATCAAAACGGGCGTCAATGCCTGTGAAGCGTTGGGTACGACGGGCATTGTCCGTGTTGACCTCCTGCTGGACCGTTTTCAACAACCCTGGGTTCTGGAAGTGAATACGATCCCCGGATTCACCGATCACAGCCTGGTCCCGAAAGCAGCCGCGCAAGCGGGCATCGATTTTGGCGAACTGTGCGAACGTGCTCTCGCCGAATGCCTGACGCAGGCTGCCCACAAGCCGCACAATTGATACAGCCTCACTAAGTGGCTCGTTTCGACGAGGAATCGCGACTTTTCTGCGGAGCGCCACAACTCGAGTGGTCTGAGATTGCGATAACCATACTAGAGGAGCGGTGCGCTCGCCCCCGGTTGCGCGCTCTGTGTTGACACTGCTGCGAACAAGTTCGCGTGCAGTGTCCGGGAAGAAATTCATTTCTGATCAGAAGTTAACACCATCAACAAGAGCGTATGAGTCCTAAAAAACCAAGAAAAAAACGGCCTGTGAAACCAAAGGTCGAAGAGATTGAGGAAGAAGAGGAAGAGCTCGAAGAAGAAGCTTTTGCGCTGAGCCCCGCTAGTCTGCTGCATGCCCTGTTCCGCCCCAAGGTTTTACTGGCGCTGGCGGGTATCGCTTCGGGACTGTTTTTCTACCAGAAACTCGAACAGCACATTCCCGATTTATCGCAGCGTGAAGAATATCAGATTGCCACCAAAGATCTTGCATTGATTCCTGCGCCACCCCATTATGTTCCGATTGACATTGTCGATCAGGTCATCAAACGGGGCCCGCTGCCCGAGCAGGTCTCGCTGCTGGACCAGGGACTCGTCCTGAAAGTCGCCGAAGCATTTGAGAAACACCCCTGGGTGCAGAATGTCGTTTCGGTACGCAAGACGAATACGGTAGTAGTGGAAGTCGTGTTCCGCAAGCCGGCGGCGATGGTCGAAGGCAAGCAGGGAATGTTTCCGGTGGACAATGAAGGTGTTCTGCTGCCGCCCGAAGATTTTTCGGTTTCCGATGCCCGACGTTACCCGGTCATTACAGGAATTCAATCGGTGCCTGAGGGCCCTGCGGGAACGTTCTGGGGTGATCTGACAGTGACGGGAGCCGCACAACTGGCAGAAGCACTCGGCCCGCACTGGAAAGAACTCGAAATTGTTTCCATCGAAGCGCCGCCGCGCACGACAGCCGTGCTTTCTCTGGATGATTTGATTTACCGTTTGATTACCACCGGCGGTTCGGAAATCGTCTGGGGCCGTTCGCCGAAGAGTCAACGGCGCGGCGAGTTACGCGTCGATCAGAAAATCGGCAAGCTGGAAAAATATTACCGCGACTACGGCGGCTTTGATCGTCCGCATGGCCCGTATGAAATCGACATCCGCCACTGGCAGGAAATTTCCCGCCGCCCGCTCCGCCAGCAAAGTAACCAACGCACGCTGATGCGTCGCTGAAGTTACCGATCAACTCCCGAGTTTGGCTGCCCCTATTTCAGGACGCCTGAAAATATATTCAATCTGCTGGCAATCTCCTGTTATTATGATGAAATCCTGAGTCGATGCAGGTAGATTGATCGTCAAGAACAACAGGTTTCCTGTTTCACGACTTTGTATCAATCAGACCTGACAGGAGTATTGATATGCATTGGGAAGACACAGTCCAAGACTATCGCGAACAAGGTTTTGTGCATGTCCCCGCATTCTATTCGGCAGAGCAACTCGCTCAAATTAAGGCGGCCATTGAGCACTATAATCAGGCCGTTGTTCCCACCGTTCCCGAGAGTGATGTCGTCTTTGAAGCCGACGGCCAGGCGATTCGTAACTGTTGGCGGATGCACACTCACGATCCTTTCTTTGCACAACTCCCCGCGGAAGAACGGCTGCAAACATTGATCGCCGCGCTGGTGAAGGGGACGCCGCTCTGTAAGGGAGTGGAAACCTTCAACAAGCCGGCGCGAGTGGGCTCGGGCGTTCCCCCGCATCAGGACAACGCGTATTTCTGCCAGGAACCGCCGGATGTGCTCACCGTCTGGGTCGCGATGGATGATGTCACGCCGGAAAATGGACCGGTGCAATATCTGGCTGGGTCTCATCTGGATGGTCTGCGGGAGCACACGCCCTCTGGTGTCAAAGGAAATTCGTTCGGGCTGACAGAATCGGTGGATGAAGCGAGCGCCTCAGTCGCCCTGTTAACGAAAGGGGACATTCTGATTCATCACTGTCAGACGATTCATTTCAGCGCCCCGAATGTGAGCGACCAGCCGCGGCTCGGATTGCTGATGGTCTTTCGTGGCGACCACACACAGGACTCTCCCGAGATGAAAGACGCTTATCACCGGGCGCGGGCTTTGCTGGAATCGAGTCAGAGTTGAGCCGCGATGCTTGCTTGACCTGACAGACTCTGTTTATATCAAGTGTTCACATTTCTGTGCGAAAACAGACCAATTCGGGAAACAGAATTACTTTCCCGTGATTTAAACCAGCTTGAGTACCCCGTTCTGCTTGATTTTCCCTCTTTTGACACTTACATACGTTGAATCAACGGGCCTTTCGGGTTCTGATAGGAAGCAATTGTCCGTTTATTGACTTCAAAAAAATAGTGTCCTAAAATCGCTAACTTAGCATTGTTTAATAATTCAACGGAAAGAACAGGGAGAGAATCGATTCTGCGTGGCTGAGAGATCAGGTCGTAGATCACCATTTTTCGGTTCTTATTTCGCTCGCCAAATAAAACTAAAGGGGAATGACAACGATGAGTGACCAGGCTAACGAAAACATTGAAAGTGTTCTTCATGAAACTCGCTCATTTCCGCCACCAGCCGAGTTTGCCGAACAAGCCAACATTTCCAGCATGGAAGAGTATCAGGAGCTGTGGAACCGTGCAAAGGAAGATCCCGTTGGCTTCTGGGACGACCTGGCACAGGGACTGGAATGGTCTCAGCCTTACGAAAACGTTCTCGAAGGAGAAATGCCCGAGACCAAATGGTTCACGGGTGGCAAGATCAATGCGTCGGTGAACTGCATCGACCGTCACCTGGATAGCTGGCGCAAAAACAAAGCCGCCATCGTCTGGGAAGGCGAGCCCGGCGACTCACGCGTGCTGCGTTATCAGGACCTGTACCGTGAAGTCTGTAAGTTTGCGAACTGCCTGAAAAAACTGGGCATCGAGACTGGTGACCGTGTGACACTTTATATGCCGATGGTGCCGGAACTGGCTATCGCCATGCTTGCCTGCTCGCGCATTGGAGCGACGCACTCGATCATCTTCGGGGGATTCAGTGCCGATGCAATCGCCGACCGTAACAACGATGCCCAGGCCAAACTGGTCATTACCGCTGATGGAGGCTGGCGACGTGGAAAGAATATTCCGCTGAAGGAAGCCGTTGACAACAGCATGGAAAAATCACCCAGCGTCGAGAAAGTCGTCGTCTACCGTCGCACCGGTTGTAAAGTCGACATGGTGCCCGACCGCGATTACTGGTGGCACGATCTGATGGATGGTGCTTCCGCGGAATGTGATCCTGTCGAACTCGACAGCGAACACCCGCTATTCATTCTTTATACTTCGGGAAGTACCGGCAAGCCCAAGGGCGTACAACACTCAACCGGCGGTTATCTGCTGGGCACAATGATGACGTCCCAGTGGGTCTTCGATCTAAAAGAAGATGATACCTACTGGTGTACCGCCGACATCGGCTGGATTACCGGACACAGTTACATCGTTTACGGCCCTCTCGCCAACGGTGCAACCACCGTGATGTATGAAGGCGCCCCCAACTGGCCCGATGAAGGACGCTTCTGGGAAATCATCGAAAAATATCAGGTCAATATTTTCTACACCGCACCAACGGCGATTCGCGCGTTTATCAAATGGGGCGATGAATGGCCGAACAAATACGATCTCTCCAGCCTGCGTCTGCTGGGAACCGTGGGTGAGCCGATCAATCCTGAATCTTGGATGTGGTATCACACGGTCATTGGACAGGAACGCTGCCCGATTGTCGATACGTGGTGGCAGACAGAAACCGGCGGCATCATGATGAGCCCACTGCCCGGCGTGACCGCAACCAAACCCGGCAGTTGTACAACTCCCCTGCCCGGCGTGGTGCCTGATATCGTGAGTGCCGATGGCGAAAGCCTGGACGACAATCAGGGCGGCTTGCTCGTAGTACGGCAACCGTGGCCTCATATGCTGCGAACCTTGTACGGCGATCACGATCGATTCAAAGAAGTTTACTTCAGTACGATTGCAGGTTGCTATCTGGCTGGTGACAGTGCCCGCCGCGATGAAGATGGTTACTACTGGATCATGGGCCGCATCGATGATGTGATCAATGTATCCGGCCATCGTCTGAGTACCATGGAAGTGGAAAGTGCGCTGGTTTCTCATCCGAAAGTGGCGGAAGCCGCTGTGGTGGGTTACCCGCACGAAATGAAGGGGGAAGGCATTTGCTGCTTTGTGACTTTGACTACCGATGACGGTCCCGAAGAACTCAAGCAGGAACTAAAACAACACGTGCGAACCCAGATTGGTGTCGTCGCGACTCCCGATCAGATTCGCTTTGCCGCCGCCCTGCCAAAAACGCGTAGCGGTAAAATTATGCGACGTCTGTTAAGAGACATCGCTGCTGGCCGCGAAAGTGTGGGCGACACAACGACTCTCGAAGACTTGAACGTACTCGCGAGTCTGAAACAGAGTGATGAGTAACTCGTTTCAGAAGTGTTACAATGAAATGTAGTGCGTGAGCACAAACAGCAATTTCGCAGGATGGCCGTTTGCTGGCCATCCTGCTGTTCTTTATCACAAGTCGATTAAGGTGCGCTGATGTCCGATGACCAACTCTCTGAACTGTTTGAGCAGGTACGAGAAGGGGCGCTTTCCGTGGAACAGGCGATGACACAGTTCCAGGTTCAAGAGCATCATAAATCGGCCATTCTGCCTTCAGCCAATATCGATCTGGATCGCAGTTCGCGCTGCGGTTACCCCGAAGTCATTTACTGCGAAGGTAAGACGCCGACCACGATTGTCGAGATCTTTACACTGTTACTGGAATCGAAACAGCGTTGTCTGGGGACGCGTATTTCGGAAGAACAGGCGGAAACGGTCCTCAAACAATTTCCGCAGGCCATTTACAATCAAACAGCGCGGACGATTCGTATTCCGAAACAAGATGCGGCCTCTGATGAAGAACTCATCGCCGGCGAAATCGCCGTTCTGACCGCGGGCACCAGTGATCAACCTGTGGCGGAAGAGGCCATTGAAACCTTGATCTGGATGGGTTATCAACCCGACTTCATCCTGGATGTCGGCGTCGCGGGCCCGCATCGTCTGCAGGAACAACTGCCGCGTATTCAGAATGTATCCGCGATTGTTGTCGCCGCCGGCATGGAAGGGGCGCTCCCTTCGGTCGTCGGAGGCTGGGTCTCTTGCCCCGTGATTGCAGTTCCTACCAGCGTCGGTTACGGCGCGAGTCTGGGCGGCATCGCGGCACTGTTAGGCATGTTAAACTCTTGTGCCGCCAATGTAACCGTGGTTAATATTAATGCAGGCTTCAAAGCGGGCTTCATCGCCGGCTTGATCGCCGACCAGAAACGCTCGACTTCCTGAGACTTTGACCTACCGACGAATAGAGAGCCCTGCCATGAAAAAATCCTCCCTGCGTTTTGTGCTCTGTCTTTTGCTACTGAATTTCTTCGCCGTCTGTTCTGTTTCTTATTCAGTTCAAGCTGCTGAAGAAAAACCAGCCTTACAACCAATCGTACGGGTTGTTGATTTAGATGTCGGCGAATCCACCACAGTCACGCTCAGTAATGGCGCACAGGTCAATGTCAAACTGCTGGACTTGAAAGAGACCCGCGATCCGGTTCGCAACGCGGTACGCAGTGCGATTGTCACCGTGGATGTAGACGGAAAAACAATTGCACTCGAATCGGGCATGTATAATCTGCCACAAATAATTGGTCGCGTGCAGATCGATTGCTCCATTACCGGCGGTTACAACTCGAACGGCACGCCGGCGTTCTGGGGACTCGACAAAGACGCTCGTCTCCGTTTCTGGCCCGCCGGTTCGCCGCTGATCAAACCCGGTTCGTTTATCTATCCCGTCGATCAACGCTGGTTCGCGACTCGCACCTGGTATGACAATGAACCGGTCGACGGTGGCACGAAAATTCTTCCGAAAATTTATTATCACAGTGGCCTCGATATCGGCGGTGCAGAGAAACTGACAAAGGTCATCGCCGCCACCGATGCGATTGTGGTTTCTTCGGGCAATGATGTGCTGGACGGACACAAGAAGGATACGCCGGTCGCGCAGCGATATGACGTGGTCTATCTGCTGGATGCGCGAGGCTGGTATTACCGTTATAGCCACCTGCACGAAATCAACGATCACATTCGCCCCGGACGTTTAATCAAGCAGGGAGAAGAGATCGGCGTGCTTGGCAAGAAAGGCGCCAGTGGTGGCTGGTCGCATCTGCATTTTGAAATCAAGAGCCGCCAACCTTCGGGAAAATGGGGCACGCAAGCCGGGTACCCCTTTCTGTGGGAAGCGTACCGCACTCAATATCATCCCCCGCTGATCGCCAACAGCCGCCGCAAACATTTTCTCAAAGCCGGTGATTCCACGGTTCTGAAAGGAACACAATCTTACAGTATCGACAACAGCATCCAGAGCTATGAATGGACCTTTACCGATGGCACAACCGCGACCGGACCGGAAGTGAATCGCACCTACAATCAGCCGGGTACTTATAGTGAAATTCTGAAAGTCACCGACAAAGCGGGCAACGTCGATTACGATTTCGCTGAAGTGCATGTGCTCGATCCAAAGAACATGGAACTGTATGTGCCGCGGATTCATGCCTCTTACTGGCCTTCGCTTAAAAACAGAGTCGGCGAACCGATCACGTTCAAAGTCCGTACGTTTGGCAACACCAGCGGCAACGAGATCTGGGACTTCGGTGATGGCAGCCCGACCGTCCGTGTGAAATCAGACGGTAATGTGAAACCGTTGAATGAAGATGGTTACGCGATCACCCAGCACACGTTTCAGAAACCGGGCGATTATCTGGTGAAAGTGGAACGCAGCCGCGAAGATGGCGTGCCAGCAACCACACGGTTGCATGTGCGGGTCGAACCGTAATAGCAAAGCGCGCGAAACCGGTTCACATTTCGCGATTTATAACGGATGTACTGGCGAATTCTCTGCTGGCATTTGGTCAGCGGCGGTTTTACAATGGTTTCTTTACCACGTACATTCTACGAAATCTGAATCTCGCTTGTTCTCCCTGCCCGGAATTTGCCTTCCATGAAATTTTCGCTGCTGACGTCCTGTTTGACACTCTGTTTATTAAATTCGGCTCTGCTCGATTCTCTCTCCGCAGCGCCCATTGAAGCCCGCAAGCCGGATTTGTCGATCGATTTCAAAACGCCCGTCGAAACTCGCTTGCAGCCTTTGCGAAAACAGTCCACACTGATTCACTCCGCCATTGGTGTGACCCGAAAAGAAACCCCGATCCCCTGTGTTTTTTCAAAAGAGGATCTGGATCTCAATACCGGGAAAATACGAATTCTGCTGATTGGTGGCCTGGATGGATCGAAGTCGTCCGTCGATGCGGTGATTAATGCCGTCGACTGGTTTTATGGTGCGGAAGCAGCAAAACCTCTGCGAGAAAAGTTCTCACTCTCAGCGGTTCCGATTGCGAATCCGGATGGCTGGGTTTTACAGCGGGGCCCGAAAAATGCATCACACGGGAACCCGACCCGCGGCTATCCGCCACTGGGTTCCTCTTATCACAGCCCGACAAAACCCGAAACCGAATATCTGTGGCGCTGGATTGGTATGCACGCCCCCGATCTCGTGATTGATGTGCGGGAAGGAAATCGATTTCAGTGGGTGATTCCTGTTGACGCCCTTTCCTCGGCGCGGAAACTGGGTAAACAACTGCAGCCACAAGTCCGACCGGTGTTTGGCTGGGAACTGGTTTCCAGCCTGGCTTACAAGTCACCTTCGCAGACAGGACGTTTACCTGCACTCGCACTCGAAGTTCCCCCGAAGAACGCACCCGCGTTTCTTCCGGCTCTGTTGACGGGAATCCAGAATAGTCCATTCCAAGGTCCTTCTCCAGCGCGGCTGGAACTGATGCGCCGTTTGCAGCGTACGCCGATTCAAGTCGCCACGCAACTTTCCAAAGTGTATGGCAACGACCTGGGACGAATTTCCTACCTGCCTGTGGTCTCGCTGATCAGTCAAATTCGTCTCGGCGAACTGACGGGCGACCAGAGCCGACTGCCTCATGTGGAACAGATCACGCAGAAGTATCTTGCTAAAAATCCGAACCCACTCAACAGCCGCGGAGGAGGCGGTGTGATCGCCGGGCATCTGTTGTTTTCCGAACTGGCCAAAGCGACCGGCAATCAGCAGTATCTGGAGCTCGCCAAACAGGCTGCGGATTTGGGGTTTGACGAACAGGGAAACTTTCGTGAATCGATGCCGCATCATGTGGAAATGAGTGATGCGGTTTTCATGTCGTGCCCGATTCTCGCCGTTGTCGGCCGTTTAACGGGAGAACCACGGTATTACGAAATGGCTTTGCGTCACTGGCGATTCATTCAGAAACTGGATCAGCGACCGGATGGCATTTATCGCAATTCACCGCTCAGTGATGCAGCGTGGGGACGCGGAAACGGTTTCCCCGCATTGGGTCTGGCACTGGTACTCTCTGAGTTGCCGTTGAATTCTCCGCTACGACAAGAGTTCATTGACGGGCATCGTCTGCATCTGGAAGCACTCGCCCGGCATCAAGACCCAACCGGCATGTGGCATCAGGTGATTGATCATCCCGAAAGTTATCGTGAGATGACCAGCACCTGCATGATTACGTTTGCGATGATTCGCGGCATCCGGGAAGGCTGGCTCGATGAAAAACAGTACACGCCGATCATTGAACGGGCCTGGAACGCGATCAAAACCCGCGTCGCCTTTGATGGCTCGCTCGTTGATGTTTGCACGGGAACCGGGAAACAGACCAGTGTTCGCGGCTATTTCGACCGCATGGCGATTCTGGGAATGGATTCGCGTGGCGGAGCGATGGCGTTTCTGGTTTCCAATGAAATGGCTCAGTGGCTCAATGAACGGGAAAATGCCGAACAGCAGAAACTGGATTGATGACACATCAATTTGGACGGCTGATTATCTTGCATTTTGGGTAAAAATCGTCGCTGATTCAATCACTGTTGGCAAGCCAAGCCTTAGTGCAGACAGACAAGTAAGAGTACAACCATCAAAGTAAGCTTCGTAGGGAGCGGACCCATGTGTCCGCCCGCCTTGCGAAGGGATGATTTTTATCACACATAGGTTGGGATCAGTTAGAATGTTCGGCCTTCTGCGTGTGAACTACGTCGATACCGCGGGTGGACACACGGGTCCCACCCCTACCAGTTGACTCGATTGGCACGAGAAACGGCCCGTTTATTTATCGAGCCAGCTACTGAGCGTGACCTTTAAGGTCATCAGCTTATCATTTCGTTTGAGTTCGACATCCACGGTATCGCCGGCTGACTTTTTGCCAATCAGATCGACGAGCCCCTGAAAGCTTTCGACATCCTTTCCATCGAATTTGACAATGAGGTCGCCCGATCGAATGCCGGCTTTTTGTGCCGCTAATCCCTCTGAGACATCCCCCACAAGACAGCCGTCCCTGCCACTGACGTCACCACTTGAAATGCCGAGCATTGCATCACTGTCGCGTGCCTGGAAGCGGGTGGAGGGAATGGCTTTTCTCAAATCGTCTAATGCAAGCTCATTCAGCGGATGCCCTTTGATCAAATAGAAGGTATCAAACTTTCGAATCCGTTTGATAAACCGCAGGCCCAGTTCGGCGCCGCTCCAGCGTGCGCCGAGCGCGACATAGCGTACTCGCCCTGGGGCATTGTTCTCATTCTGTGGGTATTTGGCGATCTCTTCTGCCGTCCACAATTTGATGGTACCGCCCCGCTTTCTGATTTCGCGTATCGCCCGTTTTTCTCGAATGTCAGAATGTCGATCGATGGCTTCTTCTGCACGGAGGGCGACAGAAGGGTTCGCGGAACCGGTGAGCGATTCGAGGGCCTCTTCTGCCTTAGTGACGGACGCTTCTTTGCCTGTGACATAAACCTGTTCGATGACCAGAATCGCGCGGACAGAGGCTTCGAGGCTGTCGCCGCGCGTGACTTTCAATAGCGGCTCAATGACCAGTTCCCCATATTCGGGCAAAGCCTTGGTCGCGGTTTCACGCTTTTGATAGCTGTCACTTTCGAGGTCGAGAATATAATCAACGACTTGCTGAGGAAGTTTTTCTGGTTCTGCGGCAACAGCGCTGATGCACTGTAAGGCTGATGCTGCCAGCAGAGCGCATCCGGCAATCGAAATCAAACGAGAAAGCATGGGATCTATCCCTCTAAGAAAAAAGTTCGTCTCAGTCAGGCGACTTCCCCCTATTTTCAGACAAACGTGCCTCTAAATCAATACGAGACTGATTGAGGAACGCGGGAAATCTCGCTATTCATTCTGTTTTAGGGCGGAATTTAAATAGCCGGGCCGGTCGGTGGTAATGCCTTCGACCCCCATTTCAGCCAGTTTTAACGCGTCCGCCACCTTATTGACCGTCCAGACATAAACGGGCAAACCGGCTGCTTTGGCCTGTTCAACGAACGCTTTGGTGACGAATTGATTATAGCCGAGATCCAGACCATCCAGGTTGGCCGCTTTGGCTTTTTGAATATAGTAATCCGCGTTGTGTTCCCACTTACCAGTTTTTTTGTTCTGTTTGACTTTGAAGACCCAGATGACTTCCAGCTCGGGCATTAACTGCTTGGCCTGCTGCATCGTTTTGTAATCAAAGCCGATGATGGCAGTCTGATCAGCCGTTTTACCGGCGGCTGCCAGATCCTGTTTTAGTCGCGGCAGAACTTCGGGGCCACATTTGATTTCAATAAACAGTCGTTTCTGTTTCGGAATGGTCTCCAGAATCTGAGTCAGCGTCGGAATGCGTTCTGCTTTGTATTTCGCATTCTTCCACGCACCGACATCTAGCGTTTGCAGCTCGGCAAAAGTCTGTTCTTTTACAGCCTGATCGCGGCCGCCGATGCGTTTGGTGGTTTTGTCATGATAGGCAACAATCTGGCCATCTTTGCTGAGATAAATATCGATCTCGACTGCGTCTGCATTTCGCTTCCAGGCCAGATTCACAGACGCCAATGTGTTTTCGGGAGCGTCATAGGATGCACCACGATGACCAATGATTTCGACAGCAGGAAGCGATGAGGTCGCTGACACGATGGCTAAACCTGCAAAAAAAGAGAGGAACTGTGGTAAACGAAGGCACGACATCTTTGCTGATCCCTGGTATTGAATCCTGGTGGCTGTGGCAAACTTCTGTTTTGTATTGTGTTATATAGAAGCATATTAACGAATTGTAAAGAAAAGGTGAAAGCTAAAATACAGCGTCTAAACAAGCTCGCCGATACCTTTTGTTCAGACAACAAGCGGTAAAACCCGTTTGAAATTGTGTTTCTGGCATCCCGGCCATTCCTTGACGATCGGGAGTCTCACTTCTAAACTCGCTGTTGGCAGACAATCATAAAGCCCACGGTCAAATGTTTCTACTTTGATCTGTTTTTGTGACGGTTTGCTTCGTCAGATGATACACATTTCCAAGGAGCCTCAGTGGTGCAAATTCAAGTGAACGGTGAAGCCCAGGAGGTTCCCGAAGAGTTCACAGTGGCTGAACTTCTGGCACAACTGGGACTGCAGCCAAAATATCTGGCCGTTGAACGAAATTTAATTTTAATTCCGCGCGAAGAACATTCCGCCTGTACTCTGCAGGAGGGGGATCGCCTGGAAATAGTAACGCTGGTAGGCGGTGGATAAGAATTATGGCAACAATCGGCAGCACAGAATCGTCTCTGATCCTGGGAACACACCATCTGAACTCACGTTTGATTGTGGGAACCGGAAAGTACACGACGTACGAACTGATGCAGGAAAGCCTGGAAGTCAGTGGAGCCGACGTAATTACCGTCGCTGTCAGGCGGGAACGTCTGATTGATTCGGATGGCCGCAACATTCTGGATTTCATCGATCTGAATAAATATACCATTCTCCCCAATACCGCCGGCTGCTTTTCTGCAGAAGATGCTGTCCGTGTGGCACGCATGGGTCGCGAGATTTTACGCGGTCTGGAAAACCCGGGCGCCGACTGGGTCAAGATTGAAGTGCTGGGCGACACCAAAACGTTGCTCCCCGATCCGATGGCGACATTGGAGGCGACGAAACAACTGGTAGACGAAGGCTTTTCCGTCCTCTGTTATTCGACCGACGATCCGATTACCGCGAAGCGTCTGAAAGAAGCCGGCGCGACGTCCGTCATGCCCGCAGGCAGTCCGATTGGCAGCGGTCAAGGCATTCTGAATCCAAATAACATTCGGATCTGTCTGGAATATCTGAAAGAAAACGATCCCGATTACCCCGTCATCGTGGATGCGGGCGTTGGCACCGCCAGCGATGTCACGATTGCGATGGAACTGGGTTGTGACGGCGTGTTGCTCAATACCGGAATTGCCGGTGCACAGGACCCGGTTCGTATGGCGCGGGCGATGAAAAACGGAATCGAAGCGGGCCGCGATGCCTATCTCGCCGGCCGGATTCCGAAGAAGTTATACGCAACTGCTTCGAGCCCCGAAACCGGCGTGATCGCACCCAAAGGTTAAGCGGTTATTTGCTGACCGCCGGCTTTTTCTGCTGCCGTATTCTTTGGGGTTGTTTCTTTTTAGGCCAGGCTGGCTGTCGTTCTGCGACAATCGTCACAGTGATCTGATTCAGATCAGCAATGCCACCGATCTGTCCTGACGTCTTCACCACTTTCCATTTGACTGACGCATCCTTAACACCTCCGGCGTAAAGTGCCTCATTCAGTTTTTTGATGGCTGCCTGTAATGCTTTCTCAAAAGAAGCAGGATGAGCAAAGTCTCCCACATGTCCCCCCGTAAATCGGCGACGCACGGGCTTCTGATCTGGCTCAAATTTGATCACAACAATCCCGTCTTTGACACCATGCATACGAATGCCTTTGACCCAACCCGGAAAGCCGTGCCATAAATCAATCGCTTCGACTTGAGAGATTACAGTGATTGCTGGCCCTGAGGGGGGGATGGCTTTCAGAAAATAGTCCTGAATTCCGTCTTTGGGCGGCGTGACATAGATGGCTCGCTCCAGTTTGACGTTAGTGTAACCGCCGGTCGGAACTTCACCGATGGCTTTGACGTATAGATTCGGCGGAAAGGATTCTTCAATCTCAATCTGATGGGTTACTTTAAGAATTTTGGAAACGGTGACCGGTTTTGATTTTGCTTCGTCGGCTTTCAGCACTATCGCGCTGCTCAAGCTCAAAGTCATCGCAAGCAGGACATATCTGATCTGTGGTAAACGGTTCATAGAACACCTTTTCAACTCAAAAAGACGGCAGAAATACTCGTGGACCAGAGAGATACGAGTGTTGTCTGATAACCGACAGACGCTTCGATGTGCGCAACAGTTCCCAAAATACAGGATCTTCAAAAAAAGGGGAACCACAGCCCCCTTAAATCCTGGCTATCTTGCCTCAATCATCTTCCATTGGTCTTCTGTTGAGAAGGGATCGATCAACTGTGCCAGGCCAGCGTCAGCCAGTTCCTGTCCGGAAACAAATCTTCCCGGGTGCGTCCATTTATCGAGTAGACTTTGTTCGACGCCGAACAGTTGTGCCTGCAGGCGATCAAAGTCGGTTTCCATGACTTTAAAGTGCCGCGCCCATTCGACGGCTTCTTCGAAACGGACATCATCTTCACTTTGCCAGCGAACCGGGTGGAACAACAGCGTGGTATAACTGGTGACGAAACGATGCTGACAGGCGGCAAACGGCAGAATGGCCGCAGAAGAGCACTCACCCAGCGCGATGCCAGCCACGTTTAAATTTCGCAGTCGGATCAGACTGGCCAGCGTGAGCCCGGAATAGACAGACCCGCCTGGTGAATCGAAGAAGATCGTCCCGCGACTGCCTCGCGGCAAATCAACGAGCCGCGAGACCAGATCGGATTCTTTTTCGCCCAGATCACCGGAAAGTGCAATTTCCCAGTCCGGTTCTTTCTCCGAAACGGAGTGGCTTCGAAACGAAGCGGATTTCTCGGGATAGGATTTCAGAGAAGAAGTGGTTCGCAATCGTCGTCGTTTATTCATTATTTCTGGCTATATCTTTGTGCTGATGACCGGCAGTAACTCATTATGGAACCTGTTTAGAATAACAGATCAAAAGCCCTGTTCGCAAACTGTGTTCTAGCTCAGTTCAAGAAAAAACTGCTGAAATTGTCTGTGCGACTTGGCGCAGTGGCACTGTTCAGCACACAATATCCGATCGTTATTCGCAAACCATTTACGATCGATCACTTTCGAGGAATTTTCGCCGTGAAAATCGTGTTCAGTATAATCTGCCTGTTTGTCGGCTTCTCTACCGTAGCCAACGCTGATACCGTTCAACTGAAGCAACAAGGGACGAAAGTCAATGTTTCTATCGACGGCAAGCCTTTTACCACCTACAACACCGGCGGCAGTCTGCCGAAGCCGTTTTTCTCTCCTGTGCGTGCCGCCGATGGTACGGTCATCACCCGCTCGCTGGTTGATCCCGAAGACCACCCACATCACAAGGGGATCTGGGTCGCCGTCGATGAAGTGAATGAAGTCGATTTCTGGGCCGAGAAAGGCAAGATCAAAAACAGCAGTGTGAAAATCATCAAAGCCTCTGGTAACCCGGCCGTGCTGAAGGTGACCAATCAATGGTTGGGTGAAGATAAGAAGCCGATCGTAACAGAAAACACGGTCATTTCGATTTATGCCAACCGCTTGATGACTTACAACATCACCTTTAAAGCCGGATCTAAGCCGGTTGTGTTTGAGGACACCAAAGAAGGCTTGTTTGGAATTCGTCTGCCAAACGGAATGCGTGAAAAAGAAGAAGGCAGCGTGGAGAACAACACGGGCATCAAAGGGACCAAAGACAATTGGGGCAAACCAACTGAATGGATTGACTATTACGGCCCTCTGAACGGCAAAGTCTATGGCGTCACGTTGATGGACTCGCCTCAGAACTACAAAAAGTCACGGTACCATGTGCGTAATTATGGTCTGTTTACTATCAGCCCGTTTGGCGATCATTCCTATACGAATAAGAAACAGCCTGCTGACCCAAAACATTTGAATGCGGGTGAAAAGTTCAATCTGAAGTATGGGATCTACATTCACTCTGGCAATACCCAGCAGGGGAAAGTCGCTGATGCTTACAAACAGTTTTTGAACGTCAGTAAGAAAAAAGCCAGTCCCAAAAAAGTCTCGCAAAAAAAACCGGTCAAGCAGCAAACCAAAGCGAAAAAAGTGGCAGCGGCTCCATACGAAGAAAAGAGTAAGGCTCTTGAGCCGATTCCTGCCTCCGCGGCCGCGGCCACTGCCAGCGATGACTGCAACTGCGCTCCGCAACAAAGGCGTCGAGGACTGTTTCGGCGCATCCGCGGCCGCAGATAGGTGTACGTGAAGCCACCCACATGGATGTTAGATGTACCCTCGGTCTGAATAATCGGTAAATCCCCGAAAAGATACCAACCGAGCGAGTGCTCTGACGTTCTATTCATTGCGAGCAACAGGCTGCTCCAATAAGATCAGCACCATTGTTTTGAACTGAGGCGCTGATAGCAAACCCCGGCTGATCAGTACGGATCTGAACCATACCGAAAGAAATGATTGATGAGGGACCAATTCTCTCGTTACGGGCTACGGATTTCGAATCTTTCCAGCGAAGATTCCGCCGCCCTCACACGATCTGCAGATACGAATAGTGAATTAGAAAAGAAGCTTTCTAACCAAGGACTTATTACGGTGTTACGAACACATACTTGTGGCGAACTGAGAACAGACCATGTTGGGCAAACAGTCACTCTGGCAGGCTGGGTGATCCGAGGCCGCGATCATGGAGGTCTGGCTTTCATCGACCTGCGAGACCGTTATGGCATCACGCAGATTGTGTTCAACCCCGATCGTGATGCCGACATGCATGAGCTGGCACGTTCCCTGCGGGCGGAAGACGTGATCCAGGTGACCGGCGAAGTCGTCTTACGTGATGATCGCGAGAATGAAAAGCTGGCAACCGGAAAAATTGAAGTACGGGCGCATGAACTGAAAGTTCTTAATAAAAGTAAAACGCCCCCGTTCGAGCCAGGCACATCAGAACTGCCCAACGAAGAGCTGCGTTTGACTTACCGCTTTCTCGATCTACGAAGTGAGCGTCTGCAGGAAGCATTAAAATTACGACATCGCCTGTCCAAAGTGACCCGCGATTATTTTGATCAGAACGAGTTTCTGGAAATTGAAACTCCCATTTTGGGCCGTAGTACGCCGGAAGGTGCCCGCGACTATCTGGTTCCCAGCCGCGTACACGAAGGCAGCTTTTATGCGTTGCCACAATCGCCCCAGATTTATAAACAGATCCTGATGATCTCTGGTTATGACCGCTACTACCAGCTTGCCCGTTGTTTTCGTGACGAAGACCTGCGTGCTGATCGCCAGCCGGAATTTACTCAAATCGACCTGGAAATGGCGTTTGTTGATCAGGAAGATATTCTCACACTGGTTGACGGCTTAATCGCCACGATCCTGAAAGAACTACGAAACGAAGAGGTTGCTTTGCCTCTGCCACGTTATGACTATGATGTGGTGATGGAAAAATACGGTTCTGACAAACCCGATTTGCGGTTTGGCCTGGAGCTGGTAGACATCGGCGAGATCGCTGCCAACTGTGACTTCGCCGTGTTCAAGAAAACAATCGAATCGGGTGGTCGCGTGCGGGGGCTGAATGCCAAAGGTGCCGCCGATCGCTTCAGCCGCAAAGACATCGACGGCCTGACCGAATTCGTCGGCGAATATGGTGCGAAAGGGCTGGCATTCTTCAAAGTCACCGACGAAGGCCTGCACTCGCCGATCGCCAAGTTCTTTTCTGATGACGACAAACAGAAGATCATGGAAACTATGAATGCGGAAGTCGGCGACCTGCTATTTTTCGTCGCCGATCAGTGTGCTGTGACTTCAGCGGCTTTATCTGCACTGCGAAATCGTCTGGGCAAAGAACTGGAGTTGTACGATCCCAAAGACTTCAAATGCTGCTGGGTCATCAATTTCCCATTGCTGTCTTTCAATGAAGAAGAACAACGCTGGGATGCCGAACATCATCCGTTCTGCCAGCCGGTGGAAGAAGATCTGAAGTACCTCGAAAGCGATCCTTCCAAAGTGCGGGCGCAATCGTACGACCTGGTCATCAATGGTTATGAACTCGCCAGTGGCAGTCTGCGTGTCCACGATCAGCGTGTGCAACAACAGATCTTCGATTTAATGGGGATTTCGGCAGAGGAAGCAGAAGAACGCTTTGGCTTTTTACTGCAGGCACTACGATACGGGGCTCCGCCTCACGCCGGCGCTGCCTTAGGCCTGGACCGGCTGGTGATGTTGCTGTGTGGGAACGATAATATCCGCGATGTCGTCGCCTTCCCCAAGACGCAGAAAGCCGCCGATCTGCTGAGTGGTGCCCCCTCTGAAGTCGATCCGCACCAGTTGCGCGACCTCAAAATCAAAGTAGACATTCCCAAATAAGCAAAGGGCGTGCATAATAGGGTGACACCCATTAAGGAAAAACGAATGAAATCCGTCACTCTATTTCTGTTTTTGGTTACAGGTCTATTGCAGGCTGGTTGCAGTGAAACAACGCCACAGGCTGGCAAGATGCGTTCTGCGCCGCAGGATAATTCCCAGGAAGAGACAGCCCCTGCGAAGATTGTCGAAGTTTCATTCAACGATGCACAGACGGTGAAGCAGCAAGCGGTGAAGCCACACACGTGGCCGCACTGGCTGGGGCCCGAGTATAACGGGATCTCTGCGGAAACAGGCTGGCGTGCTGACTGGTCGGACAAACCGCCCGAAGTTCTCTGGCGCGGTAATGTGGGCACGGGCTACAGCTCGATCTCAACAGCCGATGGCCGCATCTATACGATGGGGCACAAAGCAGGCGACGAAACCGTCTATTGCCTGGATGCCAAAACCGGAACAGAAATCTGGAAGCAGTCCTATCCGGCACAGATCGTGAGTCGTCTGAATGCGGGTGGCCCGGGTGCGACTCCGACGATCGACGGGGAATTCCTTTATACCAACAGCCGCGACGGCAGACTGATCTGTTTTGAGATCGAAACCGGCAAGATCGTCTGGCAGAAAGATCTGACGAAAGCCTATCAGATGAAAGTCCCCGAGTGGGGCTTTACCTGCTCTCCGCTGATTCTGGGTGACAAATTATTCATTGAAGCGGGGCGTCTGGTGGCCCTCGATAAAAAGACAGGGAACGAGATATGGAACTCGAAGCCCTACATGCCCGGTTATGGTACGCCGGCCGCATTCGAAATAGAGGGGACTGTTTATCTGGCGCTGTTGAATAACGAGTGTCTGACAGTGGCCCGCGCGGATGACGGCACCGAGGTCGCGAAGTTCGAGTGGGCTTCCCCCTTCGATACCAACTCGACCACGCCGATCATTGATGGCAAGACCATCTTTATCTCATCCGGTTATAGAAAAGGCTGTGCCTTACTGGATTTCGAGAACCAGACATTGAAAGCACGCTACACGAATCGTGATCTGAAAAATCATTTTAACAACAGCGTGCTCTATCAAAATCATTATTATGGCATGGATGGCAACTCGAACCTGGGACGCATCGTTCGCTTAACGTGCCTCGATCAGGAAACGGGAAAAATCAAATGGCGCGAAGCCGGCTTCGGTTGCGGCTCGCTGTTGATCTCAAATGACAAACTGATCATTCTGTCGGATGAAGGCACACTGGTGACCGCCAAAGCGACACCCGATTCATACCAGGAAATTTCCCGGTTCAAAGTCCTCGACCACCAATGCTGGACTGTTCCCGTGTTATGCAATGGACTTGTCTATTGTCGGGATTCAGCCGGAAATCTTGCCTGCGTCGATCTCCGGCTGTAATCCAAACTGAAGTCAATCTCTATGCTGCTTGCCGTTAAGCTGCTTGCCGTTAAGCTGCTTGCCGTTAAGCTGCTTGATAGTGGCGGGTGATCAGATCGTTCTGCAGCCAGAGCAATTTGTTGAACGCTGCTAACGTTTTCACTTCGGTTTCCCGATCAAGGTTCAATCCGAGAATCGAACTGACCAGGGCACTCGAAACAAAGCCCATCAACGCATTCATCTGCACCAGAGGCACATTCAGATCTTTACTGCCTGCTTTGGGTGTATGCATCTTGCCAACCAAATCCAGGTATTGCATCATTTTTTCGTCATAAGGTTTTGTGACCAGTGTTTCCAGATAACGCCCGAGATGTTGCTTACGGAACTGGATCATTTCATGATCGAGGGAAAGTGTTTCGATGCTTTCAGGAATTTCGCCTTCATAACCGTGTTGACGTGGCACAAAATGACGTTTTGTGCAATCATATCGGAAGAGTTGATCATACACGGCATCAACCAGGCCAGGGACTAAAGGCGCGACTGCCCCAGCCGCTGCATGGACCGCATTTAAGTCGTCTTCAGTGATCCCGATAAATTCGGCCAGATATTGAAACCGATAAGGTAGATCTGTTTCCAGTTTTTCTTCATCAATGTGTTTCATTTTTGGTTCCTAATTCGATTGAGCGACTATAATTACCTGACTCGAAATACTTAAAACATTCAGAATTAATTTGATACGCAGGATAACAAACGCAATAATAGACATCAATATCCAATTATTGCTTTCAAGGACTTTCTTATGTTTTCACAGACTGTTGAATATGCACTCAGAGCGATTGTCCATCTAGCTGACCAGTCGCCGAACCCGTGCACAACAGAACAAATCGCAAAAGCGACCAAAGTCCCCCAGGCATATCTCTCGAAAGTGCTCCAGAGTTTGAGACAGTCAAATGTTGTCCATTCCCAACGGGGTATCGGCGGCGGGATCTCTCTGATCAAGATGCCGGCTGAGTTAAATTTACTGGAAGTCGTGAACGCCGTTGACCCCATTTGCCGGATTAAAACTTGTCCTCTGGGACTAAAAGGCCACGGTGCCAATTTATGCCCATTACATCGCAAGCTGGACGATGCGATGAAGGAAACGGAAACGGCTTTTGCTGACACATCATTGGCTGACATTCTTTCTGCCTCCACCAGCAGCTACCCACTTTGTAATGAACCCGTCGACCGCGTGACGACTCTGGAAATCACGCCTCCGACTTCCTCAAAATAGACAACCCGGCAGTTGATCGTCTCAATGCCTGTCGGGCATTTCACCTACCGTCTGAAATACTTCAAACGCGTCGCGTTCCGCTTGGATTTCCTGATAGTGCGTTTGCTGTACCGGGCTTTGATCTGTTGCATTTGTTTCTGGCAGATTGAGAAACGGATCCGCGGCAGAGACCTGCTGAATACCCGATTGAGAATGACGGGCAATCTGCTCCTGTTTGACTTCGTTGGCTTTCCAGCGTCCCACAAGATGCCCCGGTATGACTGCGCCCGCCTGGATCAGGAAATCTCCATAAGGCAGCAAAGGGGAAGCGGCACCCGCGATGTATGTTGCATAAGCGGGATAGAGCACGCGGTAGGCTTCCTGTTCGTCTTCGAAATCCTCTTCTGCACGCAGATAGCCAATGGCATCATTCGTGGCAATGGCTTCAGGCCAGAGTGAGACCACAGGCAGCGCTCCGGCGACGGCGTACGTGCCTTTCCATTTCCGCGAACCAAAATCTTTGGCGTGTCCCCCTTCATGCAAGGCGACGGCGGGAAGATCGGAATAGAGGTTGATCGTATTCGTGAACGGATTGTAATTGTCGCCGCCAATAATTCGTCCCGGCAATAGCGTGTAATGCAAGGCCGTTAAGGTACCGGCAGTATACCGCCAACCCCAGCCGACGGCTTTATTTTTTCGAAGCCGTTTCCATTCACCCAGCGGATCGTATTCATTGACTCGCACTTTGACTTGATCTAAGCCATTTTTTTCCAGATAAGCGGCAATGGCGGCTTCGGTCTCCGGCGAAATATCATGATTATCAACGCGACGATTCCAGAGCAGAATTTTCCCTGGAATTCCCACGACCCAGCCAACGCCATCGACAAACCGCCTGGGTTTTCCACGTACGATTTGCGGCTCATCCTCCTCGAAATCCAAATCAGGGTGTGTAATCAGATTCGTCTGATACTGATAAGGAGTCGACGCGCAGCCGACTGCGAAAGGGCATAACAACAACGCGAGCAGCGCCAGCAAAACCGGTCGCTGCGTTAAGGTAACGCACGGTAGAGACATTGCAAAACAACCATGGAGAAATTGAGAGATGAGAGGGAGGTAGACAGGCTGTTTACCAAAGATGCCGGAGAGTGACAAGCTCAGGTTTTGACAACAATTCATTCTGTGCTGTCAGTCGGCAATATTTGCCGAAGCCTGGCTCTCATCACTGCCTTTGACGATTCGAATGAGCCACCGCAACAGAGGAATACCCGCCATTAGAATTCCCGGCCCCATCAGTAACCAGCCTATCCGATAAAAGAAATAGGTGGCCTTGAACACGCCGGGCTCGAGCACCGCAGCGGCGGGATTTTTCGGGTCATAATAAACGACCACTGGCTTATCCACCGGATATTTCTTGACCGTCTCTTGCGCCAAGGATCGATCAGATGTTGAAATTTCGATGCCAAACCGGACCGTGCCGCATTCATAGTCCTGCCCTTGCACCTGATAGCTATAAGAGACTACTGCAGTGTACGACGTGCTGGAATTATTGCTGCGCGGGGAGGCCACCATTGATTGAAGTACCACGCCTTTTGTCGTCGGCCAGTTTTGACTGGCTTTCGCCTGTTCGATCAGCGGCAGCCCCAGCAGATAGGTCACCACAAAGCCCACAATCACGAATACCACACCCAGGTACAGCAAAACGATGCGGCCTGCTTTATACAAATCGACTTTAAGTTTCACCATCGATTGACTCCTGCTTCGCCGATTTGTCAGTCTATCAAAGTAGACTAACTATCCCCAAACATATCTCCCAGTCCTCCCAGGACGGAGCCTTCACCCACCGAAGACCCACCGGCTGAAGGCGCATGGGCCAGGATGCGATCGGCGAGACGGGAGAAAGGCAGACTTTGCAGCAGCACGGTTCCATGTCCGCGTAACGTCGCCAGGAACAAGCCTTCTCCTCCCAGTACCATCGATTTTAAGTTGCCGGCCCGTTCGATGCTGTAATCAATGCTGCCTGTGAAAGCGACAATACAGCCAGTATCGACACGTAAAGTTTCACCATTCAGCTTCTTTTTGGTAACCGTTCCGCCGGCGTGCACAAACGCTATTCCATCACCACGCAGTTTCTGCAGGATGAAGCCTTCCCCTCCAAAAAAACCAGCTCCAAGCCGCTTATTAAAGGCCATCGTTACTTCAGTTCCTAAAGCCGCACAGAGGAAGGAATCTTTCTGGCACGTCAGTTCGCCGCCGATTTTGTTCATATCGATGGCGATGATTTTTCCAGGATAGGGCGCAGCAAATGCGACTCTCTGCTCACGATGGCCTTCATTCGTAAAGTGCGTCATGAATAGTGACTCTCCCGAAAGCACTCGTTTGCCGGCTTTAAACAGCTTGCCCAGGAAACCAGCATTGGGTTTGGAACCATCCCCCATGCGAGCCTCGAAGCCAATCCCTTCCTCCATGTAATTCATGCTGCCCGCTTCCGCGACGATAGTCTCACCCGGATCGAGCACAATTTCGACGATCTGTAAATCAGAACCAAAGATTTCGTAGTCCACTTCGTGACATTGCATGTTTCTCTCCTCATATCTTGAATTCTGCGTTTTGTTTCAGCAGCAGGGATATCCCTCAGAACGTTGGACATCAGCGTTTGGATCAAAGAATCCCGTTTGCCTCCAGAAAACGGCAATCTTTTCCGAATAAGGGAAGTTTGCCGATTTTGACTGAAGAACTAAAATTCAAGTGGTCGATTGAATGACCTTAGGAGTATTCATTCCAGAGAGCGGAAACAGCTGATCTTGAGATGAACACATTATCATTTTTTGGGACTTTGTTAATCTGAAATGTCGGGCTTTAGCCAAGAAAATGTAGAAGCGATTTTTGCCCTTGCCGGTGAAAGTATGCCTGCACTTTCTGATTCTTTCAACCAGTGTTTCGATTATAAATATCGGCTGGAACTGGGAGAGTCAGGTGTCTGGTCTCCCGAAGAATTAGATGATGCATTTCGGGGTCCTGGACTGGTTGCTCTGTTTCAACTTGGTGGGGAAGCCATGGTCGGGTTGATCCCGGCAAATATTCCTTTACCAGAATGGTATATCACTCCGGGAGACTCGCAAACCTCGCGGTTGCAAACACTGGCTCTAGAATGGTCAATGAACCTGATTCCAATGGACTTGGGTGACGTTGACGAATTTAAAACTTATTATGTTGACAGTTTATTAAACGAAGTGTCGCAAGGTGCTCCCTCTGACTGGGCTGCATTACTGCGAATGAACCTATTTCAAGCTGAAGATGAAAGCGACGGCCAGAGCCCGAGTGCTGTGATTCCTGTAATTTGGCCACTGACGAAACCGCCAGTTGCAGATTCCCCTGAACCGGAACCCGATCCAGTACCTCAACCGTCTGCTTCATCTGCCAATTCCTCTCATTCCATACCCGCTATGGATCTTAATTCTAGTTTGAATCCGTTAAACCGCATTAACAAGATGCCCGTTCAAGCGATCGTAAAACTGGCTACGAAAAAAATTGAAATGAAGCAACTGCTCTCCATCTGCCCCGGTTCGCTCATTACATTCGACAAGCCCTGTGAAGATCCGCTGGATATGTATATCAACAACCAGGTTTACTGTCAGGGTGAGGCTGTGAAGATTGGGGAACACTTTGGTTTGAAGATTGACCAGGTGGGTTTCAAACAGGAATACGAAACCAAGATTATCGAATTTTAGTTCGGGTCGTCTTCGTTTCGAAAAGCATGAAACTTTGTTTGCCTGCACCTTACGACGGATCACAGAGCGCCCGTTTCTCGGAAGATACCGCCAAATCATTCCTCGGCAACGATATTCCGGCTCAAAAATATTGGATGAAATTCGGGCAAATTGAATTTTTATCAGAACGGATGGCGGCTGTAGCACGTATTATATATGAAGCTCTCTGATCAACTTTTTAAACTGAGATCTTGATTCCATTCTGTTTTCATAACACCATTCTGATTTCTTATTCAGACAGAGCGATACCTGACTTTTTTATGAGGACCCTAAACTCATATATTTAAATGAGTTAGGGGATAACTAAATCCAAGCAATGCTCCAACGAGAATTGTGGCGGGCGTAGGATACGCAAGATCCGGCATTTATTTCAAACAATCGAAGTGAATTTGGATTACGCTGTTGCTAGCTCAAAGAGACGTTCGATATCATTTCACACGTTGAATCAACGCTATTTTTAAGTGAACCTTAGATCATGGGCTCCGAGTCAAAATCTGAACGCTCAATGACAAACCAGAAATCATTGCCGGAATTCTTTGCGCGCCCGGTTCCTGAAGCAGACGGGCCCGAGACGATTATCAGCCCGCTCGAAGCGATTCCTAAGCCCGATTCCAGCCGTGACACAGGTGGTTCACAACCCAATTTTGCCCGCTCTTCGATCTGGAACCGTCTCTTTCCCCCCACTGCCGATGATCCCGATGCAGGGGAAGAGGCGATCAGCCCATCCGGCATGCAGCTGGAACATTTCATCATTCGGGAACGAATTGGCCGGGGAGGCATGGGAGCCGTGTTCCGCGCGATTGATACACGACTGGACCGTGTCGTCGCGTTGAAGGTTCTCAGTCCGGGCCAATCGCGAGATACAGGCTCGGTAAAACGTTTCCAGAATGAAGCAAAAGCGGCAGCCCGCCTCGACCATGAAAACATTTCGCGTGTGTTTTACATCGGCGAAGATCAAGGCTTAAACTTCATTGCCTTTGAATACGTCAAGGGTACCAACGTCAGAGAGATCATTCATTCGCGAGGCATCCTGCCAGCGGCGGAAGCGGTGAACTATGCTTTGCAAATTGCCTCTGCTCTGAAACATATTAATAAAGCGGGTGTCGTTCATCGTGATATTAAACCTTCCAATATCATCATTACTCCCGGTGGTAGAGCGAAGCTGGTTGACCTGGGTCTGGCGCGAAAAGAGAGCGACAATGCTTCAGCCGACCTGACCAGTGCCGGCACCACATTGGGCACGTTCGATTATATTTCTCCCGAGCAGGCCAAAGATCCACGGACCGTGGATGTGCGCAGCGACATTTATTCGCTCGGTTGCACGCTATATCATATGCTGACCGGAGAACCGCCTTACGGTGAAGGAACGGTTTTACAAAAACTGCTGGATCACAGCGGAAAAAAAGTTCCCGACCCTGCCAGCATCAATAAACAACTGCCGAGCGAGCTGTCTCTGATCGTGCAAAAAATGATGGCCAGCGATCCCACAGACCGTTATCAGACGCCTGAAGAACTGATGTATCATTTAATGCAGGTCGCCGGAAAACTGGACCTGCGTGGCGTGAATCCCGAAGGACTGGTCTGGACTTCGCCGACCAGTTCCAGACTGGGTTTTTTGGAAAAATATGTCGGCTGGGTCGCGACGGCAGTGGTCCTGTTAGTCGTCGTTTACCTGCTGGATCGCTATCCGACATTCGATCAGGGTACGGTGAGTGTCACTCAAAATGATAATCAACAGACCGTTCCCCTCATTAAACAAGCCACCAGCAAGCCGGACGAAATCAGTCCGGATGTCAGCGTGCCTCTGCCAGAAACAGAGAAAATGACCACCGGATCACTCTCGACAAACCCGACGATCGCATCTGCCATACCCACTGAAACGATCAGCGACAACAAAACGACAGCAGCACCCACTCCCACCAAAGGCAGTTCAAAGAACGAGGACACATCGGACACGAATCCGGAAAAAATGACTTTGACAGAAGGTTCCAAAGACCTGAATGAAATTTTTGAAATACCACTGCTGTCTTCTAAAAGAACAATCAACGACTTCATTGAAGCTGGTAATCCTCCCAAAAACAAAGTGCTCCGGGAAAGCACGCCCGGCACAGAGTTGGCGTTGTCGAACAGCAGTGATCAGAAAAAGAGCATGGTTCCACTGGCTCCCGCTCCCCTGCCGGACAACAGTCCTGAAATAGAGCCGGATCTGTTTCCCAAAAAGAGCGACACAGAAATCCGAAAGATGGAAATCCCGGCGATCACCATTATCAATCCGGATGGAACGGCGGGGCAGGATTTTAAAACGCTGGATGCCGCCTGTGCTGCCGCCGATGATGGCAGTATTATTGAACTCGGGTTTACCGGAATTCGCAAAGAAGCGCCGATCCACATCAATAACAAACGCGTGCGAATTCGTGCCGCCAAAAACCGCAAACCAATTCTGCAGTTTGAGTCTGTTGAAGAACCGGCAGAAGGGTTTCAGACCCACATGATTCAGGTCGCCAATGGCTCTCTGGAACTGTTTGAGCTGGGAATCATCGTTGATGTTAAAGATCTGAATACTGACTCATGGGCGATCTTTTCTCTCAAAAATGCGCATGATATTCGCTTACACCAGGTGACCGTTACCTGTTCCAATCGCACCAGCCAACAGGTCGCTTTGTTTGAAATGAACGAACCCATTAACCAGGGTTTGAATGATGATTCGATGATGGGAAAACGTCCGGTGAAAGAATCGACGTTTGTAGAAGTCATCAATTCTGTACTCCGCTGTGACGGCCACGCCTTCTCCATTCGAGAAACGGCGCCCACTCGTCTGGAAATTACTAATTCCGCAGTGATGATTTCACAAGCATTGATTGAACTGGTCGGCTGCAACAATAAACCGACGGAAGGCGATTTTCTGGAACTGGTTTTGAATCATTCGACGCTGTTGCTCGGAAAAGGGCTGGCAGTGATGGATAGCGGCGCGATTCCCCGCGAATTGATTCCGCTCAATGTGTCTGCCCGCAATAACATTTTCTTCTCACGGACCGATGCACCGCTCGTGCAGATGAAAGGCAATACAAACGAAAATGACTTTCGGCAGAAACTTTTAACCTGGAAAGGCTCCAATAATTATTTCGATCGCTTCGGAACTTTCTGGACCATTCAATCCCAACAGGGAACCACGGGTGCTCTTTCACTGGATGCACTCGACTGGAAAGATATCTGGGGACTGTCTTCTGAAGTCAATAGTTTTCAAATGGAAATCCCCTGGCTTGCCGATCGTCAAAAACTGATCAAGCCCCCCTGCTCCGAATTACAGTCTGCTCAACTTCAGTTTAATCAACCCACTGATGGCAGCCCGACCATTACCGCGATTGACCGTACCAATGCCGGTGCCGATCTGCTTGTCCTGCCGGAACTGCCACGAGCCAGTAAAACCCCTGAAACAAAATAAACAGATCTCCTGTTTTGGATTTCGACAGGCAGAGAACAAGAAGGTCTGGGAGAATCTGGCTGCGACGTGTATGATTACTGATAATTGTTGCTCCTGTACCTCTGCCCTGATCTCAGTCAAACACAGCTCTCTCGATTTGTCTCATGCATTTTTGCTTTGTACAACCTGAAACCGCATCTCCCTCAGACCGACGTGAAAGATGTGTCTGGCGCGGCCTTGCCTGTTTCCTGGTGTTGCTGTTGGCAGCGTGGAATGCCTGCTCTGCGGATGACCAGACGCGTTCCTATTTTGAAGGCCTACGCCAGCGACATCTGTTTGGCATCGCCGAGGGCTATTGTTTAGACCGCCTGTCAGAAGCGCGGCTCTCCGATACCGAACGTGCCCGCTACACCTTGGAGTTGGCACGCACGCTTGCAGCGCACGCGATAGTAACCAGTGGTGATGAACAGGCCGAACTCTGGAACCGCGCAGAGAACACGCTCGCACAAATTCTCAAAGACAATCCCCAATGGGCTGACACGGCGGTATTTCAAGCCGAACGCGCACGGATCACCGCACAGAAAGCAGAGATCCTGTACTGGCAAGTCAAAGCGATTCCGCATAATGAAGCTCTGAAACAGAAAGCCCTGGCGAAACTGTCACAGGCAGACAGGGAACTGATTGTCGCGGAAACTCAATTGAATCAGCTGCTCAAAAAATCGGGCGCCTTTAAAAACTTTACGGTGCTCAAAACAACCACGATCCGCGATACCCTGCTGGACTTTCAACTACTGATTGCCCAGACGAAAATCAAACTCGCCGATTTATACGACAAGCAAAGCCCGCAACGAAAAACCAATCTTGACGCCGCCGAGAAATTGCTGGAACCACTCTCCAGGCGTGCCACCACTCTGCAAATCACCTGGCTCAGTAAACTGGCGCTGATTCAATGCGATCGCATCGCGGGAGATTACGCAGGCGCCACGCGTGCGATTCAGGCACTCGTCAAAGAAAAACCGCCGGCCTATCTGAATGAGCCAATCTTTGTGGAATCGATGCGGGTCTTACTGGGAGAAAACAAGTCACAAATCGCGGCGGCACAAATCATCAAACACCGTCAGGATCACGGGCAGTACTCCAGTGAGCTCGGTTACCTGGAAATCAATGCGCTGATCCAACTCAGAAAAATCGCCTTAGACAATCAGCAGAACGCGCTTGCTGATGAACTCTGGCAGGAAATCGAAACACGGGCACAACACCTGGGGGCAACTCAGCCCGGCTATTGGTCACAGCGGGCACGCATGCTGGTTGATCAACAACATCAGGTCGACCAGTATGGAAGTCAAATTTCCCTGAGCCTGAAGCAGGCACAACTGCTCTACTCTCAAGGCAAGCTGGAACAGGCCATCGCCGCTTACGACAAAACGGCAAAACAGGCCGCCACAGAAGGCAAAACTGATCTGGCCTTCGAACTCGGTTTCACCGCCGCCTCTTTACAGCTCAAAGCGAAACAGTTCAGGCAAGCGGCAAACCAGTTTCAATCGCTGGTCGAGCGGTATGATGCCAATCCGCAGGCAGCCGACGCAAGCCTGCTGGCCGCCTGGTGTCTGGGGCAACTCTATTCACAGAGCCGAACGAAGTCCCGACGGCTCATCTATACCACAGCGCTGGAAAAAGTACGAACACGTTTCCCCAATAGCAAAAGTTATTACGAAGCCGGCTGGATGCTGGCACGGCTCGAAGAAGCACGACTGCAGTACTCAAAAGCACTCGTCCTGTATTCAGAAATCCCGGACAACCAACCCAAAGCAGCCGACGCCCATCTGGGCATTGCCCGCTGCTACGAACAGATTCTGCTGCGACTGAATTCGCTCAACAAACCAACCAACGCCTGGCGCGCGGAAGCGATTGACGTTCTGGAAAACTTCCTGACAGGCTTCCCCGACAAAACAGAAAAAACAAAGCTTCCATCCCAGGCGGAAATCGCATTGCGGCTGACGCGGATCTTCCTGAATGGCAGCCCGCCTCAATACACAAAAGCGAATCGACTGCTGGAGCTGATCCATCACGCGGGGTCTCGCATGATGGCACAATTAAGAAGAAACAACGAGTTATCGGAAACCAGCGTCTCACAAACGACAAAGCAAATTCAATTCTGGAATCAGATTTCGAATCAGGCGTTGCGACTGCAGATCATCGCGCTCGCCGGGCAGGGAAATCCGTCCGCCGCCCAGTCACTGGTAGAGAACCTGGAGACCGCGGGCACCGATGAATTACTCTCGGTATTAAATGGCGTTTCGCAGATCGATCTGGAACTCACGCCACAAGCCCGCCGAGAGCTGGGGATGCTGCAACTTAAGTCAGCCGAAAAGCTGGCCAGCCGCCGTGAAGAATTAACCCCGCAACAGCTCAAGCGGCTGGACCTCTGTCTGGCAGAAGCCTATCTGGCCATCGACCAGCCGATCAGAGCCCTTGAATTTTATCAAGACCTGTTAAAGCAGTCTCCTAAAGACGCGGCACTCATCAGGCAGGTGGCATTGCTGCTGGAACGTTGCGGCACAAAAGCCTGCCTGCGACAGGCAACCCCCAAATGGCGGCAACTGGAAGCAGCCGAAAAGCCGGGCACCATTCCCTGGCTGGACACACGGCTGCACATCATTCAAAGCTTGTTCGACTCCGGCGAGGAAGCCGAGGCCAAAAAACTGTTCGGCGTGACCAGACTACTCTACCCCGAACTCGGCAACGCCGATCTCAAGAACCGTTACCAAGAACTTGAAACGCGAATAAAGAAGTAACGGCGAAATACATTATTCCTCAGCGATGGTATTCATATCCAGCATCCGATATTCGCCATCCTCGTTGGTCTGATGGGCGACTTCTCCGTTGACGTCCAGGCAAGTCAGCCAGCCGCCGCGGCAAGCGTTGGTATCGATGCAGATAGAATGCTTCAGATTCACCGGGATGCCTGATTTCTGTGACGTGTGCCCGCAGATAACCTGTTTGCCGGATAGATGCGGTCGGACATCAGTAAATTTGCGCCAGCGAAACTCTGTGGAGTCCTGCTCCTGCAAGGGAACATCCGGGTCGATCATGCCGTGCACGAAAATCTCGTGATCGGTTTCGAAATAATCCTGAAAGCCTTCGAGGAATTCCCAATGGGTCTCGGGCACATTTTCAATATCAGCTCTTAGATACTGCGGATCATAGGAGAGCAGCATCTCCTCGCCACCAAAATACATCCAGCTGTCACAGGCAATCTCCGAATCGCGGGCATCGAGCATCATCTCTTCATGGTTTCCCATCAGACAAATCAGCGGTCTCGTTTCCTGCAATTCCATCAGCAGCTCAATACAGCCACGCGTATCCGGCCCGCGCGAAATGACGTCGCCCAGAATGACCAGCAAATCATCAGACGTCGGCTGTACTGTTTCGATTAACAACTCGAGTGAAGTGCGACAGCCGTGAATATCACCGATTGCCAATAGACGATCTCTACCCATTTAAAATTCCCCGACCGCTTCACCCCCGTTAGGAGTGCTGAGGGCTTTGAGCACCTGTGGGTCGATGTCTTTGGAAATAAAGCGAGCCGACCCATCTACGAACACCATGCCAGTGTTTTTAGGGGAGGGACCGCCGAAGCCGTGCGGGCTTCCGTTGAGCCCCCGGGCGGGATCGCGAACATTCAGCGGAGCACCCCAGGGTCTGATGTTTGAGTTCACTTCGCCCCCCAGTATTGTATTCGAAATGCCGTCGGTGATCTGATTGAAATCCAATTCCCCACTTGCTGCTAAGAGACGGCTGCTCATCGCGTAATGCGTGGGGCAATAGCTTTGGTACGCCTCTTGACTGCTCTTGCCATTATCGTAATCGGAATTCATTCCGGGATTCTGAAACACATAGATTTTGGTTTGAAAAGGCGCACGGTTCACTTCAGCCGTCCAGGGCTGATGAAAATCGATACTGTGATACAACTCTACCTGATCCAAGTGAGGTAATAGTTGCGCGCCCCAACCGTGAAGTGGCTTTCCCGTTTCATTGAAGGTGCTCGCGATCGGTAACTGCCGGGATTCTTTATGATCGTTGTGCATTACAAATCCGAGATTTCTGAGATTATCCAGAGAGGCTCTGGCTCTGAATGAGTCGCGACAGAATGATAAGACAGGAAAGGGCGGATCATGTTTTTCCAGAAATGTCTCTGGTTTCCCCGTCATGATCCACCAGGTTTGATGCGTCATACTGATGACGCAGATGCCGCTCATTGTCAGTAAAAGGCACATGACTGCCAGCGAGAGCGTCCAGCGCAGATGCCAGTTTGATTTTTCCGATACATCAACAGACTCCGGTTCAGACGCCTGTTTTCGGTGAAAGAGTCTTTTACAAACAAAATGAACTCCCAGCGTAAACAGAGTTAGAGCAAACAGGAACCAAGCCGTCCGTTCGGTAGAAATCATGAGCACAGGCAGAGTGCGCGCGATGAAGTTGGTCCAGCCGGTGACTAACTGGAATCCAATTTGAATGGGAAACACGATGCCCATGCAGAGGGTAAGGAAGCCGACAAACAAAACTGCAGCCACAGCGATAATTCTGCGCTGCAGTCGTTTTTCTTTTCGTGTGATGGCTTCAGTGGTCATGGTAACACCTGACTCTCATTGAATTTAAAAATTGCCCACTGGTTCACCACCATTGGGCGTACTGAGGGCTTTGAGCAATTCTGGATCAATGTTCTCGTTGACAAATCTAACTCTGCCATCGCCCATTAAAACGTGTGCCCCACCTCTAAACGGACTCTCAAAACCGCGGGGACTTTTGTTAATGCCCAGTGCCGGATCACGAAAGTTTGTAGGATCGCCCCAAGGCTTGATTCCAGATTTAATTTCACCAGCCATGATCGTGTTGGAGGTGCCGTCGGTAATTTCTTCAAGCACCAGCCCTGAATTCACATTCAACACCCGACTGTTGGCGGCATAGTGGGAGGGCTGATACCCTTTGGCATTTTCTTCCTTGCTTTTTCCATTATCAAAAGCGTAATCCAATCCGGGATTTTCCAATATGCTTAACCTTGTTTCAAAGACCTTACGATTCGGTTCTGCATTCCAGGCCTGATTAAAATCAATCTGATGATACAGGGGACCTTGATCCAGATAAGGTAGGACACTGGTGGCCCAGCTATACTGAGGCTGTCCCACTTGACTGAAAGAGCCGCCAACCGGCAACTGCTGATGCGAATCATGATAATTATATAGTGCCAGACCAATCTGCTTGAGATTAGATCTAGACTGACCACGACTTCTAGCCTCGGAACTGTTCCGGATCAAGCTCTCATCACTGGTCATTAGCCAGGCACTCTGGTGGGCGACCCCCACCACAGCAAATCCACCCGCAAAGGAAATAGTCAACAATACCAGCACGGCACAGGTCCAGCGAAACCGCCAATTTGTCGGAACTGCGGTTTTGTTTTGTTGTCGTAGACGCCTTATGGCATAAACTCCCAGCAACTGAATCACCACCGCCATGATCGCGACCAACACGAAGGCCGATACCAAACTGGAAACAGGCATTGTTATCTGTGAGATGACTCGTGTTAAAAACAAGTACCAGCCCGCGAATGTATAAAACAGAATTTGAATCGGGTACCCCACACCCAGGCAGGCCAGGAACAATACGAATGCAAGACCGCAGATGAATAAAATGAGGATACTTCCGCTCACGAGAAATATTTTGACCCTGTTTTTCTTTGTTGGTAGCTCAGTCGATTCATTTTCCATTGAGCACCTCCTGTGCTTCTTTAAGGGGCAGCACTTTGATGGCTCCATCGGTGAAGAGTACCAGTTGTTGATCGTCGTCGTACACAGCCTGCTCGAAGGCGAGAGGTTCAGCGGGCGCGGTTTTCTTGTCGCCGATCACGTAACCGTACTTCACGCGCAGGTCACCGGGCTGAAACCAGAATTCTTCTGCGAAGGTCGCATCGTCTGCGTTCTTGGGATATTTCCCCTGATGGGTGGCGACGTGCATAAACAGAGCCGACCGCAATTCACCAAGCTGCTTGCGGCGTGCTTCAAGTAGCTCCTCGGGCGTGCCTAACTCTTCGGCCTCGGAGTCAGTCAATTGATAAGTGCGACCCGTTTTTTCCCAGGCGCCGGGCGTGAGCAGTTCCCGAGCACCGGAGATCATGGTCAAGACAAACAGAAACATCAGTCCCCAGAGCACGGTTCCCGCCAAGGCCCCTTTGTAAGACAGCACGGGCAACTTGGGAAAATCCTTTGCCAGCAGGTTCCAGAGCAGCTTGAAAACAAACGCACTGACCAGCAGCACCATCAGAAAGAACGAGATCGACTGCAGCCGCAGGCTGGCAATTTCGGTCAAACCGACAGAAGGCATTCCCGCCTGAACGGCCTGGGGCATGGTACAGCAGACAAAACCGGCGATAAGAATTGTTCGAATCGTCATGGCGATCAACTCCGCAGAAATGAGAAGAGAAAGGACTTACCTCTATCATACAAAAGTCCACTCAACACGCGAGTCATTTTTTTCAACGAAGTGAGTTTATGACGACAGAGGTGAAACCCGTGTTGACTGCCGTTTAAAAGAAACTGAAGACGAGGAAGATTGTAAGTCTCGTTGTAGCTCCACAGCTTTCACTTTGTAGTTTTATTGTCTGGTTCCAGGATCATCCATTCGGGCAGCGGGATCGATTTGCTGCGGGCGATGAGTAGTAACGCGCCGATGACTATCACGAGTATCGGCACTTCGACATCAAATGTGAGGCGTCCTGTTTGACGCAAGACAGAGAGGCAACTCGCGATCAGAAAGAAGGGGCCGATCACGACTGAAGATTTATCGATGCCACTGACGGCAAACGATAACAGGCCGATGATCGCCAGGCCGAGAACCCAGATCCAGTTGAGGCCGGGTACAAGCCCCAACGTGGTGAGTAACCAGCCACTGCCGATGGCGATGATGAGCAATGGGAGAACCAGGGTTTTTCGATTCGATTTGGTCACAGTGGACGCTGATGTGCTCATGGAACTGGCTTTCTCTTGGTATCTGTTTTGTGAAGTTGAAAACGCCTTGAATACTTAACAGGCGCGGGCCCGCGGAAAACATCACGCGATTTTCATAAAAGAACAGGAACTTTTGCCAAAAGGCAGTACTGGTTGACATGGTACAAATTCTGATGGACAATTTAGGCTAGACAAGACAACCACGTATGGTTTATCCGAAAGTCCTTGCATGGAAAAAGTGGATTCCATCCAGCGCAGTAAATCCTCTGGCTGATCTGTGGTGTCTAATGCGAATGAGTAATCCAAAGACATATGAAGCGGCCTTGTGAGTCAAAGAGAGAACTAAGAAGAGTCTATGAGGCGGGCAGACACATGGGTCTGTCCCTTGAAACTAACTGTTGACTGTCAACGCGGTTTCTCGATCACTGTTGGCAAGCCAACAGTGCCCCCCACTGTGAGGTGATCGGCGTGCTTTCCCTGTCACCTCCTACTCCAGTTCTTGTGGGTTGATATAGACTAAGAACAATTCACAGCAAACGCGATCCTTCACACAGGGAATGTATCACAATGAAAGTGAGCGGATCGGCGCTAGCCGCCGTTTCGCGAATTTGATTGCCCCCTCTCTAATCAAAGTGATCCACAACCGACTTGAACGCGGTTATTATTCTTCCTGCTTCAATGACTCGACGAGCGTATTGATTTCCATTGGCGTCAGACGGATGGCGGTTTTTTCCAGCATGGTGCGGAAATGGACGCGGCCGCTTTGCTCGCCGGGGAAACCGATGTTTGTGCCTTCTTCGTCGTTGGAGGTCACGAGCACTTTGCCGTCCTTGTCTAAAATGGCCCACCAGGGAATGCCGCCCTGGGCACCGGCGCGCATGGTTTTCATCATCTCGCTGGAACCGGTCCAACGGTGATCGATCTTGATCCAGATATAATCGCGTTCCCAGAGATTGCGTTCCTTAACCAGAAACCGGGAGAGCAGTCGGCAGGGACCGCACCAGGTGGCGGTTTCCTGAATGATGATACGTTTGTTTTCTTTTTTCGCTTTTTTGAGAGCCGTCGCCAGCAGTTCCTGTGCGTCGAGCGTTGGTACGGTGTGTGCTTTTAGTAACTCAAGGAATTTTTCTTTGCTGATCTTGCCGTCCGTCGAAAGCAAACTGGCATCAACATTTGCCAAACGTTTGCCTTGTTCGTCGGTGATGACCAGAAAGAAGTCAGCATGGACCCCGTCAAGATTTTCTCCCAGCGTTTTTGCGAGTTCCTCAGCGGCGGTTCGCTTGTCGGCAGATGTGTCGATGGCCAAAACGACAAACGAATTCAGCGCCTCGCGCACGTCCTGATCTTCGTATCGCAGTTTCATCAACTGCTGGACAGCGTCTCCTTTGGGTTCGCCGAACAGAATTAGTAGATGCTGCATCGTGATTTTGGCATCCTGTTTTGATCGGTTGAAGCGTTCAAGGGGTGTGCCTTTCACATTGAATGCGGCGGTGATCCGCTCTTCCAGCGTGGGAGGTTGATAGGGAGTCGGAGGTGGAGAGACTTCTACAACGCCGAGGTCGAGCGGCTGACTGTCTTCCGCTTTCACTGTCTCAACGGTCCGCCAACTGATTCTGTCAGGTTGATCTTTCGGGCGAATTACCAGATTGATGTCGTATTTCTGCCCCAGAACCAGATTGACGATCTCAAACCGCCCTGCTTGATCGGTTCTGGTTTTTCCACCAAAACTGCTTCGAAACGGTGAGTTATTGCTGGGGCCTTCGTGTACTTTGACGCTATAGCTGATTTCGCGTTCCTGCATCGGCTCCTTTGTTTTTGCATCGACAAGCTTTCCAGAAGCGCTCCCCAGCGGACGAAGTAGTACGGTCACGGTTTTATCATCCGGGCCGATCTCGACGACACCCGCCCGTTTTTTGTCTTTGCTGCGGGCGTAAATCACGGTGCGGTGGAGTTCGCGCTCGACTTTAAACTGTCCTGATTCGTCAGTTTTCGATTTCATATCGATACCTGCCAGGCTGGCGCGATAGATTCCGGTTATCTCGGCATCTGGAACTGGCTGAGGCGGGTCACCTGTGACGATGGTGCCTTCCAGAATTCCTTTCTCCGGTCGCGCGGCGTGAAAATTGAACTCCTTTTCCGATTCGCCTGCGATTTCAAATTTTTGAACGGGGTTCTGTCTGGGGCCACGAATATCATATTTGCCATCACCGACCGACAATTCGAATTTCCCGTTTTCGTCTGTCGACGTGCTTTGCACGGTAATTGGCTGCACCCATTTATTTTTGTTTTCCGGATTGGGCAACTGCACGCCCTGTATCTTGTTGGCGGCCTGTCCATATTGATAGACGTTTATTCGCTGGCCTTTGACTGGTTCGTGCTGAGAGCCAAGCGTCACGCGGCCAAATAATCGGGTCGCAGGGCGGAGTTGGAAATCCAGATTTTCGATAGGCTTACCCGGCAAGAGCGCAAAGCTGGTGTGCGGCTTGGACGCCCATTTTTTGCCATTCACAACCACAAGGTTATTCACAACCAGAAGATAAACCATATTGGGAGCCGCCTTGATGACGTAGCGGCCTTCCTCGTCTGTCTGTGCCGTTGAACGAAATGAGTCAAATTGATACCCCTCACCAGAAGCGGAGATCGAGATTCTTTTGGCCGGCGAGCCGTCGGGAAGCGTCACCCGTCCTGCCAGCGGGACCAGCTTTTGCAGTTTGATGGTCAACGTGCCATCACCGATTTTCGGATCATAGTTACCCCGTTGATGGACGTGCTCTTGATCCCGAGGCCAGATCGTGAGCGGAGATTTTTGCCAGTCAGGAATCCAGGCAAAGACGACCGTGCCTTCTGCATCCGTTGTTTGTTCCACCAGACGGTAGAAATAAGACAGGTTCAGATCCTGTGTCTGATCCGGCTTGTCCAGGAGCCAGGGATAGACTTTCACACCAGCGATCGGAGTGCCGTCTGTTTCTTTCAGCTGAACTTTCAGTGGCTGGGCTCCCTCCAGTTTCAATTGAACGGGATGATCGGGGAACGCAGGCGGCTTCGTAATTTTGTCTCCGGACTGACCACGGGGTAAGACGTAGGCTTTATAATCCGCGCCATGCCCATCGCTGACCGCAAACACATATTGAATTTTCACATCTTGAGGCACGTGATAGACGACGTGACCTTGCCCATCGGTCGTGTTGGTGCCCTGGTCCCGATAGCCGCCTATGATGCCCGTTTTGGCGTTGGCAATCGGCTTACCGGTTGCGTCGACGACGTGCAGTTCCACCCGTCGTGCAGGCTGCAACTGCAGTCGCAGTTCATGTTCAGCATGGTCCTGATCAATATTTCGTCGCAGAATCCGACGTTGTGCGAGCTTCTGCCCTGAATCTGTGATCGCCTGAATGATCTGGCCGCGCACGTTCTTTTTTGAAGTGCGCAATGTGAACCGTCCCTGCTTGTCAGTTTTGGTTTCGTCGCGTTTCTGTTCCAGATACTTCCATTCGATCAATACTTTCACACCAGGCACCGGTTTGTCCTGTTCATCGACGACGACACCGCTCAGGGTAATCGTATCTTCCGCTTCCTGTTTTGTTTTCTTCTGCGAGGCTGGCTCAGCCGCCATTGCCATGTCAGGGAGGAACAGGCTCACTAGCACAAGTGCGAACACGGGCATTGGGAAATGGGGATACTTCATTGTATCTGCTTTCAGATTATGAGAATCGTTTAGCTTAAGCCGTGTGCCCGCCGGCAAGCAGTGTCAGAAATTCGGATCTCGAACGGACCCGATTCAGAAAAACGGAATCTGACTTTATGATAGCAATTGGAAGTGGGAATTCATTAAAAATTCTGTTTTTGTGACGACAGGAGCACAAAAATGTGGGTCTGCCCCTTCTTTGGAATCGGATCGGGAAGTGTTCTCTGTTTTTGTTTTGTTTCACTGACAGTTTCCTGCTCGCTGCGCTCGGCCCGAATTGCATTCGGGCCTACCCAATATCGTGAAATAATTCTGCGATTTCATCTGGTGCTTTCCAGCAACAAGAGTATCAGTACAGCCATAACCATAAAATAGTTACCGACTTTTTTTTCTTCTGGATCGTTCCGTCTCCAAATTATAAATGAGCCCCCCAAAAGAACGCATCCAAACCAACGATAGATTTTCCAGTATTTGGTTTGTATTTGCGCTTGTAGATGATCTTGCTGTGCTTGCTCTGTCATCTTTGATTGTCTGGATATCATAGACTTCATATTGATACTAGTGATTTTGAAACGCTGACGAACTTGTTCATCTCAATAAAATCACAGGCGGAACCATGAGGGGTTCTCCTGATTTTACGGTGACTCTCAACGCGTTTTATCGATCACTGGGGCTCCGTCAGGGAGCATCGACTTTATCTGCAGGGAAATCTTTTGGCTTCAGTTGTATCGTCAGCGTGCCATTACTTTTGGCAGGATCATAGACGATACGCCGGTGAGCATATTCCTCATTTTCGTGCACAAGGATGATCCGTTGTTTCTGCCAATGGGGAATCCAATTGAATACGGTTGTCCCCTCTGCATCCGTGGTCTGTTCCAACACTTTGCTGACATAGAACACGGCTGCCAGATTCAGTGTTCTGGGTTGGTCGGGCTTATTCAGGTTCCAGGGTGCAAGTCTGATGCCCGCGATGGGTTTCCTTTCAGTCGACTGTATTTTGACTTTAAGTGGTTGTGTGCCCTCGAGTGTCAGTCGGACTGGATGATCGGGAAATTTCGGCGGTGTTGCTTGTGGATCGTATTCATCCTCCGGATTCAGGGTATAAGCTTTGTAGTCTGTACCATGGCCATCACTGAGCGCGACGGCATATTTGATTTCCACATCATGCGGGATCTGAAATGCAATTTTACCCTGAGTATCTGTCGTTCCAATTCCCCAGACTTTCGTCTGGGCCATGATGCCCGTCTTCGCATCGGCAACCGGTTTTCCAGTACCATCGACGACTTCCAGCTCCACACGCCGCGGGGGTTTTAACTGCAGGCGCAGGTGATTCAGGTCGGGCTGTTTATGTTTCAACAAGGAAAGGTAGAGCTGTGCCATCAGGCGATCAGAATCTTTCGCCTGCAAGGTCTGTCCCAGAATCCAGTAGGTGTTGCCCGTCAACGTAAACTTACCCTGCGTATCAGTTCTGGTCTCGAGGTTTTTCAAGCCGACTTCATACCGGTCACGTGCATCGATAAAGACCTTTGCATTCGCCACTGGTTTATTCTGTGCATCGACAACGGTGCCTTTGATCGTCAGCTGTTTTTCTTTACTGTTTTCTGCAGCGCGCACCGCAAACGGGGTTAGCAACATTCCCAGCAGGAACACAGAACAGAGCACGAGCCATTGTCTGCCGGCCCATTCCCTATTCCTGGTTGAAGCGCAAGGAGACACTGGTGTTGGCTGGTTCATGGAACTTGTACTTTATGAGAAAAGATGGACTGCGTGTCTCAGTTTCCAGACCCGAGCGTGCCAGCATGAGCACTGCACATCTCACAGCAGGAAACTGAAACACTTCCCGCTGTTCCTCTTCGGTCAGCATGATGATATCGGATCGAATCCAGGGGTTCAAATGTTTTCTGTCGTAGATTCAGATACTGGGGCCGCCCAACGGGTGATTTACAGCGGGAAAGACTTCCGATTACTACAGTCGCTGCGAGCAGGTTTCGGATCTTTGTTTCACATGCAGCCATGCTTTGCGAAAGCCCCAGACTGTGATCGCTGCGACGATGCTGAGCCCGGTGAAATCGGATTCGAAATCCTTGAGGAAATCCATCACGATGAAAAACGTGAGCAGGCCGATGATCAGCGCGAGCTTGTGTCGGTCATCCCAGTCTGTGGCGTTGCCTGACCAGCGCATGATGATCCAGAACGTGAGCGCATCCAGCAAAGCAACAAACACAAATGTGATCGGCCAGGCGGGCAGCCAAGAAGGATTCAGTTCCGGCAGCACAAAAACACTTACAAACACCAGCGTCATATTCACGGCGGCAATCACGCCATACCAGAACGGGTGGACTGATTTTCCTTTGCGTTGCGGAAATACCTGCGCCGGCAGCCGCCAGGCGGCGTAGACCAAACCGGCAATTGCCAGCCAGGAAAGCGCAAAACCACTCAAGGGCGGCATGTAGGGATTAAGGAGCATCAACGCCGGCATCCAGAGTGCTAATCCCACACCACAGGCGATGAGCCCGCGATTACTGACCCAGGACTCAGTTCGCTGATCAGAATACATGATTTCCGCAAACACCACACTACAGAGAATACTGATGGTCAGATGAAAATGAATCAGAACTTCGGCGTAAAGCCAGGTCGCACCGTGCCAATATGAATAGTCGCGGATCGCGCCCAGCTCGGCCCAATCGGGGTCCCAGAACGAACGGGCTACGATCGCCTCTTCATAAATCCCAAAAGCGATTCCCAACAGCACCAGCGCGAACCAGCCTTTGCCCCAGCGGACTTTCAATTCCCGACAGATAATCGCACCGAAACCATACGGGAGCGACGACAGGACAAAACTCAGCGGGTTGATGAATTGAAACAGTGTCTGATGCCCTGAGACCAGTTCACCGAAAAACGGGCCCAGCAGTAGCAGAGCGACTCCTGGCGGCAGATGTTTCATCAGTGCGTTGTGTCCGGTTTTGAGATCTCTATCAGTTGGTTCGATTTTAAACTATTGTGGGCAGAGCCATGTGTCTGCCCCTTGATTTTACTGTGACTGACAACGCGTTTTCTCTATCACTGTTGGCAAGCCAACAGTACCACCCACTGAGAGGTGATCGGTGTGCGTTCCCAGTCACATCCTGCTCGCTGCACTAGGCTAGAATACATTCGGGCCTAGCCATTTTTCTCTGTGTATCATTTTTCTCGGTGTAGATTAAAGAATCGTCGACGACCGTTGTACTGAATTCATTCTAACGATTCGAAGAACGTGGTTGCCTGATTGAATACTTTCTGCTCTGTACTTTTGCTGGATTGACTGAAGTAAGCATACCGGGCTGCGTCCCCTTCCGGAATGAGAAACACGCCAAACGAAGAAATCCACACAGAGTATTCATTGTTGCAGAGCGATATGAGCAAAACCCTGTCGCCACAAGCTGGAACTCCTGGTTCGAATTGTGTCTGATACTTAAGCTGCTTCAACTGAGTCACCAACGCCTGGAGTTCCTGATTGACGTCGATGGTTATGGGATGGGGCATCTCTTTGGAGGGATGATTACAGCGTTCTACCTGAATTTTACAATCACCCTGTAGCAAAGAATCCAGTATAGAGTTGATGGATGCGGTTTGCGCGCGGGCATCCTGCTTGATCTGATAAACCGCGAGGGTGCCAATGAGGCCTAGCAAGGCCAGCGTGGACCAGACGATCTTTTTCTTGTTGAATGGTTTCATTTTTTGCTACCACGAAAAACACGAAAGGCACGAACATTTTTAAGTCCCATTGTTCATCTGCGGTCTGGTTGATCATATCGGATAGAATGCGAGGGTTCAAATTTTTTTCTGCTGTGAAGGTATTGCTTGACGTGGTCTTGTCCCAAGGGCAGTGAGGAGAAAGGGCTGGTAGATTTGTGATGGTTAACTTCTGATGGTTACGATCACCTAGCGTAAAACGGCTGCTGGCGCCATGCCGCTCAGTTTTCTTAAGGGAACTTTTCATGAGTAACATTTGGTTAGATGTCAGACTGTTTTTGAATCTGATTGTATCTTCGCGAGAGGCGTGGGAACGTCAAGGCAGGAAGCGTGTCGCAGGTTTGTTAGAACTGGTTTGTACCTGGTTCAAGGTTGTCGCAAGCGTGTCGGAAGTTGGTTCCGTTTGGCGCATCATGTCGTGCGATCAGGGACCACTGTGTGTTGAGTTTTTCCCAAATTTGCTTCAAACCAGTGGGTTTTATGGGGAGCAGAATCACAGGGAGCCAGAGAGTCAGCATGAAATAGAGTGCTCACTCGCGCGCCCGATGCAAGTAGCGCATCATCGAGAGCGGCGCGGCGGTGTCAAGACGGATTTTTTCAGCACTGAATCTGGCGAAAGGACTGTTGCCGAGAGAATCAAGAGGGCTGATGAGCCGTGTGCGCATAATAAAACAGAGCCACTCCATTCAGTTTTGGAGTGACTCTGCCTTCATCAGTATCGTTTATTGTGACACGAATTCGTTGGGAGAATCCGTTTTATTTTTCGTAGGAAGCCTGATTCAACTTGGAAGGAGCTGGCGGTATTGCTGGCGAAGCTGGTTCCGGTTGAGGTGAGACTTGTGGCTGGGGTGATCCCGGGTTTCCTGTGGAATAATACACAGGGCGACCGCCGTATTGTTGACCACCACGACAGTGTTTGCAGCCGTTTCCTCTGCAGGAGCGGCAATCACGGGTGTGGTACATATTTGGATTTGGTGGCGGAGGAATCATGCCTGCGCGTGGTTGCCAGGTCGGTACGCTTTGATAGTAGAACCCGAGTTGCGTGGTATCAGTGGGCATATAAATCTGCGGGTAATTCGCAGGACCTCTTGGGCCCGCCTGTCCCATGTATTGATTTGAGTAATACCGCTGGTATTGCACGTTCGTTCTTTGAATCGGCTGTGCTGATGGCGGGCACCATCCATGACCGGGCGAGGTATGGCATTTTCTTAAGAAGGCCAAGCCTTCGCGTGAACGATAATTTCGATACACGCCATCGCCGTCGAATCGATTCGAATAGCCGGCAGGACAGTTATAGCCATATCCACCGCCGCGAACGTGATGTTCTACTTGCTGGATGGTGCCGTTTGTCTCTTCAGCGTTTGCGTTCGAAACAGTGTGAGCCATGATGCCCGTCACTGCCAGAATTGCAAGCATCTGCACGTTGAAAATTCTCATATCAATCTTCCTGGACTCGATTGAGGATAATAGTTTTAATTATTGAACGATGCGTGTTACTGGAGTCAGACGGCTTGAAGGAATGCCCCAACCGTAGTTGTAGGTACTGCGTACATTCGGAGCCAGCGGCACGGCAATCGGAACACCATAACCCTGAGCGCCATAGAGCTGTCCATCGCGAGGATCAAACTGATAAGGGTCGACGGCGTAGGTCATGTTGTAACGCCCGATAGGAGCACAGCCTTTTCCGCCGCAGCCAGTTGGAATGAAGTATCCAAATTTGCAACGGAAAAATTCGCGTAATGAACCCCGTTTCCCGAAACCAGCAGACCTTCTCGAACCAGCAGAAGCTCCCGAACCGGCACGACATTGCGGGCAATCGTTGCCTGCGTAAGACGGACCATTCGAGTAGGAATAAACGTGGTTTTGTTTGCAGCCACATTTATCATTGTTGTAACCGACCTGTTTGATCGGTGCGCCGGCATTCTGGCTTATTTTCAGGCTACCGGGTTCACCTGCCTGCAGGTTTTGTGCTGACAGGACAGTGCAGATGCCTGCGACTGCGACGAAGCCCGCTAATTTATAAGTGAAATTGTGCATGTTATTTTTCCTGATCGTATCGCTGAGTGAATTTAGAACTCAGTCTGATAAACGTTTTCTGGTTTCAACAGCTTTTCCCGGGAAAGCCGTTACTTGATATGTGGAGGAATGAAACGAGGGAATAGACCGAAACTCGTTTTATATTTCACATTGACCCGGGTGCCTTGCAGTTTCCATCGTTCATGTGAACGCATGCCGAATGGAGTCCAGATCCAGCCCCCTTTGACGTCGTAGTAATAAGGGCCGTACATGGCGTCGTACTCGTGTGCGTACAACATTTCCTGAGGTGCCAGAGCCTGATTCGTAATAATCGTTCGGCCGACATAATCGGGAATACCTGGTTTGGGAGACGGATACATTGGCGCTCCCAGTTGTGGATATCCAGGCAAGACTCTCATGCCTTCTGCTGATGGCAATGGTTGAGCAGCAGTGTAGTTTTTGTGATGCTTGAAATGTCCGTTGGTGTAGCTGATGGGTCGCGCCTGCTGGGCGTTTTCAAATCGAGCTGGAGCCGTGGGAATCATTCGAGGCTGGTTATTGACCTGCTGAATATATCTATGATTCGAGTTGCGACGTCCGAGTTTAGGACGTTGTGCAAATGAATTTCGTCTGGCCGGAACAGGAGTCGTTTCCCGTTCATGACCGATCTGCTGTACGCTGGATGGCTTGGCTGTTACGCGGGTCAACTTGCGTTTAAACCAGCTGATCGGATTATACTTTGACGTTTTTGAGTGGCTTTCCTGCTGGACAACTGCATTTTGGACAGCACCTGGTTCGGCAGCTTTAATCGCTGGCGCCATCAGTAAAAATGCCGGTAACAGCCCGGTAAGCAGGGTCACCTTCAGACTCGCACGAGTCATAACAATCCCTCCCTGGATTTGATTGTGGTTTATCCACCAATGAGACTGTGGCAGAGGGTCATCTCACCTCTGTCAGTCAACTTTAATGATCAATTGTCTTCTGTCAGAACCTGTGACGGCTCACGAACGAGGCATAGTCGCTTCGCAAAGACCGAAAATCTTGAAATTTGACTTTCCAGAGTTGCGGTCGGTTTTGTATGTTTCAATCGCCAGACAGTGACCCTCTCAAAATGAAAGCCACTAGTTGAAATTTCGGCTGGCAGGAATCATCGGAATGAGTCATTTTGTAACCACAATGACGATTCGTCCTATTTTCCCGAATTATTGTCTATTTAACGGGTTACGAGTGGCCTCATCTGTTAAATAACCGATTCAATAGATACAATCCACAATCTCTACGCGGGCAGAAAATTTGACACATTTTCCTTAAACTACCAGGCGGAATATCCCGAATTCTGAACAATAACCATAACTTTGAATGGCTATCGACGGAGACTCCCTTGCCGTCATTCCGGCCACACTATAGATCGATTTTTGGAGAGACTCTTGGCTAAGCGAAAATCAGCCAATCAAGGCAAAGCCAGTAAGACCAATGGACAAGCTGGAAGTGAAACAGATCGTATTGAATACGTTCCGATCAGCGATGTCACACGAAGACGTTACCTCAACTACGCGATGTCGGTTATCACATCCCGTGCTCTTCCCGACGTCAGAGACGGTTTGAAGCCGGTGCAGCGGCGTATTTTATATGTGATGTATCATGACTTGCGTTTAATGGCCAATGCCAAGCCACGTAAGTGTGCGAAAATCTGCGGTGATACAACAGGTAACTACCACCCACACGGCGATGCTTCAGTCTATGACGCGTTAGTACGACTGGCCCAGGACTTTAACCTGAGAAGCCCGCTCATTAACGGTCAGGGGAATTTCGGCTCGATCATGGGGCTCCCCGCAGCAGCAGCCCGGTATACAGAAGCACGGCTGACGGGTATCGCTGAACACTTAATGAATGAGTTGCGTTATCAGACCGTGGAGATGCGACCGAATTACGATGGTACCCGCGATGAACCCGTCGTACTGCCTGCTCGATTTCCCAACCTGCTGGTCAATGGGGTCCACGGGATCGCCGTCGGCATGGCGACAAGTATTCCCCCTCACAACCTGGGTGAAGTCATCAAGGCCTGTACTTATCTCATCCATAATAAAGATGCGACGGTCGCGCAGTTAATGAGATACATCAAAGGGCCAGACTTTCCGCTGGGAGGCCGGATTGTTACGGACAAACGCTCTCTGACGACGGTCTATAAAGAAGGCCGCGGCCCAGTCAAAGTTCGCGGGGAATGGAAACACGAGTCAAATACTCGTTCAAAAGGGCCCGTCCGGCTCGTCGTCTATTCCGTCCCTTACGGGGTCGAAACAGGTTCGCTCCTTTCAGAAATTGGTGCGATTGTTGAAACGAGAAAACTTCCCCAACTAGTGGATGTGGCCGATGAAACAGACGATAAAAATGGCCTGAAAATTGTTCTGGAAATCAAACCGGATGCTGATCCCGAAACCGTGATGGCCTTTTTATATAAGCACACGCATCTGGAACAGAATTTCTCGGTGAATATGACTTGTCTGGTGCCTGATGAGTCGAATGTACTCGTGCCCCAGCGCTGCGATCTGAGAGAGATGCTGCAGTATTTCCTGGACTTTCGATTTATCTCGGTCCGCCGCCGGTTTGAATATCAACTGGAACTGCTGTTAAGACGCATTCATATTCTGGAAGGATTTGAAATTGTCTTTAATGGTTTGGATAAAGCGTTAAAGCTAATTCGCGCCAGTAGTGGTAAGCAGGACGCCGCCAAGAAACTAATGGCCAACTTCCCGCTGGACGAAATTCAGACGATGGCGATTCTCGAGTTACAACTTTATCGCATCTCCAAGCTGGAAATTAACACGATTCGCGAAGAGCTGGAAGAAAAACGAGCCGATGCCGAGCGCATCCGGCGGATTCTGGCGTCCGACAAGCGGCTCTGGAAAGTCGTCGAGAACGAACTAAATGAGCTGGCAGCTGAATTTCCCGAGAAACGCCAGACGAAGCTTGGTTCTTCAGAAGAAATTACCGAATTCGATCCCCAGGCTTATATTGTTCGCGAAAATACGAATGTGGTCGTGACCAGAGAGGGTTGGATCAAACGCGTGGGTCGTCTGAAAACCAAAGGCGAAACCCGAGAGCTCGACAAAACGCGTACCCGTGAAGGGGACAGTGTTTTAGCTGTCGCACCGGGCAGTACGCTCGACCATGTTGTCTTTTTCTCGAGTGATGGCGTCGCGTATACGCTACCGATTGAGCTGGTGCCTGTGTCTTCCGGATATGGCGAACCTCTTTCCAAGCATGCCCGGATGGGAGACGGCGCGCAACTGGTGGCCGCGATTACGACGGACAGTCGCTTTACACCTGAAGATAAGGCGACACGCAAAAAACCGATTCCGACGCCTCATGTATTGATCGTGACGGAAAAAGGCCAGATCATGCGGATTTCCTTCAGTCTGTTCCGCACTGCTTCTACCAAAACAGGTCGCAAATACTGCCGCCTGGGGAAAGACGACCGTGTCGTCTATGTCAGTCTGGTTGAGGATGCCGAAACGATGTTTATCGCCACGAATGATGCCCGCGTGCTGCATTGTGAAATTGAAGAAGCAGCTCTGCTTTCTAACGCCGGTAAAGGGGTCAAAGGCATCAAACTGGAAAAAGGGGACCAAGTCATGGGGGCGCTGCAATTGACGCGTCCGAGTGATTGCCTGCGGGTTGTTAACACGGGCGGCAAGAAAATGACGTTTGGACAAATGAAATATGGCGTGACTTCGCGTGGTGGGAAAGGGGTTAAAACCAGTCAGAGAAGTGGTTTTGCCGAAATCCTGTATCCACCGATAGAAATTGTCGACTGGGATGAAATGGGAGACGATGAGGAGTAAACTGATCGTATCTCAACTTCCGGAGTCTCTGACAGTCGCATATAATTACTATTTCCGTTCGCCGCTTATTTAGAGAAATTCATCACAACGATTATGGCAACTGCACCAAAATCTTCTGACGCAAATCAATATTCCGCCAAAGACATCGAAGTCCTGGAAGGACTGGAAGCGGTTCGTAGACGTCCTTCCATGTATATTGGGGGAGTTGATATCCGCGGCCTGCATCATCTGCTCTGGGAAGTCGTTGATAACTCGGTCGATGAATATCTGGCGAAAGAAGCCGATACGATTGTGGTAACCCTGCATAAAGATGGTGCATCTTGCAGCGTTAAAGACAATGGTCGCGGGATTCCCGTTGATAAGCATCCCAAAACCAAAAAGTCGGCTTTGGAGTTAATCCTGACGACCTTGCACGCGGGTGGAAAGTTCTCTGATAAAAACTACGCACGTAGTGGCGGTTTGCATGGTGTCGGTTCTTCTGTCGTGAATGCCCTTTCCTCCGAGATGATGGCCACCGTTGTTCGCGATGGGCATCAATTTGTTCAACGCTACAAAAGGGGAAAACCCACCACTCCCGTCAAAAAAGTGAAACCGTTTCGCGGACATGGAACCGAAATTTACTTCCGCCCGGACGATGATATTTTCCGTCGCGTGCACTTCAATGCAGATACGATTCGCCAACACCTGGAAGATGTCGCTTTTATTCACGGCGGATTGAAGATCACGTTTCGAGACGAGGTCAAAAAAGAGACGTACGAACTTTCTCACCCGGAAGGAATTCGCGGTTATCTGGAAAAGCTGACCGCAGAACAACAGAAAAAACCGATTCACGAACAACTGTTTTTCGCGGAGAAGGAAGACAAGAATATCCGCGTAGAAATGGTAATGCGCTGGACCGATGCGACCGATGAGCAGGTTCGCAGTTATGTCAACGGAATTCGGACCCATGCCGGGGGAACGCATGAGAGTGGTTTGCGTTCCGGAATTGCCAAGGCAGTCAAAAATTATATGGACGTGCATAACATCAAGCACAAAGGGGTCACAATCTCCACAGATGATATCCGCGAAGGTGTGTTGTGTCTGATTTCGGTATTTCATAACGACCCTATGTTTCAGGGGCAAACCAAAGAAAAGTTAAACAACCCCGAAGTCAGCGGCTTCGTGGAAGGCATTGTGCGTCCTCTATTGGAGACCTGGCTGAATAACAACCCGAGCATTGCCGATGCGGTCGTCGGTCGTATTGTGTTAGCAGCACGTGCCCGAGCAGCCAGTCGCGATGCACAAAAGGAAGTCCGCCGAAAAACGGTCACGAACCGAAAATCGACATTGCCCGGCAAGCTGCTGGATTGTCGTTCCAACAAGCCGGAAGAATCGGAACTCTTTCTGGTAGAAGGATTGTCCGCCGGCGGAACGGCGGCAATGGGGCGAGACAGTCGCATTCAAGCTGTGTTACCGCTGCGTGGAAAAGTGTTGAACACCGAATCGCTGGCAATCTCTAAAATCATGGGGAACCAGGAAATCAAGGATCTGGTGGAAACGCTGGGGACGGGCATCGGTCCGAACTTTGAAATTATGAATCTGCGCTACAATCGGATTATCCTGCTGATGGATGCCGACAGTGACGGCTATCACATCAGTACGCTACTGCTCACCTTTTTCTTCCGGCATATGCGGGAACTGATTCGGCAGGGAAAACTCTTTCTGGCACAACCACCCTTGTATTGCATTAAGGTGGGCAATGAAAAACATTACGCCCAGGATGATGCCCAGAAGGAAGAAATTGTGGAATCACTGGCTGCCAATCGGAAATACGAAATTGGTCGCTTCAAAGGGCTGGGCGAGATGACCGCCAGCGAATTGAAAGAAACAACGTTGGACCCCAAGCATCGTATTCTACTGAAAATTGATATCGACAGTCAGATCGAAGCAGACACCACATTCAACCAGCTGTTCGGAAAAGACGCCAGCCTGCGTTACGACCTGATCATGCAGGAAGCCATCGAAGCAGACGACATCGATTATTGATTCTGCTGTCATTGACCTTGATGGGCTTCCAACAGTGCCTCATTGAGATCGGGTCGAAGGACTGCCGCTTTTTTGATTAAGTTCGTAAGTTCCTGCTTCGCTGATTCCACCTCTGGTCGCGGCGTCATTCTTAAATAGGTTTCACCCGCTTCGAATAAATAGTCAGCCTCGGCACGTAATTTGAGATACTGCTGCATACGGGCGGGTATCTCAGGAACCAATTTGTTCCTGTTTTGCTGCCTCAGCCACTGGATACCCGCTTTATAGACTTCGATCGCGTCTTCCTCACTCAACTTTTCGGGCTTGGTCAGAATCGACTTTGAAAGTCTCTCTTCCCTACTGAGTTCACTCGTCTGATTCCAGGTCACATGATCGTCAGACTGAGAAAACAGAGCTTGCTGATTCGCAAACCGGGAAAATGGTTCTTGCTTCAGCCAACGTTGATCACCGCCATATGTTAACACGCAGAGCGACAGTCGGATCAGGTCACAATCTTTCAGATCGAGCCATTCATTCGTCTGGGTTTTCGACCAGTTTGCCCACTTTGTTTCCATCTCACGAAACATCTTTGCCCCGTATTGAGCTCTAAGCTGACGACTAAGATCGTTGTACTGCATTTCTAATTGAATATATCGATCACAGGCTTTCAAAGCGCGTCGCATGAGTGGATCATTCTGGACTGAGTTTTCCCAGGCAGCTTCCAGTTTTTTTCCGGCGATTCCCACCTGAGTCCAGACAGCTTTAAACTCCGCTTGCTTTTCTACAGAGAGTTTGTTTCGGGGCGGGGGTAACTCGGGAACGCGATCACACACGCGAAAAAAATTGAGAAAGCCATCAAACTGGTTAGCGGCAGAGGCAACTTGAGTCGTGCCCAGGATGCTCGTTAGTGTCAGCAAAGCGATGCTCCAGGTAGATACCCGGTTTGCGGAAGCGGAAGGCGTTATTTTCACATTCTTCATGTTCCGTTCTCTGCAGAAAGTGTCAAACGAAGAAGAAACAGACAGCGCTACATCATTCTGGACGCATATTCATCTGGGGCATTGTAGTGTTGACGTAGCAGGGGGACCAATAGCAATTCTGTGTGGATGATGAGATCACACTACGTAAAAAAAGAGGCGAACCAAACGATTCGCCTCTTTCAGTAATATTCGTCAGCTCGAGAGCTGAGTTTATTTTGCTGCTGTTTTCTCTTCTACAGCAGGTACTGCAGGCGGTACTTCTACAGCGGGCGGTACTTCTTCATTTTTTTCGACTGTTAAGTCGTTTCCAATAGTCAGAGACAACCAACCATCTTTGGTTTCAATACCGGTAATGTTGAGATACACGGTTCGATTTTCCAATTTGGCTTTGATCTGAGAATCTTCAACGCGATCAGGAAATGCTTTTTCCATTTTCTTACGGACAACACCAGCACGGGCAATTTGAGCTGCAATTCGCTCAGGTCGCACAACGGGAGACGATTTGACATCTCCTCGAGTGATGTGAATTTTGCCCCCTTCTACATTGAAATGCAGAGGAACCGTAATGATCTGTGTTGGCACTGCTGTTTCGCCTTTTTGTTCGAAACCGCAACGCAGAATGATATTCAAAGTATTGTCAATGATTTGAATCCGAATGGGATCTTTCTCATCGAAGGCGAGAATATTCGGACCTTTATCTGAATCAACTGGAGGTCGTTCCAGTTTGACTTCGCGATCGAAAATATCGGTAAACGATTTTTCGAATTCGGTGATCAGATCCTGGTCTGAAATTTTACGTCCTTCTAAAGCCATACGCGAGATGCTGTTATTCATCACAGATTCGTGCAGTTGCACAACAACACTTTCATCAGAGTTGATTAAAAGCGGTGGTGAATTGGCAGCCAATTCGCCGGTATCCATCAAACGAGTTCGGATATAAAGATGGCTGTCTGTCGAAGCATAGCTGCGAGCTGATGGGAATAGTCCGTTGTCTCGTAGACGCTTATTGAGTTTGCCACCCACTTCATCATTGGCACGCGTGATTCGTTCATCGACTTCTTCATCAAAGCGAGGACGAACCCGATCACGAACACGTTGTTCAGCAATCGCTTCTGCTTCGCCGCGTAACTCTTCAGTACGACGGTAAGCCATGCTACGCCCGATGCCTGCCAATAGTGGAATTCGATCCAGTTTTGTGCTGGCTCCCACAGTGGTATTGTTTGCATCTACTTTCACCCAGGCAGGCTGAGTCGCAAAGGTATCGCCGTCGAAGTTGATTTCTTTTCCACCCCAGAACTGATGATGACCTGAAGTATAAATCACAGCCTGACTCGTCGTTCCGGAAGTTTCACTGTTCGTCACTCCGGTGAGTGACAGGTCAAAGCGAAGTGTAGAATCGCTAGGCTTGAAATCAACGCCAACTTCTGTGGTTGTTGCCTGATTTCCTGTGACATAAGCACCCAGAATGCAATCGACAACAGGACCAGTCTCACAAGTGCTATCGTTGATCAAGCGGTTGATAAAGTCTTCCGCAACCATCACTCGCAAGTTGTAGTTAAAGTAATTATTTCGCAGAGCGTTCGTTAACGAACCCAGGCCGCCTTCGAGTTCCTGTCGTAACAGAGCATAAGATTTACGTGCTTCAAAGGCGTTTTTGCTGCTTTGAGAAGCTTCGTAATCTTCCAGGTTCGTGACCAGAGCCGTTAATTGCTCGCGTACTTTGTTGAGATCGATTTTGGTGGCTCCGCCCTTTGCTTCGGCCAAAAATGCCTTGACGGATTTTTCGAGATTCTTGAACTGTTTACGATTGAAGAACTTTCTCTGCTCTGCATCTTTCAATGCACCACGCTCTTCGTACTTGCTTTTCAGCGATTTCAACAGGTCGAGCAATTCGACTTCAGAATAACTGTTTTTTAGTTCTTTCTGCAGATCGTTCAACTGCAGGTAATCGACCCAGCCATTGCCATTTTGCAATGTGTCCAAATATTTCACGAGTGCTTTGGTGGCGGCGGCCAGCTGATCCTGTTTTCTCTTCATCTGAGCGGCCTTGATGGCACCCAAGTCCAGATTCAGTGTTTGCAGAACCGCATCAGCAATTTGCACACGTCGCTCAAGGCGGCTGCTATATTCAGCGAGGGCGGCTTGGCCGTCTGCCTCTTTGATCTTTGCCTGCAGTGCAGCCAGTGTCTGTTTCTGCTGATCCAGAGTTAAATCTGATTCATACAGTTTACCCAGCAGTTCAGAAACCTGATCTGCCCACGTGCCCCATTTCCCTTCCAAGCCTTCAGGAAACTCTGAAAGATCTTCAGGAACTTCAACTGGCAAAATGCCTTGTAAGCCGACATCTGCCTTTTGTGGCTTTTTGTCTTCGACAGCCATGGTGGTTGTCACTACCAGTGCCAGACTGGCAATACCTAAAACTGCTAAGCTGACCATACCAAAATAATTTTGGCGTTTTCTGGATGGTTTTGGTTCCGTTGGAAGCATGTCTGATCGCACTCCGTCGACAAGGGGATTCGAAAAACGGCGGCCAATGTTTACAAGAACACAGAACCAAGTCTGGCCCGCATTACAAATTCGTAGACTTAGAAACTACCGTTGTAAATTAAATTATCGTCATTTACCGGCTAGGAATGTGCATTGAATTCACACATCCCTAGACCATTTAACTTTTCAAGCATCACAATCTGCAAAACCCTGTCTATAAGCAGGTTCCGAAAATAATCTCGTTCTTTACAGATGTTTTATAGGTTTTCTTAGTGATATCACGGGCTGAATATTCTAACCAAACACCCCAGCACCCCGCTTCGCTAAAGTCGAAGCATCGATATTCTCATTGTTCAAGATATCCAGGCACGTCATAACACCACCTCTGCGCAGTTTAGTGGACCCACAAATTTTGTGCAATCAACCAAAGCGACTTGAGTTCGCAACATTAACAAAACATACAACAGTCCACCATTATCGAAGCTGAACAGCATTTTATCAAGGGACTTTTACCTCAGACTTTGATCGAGTACCAATTTGCTGATTGTTCTGTTTCAATCCGAAGTGAATAATTGGTGGTCCGATTTGGAATTTCCGAGCGGGCAGCGTACATTGGTGATTTGAGAAAATTGAATCCAAATTAACGATAGAAAAGGAATTTCACTTGGATTTTCAGCAGGTCCTGACACCTCCGCAGTATGCGGCGGTGTCACATCATCAAGGTCCATTACTGGTGCTGGCAGGCCCCGGCTCCGGCAAAACACGCGTGATTACACACCGGATTGCTTCACTGATTCACGCACAGATTCCCGCGCATCAAATTTTAGGGATCACTTTCACCAACAAAGCCTCTGACGAAATGGGTGCGCGGGTTCGGCAATTGATCCCGGACTCGCGCGTAGAAATTTCGACCTTTCACAAATTTTGCGTACGCATTCTGAGACGATACGGAAACGTCGTCGGCCTTGATAGCAACTTCTCCATTTTTGATATGACTGATCAACATCATCTACTTCGCTTCGTCCTGAATGAATTAGACATTGATACCGTCGCCTATAATCCATCAACGATCGGCTCCATGATCAGCCGTGCGAAGAATGACCTGATCACAGCAGAACAATTTGTCGAAGCGTACCAGGAATCGTTCGGCGATCATCTGCAGGCAGTCGCTGCACGCGTCTATCCGGTCTACCAGAAGTTGTTACTCGAATCGAACGCGGTTGACTTCGACGATCTGTTATTGCACGTTGCCAGCCTCCTGAAAGGGTCGCCTGAGCTCCGGGCAACACTGGATGAACGCTATCAATATATCCTTGTCGATGAATATCAGGATACGAACCTGGCGCAGTACCAGATTGTGATGGGACTTTCTTTGAACACACGCAATCTCTGCGTGACCGGCGACCCTGACCAGTCGATCTACGGCTGGCGTGGTGCAAAAATTGAAAATATCCTGCAGTTTGAACGCGATTTCCCAGACTGTAAAACCATTCGCCTGGAACAAAATTTTCGCAGTACCAAAGAAATCTTGAGAGTCGCCGACGATCTGATTTCGCACAACCAGAGACGCAAACCCAAAGCCCTGTTCACAGAGAACCAGGAAGGAACGCCCGTTGAACTGCTCTGCTTCACCGACGAACGACAGGAAGCCAACGAGATTGCGATCCACATTCGAAACGCCGTTGATCAAGGTGATTTTGACTTTACCGACTTCGCTATTTTCTACCGCGTAAATTCACTTTCCAGAGAACTGGAACTGGCTCTGGCGCGCCATAAAATACCGTATCAACTGGCAGGTAGCGTTGCCTTTTATGAGCGGGCTGAAGTCAAAGACCTGCTGTCTTATCTGAAATTAATCAACAACCCGGACGACCGCGTCGCGTTTTCACGGATTGTGAATAAACCTCTGCGTGGGATTGGCAAAGCCACGCAAAACAAGCTGATCCGCTGGGCCGAAGAACGAGGCATCAGCCTGTTGGAAGCAGCCCATCAGGCAAAAGACTGCCCTGCTCTTTCCAAACGCGCCTCGAACATGGTCGCCCGGTTTGCAAAAATGATCTCCGGCTTTTCGATGGCCGACTCCGGCTCGGTGGCGCATTTGATGGAAGCCGTCATCGACAGCACACGCTTGATCGACAGCTGGAAAGAAAGCCCTAATGAAGAAGACCAGCAACGCATTTCCAACGTGAACGAGCTGGTCTCGACAGCGAGAAAATACGACGAGATCTTCGGCGAAGAAACAAACCTGGAAGGGTTCCTGGAAGTCAGCACCCTGGCCAGCGCCACCGACCAGTTAGACCCTGATGCAGGCCGCGTTACCTTGATGACGTTGCACGCGGCCAAAGGTCTGGAATACCCGGTTGTCTTTATCATCGGGGTGGAACAAAACCTGATTCCCCATGAACGCGTTCTGCGCGAAGAATTTCGCGATGGCCTGGAAGAAGAACGGCGGCTGTTCTTTGTGGGTATTACGCGGGCCGAACAAAATTTGTACTTAACCCAAACGCGCGAGCGTTCTTTAAGAGGCCGTCCCTGGAGAACGATTACCAGCGACTTCCTGAAAGAAATTGATGTCGCCGTGAAAGACCAGACGGACAATCTGTTCGAAACGAAATCTCACTTCGACGAATTTGTGGAATCGGTCAAGCGCGGTGAAGTCGATACCGAGGCATTAAAAGCAACAACCCCCAAACGCCCGCTGTTGATGACGGGAGCCGACCTGTTGAAACAGACGCCGGAAGCAGCCGACATTCCACAAGGATTTTCCGTCGGAATGCGAGTCAGGCACCCGCGGTATGGTGTGGGCACCGTCATGGGAATCAGCGGCTATTCCCGCAAGCGAACGGTCAACGTCATTTTTGACGACGCAGATGAAAGCCAGACCTTCATGGCCGCACACTGTCCCCTACAACCGTTGGGACTGCGATAACCTGCTGCCAATTCAAGGCAATCAACGCTTGTTACCGATAAGACTGATTGGTTCCTGTGTGACTTGGCTATGATGCTGTTAAATACCAGTATCGACGGGCCATTACTCTTCTGTTTGATTTTTTTTAAACAGAATTGGTTCACGATCATTCGATTAAAGGTTTTGCATGCCTCCCCGTAAACGACCACCGACGAATTCAAAATTTCAGGTCCGTAAACCGGCAGACCCTGCGGTCCATCTGGAACCGTTTTTGAATTATCTGGAGGCAGAATGCGGAATGGCACTGAATACCATGTCCGCTTATCAATCGGATCTCGTTCAATTTCTGGAATGGTATCGCAAGCAGAAACCACTGCCGCTAAGTGAAGTCGATCTGCAATTTCTGTCCGGTTATCTGCAGCATCTCAACAAACGGAAGCTGGCGGCCACCTCAGTCGCCCGGCACCTTGCATCGATTAAATTGTTTTTCCGCTATCTGGTACTGGAAGGCATTCTGGCGGAGAGCGTGGCGGACTTGTTGAACTCTCCGAAACTCTGGAAATATTTGCCCAAGGTACTGAGCCCCAAAAAAGTGAACGAACTTCTGATGGCCCCTTGCAGAGAAGATCGCTACCCTTTGCGTGATCGCGCGATTCTAGCAATGCTGTATGCTACCGGATGTCGAGTCACGGAAATTGTGAGCCTGCCCTTAAACGCGGTTAAGCTGGAAGAAAGCTATGCACGGTGCGTCGGCAAAGGAAATAAGGAACGGATGGTTTCATTGAATCCGGTTGCTATCGCTGCCGTAGAAGCCTACCTCAAGCACGAACGCCCCGGTTTGACCAAACGCAATCTGTCAGAACAATCGCTCTTTCTCAACCGAGGAGGCAAGCAGCTTTCCCGGATCATGGTCTGGAACATCGTCAAGAAAAATGCGGCTCGCGTCGGCTGTAGTAAAGAAGTCAGCCCGCATACATTGCGACACAGTTTCGCGACACACATGATGGCCGGCGGGGCAGAAATTCGAGCGCTGCAGGAACTGTTGGGGCATGCGAATATTCGGACCACACAAATCTACACTCACGTGGATCACAGCCGTCTAAAAGCCGTGCATCAAATGTATCATCCACGCGGCTGAAGTCATTCGCTGATTCCGATTCAGAAACCATCCATGATCAGCTTTCCATCTGCGCGATTGCCCAATTGTTCAAATAACGCCGCATCGATATTTTCCGAAATAAACCGGACCGAGCCATCTCCCAAGGCAAAATTGGCACCTCCCATATGATTGCTGCCAAAGCCACCGACTTTGAGTAGCGGGTCAATGGGTTCTTCATTCTCAGATGCCCCCTGGCCTGCCGATGAATTATCAAAACCAGGAAGGCGCCCTGCCAGATGATGCGGTAATTCCTGATTGAACGAACCGGTATTCCGCAAGCTGGCACGCGTTCCCGACATCCAACCGAGATCGGTATCATCAAATATCTGTTCGCCGATAAAAATCGTATTGGTACTGCCGTCTGTAATCTGGTCATAGCTGATGCTGCTGTTTAAGAACATGACCCCGGTGTTATCCACATTAATGGGAGCAGCGACTGAGTTATAGCAGGCGGCGTAATTTGTCTGATAGACCTCGATGTTATTTTCGGCGACGGAACGTGTCCGCGATTCTTTGGGATCTGAAGGGCACCGTAGCACAGGAATTTGAACTCTACGGGCTATCTGATTGACGGGTGCGTAAACACTTTGCTTGAAATCAATACTCCGGTACAAATTCGGCTGATCGACAAAAGGCATCAGACCTGCTAACCACCCCATGTGATAACCCACGGGTTCATTTTTGATGGGACCAGTCGGGTTATAAACGCCCGCCGGCAATACTTCGAATGCCATTTCATAATTCTGAATCGCCAGGCTGAGCTGCATCAGATTATTTTTACACTGCGTGCGGCGGGCTGCTTCGCGTGCCTGCTGAACTGCGGGCAGCAGTAGTGCAATCAAAATCGCAATAATCGCGATCACGACCAGCAGTTCGATCAGGGTAAAACCACGGGGCCTTCCCCGCTGCGACAACCGGGCTTGAAGTCTTAAAAGAACATTATTCATCATTCTCAGTTCCTGGGAATATTAAAATGGAAATATAACTGACTCATCAGGATCAATAAAGAATCACTTCTCGTTATTTATCATCATTCGCTTCATAGAATAATTTTTTCGTCCGGGTCACTGTAAATGGCGCCTTCTCAGGATAGTGAACCCGCGCCTGAATCGATATCAGACGATCCTCTTTTCCCTCGGGTTTCAGTGTAATCTCTGCAGACGCTGGATACCGTGTTCCCAGATCCATAGAGCTGATCTGCCAGATTTCTCCCTGGTAAGCAGGGTCATTGAGCCGCTGCTGGGCGGCACGTTCCAATGCCGATTCCAAAATCCATTCCGCCTGTACACGATACTGCTCTTTGATCATTTGCCGTCTCTGCAATAACGCAGACTTCAAAAGCGAAGACATCAAGAGGCTAATCAACAACAGGCAGACCATCACGATCACTAACACAGCGCCCCGCCGTGCTTTGGTCAAGCTGATTGTTGTTTCTGGATTTGATGAACTTTGCATGTGATTGACCCTGATTTCGCGTTTATTTTGTTTCTTTTTCTGGTTGATTGATCCGAATGTCACCCAATCGATAATCGTGGCCAATCGTGGAAATGATCGACAACTCGCTCATCAATGGCCGCTGATTTTTATTCTCATCCACTGTGTTCTGTTGCAATCTGCTCAATGGGTCTGGTTGGTCGATGGAAATCCCCGCCTGATTTAATCGCGCCTGCTGAAAGAAATAGGCGTGGCTCCCTTCCGGTAGATGAAAAGTATCCTGATGCACGCGTTGATCTTGCCGGGTCACAACGCGGGAAATTCGATGCCCTTCGATCTGGTATTTCACGACTTCGTCGTCCGCCTTCCGAATCGTTAATTCGGGACTGCGCTCGGTGGACCCGTTTTGAAAGTTCAGGCTGGTTGCGGCGTGAATATCCGATCGTATGAGACGCGAGAATCGGTGAAAGCTGGATCCCAGCCAGGCCGCTTTGCTCGTTTCGCGTTCCGCGCGCAACACAGTGTGCATCGTGGTCATACTGATGCCCATCAAAACGGTAGCGATCCCCATCGCCACAACGACCTCCACCAGGGAGACCCCCGGGAGCGTTTTGTGCTGCTTGATTGAAAAAGAAAAGCATCGTCGCTTCATTCGTGTTTTTCCTTGAGACAGACCCACGAAGTCAATCGAACGGGGACCACGTTGATCCCACGATGATCATTCCAACCTAACTGGACCTGAATTTTTTTCATGAGCGGCAAACCGCTTGACTCACTGATTTCAATATTTAAATCGGCATTGGGTAATTGCCGTAAAGCACTTTCCGAGAAAACGAATTTGTCGACTTTCGTTTGATTGATGTCATGGAACGGCAGAGCGACCACCCGTTCCATCATATTTTCGACTTCGACAATCGCAATTTGGCGATACTCTATTTGCCTGCGTTCGCGATGCACCCAGTAAATGGCGGGGACAACAATCATCGTAACGGTCATGAGCAAGACGCCGGCGACCATCATTTCCACCAATGTGAATCCATGTCGTCGCTGCGCACGATCAGCACTTGAAGCTGTCCTCATCAATCTGTTTTGATTATTATTTCTCACGATATCAACCAATACTCAAACGTTAAGCCAGAGAGTGCATCAAATTCACCAGGGGTAAAAACAGACCGATCACAAGCACGCCCACCAGACAACCAATGCTCAAAATCATCGCCGGTTCGAGGTATTCTCTGATCAATGTCATCCGATAATCGATACGCCGCTCGATGCTTTTTGCAATCGCTTTGAGGGCCCAGCCCAGATTACCTGCCCGCTGCGCAGACTGTAACAACCGCACTTCACTCGGCGTCAACAGGCTAAAATCATGCAGCGCGGTCCAGCAATCATTGCCTTTGCGAATGTCTTCCAGAATCGCACGAAACCGTTGTGATAGAAACCGGTTTGATGTGGTGCGCGTTAACGTCTCAAACGCTCCCATTAACGGACGCCCCGATTCCGTCGTGATATGTAAAAACCGCAAAACGTCAGGAGCCCTCCCACGCGGATAAAGACCGGGAACAGAATTCCAATGCCCTCTACGTTCGAGAAAATCCAGCCTGATTAAGAACAAACGGGCCAGGTAAACCATGAGACCGAATGCCGGAAAGACCCAGAAATATTTGACGAACCACTCTGACGTCTGAATAATACTCACGGTTAAATCTGGCAATGCCATATCAAAGTTTAAAAAGATTTTTTTCAGTTTGGGAATGACCCAATAGCAAATAAATCCGATGATACACGCCATAATCACCAGGACGGAACTGAGATAAACAGAAACTCCGGGCCGTAAAAAATCGCGTTCATTCCGCCGTTCGGTACAGACCTCCGCCGCCAGCGCCAAGGCAGAAGGTAGCGTTCCCGATTCGGCACCCGCTTTCACCAGAAAGTAAGCGTTCGCAGGAATCACATTCGGAATCGTCTCGATGGCTTCTGCCAGCGGCACTCCACTTCTGAGTAAATCAATCAGCCTTAAAACCTGATATCTCCACCGGCCTCGAATATCTTTTTCAAATGCTTCCAGCACATCCAGCAGTGAAAGTTTTTTCTCGGCAGCCACCGCTAAAATTCGCAGCAATGCGACTTGTTGTGAGTAATTGACGCGACCGAAGAGTGGAAAAATCCCGCGTGCCCGAAGAAAGGGGCTTCTTTCAAATTGAAAAAAGTGATTAAAACGAGACTTCTGATCCATAACGTGACGATCTCTGATTGTTGAAGTTTGAGTAGCCGGGAAATGAAACGTAGCGGTAACTTGTGACTATGCAAGCAAGTTCATCAGTTGAATCAAGGGGGCCAGCATAGCGATAAACAAAAAGCCCATGAGCGTTCCACAGAAGATGATAATGAGTGGTTCTACCACTGACGCAAAAAATGTAATGCGAACTCGGGTTTGACTGTTCAACATGTCGGACAGCGCATTCAGAATCTCGACGGAATATTTGGGCCCCGGATGAGACGTGTTTCCTGTCTGGTTTGCCAGTGCCTGTAAAAAAGTAGTCGGGAAAATGTTTAATGATGCCAGAGAAGCAATTTCTGCCTGCCCAGAGGAAACCGATTCAGAAAATTGCCGACAGGCGGCACGAATTTCAAGGTTACTCGAACTCTCGCCCGTCATTTTCAATGCTTCGAGAAACGGAATATCATTATCAACCAGCAGCGCCAGCAAATGCGAAAACCGGGAAACCGTAATCCCGCTCAAGAGCCCCCCGATTAAGGGCAGGCGGTAAACCAGTTTCTGCGTCCAGACCTGCCCTGTCTCTGTTCTCATAAACCACAGGCAGCTTACGAAAGCCAGCAAGCCTCCAGGCAGATACCACAACCACTGGGTACGCAAAAAAGTGGACCATTGAAACAGTTTCAGGGTGACGGAGGGCAGATCAATTTGAAAGTCGAGATAGATCGATTCAAACGAAGGAATAATCCAGAGCATAATGCTCAAAAACATCAACGATGCGAATGCCAGCAGAATCAACGGATAACTAAGCGAGATCAGCAACTGGCTTCGCATCTCAGAAAGCTGTCTGGTATGGGCAACATAGTCCGCCAGTATTTCGCTCATTTTACCCGATCGAGTACCAGCATGAACCAGTGCACAGAGTTCTCGCGGTGCTTTGGAATCGGCTAACACGGTTTCCAGATCATTGCCGGCATTCAGCTGTGATGCCAGATCCTGGACGGCTGTGCGAAGTCGCGCATTTTCGATTTCATGTGAGACGGCTTCCAGTCCCATCGACAGTGGCAATTTGGCCCGCGTCAAATCGGACAGATGATCCGAAATCACATCGAAGTCCCGTGAGGACAGCTTTGTTAAATTAGCCGTCGTTGCCGAGTGAGTCGTCGCAAATTCCAGCGTCGCTTCTTCCTCGATCCGTTCAATCTTCACACCCTGATCCTGCAGCAGACTTGCGACTTCATCCCGGTCAGTCGCATGAATACGGCCTGATACGTTTTTACCTTTTGAATTGATTCCCTGGTAACGATACCAAATCATCTGAACCGAACCCTGCAAAACAAACAATCACTACAAACACACTTCATTAATTAACACCACTTATCTTGTCTTAGATTTAGAACTTCACGGATTCGCCAATTGTTTAAGCATATCGGAGAATGGGAGAAATAATACGAGAGAATAACACAAAACGGTTCCGCCGCCGATAATCGTGCCGGTGAAGATCGGAAACAAGACTCTGAACCAACGTGTATAATGGGCCGCTTTTCTCCGATACATATCGGCCGCATTTTTTAATGCCAGACTGAGCTCGCCTTGATGGTTTTTCGTCGTTAACAGCCAGGTCAGCAGGGGTGGCCAGCCATACTCTTTGGTCGTGTCACCCGTTTCAAACTGTGCACTTAAATGCCGCTCTGCCATCAGGTTTGCCGATTTCACTAACTGATCATCGCCGGTTGCTTCTGCAGCCAACACAATCGATTCGGCAAACGGAATGTTCTGCTGAATCAGCAGCGACATGAGTTCTGAAAAATTGCCGTAGCGATAGTAGTTGGCGATTTTCTGCACACCGGGAATCCATCCGATCAGGCGGCTGGTCCCTTTGAAATTCAACAACTGGGAACTGCCTGTGCGCATCCATAAAATGACAAATACAAACAGCAATAATGGCGGAACCAGTCCCCAGTAAACAACCGTTGATTCCAGCTTATTTAAAAATTGAAGCGGGCCCGGTTCACCCAATCGAAAGACTTCATAAGCAACATTAAACCGCGTAAGTATTTCGAATAGAAATACCAGAAACAGCCCATAGGCCAGACTGAAGACAATCAGCGGATAGACCATCGCCATCCCGATCTGGCGTCGTAAATGAAACAGCTCCCAGGCATAGTTTGACATTTCTTCCAGAGCAACCGTTAGCTTTCCGGATTTAATCCCGGCTTCAACAATCACGCGATACACCTTGGGAAACCGCGCCCCTTCGGATTCCATCGCTTCAGCCAGAGAACTGCCCCGCTCCATTTGATCGGCTAATTTTGTACTGATCTTTCCCAGTCGGTCCGGCAATTCGTTACCCATTTCGCGCAAGCCAAGTTCCAGGGGAATTCCCGCCTGAACCAGTGAAATCATCTCTTCATTCAAAGCGATTAATTCATCAAGCTCGAATCTGGTTTCGTTTGCCTCTTTAGATTCTGAGTCGTCTCTTGAATTCATGTGCCCACTCTCTTAGTCAGAATCGCTCGATTTTCGTGATGCTGTAACCTCACCTTTAAATTGAGGAAGTCCACGCCTCTCAATGTTCCAGACGCGTCATACCCAGAACCCGGCGTACTTCCGCAGAACTGGTGATTCCCTTGTTGACCGCTTCCAATGCCCGATCCCACTGCGTTCGCATTCCCGATTGAATCGCCAGTTGATGCAGTGCACTCGCGTCGGCTTGATTCAAAATCGCGTTCGCTACATCCACCTGATTCGGCTGCAACATTTCAGTCAGCACAATGCGACCCGTGTATCCGGTCTGACCGCAGTCTACACAACCGACGGGGACTTTCCATTGCTCGACAGGCAGTTCCAGCCGCTCTTCTTCCGCATTTGAAAACGTGGCACAGGAACAAAGCCGCCTTAATAATCGTTGACTCAAAATCGCGAGCAACCCGCTGCGTAGCAGGTAAGGCTCGATGCCCATGTCAGACAAACGACTGACGGCCTCTGTGGCACTACCCGCATGAAATGTGGTCACAACCAGATGCCCGGATAGCGAGGCCTGAAATACGGTTTCCGCGGTTTCGCGATCCCGAATTTCACCGACCATGATCACTTCCGGATCCTGCCTGAGCAGCGACCGTAGTCCCAGCGCCATATCGAAACCGGCGGCCGGATTCACCTGTGATTGTGCTACGGTAGGAACCACCACTTCGATGGGGTCTTCCAGTGAAGCCAAGCTCCGTGTGCCTTTTGACTGACGAATGATTTCTCGCAGGCAGGCGTAGATCGTGGTGGTTTTCCCGCTACCAGCGGGCCCCGTCATCAACACCACGCCTCCGGTCTGCGTCAGTAACCGCTTCAGTTCACCAAGAATTTCTTCCGGTAGATTCAGGCTCTCCAAATGCCTGTACTGCCCCGAACCGACGAACAGCCGCACGACCACCTTTTCTCCATAGAGAGTTGGAAACGTGCTGATTCGTGTTTCGACAGCCTGCTCGCCTTGTTGACGAATGCGGCCTTCCTGCGGTACATCGGTCCGATAAGTCAATAAATGCGAAATGACTTTCAATCGCGCGGTAATCCGCGGCGCCAGCTCATGCGAAAAATCGGCAATGTGATGTAAGACGCCGTCAATGCGCCAGTCCATCCGCATCTGATTTTCAGTTGGCAGGAGATGTATATCGCTGGCATTGACCGATTGTGCCTGCGTTAAAATGCAATCCACCAGCTCTGTGACGTATTCCGGATGGTTCTCCGGTTTATCAGGAAGCTGTTCCTGGAAACGTTGGGACAAAGTCGCCTGCATCAATCGCCTCGATCAAAGATCTGCTCGATTGTACCCGCACGCTCATTCCGAAATCGAACAACGGCTTCAACGAGCCCCCATTCACCAGATTGTTTCAGAGTTGCCTGCACGGAATTCCAATCAGTCTTGATTACCTCGGGTCGCCTGGCTGGTGTCGAAATTCCTAAAACCTGGCTGCCTTTAACATAAATAGTTTTGGACCAGCCCGGCGCACTATCGGCGGCTTCTGTTGGTGTCTGCTTTGAATCCCGCGTAAGAAAGCACAACCCAACCGCCAGAAAAAACGTACCGAGGGCAGCGAGACTGCGCCTGCAAACTCGACGAGACCGCGTCTGCCGTGCGGCATCCAGCACTTGCTGACGGTGACCAACCCGCAAGGAAATGCCAGGGTCAGCAGCCGCCTTCAGTAACTGCGCTTCCAGAAAATTGTGATCTTCAAATTCAAACATTAGTATCCTCATGCGCCATCGGACGCAGATAGTTGTCTAACTTTTGGAGTGCATAACGATAACGACTGGCCACGGTATTCGGCGATTCATCCAGCACGCTTGCGATTTCCGCAAAAGTCATATCTTCCCAGATTTTCAAGACCACGACTTCAGACTGATTCGTGGGAAGACGTTTCAATGCATTCCTGATTACCTGAGCCTGGTCATTCTCTTCCACAATTTCTGAATCACGCGACCAGAGCTGTCTGCACTGAGCAAAAATCTGTAGCGGTTTTCGCTTCTGCAGAATTCGTAATGCTTCGTTTCGCGTGACTCGTAATAAATAGGCCCAAGGTTGTTGTGCGGTTGCTAAGATTTTTGGTTTCATCGCCATCCGCACCATCGTCGCTTGAATCGCATCTTCAGCATCGGGGGTATTTTTGGTGACTGTCACCGCATAGCGAACCAGACGATTCGCCGTCAAATCGTACAAAGAACCTAACCGAACCACGCCATGATCTTGCAGATCGTTGGCACAGCATCGGATCTTCGCAGCAAATTGAGCCGGTGATAGCTTATCCACGATTGAATTCGATTCTTCAAGCTTCCGAAAAAACTCCGGTCATCGTTATAGAACCATAACGATGACGTCCTAACAGAACTGTTAAGATTTTTTGACGAGTAAAATTCCTGTGAAATTTCCACAAACATCAATTCAACACTTGTGCTGGTCTCAACCAGAAAATAACAATTTATTTTTCAGCAGAATTTCCACATAGTTCCTATTAGACCTTATTTGCGATAATATTTGTTTTCCTTTTCTCTGAATTATTGTTGATTTTTTGAAACAAGACTGAACACCCAGCGCAACTTATTGCTAAATAAACAGATACGACATTTATGTTTTTGCGACCCAACCATTCTCAAGACCCGCTGAGCCCCCTCTGTCCGGACTCTCCCCAGGCTTGTGGGGAGATTTGTAATGCCCTCTGAGACCCCCCCCGGCTCGAAAGGCGTCGTCCTGATAGGAATGCCCGGCTCCGGAAAATCGACCGTCGGAAAACTACTGTCTGAACAAACAGGTCTGCCTTTCCTCGACACTGATGCATTAATCGAAGCAGGCGAGTCGAAGCGGCTCGCAGCAATCATTGCCGAACATACGGCAGAAGGGTTCCGCGCCATCGAGTCGTCGTATGTTCAATCGATTCAATCAGCAGGATCCATAATTTCTACCGGAGGAAGTGTCTGTTATAGCCCCGAAGCCATGCAACATCTCGGCACTCTTGGTAGGATAGTCTGGCTGGATGTCTCCCCTGATGTGCTGGAGCAACGCTTTTCAGACGCCTTTGAGCGGGGCGTTCTGATTGAGCCGGGTACGACCCTGGCAGACTTGTACAATAGTCGCTTCCCGCTCTATGAAAAATATGCCCAATTGAAAATCGATGCCTCCCTGTTGACCCCGCCGGAAATCGTCTCCCAAATCCGTCAGCAACTGGCACTCTAACAAGATAAACTGATTCCGATCACTTAAGTAACGAAAACGATTGAAAACGATGCAACCCATTCAAAACGTCAACATCCATGAAACGATTCGCCTGGTTGCTCCGCAGGAATTAAAAGACACCTACAAGCGCACTGAAAAAGTCACCCAGAGCGTCGGCGAATCACGCGAACAAATCAAACGCATCCTGTCGGGCGAAGATCATCGGCTGATCGTCGTCGTTGGCCCCTGCTCGATTCACGATCCGCAAGCCGCCATCGAATACGCCCAACGTTTAAAAGCGCTCTCTGAAAAAGTCGACGACCGACTCTTTCTGGTGATGCGAGTCTATTTCGAAAAGCCCCGCACCACGGTCGGCTGGAAAGGCCTGATCAATGACCCGCACCTGGATGGTACATTCGATGTCTCCTCGGGGCTGAAAATCGCCCGCCAGTTATTACTCAAGATCGGTGAGTTGGGTGTCCCGGCAGCAACAGAAATGCTGGAACCGATTACGCCGCAGTACATCGCCGATGCGATTTCGCTTGCCTCCATCGGCGCCCGTACAACGGAATCACCGACTCACCGTCAAATGGCCAGTGGACTCTCAATGCCCGTGGGCTACAAAAACGGAACCGACGGCAGTCTGGATGTCGCGCTCAACGCGATGCTTGCCGCCCAAAGCCCGCACAGCTTTCTGGGAATCGATGCCGATGGCCAGACCTGTGTCGTCAATACCAAAGGCAACCCCTGGGGGCACCTGATCCTCCGCGGCGGTCGTTCCGGCCCGAACTATCAACAAGAAAACCTGGAAGAAGCCGCCAAGAGTCTGAAAGCGGCTGGCCTCTCCCCCCGTTTCATGGTCGACTGCAGTCACGCGAATTCCAATAAAGACTACCGCAATCAGGGAATAGTCTGGAACAACGTCATCGATCAGCGCGTCGCCGGCAACAACACAATCATCGGCTTAATGCTCGAAAGCAATCTGCACCCCGGCAACCAGAGCTTGCCCGAAGATCTCACGCAACTCCAATACGGCGTTTCGATCACCGACGAATGCATCGACTGGGAAGAAACCGAACAGCTGATTCTCTCCGCGCACGAGAAACTGTCGTAAGCGAGTGATTTTTCGGGGATCGGTTCTGTTGCCAACAACGGGATGCATTCCAGCAAAGTCTATTTAGCCTCGGATCGTGCACCTCACTGATTAGCCCCATTCTCGCTTCAGAGCTGCGTAATACATCAGTACGTTCAAGCCAATAGCGGCGGGGATAGCGATCAGTGCCATTTGAATGAGAAGCCGCACGTCCTCTGGTCCGCCAACCGGGTTACTCTCATTTAAAATTGCTACGGGTGCTAAAGTAGCAAATGGTAGGACAGACAATACGAAAAAGCTAAGAACGATGACCCATGATCGTTTGAAAGCTAACACTGAAGAACTGATTCCGATTAGCCATAGCGGGCCAGCGATTCCAAGGAGTAAAAGCATACCCAGAATCTCTATTTTTCCGCCCGGCGCATCGAATAAACGAGGGACACTGAGTCCGATTAAACAAATCACAGCTAACCAGTGATCCAGTGCCAGCGACAAATACAATTGCTTTACGAAATGGTTCCTGCTGACGGGGCGCATCGATTCCAGTTCCAAACTTTTGCGTCTTTGCCACCAAATGATTGCGGGAATTACGATCGCCATACCACAAGGACCTCCCAATGCAACCGAAAGGGAACTTCGATTGTGAGGGAATAGTTCCTCACCAGTAAAGTAACAATGCATCCCCTGGAACAGCAGACCAAAGACGACCACTAACAAAAAAAATGTGAGGACCCCCAGCGGGCGAAACGTATTGCCTTGTCGCCAGAGATGTACCATATTCCAGGTGGATCCACCACCGTATTTCAATTTAGTGAGGCCATGATCAATGAACCAGAAAAAGAGTCGGGTCTCCTTTTTCCATTGAATCTGTTTAGAACGTTGTGAACCCCAGGGTGAATACGCAGGCACGCTGTTATAGGTTTCATTTACCATATCTGTGATTGCCGAGAGTTTGGTAATACTCCAGAAGATGCAGGCGATTTCAATTCCAATGATGGTCAGAGAAAGTATTGGCATCTGCCCCCACAGAAACCAGATGGCGGTGCTGGCAATGGTTTTAAAACCCAGGTTCGTGAATTGGGGAAAAAGCCAAAAGAGACTGATCAGCATCGGGACAGCCAACCATTTCTGGTAAGTTTTTCCTGAAAGTTGGGCGATGAAAAAAATGCAACAGATCGCTGGCGAGAAGAGAACTAGATTCAGGCTGGGGAGCATTCCAAAACCGTAGCGTAAAAGAGCGAACCAAAAGAGTAACACTCCAACCGAAAATATCCCCACTGCTACACGACGATGTGGAACCAGATAGTGCGGCACCACTCTGGCCGCGGGTGAAATAAAGTGCGCCCAGAGCTGAAGGGACACGATAGAAAACAGGATCACCATCAAAAATATTACCCCGCTGATGGCTTGGATTTTGTTATTTGAATACGTGATCGGTAAAGCGCGCACGGGCAGAAATGCACTTTTTTTGATCTTACGAACATGATCCATATAGAACCAATTTGCATACACCTCTTTTAAGGTGGGATGATTTCGCAACAAGGCGATTTGTTGTTCGTTCAGGTCGATGTAATCCCACGCTTGCGATTTGCGTGATTGCCCTCGATGCGCTTCCAAATTTTGGCTCACGCTCAGTGTGAGCTGCTGAAGTTGTGGAATTTGAACAACGTTTTCCAGAATGTCGGGAGCGGCATCGAATAAATGCAGTGCCAATAACTTCACGTTTGACATCTGAGAAATTTCATCTGGATGTTCTTCCAGAGTGAGCGCCAGCAATTCGATCTGAGACACTTTTTTTCCAAATCGCTGTAAAGCACCACCGGGAAGTCTGTGCTGATTGATTACCAGCGCATCCAACTTGGGAAGCTGGCAAATCTGGTCGACATTCGCGTCAGTCAATTCGAAACCTCTCAAATCGAGGTAAACCAAATTCTGAAACGGACTCAAATCGGGTAGTGGATCATTGACATGTAACCTGATTAGATTCAGCGCGATGACATCCTGGGGATCAACGTGTTCTAAGAATTCGGTATATGTCTGAAGACTCTTTTCCTCGCTCCGTTTTGGAGTTTCGGAATCTACATAAACTCTCTCAATTCGACCTGGAGCATGTGGCCTGGGGCCGATCTGTATGACATTGCCGTCTACCTTCCCCACCGCCATATACACCAAGAACGGCAATAAAAGAATCACCAACAACAGGACAAGGGGCCGCTGCCAGTAAGTTTTGAGGATTTGTTTGTACTGATTGGATTGCACGCTCATAAGATGACTTCCGCTTCTGAATGAGTGGAGACGCCCGACAGTTCCAGAAAAATTTCTTCTAGATTGAGGTCTTCCACAGTAAACGTCGCGTTTAACTCTTTTGTGAACGATTCCATGAATTCGGGCCGAAAGTTTTTCACCGCCAACAACGCATGTTTGCCGTCCACTTGCGAGCGAAGTGTCCCGGGAATATTTAAGCTGAGTGGCAGGTCCGTCTCTGCTGAAATGCGGATGCGTTTTACCTGATGTTTGAGTGAATCCAATTCCCCTGAGAAGCCAATCTTGCCTTCTTCCAGAAAAACCACATGCGATGCGACCCGCTCAAGGTCGGACGTGATATGAGTCGAAAACAGGATCGTATTTTCTTCATCCTCAGTGAACTCAATGAGAGATTGCAGGAACTGACGCCGCGCTACTGGATCGAGGCTGGCCACGGGTTCGTCCAATACCAATAGTTCAGGATGGTGGCCCAAAGCCATAATCACCGCCAGCTTTTGGCGTTGCCCCACCGAAAGTGCTCCCACGCGCTGCTTCTCGTCCAGGTTCCATTCTTTCATCAGCCGCGTCACGTAGGCATAGTCCCAGTGTTCATAGAATGCACCAGTATATTCCGTCATTCCTTTCACAGTCATCCAGGGGAGCAATGCGAATTCTTGCGAGACGTAGCCTAAGCGCGACTTTGCTGTTGCACTCAAATCCCAGGACTTCTCATTGAATACCGTACTCGTTCCAGAGGTCGGTTTGAGTAGCCCCAGCACACATTTAATCAGCGTGGACTTCCCCGAACCATTTGTGCCCAGCAAACCAACAACCTGCCCCGATTCAACTTTAAGATCTAAGCCCGTCAGAACCGGATTGTCTTTGAATTGTTTCTGCAAATTGGTAGCTTGGATGATTGTCGTATTCATGATTTGTACTCCCGCAGCAATTTTTTAACAACAGATTGAATCTGCGCATCGTTGAGCCCTAATTGACGCCCCCGTACGATGGCCTGGTCCATCAGCGGCTTGAGTTCCTGCATGCGTTCTTTGAGATTGCCAGAATGGGCTGACTTCTGCACTTGCATTCCCTTGCCTCGCACACGCCCTACAACCTCGTCCGCTTCCAATTTGGAATAGGCTTTGGAAATCGTCATCGGGTTCACACCCAATTCCGTCGCCATTTGCCGCACACTGGGAAGCATGTCTCCTGCACCCAAATATCCGCCTGCAATCATCGCATTGATCTGTTCGATGATTTGCAAATAAATGGGTACTCCCGAAGAGGGGTGCACTTCAAATTGTGTCGGCTTTATCGTCATTCGACCCTCTTGACATATTGGTGTATCACTACACTAATACACCAGTTGCCCGAAAAAGTCAACTTGAGTTATGAAGTAAGTTCATGCATCTTCAAAAAAGAGGTGCTCAAGAAACGCAGTCAACGGCTGAACTTTAGCGTAGGACGCATTTTATGCTGTTAGCCTGCATTAAAAACTTATCTCAGCCCATTCGAAAGTTGGGGGACCCTGGCCCTCTATAAACCTCTCGTCGGAATTACAAACGGCTTCGGTGGTGTCGTGTGAAACTGCCGTGCGTTTGTGTTGTTAATTGGGGGGGGGGAACCATGAAAACACCCACCAAAGAACTCTGGATGGACGCGCCGGCAGATCGTGTTGCTTCACGATGATGTGGAACAGTTGGTCACAGATAGAGGTGTTACTGATGGGTTAGTATCATTAACGCGATTGCGTGACATACTCGCACCCTCAATAAACGGGAGCCGGGATCTGCTCGATGCTGACTTGCAATTGTAGCAAATCGACGGGGTCGCCGAATTGCGTGTAGATCGCAACATCGGCAGCATCTCGACCATAGGCGATCGCCACACGTCCTCCCTGCAAATTATCCTGAGTCGGATCAAACATGTACCACCGCCCGCCAACATAGGCTTCGAACCAGGCATGCAGGTCCATCGGTTCCAGTGTCTCCAGATAGCCCACAACCATACGGGCAGGAATCGAGAGTGCACGGCAGCAGGCAATCCCTAAATGGGCCATGTCACGGCAGACTGCCTGTGTTTTCTCATTCACTTCACAGGCGCTGATAATTTCCTGTCCTTCGCCAGGGGCATACTTTAAGGTTTCGCGAATGTAGTTGACGATCTTAGTACACTGGTCATATCCCGGAGCCACTCCTTCAACGAGGGAGGAAGCCATCTGCGAAAAGCGATCTGATTCACAATACCGGCTTGGCAACAGGAAGGGGAGCGTTTCATCGGGTAACTTTTCTACCGGAATGAAGTAAGCTCCGGGAGACGAATCTGAAGTGTCTGCCACTTGGATATCAAACGATGTTTTGATCGAAAACTCTCCAGCAGGCGCCACTAGTCGCTGACAGAGATTACCAAATGGATCGGTGAATTCGACGGCAGAGACACTGGGAGTCAAAACATATTGTTCGCGGCCCACCCATTGCTGATTCCCGCTGCGGGGACGCAGCATGAGCAGGAAGGGCGTGTCAACGGGAATATTGAACTCAAGCAAGCAGGAAGCATGTAGCCACATGACAGACTATTTCCAAAAGGATTCTCTTTCCAGGGACCGGATATCGAATCAAACGACGGTGGAGACTCAATCGATCTCATTCTCTGCCAGATTCGAGGCGTCGATCTAAAACAAGAGATTGCTTTGAATAAACTCCCCGGTGAATTAATGCCGGAAGAACCAATGATTGTGTCATTATTATCGCAGGAAGCGATTCAAAAGATAGAGCCTCAATCCAGACAATTCGATTTTACGAAAAATGGATCGAAGAGCCGGCTCCCTTCGATCCCAGTCCCGAACGCTACCACCACAACCGCACGGCAAGCTGTCGTGAGCGGGTTTACTGGTCTATTCCAATTCCGGCTAATCATATCTGCAACGCTTTAATTGAAGGACGAAACCGAACGGAACGATTCACTGATCTTTACGCGTTACCTTCGGAGAAGGTGCCTGGTCAGCAAACCGATTTTTGCCTGTTTTATCTTTATTGATGGTAAATTGATCGTAGAGCTGACCTGTTGCCGTTTTTGCCTGATAGATCAAGCGATCCTGTTCAACGGTAATCACCTGATACAGTTGCGTGTCTTTAGCACGTTGCCGAAACGGATTCGACTTGATGGTTTCTTCGGGGTACTGCTTAAGATCATACATTTTAGGGCCACTGACTGAGACGACATAAACGGGCCCGCCTGATTCATCAGCCACACGCAGGCCGGTGGCTACATTCTCTTCCTTCTCAAGTTTCCGGCTTAACTGAAGATCAATCGGGCCGGAACGACCATAACTATGATCGTGGCCCTGAAGCACCAGATCAACTTTATATTTCAGGTAGAGCTGCTGCCAGGTATTTCGCAGTTCCGGATTGTCGCGTCTTACACTCGAAGAGTAGATCGGATGATGGTGTGTCAGAATGGTCCAGCGATTTGGATTGTTCTGCAGGACTTGCTCCAGCCAATCCGTTTGTGCCTCCACCTCTCTATTAGAATCGAGGCCGATGATTCGTACTCCCTGCACGTCAACATAAAAGATATTTTCCGTTGATCCTTCAGGCCCGTTATCAGGAAACTCAAATCGCTGCCCCCATCTTCTGCTGAGTGTTTTAGGAATATCCGCATCGACGACACCAGCACCCGCAGCAATACGGTCCCGGTCATACTCATGGTTTCCGGGAATCGCCAGCTGAGGAACCGATGCAAAGAGCCAACTACCGCCGTGGAACCACTCACCCCATTCCTGATCGTTATTGCCACGATTTACCAGATCTCCTGCATGCAACATAAATGTCATACGAGGCGCATCTCGAAATGATTCTCGGATCAGGCGGGACCAATGACTTTTGACATCATTTTGCGCATCGCCGACATACACAAACCGAACTGGTTCGACGACGTTGCCCTCTGACTTTTGGGCTGTTCGAAAATGAATCCATTCACTCCAGGCATAATCGGCAGTCGCGGGCTCAACACTCTTTTGATCTTTTTCAGACAATTCAACCGTGCGGCGGCTGCCAACTCGATAAGCATATAATTGCCCCGGTTCCAGGTCATTGAAGGTCACGGAATGCATCTGCACGCTTCCCAGATTCGTTTTCAGCTCTGAAGTTTCCCCTTTGAATAACGTTGCCTGAAAGACAAACTTAGGACCAGCTTCTGCTATTGCAATTTCAGCGACAGCATCTGCGCCGGCTTTACTTCGCCACGTGACCGAAAACGACGTTGCGGGGTCTCCCTTCCATGAAGCCAGAATACGATCGGGAACATCCGTCGCAACTGGCAGCGTTGGTTCGACAACCATCCCTTCATAAGCACGTTTATGCCCAAACACCGTTTCTTCTTCACCGTAAGCAATCACAGAAAAAGCAATCACAGAAAAGCAGGATCCGATCAGTGATAGAAGACAAATACTTATTAATTTCAGCATAGTTTCATTCCCGGAAATTACGATGGTTTTGAGTGAGTTTCCATAGAGTCAACTTTTAAGGTATCTGTCGCGGCGGTTGCTGTACGCGGGCCAGTTGCATTCGCTTTGGGATATCCAGATCCAGCACCTTTTCCCATTGATCAAGTGGCATGTTCCAGCTCTCTTCCGGTAGTGACTCTGTGAGAGGCACAACCCAGGGTTGAGGTGTCCAGACACGATCAACGACAGCATAGTTCAGTTTGGGGTCCATCAAAAGCTGGGGCTTTCGACCATTGAGCGATGCAATGTTCAAGACATAAATTTCCAACTCTGTATTTCGATGTTCGCGATAGTGATCGCGCACATAATGCACGAACTCCAAAACCATGTCGGGGTCTTTGCCCATACGGCTGAGTTGCCGCGAGTTAAGAAATTCTTCCACTTTGATCAGGCCTCTTTGATTCGTGGCCGGATCATATGCATAAAAGCGAATTCCCACATTTTTCTCACGCAACATCATGTGCCAGGAAAAATGATGCCCCTCTTCATTCCAGCTCACATTCCCTGGATAGAGAAAATGCCGAAAAGGAAAGATCAGTTGCCAGGAAATATACACACATAAAGTAATAACCGTCATTCGCTGTCCCCAGCCAAATCGGAGAGGCGCATCCTGCGAAGCGATTTCCAGTTTACTGAGATGAGCTGCCTTTCGAAAAGAACTCGGCGGGAAAAAGAGCAGAGAGGCCCCGATCATGAACCAGGGAAAAATGCCAATCTCCCATAAAATAGAATTTGTCAGATGGAATCCGATCGAAATCATGTAAGCCAATAATCGGGTACGACGCCACATGAGCGCAGGAACAATCAGCAGGTCAAATAAGAGTCCACCATAGGCAAAAAACCAGGGTACCCAGGCTTCCTCCAGATAGGCCCCCAGGAACGGCACATCAGTACGTCTCTGGACCCACATCCCAATTGGCTGTGTGTGCAGCCAATCGAAATTCAACTTGGCGATCCCACCGTAAAAATAAGGAATCGCGATTTGGAATCGTAATAACCACAGAGTCCACTGTGGCATGACTTGCGATCCTTTGATCCGCCACAAAAAACGATCGAGTGAGCAGGCACGATGCGCGGGAAGCAGAACCATGATCCCGCTTAACAGACAAATCAGATAGCAATGATTTTGATAAAGAGACTTTTCCAGCAGGAAGACATAAGAGTATCCCAGAAAGAATGTGAGTGCGCTGAAACGATAATACAGACCCAGCGAAATTCCCACAGCAGCCACCATGAGAATTCCAAAGTGAATATGCATCCCAATTCCAGGCCAGGGCTCGATCCAACTCCAGCCGGGGTACGAGAAATGAAAATCGGGATCAATGTAAAAATACTGAACCCAGCGATCTCTTGTCATCGCCCAAATATGATACAGCATCATCAGGCCAAAGAAGATCCGAAAAAAGACCAGGGGCGCAATATCAACCGGCTGAAACAACCAGCGAGACAGCGATTCAAGGCGACTCGCTGGGATGCCAGTTTGTTCGCTCGGCGAGCCAAACTCCATAATGTCAGTTTTGGGATCAATCATGCATCTACTTTTCGCCACTATGAGTAGGTCTTCTTCGGAATCAGAAACTCGACTCTCAGGAACCGGCCTGAATGACCTCCGGTGCTCCGTCTGCGTGTAAATGGATATCGAATTTATTGGAGCCCTCAATGACCTCCAGCTCAACCTCTTGTCCTCCCGGGTAATATTTTTCTTCCACAATCTGTTCATCGTCTTCGGGATCGGGCCTGAAGAAATGGGCAATATGTTTCCCGACCAGGGCACCATCACCCTTCTCATAAGTCGTTAGCTCAAAAGTACCGCTACTGGAAAGTGTTCCGCTGGCGGACTTACCGGAATTGAGCGGGTTGGCATCGCCGGTAGGCACTGGGGTTAATACAATGTAACCCTCTGTCACGATATCACCATCAACTCGAACAAACCCCGAGACAGGGACGACTGTTTTTTGAAAGTCTTCTCCGCAGCCTTCAAAAAGAAAAAGTGCGGAACATGAAATTGCCAGCAAAACTATTTGATTTTTAAAGGTCATCTGCATCCTACTGCCATGTAAAAAATAGGTCGTTTCAGAACTGCACGGACAAAATTGTCACATTTTAGATTGAATGAATTCATTCAACTTCGCGAAATAGCTGGTTGATTAACATCGATAAAAAAGTAGGCGCTGCGAAATCATTTTTAAATTGGAGTGCCCTCCCGCAGCGGAAAGGGTCACTCCGAAGATCACGATTTTTACAAGACGCGTATCAGGAAATACGCTGTTGAGACTACGGTCTTTCGACGACGCCTCCATCTGCTTTGTCGGCCAGTTTGCCGAACGTGACCATATCAATGTTCTCGGAGACGAAACTGACGGAACCATCAGCAAACAGGAATTGAGCACCGCCCACATGCTGGCTGGCAAAAGAGTCGTCTCGCGTTCCATTCAGGATCTGTGCGGGCCCCGCTTCGGCCATCGCATTCTGGTGTTGATTATTAGTGCCAACCCAGACTTTGAAGTCACCCACGTTCGCGTGTGTTGGTCCATCAATCTCTCGCATAAATTGAGTATATGCTTCACCAACGGCGATCGTATTACTCGATCCGTCAAGCACGTCCCGAATCTTTGTGGGTGTGAGCGTGTCTTTGATCTTTCCGAACACCCCTGTAATCGAGCCCGCAGATGTTCCACAACTTCCGCTATAGTCATTTCTCGCATGCCCTCCCAGGTCGACACCACTATGACCGGCACCTGCACGAATAGGACTTTTCGTAAGCGACATCGAGTTTGAAGGGCATAGATAAATGGGAATGACCTGATCGGTTACACCTGCCTGCAGGGGAATGGTAATATCAGGACCTTGGCCTGTGAATTCCAGCTTGTTGTAGATATTGGCCTGTTCGATATAAGGCAGGATCATACAGGCCCAGCCATATTCGTCGTCTCCATACAATGAGCCCGCCGGGAAAGAACGAGCGACATCATGGTAATTATGCAAGGCAATGCCAATTTGTTTCAAATTGTTCTTACAGGTCGAACGTCGAGCCGCTTCTCGAGCCTGCTGAACTGCGGGTAACAACAGCGCGATGAGAATGGCGATGATCGAAATGACGACCAATAATTCAATCAGCGTAAATCCCTTTTGCTTCCTCAAGATCTTTAGCATGTTCAATCTTTCTTCGGGCAGAGTTAAGTGACAACAAGATGAGAAATAAGAAGCGCGCTTACCATTTAATTCAACAACATGTAAACCAAACAGTCGCGGCAATTCTAAAGAAGAAGTATGAATTTGACGCAAAGGAAATATGAAAGATGAATTTTATCGCATGGCATTCTGGCACTTGTCACAAGTGCAGCATTACATGCAATAAGCTTGCCCATTGATTAATCAAGCACGTTCCTTATCATTTGCGAGTAAAACAATTCTCGGCAGTCGACTTTTCGATTTCTCTCCCTGAAGCGGAATATTAAAAGGTATTGTGATGACACAAAATTCATCCCGGATCAAATATGTATCCTGGTTGGTAACGGTTCCGATCATCCTGTTCTTGATTGTCGTTTCACTAAACGGCAATTTATTTAACTTCACGCCAGCTTCTGAACAGTCGGCTCTTACCACACTGGAGAGCATCACGCCGATTCGATTCAAATTGAATGAGGCCGGACATGTGATAGAGCTGTCAGCAACCACATCAACAATGAATGATGAAGCCGCCCGTTCCTTAAAAGAGTTACCCGAATTACAACGGCTGCACCTTGAACGCAGCAGTGTCTCCGACGCTTCATTGCAACACATCGCCAGTTTGGAATATTTAGAATCACTCTTTCTCGACCAAACCTCAGTGACTGATACAGGCCTTGTACTGCTGAAGAACTCTGATCAATTACAAAACCTGTCACTGGCTCAATGCAAAGTGGGCGATACAGGTATGCCTGCGATCAGCCAACTCGTTGAATTAAACCTGCTCAACCTCAACGAAACAGAGGTCACTGATGCAGGACTGAAGCATCTCGCACCTCTCAAGAAAATGGAGTCTCTGTACCTGAGTGGAACAAAGCTCACTGGAACGGGACTAAAATTTCTGGGCGAGATGCCACACCTGACACACCTTGAATTAAATGGCATACAGGTTGACGAAGATCTCATCGAATCTCTGCGACAGTTCCCGAATCTGGAATTACTCTATCTAGGCAACACCACCATTGATGATTCTCTGATCCCTCAATTAATGTCCGTCTTGACCAAGTCCACACCGAATTTAAGAGGGTTATCACTAAAAGAAACCAACCTCACCAATGCAGCGATTCCGTCACTCAAATCGTTGCAGCAGCTCAAAAACCTGGCAGTGGTTCAACTGCAAAATACTCAAATCACCAAGCCCGCCTTCAAACAACTGGCATCCGCGGTATCAGAAGTGAACTTCAGCGTGAATTATTCAGAAGGCAATGATTAGTAACGATTTCATAACGGCAAACTACTGACACATTCCGTTCCTGCTTCTTCCCATGCAATTTCTCACTTTTCGATTCACGATGACGACAATTGGTTCAAAGAACAGGCGTCTGATCTGTCCCCACGAACGACACCAGTCATATGGCTTAGTGTTCCGTTGTTTCAATCGTAATTCTGCTCGCCTGTTGGAGCGGAAGTAGACGAGCAGAACAGCTTCGCTTCCGGCTCCAGGCATCACTTGAAACGCATCAATCACTGGCTTGAAGAAACAAAACACCCCACTGCTTCAAGTAGCTATCTGGTTTGTGTTTTGTATGATAGATGCATTATTCGAAGCATCAAGAATAGAATGCGACATGGGAATGATGATTTATGTCACTTGAGCCGCGAATTGCAATCAGGTGTGGCGTTCTTTGCATTCCGATCTGACTGGTCTCTTTGTCTGCACGAAATTCAATGACAACATATTTAACAGTGTGACTGTTGTCATTTGTGGGGGTACGTCAGCGCTCTTGCTGTAGGAAGAAAAAGAAATGAAAGATACATTCAGTTACAAAGCTTATTTGAAAAGCCCCCATAAAAGTATCAAACACAGCACTTACTTCGAGGTCTACGATGATCTCTTTTCTCGCTACCGTGGAAAGAAAATCACGTTTGTCGAAATTGGTGTTCTTGGCGGCGGCTCTCTCTTTATGTGGAGAGAGTTTCTAGGACCGGATGCAAGAATTATAGGAATCGATTTGAATCCGAATGCAAAGAAATGGGAAGGCGAAGGATTTGAAATATTTATCGGCAGCCAATCTGACGAACATTTCTGGCAAGATTTTGTAAAACAAGTCGGCTGTATCGATGTTGTATTAGATGATGGTGGTCACACATACGAACAGCAAATCATTACTACTGAAATGTTGCTCGACAGCATCAATGACAATGGAATGCTTGTCGTAGAAGACACCCATACTTCGTACATGAATGGCTTTGGTTCCAAGCGATTTTCTTTTATCGAGTATGTAAAGTGTTACATAGACAAAATCAATCAGAGATTTAGCAAGCTGGACAAGATGGCCTCTGATCGTCGTGTTTGGACAATCCAAGTATACGAGTCCTTTGTTGCGTTTCACATAAAACGCACAGCATCGAATCTCGTTTCAGAGAACACGGATAATGGTGGCGAAGACGATTCTGCACTGGACTATCGTTATTTCGATAATGATGCAGTTCAATCAATCAATGGGTTAGCACAGAAATTTAATTTCCTGAAATATATTCCAGGCGTAAGGTGGTTCGGCGCAAAACTAAAAAGTTACCTTATTGTTCAAAAATCAAAAAGCAGAGTGAAAAAATATTTCTCATCTGATTCTGAGAGCCGTGTCTGATTGGCGCCGTTCGTGGGGCAGGTGGCAGGGACAACTACTTTGGGAGTTCACAAACCTGGCCACACATCGTTATTTCGTTATGATTGAGCAATTCATGCGATCTGTTTTTCAAAACTGCTATTTGCCATAAAAAAAGTGGAGACGTTCCCCGTTATGAAAACACTCACTAAAGAACTCTGGATGGACATCCCCCAGCGAAGGCAAATTGTCTCGATTCACGACGACGTCGAACAACTGGTCGCAGAGAGCGGCGTACAAGACGGACTCGTACTCATCAACCCGAAGCACATTGCGTTACACACTGCTGTCCATCTACGGGTGCTATGCCTCGGATAGTAAATGCCCATTTCTTCTGGCGGTAGTTTTCCTGCCCTTCGATTGGCTCAATATAAATGCCCATCGGACGACCATCTGAACAAGCACCATTAAAAACCAACTCAATCAGCCCTCGTTTGTCTTCCCATGTCATCTGATCAAACTTGTTTGCTTCTTTGATCTTCAGTCGTTTTCTGGCACTTACTTTAAGCTTCGTAAACTGTTTCACAACCTCTTCGGCAGTTGTTTTGATCTGCTTTGGCGTGGGGACATTTTCAATTGAAGCGGCCATCCGATCCAGTTCGGTAGTCAGTAAGTCTTCTCGTTCCTGCAGCTCAGCCAATTTGGTTTCTGCCTGTTCCAGCGTCAGGGACTCTCGTTCGATTAAAGTTAAGATGGAGTTGCGTGATCGATTAACACTTGAGAGGTCCGTTTTTATTCGTTGCATTTTTTGCCGGCATTCTTGTACCTTCTTTAAGTTCGGTGTCGCTTCATCTATTGCACGCTTAACAGCTTTGGGATTACCAAATGTATCAAACAGAAGACTAATTACAGAATCCTCTAATTGATCGGCTCGTACATATGGCCGAGGTGTTACCTCACAATTGCAATGTCTCGCTATGGTCCGATGTCTGTAATAAAGAACCTGTCGGTAGTTAGCCTGTCCAGTCAACGCATACCCACACTCTTCACAGAATACATATCCTTGGAGTAAATACGAATATTTTGGTTTCCCATGCTGGTAGGTGCGGTTCGCCACTGCCTTCTTGCGGATCGCTTTGATTGTCTTCGCTGAAAGTAGAGGTGGTATGTCTATGGCGACAGTCTCATGGATTCTTAGGTCCTTAATATCCCACGTGATGGTATATGAGTCTCCGCAGCTCTCCGCTAATGTTTTATTCAAAAACGAGTGGTTCGTAGCATATTCCTTGGCGAGTTTAGAGAGTGATTCACCAGCCAGGTATCGTTTGGCAACATCCTCAATCATGGCTTTCTTCTTCTCATCAACTCCCCATTTCTGAGCTTCTTTATCCCATGTTCTGCCAAATGGCCGTCTGCCCGAAGTCGGAGCACCAAGCCGCTTCGCACGTTCGATACAACTGAGCACGGATTTTTGTTTCTGCTGCCTGGCTTGAAATTCTCCAATCTCTGCAGACATACCCAAAAACAATATTGAGGTAGGTTGGGTGAGATTAAATTCCTGAGTAAGGGTGAAAAACCGAATTCCGTTTTCACGTAAAATTCGTAAGCCTGCCTTTGATTTCTCATTGTCACGGGACCATCTGGAAGCATCAAAAACCATAACAGCGTCAAATAGCTTACGTTTCTTTTCAGCATCTGCCAGGAGCATATCGAGTTGTTTATGCTCGTATCCTTCGGTTGCGTGTTCCTGACCTGAGTATCGTTTGGTAATCACGCCCCCGAGACTCTCAACGGCTTGTGTGATCTGCTTTTCCTGTGTCCGTAGTGACTCGCCCTGTTTCTCCTGCTTATCTGTGGATACCCTGATAAGGGCGGCAAAGCGGAGCTGCTTCTCTGGCATAATCTTCGACCTTTCTTCGACCGTAATAATTAAGAGGGGCAGCCGGCTCGCCGGTCGAAGGCAAACAAACCCGGTTCAGGGGATCAATCCCAAACCGTGCTGCCCCTCAAGTATTATATCCTGACTTATTAGTGAGAGCGACGCTGCTGTTCGGATTACTGTTGGCTACTTAAACTCTGCGCAGGTGATGATAAGGAGTTGTATCAGTTCTCACCGCACTTGAAAGAAGTCCAAAATCCTTGTAGGGCTATTCACTTCGCTTTACCTTATAGGTTGCCTTCCCGATTGCTTCTTTAACAGGAAAGCCGGAGATTTCAATTTCCCTGTCACCAATTCCGATCTCAATGGTTGTATAAGCCTCGCCGGAGCGGAACATCTTTATCGGGATGTCGATCCTTTGGCCTCGCTCTTTACCTGTGGCATCGGTTTGTCGCCCGTCCGGATAAAGAACGATCGTATTATCTCCAGTCAGTTTCTCGCCGATCTTCCTCTTTCCTAATTCCTTTACGTCACCTCCAAATTTTGTTGATGGCTTGAGCCACCATGAACCATGCCCTCGAAACCAGATTTCAGCTTTATCATTGATGGGGCTTGTTTCTGTATCATCCCAGAATGTTGCTCGTACCATCACTTCTTCTGCTTCTTTGGTAGGATCAGCCTTTATTTCTTCGGGCTCGGCAACTGGGGTAGAGGATTCGGTTTCTGTATCTCTACGATCTGTTTCTGCGACTTCTTCTGTCTGGTTATCATTATTAGCTACTCCACCGCCTCCGCACGCATACATCATTCCAAGGAAGCATAACCCTAGGACGATTATCAGGGTTCGCAACAAATTTGTCTGAGTAGGGTTACATGGCTTAAATTTCTCTGTAATCATGGTTTCTCCAATTAGTTCCAGGCATTAGAAGGGGACTTGTGAACACTGCCAAGAATTGTAGACTATAGTCCACAGACAGGTCAACAGACGTCCGGTAGTCTCCACTCATGCTAGGAGACGTATTAAGGCACTTTCGGGAAGAAGCTGGAATGACCCAGGAGGCTCTCGCTTTCGAGGCTGGGGTAGACCGCACCTACATAAGCCAGTTGGAAAGAAATAAGAAATCACCAACGTTGGACGTGTTGTTTCGTCTGTGTGATGCAATGGGGATTAAGGCATCCGAGTTGATTGCTCGCGTTGAGCAAAACTACTGACAGGCTAGTTGAGCAGCTTCATGGTCTATCCTCAGTTCTCAACCAAACCGCTATATATTTCATATTTCGAAAGTTCAAGGTCAGTCCATCGATACTTGAGTGCTTCTTGAAGAACTTAATGAGTTTCCTTCGATGTAAGTACTTTGTTGTGTATTCTACTTCCCCTCCCCCTTACGAAACTTACATATACTGCCATGAGGAAACTGACACATTGAAATGTAAGTGGTGTTAGGTATTATGGATCGTAAATCAGCATTATGTGCTACGAAGTTTCAAAGTAATATACCTGAATTGAATCTGATCATTTCGCACGAGTTTGTTCCATTTCAGGCACAAATTTGAATGAGTCCATTTTCCATTTAGGCGGATAGTAATTGAGGGAATAAATCATTACGACGACGTTTCGGTATCCGTGTTATCGCGACCTCCTCAAATCGTTGGGACGATTCGACGCAATTTGTGGGTACGCTACAATCGCTGTTGATTTCTTAGGCGAAGAACTTGGCCAAAACCCAGAACCTTTTGATTGGTTAGCTCGATATTCGAAAGGGCATGGAATTACGCTTCACGACGTTGATTATGGCTCTCTGACTCCACGACTCGGTGAAATGTTTATTCTGTTAGTGCATGCTCATTTTGAAGAATTCTTACGAATATTTCTGAAGATTCATGTTGCTGCCAGTTCATGGCCTGATCGTGGTGATGCAAGTTTGTTTGAGTATATAACCAAAAATTTGAGACTTGCCCATTCAGTAAGTGCTGCAAAGGAACGGGAAATCATAGAGTACTATCGCTTAGCAAGAAACATCATTTCACATCCAGGAATAAAGACAGTCCGAGCAAACAACCAGAGAACTAAGCTTCGATCGCTTTTGAAAATTACAGCAAATAATTTGCCCCCAAATCAACTGGGTAGTTTCGATTATGGCGACTTCTTAATGTATACGAAGGCAGTAAAGGCATATGCTGCAATCATCTGTCGGGCTAACCGTCCATCAGATATTGAACTCGCGGCACTAATCACACCAGATATTAAGGCACTAAATCGATTTAAAAACAATCCACCGCGATTTCGAAATGCGCTTCGTCAATATTTACATATGAATTATAATTTGAATGAAACAGAATCGGACCCAATTATTGATCACTTTTTAGGGCGTTAGCTTACTGGAAGAGCGGCCGCGACAATCAGGGAAGTCTATAAAAACGGCCTTTCTTGATTACTGCGGCAGGCTGAGGTTCGAATCCCCAACGCTCCATTCCCTAATTCTAAGGTTTCAGATTTCTTTGAAACCTTAGAGTCATCAGATCCTAAAAATGGTGTTTGGTGATTATAAAATTTACTTTCAACTAGGCTGGACTTCCCTGCAAGAGATTATTGATGAATTCGATTTGGAGGCATCTATTGATGATCCGTCAGCAATAGATGCTGAAATTCGCATCAAGCTTACATCTGCACATCCATACAAAAGTGGTGTGTAATTCACTAATGAATTACACAAAGAGGAATACTCTCGGCTTCATGCAGCATCAGATTGGCTAAAAACCCAATCTTCTGGCCCTGCTAACAATGGAATTGATCCCGATTGATCAACTACCTGTGTTAATCAAATCAATCCAAGACTTACAGCGTCCTCCTCATGATGAGAAGGTCGAAAGTTTAATTCGTGACACTCGATTCGAAGCACAGCTGTCGCGTAAATCAGTCTATGGATTTCCACGTATTAGTTCAGGCGCGATAGCCGCAATCACAGGGCTATTAGCTGCGTTTCCAGAGAAGTTCTCAAGGATTTATTCTTCACATGCCCAAACGAATTTAGCTGATACTGCCAAATATGCTGCATTATTGGCGGAGCGGGAACAGATATTCTCTACTTTTTTCTTAATCGCTTTTATCTTCGCTGGAATACTTTTCTGTATCACATGGCTCTCTGAGAGGCGGGATGAAGAACTCACCGAATCTGCTATGTGTTCCGCCGCACGCGAGGAACTATTTAGAGAACTCGTTTACCAACTTGGTCGGGATACCGACGAATTAAAGTTCTCCACTCGGATATTCGTAGAACTCGTAAGTTCATACCTTCGATTTCACCACAATATCTCATCTCTGTATCGCCGATTCGTGCCTTTATGGCGTCCCAAAATTTCGACAATAGTCACTGAGAAAATCGCTCTGGTCCATCTTGAAGAGCTAGAAAATCGTGGGGGGGAATTCGGCGTACTGGAAAGAATAGCTTATATCAGACACTTGTAATTGCCCCTGAAGCTGTTTCAGAGGTCATATAAAAAATGTATTGAGTGACGTTAGATAATCACATTTCGACCTCACATCCTAAACACGACAGAAATTCAATTAGCCTTTTCATCGTTGTATACATAGCACAGGTTCCAGAATACTGTTTAATGTAGAGATCACCATTTTCTATAATTCTATTATGTAACCAACTCGCTTCAGATAAAGTCTTACATTGAAGTCCAATCACACAATCTGATAGTACAACTCGCTTTCTTCTCTTATATAAAGCGACTTTCTCTATTCTCGGTTGACCAACTCTAGGCAAAAGTACGCTCGGACCAATCACTGATGGACGATGCTTAGATCCAACATGACCATTTAATACAACTTTGGAATTTATCAGATCCGTAGAATGGACAAGTGTGCGATCATTTCCGGAGTCAATATGGAGTGGGACAGAACCTCGTATGAGTTTCACTCTAGTTCTTACTTGAGGTCTAGCCGGTACAGTTTTGATCGATTTTTCTCGTTTACGTGGTGACATTCGCACAATCATGCAACGAGCAAAGCACCCACTAAATACTCCTCTTCCGACTGTTGTACCCTTTCGAATTACAAATTTCTCATTGAGCAATTCCCAAGCTTGTTTATCCTTTTCGCTGGCAAAGGAGCTTTGTGGAAGTATTGCAACAATTTGGCCATCACTAGATAAATAATTTGATGAGATCAGAACAAATGCTAGTGCCTTACTGCAAGCAATGGTATTTCCATCAACTACGACTTCGTATTTTCTTCCCCCACGACAAGAATAGGGTGGATTAAGGGCAATGAGATCAATTCGTTGAGCAATAGCTTTAACTACATGTGATTGAATCCGAGATCGCAGTGATAGAAAATCGCATTTGGAAATGGTCCAGCCAGAATTCTTTCTTTTCAACTTGCGAACAGCTTTCTCGTCGATATCAGTCGCATACACTTGAATATTGTTCCATCGCCTAGTCGCATGTGAAAGTAGAATACCATCACCAGCAGCAAAATCCGCAACACTTTTTGGAGAGTCCAAAGTAGATTGTCCAATCATATATGCTGCTATGTCATCAGGTGTATAAAAAGAATCGTTCATCCGTTTCTAAATCCACTAATATCATACTCAAGAAGTTTTCCGATCCCAGAGGTTCTTTCAGATTTGCGGATAGGATGATCGTAAATCAATTCGCTCTTGTCAGGGTATTGTAAGGTGTAAAGGACTGCTCCCAATGCATGAGGTTTCGTGCCAACAACGGCGATTTTGAAGTAAGCATCAGAATTCACGGTTCTGATTTCTTCAAGTAAATAGTAAAGTGAGAAAGGACAGTTTGCATCAGCAAATTTAACTCGTTGCCAAGCATTCGATTCTTGAAGTGCAATTCGATTACCCAGGTAAGTACTGAAGGGATGCTCGGGACGAAAACCTGGGACACCAACAATGGGGATGATTTTATCATCAATCGGTTGAATTTTTTCTATTAAATATGCGACTCGTGTACCTTCGAATCCCAGTAAAGGTAAAAATAAAAAATCATCACCAGTTCTCGCAAATGTTGCACATCCAGGAATGGGTGCGATTCCTTCAATTCGCTCACTTAAATCATACATCTGCCCCTCTGTCGGATTTGGACTTGGGGTATACTTATTTGGCTCTACGTATATAACTCGCACTTCCAATCCAAGCGTAACTGCAGAACGAAGTAATGGGATCCAGATATGATGACGGAGCCCTGTGATATCAAGATAGACTATTTTATTTTCTGCTCTCTCCCAAATATTATTGAGTTGTTTACGGCTTCGGAGTCGAAAAGTCGTCGGACTCGGTTCATCCGGTATTTGTATATCTAAATCACTTTTTCCTTCACGAACTACATCAAAATAAAAGACGTTAGAAGCTGCCCGCCGTAGTTCGGTGAAGTGCCCACTTCGTTCTTCAATACCGTCTAAAGCCAAGTATATGCTTCCATCAACCGGACAAAAATCACTATGCTCTTCGTAAATACTAGTAAGAAGAGGTTCATTTTGAATGCTCATCAAAATAGTTCTCAAACAGGGTAAGTTGATCGGGAAGCGATTCACTTTGTGATCGCTGGCTCTTTGACAATATTCGATCTATAGCAACGGATGTATTATTAACCAGAGATAGAAAGTCTTCTCCACGAATCTTCATTTTTCTTTTTTTTCTGTGGCTGAAAACAAAGAATGGCGCAAATATGGGATGCACGGAGTAATCATAGTCTTTCGTGTCGAGTCCAGCAGCCTTCGTTCCTGTAAAACGAACAAGAGCCAAGTGCATGACTCCATAGTTCAGAAGATCATCCACTTCTTCCAGTTTAGTGTTATCAGAAATTTCAAACTGATTGACCTCAGGGGCGTGGCCTGCTGCGTCTCCTGCCATAATCCCAAAAACTCGACCTAGCCCTAGCAATAATTTTGTCAGTTTTGCGCCATGTATTGACAACCCTTCAAGTTCTGCCAAGTTTTTTTTCCCGACTTGCTGTGCCGCTTTTGTCTGGGTCTCTGGAGAAACAGGCTGAGAAAAATTTCGACCATCGCTTAGGTGGCTGGATATACTCGCATCAACCAACTCGATTAGGTATCGTAAATTACCATTAGCGAGTAAGGCGAAAACTCTCCAACCGCAGTAAAACTTACGGATACCCCGCTTCCCCTTCTTAATAGTAAAAAGTAACGCATAACTATTATTATCGAATTTGGTCTTCCACTCTTTGTCAGTTGCAGCTTGTTCGATAACATCCTCAATTGGAATTGAATCTGCTTCGGCCTTGAATTGAAGAAAGAAAACCTCGAGTGGGCTCAAGCTCGCAAAAAAATCAGATGCCTTTACGCTTAAATTTTTCAAACTCGCTTCGATTTTTTTTGCTATTACTCCAACACCTAATTTCAACGCCTCCTCAGAGATACTCAAACCTGGGAATAAGTCAACAATACTATCTGGCACGTTTGGATGAACTTGTTGGAGAGCTTTAAGTCGAGCGTTGCATACTTTTTCACCAAATTCAGCAAAATCTGATTTTAATTCATCGGAAATATTAAACAGATTGTAATCAGCAGGGCTTATTAATTGTTCGTCTACATTGAGAGTTGTTTTACATCGCCACCCAAGTTCTCGGACACCAATTTTAAAGGTATATGCATCGCTTGCATGTTTTATCAGCGTATTTACTACCTGTTGTTGAGGTATGTTCAAGTTTTCGTATTCGTCAATTAAAAAACTGAATTGCTTATCGCAAAAATAAGGTGTCGTCCGCAACCATTTGATCAATAAGTCAATTGGAACACCTTGCAGGGATAGTTTGACAGGTGGCTCATCCTCAATGTTATTAATGTATGATTCGAATGTAACAAGCGCATTGCTAATATTGTGATGTACATCCTGAAGTGTTTTTGCATTCTCAAGTGAAAGGCTATTAGCAAATTGATCTAATGAATTGGAAGTTATCTCAATTGACTGCTTTGTATGAACTTCGTACCACTTAAGAAATTCAAGTACTAGATCACAAAACACTAAGTTCACATAATGAGCAAAAAGTTTCTGCCATTTTGCATCTGCGACCTCTGGACCATCAAATGCCGTCACACGATTTGTGTTGATACGAAGATAAAATCCAAAATGGGGCCAATTACGAATAGTTTCTGGTTCCTTGTCACTCAAAGCATATTGTCCCTGATATGAGAGACCCCGTAGCACAGTAGTTTTGCCAGTACCCCTTCCACCCATTAATACACAAGGGACATCCACTGCTAGTTTTGAGAGATATTGAGGAGCAGTAAATAGATCAAACAAGCGCCCCTTAAGCCACTCAGCCTTGTAAGCAAATAATTTGCTTAAATCATTTCTAATTTCTTCAACTTCGGTCATTCAATCACCGTTTCCAAAGTGGGCACCAGCCGCCCTCTGTCGTGTCAAATAATGGGATTGTTGCATCTGGACAACAATGCCGAAAGCTAATTGCTAATCCAAGCTTGTGGAAAGCCTGCCAATCTCTAGTGTCATATCCGCCTGTATCCGGAAGTCCTATTTGCATACTATAGTTGCGGACAAAATCATATGCATCTGATTTCATTGAATTTGGCCACCATATCGAATCATCCGAAAAAAGATTATGCTCCTGAGTTAACCAGTGAGAAGGGGCGAATGTAACTTTATCTTTAAGCTGATTTAATTGGTTTTCGATTGCATATTTCGTGCAAAAAATCGGACAATAAAATGCTCGAAAAGAATACGTCGAGGAAAGATTTTCAAAAGATATAGAACGCGATCCAACAGAGTATAATCGATTCCATGTCTTAAAAAACTGCTGACCGGTCCCAACAAAGTCATCAACGAATATGATATTTTTAGTGGCTCCATTGCATAGCTCTGCCAATGCATTTTTAGGATCTAATATTTTTTCTTCGTCTAGCTGCAATAGATCTCTCGCACGCCTAACAAATAAGTGTCCGCTGTCACCGGCAAAAGGATTTTCTCCTGTTGGAAATGTAAAAATAGAATCCTCCAGAAATTGCCACCATTCGACTCGACGATCAGAAAGCGACTTATGGCTTGTTGTTACGATCCTACTCAATCCTTGAACAGCAGAAACAAACATTCTGTCTAAGAGGTCATCTGAGAAATACATAAAACTGTTCAACAGCTGTAGTGCCATCTTCTTATCACTGAGTTCGAAATTAGCCAGCCACCCATCAGGATCGAGTTTATTTCTTAATGGCCATAACTGTGTGGAGACGAAGAAATTGCACTTAGATCGCATGATTTCTTCATTTATAGTAGGAATCATTGAAAGGGTCCCATCATGCACTGAGCCTAAGATGATGCGTCATTGTGAAAATCGAAATCGCCGAAATATATAAAATGTAACTCCTTCTGATGGGCGTTCATTATTCTCTATTCTTGGGCCTGGCACAATCATCTAGAAGCGGTTAGTAGGCAACGAGTTATTTTTAAATGAAAAGTTGGGGAAAGGCTCTTATACCTATATTTGGCTTTTTATAGATGCTGTTGCTCTGGACCGGCTGTACCGATAGAGATTCAACATTGTCACAATAAATCTCATTAAAAGGCATCAGTGGCGAGATATCAAATATTTATTAATCCAGTATGAACTCAATTGAGTCTGTCATATCCATACTGCTGAGAAGAATCACTAGCTTTCAGAGTTTCTACTGTAAATAACCATGTCGCCCAGTTTAATCTGTCAATTCCCCTAGGAATTTCATATTTCACCTTTGCCATAAAATGTAAGCCGCCAAGTTTACTTCATGCTTGACAGCTTCGGGGGATAGAGTCCAGCATACGCGCATGTTAGTCCACCACACATAACGCGTATCAAAGGAACCCCAAACATGGCGACAAAGAAACCCACCGCTAAGAAAACCACCAAATCATCCAAGGATCAGTTTGGCTCACGCAAAAGCACAGGTAGTGCCAAGATCAACGCGGCCCTGACTACCAAACCCCAATCGATTGAAGATCTGGCAAAGACAACTGGATTGAACACAAGCCGGGTCCGTAATCATATGAAATGGTTATTGGACCGGGACCACATCTCCAAGACTGAAAATGGTTACAAGGTTAAAGCAAAGCGTAAAGCATCCAAGTAACCATTTTGCCGCCTGTCTTAGCGTCTCCTCGGTATGGGACAACAACTGAGACGGCTCAAACCACTGAGACGCTGACAATAGGCGTACAACGGCTAATACCACCAAGGCCACGGGACACCACCCCGTGGCCTTGGTTCGTAGACAGGACAAACAGGAGATCAAACCAATGATGCCAGACCGGAGCAGATACGCCAACAACCCCACAATCACCATTGAGTACGACTGCCGCGGAAAGCGTACAACCAAGGATTTTGCCTGTGTGTACGAAGCACGCCGTTTTTACTTCAACAAAACCAAAGCCAATAAGAACCCCAAACTGATCAAGGGAGAGTGAATCATGCCTAAGCATATTTCAATTTACGTTCGTGTATCGAGCAAGACCCAGGATCATCGTAGCCAGTTACCCGATCTGGAAAGATGGGCAGAATCTCAGGATGAACGTATCAAGTGGTACAAGGACAAAGCCAGCGGTAAAACGATGAATCGCCCAAGCTGGAATGAACTTGAATCCAATATCCGATCAGGGAAAGTTTCCCAGGTGGTTGTATGGCGGCTTGATCGTTTAGGACGCACGGCATCGGGGCTCACTTCTCTGTTTGATGAGCTGCAAATTCGCAAAATAAACCTTGTCAGCATCAAAGACGGCCTCGATCTCTCAACCGCCGCAGGCCGTTTAATGGCGAACGTCCTAGCCAGTGTCGCTCAGTATGACAATGAAGTGCGATCTGAAAGACAAGCCGCAGGTATAGCGAAAGCCAAAGCCCAAGGCAAGAAATGGGGAGGCTCTATGAAAGGAACACGAACTAAGGTAACGGACGACAAGATAGAGATCATCCGCCACATGAAAGAGAAAGGGAAACCAATCACTGCAATCTCCAAAGCGGTTGGGCTATCTCGTCCCACAATCTATGGAGTACTGGAGCAGATCTAAATAACTCGGTTATTGCAACTAAATGTAGTTCGTCCATCCTCTCAAATTTTCGATACTTCAACCTCGCCCAGCTTTCTTGCGTCCCTTGTTCAAGGCATTTATTACCTTCCGTCTGACCTTGCGTTTATCTTCACGCTTAGCACGTCGCTCTTCCATGGTATCTCGGTTTTCGTAGTAATAGTCGTATTCGAGTATACTGCAGAGAGTATCGCGGAGATCTTTATACATCTTAGGCCAAAAATAGTATTCAAAACCTTCACTTAAAATTTCGATCTCTTGGTAGTCAAGTTCTTTTAGTTTTTTTGCAAATTGTTTTCGGAGATCATTTATCATCTCTTCCTTTTGCCATTCCTGTTCTGTTGGCTTAGGGTAGTCACGATCCTTTTCCCCTCGGAGGATTTTTAAAACTGTTTGGATGCTATTCTTCGTGAGCCCTCTAGCTCGTGCATCTTCCAATCGTGGATCATTCCACTGACGAGCGATTCGCATATAAACACGAGCAGTCTCTCTCGATGCCAATGCCCGTTCGCAAAAATGTTTGTCCAGCCATTGCGTCCAAGTGCCTCGACCACCATTGATCCGCTTTGCTTCGTTCAATGCTTCTCCAGCCTGGCGTGCATGGTCGAGGGCCCCACGCCATGCTTTTTTTGCCTCGAAGTGATGGGATACAGCTTGCTTTTCTAACTCTTGCAGTTTGTCTGCTTTGGCTGCCCCTTCATAAAACGGTTTTCCGTCCTTCTTGCGTATGCGTGCCATGAGTTATGATCCTGATTTTATTTTGAGTTAACGGTAGAGCTCTACCGTTTTGGGAAATAAGTCTGAATACGTCATAAATTTAGAATCTATTTCTTCTCAGATTACAGCTCAATCATTGGATCTTACAGACGGTGGGTTATTTAAATATTTTCCCATGAATTAATCAACAAAGAGTATGTAGATAGGCATTTTTAAATGGTAACACGCAATGTACACTAAAATATATCGCATGCATATATTTGTTCGTTCTTTTCTATTCTGAGTCTAAAACAATGGTAAACTCAGAAACCTGTTTGTACGGGTCTTGTAAGCGATTACCAATTTCCTTGATGTTTGGAGTTCAAAGGTAGCTGTGCGATAGCTCTTCCAGTTTAATCATATGACTGCACTGTCAACTTTGAAATTAAAAACTCACTCTAAAAAAAGTATAAGGATATGACTATTCAACCCCAAATCGGAGAAATTATTGATAACCGGTACAAGATTACGGAGATCTGTAGCAATGAAGGTGGGATGGGAATCTTATTTTTTGTTGATGACCAAGACGATTCTCATGATATGAGGCTTGTTCTAAAATGTTGCAAAAAGACTGATGAAAATTCCATAAGTAGATTTAAACGAGAAACTCGGTTATTGGATGAGTTTCGCGACAATAATAAAGTCGCACAGATGATTTCACTTAATCCTGAGCATGATCCACCCTACTTCGTAATGCGATTTTATGAGGAAGGGGATCTAAGTAAAATAATTCCAAAACTTATCTCGAGCCCTGAGAACCAGGAAGCCACATTTCTTAAAATGTGTGAGTGCATTGCAGAACTGCATGCGAAGGATATCTATCATCGTGACATTAAACCACAGAATTTTCTAATGGATGGAGAATCACTTGTTGTTTCAGACTTAGGACTCAGCGTATCGACTTTATCTTTGACGGGAATAACGGCGACAACAGAATATAGGGGGACTCCAGAATACTGGCCTCCAGAGGCCAGTATTGGTGGCTTCAAGAACGCCGATCCACCTTATGACATATTCATGCTCGGCAAGAGTTTTTATAAGCTTCTTACTAATATTGATCCACACTATCTTCATCCTGACAATGTACATCCAGCTATTCTCACCGTAATCGAGCGATGCTGTAGGATCACAAAGGAATTAAGATACCAACAAATACACGAAGTTCAGCAAGCTATCGTTGGTGCCTATGATGTCATTTTAAATCGTGTCGAAGGTTTAACTAAATGCAAACGTATACTCGAAGATATTAAGACAAAACTTGAGGCTAATAAGGGATATGTCGGTAGTGAGGTTGATGAGTTTATAGATTTACTTGGTCGACTTGAACATGATGATCAGGAGATGGTATGTAAGGAACTTACTCCGCGTATGTTTTATGTCTTAGCCCAAGAACCATTTGTTAATCGACACCTTGAAATTCTCTCAATCTACAGCAGGATGTCACAAAATGGCAGCTATGGCTGGTCCTTTGCAGAACATATTGCTGACTGCATGTCTGCCATGATAGATTCAGACGATTCAACACCGAATATAAAAGCAGAAGCACTAAACATCGCAATGCAAGCTGCAGTGGATCAGAATCGATTTGCTGCGATGGAGACCTGCAAAAGATGGATTACTAATGAGATGTCAGAGAATGATGCGATTGCTATTAGAGACGTATTGCAAAGGTATCCAAAATCCTTTGTGGCTAATATAGAGCCTATTAGTTGTAAAAATGATATAATCAGCTCGACTATCCGCTCATTGTCTTCGATTTCTGATAACTAGGTGATTGATGTAGTTTTTAGAAGCTGGTACCTGTGTTGCTACGTAACCCTTTTGGCTGTGGCTGACATGGCGTCACACATCGCTTTGGTATTAGTATTACAGGGGTTTCACAAATATCAGGGGCTTAATTTACTGGCTCTCTCATACACCCCGCGTCATATACCGTTTTGCCCAACTCTGCACCGTTGGTCGTGGCACGTTCAGCGTCTTGGCGATTTCACCAAGTGAGTTACCGGCCTGCCTTAAATCAATGGCTCGGCTGATCGTTTCTTGGGGCCATTTAGTTACCGTCCGTTTCCGGGGGCGTCCCCCCTTCCTGTTTTTCTCAGTCATCCCCCGGCGTGATTGCAAACCTCTTTCAGCTTCTGGTGTGATGTCGGGGTGGGCAATGGTTGCCAGTTTCGCGCCTTTGGTGATTTGCAAAAACTTCTCATACTCTGCCTTCGTTGGCTGTGCATGGTTGTTTCGGCTGGGGTGATACCAAATACTTCGTATCGCCCTGCTCGTGGATTCAAATACCAGCACTGCTCCAAGTTTTTCTGCTTCAGCGGCAGCGTAGGCTAGGGTTGCTCGATCCATCCAATGATCATTATCCCAACCCGATTCAATACAACCGTATGTTGCATGCACTGTAACGCCTAATCGTTCCAATAATCTTTTTAGGCTTCTTTCCTGATCAGCCAGGTTGGTGTTTTGATGTTGTCTACTGCTTGATACCCGGCAATACAAAACAACGTCTTTTGCATTAAGCGTTTCAAAGTGAGCAAAGTAATCACTGGCTTTACCTGGTTCTGATGGTGGGTACTTTCGATTGAGCATTACCCAGGCTGAGACTTTTCTTTTCATAATCGTTTCCCTTGAACGGTCCCTAAAGTAAAAACAGAGGGGCAAGCGGCAGGGATTTCCGCTGTTCGGGCTGCATACCCTAGCCCCCTGTATTACTTATTGTCGGAGTAACAAATAGAACGTACTCCAGCCTCTGTACGCCGTTCTACGGGGCGTCTGGCGTTAATTTGGTACACAAACCAATGTAAGGTTCAGAGCCTGTGACAGGGGCGTGTGCAATGGCACTTTTGTTTGGGTTTGGTAAGATCAATTTTATTTGGAGGAAGATATGAAAACACTCACCAAAGAGCTCTGGATGGATATCCCCAATCGCCGACAGATCGTATCGATTCACGACGATGTCGAACAACTGGTCGCAGAAAGCGGCGTACAAGACGGCTTAGTACTCATCAACGCAATGCACATTACCGCGTCGGTCTTTATCAACGACAACGAGTCGGGGCTGCATGCCGACTATGATCGCTGGCTGGAACAGCTGGCTCCTTTCGATGCGGGCAGTGATCCTGCTTCCGGCGGGTATCTGCACAACCGCACGGGCGAAGACAACGCCGATGCCCACCACAAACGCCAGATCATGGGCCGCGAAGTTGTGGTTGCCATCACCGATGGTAAACTGCACCTGGGACCGTGGGAGCATATTTTTTATTACGAGTTCGATGGTCGTAGGCGGAAGCGGATTCTGGTGAAGATTCTTGGGGAATGAAACCACATGAACGATGATACAATCGAAACCATAGAAGGAGCATGGTGCGTCGTAGCGAATGTCAAACGAGACCATCTTTTTGGTGAAGATGGGAAAGAAACTAGGGTCGGCACGCGGCAGTTTCGAGGTGGGACGAAAGTCTATATTGCAGGCTGTTACGCTGGAACTTGTGATGGCATAGTGTGTATCGGACTACATCGTAACAGTCGAAAATTCATTACTAGTATTGTCAATGTTATACACCTTGAAAAATTTCGACCGAAAGTCGCATACCATCCAGAGGTCATTAGTCGCATACTTAAAGACAAACGATGTTGGTTCAAAACGCAACACGACACGGAAGAATGGGCTGAGGTATTTCCTAAGTGGCAGGAGTTTTGGAGAGCATCGAACAAAGAAGCCCGGAAAGAGGAATAGACTTAACATGATTTATCCCTCGTTCTCCCAAGAACAACAAAAGACAGTGTGTAACACAATGTGTTTGGGAAACGCAATGCACATCACGGCATCCGTTTTCATTAACGACAACGAATCGGGGCTGCATGCCGACTATGATCGCTGGCTGGAGCAGCTGGCGCCCTTTGATCCGTCACCTGAACGCTACCACCACAACCGCACGGGTGAAGACAACGCCGACGCCCACCACAAACGCCAGATCATGGGACGCGAGGTTGTCGTTGCCATCACAGATGGTAAACTGCACCTCGGACCGTGGGAACATATTTTTTATTACGAGTTCGACGGCCGCAGGCGGAAGCGGATCCTCGTGAAGATTATTGGGGAGTGAAAAGTGAAAACCAATTTTGATCGTCGGAAAAGTCTGCAGGACTTGGAGAGAAAAGACTGGGGAGAACCAGACTTCGATTCATCTCTTGTCATAACCTGTCATCGTTTACGGCGGATTCCTCTTATGGACTTCACAACAGAAGATCTGCGAATTATGATCGGCCAGCAGATCAGCTTGTTTTTTCTTGTTCCGCTGGCTCTTGAAAAACTCGAAGAAGACCCACTAGCAGAAGGGCACTGTTTTCACGGGGATTTGCTGAACGCCATATTGGGCATTCCCGAGTCATTCTGGAACTTGCACACCGACATGCAGGAAGTACTTTGCCGAGTCATCACCCAGGCAAAACAGACACCGATCTCGCTGGATGAAGACGACGCACACATTCTCCGTGAGGCCTTGGTGAAAGCATCGGACTCACTGACCGACCAATAACAGGAGACTCTTCGTTCAATAATCAGGAACAATACAACCGAGCGCGTTCTGTAGCGGAAATCATCGTCGCTCGTTCGCTGCGGGTACTACTGAGCCAGACCGACATCGCCGAACGCATTCAGGTCTGTCAGGACTATTGGAAACTCATGAGTGGCTTTGAGTATTTTATTCCGGAAGTTCTGTTTGAACTCCATCCGGAATGGAAGTACGAAAGTTTTGATGGCGTGGTACCTCTGGTGGCGCAAAAAATCGGTGTGCGAGAAGCGTTGTTTTTTGGCCTGAGCTATTTAATCACCGACCAGAAACTCGTACCGACTTTGATCCAATTGCAAATCGATCAAACAAAAGACCGTGTGAACTGGCTCGAATGCCGTGTTGGCGCGAAAGGTCCGCACGGAATGCAGCGCTGGCCGAATCGTGCATTTGATAAACAACTACGCCGCCTGGAAGGCAAACAAAATCAAATCGACTGGGCCTACTGGGTGACGTTCGGCGAGAAAAACGAACGATCGTCAGAATCTGTTTGACATACAAAGCAGACGTTCATACAGTAACGTTTATCGACATTTCGGCACATTTCCAGTGCATACCCTGCTTCTCTTCCCTGTTTCGTGGAGCGATCCCATGCGAGTCTGTCTGTTGAAAACAGTTCGGATGCCAGCCTCTCTATCACGCACCCTTCTCGTATTATTGACTGTTGGTGTTGCGTTATGGGGTACACCGCATCTGCCGGCGCAGGAAAGATCCACAACGAAAAACGACGCGGATCTTGATACCCGCAACATGGAAATTCATGTGTGCGACGAAAACGGCAAGCCCCTCGAAGGCGCAAAATTGTTTGCGAATCTCGCTTATCTCGATCGTTCTAAGAGATCCAAGATCTCTAATTCCGATCTCCTTACGAATTCCGCTGGCATCGCCAAATACAAGCTCCCCCGTCAGGTCTCTGGTCTGCGGCTGTGGGTCAGTAAAGCCGATTTTGTTCCCGAATTCGTAAATTTCGATAAACGCACACGGGACAAAGAAAGAAAGATCCCCGATTCATTTGAATTTCAACTCGCACGAGGAACAAAGCTGAGCGGGATTGTTGTCGACGAATCTGGAAAACCCATTCCCAATGTGACAGTCAACATCAATGCGAACGAGAACGAGCCAGCCTGGACCGTCATTCCGAAACCCAGGATGAGCTTGAATACACAAGCAGTCACTGACAAAGCGGGACGCTGGCACATCACGACCGCACCAGCAAAGCAACCTGGCGACGATATTCAATTCCGCCTCAAGTTTACGCATCCCGACTATATCAGTGACTCCGAATGGGGAGAACTTCAGACTCAGCAAAATCTGACGACCGCCATGCTTAGAGGCGGCAGTGCTAAAATGGTGCTGCATCAAGGATTTCCCATCAAAGGGACTGTTTTCAACACGGCCGGCGATCCCGTCACGAAAGGCATCATCGTCTGGCACGACGAACCGTACTTTGGCTCCACAGTGCATGAAGTAGAAATCGACGATTCGGGACACTTTGAAACAATTTCACTCCCGCCGGGAAAACACCCCATCACGGTTGTCACACCGGGCTTTAAACCGATACGGCAAATGGTCGACGTCGGTAAATCGATGGACGAACTATCGTTTACGATGAAGCCCGGAAAAACGCTCACACTGAAAATTGTTGATTCCAGTGGTCAACCTGTTCCCAAAGCCCACGTCGGTTTGAGGGGCTGGCGCGGCGTAGAGTCATTGTATAACTGGCGGCATCCCAATGTGCTCAATTCCCGGATCCCCACCTATGCCGACGAAAACGGTTTCTACGTCTGGGACTGGGCTCCCGATGATGCGGTCACTTATGCAATTTCTGCTCGGCCCTTTGCTTCAAAAGAAGTAACACTGACCGCAACCAAAACAGAACACGTCGTCAAACTGGATCATCCCCTAATAGCAACAGGAAAAGTGACTGACGCGCAGACGGGAAAACCAGTGAATAATTTTCGCGTCATCCCCGTCATCGAATTTCGTCCCGAGTTTTTGTCGACCTCGTTTAACGAGACGGTATCCGGTAAAGAGGGCCAATATAAAATTACTTTGAATGGAGGTATGTACGACCGTCGCCATTTGATCCGTATTGAAGCCGACGGTTATCGATCAGCGATCAGTGAAAAATCGTACGGACTCGGTGAAGAGCCGATCACTCAGCACTTTTCTCTGGAACCGGCAAAGCCTCGCACAGGAATGGTCATAGATGGTTCCGGTAAACCGGCCTCAGGTGCAACGGTTGTTGTTGGAACTCCCAGTATCGTTCCCATGATAAATAATATAACTCTGGACAGGGACGATATCTCAATTCAAACGACTGCAGGAGGCCAGTTTGAAATCGCTGCGACTTTTGAACCGACCCGTATCCGCGTCATTCATAAATCCGGCTTAGCGGAAGTGGTGCGGCAACCAAACGAAGACATTGGTACGATCACAGTACAACCCTGGGCTCAAGTTTCCGGAACGCTATTCCAGGCAGGAAAACCGATCGCGAACGAAAGGATTCGTTTCAGGTCAATTCAAGACAGAAAGCTGGGGGAGCCACGATTCCAGGATTCCTTTAGCGCACAAACCGATGCTGATGGTCGCTTTGAATTTCCGCGTCTGCCCCCCATCGCGGGTACCGTACAAGCTCATCTAGGACCCTGGCGCGATTCACCACTGACATCCAGTCAATCAGTTCCCCTTGATCTCCAGCCGGGCGATCACAAAACAATCTCTCTCGGCGAGACGGGAACCACATTAAAAGGGACCGTCGTTGCCACAGGCAGAGGCGAAGCCGCTCTGAATAAAAACTGGTCGCTCAATTATCTGATCCGCCGCGATGACGGCATTCCGCTGCCCGACGATTTTCCGGAATTGAGCTTTGATCCCACAGCCCCCGTTCAATCATCTTGGTTTCTCGATCCGAACAATTTCAGTTGGCTCAAAACGCGCCAGTTCTATTTTGTCAAACTCAGCCCCGAAGGCCAGCTTCAGATCGGTGGCGTGCCTGCGGGAGAATATGATCTGGTATTGCGATTGTACGAACAACCCGCCGGTTGTCTGGTCGAAACCATCGGCGAGAAAGTGGTTCCCGTCATAGTTACCGAAGACGAGACCAAGTCGGGCAACAAAGACCTGGGTTCGATCGAAGTTGTTTGTCGTGTCGGTCCTCGTGTGGGCGAGAATATGTATGCCTATAAATTCACTGACACCACCGGGCAGGAGCATACCATCTATGACATGAAAGGCCGCTATATCCTGATGCACGTCTGGGCCAGCTGGTGCGTTCCCTGCCTCAAAAGCATGCCCGACATCAAAGCGACGGCGGCACAATTCGCCGATAAACCCATCACATTCGTCGGCTTGAATCTTGATAAACGTCCTGCCGATGGCGAAATCCTTGTAGAGAATAATCACTGGAGTTGGGCACAAAACTACCTCGGCGATCAATCTGATATGGCCCGGCAGCTTGCCATCAGTTCGATCCCGATCTACTACCTGATCGGCCCGGACGGGCGCCTCGTCGCTTCCACAAACGAGTGGCCTGAAATGAAAAAAGAAATCGAAGCGGCACTGAATAAATAGTGATAAATGGAAATCAAAGTTTTCCCTTGACATTCTAGGGGAGCCTCGCGATACTCTTCCCTAGACATTCATGGGGAGACTGAAATGGCAGAAAAACGAAAAGCCGATTTGCTGCAAGGCACGCTGGATATGCTGGTCTTGAAAAGCCTGATTAATGGCCCGCGACATGGATACGGCGTCGCCAAGTGGATTCAGGTTACGACCAAAAACGCGGTGCAAATTGAAGAAGGTTCGTTGTATCCCGCCTTGCATCGGATGCAGAAACGTGGCTGGATCAAGTCGGAATGGGGCCTCTCCGAAAATAATCGCCGTGCGAAATATTATGAACTCACGACCGCGGGCCGGGCACAGCTCAAATCCGAAGTTCAGGCATGGTCCCATTTAGTAGATGCCATCAGTCTGGTTTTAAACTCAAATCTCGCGGAGGCCTGATATGATTCGAAACTGGATTCACACTCTATTTTCTTATCTGCATTTGCCACTCATTGCACACGCGGATCGAGAGATGAATGACATTCGCGAGGAGATCGCCTTTCATCTGTCGTCCAGCGCGGAAGAAAATCTTGATGCCGGAATGGATCAACAGAAGTCACAGCAAACGGCTCTGGAACAGTTTGGCGACGTCAATTCTGTCGTTCAGGATTGTTGCAATGTCTCCCTCTCGCGGCACGTTTTCTGGCATCGGATCCATCAGATCCTCACTCTGGGATTGATCTGTGCCGTCGGTTTCTTATTCTGGTTTTACACTCGAAGTAAATCTGCGAATCCCGATCCTGCTGCACTCGCCCCCTCAGGGTATTCGCTGGCAGAAACCGGTGGTGAGATCAGAGGCACCATCGTTACCGATCGTGGCGAACCGGTGAGTGCCGCGAATGTATTGGCAGTCGTTAAAACTTGGCCACCCAATGGATTCCGGCAAAATTCCTTTACGGCAACCACGCGTGCCGATGGAACATTTTTGATCAAACACGCCTATCCACCAGAGCAGGATTATGAGGTACAAATCGCAGCGATTGCCGACGGTCATCTGCTGCAGTCTGAATATATTTCGATGCGTCAAGGAACCCTGGAACCGTTTCGCTTCCAGTTAAAAGAAACCGCGCCGTTTGTGCTGCGATTTGAATCCCATGACGGCACTCCGATCGCAGGAGTTAGCGCGTTTCCCTTCAAACGAATTGACCAGAATGGCGATCAGCACTGCGTCTATTTCTGTAGTGCCCAACCGATTGTTCAAAAGTCGAATCAGACAGGAACAATTTCGATGCCTCACTTCCTGCCAGGCGAACATGTCACCGTTTATGTCCGCTTTCCCGATAGCGACTGGCAGGCACGGAAACTGGTAATTCCAAAGGGAAAAAACGAACTCGTGCTGACTCCCGCTGCGAACGACGAACTCGACGACGGATAACCGCTCCGGGCTCTCAATAAGAATGAACTTTCTGACTGTATCGCGTCAAAGGTACGCGCACATCATCTGATCTTTTGAAAGGAATGCGTTATGAATTACCTGTTTCGATATATGACATCACTGATCGTCCTCGCTTTGTTAACAACAGGGGGCGCATCCGCTACAGAGCCGGACGTGCTGCTGAAAGACAGTTTTGAAGAGGGGAAAAAAGATCCCGATGGCTGGAAACGCGGCGCCAACCTGCCGGGAGTCAGATACGTTTACGACAAGGGCCGCGGAAAAACGGGCAAACGCAGCCTATCTCTTCAAAAAACAGCAAAACGATATTTTCCCATCGCACAGTGGTATCGGATTCTGCCTTATAACGGCGAGTCAAAAACATTGCAGGTCAAGTGTCAGGTTCGCGCCGAACGGGCAACCAAAGCCATCATCGACGTGCAGTTTTTCGACGAAAACCAAAACAACCTCGGCCACGAATGGGTCAGCTATATCGGAATCAAACAAGCCGGTGATTCTGCCGCGAATCATAACTGGAAAGAATATTCCGGCAAGGTCTCGGTTCCTGAGAAAACGAAACAGATCGCCATCGCACTGCAAATCTACGGACCTGGAAAAGTCTGGTTTGATGATCTCGAAGTAACCTTCGCTGGCTCAACCCCAGCCGCGAAAGAAACGAAAGAGAAAGGCATCGAAGTCAAAGCCGGAAAAGGGGTCGGTCAGTATCTGTTGATCCCTTCTTCAGATAAAACGGTCTCCGACAAAGCCCAGCCGCTGCTGATCGTCCTGCCCGGCGGCGATGGCTCGGCAGACTTTCATCCGTTCGTGAAACGCATTCACGAAAACGCGCTCAGCAAGGAATTCCTGTTGGCACAACCGCTCGCCAGACAGTGGTCATCAAATCAGAAAATTGTCTGGCCTACGACAGACAGCAAGTCAGACGCGATGAAGTACTCTACCGAAGAACTCATCGAGGCGGTTATTGAAGATATCAGTAAGCAGCACAAAATCGATCCCCGCCGAATCTACCTGCTGGCCTGGTCCTCTGGAGGCCCCGCCGCCTACGCCACCGTGATGCAGAAAGAGACTCTGGTCAACGGTGCTCTAATCGCGATGTCCGTATTTAAACCAAAACAACTCCCTGACCCGAAAAACGCCAAAGATCGCAGCATTTACGTACTACACTCACCGGAAGACAAAATTTGCCCTTACTGGATGGCGAAAGCTGCCCGGGAGTCACTCACGAATGCAGGCGTGCGCACGAATCTGGTCGACTACCCCGGCGGTCACGGCTGGAAAGGAAACGTCTACGGCAACATTCGTGAGGGCATCGAATGGCTGCAGAAAACAAAATGATTTGAATCATACGTCGCGCGAACGAAACCATTTTATCCCTTGCGCAGACTTGATTCGACATTTCTGCAACACATCTCATGTCTTGCTCCTCTCACGCCCACCGCAATCTTCTCTCCCCTCTCCTGATTGATCCTGAACGTGATCATCCGCGCGTTCTGACTGACATGATCCTCAGACGCAAACAGACACATCGCATCGTTAAATCGCTTCATCGAAATCTTTGTTGTGTTGAATCAATTGTCTGTGGAAATAGCCTGAACAGAAGACTACAATCGGGTCATGCGTTACGACGCCCCACGGAAACCTGCCCGAGTCCTGCTCTCAGTTGAATATAGATTAGATTAGTTATGGCCCCCATCATTGGCATCGACCTTGGCACCTCGAATTCGCTTTGCGCCGTCTTCGAAGAAGGACAACCCAAGCTTATTCCGAACGCACACGGATCTTACCTCACCCCCTCGATCGTGAGTATTTCGGAAGATGACCGCGTGCTCGTCGGAGCCGCGGCAAAAGAATGTCGCATTACACAACCCGAGCGCTGCGCCTGGGTCTTCAAACGGCTGATGGGCACCGAGCGAAAAGTGGAAATTGAAGGCCAGACTTTCAGCCCCGTCGAAATGTCGAGCCTGGTACTCAAATCGCTCAAAGAAGACGCGGAAACCTACCTCGGCCAGGAAGTGAGCGACGCCATCATCACGGTTCCCGCTTATTTCAACGATCATCAGCGTAACGCCACCAAGCAGGCGGGCGAGCTCGCTGGTCTCAAAGTCAGACGCATCATCAACGAACCCACGGCTGCCGCCCTCACCTATGGTTTCCATGATCGCGGAGCGGAGAAAAAACTGATCGTCATCGACCTGGGTGGCGGCACATTCGATGTTACCGCCATGGATATTTTCGAAGGCACACTGGAAATCATTTCGACCGCCGGCGAAAGCATGCTGGGGGGCGAAGACTTTAACGACCGGCTGCTAAGCTGGGCGCTTAGTTCACAAAACCTGCAACTGGAACAGACCGAAGTCAAGCAGCCCCTGCTGTTCTCTCGGCTCAGACAGGAATGTGAGGCAGCGAAATGTGCCCTTTCGTCCGAGACCGAAGCCACGATCCGCATCCCCAATCAGCAGGGAGAGATTGATCAAAATTCCATCACACTGACGATCACCCGTGACAAGTTTAAAGAATTGGTTGACCCCTTACTCAAACGTCTGGCACGTCCGATTGCCCGAGCCGTACGCGATTCCCGAATTCCGCCTGAGGAATTTACCGATGTGATTCTCGTGGGTGGTGCCACACGCATGGATATCGTTCAGTCGTTTGTCCGCACGTTCTTCGGCGTCGAACCAAAGTGTTCCTTCAACCCCGACGAGGTTGTTGCACTGGGAGCAGCAGTGCAGGCGGCTCTAATCCAAGACGATCGGGCCGTCGAAGACATGGTCATGACTGACATCTGCCCTTTCACTTTGGGAACGGAAATCAGCAAAGATTTCGGCTCGCGCCACGCCGATGGATACTACTTACCGATCATCCATCGAAACACGACCATTCCTGTTTCGCGCGAAGAAGTTGTTTGTACGGCACACCCCAATCAACGGCATGTCACGGTCAACGTGTATCAGGGGGAAGCCCGTAAAGTAGAAGACAATCTCTTTCTGGGAAAACTGGAAATCAAAGGTCTCCCGCCGGGCCCCGCCGGAAAACACGTGCATCTGCGATTCACCTATGACATGAATGGCATCTTGGAAGTCGAAGCCTATCTGCCCGAGACTGGCAAGAAATATTCACTCGTTTTGACGCAGCATGCGAATCTATCTTCAGACAAAGAGATCAAATCGGCTGTTCAAAAACTGCAGAAGCTGAAGTTTTATCCCCGCGATGACGTGAAAAACCAGCATCTGGTGCGCTACGCTGAACGCGTCATTGGAGAAGTCAGCCCGTTCCAGCGCGAGGAACTCGAAGCTGCCATCGATTTCTTCGAACAATCCATGGCATCCGGTGAGCGCGAGTGGTTTGAATCCGCCCGAGAGAGCCTGCTGTTCGCTCTGTCCGCTTTGAACTTTGATTACCGCGAAGATCTGGAAAACTAAGGTATGACAACATCACGCGAAGTGGAATACGTCCGCCGATTGTTGCAGATGAATCCTCTCGAACAAACAACAGAAATCCTGACACTCCGCCGTGATTTCCTGCACCCTCAGGAAAATTCTACGAAAAGATCAGTGACGCCGGTTCTACACCACCTCACAACGACAGTTAACCGCCTGCCAGTTAATTCCGACTGGGAATATCAACCATGACAGCTTCTATTGAATCGAATTACCTGCAGCAGCAACTTCTGTTGAATCCTCTGGATCAGGCACAGGACATCATTGCCACACGCCAGCGATTTCTTCGGAGAAATACACAACCTGTCGAATCAGCAGCGCAAATAAACGAAAGCGAAGAGAGAAACCGGATTCTGAAACAGATCGAGCAGATCAGAGCTCAGTTCTGGTCCCTTGATAAGACAGGTCTGCAGCAGCAACTCGAGACCATTGATGTCTCCGCTTATCCCGATCTAGCGGTTTCGATCACACGAATGCAGCAGGTCGCCTCACTGCGGAAATCATTCCAAAGACTGGAACAGAATCCAGCTTGCTTCCCTGATTTTTATGAACAATTCTGCAGTCTGGTCATCGCGCCGCCGCGAACAGCCGGAGAATTGCGGGCGCGTTATCTGGACGAAATACGTCATCCGACAAATCCCAACGCACCTTCCCTCAAGTCCTATCGGCGGGTGATCTCAGCAATCGAACTGGAATACCCCGAATTGAAAGCGATGGAACGGCTCTTGCTCAACCAGATCACCATGAGACCCAAACCCAGAAAAATGCGCAGTGAAACATTGGAAATTTTATTCTTGGGTTCGATCTTTTGCTTCGCTGCTTCAATCCTGGCTAGCTTTTTGCTTCTCATTCTTGCTATTCAGTAACATCGTCGTTTCTTCAGGATCGTCCTCATGAGTTCCCCCGACCAACCCGACTGGAATCTGTTGCCCGCAAACCCGGAGGCCTTTTTTTCGCTTCCCGGCGAGTATGACCTGCGCGATTTGAAACGCAGCTACAACGCGCTGATCCGAAAGTTTAAACCGGAAAAGTATCCCGCAGAATTTCAGAAAATCCGGGCTGCCTTCGAGGTGCTGAATGATGCCTTGCGCTATGATGAGCCCCCCCGACCAATCGACAACACGAACCTGCTGACAGATTGGGATGATCCAGGGGAAACCCTGCCACCATTCGAACCGGAGGAATCTGACAAGCCAGAAATAGATACCAGTTCCGAACGAGTCGACTCAAGGCAGGCTCAAATGTCTTCAGTAAATTCCCCCCATCCCCTCACTTTAAAAGAGCGATTGACCACCGAACCGCCTGAGAAAATTTATCATGAACTGGATGCCAAGCCAGATAAATCTCCTTATGAGTTTTATCTCATGGCCCTCTTATCCGACTTGGTGATAGACGTAGGGCGCACCTTCCCCAACTGGCTCCTGGAAGGTTTGAAAGAATATCCAAGTGATCCGGTGCTGTTTGAACTGCTCAGAGAATATCTCGCGCTGGATGAAATCCCAGAAAACCTAGCAGGGCTGCTGGAAGCGATTTCCCGGGTCGTGCGTTCGGATCGCTTTTATTACCTGACAGAGCGAGGTTGGGATAAGCTGTTAAAAAACGCTTCGTTTATGCTGTTCCGCGAAACACTCAGCGAATGTGAAGCCAACCTGCTGGACTATCGCATTGAACATAAACTGGTCTTTTACCTGCACATCCTCAGACCGGCGATCATGAAAGCCGATATCGCCTGGATTGACGAAGTGTTCTCACAGATTGGACTGCCGGCCCAAATGCCCCACTGGATCGAAGAAGAACTGGATTTCCTGGAACATCTGGTAGATTATCGTCAAAACAGGCGACGATTTCTCTCCGGGGGTCACCTGCGCTCCGTGATCGATCAGGCGATCATCGAATACTTTTGGAAAGGAGAACTGGCAGGCACAAAGCGGTTTCTTGAGTTGCAAATGGAACTGGTCACTACCCAGGAAGAAATCCTCTCTGAATTTAATACCGTGACAGAGGAACTCGCCGTCGTTCGCATCATCTGGAATCATATTTCTGAAGAAATTCTGATGGGCCTTGATGAGGATCTTGCTTCTGAAGATCCAGAATTGTTCAAACAAAAAACGCAAGAACTGGCCTGCCGACTCGTCGAAGAGGGAATTACTCCTGAGAATGAGCGAGCCGATATCATCTTCAAAATAGTTTTATCAAACGTCCTGCTACTCAATGTGTTTATCATCCTGCACTGCACGACGTTCTGGGGGGAAAAGCTCTGGTTAGATATACTCCAACTCGCCATCCTCGTGTTGCTCGACCCCTTCGCGGTCTATTTTGGATATCGCTTGTGGGAACAGACGACGTTCAATTATTCCCAGTTCTGGTGGCGGCTTGAAATCATGCGTTTTTATCAGACAGCTCGTTACCCCATCCAGGATGTGGCGCAGGAACTCAAACACCTTAACGGCAAAGAATTCGGGAAAACAAAACTGCTGGGGCTGGATAAAATTGCCGCCATCACGCGCATTGATCTGGGACTTTGGTTCTATACCACCGCACAACGACTATTAACCGCCTGCCAGTAATTATTTTCTCCGAACATCCTTTTGATCCTCTCACTTCTTTGAAAAAGAACCTATCGTATGTACCTTTTCTTGCTCACTCTGCTCACCATTTTGGCGTTTCAGTTCATTCAGTTTCTTTATGTTCTGAGTCAATCAGTTACGGGCAGATTGGCCGGGACAGCAATTATCACCAATTCAATTGGTATGGGACCAACTCTATTTCAAATTTATCTCAATGGGACAGAATGGAGAGTTGGCCTGCTACCTCTTGGAGGAAGTACAAAATTTGTCAACGAAGAATCGCTTTTAGAAAATTCGTTCTTTCTTACAGAAGAAGACCCGATTCAACCATTGTATTCTTTGCCAGTCTTCTCACGCGCCCTGATTCTGCTAGTCGGCCCCTGTAGCAATATTGTTTTAGGGCTGATCCTGTTGTGGTCTGCCACATTTTTTAATGGCAGTAAAGTGGTCGTAGCTCCCGATGCAGGAACATTGATTTCCCCTTCCGCGGTACCGGAATTGGCTTGGAAAAATGAAAAAGCAAACTGGGATTCTCAGAACACACTGATAAAAAAGAGCTTTCTGACTTACTGGTATCGTTTTTTTACGTTCCAATCCCTAACAGGCTGGGGAGGCATAATGGGGTGTATGGTTACATGCGCTGCGGCATTGTCTCAGTCCCCTCCAGCCTGGTTAACCTGTTTTGGGATTATCTGCCTGGGAACAGGCTGTTTGAACCTGCTTCCTATCCCTATTCTTAATGGAGGCTACTTCGTCTTTCTGTTAATGGAAGCTGTCGCTGGTAAAAAAGAGATGATACGGCTTATTACTAAATGTAATTATGCTGGAATCGTCATTGTACTCTTTGTGATGCTCCGATTACTCTATTGTGATATCACCTGGTGCTATTCTCAGTTCTTTTAAATTAATGCTCTGTCCTGACCGACATTCAGATACGACAACCATGACAAATTCTCCCGAAACGGAATACGTTGATCGAATCCTGGATCTGAATCCGCTGGAGCAGTCGACAGAGATTCTTGCGCAGCGCCACGCGTTCCTGCACCCTCAGGCACATTCTGCACAAATATTCGATACACACTCTGATCACTTTGAACGGCGGGAACAGGCCGTCCAGCAAATCCAATCACTCAGAAACGTGTTCTGGTCACTGAAACAGCCAATGCTCTTACAGCAACTGGAACAAATCGATGTTACGGAGTTTCCAGACCTCGCTTTGGGGTTAAGCCGTCTGAGAATGATTGCGGAACTCAAAGATTCCTTTCAGAGGCTCAAACAGCACCATGCCTGCTTTGATGAATTTTATGAGCCATTTTGCTCTCTGGTTGTCGCACCACCGGGAACGGCAGACGAACTGCGCACGACGCTGCTCGAGGCATCACGCCGGGAATCAGCCGACTTTGATTTCGTGGGCCCGGAAGACTATGATCGCGCTGCCAGTATCATTCAGCGGGAATTTCCGGAATTATACCAACTGGAAACATATTGGTTGAACCAGATAGCCCGGACCACAAAGCAGGGAAAATCGATCCGTCGTACAATCAAAATCCTCTATTTTTTAATCGCGTCCACCTTAGGCATCACGATTCTGCTCAGCCTGATCTACGTGTTTAGTGCTTTCGATATCTCATTCGGGAGCCATTGATGAGTGATCCGACTGAGCCACAATGGCACCTGCTGCCCGATCAGCCCGAACAGTTTTTCTCGCTCTCGGGCGAGTATGATGTCCGCGATCTGAAACGCAGCTACAACGCGCTAATTCGTAAGTTCAAACCGGAAAAGTTTCCGGAAGAATTCCAGCGAATCCGAGCCGCCTATGAACGGCTCAATGATGCGTTGCGCTATGGAGAAACCCCACACTCCGAAACACTGACATCCGGGCTGCAGTTTGAATGGAGTGACCTGGAAACGCCAAAGGAAAACCCGACTTCGGAGCAGCAGGCATTCGAGACACCGGTGTTCAATGACGATTCCGAAAGCACCGGCGCAAAACCGACGCCCCCCGTCGAACCACTGTCCCTTCGAGAGCGGCTGAAACAGGAGTCACTGCAGGACCTCTATACAGAGCTGAAATCCAAACCGCTGAAAACACCCTACGATTTTTATGCCCTCGCTGTGCTCTCTGACCTGCTACTGGAAGCCGAATATTCCTTTCCCCAATGGCTGCTGGAAGGACTGAAGGCACATCCGGAAGAACCAGCGCTCTTCGAATTGTTACACCAGTTCTTTGTCTCCAGCCGGTCCATCGATGGGATCGAAGAATTATTAGAAGCAACCTCGCGCGTGATTCGATCAGATCGATACTATTATCTGACCGAAGCCGCCTGGGATCGACTGCTCCGAGAAAAGCCGTTCGCCGTTTTTATGCGCACGCTTGAGTCTTGTGAAATGAATCTGCTGGATCATCAAGTCGATCATCTGCTGGTATTTTACATCCATATTCTGAAGGCGGCGCTCTGGAAAGCCGGTAAAACCTGGATCAAAAACACCTTTGCGCAGATTGAAGAACACATCGACCGGATGCCGTTCTGGCTGGAACAGGAATATGAGTTTCTGTACGTCATCAAAGGCTATCAGGAGCAGCGTAACGAATTCGTATCGGGCGGCCCACTACGAGCCATGATCGACCGGACCATTGTTGATTATTGTACGCTCAATGAACAGGACGCCGACCGAAGCTTTCTGGAATGTCAGCATTCGCTGGTTGCACAGCGGGAGGAATTGCTGGAGGAATTCGACATTTCTTCAGGGGGAATTGAAGCGATTCTGGGACTGTGGGATACAATCGCGGACGACGTCTTTACTAGGATCGATTCGGAATTCACTCGCTTCGATCAGGAAGATCTGGAACAACGTACCCGCCAACTGGTCGACCAGGTGTTTGAAAAGGGAGCGGGAGCAGAATACAGAATGGCGGTTCAAATCCCGTGGCTTTCATTCGCGTTGATCTTCGTCATTTCAGCAATGATTGCCCTGCTTTGTCTGATTTTCAAAGGGGAATCCATTTCAGGTTCCTTGCTCATCATCGGCTGCTTATTAATCTTGAATGGGATTGTATTTATCGTAAGTGACCTGGCTGCGGACCTGGCGACTGCTGAATTCTACCGCTCCTGGTGGCGATTCAAACTCATGGACTTCTATCAGACAGCCTGGTTTCCGCTGATCCAGGTCGCGACCGAACTCAAACAAATCAACAAAACGCGGCACGGCAAAAAGCAAATTCGTAATCTCGACGAAATCGCCAATCTCGTCAGCAAAGACGTCGGCCTCTGGTTCTATGCCACCGCACAACGACTCTTAGCCGCCTGCCATTAACATTAATGCTATCAACTGGCCGCTGAGAGGATCAAATGCGTCCCGGTTACTTCGTGGTCTGTGTTTCCAACGCGAACCAGGATTTATTCAGATAGCTGCAACTGCGCAGTTCTCCAGTTCATAAGCCAATGCACCGTCACCACAACCAACGTTAAAACAATACACGTTTTCGATCTTGGTACGTTCGCCCATCTCAGCCGCCACCTGTGCGGTTGCTGAATCCGCAGGAAAAGGTGATGTCACCGCTTGGCCAGAACAATCTTTTAAAGAATTAAATGATCCTCTTGACAGACCACATATCTCTCACTACGATCTTTTAAAGAATTAAAAGATATCGCCGATCTGGCAACTGTCCCTTTTCTGATCATAAGGAACCGCTTCCATGGCACGTCCGGGATCCGAACACCCTACCGAGCTGGAACTCGAACTCCTCAAAATATTGTGGGATGACGCGCCGTTGCCCGTTCGCGAAGTCAGAGCGCGGCTCGAAACCAAGGCAAACCGCCCCCTGACCCACAGCTCTGTGATCACCATGCTCAACATTATGCACCGTAAGGGTTTTGTGTCTCGGAAGAAGGAAGGCAAGTCGTTTTTGTTTTCCCCGAAGCTGATGAAAAAAACGGTGGCGGGCGGCATCATGGGAGACGTGCTCACCCGCGTATTCGATGGTTCCTCCTCTGATCTGGTACTCAACCTGCTCGAAACGGTCGACCTGGATCAGGACGAACTCGCCGAAATCCGCAAGCTGATCACCCGCAAGGCAAAGGAGCAAAAGCAATGAACTGGCACGCACTCATTGACCCGGAATTCAGCGGGCGCCTTTGCCTGACACTCATACACTCAATCTGGCAGGTCTCACTGCTGGCGCTGGTTGTATGGTGCATTGACCGATTTTGGCGCAACGCCTCCGTTGAACGGCGTTATCTTCTGAATGTCGCCGCTCTCGTGACGGCGATCGTCGCCATCCCGATTACGTATCAACTGCTGGACGTTACCAAACCGGGAATCAACGCCACCAACCAGGCGGCAACACGCACAAAAGTGGTCGAACCACTGCCCATTTTAAGCTCAAACACTCCCATCAAAACAGAACTGGTTGCTTCACGGAAAACCCGGTCCAGTGATCCACAGAGACAACGAAACACTCAAACCCAGTCAACCAAAGCCGCCAGCGCTCCGATAGTGACTCCCCTAACCGTCAGTCCGCCATCACAGTGGTTGTGGCTGGCACCTTGGATTATGGCCTTCTACGCCGTAGGGGTTGTTCTGATGCTCACGCGACTGATCGTCGCCAGCATCCGTGCCAACCGACTTGGTGCGCACGCCGTCTTAGTCACTGAAGGTCCTCTTGTTGAAACGCTGCGATCTCTGGCGCAGCAATGGTCGATGAACGTCGTGCCTGCCCTGGCCCGCGCAGAACAGATCGTCGTGCCCAAAGTAGTCGGCATTGTACGACCGATAATCCTGTTGCCCACCTCGGCCATCAGCGGACTCTCAATAGAGGAACTCGAACTGATTCTCGCACACGAGCTGGCCCACGTCCGCCGTTACGATATGTGGGTCAATCTACTGCAGCGTTTTGCCGAAGCGGTCCTGTTTTTCAATCCGGCCCTGTGGTATCTCAGCCGCCGCATCAGCACGCTCCGCGAGTACTGTTGTGATGAAATGACGTGCCGGGTGCAACCCGCTTCCAATTCTACGTCAGCGTTCGAATCGCGTGTGCAATATGCAACAACACTGCTACGTGTCGCGGAACTGGCAAAACGAACAACGGCATCCAGCAGCGATCTGGCGTCCCTTGCTGCCAGTGGAAAGTCACCCTCCGAAATGCGCCGCCGCGTGGCCCGTTTGTTTGGTGAACCACTGCGCGAACCGTTACGTGTCTCACGAACCGGCGTATTCGTACTGCTGGCCCTGGCATTAGCGCTGCCGCTGGTCTCGCTCGTATCAACTTCCACAGCACAAACAGTAACAAAAAAAGAAGCTCCAGAGAAAAAAACGCCCCTTCAGAAAACTCCACATTCCACCAGCAACCCATCAAAAGAAAAAGATGGTTCACGCACATTTCAACTCAACGTCGTCGGCCCCGCTGACAAACCGGTGCCGCACGCTTTAATTGAAGCCCGCACCAGCCCCGCTGTCACCGCCGAACAGATTCATCGCGGCGAATACGTCCGCAAGAGCACCTATGGCCCCTTCGTAAAAACCGACGAGAAAGGCGTGCTCCAACTGACAATCCCCGCTCATCCCATGCGATTTAATCTCAGCATTAAACAACCCGGCTATGCCCCCTACTGGGCCGGCTGGAATTCCAGCGAGCATCCGGAAACCATCCCGGACGAATTTACGGCTCAGCTTGAGACCGCCTGGACGGTTGGAGGCATCATCGTTGACGGAGCAGGGAAACCAATCGCCGGCGCCAAGGTTTCACCCAGCGTCAATTTTCAAAAACGCCCCGGCGATACCAGTCAACTAGGTGCCGGCACAAAAATCACCACCGATGCAAAAGGTCAATGGCGTTATCAACATGTTCCTGCGTCAAAACCGGAAGTTCAGATCGCCGTGAATCATCCTGATTATAGCCCCTGGAGAGACCGCGTCTCGCGCAGCAAATTTGAAGTCAAAGAAAATCCCCCCCCCACCGCCCGTATTGTTCTCAACCGGGGACTCATCATCACCGGCAGTGTGACCGACGAGCAAGGTAAACCGATCTCTGGCGCTCTGGTCAGAACAAAATTCATGAACGACATTCGCAAAGCAACCACAGACGAACTGGGCGTCTATCTCATCCCCGGATGCGAATCCCGCATGACTCGCGTTGTGGTTTCCGCCAAAGGCCGGGCTCTGGAAATGCAGGAAGTCCGCGTCGCCCCCGAGATGACCCCCGTTGATTTTGTCCTCAAGCCAGGAGGAAAGATTCGCGTGCGCGTCGTCGATAAAAACGGAAACGGCATCCCTAAAGCACGGATTTTCTTCCAGCAGTGGCGGGGCAACATCGACTCTTTTGAGTTTGACACCGTTCATCCATACGCAGACGAAAACGGCGTCTGGGAATGGAACGAAGCGCCACTGGATAAATTCCAGGCCGACATCTGCCGTCCTGGCGGTATGCAACTCACCTATCAGACACTGCTGGCCCGCGAAGCAGAATATGTGTTCAAACCACCTAAAGCCTTGGTCATATCGGGAAGCGTCGTGGACGCAAAGACGAAGCAGCCCATCAAAATATTCCACGTCACACCCGGTTATCAGACTAACATTCCTCAGCCCCGCATGTCCTGGAACACGTCAGACAGCTTCGAGTCGCTTGATGGTAAATATCAACTTCGTGTGACACGCGATAAGCCAGCGAATTTCGTACGCATCGAAGCAGACGGCTATGAAGTCACGACCTCACGTGCTTTCAAGCCAGACGAGGAAAATGTGCACTTCGACTTTTCACTCGCACCTGCCAAAGACATTGCTGCAACGATTCTGACCGCGACAGGCGAGCCCGCCGCGGATGCTGAAATTGTCGTCGGTGTCACAGGTTCGCAAATTAGTATCAAGGAAGGCAAGTTCGGTAACAGTCAGACATATGCCACGCGGCTCAAGAGCGATGCGGCCGGCTATTTTCATATCCCACCACGAAATGATCCGTTTCAATTGGTCATCCTGCATTCCGCCGGATTCGCGCACCTTAAGTCCGACGAAAGCCCGATTCCCAATCCCGTGGAACTGACTCCCTGGGCACGACTTGAAGGAACATTCCGCGTGGGGAAGCAGGTCGCCCCCCATGTTAGACTGACACTATTTTACAACGGCATCAATACATTCAACGACGAGGGGCCGCACATCTTCACTGGCAATGAAGTCACAACCGATGAAAACGGGCATTTCGTTTTTGACCGCGTCTTTCCCGGCAAATGCCGTGTGGGGCGTGAGATCACATTCATGGTTAATGAAGGGACGAGCGAGGTCACATCGTCACGCAGAACGAAGGTAGATTGTTTCCCTGATAAAACCACCACACTCGAACTCGGAGGCACGGGGCGGCGCATCATCGGCAAACTGGCGCCGCCTGCCAGTTATTCCGGAAAGGTCTTCTGGAATATGGAGTTGCTCACACTCGAAGGCGCTCTTCCGCCACCACCGGCCCCGTTGACGACAAAACAGGATTTCGAAGATCCCGAACGGTACAATGCCTGGCGAATTGCGTATGAAGCGTATCTACAACTGCAGTCAGAAAACACGTACTTCACGGTCAGCATTGACATCGATGGTTCGTTTCATATCGACGATGTCCCTGCAGGAGACTATGTGTTAAAGATGTGGCACTCTAAAAATCTTGCCGGTAAATTAAAAGAGGTTCAGATCTCCGTACCTGCCAGTAAAATAAATGATACAGCAGCCCCCGTGGATCTCGGCACGCTGACACTGCAAAAATAGTTCTCGTGTCCTCACGCCGCTTTGGACTCTGCTTTCATTTCGTGTTTTTCGTGCCTTTCGTGGTAGAAAAAATAAACCGCGCAGATTGTTTTCGCCTTTCACCTCGCATTAAGTCACTCCTATTTGCTACAGTAAGTCGAACGGATAAAACACATCCCCTTTTACGGAGAAAAGGATCATGCGCATTCTGATCGTTGGTGCCGGCATTGGGGGCATGACGCTCGCCGCTTTACTCAAACAGCGAGGCATGCAGGCGACACTCATCGAACGAGCGGCCAACTTTGACCACGCTGGTTACATGCTGGGCCTCTGGCCGCTCGGCTATCGGGTCTTGCATGGCCTGGGTCTCTATGAACAGTTCGCCGCCACGTCCATCGAATGCAAACATTACGAAGTTCGTGACAATCACGGCACGCTCGTTAAGAACTGGTCAATGCAGCCCATCGCCGACCGCTTTGGTCCCAACCTGAGCTGCACGCGGCCACAACTGATCAAACTGCTGCAAACCGCACTCGGAGACGCCGACATCCGCTTTAATACCGCCATCGAAGCGATCAACCAGAGGGGAGAAGCAGTCGACGTCACCTTCAGCGATGGCTCAAATGAAACCTTCGACCTTGTCGTCGGTGCAGACGGACTGCATTCGAAAGTTCGCAGCCTCGCCTTCGGCGAACAGCCCTACTACCACACGAACTGGGGCGGCTGGGTCTGGTGGGTCGACGTGAATGCGGTTCCGAAAGAGACCTTCGTCGAACACTGGGGTGCAGGCCGCTTCTTCGGCATCTATCCCACAATCAACGGCGCAGGCGTCTACGCCGGCGCACCCATCGACGGCGCATTTGCAGAGCCGGGACCAGGACGACAAAAACGCATCCGCGAACAGTTCTCCGGCATGGGAGAACTCGTTGACATCTGCCTGTCTGCTCTGCCCGACGACAGCAAAGACCTGTTCTTCTGGAAACTCTCCGACGTCCGTTCGAAAGAATGGGCTCGCGGCCGCGTGGTGTTGCTGGGCGATGCCGCCGCCGGCTTCCTGCCCACCGCGGGCATCGGCGCTTCGATGGCGATGGAGTCCGCGGCCGTCCTCGCCGATGAACTTTCGCGTACGAACAACCAGTTTCTGGAACACGCCCTGTCGCTTTATGTCAAACGCCGCAAGCATCGGGTGGAAAGCACGCAAAGTGATTCGCGTCATTTAGCCAAAATGATGTTCATCAAATCCGCCACTGTCGCCCACATCCGCGACGTCGCGACGAAATTTTATTCGCTGGAACAACTCGCCAGTTCCATTGCGAAAGCCTTTGACGAACCGATTTAATAGAAACCAACATCACCATGGACTTACTTGATCGATTATTAGGTCACGATGCCTGGACCACACGCCAACTGCTCGAGATCTGCGCCACGCTCACAGACGAACAACTCGATCAACAATTCGATATCGGCCACCGCACGCTCCGCGCGACGCTGAACCATATCATCAGCAACATGGAAATCTGGTCGGCACTCATGGCCGGCGATCCCATTGAACGACAAACAGATCAAACGATTCAGGGCATGCGCGGACGCTTATCCGTCGCCGAAAACCGACTGCAGTCCATCGCCGTCAAAGTCCAGGCAGAAAATGGCTGGGACCATCTCTGGACCGACCACCTCGACGATCCACCCCGCGAAAAAACCTTCGGCACCGCCCTCGCCCACATCATCACCCACAGCATGCACCACCGCGCCCAGGTGCTCTATATGCTGCGGCTTTCGGGTGTTCAAGAACTGCCCGAGGGCGACGTTTTCAGCTGGGAAAACAATACGAAACGGGGATGATAAAAGATTTCCACTTTCGATATCTGCCTCCCGGTTCGTCACACAAAGTTCTATTATTCAGCCGTCTTTTGTTTTCGCAGTTTTGTCGCAAGGTACTTCGCAGTTTCGTCGGCGATTACATTGTAGCCTGCGAGATTTGGATGTCGATCGCCGTACCAGCCCGGCAGGTCTCCCAGAATCGGATCGAGTTCGTTGGCCATCACTACCACCCGATCGCCTGAGACGAACGGCTTGACCAGCGCGTGATATTTTTCAGGTACTTTCGCCAGCGGATATCGACGATAGTTGAGCATGTTATGTCCCTTCTTCAGTTCGGCGGCATAACGCGGATAGATGTCAAACACTTCCAGGTTTTCTTCTTTGGCAACCTGGAACACCAGGTCGTTAATTTTCTTGCTGTCCTCTTCATTGGCAAAAGGGATCACGGTCATCGGAACCAGTACGGCGTTGGGATGATCTTTGCGCAATCGTGCGAGTAATTCGTGAAAGTCTTTCGGGAAGTTTTCGGTGAAGTTCTCCCGCCGCGCCCGGTCGTTCAAGCCGTAACGGATGAAGATATAATCCAGCCCCGGGAGCTTGGCGGCATCGCGATCATAGCGACCCGAATCGAACAGCCGCCGAATATATTCGCCACTCAGACTGGAATTGACCACATGACAGGCCGGCAGATCCCCTTCCGCCGCCAGGAGTTGTTCGAGAACTTTTTCCAGATGCGGGCCTTCCGGCTTGAGTCGTCGGGGAATACTGCCTTCCGCCGTGCTGTCCCCCAGTAAGAGAATCTGAACTTTTCCCTCATGCTCGGCTTGCGCCAGCAAAGGCTGCCACAAAAAGAACGTTGTCAGAATGAGTAGAGAGAAAGCAGTTTTCATCAACGGGTTTCGCAGTAAGTTCATCAGAGCAGTCCTGTTCAAAGGAAGTTTGGGAAGGTCTCAAATGGGGAGCATGCATTTCATTATGCTCTACCGGTGGGGTGAATTCAATTTCCAAGACGATTTCTTGAGAAAACACACGAGGTCTGTGGTGAGATCGGAACGCTCAGTAATTCAATTCGTCACTCACCGACGGAAACAACCTTTACCGGCGGGGCACACCCAGGCAGATCCGAAAGCCGTCACGGGAATCGGAATAACCGGGCCCCTGAAGACCTAACCGCACGGCGCAGCGGGCGTTGCCCGGAACATCGAAGTAGTTACCGCCGCGACAGACGGGACGCGGGTTCTGCTTGACGACATACAGTTCTTCGTGTCCCCCTTGGGGATCGAAGTCATCAAGGACAATCTCCCAGACGCCGCCGCACATGTCGGCCAGTCCGAAACTGTTGCGACCTTTTTCTCCGTACTGATTGACTGGCGAAACAAAGGCGAAGCCGTCGCTCCACGGTGCATTCGCCAGTGGCCAGATTTTGTTGCGGCCGGGCAGAAAGTCGACAGCGGAAATGTTCAAGCGGCCTTCGCCGTCGCGCAGATCATTGCCCCACCAGAAGTAATGGCTCTCGCTACTACCACCCCGACAGGCATAGGCCCACTCGGCTTCGGTCGGCAGGCGATATTCCAGCCCCTTCGGCAGTCGGCCTGCTTTGCGTTCGCGTTCCGTGAGCCATTTGCAAAACGCGCGACCGTCATTCCAGCTCACACAGACGACTGGATAACTGTTTCGCAGCGGGAACCCGAAATTCGGATCGCGCCAGCTTTTGTCTTTCACAGAGATCCAGGGATGCGGCGGCGCTTTGGCGGTGATCTTCCATTCGGGATCAAAGACTTGTGTCTCGCCGTCCGGTTTTTCAGCGTCAGTCACATAACCGGATTCCTCGATGAAACGTTTAAACTGCCCCACGCTGACTTCCGTGCGGCCCATCCAGAACCCATCCTTGACCTGCATCGGCCGCGGCTGCTCCCCTTCGTACGATTCCCGCACGGTGCCCGGCGTCGCGCCCCCTTCAATGCCGGTCGCCCAGGCTTTCTCTTCTGGCGTGCTGCCCATTTTGAATTTGCCCGACGGAATGTAAACGACTTCCAGAGAGACGTCACTACCCAGGTCCACCTGTTTTGCTGTCCCCTGTTTCGGAGCATCGGCGGCCGTTACTTCACTACTCATCGCACTAGAAGCAGACATCATGAAGCAGACCGACAACAGCAGACGAAAGGGCTTTGAGATTCTCATCGGGTGGGTTCCTTTTATGGGGATGCTCAAGCAGTGGGTATAAGAAAAATCGTACCAGACTGAAGCGGGCTGTCAACTGCCTGTTAGAATTTGGCGAACTTTGTTTCTCTCTTAACTGTCATATAATCTAAGCTTGTATCTCCCGCGTTGGTGCGGGATACTCATACATCCGTTCGTGGGACTTTGGAGTGACTTCCGCATGAGTTTTTGAAGCTTAACAGCCCGTCACTGCGTTTATTCCCCGAACGGACTTTTTTCTTTATCTGGAAAATGTTGTTGTGACAGACGGGAAATTTCAATCAACGTCTACGGAACGAGAGCAACTGCGCGAACAGTGCGAGCGGGAAGACCTGGTGATGTTTATCAACGCCTGTTTCGCAGCCACGCGTCAGAATGAGTTTTACACGGACCAATACAGAATGTCTGTATCGATTGAGTTTCTGCATCAATACGTCCTAATTAACTATCGGCTGCTTTATTCACGGACGCTGGCAGCGGGCATCAATCATTTCAACCAGTTGCAGATCATTTTCAACCTACTCCAGGCTGGTGCGCCCGCTGATCTCAAACAGCGTACTGAAGAAGGTGCGTTGATTGCTGTTGCGCTGCACGGGTTGCCCGCCAACCGAGTTTACGCTCTGTTTGCGCGTCTGCAGAAAAATCGTGTGAACAACCGACGGACACGGGCCGTGATTAAAGCCTATCTAAACTGGCGGCGTGACCCCGAATTTGACGCAATTAAATATCGCAACAAATATCGGGCCGCTGCGACGCACGTCCATTCTCGTCTAAATGAGGAAGTCGGACGTTTCCTGTTTGATCGGTCCAATCAAAAGCCGTACACGATGCCGTTACTTAACCAGTATCGCCAGGCACAATACAGTGCGGCCGCCATTTATGAGTTACCGTTTACCGTGGCAGAATCACTTGCTCAAAAACACAAAGTCCCCCGTGATGTGTTCCTGAATAAAATCGAACCGAAAATGACAGCCACGGAGAAACTGCGTTTTCAGGCAACTGCTGCGCGGACAAAAGGTGCCCAGATCGAGTTCGATCTGAGTCGTGCTGGCCTGACGAAGCTGGCTCTGTATATACTCTCTTTAAAGCAGAGTGAACGTGTGCAGCGAGCCGATGAACTGCAGGCTGCTCTGGAATCTGCTGCCGAGAAAACGTTGACTCGCGCGCCGCTGTCGCTGGGTCGCGTAGCAACGATTCTTGACCGCAGTCGTTCTGCAGCGGGGAGCCGTGAAAAACGCAATCGGCCTCTGGCTGTCTCATTGGCCGCCAGTTATCTGCTGCGCAGTGCGGCCACCGAATATCGGGCTTTCTGGACACCCGCATGGGAAGACCAATCGTTTGAAATTCTGACGCATGCAGCAGGTCAGACGGCCCTCGCGGAACCGCTGCTCGATGCACTGGAATGGCAGCCGGATTTGATTGTGATTGTGTCTGACGGATACGAAAACGATCCGCCTCAACTCGTCGATCAGGTTGCCTGCGTGTACCGAAACGCGATTGGGAAAGCAGAGACGCCGGAGATCGTACACATGAATCCGGTATTCGATGCCGATCATTACGCACCCCGTCGTTTGGGAGCAACGATCCCGACAGTCGGCCTGCGCGATGCGGAAGACATACCCACCATGCTAGGTTTTGCCAAATTTACCGCCGGGGCTGCAACGCTGGATGAACTCGAAGAGTATCTGGCATTTCGTGTCAATAGAATGCTTCACTCAGATGGAACATAACAAATCAAAAGCAACAGACTGTCTGGAGACGATTTCTCTCAAAGGCCTGACACTCGCACCGTCTCAGGTGCTGGGAGGCGTGCGGCTGGTACCCGTGCTGCGCAAACAGCTGCGCGAAGATCTGCGTCTGACGAAACGTCCCTATTATGAAGACATCGCCGCTGTCCAAATCGACAATAAAACGGCGTATTATTCTTACATCCCGCATGCCTTTATCGCAGACTGGTCGGACGATGGTTCGCCGGCGGTCGCCTACGGTACGCAGATCCGATCCAATAAATCGACGAAAACCAGTGATGGTAAAGCTCACGACTTGGGTTTTATGACGGCACGCGTCATGAAAAAAATGCGCGCCCGTGAAAATCGGAACCGCCTGCGGTTTTTGCCGATGGATGTTTCCCTGGAAGGTTTTCTCTCTCTGCATTTTGGTGGCCCCCAGATTATTTGGGAAGAGTACTCTCGGGAAGCGATCCGCGATGGATTGAGTCCGCGCTGTGAAACCTCGATCCCGGGTCGCTGGCTCAAAGGGTTGGAAGATGCACTGCGCGTGTTCGAAATTCATACAAACCAGGTGGGTTCACTGGTCTTTGTCGGCGACGCGCTGGCCTCGGCATTCATCGTGCCTCACCCCGATGATTATCGTGCGTTGCATGAGACGCTGTTGACCGATGAGTATGGTGAATTACTCTATTTCTACGGGCTGTACGCAGAAGAGAATCGACTTCATCCGGATGCAATCGATGCCCGCAACGTTCAGTCGTTGAAAGACCTGCGTAACGAAGTCGCGCGCGTGCGGTCTGACTGGTCGAAACTGCATTCGCTGATGTCAAATAATCTGCTAGGCTGTCCGGTTCGGAACGAGATGGTTTACCGCATGGGACCATTTCATCTGCAGCGTTTTATGACGGAACTGAACCCGAAAGCAGAAAACCATATCGGCGAAGCCATTGTGAGAAAAAACGGGACGCTGGAGTATTTGAAATCGTATCGTCTGTCTGCGGCACAGTGCCGACGTGCCTACCTGTTGATGCAACTGGCAGACAGCAACTGGTCTCTCGACGCCTGTGCTGAGAAACTGGCCTGTGCCAAGAATGAACTCATATACCGCTTGGAAAAAGCCGGTTTCGGTCATCTGTTTCATCGGCATGTTCTGGACCAAGTTCACAGTGAAATCCGCAAAGGAAAGTAGTTTGACGTTGAGAGTCTGTCTACCTATATTCCAAGCTCAATTAAATTTTTACTTTGACTGGAATTCAGGTAACACTTATGAAAACGTTTCCCATCATTCTGGCTGGTCTGCTTGTTCTCAGTATGACATATCGTAGCGAGGCGGAGCTGAATCTCTATGTCAGAGCCGATGCCCCTCTGAACGGGGACGGCAGCAAGGAAAAGCCGCTGCGGTTGATTCCGCAGGCGCGCGATCTGATTCGTGAAGCACGTAATAATGGGCAGGCGAAACCGGGTGACGCGGTCACCGTGCATATTGAACCCGGCGTGTATGAATTTCAAAAGTCTCTGACATTTGAAAAGAACGATGGCGGCACAAAAGACGCACCTGTTGTCTATCGGGCCACTCAACCCGGCAAAGTTCGCATTCAGGGGGGTGTGACACTTGACCCTGCGTTATTTCAGACTGTGAGCGATGAAACGATTTTAAAACGGATACCAGAATCTGCACGAAACCATGTGCGTGTCTATAACCTGACGCCTGTGTCGCGTGGTGCCTTTGCGGAGTTCAAGCCCTCTTATCGGGGGGTGCCCGTCGGTCCCTGGTTGTACATGGACGGAGCGCCGATGACTTTGGCCCGCTGGCCGAACGTGAATGCAAAGAATGCAGGCTGGGCGACGTTTATCAAAGTCATCGACAAAGGCCTGCCTGATTCGAAAGCGAAAGACCCGGCAAAACACAAACTGCACCCCGGTTCGTTTGTATTCGATGATCCGCGACCGGCCCGCTGGAAATTGGAAGATGGGGTCTGGCTCTTGGGATACTGGACGCACGACTGGAGCGATGAGGTGATTCGAGTCGCCGATTACGATCCGAAACAGAACGTGATCAAGTTGGCAGCGCCTCACACTTACGGCATCATGGGAGGCACTTGGGGGTCCAAAGAGCGACGTTTCTTCGCGCTCAACGCGCTAGAAGAACTGGATTCGCCGGGCGAATGGTATCTGGATCGAAAGCAGATGCAGCTCTATTTTTATCCCGCAAAGAAACTGGACGGCGCGACCATTGTACTGGCTCGGCTGACTGATCCGTTATTAAAAATTAACGGTGCCCATCACATGCGGTTTGAGGGGCTGAACATCGAATATAGTCATGGCATGGGTATTGACCTGCGTAATACAGAACAGGTCGAAGTGGTCGGCTGTGTCGTCGCGAATCTAGGAAGCAGCGGAATTTCTGTGACCGGTCAAAATAATACCATCCGCAGCTGTGACCTGTATCATCTGGGAACCAGGGGCATCTCACTCTCGGGCGGCGATCGCAAACAGCTGATCCCCGCCAACAACCGTGCGATTAATAATCACATTCACGATTATGGTCTGTTTCAGCGCACGTATGCACCGGGCATTGGCGTGCATGGCTGCGGTCAGATTGTGGAAAACAACTGTATTCATGACGCGCCGCATAATGCGATTTTGTATGGCGGGAACGAAAATCGGTTTGAGCGAAACGAAATCTATCGCGTCGTGATGGAGACCGGCGACTCTGGTGCGTTTTATGCCGGACGTGACTGGACCAGTCAGGGGAATATTTTGCGTCACAACTTCATCCACAATCTGGGCGGCGGCGATGCCACGCATGTGAATACAATGGGCGTCTACCTGGACGACTGTGACAGCGGCGACACGGTGGAAGGAAACGTGTTCTATCGCTCGGGGCGGGCGATCATGATCGGCGGGGGCCGCGATAATCCGATTCTCAATAACCTGGTGATCGACTGTGCGATTGGTCTGCATATCGATTCACGAGGCATGACCTGGAAACAGTGGAACAACCCCCAGTCTGCTGGCTGGAATCTGGAAGCCAAAGCGGAAAAGATGAATTATAAGAATCCCCCCTGGAGCACGCGCTACCCCCATCTGGCAAAGATCATGACCGACTCGCCGCGGGAGCCGTTGTATAACCCGATCCAGCGGAATGTGTTTGTGAACTGCACGCAACAAGTCTGTAACTTCGGCGGCCATGTCAAAGAGCTGCTGGATAAATTCGAGATCGAGAACAACCTTGCCGTGAATACGAGTGGCGCTTCCAGCGGAGTCGCCATGACCAAGGATCTGAAAGGATTTTCCAATCTGGCAGGTACGTCAGGCAAACCGATTCCACTGGGCATCGTACAAGAATCAAACGGCAAGCTGACCTTACAGCAGGATACAACTTTGCTGAAACAGAAAGCATCTTTCGAACCGATTCCTTTCGACAAGATCGGGCTGTTTCAAGATGAATTTCGGCGAAAGTTGCCTGAAAAAAGCCCCATCAACTGATGGGGCTTTTAGACCGTCTTCAATTTAGTGCTTGTAAATCTTGTGCCGGGGTCGGTCGGAGAGGATCTGCTCTTTGCCCCAGTTGGTCACGTCGCGGAAGGCGTCGCTCTGGATGAAGTCTTTAAATGCCTGCTCGTCGGACCATTCGCTGGTGATCATATACGAGGCGTCGTCGCTGACGTCTTTCCACAAGTTCGAATTTTCATGCCCTTCAGCGGCCTCAAGTGCCTCGATTACAGCGGCAAATTTGTCTTCGAATGATTGCTGCTTGCCTTCGAGTACGTGATAGTTCATGCCGACAGTGATCATGGTTCGTAGCCCCTCTATAGATATTGATAATTGGTAAGGATGGTGGTCCAATAGTAATGCAGGACCGCTGAGGACGCAATAGTACGATGCAGGAGTCGTTTGCTAGTGCTGACATCGATTGGCACGGCGACGCCAGAAGAGAAACAAGTACAGCAAGAGACTCATGACTAAAATCACCAGAACGATGTGTTGCCAGTAACTTGATTTCACTGCTGTTCGGATTTTTTCTTCTACCAGGAGAACTTCTGCTCTAATCGGACTCCGCTTCGCATCAGCAGAAAGTTGAAGAAATGCATCACGACTTAATTCGTGGCGTTCCAGTCGTCGGTTCGTGCCATCGGCGAGACGGATATAGTTCGTTTCAGGAGTGGTCGTGTTATCGGCGATCATCGCGCCTGTGTCGGGTTCGATTTGAAACTGCTCATCGCTGAGTTGCGGATTCAAATTCCACTCGGCAATTGTAGACCGTAAATGTTGCCGAAGTTTACCAGAGGGATCATAGCCGCTGATCTCAACCGCCTTCAGTATTGGGAAATCAGGAACGTCTTGCTGCTGTCGGGGATCTTGATAATCATAACGATACTCAGTATGTCCAAAGCCTTTGCGGTCGCGCAGTCCGAGTTCGATTTGGGAGATGCGAAACGGCGCGGCTGCCTGGAACCAGATTCGGACCCCGCGTTTCTCAGGACATTCGATGGCCTGATGTTTGATGCCATTGATTTCCTGTGTCGTCTCTTTCAGAAGAGCAAACTCGTATTGAGAAAAGTAAGGCTCACCGGAGCCTGTTCTGTTGAGAAGGATTCGCAGTGCATTGATTTCAAAGTCCCGCACACCAGCCGGCGCTTTGATTTTAAGTTCGTCGTACGGATTCAACCCGACTCCGCCAGGATTTAATAACCGCTGTTCCCGTTTTGTATTCACAACCGTAAACTCTAAAGGGATTAAGCCGTCGGAAGAGGGGCCGATATAGATTTTATGATATCGTTCCCGGTTGTCAGCGGCGTGCAACCAATATTCAATCTCTCGCGGCATGTCGGTCATTTGCTGGCCGCCCGCCACGGGAACACCACCCGCCAGTTCGAAGGCACGTTGGGAATTGACGCCTTCCATTCGAATGTGAAGTGAACGCACGGAATTCGCTGCCGTTTCCCATTCCCTGATGATCGTTTTCACATTAGGAGCGTCTGCAAATACTGGTCGATATATCCACCCCGATACCGGATTAACAGAACTCAGTACGAAGGCGGCTACCATGCAGCATGAATTTCGCATACAGTAATTGATCGAAGTTTGAGACACCATTTTTGGTTACTCTCTCTAAATCTGCTGGACCGGCAAGTCTGTGTTTTTCGTGATATTCTGTCTGTTATTTCTAATACCGTTCTTTTTTATTTTTCGAACCAGGAGTTGCGCGTTATATTGATAGTTCGCGTTTTCATTGGTACTGCCGTACTAACTTCAGCATACCCTTCACAATCCGCTTCACTAGATACCTAGAATGCATACCTACAGTGCAGATCGGGGACCGTCACTAATTTACTTCCTCATCTGGCAGAAGGTTCGTTATAAAATGGAATTGTTTTATGAATCACCATAACCTGGATTGGAATCGTGCTGCGCTGCTCAATATGGTCGATGCGGTCATAGCCGTCGATGCCGGAGCCCAGGTGATTTTAATCAACAAGGCGGCCGAACGACTGACAGGCTGGAAGCAGGCAGAATCGGAAGGCAAGCCAGTGTCTCAGGTCTTACGGCTGGCGAACGAACAGGCAGACATGGATCTCAAACCACTGCTGGAGCTGGTGCTGCAAACAGGCGATTGTGTGAGCATCGGCAACCACAGTTCGCTCCTGACGCGCGATGGTGCGGCGCAACTCATCACTGGAAATGTATCGCCCATTCAAGATGACAAAGGGGCCATCATCGGTGCCCTCTTTATGATTTATACGCAATCCAATCAGCCCAAACTCGGACTCAGCCAGGAAGATTTGCAGCTGTTTATTGAAAACGCGCCTGTCGCCATCGCGCTGTTTGATCGTAATATGCGCTATCTGGCAACGAGTCGGCGCTGGCTCGAAGATTACAAAATCAGTAGTGACTGCCTGCTGGGTAAATCGCATTATGATATCTTTCCCGAAATCCCCCAGCACTGGAAAATCGCACATCAACAGGGGCTGGCCGGCGCCGTCTTACATGACGAGGAACAATTCGTACGCGATGATGGTTCGGTGCAATGGATACACTGGGTGATCCAGCCATGGCATGAATCCAATGGCTCCATTGGCGGTATTGTGATTCTCACCGAGGATATCACAGAACGAAAAGAACTTGAGGTAGAAAATAAACAATTGCTGGAACAGTTTGCGGCAGCACAGAAGATGGAATCGATCGGCCGACTGGCCGGCGGAGTGGCACATGATTTCAACAATATGCTGAATGTCATTTTAGGCCACGTCAGCTTGACGCTACTGGACATCGACTCAACGAACCCTCTCTATGAACATTTGACGGAAATTCACAACGCGGCCGAGCGGTCGGCCGAGCTCACTCAACAGTTGTTGGCCTTTGCCAGCCGACAGGTGATTGCTCCTAAGTTGCTGGACTTGAACGAGACCATCGAAGACATGATTAAAATGTTGCGACGGCTGATCGGCGAAGACATCGAATTCGTCTGGCATCCGGGAGCGGGACTGGGTCTGGTAAAGATGGACCCGTCACAAGTAGACCAAATTTTGGCAAACCTGTGTGTTAATGCCAGTGATGCCATTTCCGGGATCGGCAAAATTACGCTTGAGACGAAAAATATTGAATTTGATGAAGCGTTCTGCGCCGCGCATCCGGGTTACCTTCCTGGAAAATATATCATGCTCGCCGTGAGTGATACCGGAGCCGGAATGGACGAAACTACGCTGCTCAATATTTTTGAACCTTTCTTCACGACAAAAAAAAACGGCAAAGGGACCGGCCTGGGCCTGGCAACCGTATATGGCATCATTAAACAAAACAACGGATTTATTCACGTCGACAGCGAACCCGGTACAGGTTCTACGTTCCAGCTATTTATCCCACGGCAACAATCCGGCATAAAATCGAAAGCCACCAGACGTACTTCTCAGCCGCCCCATGGAATTGATGAAGTCATCTTGCTGATTGATGACGAACCGATGCTTTCCAAGGTCAGCAAAGAAATTCTGGAATCACTTGGCTACGAAGTATTAGTCGCAAGCAGCCCGCGTGAAGCAATTCATATCGCCCAGGAATTTCAGGGTACGATTGACCTGCTCGTCACCGATGTCGTGATGCCGGAAATGAATGGCAGAGACTTATATCACAACCTGAAAGCCATCATAGCCAACCTGAAAGTCTTGTTTATGTCCGGCTACACGGTCAATATCATCGCCGATCATGGCGTGATCAATGATGACATCTTTTTCCTGCAGAAGCCATTCTCAAGAAATGAACTCGCCGTCAAAGTTCGCCAGATCATCGAACAGGACTGATCGACTTCACATTCTGAGCGCCACTATGCGAACGCGATCACTTTATTCAATTTTCGTCCGGCTTCAGCCCGACGGAATCAATCACCGGTCGCCCGTCTTTGACAGAATACTGAAGCGGCTTGCCGGTGTAGTGATCGATGGGGACATCAGGCAAGTACTTGGGAACCAGTTCTTCAATCGTTTGAGGAAACTGACCATGCCCTCTTCGATAGCGTTCGGCTGCGATCAGGACCAGCGCTGCATCACGTTGGACTTGATACCTTCCTGTGTGAGTCCAATAGTCTGAGGGGAGTTCATCCGGCATCAAGATTAATGCCGGAAGATACTTCAGTCGCAAATGCGGCGAATCCATTAACCGCTGATACTCAGTAAGGTACGCAGTCTTTGCTGACAAATCATCAGCGTTGAGATTGATTCTTGCTTTCCACACCAGTTCATTCAAATAGAGCAGCTCATTCTGCATCTCTTTTCTGTCTGCAATCATCGCCGCCACGGGAGCGGACAGCACATCAAACGTCGCAGTCTCTGTCACATGAGTTTCTTGTTTCCTGGGGTCAGCGGGAACCACAAAAATCGACTCGAACAGTGCCTGCCTTTCAGGCGAAAAATGCACCAGATTTTGTAGAACCTGGAAACCACGTGGGGTAAATCGTCCGTTGCCATTTCCATCATCAGTATAAATTTTCTGCAGGAAGTCATCGATGAATAGCCGCTCATCAGCCCTCCTGAAATCAGGCTGTTTTATCTGTGTCATAAGCAGCTTCTGAAAAAGTGCCTCCAACTGTTGGTCATCAAAAAACTCAGGCGATTCTATCACTCGTTTTGCGATGTCTTGCGCTATTCTCCCAGTGAGTCCATTCGTACCAATCTGACAGATTGGATAGGGCCCGGCCTGGCTATAATGATTCAATAGCGCAAAACGCGCAAGCTGAAGTTGCAGACAACGATCTTTGTCTCCCTGCTCCACGGCCAGGTGAGTCGCACCAGTCAGCATTGGCAACACATGAAACCCCAAGTCCTGCATCTGCGGTAAGAGAATTGACATATTCGTCTTCGTCGGATCTGGAGAGTTCAGTACATATGATGCTTCATGATGTTGATTCTGCAACCAGGGGCTGTTTTCCGGATCTCGATTGATGAATCCCAGTTTCGGTCGGCTTGTTGCTGCCAAAAAGAGCGCGAGTGCGTCTGAATGTTTCGTTAGAAAGGTTTTTGCTTCAGGCCAGTGCTCACTCGCAGGGCCTTCGTCCAATGCCTTCCGAATGTCGTAGAAATTTTCTCTTGCTTTCGGCGTCAGCTTTGTCAGACCTTGACGATAGAGGGGCCACGCTCGGTCCTGCTTTGGAATGGAGCGGCTCAGATCATCCACTTCTTGAATGATATCGAAATTGACAGTCGGTTGTGCGACCATGAATCGCATTGTCAGAATCGTCCATAGCACCAGCACAACAGCAGGCATGGTAGCCGCCGCCTGCCACGTTCTTCTCCAGGCGCGCCACACAAAGGGACGGTTCCTGAGACAGGCGCGACGGATCAGTCGCGCCGCAGTTTTGGGAGAACCAAACGACTTGATCAGCGCTGCCTCCGTTTCGCCTTTTTCCAAACCATCGGCAAAATGCGCACAGAGTTCGCGGGCCGTATCCAATTTCTCGCCTCGCCAGAGACGCGTCCGTTTTACGACATCGAGTACGACAGAACCGAGACTCTCAGGCAGACTAAAATCCAACAGCGGCGCCAATGATTGCGTCTCATACATCAATCCACCCAGCGAGATCACATCGCCGTTGGTCTGTATCAATGTTTCGGGAGTCCGCCCTGCTTCCAGCTGCCACTGCAGGCTGCGGCAAACTCGACTGAGCATCTGACGCGCAGCAGTTTTACGAACGCGCTTTTGACCAACGAGCGCATGGACTGTCGGCCACAAGCGGGCGGGTAGCGGTGTCTGCAGAATCCAGTCTGTTTTTCCCGTCACTTGAATGAGTGCCGCAATGCTTTCTGGTTCACTGAGTTGATCGACCAGTTGTGTTTCAGCACAGCCTTCCAGCAGAAGTCCTTTGCAAGACTTCACAAGTTGTTGCGCTGTCTTTGAGCGACGGCGTCCGCTCAGTCGCGTCGTGATCGCGCGAATGGCATCGACAACACTGTCGGGTAACGACGCGGTATCCTGTCGCTCCAGCGGAGTTTGTGCGCCAGTGATGCGACCACAAAGCAGATCTGAAATGGGAGTCTGTAGTATTTTACGCCAACGTTGATTGCCAGATTTGGGAGTATTCATGCCTCACCCCCTCTCAATTTGGGGAGTGCCTCCGGCAGAATTCCCAGGCTCTGCATCGCGGTTGCCACCGCCTGCCACTGGGCTGTATCACTTGCCAGCCGCTTTTTACCTTTCGGGGTCAACGAATAATATTTGCGTTTCCGGCCGCTGTCGGATTCCTGCCAGCTTGGTCGAATCAGTCCCTGCGATTGTAGATTATAGAGCAAGGGATAGAGTGTCGACTGTCCCATGTCGAGTACGCCACCCGTCTGTTCGGACAGGGCTTCGACTAGTTCGTAACCGTATTTGGCACCCTCTTCCAGCAGCTTTAATACAGCCACCGGACCGGCGCCGCGCATCAGTTCCCGTTCGACTCGCATGGCAGTTCCTTTCAATCGATTGAACCCTTGGCTCGACTCAGCTAAGCACATACTATGCGTGACATAGTATGTAAGTCAAGGTTTAATTTCACAAGAGAAAAACTCGAAGGGACGCGCAGCGGAAAGTGCGTTACTGAGAATGCTTTATGAATGCATCGCAGATATGGAAAACCGCTTAGAACAAGCCGGGAATGATGTTACCCGCGGTGGCGACCTGCACGAGTTCGCTGGGGACGCCGCGGGTGATGCGGAGTTCGCCCAGATCGAACAGCGTGTGCATGATGCTGGTGACCAGATCTTTGCGTTCGATGGGTTCGGTCTGTGGTTCGCTGGCGTGGCGAGTGGACTGGCCGATGACCTGTCCCATGTTTAAGCCGCCGCCAGTCAGCATCAACGGCGATAAATTGCCCCAGTGATCGCGGCCGCCGCGAGTGTTCATTTTCGGTGTGCGGCCCATCTCTCCCGAACAGACCAGCAGAATATCATCACTGAGTCCGCGGTCTCGTACATCTTCCATAAAGGCTGAAACCGCATGATCGAAGGGAACGCCCATGTAGTCCATGCCCTCTTCAACGCCGGCATTATTTTTGTCGCCGTGCATGTCCCACACAAAGTTCGTCGTGATCGTCACAAATCCACAGCCAGCTTCGCAGAGGCGGCGGGCCATCAACAACAGTTTCCCCAATGACTGTGCATTGTCGATATAGCGTTTGTAGTTTTTCCAGCGCGTGCTGATCTGTTCCGGCTTGACGAGGGGCGCTGTATCGTACCGCGCTACAATGTTGGTATCTTCTTTTGATAAATCAAAGGCTTCCGAAACGCCACCCAGAATAACATCAAAGGCCTGCTGCTGCAGATGCGACGACGCGGCGAACGATTCGCTTTTATCCGCCGCCCAGCGAGCACGATCGAGCTTCGAGAGTAACAGCCGACGATCATCGAGCCGATTCTGGGGAATCGACAATGACATATTCGACTGCATATCGCCGCCGGCACCAGGCACAAACGGTGCATACGCACTGCCCATCAAGCCGTGCGAATCGAACTTGCCAAACTTCGTAATGGCCGGCATCATTTTGTCGTCGATGGCCTGCGGGAATAGAACGGCGTTCGTTGGCATGCCATTCTCAGGATGATTTGCACCCACCACGCGCGAATAGAGTGCGCCCAGATTCGCATCAAGCGTGTCCTTGTGCACAATCGGTTTGATATCGTGGCGACTGTCGCCTGTACGGTACGAACGCACGACGGACATCCGATCGGCCAGTGGTGCCAGTTTTTGGAACGTGCCACCAAAGGTCACCCCAGGAATTTTGGTGGTGACTTCGCCTGTGGCACTGCGGATGCCTGCGGGCGCATCCATCTTGGGATCGAAAGTTTCAATCTGGCTGGGGCCGCCGTGCATAAACAGAAAGATGACTGACTTATTTTTCAGCAGTCTCCCCGAACCGGCCGCCTGCGCTTTCGCTGACAATAAGCCAGGCAGCGTCAAGCCGCCTAACGCCAGACCTCCCACGCGGAGAAATTCACGTCGTCCAGAAATTCCGTTGTTTTCGTAGAAAGAAAGCATGATTTTGCCTGAGCCAATGGAAATCGCCTGCTTTAGTTATCGACCAATATATCAATATTTGTTTATGCTATCCAGAGAAAAGAGGGGATTGCGATAAATCACTGCCGTTAAAGGGATTCAATCGCTTTGATTCACTCCGAGTGAATCGAGATTACAAGATGAAACACGAGTGAATTTATGATGAAGCCGACAAACGTGCCTGTTAAAACGATTCTCACTCCGTTAGTTTAATAGATCAGCGATTGCTGATTGATCGTCGGCTGTCAGACATTAATATGTTTCATTCAGGGGTTTGTGCATGTCTTCCTTCGTGGTACGTTTGGCTGGTTCTTTCTGCTTCTGTTTTCTGAGTGGTATCATCCTCTCTTCCTCTGCGTCAGCCGCCGACTGGCCGACCTGGCGAAACAATGCACAGCGGACGGCGGTGACTGCCGAACAGCTTCCAAATGAGTTGCAGTTACAATGGTCACGCCAACTGGGACCGCTCAAGCCGGCCTGGCCTGAAGACCCGCGGATTCAATTCGACGCACACTATGAACCGGTGATCGCCGGGCAAACCTTGTTCGTCGGCTCTTCCCGCAACGATAGCGTGACCGCCTTTGATCTTTCCACCGGTGCGCAAAAGTGGCGTTTTCATGCGAACGGCCCCGTCCGTTTTGCGCCCCTTGTTTCCGGAAAGAATGTGTACTTCTCAGCCGACGATGGTCATTTTTATTGCCTCAATTCAGACGATGGCAGTCTGCGCTGGAAATTTCAGGCGGCTCCCAATCACCGCAAAGCGCTGGCGAACGAACGGCTCGCTTCGGTCTGGCCCATTCGAGGCGGCGCGGTCCTCTCGGATAGCAAGATCTATTTCACTTGTGGCGTCTGGCCGTTCGAAGGGACTTTCCTTTACACACTGGATGCCGAAACCGGCGCCGCACTCGCGCCACCGAAACACGAAATCAAAACGCTCAAAGATATCACACCACAAGGTTATCTCGTCAAGAATGGCGACCGACTGTTGATTCCCTGCGGCCGCTCGGTCGCCGCCTGCCTCGATCTCAAGACCGATCAATTCATCACACATAAATATGGAAACCGGGCGACGAATTATCATGTCTCCTCCGTGGGCCCCTACATTTTTCACGGCGGCTCGACTTTCCGGATGGATACCAAACAGGCATTCGACCTCGCCGCCCGTAGTCCGGTCCTCACCGAGGATGTGCTCTACTTTGGTAGCGGCGGCAATGTGGTCGCCTATGATCTGAAGAACCTGAAGACTGTCGAATCAAAAGACCGCCGCGGCAAACTGGTCACCAAGAAGGTACTGAATCAACTCTGGAGTCAGCCTGTATCTCAAAATCAGAAAATGCCCCAGGCAGAACAGGACGCCTGGATCAAAACGCATCCGGTGCAGCTTGATCTGAAAGCCGGCAATCGATTGTACGGCCATCAGGCGAATACCATCTTCGCGCTCGATCTCGCGGAAGACGGCAAAGGTGCAACGCTCAGCTGGACTCAAACCATCAAAGGCACACCCGCCACGATGATCGCTGCCAACGGCACGCTGGTCGTTGTAACACAAGAGGGCGACCTACTCTGTTTCGGCGACAAACAAACCAAGCCAAACACGCTTTCCGAAGAGAACCGCGAACTGGCGGCACAGCAGGATGACTGGACGAACAAAACAAAGCAGTTATTGAAGTTGACACAACCAGGTAACGGATACTGTCTCGTACTGGGAACCGGCAGTGGGCGTTTGCTGGAAGAATTGATCCAGCAATCCAAGCTGACCCTCATCGCCATTGAGCCAGATATAACAAAAGTAGCCGCACTGCGAGCCAAATTCGATGCCACTGGTCTTTATGGATCGCGGGTCGTTGTTCACGCAGGGAACCCACTGACGTTCGAGCTGCCTGCTTATATGGCCGAGCTGATCGTTTCAGAAGATCTAACGGCGTTCGGAAAATCACTCACGTCGGAAGACTGGCATACCATCTTTAAGTCGCTGAGACCTTACGGCGGCAAGGCGTGCCTGGAACTGACGGACAAAGAATTCAAGCTGCTAGAGACCATCGTTGGCGGCAAGCAACTGCCTCGCGCCGATCTCAAACAGGCAGAGGGATTCACGCTGCTGTCACGCGTGGGCTCACTGCCGGGCTCTGCCAACTGGACTCACGAGTATGGCGATGCCTCCAACACCTTGATGTCACGCGATGAACTTGTCAAAGCGCCGCTGGGCGTGCTCTGGTTTGGTGGTCCCGCAGGACACGGCGATCTGTTTTACAATCGTCACGACTGGGGCCCCAGCATGGCGGTCATCGAAGGCCGCATGTTTCTGCAGGGCCCCGGAAAGCTCACCGCCGTCGACGTTTATACGGGACGCATTCTCTGGCAAATTCCCCTGGAAGAAACACCCGAAGACAGCCCGGGACGCCGCGGCCAAAGCTACGAAGGAAAACTGGTTGGCCATCATTTCATCGCCCTCAAAGACAGCATCTATCTCGTTACCAGTCAGAACACGTGCGTGCGGCTCGATCCGGCGACGGGAAAAACATTAGCCGTGATGAAACTGCCCAATCCCGAAGACCGCTGGGGTCGCATCCGTATTCATGAAGACCTGCTATTAACGTCGGCCTTTCGGACATCTCCCAAAATCGGCAAAAAATACGGCTTACTCCCTCTGGAACTGGTGGCCCTCAATCGTCACACCGGGAAAGTCATCTGGAAACATCAAGCACAAATGAGTTTCCCCGTCGTCTCTTTGAGTGGAGACCGAATTTATGTTTATGATGGCGCACTGGAAAACTTTTATGGAGACTGGAAACGCCGCGGCAAGATTCCCAACGCGTTGGCCGAACGCTTTATCAAAGCAATCGATCTCAAGACCGGCAAGTTGCTCTGGAAGCACCAGACCGATGTTGTGGGAACCTGGTTATCGTATAGCGACCAGAAAGATGTGATGCTTGTCACCAACCGCAACGGCATCTCGGCATTCCGTGGAAAAGATGGTTCAGAACTCTGGAAGAAATATTCCACCGGCGAGGGATTTCGCGGGCATCCCGAAACTCTGTGGGACAAAGTCATCATCTGGAACGACCGTATTCTCGATCAACGTGGACCCGGAAAATCTTATGACCTGGAAACCGGCGAAGCTATTCTGCGCACGAATCCGATCACCGGAAAACCGATTCCCTGGGAATTCACCAAGGCGGGTCACCACTGTAACTACGCCATCGCCAGCCCGCACCTGATGACGTTCCGCGCCGGTTCCGCCGGGTTCTGCGATATCGACAGCACGAATACCTCCCGCCTGGAAGGCTTCCGCACCGGCTGTCGCAACAGTCTGATTCCTGCGAATGGCGTGCTCAACTCACCGAACATGGCACACGGCTGCAGTTGTGGTTATTCACTGTTTACCTCCTTAGCGCTAACGCACGTGCCGGAATCGGAAGTCTGGAGTTACAGTGCGCTGGCGATGAATGCCAAAACAGATCAGGTGCAAAAGCTAGGCGTTAACCTGGGAGCTCCCGGCGACCGCCAGGCCGAGAACGGCACCCTCTGGCTGGACTACCCCAACGTAGGAGGTTCCTCGCCAGTCGTCTCGCTCAAACTAGATGGCAAAGACCTGCGTTACTTCCACAAACATTCGGCATTCGTCAAAACAGGCAACCAGAAATGGGTCGCCGCTTCAGGCGTGGAAGGCGCCTCTGCTTTAACGGTCACACTCTCACCTGTTGAAACGAAAGAACGTCGCTACACGGTCCGCCTGCACTTTTTAGAGCCGGATGAAATGCAACCAGCAGAGCGCGTATTCGATGTCAGCTTGCAAGGCAAACCTGTGTTACAAGGACTCGATGTTGTTAAAGCAACTGCAGGTTCGAACCGCGCGATGGTGCGTGAATTTAAAGGCATTCCCGCGGCAAGCAGTTTGAAAGTGGAACTGAATCCCATCCAGGGACGCACACTGTTGTCTGGCGTGGAAATCGTAGTTGAAGACTAACATTCGAATTGAAAACATTACCTAGTGGAGCGTCATTTTTAAATTTTGGGTTGATCGATATCACGAGAGTGCGACAACGGAGCACGTAAATAACACCCCCAACCCTCAATTCCTAGCTTGACAAAGCACTAATATCAATAGTGTTTTTCAGTAGATGCGACACAGTTCGGGTGCGCAGATTGCCTGCCTGCCTAAGTGTTACATTAAGATCGGATTAATACTTCAAGAGAATCCATTAAGATCGGTTTAAACTTTTGGAATCTGTTTCAATCGATCTTGTTCAGGTAAAAGTTCGCGGTATTGTTTGTGTAAAGGTAGCACTCGCATGCTGCAGCACGCTCTTCCTTCAAATTCTTACTCACCACGGAGTATATCCAGATGAAGACCCCGCCCGCCGCAAAAAATGACCGAACAGGATTCACCCTGATTGAGTTATTAGTCGTGATTTCCATTATCGCGATTCTGATTGCGTTGTTACTTCCTGCAGTGCAACAGGCGCGTGAAGCAGCGCGACGCAGTCAGTGTAAAAACAACTTGAAGCAACTCTGCATCGCCATTCACAACTACCATGACGTTTACCAGCGCACCCCTCTGCACATGCACCGTGGCTCGGATGATTACGATGGCGCCGGCGGCGGTGGATCGGGAAATCTCTCCTGGTATGTCGGGCTTCTGCCATACGTGGATCAAGCCAACATTTACAGCCAGATCCCTTTTGAAACGAGTGGCCTGGGAGACTCCTGGGGTGGCGTCGCCAACAACACTTCGGTACTGGGAGGTTTGGCACGAATTGAAATTCCGCTTTTCAAATGCCCCAGTGAATCGGTCGTCAATACCGTCGTTTCAACCGCCAACTTCAGCTACGTCGCCAACGCAGGTCGACCTCGTAATTTACTGTCTCCCGGTCAGCCCTCCACAGGGGGTGCGGCTCCGCCTCCTTCTAAAGGCATCATCTCGATGTCCCGGATGAACCAGTCAGGCCCTTACAGTAGCAACTGGCGTTCCAACACCAATACCAGCTTCGGATTTAGTGATATCAAAGACGGCCTCTCAAACACCGCAGCTCTCTCTGAATCGCTGGTCAATGATGGAAGCGGAAATCATCAGGACCGCCGTCGCAATTTGTATTACACGAATTCCGCGATGATCGAACAGTACGACGCCTACATCGATCAAGTCGTCTCGGATGGACTCTCCGGCTATGTCAACTGGTCCAGCTGGAGTCAGTACAAAGGCCACTCCTGGCTTTACACAGACTCCTGGCAGAAACACGTTTACACACATGTCTTTCCCCCCAATACCATTTCGATCCCTTCCTACTCCAGTGATACGTTTCGCTGCCATGAGGGAGATACCGGAATCACTCCTTCCAGCGGTCACACAGGGGGCGTGCATGTGGCGATGATGGATGGTGCCGTGCGATTCATTTCGAATTCGATCGACTTGAATACCTGGTGGGCACTCGGAACTAAAAGTCAGCGTGAAGTGGTAGGTGAATTCTGATTCCGGTGCTCCGTTTCTGATATCGCTCCACACACTTCAATTTCTTCAGGAAACTCATTTGCTATGAATGAGTTTCCTTTCTGTTTTGGATTCAACTCATGACCGTTCAATTAACACCCTGGTTTTTTGTATTCAGCTTCTTCTCACTCTGTACTCTTCTTCCAGGCTGTTCCGGAGAGGAAGATCCGATCGAAGCCCGACTGAAAGAAGTGGGTTATACTCCAGAGAAAATTGTACGTGAACTAGAATTGCGCATTACCAATCTGGATAAGATGCCCGCGCGTGAAAAACGGTCTGAAACGGGAGCAAAAATGGACGGCGATCGCAACGACGGCCCCCGCGGCAATCCCTTCACATTCGAAGCGATCATCAAAGACATCAAAACGAAGATCGACCAACTCCAGGAAAGAGCCGGCGAAGAAGAAAACGTACTGGAAGAGGTCAAACAGAAAATCGAAAATGGAACATTGGACGAAAAAAAGCGGAAACAAGTTCTGGATGCGCTTTCATCTTAAGGAACTCGCGTATTGCTGGGGGTTACCAAAACCTCCATCAGCGTGATCGGGTGGATGAAAGTTTTTGCAAGACTTTACTGGGTGAGCTACGCAGACTCCGATCGACCAAATGACTGATTGAATGAAATTGCATCATTGTGGTAAAGCCGTTTGAATCGACTCGTATCGGCGGTTTCGTCTCCTGAAGCATTTTCTTTGCAATCGGGGCTACTCTTTCGTCTCCTAAACTACATAACGCATCCACTGCGTCCAAGCGAAAATAATCATCCTCTTTGACTGCCCATAACAATAGCACATCCCTGCCCTGTTCCCCGCCCAGTTCTCCCAGCATTTTCAGAATACTGCCGATGACGTTTTCGTCAGTTTCATCCTCAAGTACTTCGATTACTTTCGCAATGGCATCTCTGGCTTGAATCTGTCGCAGACCCAAAGTCGCATAAAACCGGACCATGTTGTGTTTATGGTCTAGCAGTTTTATCAGCAGGTCTTGATCTTCCTCTTTCCATTCAATCGTATGCATTGCCAGATATTGAATTTGTCCATTGGGTGACATATTGATGAGATCCAGCAGGTGCGATCTGGTAAGTGCCCCTTCAGTATTAAGTGCGTTGAATGCCTTATGCGCCACTTCATCATCATCGTCGTACAAATACTGAAATATTTTTTCACTCCAACGGGCGGGAGCAATTTGCATCAGCGTCATGATTGCTTCCTGTCGTACCTCCGAGGACGAATCCAGCAATAATGTTGCCATTGCTTCTTCAGCATCATGTAACTCAAAATCACGGATCAAACGACATGCGGAGGCACGAATCTCATCGACAGGATCTGACAACCAAGTTTGAATTTGCTGCTGTGCGTAAGCCGAGAGTTTTGGTAATTTCCAAAACGCTTGTACGGCCTCGACTCTGTCACTGGTTGTCGCATCCGGATTATTTACCATCGCCAGAAAATCTTCTTCAGTCCCCCCCACTCCATATCCAAACCCGTCCATTTTATACCCGGCCAGTAATTCATCCAGCCAGCGCTCATACCACGCGAGGAAATCGACTTCTTGGATGAGATACGGTGCCTGGCCATCTGCATCGGCATAAACGACTCTTCCCCTGAAAGGTCCCGTGACGATTAATAGTATTTCATAGGTACAGCCTTGTGTTCCTATCGAAATCGTCCCCTGATAAGGATAGGTTGTTTGAAAATTGTTTTCCCAATCGGGAGTACGTTCCATTTCCAAATACAAGGGACAGGACAGCGTAAGATCATCCTGAAGCGGTTCTTCGCACACCCACTCAACGAAATGATTCCACTTCTCCAGGGGATAAATACCATAACACGGCCCAGCTCCCCCATTCCCTGCGTACCGTAAAAAAGCCCGATAATCTTCCGGCAGCTGAATCCTCTGCTGAGATTCAAATTTCTGAAGCGCTTTCTCTTCCAGTGGAGTATTGAGTTGAAAGAAATGACTGTCTGAGCCAAAGCATTCCAGTCCCTGTTCACGGACCAACTCTAACTTTTGCAGGATTCGCTCGACGCGCCGTTTCGGAGTTTCGATCATTTTTTCACTATATTGATCTATGAAAGCATGTCTGTAGATGAACGGGACACTTGCATTTTTTTTACCGATGCCATTGATGATCCTCTATTTATACAGATGTATGACAAGAATTTTCCACAACAGGTTCTAGAAAAGTACTCAGCCAGAGTAATTCCACCATTTTCTTTCGCTCTCACGCGCGTGTATGATGAAAGGCTGCTATTCTTATTCATCATTCGAAGATTCGTCGAAAGGTACTTCAGATGCGCTTGCTGATGTTGATCGTTTTACTCTCCATGATCTCTTCCCCGCTGCAGGCGGCTCAGAAGCCGAACATTCTGTTTATCGCCATTGATGACCAGAATGACTGGATCGGCTGTCTGAACGGGCATCCTCAGATCAAAACGCCGCATATCGACAAGGTCGCTGCGCGAGGCACCCTGTTCTCGAACGCACACTGTCAGTCGCCGCTCTGCAATCCGTCGCGGACCAGCCTGATGACGGGACTGCGTCCAACGACGACCGGCATTTATGGACTGGCTCCCTGGTTTCGCAACGTGGATCGATTTAAAGAGCGTGTCACGCTGCCACAGTATCTGGAACAGAATGGCTACAAAACCTACAGCACCGGCAAGATCTATCATGGCGGTTACGGACGTAAGAAAAACGACAAAGAATTTAACGAACTCGGCCCGGGCGCCAGCGTGGGTGTGAAGCCGCCGAAGAAGCTGGTGGAAACTCCCAACCCACATCCCCTTGTTGACTGGGGCACCTTTCCCCACAAAGATGAAGACAAGGGAGACTGGAAAGTCGCCAGTTGGGCCGTCGATCAGTTAAATCAAAAACCGCAGGAACCCTTCTTTCTGTCGGTCGGCTTTTTCCTGCCCCACGTTCCCTGCTACGCGACGCAGCAGTGGTTCGATCTTTATCCGGAAGAGACGCTGCAACTCCCACCGTTCCTGGCAACGGACCGCGACGACACGCCTCGCTTTTCCTGGTACCTGCACTGGAAGTTACCCGAGCCGCGGTTCAAATTTTTGCAGGAAGCCAATCAGTGGAAAAATCTGGTGCGCTCGTATCTGGCGTGTACCAGTTTTGTTGATAGTCAGGTCGGTCGTGTGACGGAAGCGCTGGAGAAAAATAATCTGGACGAGAATACGATCATCGTCATCTGGTCCGATCATGGCTGGCATCTGGGCGAGAAACTGATCACCGGCAAGAATACACTCTGGGAACGTTCGACCCGTGTCCCGCTGATTTTTGCCGGCCCGGGAATCACCGAAGGTGCCGTCTGCAGTAAGCCCGCGGAATTGCTGGACATCTATCCCACGCTGGTGGAATTATGTGATTTGCCTCCCCGAATGGATCTGGAAGGGCATTCACTGGTCCCCCAGTTGAAAGATGCCAACACCCCGCGCAAGTGGCCTGCGATCACATCCCATAATCGAAATAACACAACGGTTCGCACCGAGAACTATCGTTATATTCACTATGCCGATGGCTCGGAAGAATTCTACGACATGAAACAGGATCCTGCCGAATGGAAAAACCTGAGCGGTGATCCCAATTACGCAAAGCTGATCGAAGAGCACCGGACCTGGCTGCCGACCATCAACGAAAAACCCGCGCCCGGCAGCAAGCGTCGCATTCTGCGTTATGAAAACGGCCAAGCAAACTGGGAAGAAGTCGACATCAAAGACGACGATCCGATTCCCGAACTTTAATCTGATTTGAGAACCTGAATCGTTCCAGACAAAAACAAAACGCATCAAAATATGTTCAAGCGTCAGTGGTTCGAATGGATCAATTTTACCATTCAGTAAAGTCCTGACGGTTAATTTTTTGGCACGTCATTTCTGAAAAAAATTTCGTTTTGCGGATTCAAGTTCTCGCTTCCCTGCTGCCGAACTATGCATGTATAACAATTAAACTGGAAGCAAGTCACAACTGATGAACCCAAGACAGACGCTCGCGTTTGAGTAGTTAGTTGCGGAATTGTGACCAGGTTGTAAGTGTTACACAAACAGGAGTACTACGTACTACGAGGGCTGGGAGCTTGGGCTTCCAGCCCTTTTTTATTGCGCGAACGCCCACTGAAACCTCATCCCCCCTGAGCGGCACGGCGCGAGCCGCCGTTTTCAATGAACGCAGCAAGGTCTGCCACTCTCACTGTTTCCGAGCCGCCCAGTAGAGTTGTTTGTGCCCGCGTGCTTCAAACTCAGCAACCATCTGCCTTGCGGCTTCCTCTGTTAATCCCTCCTCCATCACAAACCGGTTTCCATCATCCCCCTGCCGCCAGACGGTCCAGTTGTTATCCGTGCCAGCATTGTCATTCGCGGGAGATTTGTGTGATGCGTTGTCTTTCATTCGAACACCTTTGTCTACATGGTAGAAAAAACTCAAGCTCTTTCTGATCAGAGCTTGCGACGGTCACCCATCGCATCAACTAAAACCTCTCCGTCTGCTGAAGTAATCAAGATATGTATGCCGTCTTCAATTAGATCTTTACGTGTCAGACGACCATCGATCACGTCTTGTATAAATGGGAGAGACCACTGAAAGAGAGTCGGTGGATCTGGTTTAAAACCAGGATAATCCATTGTCCTGATCTTAATCGTAATCCCAAACAGCTTTTCGTTGTTACAGTTGTCTTTATCCACAGTAAAGGAAAATAAAGCCATTTGTTTTAAGGTCTCCAGTTAGTTTTATGCTTATAGAGAGACTGAATTAATAGTGAGATACTTACTACGAAGTCAGACCCTGGTTTTCTCCCTTTGAAAACTGGGATTACGACTCTTCCAGGGAACCTCACATACTTTCTGGCTAGAACGGCTTAGTAAGATATAATACAATTCTGCCTCACAGCAGATGACATTATATTTAACCCATTGTATTTTGCGACCAAAATATTTTTTCTACACGGAGTGACAGAGATGTCTGAAGAGCCCAACTTGAGTTTCGACATTGACGCATTATTCGATCATATGGTCAACAACTTAGGTCATGATCTTGCGGACGAGCTGGACTGGAGCTTTTCGCTGCGATCAGGAAATCTCGACACACTGGAAGAGGTTGCCAAAGAATTCGAACAGGAGTATCTCGTCCAACTTTATAAATCCGTGGAGGAAACAGACGTTGATGGCAACAGTTCGTCTGGCGACCCAATGCTGTGTATCATTCGGCGGGCAGCACTGACTGCCGACGAGGTAAGATCACTGGCAGATCGGCTTGGCACCATTGCTGCCGAACGTGGTTTGGTCTACGAAGGCACCAACTGTTATGAGCCCATCAATGAAGAGGAATTTTTTGGCTGGCTCTCCCCCGATGATGCATGCTGGCAATTGCAACAGGCTACTGACGCCGGACTTGAAGATAACGCTGAATTACCTTGGGCGTTTTTCGTTCTTGTTCCAGACCTGGAGGGAATGCAAAAAATCGCCGCCGAATTGAGTACCATTGGCCTTAATGATCGCGATGATTTCGATGAACCCGATGAAGACGACGCCTTTGCAGTTTGCACTTTTGTCGCCGGACGGAATAACGAATTTGAACTTCGTGAAATGTCAACGAAGATTACGCAAGTTGCTGAATCGCATGGGGGACGATTGGAAGGGATTCAATTCTACACACGCGACGAGGTTTACGAAGTTTTTGGTGATGAAAGCGACGAGTAAGGCAGCAACCCTCTCAATCTTGCTTGATTTTTATGCTCACGTTAATGAACGTTGAATCCACCATCAAATAAATTATACTGGGGAAACAAAACATGTTCGAAAATGAAATCACACTCAACCAGTTCCTGTTGGATCAACTCGTAACCATCATAGCGGATCTGCCTGAGGAGTGTCTCTTCACGCCGGGGCAAGGGCACGGACATCCTCCAGTCTGGATTCTGGGTCACCTCGCAATTGTCGGAGAGATGGGGCAGACATTTCTGGGAGGCAGCTTGACGCATCCTGAATGGGTTCCCCTGTTTGGTCCCGGATCGAGTGATGAAGTTCAGCCGGACGCCAGCTTGACGTGTGAAGCGCTGATCGACGCGAATCTCAGTGCTTACGAAACATTGAGAACATTGGCGGCCAATGCGGATGCAGCAGCGATGGCACAACCTCATCCAGTCGAACTGTTGCACGGTTCGACTATTGAGACCGTCGGACAGTTGCTGGCTCACATGCTGACGAGCCATGTCGGATTTCATCTGGCGCAACTCTCCAGCTGTCGCCGCGAACAGGGTCAAGCCGCTCTGTTTTAAGAAGTTGTTTGCCTGACATGTTAGACAACTCAATATTTTTGTATCACAGACAGGACTGTTCCTCATGTATCATCGTGTTGTGTCTTTTATGTTTTGTTGCTTACTGTTCGCAGGCAGTCTACTTTGTACTTCGATTCTGACGGCGGCAGAAAAAACAGCGGCGGAACCATTTACGATTGTCACGTTCGGTGACTCCACGACGGCGACACGCGGGCCGCTGATTGTGTATTCGATGCTTCTTGAGAAAGAACTTCCGCCGGCAGGTTTCCCCGTCAAAGTGATCAACGCGGGCATTGGTGGCAACACCACGCGGCAGGCGGTGGCTCGTTTTGAAAAAGATGTGCTGCAGCATGATCCCGATCTAGTTGTCATTCAATATGGGATTAATGATTCCGCCGTCGATGTCTGGAAAGATCCGCCGGCTACGAAATCACGCGTCTCGAAAGAGCAGTACGAAGCCAACCTGCGTTCGTTGATCAAACAGCTTAAGAAAAAAGAAATCGCGGTGATCCTGATGACGCCGAATTCGCTGCGGTGGATTCCCCGCATTAAAAAACTGTATGGTAAACCGCCGTATGATCCCGATGACCCGGACGGCTTCAATCTGTTTTTGAAGTCGTATGCCGAAACGGTGCGGCAGATTGCGAAAGACGAAGACGTACCGCTGGTTGATATTTATGCCGCTTTTGAAACCTACGGGAAGCAGGAAGTTCAGTCGGCTCAGGATCTGTTACTCGATGGGATTCATCCCAATGCGAAGGGGCAGCAGATGGTGGCGGATTTGTTGATCCCCAAGATCAAGCAGGTTGTGTCGGCACAGAATAAATGAACGCCTGCATCGGCTCGAGTCTGAATTCTCGCGGGCAGAGTCGATTTTTGATTGCGTTCGCTGTATGGTGGGATCGAAGTCGCTCGTACTTTCTGACTGTGAATATTCATTCTATTCCCTGAACCGGAATGTCGACAAAGGTTAATTCACCATGCAGACCCTGTCGTTCCTCGATTTTGCCGTGATCGCTGCATATCTGATTGGAACTTTGGCACTGGGACTATATATCGGTTCCAAAATCAAAACCGGCTCAGACTATTTTCTGGCCGGACGAAAACTCCCCTGGTGGGCGATCGGCATGTCCCTGGTGGCGACCGACATCGGTGCGGTTGATATCGTGGGAACCGGAGGCGCCGCCCATCAACATGGTTTGGCGGTCGCGAATTTTGAATGGATCGGCTGCGTGCCCGCGATGATCATCGCCGCGTTTGTCTTCATCCCCTTTTTCTGGCGCAGCGGCGTCACCACGATTCCCGAATACATGGAACGCCGCTTTAATGTCGCGGTCCGTTCGGCGCTCGCGATCTGCTGGATCATCTTTATGGCGTGCAACCTGGGAATCATGCTGCTGGCGTCTGCGAAAATGATGCACGTGCATCTGGGGATGAGCGTCGATGCCTGTATTTATCTGACTGCGTTTCTGGTCGGCGTCTACACGATTTCCGGCGGTCTAGCGGCCGTCGTTTATACCGATATGATTCAATGCGTGATCATGATTGGCGGCTGTTTGCTGGTACTGGTACTGGGCATTATTGACTTGGGAGGCATCGAAAAGTTTCAGGCCGCCATCGAAAAACAGGAACAGGTGCAGCAACAAAAAGCACTCGCGGAGAACCAGGAAGCAGAACAGGTCTCGTATACCGCGCTCATCTTACCGGCTGATGCCGACACGCCGTTCCCCTGGACGGGCATCTTCTTCGGCCTGGCTCTGATTCTGAGCCCCGCCTACTGGATTGGTAATCAGGCGATTGTGCAACGTTCGCTGGGTGCGAGAAGTGAATTCGACGCAAAAGCCGCCTATGTCTGGGGGGCACTGCTTAAGAATCTGATTCCCGTCATCGTCGCCGTTCCCGGATTGATCGCGTTTGTGAAATTCCCGGAACTGACGGACGGCGACCAGGCGTTTCCCGAACTGATTTCGCATTTATTGCCCGTCGGTTTGAAAGGGCTGTTCTTAGCCGCGTTTCTGGCGGCGTTGATGTCCAGCATCGACTCCTATCTGAACTCAGCGTCGACCATCGTGACCAACGATTTTTATAAACGCTTTTATCGCCGGGACGCCACAGATGAATCGCTGCTGAAGATCGGTCGTAGCGTGACTTTACTGCTCGTCTTCTGGGCGATTGGTTTTTCGTTCTTCCTGATGACGCGCAGCGAAGGCATTTATACGATTTTCCAGACAATGATGGCATTCTTCCAGGGACCTGCGTTTGCGATTTTATTGACGGGGCTGCTCTGGAAACGAGCGACCGGGATCGCCGCTTTCATTGGTTTCATTGTGGGCGTCTGTTTTTCGATCATGCTGTTTACATTGAATCAGGAACCCGTCTATACCGCGTTAGGAATTGATCCGCTGTTCCAGATTTCCGAACCGTTTCTGTACTTTTCGATCTGGGCCTTTCTGGTTTCCTTCTCGTTAATTGTCATCATCAGTTTTCTCACCAAACCAGAGTCCGCTGAAAAAACCGACGGTCTGGTCTTCAGCCTCAAACCAAACAGGGGGCAAGCATGACTCCGCTGCATCATATTGGTAATTTTATCCGTGAGCTGATGGTTCCGATTCCGCTGTGGTGTGTTCGCGGCCTGTTTCTGGGAACGCTGATTGCCGTCCTGATCTGGGTCTTAAAGCTGCCGCGAGAAACCACCACGCCAGAAAACGCGACCCACTGGTATCAGAATCTCAAAATCTGGGCCTGTCTGGCGCTGGCGATTCAGATCGCGATTTATAGTGTTTTCTGAAGTCGTAGGGGTCGACCCATGTGTCGACCCGCCTGGAGAGAAACAACGGGTAGTGTCGTTCATTTGGAACAAAAAAAACAATCGTCCGTTTAAAACAAAAACGACGCGAACTCTGCGGGCTGACACATGGGTCAGCCCCTACACGACACACGTTGAAGACATTTCTTTGTGATTGTAACGGCACTGTCGGACAAGCCGATCAGTGGCACACCGGCGTTCGGATATATGGGGAACACTTTCTGTTACCAGACAGCATGGGTGGGCCCGAATGCAATTCGGGCCGAGCGCAGCGAGCAGGAAGTTGACGGCGCAATAGAACGATCGAGAAGAACTGTGGTTACTGCTACCGTTTCAATCCTGTGGGCCAATTCATTCTGAATTCTATGAGTTTCCTGTTGTTTTCAACAACCCCGAATTACATTCGGGGCTACCCGATGTCGCAGACAACAAAAACCCGTTAGAGAAAACGCACGGCTCAGATAACTGGAGGTTTAAAAAAACGGGCACTATCTCAAAACATCGGAACGGCGCACTATTTTTGTAGGGGTCGGTCGATGTGCCGACCCGCCTAGTGAGAAACAACGGGTATTGTCATTCATTTGGAACACAAAAATCCATCGTCCGTTTAAAACGAAAACGACGCGAACCCTGCGGGCTGACACATGGGTCAGCCCCTACACGACAGGTCGGTGGCGGTGTTCTAGAAGTTGTCACTGCACTGTCGGGACAAGCCGAACAGTGGCACACGGAAACTCAATGAAGCGCTCTTAGCTCTTTAAAATCTTTTCGATCGGTTTGGCACTGTGATCGGCGAGGGGAATCGGGCGGCCGATGTTCGACATGTTCTGTTTTTCCGGATCGAGGCCTAATGCTTTGCAGATCGTTGCCAGCAAATCGGGAACAGCGACTGGTTCATCGGTGACTTTCATTCCGTCATCGCTGGTTTTTCCAACGACCTGTCCGCCGCGAATGCCGCCTCCCCCTAGTACGGTGGTCCAGGCAGCGGGGAAATGATCGCGGCCTGTGTTCTGGTTGATCTTCGGCGTGCGACCAAATTCGCCCATCCAGACAACGAGTGTTGAATCCAGCAGTCCTCGCTGTTCGAGATCCGTCATCAACGTTCCCCAAGCAGGATCGAGGACTTCGCTCAAACTTTGGACGGCTTCAAAATTTTTCTGATGCGTATCCCAGCCAAACGAATTTGAACCTTGAACGCCGTTTAAAGAGACTTCCACAAACGGTACGCCCTGCTCAATCAAACGTCGCGCCAGCAAACAGCCTTGCCCGAATCGATTGCGGCCGTACGCGTCCCGCAGAGTGTCCGGCTCCTGATCAAGTTGAAACGCTTCGATGGCTTTGGAACGCATCATGCGCACTGCTGCTTCGTACGCTGTCTGATGGCTGTTGGTGGGAACACCCGGATGCGTTGCGGTAAAATCGTTTTCTAAATCTTTCAAGATCGACAGCCGACTATCTGCCTGCTTGAGTGTGATGCCTTGAGGCAGTGTCAGGTTTTTGACTTTCAAAGCCGCGTCGACATTTTGATCATCCATCTGAACAAAGCCGGCCCCTTCACCCACTACCAATGGTGCAAATTGAGGCCCCAGAAAACCGGGTCCGTAGGCGTTCGGACTGAGTGTGCGGTTCGGCGAAATACTGACAAAGTTGGGAAGCTCAGAATCGGAAGATCCCAACTCTTTACTCAACAACGAACCCATCGTCGGATATGTCAATGGTCCGCTTGGCAGATAACCGGTGCGGAGTAAATAGGTCGCCCGCGTATGGTCTCCTTCTTTCGTGCTCATCGAACGGATGGGAACCAGATGCTTCATCACGGTTGCCAGCTTGGGGAGATGTTCGGAAATCTGAATGCCGGCGACATCGGTGTCGATCGCTTTAAAAGGGCCGCCGTTTTCATGTTCGGGCTTCAAGTCGAACGTATCGCATTGACTGGGACCGCCCGACATCCAGAGCAAAATACAAGTACGTTTGCGTTGTGGGTTATTCGCTGTCTCGGCAGCCAGCCGACGCAACCAGCCAGACATTCCCGTGCCCAGCACTCCCATCGCAGAGAGCCGCATAAAATCGCGGCGTGAGAGACCCCGATTTCGAATCTGGTTTGCACTACCCATGACTGACATCCTCTGAAAAATGTGGCTTTGGCTCTATTTTAGTCGGTTTTTTGAAACGATTGCGAGTCTTTTCTGGTAAGAAACTGTGGGCAGAGTCCGTTTCGCTTTGTATCTTTCCCTATTTTTCTTTCGACGGTTGCCTCTCTTTTGTTAAGATACGCTCAGACAGTTTGTTTATTTAACGAATCCTGATTTCCGTTCATTTCATTCATAATTCCACCCAAATTCAGGTCTGATGTTATGTTGATTGCTGCCCTTTCCCGTTGTATCCCTGTGGCTTGCTGTTTTAGCTTACTCCTTTTCCTGAAACCGGTTACAGCCGCAGAAAGACCGTCACTCCCCTACCATCAGCAAAAAAATGTGGTGTATGCGGAAGTGCATGGCGTCGGGCTACTGCTGGATATTTTCACCCCCGTGGGTCAGGCGAATGGACTGGCCATCGTAGATGTCGCCTCGGGTGCATACCATTCGGATCGGGGAAAAATTCGGGATCATAAGCGGGCTCAAATGTTCGATATCTTCTGCAGCCGCGGCTATACAGTGTTTGCCATCCGCCCCGGTTCGATCGCCAAATTTAACGGACCGGAGATGCTGGAAAATGTGAATCGGGGCATTGTGTGGGTCAAAGATCATGCGAAGGAATATCAAGTGGACCCCGATCGACTGGCGCTACTGGGCGCTTCGGCCGGCGGTCACCTGGCGTGTATGGCAGCGGTTTCGGCGGCAGAACAAAATGCCAAAACGCGGGTAAAAGCGGTGGCCGTCTTTTTTCCGCCCACCGATCTGATGAATTACGGCGGCTTCAAAATCGACATCAGCGGCGAAGATGCGCTGGCAAGTTCGATTCGTCGGTTGATCACCCCCAAGGGTTCCGAGACGATGAATGCCGATCAGTTGGATGCACTGCGGACCGCGTTTTCGCCGGCACGACTGGTGAAGCCGGGGCTGCCTCCGTTTCTGATCATCCATGGCACGGCGGATTTCATGGTGCCGATTCAACAGTCTCGCGTGATGGTCGCCGCCCTGCAGAAAGCCGAGGTCCCGGTGAAGTTCATCATCAAACAAGGGGGCGGACACCCCTGGCCGACGATTCATGAAGAAGTCGAAAAGATGGCCGACTGGATCGACGGGCAGTTGAAGTAGGGTTCTGTTAAAACAGACATCCAAACGTGCAATTCAGAGACTCGATTTCGACTACTGGTGCAGTAGGGAGCGGGCTCAAGTATCCGCCCGCAGTGTTCGCGTTAATGGGATGACGATGTTCGAACGGTTGAACCGGATCCATTTGATCAATGATAAGAATTTGTTTTTCTCCAGGCGGGTCGACCCATGTGTCGACCCCTACATTTTGCTTTTCTGGGGTCGGATGGTTGGTCGCTCATGCACTGTCAGGCAAGGCCCGCGGCACAATGCTGGCGGTCTGGATTGCTGAACGACTCAATAGCAATAATTTCCGCGCGTAAAAAAACAGGACGGTTATCAGATAACCGTCCTGTAAAAGTTGAGATTTTCATCTCGTCGCAAATTAGACTGTGTCCAGGTTCACTGTAGCGTCTCCAGGACCACTTGGACCGAGTCTATTAGAATGAGAGACGCTATGGTTAAATGGGATGCGTTCTAGTATCGAATTGTTGTCTGCACGTAGAACTGAGTCGCCGTATTACGAGGTGGAATATTCGTGCCAGCAAAAGAACCATACCAGAACCAGGAATACCCGGCCTGAATATTGAAGTTCGGGTTGAAGTTGTAGGTACCAATCAGGTCGAGTTCCTGACCAATATCCCGGCTGCCGCCCGTGGAGCCAATCGGAGCACCGGCTACGTTATACAGGTAGTCGTTGGCGGTTGCTTTTTCGAACCAGTGGAGTGCACTGACGAGGCTTATTTTTTTGCTGGGCTTCGCGTTCAATTGTAGACTGTAATCATACAGGTTCTGACCGGTTAAATTATCGATGATCCCCCAGTAAGCGTGTCCCAAAGGATAGAGCGTGTTGAATGTGTTGTTGGTACTTCCATTGGGATCATGGTTACCAGAACCGTAGTAGAATAGACCACTCAAACGGGGGCTCCAAGGCAGCTTGCTCCAGGTATGTCCGAGCACTGAGGTAAAGAAGCCGGCTGAAACTCGCTGGCCGTTATCATTTCCAAACTGATAGGCACCTTCGGTTTCAAAGTCCCAGATCCCGGTCACTTCACAGCATTCGTTTCGTGATTCCGACGTCGTTTTGAATCGGCTACCAACTGTGTGCCGTGAACCATCGGGACGGTTTGGCGTGACCGTTTCATCGCGTAACCACAAGTAATACAGGTCCATGACATGCGGCCCGTCTGACAGAAACGACATATAGATCCCGCTGAACGTCACAGACGTATCTGGTTTATCCGTTCCATTATCGTATTGACTTACAGGACCGTTTCCTGCAGCAGTATTCACCGGGTTCGTCACGAAGGCGTCGATGTGAACTGAATCGGAGTGATGGAAATATTTGAAACCTTCAAAGTTCCGACGCGTATTCGACCAGTCCAAAGGAGACACCAGACGCTGTGCTCCATAGAGCAATTCCTGCCGTCCATAACGAAACCAGCCGGGTGCATCATCCCACTCGTGTAGTTTGACATCCACGAACGCGTTTTGAACATTCCAGCGGTTGATGTCGATTCCCAACGGTGGCAGGTCATTATCAAAGATGGAGGCATCCAGCATTTCGAAATAGACACGGGCCACATCACTGATCTGCAAGTCAAAGTATTGACGCCAACGCCATAAGTTATAGTCCGTATTGATCGGACCACCGGGTCTGAGCCGGTTTTGCTCATGCATATAACGATGACGTATCTCACCACCGGCGGACAACGTATAGGGAGAGCATTCATCTCCCAGATGCATCATCTTCAAATTCTCGCCTAACAACCAGGGACTGTCAGGATTACTCAGATACGCACCAAAGGTGTTATTAAAAAAGAGCCCTTTGTAAGGGTTGCCCGCTGGCTTTTTTGGTGAGGGATCATCAAAGATAATCTCGTCTTCTGTTTCTTCGCCCTCAATCCCGGGAACTTGATCTACCATCGGCTGTGCTGTTGACTGCCCCGGGGTGGGCTGGAAGACTTCATTGACTTCTCTGAGTTCCGAACCTGTCCCGTCATATTCTGCTTGTACTGCAGGTGCCGGGGGAATGGCTGTCAGTTCTGTTTCTGCACTGACATTCATTGCCGAGAAGGATGAGGTCATCAGACCTAAAGATAAAATGGCGCGAAGACGCATGTGACATTCCTTGCTGATACGTATCTGGATAGAGGAACCCCTGACCCCACTTCATCATTCAATTGATTGAACGGATCAGTTCTGATTGGCGCATATCTTGTCCCTCAATAAGATGATTCATCGGAATGAATCTCCTTTCCTCTGAATCGGATCGTAACGCTCAAGCCAATCATTCCGTTCGGACGGATTTGCAGTAATAAACAGAACTTAGAAATGATCCGGGGCTAATTTGGGCAAAACCCAAAACGTCGCCGCAACCAGCAGCCTCTAGTCAATCCGCAAAAACTAACACATCCAAGATTGCTGACCCGGAAATTTGTCAACCAGCGCATGAAAGCAAAGCGAGAGAAACTATTCTGGGTGTGCCGACAAATTTGCGTCAGCCAGCGATGATCTGTGGCTCAATTACCACTGGACACCTAACATGAGAGAATTGAGCCCGCTGCCGATCCCCAGTAACGCCACGCGATCATGTTCTTTTAGTGCCTGATTCTGAATGCCCAGTGCCCAGGCCATCGGCAGGGCAGCGGCTCCGGTATTGCCGAGCATTTCCACCGTCGGATAATCCAGGCCGGGATCGAGGCCCAGCTTTTCGAGTAATAACTTGCGGTGCGCTTTGCCGACCTGATGCGTGAACACGCGATCTACGTCTTCATTCTGCCAGCTCAGCGTGCGTTTTGTCTGCTCCCAGGTTGGGATCGCCAGATTGACTCCTGCCACCAGTAACGATTCCGAATCGGTCTGCATCCGCGGACGGTGATCGCCGTGCTTTTGTGCTTCGACCCCTCCGGCGCAAAGTTCGTGGCTGGAGGTGTCTGTTTGAAAGCTTCCCCCCAGTAAACGGTGTCCTGTTCGACTCAGACGACGGTCACACAGCAGAATCGCTGCCGAGCCACTCCCAATCGTTAGTGAAGCAATGTGATTTTTGATGGATTTGCGGGTCAGGGTCTCATCCTGTAGCAGGTCGTCGATCGTGCCTTCGACCAGATCACGGCCGACTTCCGTTCCCACAACCACACCCGCGCGAATCTGGCCCATCTCGATCATATTCGCCAGAAAGACCATCCCGTTCAGCAAACCCAGGCAGGCATTACTGATATCGAGGATGAGCGCATTTTCAGATAAGCCTGCAGCATGATGCACGCCGCTGGCAGTAGCCGGCTCTAATTGATCGCGGCAGACAGAACCATGAAACAAGGCTCCTACATACTTACGATCAAAGCCCGCCTGATCCAGCAACTGATTGACGGTCTGCGCGCTGATCGTACCTGGCAGGGTTTCTCGATCGAAAAAACGACGCTCCTGGATTCCCGTCATCAGTTCCAGTCTGCCTGCAGGCAGACCTAACCGTTCGTAGACGGGCGCCAGCTGTGCTTCGATTTCATCGGAAGTCACGACGTGCGGAGGCAGAATACAACTAACAGCTTCGACGCAAACATGCTCATAACGCATAAGCGGTATAGAACCCCCATTTCAACAGGCAGATAAGACATACGACATCATCGCACGAAGACAACAGATGGTCTGCGCGCAAGAAGGACGTCCTATTGAATTGGATCTGGGAAGTAAACTCAACCTAAGCGCTGAAAAATCTCAAACCTGAGCAGCACTTTGTTTGCGTGGAGAAGAATTCAGAGTATCAACCAGATTTGCTATCGCATCCAGTTTCTCTGTGCGAGTCCGAACATACTCGGGAGTAGGCTCTTCCACTCGCAATTTCTCT
>TARA_R110002095_G_scaffold188226_5_pt1 | contig 194768 bp, 155 predicted proteins | sample TARA_R110002095 | Tara Oceans TARA_R110002095 (sample SAMEA4397255) | marine metagenome | biome: Polar Biome; feature: [SRF] surface water layer (ENVO:00010504); material: water (ENVO:00002006), including particulate matter (ENVO:01000060) such as... | depth 5 m | reverse complement strand
ACAGTCTACGAAGACAAGCAGCAAACCTGTTATCGCATGGTGAATGAGACGGTTTACCGCGATGTCGAATATACGGTACAGAAACCGATATATCAGACATCGGAACGTGAAGAACGTTACACTGTGCGTCGCCCTGTCGTCGAGACTAAATATCGCGATTGCAGCTATCAGGTACAGCGTCCTGTCTGGGAAAATCATGAGCGGGAATGTCGTCGTACTGTGATGCGACCGGTTGTGGAAACAATCGAGCAGGAATGCCGACAGACTGTCATGCGTCCTGTCACAGAAACGATCAACCAGGAGCGTTGTTACACGGTGATGAAGCCCGTAACTACGTATCGTACGGTGCATCGTTTACGTGGCGTCTGGGAAACAAAACAGATTACCAAACCTGGTAAATGTCGCCCCTGCTGGTCGACGAATGCTTGTGGTGTTCCCCAAATGACAATGGTACAGGTTCCCGGAAAAACACGATGTCGTAAAGTTTGGCGACTGCGAAAAGTCGCTTGTCAGGTTCCTTGTACGCAATACGTACCTCAGGTTGTTCGTCAGAACTGCCCGGTTCAGGTTACACGGTATGTTCCTGAAGTGGTTGTGAACAAGTTTCCTGTCAAAGTCTGCAAAATGGTGCCTGAAGTGGTTGTTACCAAGGTTCCGTACCGGACTTGTCGCTGGGTTACCGAAACCGTTGCTCAGAAAGTTCCTTACCAGACCTGTAATTGGGTCTGTGAAGAACGAGTTCGTAAAGTTCCCGTGCAAACCTGTAAAATGGTTTCAGAGAAATGCACCCGCAAGGTTGCTGAGTGCGTGACTCGTAAAGTTCCTTTTACAGTGACACACCGTGTTGCTCGTTGCGTACCAAAACAGGTCGCAGTGAATTGCACACGTTATGTTTCCAAGTGTGTGGCCCGTAAAGTTCCTTACGAAGTTTGCACCATGGTTCCATCAACGGTCTGTCCCACAACTGCCTGTGCAACTGGCAATTGTGGGCTGGTACCTCAAGTTCGGGAATCAGCTAAACCAGTGGTTCCGGAACCACAACCAGAACCGGAAGCAAATCCTAAATTGACTCCCGCGAAACCAGATGTTTCTGCTTAGTCGACTTGGCGAATTGCTTGTGATATGAACGAATTGAGGCAGGTTTCAATTGAAACCTGCCTCTTTTTCTATATCTCCAGTGAGAATACTTGACGAAAAGCAATCAAACTCTTGCCGGCAGCAGATGATCGAAATACCCTTTATGTTATTTCAGATCAATCGACCAGGCTCAAGGCTTAATAGCCTCCTTCAGATGGCAGGCCTTCAGCCCCACAGACGATGTCACAACTTGTGTTCAAGTCACAATCGTCAAAGGCATCATCAAATTCACTGCCCATGTAGTAGCTTTTGGTTTTGCCGTGGCTACCCGACCAGAAACCGGTGAAGGCATACGTCTGGTTCAACGCACCAATCGCGTTCGAAACGTCGTTCAATTCCGTATTCACGGCGACGGCGACTTCGCTTAAGCCAACGATCATTGCCAAGACAGCAATCGTCAGAACCAAGACTAATTCGGCTGAAATGATGAATCCTGATTCGTCATTGTACAAACGGCGTACGATACCTAACATTTGAGAGTCCCCTTAACTTAATTGTAGAGTGTGCCAAAAAATCGAAGCATCGACGTCCGGCACTGTGAGAGAGTGTTTGTTTTCGTGAGAGAGATTTTTACGTTTCCGTCCATTTGTAATGAGCGTGCACTCAAAAAATCGACATGAAAATAACAGAACGCAGACTGTGTGCCAGAACAGCTCGGAAGGGAAAATCCGCGGTCGGATTTGCGGCGTTATCTCTTTTGTTTCCCTTTGTTTACGCGTTTTTTGTACGGGTAACCATTCGGAAACCTCTTTCAGACAAACGCGTCCGGAATGTAAAGTGGATTGAACACTTTTTTTGAACAAAGTGTAAGATCTGCTGATCGTAAAAAAAGAACCGGCGGGAGTTCCGCCGGTTCTATGAGAGAGTTGAATTGTCGCAGTTTGAAACTACGGAGTGACACTTTCAGAAGCAGTCACCGCGATTGTTCCTGTCACCAGATCGCAGGACGTGTTCAGATCGCAGTCATCGACTGAGTCATGAAACGTAGAACCAGCGTAGTGACTTTTCGCTTTGCCTTCACAAAAAGTGCTGGCAGTAAAACCGGTATAAGCATAACTCTGATTCAGAGCACCGATGGCGTTTGAGACGTCGTTCAATTCGGTGTTTACAGAAACAGCGACTTCACTCAGTCCCACAATCATAGCCAGCACAGCAATGGTCAGTACTAGAACCAGTTCTGCTGAAATTACAAACCCACTTTCATCTTGCCATATAGCCCGTAACATGATTTTTATCCCCTATTTTGAAGAAAACTCTGCCCAGGAAGCTCCTGAACAGAGTTTTGTGAATTTGATCGTAATCAAAATTATGGAGTAACTGATTCAGAAGCAGTTACAGCAGTTGTACCTGTAACCAGGTCACAAGTGGTGTTCAAGTCGCAGTCATCGACAGCGTCATTGAAACGTGAACCAGCGTAGTGGCTCTTGTTTTTTCCACCAGTTCCAGCGAAACCTGTGTAGGCATAGCTCTGGTTCAGTGATCCGATTGCGTTTGAAATGTCGTTTAATTCAGTATTAACAGCAACAGCAACTTCGCTCAATCCGACGATCATAGCCAGTACAGCGATGGTCAAAACGAGTACTAATTCTGCTGAAATTACGAAACCTGCTTCATCGTTCCAAAGTTGATTTAACATTCTAATGAGTTCCTTGGTTTTTTTCAAAATTTAGTTGAGAGACTTTTACGGATCGATTTCCCGAAATGAGAAACCCATCCAAAACGATGAGATCCATATCACACATGCGATATATTTCTCAGAGCCAGAGAGAGACAACGCTCCATTCAGGCACACTTTGTGAAATTACCGGCCAGCAATTTCACGGTACAAACTGCAGTATTGTTTTCATAAATATTTTTAAATTCACACGTTATGACCCGCGGAGCAATGGAAGCCCAAAATGGTGCCTGTGGCATCATTCGCATTGAATGCTCTCTCACCTTCATGCAATGCCGTTGGCTTCTCTTCTTCGTTCGGGGACTAATCGCAAGAAATAGAAGAAGCCTCAACACGGGTCACAACGCTGCGAATCAATGTGTGTTTATTTGATCAACCAGTATTCCTGGCATTTTCAATTCGATTCAACTTGTCATGCCTAGACCATAACGCAGTCGGTGTGCCAGACGGAAAAGGAACGTTGATGACCGAAGTCCACAAAGCGTGTGGAGAGAAAGAAACACATCTTTGGAATCGCTATAAATGTAATCAAAGATAGAATTTACATAAATAGTCGATGGGAGAGTCACAAAGACGTAGAAAGATCGATTGGTTGTTTTCAGGCAACACTGGCTATTAAAAATCTTGAACAGTCTGTTAAAGCAACTGTCAATCAGATGAGCGAAATTTTATACACCAGCCCCCAACAGCGTCTGACTGTCTTGCCAGGTCTGGAATTCAGATCAAAACTAAGTTGTTTTTGAAGAACCCTGCTCAGGAACGGCCCTGAGCAGAGTTTTCGTATTTACACACAATCATCTCAAACTATGGAGTAATAGCTTCAGAAGCGGTAACAATACCGGTACCTGTTACCAGGTCGCAAGTGGTGTTCAGGTCACAGTCATCAGTAGCGTCATTGAACCGTGAACCGGCGTAGAAGCTCTTGGATTTTCCACCATTTCCAGTGAAACCAGTGTAGGCATAGCTCTGGTTCAGGGCTCCGATGGCGTTTGAAATATCGTTTAATTCAGTGTTTACAGCGACAGCGACTTCGCTCAGTCCGACGATCATAGCCAGGACAGCGATCGTGAGTACGAGAACTAATTCCGCAGAAATTACGAAACCAGCTTCGTCATTCCAAAGTTGATTCAACATGTTTGAGTTCCTTAATTGTTTTACTAGAGAGTAAGAGTGTTTGTTTTCGATTCAGATCGAGAAACCTAAATCGCGAGAGACTACATCTGCATCTTTCCATGCAAATGCACCAGCATTGATCATGGAAGGTCCAGACAAGAACCAAGAAACTTGTCAGAATACTTCCCATGACCGGGGAATCAGACTGCCCCAAATAAGATATGAGAACCGGTTCACTCATATGGCCTTTGGAACGAGAACCCGCTATTCACAGGTTCGCAGCAGAGTATTCCCACTATGCTGATTATGGTGATCGCACAGATCGTGCCGAAGGAGTATTCTTTACAAGCCCTACAACACGCAGATCTGGAATAGTTTCTCTAACACCTTTTACTGTTCAAGTTTAACACGCACACTGTTTTGGACCGTGTATCAGAAAGCAGCTGGAGACGTACCTCGTTTGTAAGGAATCTGAAACACTGCTTTACATTTCCTGTTTACGAAATCCAACAAATACTTACATTGAACATGATGGGTTCAATAGAAAAGGGAATCTGACTTACGAAGGAACATAGAACTGAGTTCCCGTTAGAGATGTGATAAATTTAAGTGAGACAGAGCGAATTCTGTTCTGTCGTTGAGAGATGTGCCATTAGCTCAGGAAAGTATATTTAGGCTATGCAGGTTACTATTACCGCCGTCGGTCCGGACAATCGTGGATTAGCCGACCCTATCGTGCACTATGTCACCGGTGTCGGGGCGAATATTCATGAAATTCAAATGTATGACCATGATTCCGAGCATCTGTTTGCGATGTTACTGCGAATCGACTGGCCGACCGACGTAGAGCCGGTTGCGGTCCTGCGCGAGCGGATCATGCAGATTGGGACGCAAAAGGGATTGACCTTAAGAGTCTGGGCGCGTGACGAACATGATCGTCCACCACGCGTTGCCATTTGTACGACCTACCGCAGTGAACCCGCGGAAGCCGTGCTGAATGCCATCCAGGATGGCCTGATTAAAGCAGAGCCTGCTGTGATTCTGGGAAACCGGGACCGCTGCCAATCCTTAGCCGACAAATATCAGGTCGATTTTCACAATATCGGCGATGATCACGGCAACCCGGATAACACTCGCATGGTCGAGTTGTTTGACTCGTATGATGTCGATTATGTGCTGCTGGCCCGGTACATGCGCGTTTTGCCCCCCAGCATTTGCTGGAGTTTTGCTGGTGGGAGAATCATTAACCTGCATCATGGGTTACTCCCTTCGTATCCCGGGTTCCAACCTTACGAAGACGCCTTCAGCCATCATATGCTGACATTTGGAGCCACAATTCATTTTATTATTCCGGAGTTGGATGCAGGCAATCAAATCATCCATCAGAATGCGTTTACGGTATCGCCGGGCACTACGTTAAAAGAAATTAAACGGATCGGCGAGACCGCGCATGAGCCGGAATGCCTGGTGGAAGGGGTCCGTCGGGTGGTGAATCGCGAAGTCGAACTCCACTTTCATCGTGTTGTGGGCATAGAAGACAGGGAATGATGTTGTCCCGAGCGCTTACGGGTTTTCTTTCAACTTGGATTTGACCTGCTCAAACACCGAGTCGAACATGGGTTCTGTCAGCCGCCCGGTGAAGGTGTTCTGCTGGCTGGGGTGATAACTGCCGATGAGCCAGTGCCCATCGGGGAACTGAAATGAGGCACCATGCGAAAAGGCAGGGCGCTTGCCGGTCCATTTTTCCTGGCGTTTTTTGAAATCCAGTACTGCTTTCCAGCCGATCCCTCCTAGTGCCAGAAAGACTTTAACGGGAAGCAAGTCGACCGTCTGTTCCAGCCAGGGGTGGCAGTTTTCAACTTCTTCACGCGTTGGTTTATTCGCTGGCGGAGCACAATGACAGGTAGCGGTGATCACGCAGTTATGTAATTGAAGACCATCGTCGCTACTCTCTGCTTGAGGCTGATTGGCGAAGCCCGCTTTGAACAACGCCCGGTACAGCCAGTCGCCACTTCGGTCCCCCGTAAACATTCTACCGGTACGGTTCGCCCCGTGTGCTGCGGGCGCGAGACCCACAATTAACAGTTCGGCACGCGGGTCACCAAAATTCGATACCGGTTTGCCCCAGTACTCCCAATCTCGGAAGGACTTGCGTTTTTCGGCGGCGATTTTCTGACAATGGGCCAATAATCGCTCGCATTTCGTACAATTCACGATGTTCTGATTCAGCTGATTCCACTTCGATTCTGGCATCATTTGCTCTTGCGTTCAGTTCTATTGGTGAAGAATGCCGGATTGTGACCGTTGTGCTGCTTAGTTCAGATAAACCGGTTCAATGCGACATATCTGTACTACCAATACCAGCAAACAGGCGAAACAGTCAAACCGGACTCTATATTTAAAGAGAACATTTTAAAATCCAGACTTGAAAAGCCATCTGATGCCACTTTACGATAGTATCAAAGCGCCATGTGTTCCGGTTTTGTGTCGGCACGGCGTTTGTCAATGACAGACAGCTTTTGAATATGAGTCCCTTTCAGGAACAGCGATTGTGTCCAAACTACAACTCCCTCTCATGTCACTCGTGGCGGCAATCCCCGGCGGTTTTTTGACTTACCTGCTGGTGATGGCATTTCTGAATCATGCAGAAGCCATGTCAACCACCCTGCTTGGCATAGCAGGATTGACACTTTTGTTGAGTGGCTTTCTGACGATCTTACCCGTCGGCGCCCTCATCCTTGGCCCCAAGGGAGCCTCGAAGAAAAAGGCCAAAGGCAAAGATCAACCTGAGCCCGAGGATGAAGAAGACGAATTCGTCTCCGATTCAGCAGCCGAACTTTCTGATGAATTCGCCGAAGACGAATTTGCTGATGAAGAAGACGGCGAGGACGACGATGACATGCTGGCCTCAGGAGATGATCTCGATTTCGGTGAAGTCGACGAGATCAGCGATAGTGAAATCAGCGGCGAAATCGAAGAGGAAGAATTTGATTTCAGCGATGAGTATGAATTCGATGATGAGGATGAAGAGGACAAGTAACGGGCCATTGCCCTCTTTCATTCTCATTATCACGACACTCTTATTTCAGGTGTTCCTGAAAAAACTGATCCATGTCTGCGACCATGTCGTTGAACCAGGGCAGTTGATTCCAGCAGCCATGTTTCCCGTTCGGATACACTTTGACGCCAGTTTTGACGCCCAGCGATTTTAGTTTTTCACGCGAAGGCGCGTTTCGTTCGGGATGATCATGCTCCCCCATCATAAATAATAGCGGTGGTGTCTGCTTGGAAAGATGCAGATGCGCATCACTAAGCTCATACAGCTCGGGTGCTTCATCAATCGTTTTTCCCAGCCAGATATTTGAGTAGGAGTTCTTGGGGCTCTTGCGTGAACGGTCAGCGACAGTGCCCGAAGCCATCTGCATTGGCCCCGCCATGACAATCGCAGCCTGCAGTGCGGAAGACTGATCTTGGTGTCCCGCCTCTCCCTGTAATGATTTGACATCCGATGCCGCCGCCATGAGTCCTACCAGATGACCGCCCGCAGAACCTCCCACGGCACCAATCTGCTGCGGATTGACGTGATACTGTTTTGCTTCTCCCCGTAAAAACCGGACGGCAGCATTGCAGTCTTGAATTCCCGCGGGAAACTTTGCTTCATGACCCAGTCGGTAGCCGGCTGCCATCGTGACATAACCGCGTTCCGCCAACGCAACCGCCAGGGCGCGGAACTTGGCTTTGTCCCCATTTAACCAACCTCCACCATGTACAACGACCACGGCGGGAAATGGGCCTTTCCCTTTCGGTACGAAGATGTCAGCCAGTAAATTTCGAGGTCCAGCCTGTCCATACACGACATTCAGATGGGGAGTGACTGATTCGGGTACATTAGTCGAAGGACGTTTTGAACTGGTTTTTGTTGTCGGTTCGGAAGCAGGTTCTGGCATACAGCCGTAGGCGTTCATCCGTTGGCGATACAAGCCGCCAAAACCAGTGATATAGAGCGAACGCATATCCTGATCGCCGAAAGCGCAGTTAATGGGTCGCGTTGGAGTATGAATTTTCGCCAGCAGTTTGCCTTCTGGATTCCAGATCCAGATATCCGCAGGACCGGCACAGTAGACGTTGCCTGCACGGTCAACCGTCATGCCATCGGCTCCTTTATCAGGACCGGAATCCATCTTGGCGAACAATCGCCCGTTGGCAGTGATACCCGACTTTGTTACGTCATAAGCCCAGATTTCTTTCGGCACATAAGCGGCGACATACAGCGTCTTGCTATCTGGTGAAAGGATTAAACCGTTGGGGGTTTTAATGTCTTTAATAGCGACAGATTGCTTCCCTTCGGGCGAAATATAGATGACTTCTCCCTGGCCGGTGAGTGTGTAATAGATCCCGCCTTGTTGATCAACGACCAGGTCATTCGGACGGCGGGGAGGCTTGGCGTCCGCCGGTTGGCCGGCAATCCGGATTTTCTGTTTCCCTTTCAACACGCTGATCTGGCTGGCACCATTGTCTGACAGATAGAGTTTGCCATGGTTGAAATAGCTGGCGCTGATCCGGCCTGCGTCTTCCAGGAAAACGGAGACTTTCCCAGAGCGGGGATGATAGCGATATAGTTTGCCCCCTTTTACATCGGGGAAATACAGATTTCCTCCCCCATCCCAGGCAGGGCCGTCCGCCAGGCCGAAGTCAGTGGCAATGGTTTCCAAGGGGGATGACGTATCGACGATTGAATCCGCGGCGGTGCCGATCTGATTCAATAACGCAAGCGACAAGAGAAAAAGGGCGAGCTGTTTCATAAATGGTTCCTGTTATTCGGTTCAAGGTGTCAGTTCGTTAGATTGATATCAAAGTCTGTTATTGTCTGACGAGGCGGATTTGTCGCACGTCCATTACGGCATTTTTCGCTTTTTGGATTGGTTTCACCTGGAGTGACTGCACGCCGGTTTGATCAATTTTCAGTTGACCAATATGACGTTCTTTAAAATTCTGAAAGTGGCCGGTATCTTCGACGATAAAAATCACCTTTTGGTCATTGATCCCCAGTTCCACTTTACTACCTCCCTGTCCGCGCCCGCAGCCCTGCAGTAAATAGACATCAAACACGCCGGGCGTTTTCAAATCCAGTTTCCATTCGCACCAGTCTTTTTCATTGGCCCAGTAGCCAACGGTATTTTTATGCGGCTGCGGTTCATAGCGTAACAATTTGCCATGCACGACCGCATCTTTCGCATCCAGCACGATCTGCTGATCGGCATTTTCTGGAGTCACCTTCGGTTTCACGGGTAGATAGGGAGGTTCCTTGAATTCGACGATGACTGTTGCTGCTAGCGGCAGTGCTTGAGGCAGCTGGATTTCCCATTCCTCAATGCCCGGCTTGAGCGTGAGCGGTTTTTTCTCGGTATCATTGGCAAGGTAAATCGTTTTCAAGCGATTATTCATGCGCGGGATCGAGATACTTTTAGGGGGCCTGGAATCAGAGAGTTCCAGTTTCAGACCTAGAGGCAAGGCACTGATGCTTCCCCAGCTTTTTTTGATGGGAAATGCTTTCTGGCCAGACTGACGAGCAAATTTCGTCGCTGCCTGGACTGAGTGACCGTGGAAAAAACAGCTCACCGTCCCTACAATCAGGAGCATAGAAAACAGGGAGATCACATTTCGAGTGAACCTCAACGTCAAGTTGTGCATCAAAACAGCGCCCCTCGATTGATGTTGAAAAAGGGTGTGAGTGAAATTACTCTCCATTCTTGATCATCTCAATCGGCAGATCAATCGATAAGTGAGTGAATGGGGCAGTTCTGCGTAAGAAACATTCATTGTCAATCTGTGGATTGGCGGGACAAATCTGGAAACGTAAAGAAAGACATCGATGAGTGATGAAGATCAGACGATCGTTGAAACCCGTTTCTTAAAATTAATCAAACGCGGACGCTGGGAATTCGTCCAGCGCGCGAATTCGACCGGGGTTGTCTGTCTGTTCCCACTTACAGAGGATTACCGGGTGATTCTGGTCGAACAGTTTCGGCCTCCCGTTAATGCGCCCGTGATTGAGTTTCCTGCAGGTCTGGCCGGAGATATCAAAGGTCAGGAAGAAGAAGCATTCAAGACAGCCGCTGCCCGAGAACTGATCGAAGAAACAGGATATGAAGCACAGACCATGATTCCGCTGGGATCGACCGTCTCTTCTGCCGGACTGACTGACGAAGCCGTTGAATTCTTTCTGGCGCTCGATCTTAAAAAGGTGGCGTCTGGAGGCGGCGATGAATCGGAAAACATCACCGTTCACGCGGTTCCGTTCCAAGAAATTGAACCCTGGTTGCAGGCGGCACAAGAGCGAGGTTGCCTGTTGGATGCGCGGGTTTATGCCGGCCTTTATTTTTTATCGAAACACATTCCCGAAAACCGCTGATTTGTTTCCTTTCTTTCGGAGTCATTCCTGAGATATAATCAGCGTGCCAATCAAAAATAATCTGATATACCAAAGCCCTTTCAGAAAAAGAACGTGAATCCTATGAGCGAAGAATGGATAGCCGACCGCATGCATCTGATTGATGCTTCAGGAATTCGAAAAGTATTCGATCTGGCGGCGAACATGAAGAACCCGGTTAACCTGAGTATCGGGCAACCGCACTTTGATACTCCTGATACGATTAAAGATGCCTTGTGTCAGGCGGTCAGAGATGGCAAAAATGCCTATAGTCAGACGCAGGGGATTGCACCACTGCTTGAAAAAATTCAATCGCGGGTCGACGCAGAGTATCAGCATGAAGATCGCCAGGTGTTTGTTTCCAGCGGCACCAGCGGAGCATTGATGCTGGTTTTAAATGCGCTCATCAATCCGGGCGATGAAGTGATTGTCTTCGACCCCTACTTTGTGATGTATACACATCTGACACGCGTCGTCGGTGGCAAGCCGGTCTTTGTGGAGACTTATCCCGATTTCACCATCGATATCGAAAAAGTACGCGCTGCGATTACCGATCGCACCAAGTTGATTCTGTTCAACAGTCCCAGCAATCCGACCGGGCATGTCGCTTCGGAAGCAGAGACGCGTGCACTGGCGGAATTGGCGGCGGAAAAGAATATCGCGCTGGTCAGCGATGAGATCTATCGTTCTTTCTGCTACGACGAATCGTTTGTCAGCCCGGCTGCTTTTAATGAGAAAACGATTGTGATTGACGGATTTAGTAAATCACATTCGATGACCGGGCATCGCCTTGGCTTTGTGCATGGACCGAAGAGCGTCGTTCAACAGATGATCAAACTGCAGCAATACACGTTTGTCTGCGCGCCGCATCCGGTGCAATGGGCGGGACTGGCTGCGCTGGATTGTGACATTTCAGATCGGGTAGAAGAATATCACCAGAAACGTGATCTAATGCGGGACCGCTTGTCAGACAAATTTGAAATCGCCGGTGCTGGCGGAGCCTTCTACATGTTCCTCAAAACGCCTTGGGGATCGGGGACTGAGTTCTGCACCGAAGCGATCAAAAACAATCTGCTGATCATACCCGGCAATGTGTTCAGTAACCAAGATACGCATTTTCGGATTTCCTATGCACAGGAGAACCCGGTTCTAGAGGAGGGAGCCGCCATTCTCAATCGTCTGGCAGATCGTAAAATGTGAAAAATCGGCCCGAAAACCAATAGACTTTCTCTTGGCAGTAAGTTTTTTGAGACATTTGAAAACTTTCGCTATACCTTAAAGGGTATCACCTCTATTATGGAGAGTGTGTACTTCTTTCTATCAGGTGATAAACGACTTACGATACTGCCAGACAACAACTTATGCCATCTGACAAACGACGAAAAAAGATCAAACCGGTCTCGGCTGGAACGACCGGAGAAAGTTCCGCGACGCCTCCCAGTCAGGGGAAAGGGGTGCGTACACCGCCGGTGTCAGGTTTTGATGATTCCGATTCCACTCAGGAAACGATTTATCAAACCAGCAATTCATCGCAGCCTTCGGGTGACGCCAGATCAACGAATCTGATCGGTTTACAGTTGGATGACTTCAAGATTCTGAGAAAGCTGGGGCAGGGCGGGATGGCAACCGTCTATCTGGCCGAGCAGGTTTCTCTCAAACGCGAAGCCGCCATCAAGGTAATGCATAACGAACTGATGAGCGACGAAACGCATGTCAGACGATTTGAACGCGAGGCAAAAGCAGCCGCTGGCCTGACGCATCCGAACATCGTTCAGGTCTATATGACGGGCGACTTCGAAGGCACCCACTATATTGCACAGGAATACGTGCGCGGGGTCAATTTACGAGAACATCTCGCCCGCAATGCGCCCCCTGATTGTGCGTTAATTCTGCGAATCATGCGTCAGGTAACCGCAGCCTTAAATGCCGCTGCGGAAAAAGAGATTGTGCATCGGGACATCAAACCTGAAAATATCATGATCACCTCCCGGAAACTGATCAAGGTGGCCGACTTTGGTCTCGCGCAAATCGCTCAGTCGGATGAACGCGTCGATTTGACTCAGGTCGGCACGACTATGGGCACGCCTTTGTATATGAGTCCGGAACAAGTTAACGGCAAGCCCCTTGACCAGCGGAGTGATATCTATTCGCTGGGGGTCACCTGCTATCATCTGATTTCAGGGCGTCCCCCGTTTCATGGAGAAACGGCACTTTCGATTGCCGTCAAACATCTGAATGAACCGCCGCCACCACTGGCAAAACGTCGACCGGATCTCCCTGTCGCGCTCTGCAACCTCGTCCACCGTATGATGGAAAAAGATCCAGACAAACGTCCGGCGAATGCGGCTGAGCTGATGCAGGCAATTAAGAAAATTCCAGAGCAGCCTACGGTCAAGCAGGGGAAAAACTGGACTTCACTGGTTCCCTTTCAGGGCAATCGGGGATTTCAAAAACAACTTCTCGCGTTTGTATTGGCATCGCTGTGTCTGGGGAGCGTGGCGGCTGCCATCGGTTGGGTCAATCGCCCCGGAGATCCATTGAAGGCACCATTCCAAGAGCAAGTAGGCGGAGGGGCTGTCGAGAGTATCATCCCCCATGAAAAAACGGCGTTTGCGCAGTTTTTTCTCGCAATGCGATTGAAAGAAAAAGAAGCAGCCTGGCAGGCGGTCATCGATTATGAACCTGTTAGTGAAGTTTATAAAAAACGCGCCCAGATTCGCTTAGGCGTATTATTGATCAAACCGGATCGATATGACGAAGCCAAAGCTATTTTTCAGGACCTGGCAAACTCGGGTCAGACTGAGTATGAAGTCAATGGTTATGCGGGGCTGATGGCTCTGGAAAGTATCAACGGGAATGCGCGGGGGGCTCAGGATATATGGGATATCCGAGTGCGGAACCATTGGAGGGATCTGGATGCAGGATTGATCGAATACGTCGTAACGGCGCTGGAAGAGAATCAGATTGCTTTGGAAGCGGATAAAGTAGATAACAGTGAGTTTATTCTCGACCTTTCCAGTTTTGACGATGAGGAAGCCAGACCCCCTGGAACTTGAAAGCGCCAGGAACACCTGAGAGAAATCAGCGAGAGTTCTGACAATCTTCCGAGCTCCTGTTAGGGAGAGTGTCTTTTCGTGAGCAATGGCCTATAATGGCTGCAGGTTCAGCTTTGTTTCCATGACGCCAGAGTTGTGAGCGTCGATTTCGTTTATCAGACAGTTTTCAGAACATTCGGGCACATCGGTGGCGATTTTACAAATTTTAAAAGGGAAAGTTCCCGAACAGATTATCGAACTCAGTGGCGACCGGGTCATCATGGGCCGGCATCCCAACTGTGAGATTGTGCTCGATAATGTCGCCGTCAGTCGCTATCACGCACAGATTCTAGAAAGTCACGGCTTCTTTTATCTGGAAGATCTGCACAGCCGCAATGGGACTCTGCTGAACGGGACGGTCATCGAAGGCCGCACGGAACTGCACGAAAACGATACGATCAGCATTTGTGATATTCAGATGCAGTTCTTATTGGACTATCAGGATTCGCCTGATTTTCTCGATTCGGCCATTCAACAGACGGTGGAAGTCAGTAATCAATCCTTGAAACAGGGTTCGCATTCACTGGCACTGGATGGAAGCGCTCATGAAGGCGTGTTGGATGGCTCCTCGATTATCAGCCAGCTCGATCTGAATACCAGTAGCCAACTCCGAATCAGCGTCAAGCCGGAAGTGAAGCTGCATGCGGTTCTGGAAATCAGTCAGATTCTTAGTCGTGCCTTGAAGCTGGACGAAGTACTGCCCCGAATTCTGGATGGCCTGTTCAAGATTTTTGCCCAGGCGGACCAGGGCTTCATCATGCTGCAGAGCCCGGAACGGAAAAAACTGGTTGTTAAAACAACGAAAGCCCGCCGCGCGGAAGATGAAGATTCGATTCGGATCAGCACCACAATTGTACGTCAGGCGATCATGAGTGGTTCTGCGATTCTGAGTGCCGACGCGGTCGGAGATGATCGATTCAAAATGAGCGAGAGTATTACCTCGCTCCGAATCCGTTCGATGATGTGTGTGCCGCTGGTCTCACAAGGGGGCGACATTCTAGGAGTCATTCAAATTGCGAGCCGCGATATCGGTCAGCAGTTTACTAAAGACGATCTGGATGTGATGGTGGCGATTGCACAACAGGCAAGCCTGGCCGTTGAAAATGCCAAGCTGCACGAGGATTTAGTCAAACAGCGAGATATTGAACGCGATCTGGAATTTGCCCATCAGATTCAGTTAGGACTGCTGCCACATACTCGACCGAAATTCAAAGAGTATGAGTTTTTTGATTACTACGAATCAGCCCAGAGTGTGGGCGGCGATTATTTTGATTATATCGATCTCCCGAATGGAAAATTGGTTGTCACATTAGGCGACGTGGCGGGCAAAGGCGTCCCGGCGGCGATTCTGATGGCGCGGCTCTATGCATCAGCACGCTATCAGGTTCTTTCGAGGAATACTCCGGAAAAAGCCCTGGGAGAATTAAACACGGAAATTGCGTCCAGTGAAGTCGGGCTGCGGTTTATCACGTTTGTTCTGGCAGTGCTTGATCCGAAGAAGCATACGGTTTCGATTGTTAATGCCGGACATATGGCGCCATTGCTTCGAAAAAGTGCCGATGGAAGCGTAGAACCGGTGGCACAAGAGAAATCAGGGATGCCATTGGGAGTGTTGAAGAAACAGACGTTCCATGTCGAAACGATTACGCTCGATCCAGGGGACACACTTTTGTTTTACACGGATGGAGTCACAGAAGCGATGGATCAGGATAATAACCTGTATCATAAAGACCGCCTGGTAAAATATCTCAAGTCGGGGCCGGATGAAGTGGAGCCACTTGTGAAAGGCCTCCTGGTTGAAGTCGAGGCGTTCCAAAACGATTCCATACAAAAAGATGACATGTGTGTTGTCTGCTTCCGTCGCAAGAAATAAAACACGCTCTCAGAGTCCATTCAATAATTTACTGGTCTCTTTTTTGTTCCCACTCAACAGATGAGGCCCACTTTGACAACGGATGTGATTTCAATTCTCGGCGACGAGGGCAAGGTTGCGCAGAGGCTCGAACGGTATGAGAATCGTCCCGAGCAACTGGAAATGGCCGAAGCAGTCGCACAGGCGATTGAAAATAAGAACCATCTGCTCGTGGAAGCCGGAACCGGGGTTGGAAAAAGTTTCGCCTATCTGGTCCCTGCAATACTGGCGACCTGTAAACAGAATGAGACCAGATCGGGCAAAGACCGCAAACGGTTGATCGTCTCGACGAATACGATCAGTCTGCAGGAACAGCTCATCAACCGGGATATCCCATTCTTGAATGCGGTCTTACCGGTCGAGTTTTCGGCGGTGTTGGTGAAAGGCCGCTCGAATTACATGAGTCTGCGTCGCTTGAAAGGGGCCGTCGATCGAGCCGGCAGTACCTTTTCACGTGAAGACGAATTACATCAACTCGATCAGATTGTGGAATGGTCGCGTAATACCACTGACGGCAGCCGCTCGGATCTGGAATATCGTCCTCTGCCGAAAATCTGGGATGAAATTCAAAGCGAGCATGGAAACTGTCTGGGGAAACGGTGTCCCACTTACAAAGAGTGTTTCTATTATCGGGCGCGCCGCCGTGTCTGGAATGCAGATGTGCTGGTGGTAAACCATGCCCTGTTCTTTTCAGATCTGGCAATCCGCCGGGAAGGCAGCAGTATTCTGCCTGATTATGATACGGTGATTCTGGATGAAGCACACACGATTGAAGCGGTCGCCGGCGATCATCTCGGTCTATCCATTACCAACAGCCAATTCGATTATCTGTTTAACAAGCTCTATAACGACAGAACTCAGAAAGGGCTGCTGTTGCATCACAATCTGATCGATTGTCAGCAGCATGTAACGCGTCTGCGATTTATGGTCGAAGGTTTGTTTGATCATTTACTGGAATGGCAGTCGAGCCACGGCCTGTCGAATCGACGCATCCGGCAGCAGCCGCCGATTGAGAATTTGGTCACACACGAGATGAAGTTGCTGTCAGCACAGATATTCGAGTATGCCTTTTCCCTGAAAAACGAAGAAGAAAAGATCGAGCTGCAGGCCGTCGCAGAACGCAGTTCTGCTCTGGGAGATGCGGTAAACAGCTGGCTGACGCAGCAGGCGGAAGGAGATTCGGTTTACTGGGTGGAAGTTTCGCGAGGACGAACACAACGCGTGAAAATGGTCAATGCACCGGTCGATGTCGGGCCGGTACTCCGCGACGAATTGTTTAATCAGACAGATACCGTCATTCTGACCAGCGCTACACTGGCGGTCGGCGACCAGGACTTCAGTTTCACGCGCTCCCGTCTGGGCTTAACGCAGTGTAAAGAATTGAAGCTGGGAAGCCCGTTTAATTACAAGGAGCAGGTCCGCTTGATTCTGCCTGGATCAATGCCCGATCCCGGCGATGCACCGGCGGCGTATGAAGCGGCAGTGGCTGATAAATTAAAACAGTATATCGAACAGACAGACGGTCATGCGTTTGCTCTGTTTACCAGTTATAAAATGATGACGCAGTGTGCCGATCGAATCAGTGGCTGGTTACAGGAGCATAATCTGGCCTTGTATCTGCAAGGAGAAGGCTTACCGCGTTCCTTAATGCTGGAGCGGTTTCGGAATAATCCCCGGGGAGTTCTGTTCGGAACGGACAGTTTCTGGCAAGGCATCGACGTACCCGGTGATGCGTTAACCAACGTGATTATTACCAAGCTTCCTTTCAGTGTGCCCGATCATCCTCTGCTCGAAGCGCGTGTCGAAGCGATTCGCAATCGAGGGGGAAATCCGTTTATGGATTATCAGATTCCTGAAGCGGTGATCAAACTCAAGCAGGGCTTCGGGCGGTTGATTCGCTCTGCCAGCGATCAGGGGCAGGTCGTCATTCTCGACCCGCGGGTCCGCACCAAACGTTATGGTCAGAAGTTTCTGGACAGCCTGCCTGACTGTACGGTGATCATTGATCGGGAAGAAAACTTCGATTAATCGGAACCGAAAATGATATCGCTGCTGCAGTAGGAGCCGCCAAAATTATTCGCCAGTGTGACGACCTGATCCAGTCCGTCGAGAAACAGGGGCCGGCTCAAGTCGGTCAGCGGATGTAAAAACAGGGACCAGAGCACCTCGTCGCCAATCGCATAGCGTGCATCAAGGGAGCGGTCGAAATTGGCTTCCATCACTTCCCATAAATCATCTTCGTCCAGGTCTTCCTCTTTTAGAATTGGCGTCATGATACGCACACGGTCATGGATTTCATCCACAACCAGAAACAATACCCGCTTTTTATATTCTACTTTCCAACAGCCTGCTCCCGTTTCAAGGAGGGTACTCACCTCTTCAATCAACTCCGATATAGATTGCGTATTCAACGCCGTTTTTATTGTCGCAATCATTGTCCTACTCCTTGAACAAATAAACCCAGTGATTGAAATCATGGCCCGGCTTTTAGAAACCCGGGCAATCGAACCTGATGTGCAGGTATTCTGTCTAAACCATTACTTTCAGGATGTCAGGCCTTTTTTTGCAACAGAGATCTGTTACGATTTCTGAGATCGGGCTGATTTCAATGTTCCTCACATCTCTATTGTTTAGCAATTCGCTTCTAAAAAGCAACATATTTTTTAATACCTTGCCGAATTCTGTTTTTTGAAGATAGGAAAACCTGGAATTCGGATTAAAATCAACTCGGTTTTTCACTTGATGATTACTTCAGATGCAGGCAATACCTGAAAGTAATTCTCATCCAGTTCTTGCGGAGTTCCATTGACGAACCACGACTCAACACAATCAGGTCACTTGTCAGAATTAGAGCAGCAATATCAGGATTTGCTCAACAATAATTTCCTGCAATGGAACAACCGCCGTACGTTTTCGCGTTGTCTGGGTGTGGGAGGCCAGGGGGTTGTTTATCTGAGTGCGCGCGAAGGCGCCGATGGGTTCAATATTCCCGTGGCACTCAAACTCTTTTCTCCCAAACGCTATGACAATGGTCGTGCTTATCAAAACGAGATGGCCCGACAGTCTCAAGTCGCTGCCCGTGTCGCGCGGGTTCAGGAAAATCATCTGGTCGCTGTACAGAATTTTGTGAAGCGGAAGCAGATCTACATCATGGAAATGGAATGGGTTGACGGCTATGACTTGCGCAGTCTGCTCACACCGGCGACGTTCAAACAGATTCGAGAACAGGTGACGCTGCGTCGCTGGAAAAACATCAATAACAATGTTTTTACCAAAGGGGTGCAACAACCGCGTTTGAAACCAGGCATTGCTGTGGCCATTCTTCGTGAGTGTCTGGCAGCTTTGGCGGCATTACATCGCAACGAGATTATTCACTGCGATATGAAGCCGGCCAACATCATGCTCAAACGCAGTGGGAATGCCAAGATCATTGACATCGGTTCGGCCGTTGATTTGAATAACCTGCCTTCCAATCAACCCTGCACGCCAACCTATGCTGCCCCGGAAGTTCTCTCGGGAGAACGGGCCACTCCGCAATCCGATCTTGCCAGCCTGGGTTACATTCTGATTGAATTCATTACCGGATTTCAGCCGTTTGCGAATTTAAAATACGCCCAATTGATCAAAGCCAAACAAAATATTCTGCAACAACTTCCGCGATGGTTTCCTGATGAAGAATTCGCGTTAAGCGAACCGTTAATGAAACTGATTCATCGCCTGGTGCATCCCGATCCTGCCGAGCGTTTTAGCAGCGCCGAAACTGCTGACTTGGGCGAAGACGGCGCCGCCGAATTCCATCGCTTACTCGTGAAGAGCGATCTTCCCAGCGATTACGAGAATGAATTACGGCTCTGGATTGAAGAAGTCGAAACCGATTATTTCGAAGAGGGTCAATCTACCGCCGACCCCAATACGACCGTGTTCACGACCGCACCCTGGCAGGACGAAGATCAGGATGAATTGTCCGCGGAATCCTGATTCATTCCTGATTTCGCCGATATCTTTACAATGCTAAGAAAAGTAGGCACTGTGCATCTGACTTTGATCGGCTTTTCCCTCTGATTTTTTTACAATCCAGATTTGCTGTTGCCCTCAAAGCCTGTTATTTTAGTTAGATACAACATCATTTGCTCTCAATCATCATCAGAGGTCCTTCCGTGAAAAAGCGTCTCACCTTATTTCTGCTTCTGTTTGTTTTCGTAGCTTCGCCATCAGTGCCGGCTGCCCCACCGACATTTGAATTAAAGTCGGGTGACCGGATTATATTTCTGGGCAATACCATGATCGAGCGGGCGCAAAAGTTTGGGAGTTGGGAAAGCGTCTTCTTGCGAAGTTTTCCGAAAGCCAAACTGTCGTTCCGCAATCTGGGATGGAGTGCGGATACCGTCTGGTCTGATTCTCGCGGCATTTTTGATCCACCAGCAGTCGGTTATCAGCGGATGCTCAAACAAGTCAAAGGTTTGAATCCGACTGTGATTCTACTTGGCTATGGTGGCAACGAAGCATTCGCCGGCAAACAGGGCTTACCCGCATTTCAAAAACAGTTGAATCAACTGATCACTGATTTGAAACCAACGGGGGCCAGGTTGGTGATTGTTTCGCCGCATCGCTACGAATATGCAGGGCATCCGCTGCCGGACCCTGCCGCACACAATCGGGATCTAAAGTTCTACTGTGATCTTTTACAGGAGACTGCTGCCGCGGGAAATCATGATTATGTTGACCTGTATTCCGACTTAATTCCTGAACCTGCCGGCAAGCCACAACTCAAGTTGACGAACAATGGGATTCACTTGACTAAAGCCGGTTATCAGAAAGCCGCCGAACTGATCTCCGTTGATCTCGGCTTAAAACCCATCACTTTATCTCCCTCTGTTGAGCAGGAAGTGAGCCAGTTAACCTTTGATAAAAACCGTGAGTATTTTTACAGCTGGCGACCACAGAATATCACCTACCTGTTGGGCTTCCGCAAACATGAGCAAGGCCAGAACGCCAAAGAGTTGCCACAGTTCATTCCACTGATTGAAGAAAAAGAGGCGACCATCCATCGCCTGATTTCCACTCAGTAGCTGTGACCATTGGTTCTTGGCGTAAGAAATTCTTTCCGACCTGTTTTTGATCTCTAAAGGATCGTTCCTGTGATAAATCAAGCCGCTCTCCCGCTGAAACGCATTATTTCCGGTTCTCTTGCTCTGCTTTGTCTGTTGACCAGTTCTTCTCTCTGGGCACAGCGGGATTTGACCGATATTCCTCCCACAGATCCTGAACTCGAACGTAGATCATTCAAAGTGGCGGAAGGTTTCGAAGTCAATCTGTATGCGGCTGATCCGCAAATTGCCAAGCCGATTCAGATGAATTTCGACGCCCAGGGCCGGCTCTGGATCGCTGCTTCGGAAATTTATCCACATATCAAGCCGGGCGAAAAAGCCAACGATAAAATTCTCGTCGTGGAAGACAAAGACGGTGACGGCACCGCAGATAAAACGACGGTCTTCGCAGACGGTCTCTTGATTCCAACTGCTGTCATGCCAGGCGACGGTGGTGCGTATGTCGGAAACAGTACGGAACTGCTGCACTTGAAAGATACCGACGGCGACGGCAAAGCAGACGTGCGCAAGACGGTACTCGCCGGATTTGGAACCGAAGACACGCACCATATTCTCCACACACTCCGCTGGGGACCGGGGGGACACCTTTATTTCAATCAATCCATTTATATTCATAGCCACATCGAAACACCGCACGGCGTAAAACGCTTGAATGGCGGCGGGATCTGGAAATATCGCCCGGAAACGATGGAGCTGGAAGTCGCTATGCGTGGCATGGTGAATAGCTGGGGCCATCATTTTGACCGTTGGGGACAATCATTCGCCACCGACGGTGCCTACGGGCACGGTATCAACTACACGTTCCCCGGTGCTGCTTTTGTGACGGCGGTTGGCGCGGATCGCATTCTGAAAGGTCTGAATCTCGGCAGTCCCAAACACTGTGGCCTCGAAATTCTCAGCGGCCGCCATCTGCCGGATGACTGGCAGGGGAATATGATTACCAACGACTTCCGCGGTCATCGCGTCTGCCGCTTTGTTGTGTCGGAAAATGAAGCCGGTTATGTTTCACGGGAACAGGTCGAAGTCATCAAAACCGACCACGTCGCGTTTCGCCCGATTGATGTCAAAATGGGGCCCGACGGTGCGATCTACATTGCCGACTGGTACAACCCGATCATTCAGCACGGCGAAGTCGATTTCCGCGATCCCCGCCGCGACCATACACACGGACGTATCTGGCGTGTGACTTACAAAGGCAAACCAACACTGCCCCGACCCAAACTGGTCGATGCCACCAATCAGGAATTACTCGATGCTTTGAAAGTGCCTGAAGAGTGGACGCGTCAAAATGCGAAAAATGTTCTGCGGGAACGGGGACAGGCCAAAGTTGAACGCGATTTGAAAACCTGGGTGAGCCATCTCGATCCCAAAGATTCGCAGTTTGAACACAATCAACTGGAAGCACTCTGGGTGGCTGAATGTATTAATAGCGTACAGCCAGAACTATTGACGCGTTGTTTGAATTCCAAAGACGGCAGAGCCCGCGCCGCCGCGGTCCGCGTCGCACGCCACTGGAAAGACAAACTGCCCAACTCGTATGAACTCATTGCACCACTGGCCGGCGATACGCATCCACGTGTGCGTCTGGAAGCCGTCCGTGCGCTTTCGTTTTATGATCGACCCACAGTCTTGACCGACTCTTACCAGGCTCTCGATCAACCCGTCGATGAATTTCTGGACTACGCCCTCTGGCTCACCACACGCGAAACGAAATCAACCTGGCTACCACAGGTCTTGGAAGGAACCTCTTCGCTTCAAAAAACGCCGAAGAAACTGCTGTTCGCGTTGACCGCCGTCAACTCTCCCGAAGTGGCACCGGTGATTACAAAACTCATCCAAACGGGACAAATTCCCGACAGCGAATTACAAACCAGCCTGAACCTGATCGCCAAATTTGGCAACGCCAACGATTTACAGCAACTGTTTGCACTCGCTTTGAAAGACGATACCAAACCAGCCCAGCAGGCCGCTATTCTGCGGGCACTGTCGCAGGCGTTTCAAGCGAGAAAAGTAAAACCGGCGGGTGACTTGAGTTCGTTGCAGCAGCTGTTTACTTCGAAAAATCTGTCGGTCCAGCAGGCGGCCATCGATTGTGCAGGGCTCTGGAAAAATAAATCTTTACTATCGCCAATTCGTAATCTGGCACAATCGGATCAGACCAAATTAGAGTTACGAAAATCGTGTCTCTTTGCATTAGCCCGCTTGGGTGGCGTAGAGAATCAGGATATTCTCGAGAATCTGAGTATTTTCAGTGATTCACAAGATCTTCGCATTGCAGCTGTCGCCGCGCTTGCGGAAATGAATCTTAATCTTGCTGCCAAGCAAACAGTAAGCTTGATGAACGATATCACTTCACCTCCGCAGCTTTCCGCACTGTCGAATATCTTCCTGCAGCGAAAAGGGGGCGCGGGAGTGCTCGTCAATGCACTCAAAGGAAAGACGATTGCCAAGGACGCTGCCATTCAACTGGGACGATTGATTCAATCGACGGGCCGATCGAATCCGAAGCTTGCCAAAGCGATCGCTGTTGCCGGGGGCTTGACCAGCAGTGGTGCGCCACAACCGGTGAAACTTTCGCCGAAAGAAATGGCCAGCATGATTAACGACGTCAAAACCAAAGGGGACGCCCATCGCGGCGAAGCCATTTTCCGTCGGGAAGATCTTTCCTGTTTGAAGTGCCATGCGATTGGGGGCGCCGGCGGTAAAGTTGGTCCCGATATCATCAGTCTCGGCGGCAGTGCACAGCCGGATTATATCGTCGATTCACTGTTGGACCCGAATAAAGCAGTCAAAGAAAATTATAACGCGCTGACCGTCATCACGGATCAGGGAAAAGTCTTCTCGGGAGTTCTGGTCCGTCGCACAGACACCCAGCTGGTACTGCGGGATGTGAATGATAAAATCATGAATGTTCCTTTGGACCAGATTGATGAAGAAGTCCCCGCTGCGTCTCTGATGCCCGTTGGTTTATTGGATAAACTGACGCAGCAGGAATTGATTGACCTGACGCGGTTTCTGTCGGAACTGGGGAAAACGGAAGCCTATACGGTCGGGAAAGAACGTGTCGTACGTCGCTGGCGTGTGATGAAAGGGACACCGGAAGCAATGCACGCGATCCGTCGTACTCGACACGCGACCGCCTCCACGGAAAACCCCGCGTTTGTCTGGGAGCCAGCTTACAGTCGCGTCGATGGCAATTTGCCCGTCAGAAAATTTGACGAGATCGGCAAGCTGCACGTATCGAATCGCGCCACGGGCGCTGCGTTTGTCCGCTGTGAACTGGAAGCGACTTCACCCGGCAAAACGATTCTGAAATTCAATTCAGTCGATGGCCTGAAAATGTGGATCGGCGAAAAGCCGGTAGTCCTCAAGCCCGAGACCGAACTGGAACTCACCAAAGGCAAGCACCGGCTGACCTTCGCCATTGATCTGACTCCCGAACGGGACGTGCTGCGTCTGGAATTATTGGACTCAGCAGACTCTCCCGCGCAAGTGGCGATTGTGAACGGGAAGTAAGTCTGTTCAATCCGATTCAAACATTATTCCAGAGCGTGGCATACTTTTTTTGATATTTGAGCTCCGATTCGATTTCGATTAATTCTTTAGCCAGTTTCTTGATCTCTTGATCCTGAAGCTGGTCATAGAGTGTTCTGAGCCCCTGCAGAAAGTCATAGCGGATCAACGTGCAGTTTTTCTCGGCTGCACATTCTTTAAAACGGAATTCAACCCCTTCCAGAAATAACTGAAGCTGTTCCTTTCCTGCGGCTCCCACTTTCCAGAGTGACTGAATGGTGTGCCGGGCGGTGACGAAGCGTTCGTCTCTGGTGACTTCGAGCAGGGCCGGGAATGCGTTTCGCATTTGATTCCTGGGGTCACTCTTCGCCAGATTACAGAGCAGCTGGGCGGCGATGGCGCGCTGACGATTATTTTCGTGACTGAGATTCATGACCATCTCGTCCCAGACTTCATAGGTCCACTCAACTGGCTGATCCGTTTCTTTTATCAGGCTGAGAAACGCCTGGTGTTGCAGCTCCCGATCATCAGAAGCGAGTTGATCCAGGTATGTTCTGGTCGTTTTGTTCATGAAGTGATCCGCTATCAAGAGTCGTTTGTGGAACGAGTTGCCAATTTTAGTCATTCTGTTCTGCTGCAACCAGATCACTCTGAACTAACAAACTAAATTGCGTTTTGAGTTTAAATTCTGAATGCATTCGGGTTATGATGAATTGAGGCAGCAGGACGCCGTCGGGGTTTATTAACGCAAGAAATCAGCCTTGGATCAAACAAATTACTATTTTGAAGATCGAGGCACGAAGCATTCTTTTCTGAAAATCATTGAACAGGAGCGCACAATGTCAACAACTACAGCCAGTGAACTGTATCCCGAAGTGAAGTCCTTTCTCGAAGGGGGACCGTTAAAAGGTGTTGTCGGGGGGAACGAAGTCGAAGCGAACAGCGGTGAAACGTTTGTGACGTCAGATCCGGGTACTGGTAAGCAATTGGCCGAAGTCTTCAGCTTCCAAGCCTCAGATATCGATATGGCCGTCGATGTAGCGGATGCCGCTTTCCGGAAAACCGGCTGGGCGCAAATGCCACAGAACGAACGCAGCGCACTGCTACATCGTCTGGCGGATGCCGTTGAAAAACATAAACCAATGATTGCCCAAATCGAAGCATTGGACGCCGGCAAAATTGAAGCACAAGCGCAAGGCGACGTGCAGAACTTTGTCGATACGATGCGGTACTTCGCCGATCTGGCACAACATGTCCAGCGTCGTTCGGTTCTGGCTGTTCCGAATCACGAAGCCTGGACGGTGCGTCAGCCTTACGGTGCGTGCGGCTTTATCTTTCCCTGGAACTTTCCCTTCCTGTTGATCGGCTGGGGCATCGCTCCCGCGTTGGCTGCTGGAAATACGGTTGTCATCAAACCGGCGGAAGACACCCCAATGTCGGCGATTTATCTGGGACGTCTGGCGAAAGAGGTTGGCATTCCGGATGGCGTGATTAATATCGTACCCGGGCTTGGTTCAGTCGCGGGCGCCGCATTGTCTGGCAATCCCAAACTCAAACGTATGTCATTCACTGGTTCTCCTGAAGTGGGCCGCATGGTTGCTGAATCCTGCGGTCGCAATCTGGTGCCGGTCAAGCTTGAACTGGGTGGAAAGGGAGCAGCCGTCGTCTTCAATGACGTCGATATTCCCGACACTGCGGAAAAACTGGTGAATGCGATTACGTTCCATACCGGGCAGGTCTGCTGCGATGCCACACGCTGGCTGGTTCACAAAAACATCTACGATGAATTCGTTAATGAATGTGTGAGTCGTCTCAAAAAAGTCCAGGTCGGTTATCAGTTGGATGATGCCTCACAGATGGGGCCTGTTGTGAATGCGAAGCAACACCAGCGGGTGCTTTCCTATCTGGAAAAAGGACAGGACGAAGGAGCCGAGTGCCTTCTCGAAGGGGGGCCTGCGGAAGTGGCCGGCTACAATGGTTTCTATGTGAAGCCGGCACTACTGGCAGGTACGTTGGAAAATGTAGCTGCTCGTGAAGAAATATTCGGACCGGTTGCCTATCTGGCACCATTTGAAACGGAAGAGCAGGCCATTGAGATGACCAACAGTACCGATTACGGTCTGGCGAATAGTGTCTGGACATCGGATTTGAGCCGTGCCTCCCGTGTTGCCGAAGCAATGTGTGCCGGCAATAGTTGGATCAATGCTCATAATGTCTTCGCACACGGCGTTCCTTATGCCGGCATCAATAAGAGTGGTATGGGAGGCGGCGTATTGTCCGTCGAAACCCTGTTCGATTACTGGCGCAGCCTATCGGTAGTACGCCCTCTGTAAGCGGCATTTGCTTGTGAAATTATCAGGCCCGCAGCACGTTATTTTCAAGACGTTCTGCGGGCCTTTTTTGTTATGTTTCTTGGTAAAATAAGTAGTTTTAAACTCAGACCTCATAAATGGTTGGGACGCGTTGATTACTTGCTTGACAGTCCCCGTTCCGAGGCTTTAAGATCAAGGTAACGATCCGTTTGCTGGGACCCACCTGTTCTCCCGGACCATGATGGCATGGTTTGGTTTCTAAGAGACGCACCAGGATCGCTATCAGATGATAAAATACAGGGCATGATAAGTATGCGTTCTCGTTCCCTTTTAATCTGGCTGCCCGTTGTTGTATTGGGTGCCACGTTTATTTCTGTGTTTGCTGCGGAAGACAGTAAGCCACAAACGGCGTTGGCCGAAGCGAAAGTCGATTTCAGTCGAGATATTCGCCCGATTCTGTCCAACAATTGTTTTTTCTGTCACGGTCCGGATGAAAAACACCGCGAAGGCGACTTGCGGCTCGATACCAAAGTCGGGGCGTTCGAGAGCGCGATTGTACCGGGCAATCTCAAAGAGAGTGCTCTGATCGAGCGGATTCTGGCGACCGACGCGGATGAGCGAATGCCGCCCGCTGACTCGGGGAAAACATTGAAGCCCGCAGAGATCGAATTGCTCAAGCAATGGGTTCAGCAGGGTGCTGACTGGCAGGATCACTGGGCGTATGTCAAACCAGAACAGGCCGCGTTACCAAAAGTCAAACAGATCGATTGGCCGCGGAATGAGATCGATTATTTTGTGCTCTCGCGATTAGAAAAAGCAGGACTTACTCCTTCCAAAGCAGCCGATCGTCGGACTTTAATCCGCCGTCTGTATCTGGATCTGCAAGGACTGCCACCCTCAGCTACTGAAGTTGATGCGTTTGTGAATTCAAAAGATCCAAAAGCGTATGAAAAGCTGGTCGACCATCTTCTGGCATCACCCCAGTATGCAGAACGGATGACACTCAAATGGCTCGACCTGGCCCGCTATGCTGATACGAACGGTTATTCGATTGATGGCGGACGTCACATGTGGCTCTGGCGGGACTGGGTGATTAATTCGTTTCATAAGAATCAACCCTTTAATCAGTTTATCACCGAACAGATTGCCGGCGATCTGATTCCCGAAGCGACCCCCTGGCAGAAAGTTGCCACCGGTTTCAGTCGCAACCATATGATCACGCACGAAGGGGGCACGATTCCCGAAGAGAATCTCCTGAACTACACTGTCGATCGTGTGAAAACCACTTCGGAAGTCTTCATGGGCTTAACGATGGCGTGTGCCCAATGTCACGACCATAAATACGATCCGATTACCATGAAAGACTTTTACCAGTTCATCGCGTATTTCAATACGCTTGAAGATCGGGGACTGGATGGTAACAGCGGGGTTAACGCCGGTCCGAAACTGTCCGTTAAAACAGAACTCTCTTTTGCGGCTGCGGAATTAAAATCGCTGGATCAGGAGCTGGCCCGGCTGCAGAATGAACTGGCGCATCCCGATGAATCAAAGCGTGCTGCCTGGGAAGCACAAGCCCAACGGGAGCTGGCAGAACGCGGGGAGGGTTTGAAACTGCATGAGCTGGAAATCGTTAAGGTCTCTGATCCCAATACGCGGACCGCGTTTGAAACCAGTGCGGACGGGCATATTCTTGCACTAACGGCGAGCGGCCGTTCGCCTTCCATTTCATTGAAAGTCAAACCGGGCGTGGAACAACTGACCGGCTTACGGATTGTCTTTTATCCGAATGAAAAACTACCCGAAGGAGGCATCGGGCACGGCAAGAAAGAATCGTTTCCCGGCGGATTCATTTTGACGAGTTTCGCTACTTCGGGAACCGCAATCCATTCCGATCAACTCGACCTGTATGCGATGTTTAATATCGCCAGGATCACCGCCAGCAATTCGCACGCCGATTATCCGGTCATCGATTGTCTCGATCCGCGTGACCACAATGGCTGGTCGCCCGCACCGCAAAATCAAAAACAACAGCATTTGACCGTGACGTTTGACAAACCGTATGCAACAAAAAACTCTCCCTATGTCACAGTGATGCTGGTCTGGGGCGGCGGAAAATTTGGCGGGCGTCAGGCGTTAATGGCTGGCGATTACCAAGTATTGGGAATCTCTGGCGTGGATGATGGAACCAACATTCCGGATGACATTCAGAAGATACTGGCAGTCGATCCAACAAAACGCGATGCTAAACAGATTGCCGCTCTAAAAACCTACTATAGTCAAATTGCACCCGAATTCGAAAACCTGCGGTATCAACTGACCAATCTCAAAGAACGCCAACAGATGTTGACCAGTTCGTTTGAAACGATGGTCATGAACACCGCGAAAAAACCACGAGAAACGTTCATTCTGAATCGCGGGCAATACGATCAGCCGACCGAGAAAGTCTCGACAGGCGTGCCCGGCTTTTTACCCGAATTACCGGGGAAGGCCCCCGCAAATCGAATGGCGCTCGCCCAATGGTTGACCTCGCGGGAGAATCCGCTGGTAACGCGTGTGGCCGTCAATCGATTCTGGGAAATGCTGTTTGGTCAGGGAATCGTCTCGACGACAGCCGACTTCGGTTCACAGGGTGATCCGCCATCGCATCCGAAATTACTTGATTGGCTATCAGTGGACTTTTACGAGTCGGGCTGGGATGTCAAACGCATCATGAAAAAAATCCTGATGTCGGCGACGTATCAACAGGCCTCCGCGGGAACGCCGGAACTTTGGAAGCAGGATCCGCAGAATCGTCTGTTGGCTCGTGGCGGTCGGTTCCGTCTACAGGCAGAAGCCATTCGCGATGCGACGCTCAAAGTCTCTGGCCTGCTCGTCGAACGTGTTGGCGGAGCGAGTGTGAACCCCTATCAGCCGGAAGGGCTATGGCGCGAAGTCAGTCACTATGGCAGTTCGCCTGCGACCGCGCAGGTCTTCGTGCAGGATCATGGCGAGAAATTGTATCGCCGGAGCATGTATACGTATTGGAAACGGACCGTACCACCGCCGAACATGCAGACATTTGACGCACCGAACCGCGAAGTCTGTCTGGTCAGCCGGGCGCGAACGAATACGCCGTTACAGTCACTCGTACTTTTAAATGATGTGCAGTTTGTGGAAGCTTCACGGAACTATGCCGAGCGGATCATGAAAGAGGGCGGGACGGAGATCGACTCGCGAATTCAGTTCGCGTTCAAAGAAGCACAGGGGCGTCTGCCTGAAGCGTGGGAAGTGAAAACAGCCAAAGCCGCTTACCTGCGTGAGTTGAAAAATTATCAATCCAATGAAAGTGCCGCGCTGGCGTTATTAAGTCAGGGAGAGTCGAATCGCGATGAAGGTCTCCCTCCCGCAGAAGTGGCTGCCTGGACCGCCGTTGCCAGCATGATTTTCAATACCTACGAATTTATTACCCGGGGATAGTGATGGACCCAATATTTGAATACGAACGCAATGTAACACGGCGTACGCTGCTGGGACGCTCGGCGCGTGGCATCGGCGGGGCAGCTCTGGCTTCTTTGCTGTATCCGGAACTATTCAATCAGAGTGCGCATGCGGAAGCGGTTCCTGAAGCGGTAAAGCAAATTGCGCCCAAGGCAAAACGGATTATCTATCTGTTTCAGTCGGGCGGCCCTTCGCACGTCGATCTGTTTGACTATAAGCCGATCCTGCGGAAACTGCATGGCTCAAATCTGCCTGATTCGGTTAAAGGAACACAACGTGTGACGGGAATGACGGCCCGCCAGAAATCGTTTCCGGTGGTCGCGCCCTTCTGGGAAATGAAGCAGTGCGGTCAGCATCAGACCTGGATCAGTGAACGGCTGCCTTATACGCAAACGATCGCCGATGACATTACGATTCTCAAATCGGTCAACACCGAAGCGATCAACCATGACCCCGCGATCACATTCATTAACACGGGCACACAGCAGATCGGGCATGCGAGCCTTGGCGCGTGGCTCAGTTATGGACTGGGAAGTGAAAATGAGAATTTGCCTGCGTACATGGTGATGCTTTCACAGGGGACCGGCAAGAACCCGGGGCAACCTCTGTTTGATCGCCTGTGGGGTTCCGGTTTCCTGCCACCCAGTCATCAGGGAGTCAAGCTGCGTCCCGGCTCCAGTCCCGTGTTGTATCTGTCGAATCCAGCGGGCATCGATCGAAAGCAACGTCGCAAATTATTAGACGATTTAGCGACGTTGAATCGAGGACAGGCCGAGGAAATTGGCGATCCTGAAATTCAGGCCCGCATCAATTCATATGAAATGGCGTACCGGATGCAGACGTCGGTTCCCGGCTTGATGGATCTTTCCAGCGAGACGCAACAAACATTTGAAATGTACGGCCCGGAATCACGTAAGCCGGGCAGCTTCGCGGCAAACTGTCTGCTGGCCCGACGGATGACCGAACGCGGCGTGCGGTTTGTGCAGCTTTTTCATCGAGGCTGGGATCAGCATGTTTCACTCAAAAGCCAGTTGCCTAATCAGTGTCTCGACGTGGATCAACCCTCGGCGGCGTTAGTGAAAGATCTCAAGCAGCGCGGTTTGCTGGATGAGACACTGGTGATCTGGGGCGGGGAATTCGGTAGGACCGTTTACAGCCAGGGCGCGATCGGCAGCCCGAGTGCGGGCCGGGATCATCATGGCCGCTGTTTCTCGATCTGGATGGCAGGCGGCGGTATCAAACGCGGATTCGAATACGGCAAGACTGACGATTTCTGCTACAACGTTGTCGAGAACCCGGTTCACATTCGTGATATGAACGCCACGATCCTGCACTGCATGGGCATTGATCATCGCCGGTTGACCTATAAATATCGCGGCCTCGATGCAAAACTAACGGGCGTCGAAGAAGCTCACGTTGTGCATGATGTTTTGAGTTGACGCTGGTTTGGGATGGATCTGTTTGGGGTAGGGATACTAAAGATGATCCGCACTGTCGGGCCAGCCGACTGTGGCACACGCCGTTGAATAGATTGTGATTAATGGTTCTTTTCTGACGTTGTCTTTTCTCATTGTTAATTCTTGATCTTCTGAAAGTTTCAGCATGAAGTTCTGTTTCATTGTGCTTGCGTTTTTGTTCTGTTTGCCGCTTTACTCACAGGCTGCTGATGTTTCAAAGACGGAGAAACATATTGGCAACTATCGTCGGGGGCGTGCTCTGTTTGCGCAGCGGGGATGTGCTGCCTGTCATGCCTTGGATGGGAAAACCGTATCGCTGGGGCCGGATTTGACCAAGCCTGAGAAACCGTTGACGCGTCAGGAGTTTCTAGAGTCGATCAACGAGCCGAGTAAACAGATTAAGAAAGGATATGAGGCGTACTCGATCCTTTTGGAGTCGGGAAAAGTTCTGACGGGACGAATTACCAAGCAGACCGATGATGCGGTGACCGTGCTGATTCCTGATAATCAACTCGTGAAAGAACAGACGATTCCACGCGATGAGATTGAGGAAATGATCAAACAAGCGGTTTCCGTGATGCCTAAAGGCCTCTTGAAAGGAGTGCCCGAGTCACAGGTGTCTGATCTATTAGCATACCTCGCGTCCGTCGGTGATCCCAAATTTACCACGCCGCCGAGCGCCACGATTCCCACGAAACTGTCAGGTGTGATGCTTGAACCGGAAGCAACCGATTCGACTGTTTATTCACCTGAGGAGTCCATGAAGCGGATTCATGTGGCTACCGGTTATCGACTGGAACTGGTTGCTGCTGAGCCGATGATTGAAGAGCCGGTACTCTGTGTCTGGGATGGCAACGGTCGGATGTACGTGGCCGAGATGCGAACCTATATGCAGGATGCCGATGGTATCGAGCAGGATCTTCCCAAGTCGCGCGTGTCGTTGCTGGAAGATACTGATGGCGACGGCCGCATGGATAAGGTGACCCGGTTTATCGACAACATGGTACTGCCGCGGATGATTCTGCCTCTCGACGATCGCATCATTGTCAATGAAACGTATACCGAAGATTATTATAGCTATCGCGATACAAACGGCGATGGAGTGGCCGACGAAAAGATTCTGCTTTATCCGGGAGGCAAGGCTGGCGGGAACCTCGAACATCAAAACAGTGCTCTGACCTGGGGACTCGATAACTGGATTTATTCTGCACGACAGGGGACCCAGCGACACCGCTACCGGAACGGGAAATGGGAGTCCGAGCGGATTTATGGGGACAACGGTCAATGGGGTCTGGCGATGGATGATGTCGGGCGTTTCTTTCTCTCCGCGGCAGGAGGAGAGAAACCGGCGTACGGATTTCAGCAACTGCCGCAGTACGGCAGAATGCAACTGCCGGGAGAACTGGAGTCGAATTTCGAAGCTGTTTACCCGATTGTAGAGATGGTCGATGTCCAAGGTGGATTGGGACGCGTCGACAAGGAACGAGGCGGGTTGAATCGCTTTACAGGCTGTGCCGGGCAATCAATCTTTCGCGGCGATCAATTGCCGGATGATTTTTACGGGGACTACATTCTCCCCGAGCCGGTCGGTCGTCTGGTGCGACGTGCAAAAGTGACGCAGATCGACGGTAAAAGGGTTCTCAGTAATGCGTATGAAAATTCCGAGTTCATCGCCTCAACGGATAAAAACTTTCGACCGCTCTGGTCGGCCACTGGTCCTGACGGCTGTCTGTATATTGTCGACATGTACCGCGGCATTATTCAAGAAGGGAACTGGACGAAAAAAGGCTCGTACCTGCGGGGCGTGATCGATAAAGAGGGTTTCGCGAAAAACATCGGCCGCGGTCGCATCTATCGTGTGGTTCATGACTCGACGGTTCGCCAGGCGTCTCCCAAGCTGCTGGATCTATCGACCGCACAACTTGTCGAAGAACTTTCCCATCCCAACGGCTGGCGGCGCGATACAGCACAGAAGCTAATTGTTCTACGAAATGACAAATCCGTCGTGCCGACTTTGGAGCAGTTAGCTCAGGCAGGTGACTCACCGCTGGGGCGGATGCATGCCCTGTGGACGTTAGACGGACTTGAGGCGATAACGAAATCCATGATTCTCACTGCTCTCGGTGATTCTGATCCGCGCGTGAAACAGGCGGCGATGCGACTTAGCGAACCGTTGCTGGCAGACGAGGCTGATCTCGTCAAGCAAGTTGCCGATGCCGGCTATGATGATGACACTAGTGTCGTCGTGCAGGCGGTCAATTCGTTACGGTATGCAAAATCAGATCTGGGGCGGCAATTGATTAGTGAGTTCGCCGCCGCGTATGTTGAGAATGATCTGGTGCTGGTTTCAGCTCAGGCCAGTCTGCGGTATCGGGAAGGGGGGGATCAACCCACGTTTACTAATCTGGATGCGAAAACACTGGCGCAGATGAAACAGGGCTATCAGACTTATACGCTGTTGTGCATCCGATGTCATGGGCATGATGGCAAGGGGGCGCTCTCCAGTGATGGGCTGCAACTGGCTCCCTCGCTGGCGAAATCACCACGCTTGCTGGCCAATCCGGAATTGCCTGCTCGGATTTTGCTGCACGGTCTCAGTGGCCCGATTGAAGGGAAGAAATACCCGGGCCTGATGGAATCGATGAAGCGGCAGGATGACGCGTGGATCGCGTCGGCGTTGACGTACGTCCGCAACAGTTTTGGCAATGCCGGCTCCGCGGTCACAGTCGAGGATGTGGCTCGCGTGCGCAGCATGACACACGACCGCACACAGCCTTATACGATTGCAGAGTTGGCCGAATTTCTGCCGATCTCACTGGATGTCATGAAAACGTGGGAACTCTCTGCCTCACATGGCGGAGAGCATGTGGGGGCGGCGATTGATGGGAATCCAGATTCGCGGTATTCCACGAACGGAAGCATGCAGCCCGGTATGTGGTTCTCGTTCGACATGAAGCAGCCTTACAACGTGACTAGCATTCTACTCGACACACAGAAATCAAGAAACGACTACCCGCGCGGGTATGCGGTCTCGATCAGTGACGACGGCAAGACGTGGTCCACGCCGATCATCGAGGGTAAAGCGACGACGGCAATCACTGATATCCCGTTTCCTCAAGACGTTTCTGCCCGCTTCGTGAAGATCGAGCAAACAGGTCAGCACGGTCTATTTTGGTCGATCCATGAATTGAAAGTGTATGGCAAGCCGACTGAGTGACGGCTTGCGTCTTTTCAGGTCCCGTGTTTTTGGAACTACCACGAAAAAACTGGATTGTCGTTCATGCAGGGAGCCTGTTCCTGATGAGCACGTTAGTTCTTCGTCAGTGAATCGAACAGTTGCTCGTATTTTTCTGAGGTCGCGCTGATCGTGATATGAAAAGTGGATGATAAGGGAGTGATGACTTTCGGTACTGAGACAACAGTTCCGTTGATCAACATTGCAATTTGCATCCCTGCGGGATTTGCTGTTGCCAAAGCCAGCTTGGTCTCGCCGGCAGGTGTGAGATTTACGATAAGCGCTGGAGGGATATCCGGTGTGTCCTCGGACCGTTGAACAGTCGCCACATCCGCAGCCGTAATAATTGCCGGCGTTGTCAGATAAATCGTTGCGTTAGTATCAGGGATCGTTGCCTGCTTGGTAGTCGGGGTTTTAATAGGGGAGACTATGTAGAGCTCCAGCGTGGCTTTTTTTGCCAAGGGGCGTGGAACGTTCTTGATCTTTGCGCATCCGGTTAGAAGTAAGAGGGCAAGGCAGGCGCATTGCAGTATTCGCATGGTTCATCCTTCAACATTTAGCATGGTCAAACTCGGATTGAGAATAATCTTACAAACCAACTGTATACTTCAAATTTATTGCGGCAGTGCAGGCATGTAAAAATCCGATACATAATAAATCATAGTTTTGGCTTGCCAGTGATTCGCTACTTTTTCTTCGTGCCTTGGTCTTCGTCTTTACTGTCGGTTTATTTTAGAATACTTGCAACAACTTTAGGGGTAAATATCTCTGACCACAATATTGGTCGCGACAGTGTTCAAAATAATCAATAACAGTGTTCAAAAGTGTCGAATGTGGCAGGTGGCACTCACAAACCAAGACGATATTTCTATTTGAGAAGTCATTTTTATGGGTGTTCTATTGTGCGCTTTGTTCGGGGAATATAATTAAGAAATTCACTAAGGTACCTGTAGGATTTGTGTTGAGTGCCTTTACTGAATATTGATTATGCAGTTCATTACGCATATGATAGCACAATAGTAGTCTAATGATCCGGATGGCGTCGTCGTCAAATGTATCACACATCTCTGGGACTCTATTTCATCGACCTGTTTCGGGTTATTCTTCTGAGAGGAAAGCATTTTCTATGTTTCATCGTCATCAGTATTCTCTGGTTATCCTACTCTTTCTTTGCATGGGTTGTGGTGAAGGCGTTCCACCAAGCAAGTTAGATCGGCAGTCTGTGAGCGGTTCCGTCACGCTGGATTCCAAGCCGCTGTCCAACGGTTCAATCACATTTCATCCACTAAGTGCTACAGGTGAGTCAACCGTGTCAGGGACTCTGGTCAAAGAGGGTGCCTTTAAGCTATCTGAAGAGAACGGGCTTCCCCCAGGCAAGTATAAAGTGGTTATTACGTCGTCAGCTGCGACAAGCAGTCTCCCCACGGACCCGGAAGCAGCTATGGATGCGGCTTCCAAGCCACCAGCGGAAGGCCCGGAAATTCCTGCAAAGTACAATTCGAATACAGAATTGACATGCGATATTGTTGATGGCCCCAACGATTCACTTTCATTTGATTTAAAATCGGGATCCTGATCACACAACTCATCTAATTCATTTTTATTGTTAATGTATAAATGTTCTTTTTTCTTTTCATTTCTTTAAGGATGTTGCTATGTGTAACAAACGAAAGTCAGGTTTTACTCTGATTGAGTTACTGGTCGTCATCGCCATCATTGCCATCTTAATCGCGTTGTTGTTGCCCGCTGTGCAACAGGCGCGTGAAGCAGCCCGCCGTTCACAGTGCAAAAACAATCTGAAACAGCTGGGGTTGGCCATGCACAATTACCATGAAGTGACGGGCAATTTCCCGATCGCCTCAATGGGGATCGGGGTTCCCGGTCTGTCCAGTTCACAAAGTGGGCATGTCTGGATGCGCTACATTCTTCCGTATATCGATCAGGCGAATATATACAATCAGTGGGATGAATCCCTGCAGTATGCTCAGGGAGTTAATACCGCCCTGATCCGGACTGTGATCAAACCATTACTCTGTCCTTCGGATTCGGCCACGAAAACCTGGAATAACACTCCCAACTATAACTATGCGGTTAACTTCGGAAATACGACGGTTCAAAATGTGACTCCGTTTAATGGTGTCGCCTACCTGGGCGGCCCATTCAAGTATTCCATTTCGGCCACGACAGGGTTTTCATTCAAGATCCGTGACATCGCGGACGGTACTAGTAATACGCTGTTGTTAGGCGAAATTCGTCAGGGACAAAATGGCCAGGATCTACGAGGTCTGATCTGGTATGTACCTCACGTGGGGTTCACAGCGCATTACCCGCCCAATACCAGTGTACCGGATAACCTGAATCCTGGTTTTTGCGTTGCCGCGAATTCGGCAATCAACCTGCCATGTCAGGGAACCAGCACAGCGGCTCCACTCAACTTCTCAGCCCGCAGTATGCATACGGGTGGGGTGCATGTGGCAATGTGCGATGGTGCAGTCCGCTTCGTTTCGGAGAACATCGATATCGGCACTTGGCGCGCACTCAGTACGCGGTTTGGGAACGAAGTCATTGGTGAATTCTAGATCTGCCACAGAGTTTGCGCCATCAGGCCTGAGGTGACATTGCCGCAGGCCTATTGGTGCATCCAATTTTACGAGTTATCATTTCCATTTATATTAGAGGAGATTCCATTGAGACGCTCTAAAAAATCAGGTTTTACACTGATTGAGTTACTGGTGGTGATCGCGATTATCGCAATCTTAATCGCTTTACTGTTGCCCGCAGTACAGCAGGCACGTGAAGCGGCCCGTCGTTCGCAGTGTAAAAATAATCTGAAACAACTAGGATTGGCTATGCAAAACTACCATGAAGTGACGGGAAATTTTCCGATCGCCTGCATGGGGAGCATCGCTGCAGGCGACAATAATCAGAGTGGCTGTGTCTGGATGCGGTATATCCTGCCTTATATCGATCAGGCGAACATGTATAACCAATGGGATGAATCCGGACAGTATACCCATGGACCAAATAACGCCCTGATTAAGACCGTCGTTACGCCACTTCTCTGTCCTTCTGACTCGGCCACGAAGACCTGGAATAATACCCCCAACTATAACTATGCAGTCAACTTTGGGAATACTACAGTCGAAAGCGTGACTCCTTTTAACGGTGTCGCCTATCTGGGGGGGCCATTCAAACATTCCAATTCGAGTACGATAGGTCATTCCTTCAAAATACGAGACGTCGCAGATGGCACGAGTAATACTATTTTGCTAGGTGAGATTCGTCAGGGACAAAATGGCCAGGATTTGCGAGGTCTCATCTGGTACGTGCCACACGTCGGCTTTACGACGCATTATCCTCCTAATAGTAGTGTGCCGGATAATCTGAATCCCGGTTTTTGTGTCGCTGCCAATTCTGCAATCAAGCTCCCTTGTCAGGGAACGAGCTCAACAGCCCCACTCAACTTCTCCGCTCGCAGTATGCATACGGGCGGCGTGCATGTGGCACTGTGTGATGGTGCGGTCCGCTTCGTTTCGGAGAACATTGATATCGGCACCTGGCGCGCACTGAGTACGCGGTTTGGGAACGAAGTGATTGGTGAATACTAGTACGCCTCAAAAGTTTCGCTATCAGATCTGGATCTACATCGCCGCAGGCCTCTTGACCTGTGGCGGTGTTGTCTATTACCTGTCTGGTTCATCAACAGATTCCAAAGAGTTGCTCGCGCATGCGAATCGTGAACTGGCGGCAGGTCACGCTGCCAGTGCGCAAGCATTAGCAGATCAGATCATAGCCCGGGACCCCAAACAGATTAACGCCATTCTGCTGGCTGCCCGAGCAGCACAATCGCAGAATGATCGTCCTGCGACCCTGGCTTATTATGAAAGCCTTCCTCAATCATCGAGTCCCGAACTCGTCGACAGTCTCTGCTTCGGTGCCGACCTCGCCATACAATGGGGACAGGTTTCGGCTGCCGAGAAGCTGTATCGAAGGTGTCTCGATGAATTACCTCTTCACCAGCGAGCGAACGCGGGGCTGGCCTACTTGCTCGGAGTCGAAGGCCGCTGTGCGGAATCCGTGGAGCCTCTGCTTCGACTTGTTCAGCAGAGCCAGTTCGGTTTACATCATCTGGTCTTGCTGGGGGCGAGCCATCCTGTCATTGCCGATACCGGCTTCATTGAACGTTGCCGCACAGAGAATCCTCAGGATCCACTTCCGCTGATCGGCTTGGCGCGTACTGCCGCCTCACAGAACGAATTCGACACCGCGCGTGAATGGCTCGAAACCGTTGTCAGCCAAGAGCCGCTATCAGCTGAAGGTCAGGCCCAGTTGGGGCAGGTTCTGCAGTCCATACATGCAGAAGAGTTCAAGAAATGGAATCGTGACCTGCCTGAAGATGTAGAATGGAATGCGGGAGTCTGGGTAGCGCGGGGGCTGTGGTTTCGTGAGCACGATGATCTTCGCGCGGCAGCACGGTGCCTGTGGGAGGCGGTACGCCGCGATCCTGATCACAGGGTCGCCAACCTTCAACTCGGACAAACACTGGTTGCTTTGGGATTAAAGGAAGAAGCGCAGCCCTTCCTCAAACGCGGTAAACAGTTACTGGAGCTGGCGCAGGTGGTGGATGATCTCTTCGCGCATCCACGAAATACGGCTGGCATGCAGCGAGCTGCCCAGCTTACGGAAGAACTGGGGCGTCTCTGGGAAGCCTGGGGATGGGCGATGCTGGAATTCACACAGAATCCTCAGGTCAATTGGCCACGCACCGTGATTGAACGCCTGCAGCCCCGACTGACTGCAAATCTACCACGCACCCTGATCAGTGCGAATCCTGCAGCACGCATTGATCTTTCAAGTTATTCACTGCCCGAGTGGGAGGGAGCGGATATCGCGGAAACGAATGAGCGTTCCGTGTCTAATCTGTCTGTCGCATTTCGGGATGATGCAGTGGTGTCTGGAATCGACTTTGTCTATCGCAGTCGCGGAAAGGCCGAGACGGGTGAAATGCGGATGTATGAGAGCAACGGCGGGGGCGTTGCCGTTTTCGATTATGACAGCGACGGGCACCCGGACCTCTATCTGACACAGGGAGGAACGCTTTCGCCCGAAACACAAGCACCCGGCATGACTGATCGCATCTTTCACAATCTGGGAACGGGGGCTTTTGCTGATGTGACCATAAATGCTGGACTCGGTAGCGCGTCCTACGGTCAGGGGGTGACCGTAGGAGACTTTAACAACGATGGTTTTCCGGACCTGTACGTGGCCAACCTCGGACAGAATCAGCTGTATGAAAACCTGGGCGATGGAACATTTCAGAAAGTGACCCACACATCGAAAGACAGTCCCGAACAGTGGACGACCAGTTGCCTGATCGCGGATCTAAACGGCGACGGTCTTCCTGATATTTACGATGTAAATTATCTGTCGATTGAAGATGCGCGCCGGGCCACCTGTCGCAAAGGGGAAGAGCTTCAGTGGTGTAATCCCAGCAGCTTTGCCGCTTCGCAGGATCGATTGTATTTGAATACTGGTGATGGGACTTTTAAAGAGATCAGCGAGCAGGCGGGGATTGTCGTTCCGGATGGAAAGGGATTGGGGATTGTCGCCGCTGATTTTAATGGCGCGGGACAATTGAGTCTTTTTGTAGCGAATGATGCCGTGGCGAATTTCTTTTTTCAAAACGACTCGAAATCTTCTGCAGCACCGCAGTTCAGAGAGTCCGCGACCAGTCTGGGGCTGGCATTTGAAACTAATGGTTTCCCGCAAGCCTGTATGGGAGTTGCGGCAGGAGATGTCAACGGGGATAGCTGGCTTGATCTATTCGTGACGAACTTTTATGCACAGTCCAACACGCTGTACCTCAATCAGGAAGGGGGCGTGTTTCTTGATGCCACTGGTCGCAGTGGCTTACGCGAACCGGGATACCATCGGCTGGGATTCGGAACTCAGTGCCTGGATGCGGAATTGGATGGTTGGCCTGATCTCGTCGTCACCAATGGTCACGTGCTCGACCTGAGCGCGGGGGGCATACCGTATCAGATGGCGCCACAATATTTTCGTAATGTCGGTCAGGGAGAATTTAAAGAGGTCGCCGCCAGCAAATTAGGCGACTACTTTGAACAGGCCAGGCTCGGCCGCGGTCTGGCGCGGCTGGATTGGAATCGAGACGGGCGGCCCGACTTCGTGGTTTCGAATATCAATGCCCCTGCATCCCTGGTGACCAATCTCACAGAGACACCAAATCACTACCTCGCCATTCAACTCTATGGCGTTACCTCGTCACGCGATGCGATCGGAGCAGTCGTGACAGTTCGCACTGGTGAGCGTGTCCAGGTGCAACAGTTGACTGCCGGCGATGGCTTTCAGGCCAGCAACCAGCGTCAACTCCTGTTTGGACTGGGAGACAAGATGATCATCGATGAACTCACCGTGCGTTGGCCATCCGGCAAACAAAGCAAATACTTGAATGTGCCCGTTGATCGAGAACTGAAGCTCATCGAAGGCGAAGAGGCGTCCTCGATTTAGGAACTGGTAACCGAAGTCAGGCCAACTTAACGAGCCGCAGAGCAGGATGTTTCAATACGCTGGGCATTCGTGATCTTGGTTTTCATCGCTTCCGAAGTAACCGATGCAGTAACCAAAAATAGAGGCACCGCAGGAGGGCAGGCCCGCATTGCCCCCCTGCGATTCAGTGCCTGTTTGCACCGTGAATCTAGGGCTGGTTGGAGAACAGTAACTCATGCAGCTTGGCGAGATCTTTGGCGGGAATTTTGATTACCTTGCGGTCGTAGGTCATTAAACCGTTGATTTCCCCTTCGACATCGGTTGTCTGGGTGTAAACCCCGGCTGCGATGCCGCGTTTGCGGAGCTCGTCCAGCAGTTGCAGTGATTTCTGGTAACGTGATTTGTACTCGGCTTCGTCCTTCGGTAGATCACCATAACCCCAGTTGCGTCGGGTGGAATCCCATAAGTGATCTTTCACTGGATAGCCGTGACCGCCGAACTCTCCGATGACTTTGATGAATTCATCGTCGTAACGATCTGCATCGAAGGGAAAACCGGGATGGGGATATTGATGCGCGTCGACCACATCGCCTACAGGCCAGAAATTGCCGCCGCTGGCGATGTTGATCAGTCGAGACGGATCTCGTTTGACGGTCCATTTTCCCACTTCTACAGTGCGGTGTTGGCCCCAGGCTTCGTTGAACGGAACCCAGACCACAATTGAGGGATGATTCTCTAGCGTGTCAATCATGCTTTCCAGTTCGACCATGTACTGATCGTGCTGTGGATCAGGCCATTTGGCATCTTTAGGATTGGGTTTGAGTCGTGTCCAGGGGGGATTGTGTCCTGCACTGACTTGATCCTGCCAGACCATCATGCCCAGTCGGTCACAGTGATAATAAAAACGCCGCGGCTCAACCTTGATGTGCTTACGGATCATGTTAAAGCCGGCGGCTTTGAGATACTCAATGTCGAACAGCAAGGCTTCATCGGAGGGGGGAGTCAACAGGCCATCAGGCCACCAGCCTTGATCCAGAGGTCCCCAGTGGAAGATGGTTTTTCCGTTGAGCGTGAAACGCAAATGCCCATCTTTATCACGAATTTTGCTGACACTGCGAATTCCCGTGTAAGACTTGACCTGATCCGAGACATTGCCCTTTTCGATCAAGGAAATTTCCAGATTGTAGAGATGCGGTGAGTCGGGAGACCAGAGTTTTGCGTCGGGAACGGTCAGCGATAATTCGTTGGTGCTCCCTTGGGCCACTACGTGGGTCTCTGCGACTTTTTGATCCCCGTCTTTGACGATGATCTGGATGGTTTGATCTGGCTTACCACCGATGATCTGGGGACGAACTGTAATGGTTCCCGCCTTAACGTCCGTTTGGATCTTCAGATCTTTGATATAGCTCGATCCGACCTGCTCCAGCCAGACGGTCTGCCAGATCCCCGAGACCTGGGTGTACCAGATTCCGTGTGGGTCCAGGATCTGCTTACCGCGAAGTTGCCAGCCTTCAGTGGCATCTTTGACACGGACGACGACACTATTTTCTCCGGGGCGAATCAGGTCTGTCACGTCAAAGGAGAAGGGGGTATGCCCGCCTTTATGAGAGCCGACAAGCTTCCGGTTCACGAATACGTCGCAGAAATAATCGACGGCTTCAAAATTCAGCAGGGTTCGACGATCGGCTGACTCGGGCGCTGTAAAGGTGCGACGATACCAGAGTGCTTCTGAAGGATTGAGCAACCGTTGGACACCACTCAATTTCGATTCCAGGCAGAACGGGACCAGGATTTGACCAGCCCAGTCTGTGGGGATCTTCTTCTGATCGAGGGGCGTGATTGCATAGTCCCAATTGCCATTGAGGTTCTTCCAGTTATCACGGACGAGTTGTGGACGAGGGTATTCGGTCCAGGCGTTTTCAGGGGTGACTTGTTCGCCCCATTTTGTGATCAATTTGGAATGAAAGGGGACGGTACTGCGTTTAGGAGGAGGCAGTACGGGGACCTGCTTGGCATCGATGACGTGCACATCAATAAACTGGCCCCCTCCATCCTGGTAGCAGTGTACTGCCAGCAGGTTCTTCCCTTTTTGAAGGGCCTGTCGCCCTTTTTCGTCCAGGGGAATCACGCTAAAGTTGGTAGTCCAGCCTGTTAAATCTGCGACCTGCTGACCGTTAATATAAATCTGGGCTTCATCATCATGATGTACCATCAACGCGGGTTTTTGTGGGACGTCTTTCAGCTGGAACGATTTTCGCAGCCAGATGTTTTTCGTTTTCCATTCGGTTCCGACGCGTGAACCGGGAGTTCTACGAGTGCCGAATCCTCCGAAACCTGCCTGCCATTTGCTGTCGTCAAACTGAGTTGATTGCCAACCGTCGGCAGGACGTTTGAGCGTATACTGCCATTGATCGTTGATTTCCTGTGCCATCACGAATGTGCAACTGAAAATCAGCAATGCAAATGCTGAGACAATGCGAAATAAAACAGAGGACGAGAACAAGTTTGTTTTTCGGGTTGGATACATAGCGCCGTTCCAAAGGAGTCGTTGTTGAATCTGCTGTAATTGAAGTGTTTGATTATTTGGTTGAGAATTGAAAGACCGTCGTCGACTTATATTCTTCACCCGGTTTCAAAATCGTTGTCGGAAAGTTTGGTTGATTGGGACTGTCGGGATAATGTTGTGTCTCCAGGCAGAAACCGCCGCGATGCAGATACGGTTTACCAGACTTGCCACTCAAACGCCCGTCCAGAAAGTTGCCACAATAGAACTGGATTCCAGGTTCCGTGGTACGGATTTCGAGAACGCGACCTGATTCGGGTTCGTATACTTTGGCAGCGAGTGTCAGCTGATTTTCTTTACCGTGTTTGTTGAGGGCCCAGTTATGATCAAAGCCGCCTCCGAATTCCAACTGCTGGTGTTGCTGATTGATATCCCGTCCGATTGGTTTGGGGGAGGTAAAGTCGAATGGTGTTCCCGCGACAGCCGCCAGTTCGCCGGTGGGAATCAGAGTCTGATCAACGGGCGTGTATTTCCTGGCATTCAGCATCAGTTCATGGTCGAGAATGGTCCCTGTGCCTTCCCCCTTCAAGTTGAAGTAGGTGTGCTGCGTCAGATTGATGGGCGTTGCTTTGTCGGTCGTTGCGAGGTAGTCCACGATCAGCTGGTTTTCGTTGTTCAGCGAATAGGTGACTTTGATGTTGAGGTTTCCCGGATATCCTTCTTCCCGATCTTTGGCAAGATAGGTCAGTTCGATTTTCGTAGGAGAAACCAGTGTTGCGTCCCAGACGACTTTGTCGAGACCGATGACGCCGCCGTGCAGATGATTCTCGCCATTGTTTTTTGCCAGCGTATAGGTTTCACCATTGAGCGTGAATTGACCTTTGGCGATGCGGTTGCCGTAGCGGCCGACAATGGCGCCGAAGTAGGGCTTGTCAACCGCGTTGATATAGTCCTCAACACGATTGTAACCCAGAGCAATGTCCGCCATTTTTCCGTTCCGGTCGGGGACGGAAATGGACGTGATGATGGCACCATAGTTGGTGACTTTTACTGTCATGCCTGAGTTATTTTTCAACGTATACAGCTTGATGCTGTCGAAATCTTCGACCTGACCCCGTGCAGGGGCAGCCAGGCACAAAACAACGGCAGTAAATAATGAGAATATTTTCATTTCAACTTCCTTACGAGGCGAGGACTGAGAAGTCTGCAAACGTAGCGTAAATGGTGAATACAATCACGATCAGGATAAGTCCGGCTGGTTTGGCGAATTGCCACGGCGTCATATCGACGGCTCCCACATCTTCCTGTTCAAATTCAGTTTCGCGAGGGGCGACTTCACCAATCACCAGCATCAATATTAGTAACCAGCTAAAGACAAGTCCCAGAAAGTGGAATTCGTGCAGGGAAGCGACGATAGTATCGAACGGAGGGACGAAGTACCCAATGGCAATCACGGCGAAGCCCACAATTAATCCGGCCTTGGCGGCAATCGAAGGCACGCGTTTGGTTAACATGCCCATCAGAACCACAGCAAAAATGGGGATGAAGTAAATACCGTTCATTTTCTGCAGGTAGCCGAAGATGCTGGTGGTATTCGCCAGGAGGGGAGCAAGACTCATCGCTACCACGGCGACAATCCAGCCGAATATTTTACCCGATTTTACCACAGAGGCCTCACTGGCATCCTGTTGGAACACGTTTTTATACAGCCCCAGACTGAACAGGGTGCAGGAACTGTTCAACGCGGAATTGAAACTGGAAAGGATGGCACCGATCATGGCGGCAGCGAAAAATCCAGTCAGCGGCGCGGGGAGTACGCGGTTCACCAGTAACCCGTAGGCATGGTCTGCTTTGATATCTTCGCCCGCAAACATGGTGAAGGCGATCATGCCGGGAATCACAAGATAGAGCGGTCCGAGCAGCTTCAATGCGCCTGTCAATAGAACGCCTTTCTGCCCTTCGGCTAAACTGCTGGCACCCAGCGTACGTTGAATAATCTGTTGGTTGGTCGTCCAGTAGAACAGGTTTAAGAGAAAGATACCTGAGAAGACGGTTCCAAAAGGGACTGATGATTCGGGGCTGCCAATCGAATTGAGTCGCTCTTTCTGTTCTTCAAAAATCTGTGAGGCACCTGCGGAGATTCCCCCATCACCACCAAGCATTGACAGTGCGAAGCCGGTAATTAAGAAGCCTCCAACCAGCAGGCCGATGCCGTTGATTGTGTCTGAGACGGCGACTGTTCGTAAACCGCCGAACAAGGCATAAATGGATCCGATGATGCCGACAATCCAGACAATCAGCCACAGCGAGAGTGTGTGCGCATCGATGCCCAGTGATTCGGGCCAACTGCCCAACATCGAAGGGACGTCAAGAATGCCGAGCATGCCTGTGGCACCGGTGTAGAGAATAATCGGTAACAGGATTCCCACATAAGCTACCAGGAAGATCAGGTTCGTAATCACCTGTGTCTGGTGATCAAAACGAATTCCCAGGTATTCAGGAACAGTGGCGACCCCACTTTTGAGGAATCGCGGCAGAAAGAACCAGGCCATAAAGACCAACGCAATCACACAGAGCACTTCCCAGACCATCACGCACAGTCCGTCAGTGAAAGCAGCGCCGTTAAGCCCGACCATCTGCTCGGTGGAGAGGTTTGTGAGTAACAGTGAACCAGCGATTAAGGGAAAGGTCAGCGAACGCCCGGCGAGAAAATAGCCGCTGCTGCTGGAATGATCATCGCGGCGCGTAATCATCCAGGTCAGAAAGGCGACCAGGCCTGTAAAAAACAGAAAAGAAATAATTGTCAGTAGCATGATGTTTCGTTCCCATAATCGTTTGAGGCTATGATTTGGTTCAAGTGCATCGAAATCGTGCGTTAGTTGAAAGGCATTCGATACAGTACACAGCCTCTGCTCTGAATACCAGTAAAACAACAGCGTTCAGGGGCTGTTGCACTGGTTTCCTTCAGTGAGACTTATCTGTTTTCCGGATCAGTAATTTTCTATTCCTTTTTAAATGGTAGGGTCGAGAATGACTTTCATAGCGCCCGGCTCACCAGCATACAGGCGCGCAAACCAATCGGGACCTTGTTTCAGTGAAGCGGTTGCGGTGATGAGTGGATCAACGCGAATGGCCTGTTTCTGCAGTAAATCAATACAGGCGGGATACTCGCCGCTGGAAGCACATGATCCAAAGATGGATAACTCACGTGTGACAATCGATTGCAAAGGCATTTCGATCGTGGGGGAAAGATTGCCAATCAGGGTGACCGACCCTCCTTTCCGTGCGCAGTCAACGGCGGTACGCACGGTGGCCGTGGTTCCGACTACTTCCAGTACGACATCGGCACCATGGCCGTTCGTTCGTTGTCTGACTTCAGTGGGCACGTCTACTTCATCTGCCTTCAAGGTTACATCTGCACCCAGTTGCTGCGCCAGTTCCAGACGGCCTGAGTCCAGGTCGACGGCAATGACCTGGGAACAGCCGGCGAGCCGGATTGCCTGGATGACCAGCAACCCGATCATTCCACTTCCGACGACGACTGCCGTATCGCCGAGCGAAACGGGAGTCCGATTGGCGGCATGCACGGCAACGGAAACCGCTTCGATCATCGCCGCATGGGCAAAGGGGAGATCTTTCGGCAGCGGGTAGCAGATATGCTGTGGAACCGAAACAAATTCGGCAAACGCACCATGTCGTCGGTATTCCTCGCACGAAACACCCAGTACCTTGCGCTGATCACAGAGGTTGATCTCACCACGGCGACAATAGAAACATGCGCCGCAAGAGACGGTTGAATCAAACGTGACATGATCGCCGGGCTGGAATCCGGAAACGTGGTCACCTACTTCTGTGACCACGCCGGCAGCTTCATGCCCCATTACCAGTGGCGGAATGCGTCGTCCGGTGCTGCCATCGTATCCATGAATATCACTGCCGCAAATGCCACAGGCGCGAACTTGAACCAGGATATCAGTCGCGCCGATCTCTGGTTTCTCAAAGTCGGTCAATTCAAGTTGCTGATATTCCGTTAATACCATTGCTTTCATGTTATTGCTTCTATGATTAATGCGAGCGAGAATCATCGGTTGAACAAGGGACTCTGTTCAGGAGTCAGGGACTTTCCCGCCAAGAAGATTCCGAGGAAATCGCCTTTTTATAGCCAGATGATCTACTTCTGAGTCTAATCACCGAACAGGGAGAGATGCTTTACAAGAGTCGATTATAAAAGCGTGCTGATTAGAATCAATGAGATGGGACGTCAGTGGTATAAGATATATTGTCACGTCGGAATCAGGCCTGAGCTTGCTGACGAAACTCTCCAGGAGTGATCTTGGTCAGTCGCTTGAAGACGACGTGCATGTACTCCGGATGCTCGAATCCGCATAAAGTAGAGATGCGTTCGATCGAGAGGTCTGTTGTATGCAACAGCTCCTGAATGCGCCTGACTTGCACATGTCGGATCTCTTCCTGTGGAGTGCGTCCGAGATATTTTCTCAACTGACGTTCCAGAGTGCTGCGCGAGACAGAAGCGTTCTGTGTAACTTCGTCAACACTGATCCCCCGGCAGGCATTTTCGCGAATGAACTGCAGCGCTGCTGCGATATTCGGGTCATCAATGGCAACAACATCTGTAGATTGTCGGGTGGCGATTCCAATCGGTGGGATCACCTGAGAAGACTTTGCGATCTTTTTGCCGTTCATGACCTGGGACAGCAGATCGGCGGCACGGAAACCGACGGCTTCCGCATTGGGAATGACACTGGACATGGGAGGGGCACAGATGCGACACAGTAACTCGTCATTATCGACACCGATCACGGCCACATCTTCTGGTACTGCCAGTTCGGCATTCGAACAGGCGTCGAGCACATGTTGCCCGCGCATATCGTTGCAGGTCATCACGGCGAACGGTCGCGGAAACTGCTTCAGCCATTTTGTCAGTCTGCTTTGAACATCTTCCCATGATCGTACTGAAGGACCATGCCAGGGAGAGTTGTAGATATCACAGTCAAAACCGGCTGCACGTAATGTTTCGACAAAGCCGTCCTGTCTGCGCTGGGACCACGCTTCACCCGTGAAGCCACAAAAACCGAACTTTTGAAAGCCTCGCTCAAGTAAATGTTCGGCTGCCATCCTGCCAATAGCCGCATCGTCGGACCTGACTTGCAGGAGTCCCAGATCTTCCCCACGATCTGTGAGTTCTACCAGAGGAACGCCGGTCGTCGCCACCGCCTTGACGAGATCGGGAGTAGTGGCGCGGGAGATGATTCCATCGCCGTTCCATTTTCCCAGCCACGCGGGCGGTTTTTTTCTAAGGTCGCGTTGTTCCAGAAAGACGGACCATTCATCATGCATTCGCATAAAGCGGACGATGCCCGCCAGCAGATCTCTGCCGTAGCTGCTGGATGTTTCGATGATCAATGCTACGTGTCGCTTCATCCTGCATAGCTTATCGGTTTCGAAACGGACCGTCGAGGCTGTCTATGCTGGGGTGAACGAGGGTAAAGGGATTTCAACAAACAGCAACGCTTTATCGCAATGAAACAGGCCCAATGGTACCGTTTCATTGCGATGTTTGCTGATCATAAGCGTTTCAGGTCGATATTCAATGACTCATTATTACCATTGGGGTCGATCTTGATTGTGACCGGTGATTTCACCGCGTCCGAATAGAGAGTCGGGATGCGATCCTTCTTTTCCACGGTTTGAATCGGCTCAGTAGGAGCAGGTTCAAAGTTCTTTCCCGATGCAGTCCCATCACTGTCCGGCACGGTTTCTGGTTCTTGCATCGTTGTTTGATAAACGACGACGCGAAATTCTCCTTCGATCGAACCATCGCCCGCATCGTAAGTTGACATCACAAAGGAGCCATCCTCTTTGATGATTCCACCGGCAGTCTTTCCTTTTTGAGTCGAAATCGGAACAAAAGAAATAGCCCCTCCTCCAACCAGCGGCTTGCCATCATAGTGGACGATGCCACCGGCCGGGTAAACTGTTGCCTGGTCGTTGCCACCACAGCCAGTCAGTAGGCCAGGCAACATGCCAGTCAACAAAATAGACAAGTTTAATACCAGACAGCGATGGATAGTTTTTGGTGTGAATGAAATCATAGTATTTCTTTGAGCTAAAGTCGTTTCACGTAACGTCCTTGATCATGATTGAAATCATTGCATTCAAGAAGTCAACATGAGACGAGACAGAGCGGATCGAATTATCAGTATCAGAAAGCAGGCCGTTTTTCTGTGGTCAAGACTTCAGATTAGAAATCGCTAATCACTTCGCGACCGCCCCGCGTACCCAAGGCTTGCCAAAGTGTCAAATCGATATTCTCAGAGAAAAATCTCACTGAGCCATCCGCCATTGCTCCCTGGACACCACCCGTGTGATAGCTGCGTGCCGCCGAGTACATTTCGGTATAAGGCGAGCCTATTTGAACACATGGCATGCCTTCCTCAGGGTAATTACGACATCCCCAAACTCCATCGGGAGTCGAGCTGTTTGGTCCGGTTTGGGTACTGAAAATGTTCCCTCCCATGACTCCATAAGTCCAGGTACCACGGGAGTCCTGTCTGGATGGTCCGGTTGAACTTTGCAGACGAAACTGGAGCTCGCTCAATGCCAGCGTGTTGGAAGTACCATCAATGATGTCACGAATTCCATAACTGGAATTATTGCCGAAGACGCCCCCTATTTTCATATCGCTTGTATGAATACTGCCATAACCAGCTTTGCCGTAGTTGGCTGCATAATTGCCGCGGGCTAAGTTTTCCAATCCGGTCCCATTTGCCATTTGCTCTTTATTTTTAGGATGAGAAGGGCAGAGCATGATGTTGATTTGTTTGCTGCCCACATCCATGCCTTGCGAAGTGTATGTTCCATTTCCCAGCCAGTCGAGAACTTCAGGTCGTTCGTTGGCAATGGTCATGAAATCGTCGAACATTGCCGACTGCTCAATATCTGCCAGCAGCATAAGAATCCATGAACCACCAATGGCGACTCCTCCAGACCCATTTGAGCCATTTGGATTATCACCTCTGCCGTTAACACTTCCAGGAGGAAAAACCATGAATGTCGAGTGGTAGTTGTGTAAAGCTACCGCAAGTTGCTTCAGGTTATTTTTGCATGTAGATCGTCTGGCCGCTTCGCGTGCCTGCTGAACAGCCGGAAGCAATAATGCCACAAGGATCGCAATGATTGCGATGACCACGAGTAGCTCAATCAAAGTGAATGCAGAACGGCGAAAACTTTTTGGATAAAATCGACAAACGAAATGATTTCGCATCAAAAATTCCTTATTCTGTAGAAGTGAAAGGTGGAAGATCCTTAAACATCGGACAATCTTGAAATTCTACTTATGCTATCTATACGCGATCTACAAATGGTATTCTTGCGGATACGTTATCTATGGATAGTTTCGTGTTCAATGGTAGTATGCTCATATCAGCATTTATTCATCAGTTGTTAACCTGACGTTAACTTAAGGTTTTGGCATAGATATCTCACTAAAAGTAAAGCAACAGAGATCAGTTCTTCAGGACTCATTCTTCTCTTTGTTATTTTTATGGTAGTTCGATGTGGGACCGTGTACGATTACTGATATCGAATTCAGATTCTCCCAAAAGAAAACAAAGGCCGAATTATGGCTCGCTGTCAATGTGATCCTGGCATGTTCCGATTTACGGTCTCGTATGCGAGTCGTGTCATTTTGTGTTTATTGATCACGCCTGGTGTGATTTATTCTGCTGATACAAAATCTAAAACTGCTGCTCCCGAAGAACGGCTTGAGTCGCTGAGGACTTTGATGCAATCGGCGCAGACTCCGCAGCAGGCCTTTGAAGTGTCTGTCATTGGCCTGGATCTTGCGGACGATTTGCTCAAGCAGAAACTGTTTTCAGATGCAGCAAAAGCGGCAGCCATTTCGAAAACGGCAGCGAAAAATGCAGACAATTCATATCTCTATCAGTCCAGTCTGTATTATTCCAAATATGCACTTGGCTTGGACGCCGATTATCGAGAAGTGGAAAAATCGCTCAAGGCTTTAAAGGCAGACCCAAAAGATCGAGATGCGGCTCTGGCAGCCGGGTTCTTTTACTGTTTGCAGAATTGGGACTGGAATCAAGGGCTACCACTATTAAAACGGTGCTCGGACGCATCGCTGGTCTCACTGGCCAATCGAGAACAAGAATTTCCCTCGATCGCCGCCGATCAGATCAAGCTGGGAGATCTCTGGGCCAAATATGCAGCAGAGGGGGACCCCCAACTGAAAACAGCTTTACTGCAACGAGCCAAGTTCTGGTATCTGAAAGCATTACCCCAGTTACCTGTATTAGAACAAGCTGCTTTAGTGAAGCGGATCAAACGCATCCCGAAAAAAACATTTCAATTAAATATTGCGGTCCGCATTGATGGTTCCGACACGCTCACGTTATCGGAAGACAGATTAACGTGGCGGAATCACGCTTACCGATATCCCAGTATTCTGATTATGAATGGAATCGAATGGAAAACTACGCAAACACAGGTTTTAGCCAATCAGGGAGGGACCCGGGTATTACCGCATCACATTCATCTGACGAGTGTGCGTTTAAAGAAGCAGCGCGGCCGCGGTCCTGTCAGTCTCAAGGTGACAGAGAGCCAAATCCAGGTTACATTTGACGACTCGAAACCAGGGGGCGCCAGCCACTATGTGATTGTGCTCTCGTTTGATACTTTTTGAAGGTGGTGAATTGGCGCATCAGACTGTTGGATATTAGTCACCATGAAAAACACGAATTCAAGTGCAGCGTCGGAGTTCAGGAAAATTAACGGCTGACATTGAGGATGATCGTCGCGCCTTTTTTTCGAAATGGAGACTGCATGTAGCCGCTGGTGGGCAAGTCGACCTGGATATGTAACCGATGCCGATCGCCATCCAGCTCTACGGTATAACCAATCATTCGGTACTGCAGGTCTTGTCCACCTGCACGTGCTGCAGTGACATCGACAGTGCTGACTTTATTCCAGCCTTTCGGCAGATCGACGACGATAAGGGCGCGATCGTTGAATAGCTGCTTATTCGAAGACAGATCAGCGTGATAGGTATCTGTGTATTCGCTCTTCAATGCAGTATTTGACAATACTGCCGTGATCTGTAACTGATCGGGAGTGATGAGTGATACCGTCTTCTCAAACGGGGGTTTCGTAAAGGCCTTTGAAATGACCAATGCAGGGTCACCAAATAGAATCCGGGAGGCGGTCCCCTTGAGCATCACTTCGCTGGGAGTCCATTTCGGTGATCGCATCTTGTCTGCAAACGGCTCGAATGTTGGCAGCGTTCCACCATTTCCCAGTATGACTCCGTTGTGAGTGTGTCGCATGATATCGCCGAGCGACTTTCCGGAGTAGGCCAGGTACTCCATTTCCTGGTAAACAGGAATCCCGTGGTCGGGATGCAAGGCCGCCAGATAGGCGATGGCGCTGTTACTGAGCAGGTTCAGGCAGAAGCAATCATCATCGGCGACCCTCTCACTCTTTACGGTTCCGTTCGCCGTCCATTGGTTAAACCAGCGACTGGTGACACCGGTGTAACAGGCGCCGTTAAACACGATGCAGGGAGCGAGTTTTAGCTGTTTTGCCTGCTGGCCTTGTAGTCCGTCAACAATTCGATCCGGATAGCCGTGCCCTCCCAGATGGATCAGGCCTGCGTCTTGCATTGAGCCCAGTTTCGTGTTGGTGAATCCGCGTGTTCCGTGGGAAATGCTCGCGAGTGCGGTCCGTTCCTGAAAAACGGGAATCATAAAGCAACCTGGTTGCTGAATGAAACTGTTCTGTGTGGCTTGAGAATTGGGACCGAAATTATCAATGAGCTTGCCTGGGAGTGTTAATTCCCCGCTTAGGGTTTTCGCAATTCGATCTACGAACATGGCGGCTGCTTCCGGAGTCGTGCCGGTGATGAATCCGCTGCTGACATCCACGAGTGGGTCGTCATCAATCTGTGTCGTCAATTTCAACCATTTCCAGGCAAAGTTCACATCAAGTTCGTCCGGCTTGATAAAAATTAACGCATACCGCGGCTGTATTGTTTTGAGTTGTTCCAGAACCGATTCAAGGTTGTCGGTAGAGAATATCAAACAGGTGGCATCCGGATGCAGGGCCTGCGCTTTCTGAATCGCCTGCCGATAATCGCGATCCGCGGTTTCGGAAGCAAGAATGATATAGGGGCCTGACGAGTCCAGTCGAACGGCAAGTGGCTCACGAGGCTTTGACAGTGCGAATGGCTGGCAGGCAGAGAACATGACAAAACCGGTGACAGCTATTCCGACCAAACTCAAGTTCCAAATTGAAGCGATGCGTGTCTTTTGTTGCATGATCATGTTTCGTCTCCAGTCATTCAGCCGACGCGAATTGACTTTGCGGCGATGCGGCGGTTTTCAGCTTCTTCGTAATTTTTGCGTATCACAGGAATCAGTGCGCCATTGACAATTGCAAAAACGAATCCCGATAAAAGGAACGGATACCAGATCCCATACGGTTGTCCGTTAAACAATGCGACCAGGCCTGTGGCAACCAGAAGTAGTCCGACGATGAAAAACAGGAACATCCCGCCGAGAATGAATCTTCGTCCCTTCCCTTGTGGACTCAGGATCCCACAAAGTGCCCCCAATAACCCGCATAGTGTGCCTCCACCCCCGCCAACAATCGTGCCAAACCAGGCACCAAATGTATTGGGATCAAACCAGAGTGCGTCCATAATTGTATTCCTCTCTGCTTTTAGTGATTGGAACGATGTAACTCGAGAATGCTCTGGGCCGCTGTGCTGGTAAGCTGACCAGCTTCAACAAGATTGGCAAGCAGATTCGCCATTTCATCTTGCTCACGGCTTTCGACAATCAATTCCAGCCGCACGATTAGCTTATCCAGTCGTGCGCGAACAGTCGGGTAGCTGATACCGTAATAGCGTGCCAGTTCCTTCAGTGAACCGGATGCCAGTACAAGCTGCAGTACGAACTCAAGATTCTCCTGATCCAGAGACAGTAATGGGTGCTCAGGTCGTTGAGTTTGACCAGGAATCAGCCTGGATTTGTCGGCGATTTTCTTCACAGATTCATTTAGCTCGATATTGTTCATGTTTAATAATATTAAGCATTTTGTTAATAAAGTAAATGTTAATGTTCAATAAATATGATAATAGTTAAAAAATATCCTGGTTTGAGCCAGATTCGATCGGAATGAAACGTATTGCACGATAGGACTGTTCTGGACTACATTACGCGCGGCGGGGGCCTATCTGATCGCGGGGCCGGAACTGGTACCCTTACCCATTTTACCACTCAGGTGTGTGTATCCAGCAATCATGCAATCATGCAATCTGAATCAGGATATTTTCATGTCGAATCTGCTCAAACTTCCTCTATCGGGGATCGTCCTCTGCCTGTGCTGTCTCGCGGGGTGCATTCCGGTTTATATGAATGCTCCCGAACGGTATAAGCCACTCTCCTATTTTCGCACATTGGATGATGTGAAAGAATATGAGGATCGATTAGCGGAATATAATGTCGCCATTGATGCTGATTCAGGGGATGTCGATGCGCTCTTCGGACGGGCGGTTTTGTATATCGGCGTCGGGCGATATACGGCTGCGAAAGAAAATTTGGATCAGGCGATTCAGCAGGCGGACAAACAGCCTGATTATAATTCCACCCGGCTCGCATCAATCTACGTGCACCGAGGGCTCCTCAACTGGGATGACGAGAAGGTCGACCTGGCGATTGCCGATTATTCTCAGGCGATTGAACTCAAACCTGATGACTGGGAAGCCTATTTTCATCGCTGGCTGGCTTATCAATATCAAGGCAAGGACGAAAAAGCAAAACAGGATCGCAAGCGAGGCAAAGAGTTGATGCCCAGTGTGTTTGAGAAAGAGTACTCATTCACTGATAGGATCATCTAGCTTCTGTTCAGCAGCAGTTTGAACGAAAACGGTGCCATGTCCGAATGGTTTTCTGACCGCTGAAATTCTTTCGCAAGAAAAGTGATGGGGTTCGTATTTTACGACACGACCCCTTTGACCTTTTTTTGCCTCTTTCCTATTCTCTGTGAATGCTTCCCGCATTCATGTTTGTTTTTCTGGAGTTAGATCGAAGTCAATGTCGCATAAATTGTCGTGGAATAAACTCCTGTCATCGAGCAGAGTTCCCAACCCCAAAAGAGATACATCAAAAGAGGTGAGCCGGAGTTATGTGAAAGCAGATCGGCGAACCGCGTTTGAAGCCGACTATGACAGGATCGTTTTTTCTCTCCCCTTTCGCAGGCTTGCCCGAAAAACGCAAGTGCATCCCATGGCCAGCAATGACCATATACATAATCGACTCATTCATTCGCTTGAAGTAGCCAGTGTGGGGCGTTCGTTGGCAGATCGTGTTGCTGAACTTGCAGTGAAGAAGAGCGATCTTTCTAAGGATGCCAATCTCGATTTAAGTTGGATTCTGCAATCTGCCTGCCTGGTTCATGACTTGGGAAACCCCCCCTTTGGTCATGCGGGTGAAGAGGTGGTTCGGGCCTGGGTCAAAGAGCATTTGACCGAATACTTCTCCAGCAAAGCGTTTGAGGATGACGATCAACGGGCACGTTGTATCAGCGATTGTCTGAACTTTGAAGGGAATGCACAGGGCTTTCGTATCGCATCACGTTACGACAATCCGAGTGCCGGGTATTTAAGATTAACATACGCCACGCTGAGTTCTGCCGTGAAATATCCGTGGCTGTCTACAGATGATCGCACTCCCCGAAAAATGAAGCACAATGTCTATACGACAGAGGCGGACATCTTTAAGGAGATTGCAGATGAGTTGGAGCTCTATAACGCGCAGGGAAAGTTCTGTCGGCACCCCCTCTCGTTTTTGACGGAAGCGGCTGATGATATCTGCTATCGCATTCTGGATCTGGAAGACGCCGTCGAAATGGGGATCTGTAAGCGGAACGAAGTTCACCAACTCTTTCTGGCGATTTCGCATAACAAGGAAAATGAATGGATGAGTCTGCCCCAATTGAGGGGGCAGGCGATTCAGAGTCTGATCAATGAGTTCTGGAATGTGTATGAAGCTGATTTCGATAGCATTATGAATGGAGAACGTGAAGAAGATCTCAAAGCTTCGTTGGATGAGAAACACAGAAAACTACTCGATGAAGTGAATCAGTTCTACGAAGATATCTTCGGGCACCGGAAAAAAATCGCGACCGAATTGGGCGCGTATCATATCCTGGGGCGAGTTTTGAAATCGCTGTTCAAAACGATTCAATCGATTGTCGAATCCGAACACTATGACGAGATCCATTTCCTCTCGAAACGCTGTATCGAGCTGACCTGGGGAAAAGATCATGTCGATCAGAACTTAACCAATAATTACAGTTGGTGGGTGCAACAGGTCATGGATTATGTGAGTGGCATGACCGATGATTACGCCATGAAAGTCTCAGGAGAAATCGGCGGTTTTTCACTGGATATGAAATAATACGGATATGAAATAAGACCAGCGATTCGCTCCAGCAGTGATGGAATGAATCCTCGCCTCTGTTTTACTTCATTATCAGGCACTTTGATCGCTTCGAGGTCGATTTCTTGTCCCGGTTCGATTTTGATCTGACTTGGCGGAGGATGCTTTACTAAATAGTACTGTATACTTTAGTATCTGGTTGATTCGTATATGTTTCGGACACACGCTGGGGTTTCGTATTTGATCGCGGAAGGGGACCTGATTCATGGGAAGCAAACCTGCTGTAACCGGCACAACGCATATTTTGCCGTACAGCGAGTTGTCACCAGCTGACTTTGAACGGATGTGTCTCTGGCTCGCTCTGCGCGAGGGGTATGAAGAGGCTGAGCATTTGGGGGCAGCCGGAAACGAACAAGGCCGCGATATCCTGTTACGCCTCGAAGAAAATCAATGGGCGATGCAATGCAAACGCGTCAGGAGATTTGGGCCTACGGATGCGATTAAGGAATTGGACAAGATTTTCTCACTAGATCACTCGGAACGACCGTACGGAGTGATTTTCGTCGCGACTTGTGATATTTCAGCGGAAACACGAAAACGGGCGAAGGCTCGATGTGCGAATGAGATCATATGCGAGTTCATTTCACTGACCGAATTGGATCAGCGTGTCAAATGTCATCATGATCTGGTGATGGAGTTTTTTCAACTTCCTCACGGACAACTTGACATTTCCCCCCTTTTTTTTATGGAGAGTTTTAGCGACATCATTTCGCAGGCGCTGAATGAGATGCGACTGTTTGAGTTAATTGAGCTACTCGCGGCACTGCTGTGCCATGATCAGGCTCACAACTTTGCAGCAGATGATGTTCGCCTCAAATTTTCAAATCTACTGAGACCAGCATTAACCGAAGTCGCTGTCACGTCTCTGCACTTTTCCGATCAGGACTTTCGTGATTATCTGATGCAGGAGGAAGAACAGTCTATTGAATCATTTCAGGAGTATTTACAAAAGCAATGTCGGAGCCGAGCGGCGTCGTGGGTGCGAACCCGGCTGAAAGAAGATCTGTTCCATGAACTCTTTTGTGATTATTATGAAGCCTATCAGCTCTTTTTTATACAGGACGAGACAGAGTTGAAATCACTGCAGTCACGTGTGGGATCGAAAAACGGACAGGCTTTGCTGGCGCAATTGAACGATCAATTGCTGCTTGCGAAAGCAGCAGGCACATTGGTTCCGCGACTGCAGCGAAGTTTTAGTGATGAAATAGTGATCCTGTTAACGTCACTTCAAATGACTCACGAAGTCATTGAGAAGTCTCACGATTCGATTGACGTTGTGATTTTCGACGTTTCAGGGCGTTTTCCAACCAAAGTATTTGTCTCCGCGACATCTCGGGAGACTGATCAGGACTGGATTGAGATGATTGAAGCACGACGAAAGAACCAGTCTGACTTGACGCATTCCTTTTTAGTAACGGACAACAGGGTTGGTGCCGAAGCAGAGAGGTTTGCATCTCGGCGTGGATTTTTGATCAAGCGGATGACAGAGTTTCGCGAACTCTTACAGACTACCTCTTCCGATGAAAAATATATTTTCGGACGTTTGGCGACAGAGTCTTTGTTATCGGCGATCGCCGTAAGTGATGTCTATGTTGAGCCCAAATGTGAGATTGTCCAACCTGGCTTTGACTCACAACAACTCTCAACGGCGACGGAACTGGCACGCGGACAGTTCGAGGCATTTTTAAATGATTCCGAACTGAAAGTGTTCATGGTCTTTGGGGAATATGGAGTAGGGAAATCAGCCTTTCTGGCTCAGATGGCCTATAAGATGTGTGATCCTGGTGCACGATATCGGGTGGTTTACGTTCCGCTACGGAAACTCGAACATGGCGATCAGATTCCCGAAGTTGTTGGCAAAGCAGTTACTCTGGCTGAATTATATGAAGGTCCGGCGCAGCGCACCTGTGTGGTGTTGGATGGCCTGGATGAGATTCCCGGAGCCATGCAACCCGATGAGCGACGACATAATATGTTGCGCATCATTGAGGCGTCTCGAAAAGCGGAGAAACTGGTTGTCTCCGCACGCAGTTCCTATTTCAGGGGATTGCCCGAGTTCTGGTCACTATGGTCTAAAGACGACGATCATCCATTCTGGAATAAACTCACGAAACATATTTTGCCGCAGGGCATCCGACCGGCGGTTCGCTCTATCGTGTTGCGGGAATTTAATTACGATGATATCGACGAATACGTCGCGAAATTCGGCGCAGAACGGGGAAAGGGGGCGGAATATACCAGTCTGTTTCACAAGCGGCTAAAACAATTCGACCCCCAGGGGGTATACAAGCGGCTGGCGCGAAGTCCGTTGTATTTGAGTCTGCTCGTCAATACAGAGCCCTGGGATGACCCCAGTATCGACAGTATTGCCTCGGTCCTGAAAATGCTGATTGAGTTCTGGCTGGCACGCGATACGGAAAAAGGCCCGGCACGCTGGTTACTTTCGCCCGTCGACCGAATGGAGTTTGTTTACGAATTGGCCTGGTTTATGTATCGACAGCAAAAAGTTCAAATTCCTTTTTCCGAACTGGATGAGTTCGTTACCAGCCTGTATGGCGTTGAAGGGAAGGTGGATGAAGCAATTGCCCTGGATTTACAAACGACCGGCTTTCTCACCACGGAAGGACAGGGAATGCAGTTCTGTCTCCCGGCTTTCATGGACTATCTGGTGGCCCATCGCTTTGCTCGAGGGGAATTTCCAATTGCTCCCCCGAGACTGCCGACCGGCGGTCAGGGACGAATCTGGTTGAGTCTGCTCGAAAAAGGGCTCACCGCAGCCGACGAATGGAACGATTCGAAAACCGATGCCTGGCTCAACTCCCTGGGGATCCGGTTCAGTGATTATGACGTGCCGATTTCCACCAGTCCTGTGGGGATCTTGTACAATGTCGCTGATGAAGAATCATTCGATTGGCCCGTAGCTAATAGCGAGTCGCATGGTAAACAGCGGGTGGTGTTGAATGCTACTTTTGGCCAGCACACGGGAGTCGGAGAACGCTCCATTCGCGTCCTCTATGGTTCGCCAATGGGCCTTCATTGCCGGCCGAGTGCCTGGATTACCAATCAAAGCCTCAAATGGCAGGCTGAATTACCCAGTAGACCGAAAAACGCTTTTGTTGAATTCAGACATCAAGGGGCGAAAGCGGACCCCAGGTCACTGCTGGAATTGGTAACGATCGCGGTTGAGGGAAATGTAGTCTTCGAAATATTCTATGATCATTGCACCGATGACGAATTCGAACAGTTATTGCTGGCGATCGGTGGACATCGAGCAACCGGTAAAGATTACGACTGGGTCATGCAGGTGTCCGGTAGTGCCTACGAGTAGGGTTGGTTTCAGTGGTAATAGAAGGATTAATAATGGGGAATCCCTTATCGTGAGAGAAGGGGTTCTGGTCTTCTTTTATTTTGAGATTCGGTTTTCTTAAGAGTAAGAAAAAATATGTTCTCTGATGAGCACTAGTGTGGAATGATCGACTATTGCCACTGGTTCGCATGGGTAGAATGTTCTCAACAATTGGCATTCCTGATCAAGGAATTGGTCAATTCATCGATGAGCAGGATTGTCTTTCCTGATACCGAGTCGCTTACAAAAATAATGGAGGCATTGAGAATGTTGACTATCAAATATCTTATTGAACGGCACGAATCGGTCAAGCGGAAAGCTGGTCGAATGCTGGCTCAGCTTGGTCAGCATTTTGTTCAAGCTTGTCGCAGCCTGGTTCAAATCGTGACCGGTTTGTCGCTAAAAAGCGTGCAGCCTGTGCAGTGGGGTAGATTGTTCATCAGCGAAATCGTACTGAAACCAGCGGGTTTTATAGTGCGAAGATGTTTCGCTGTGGATGTGGTTAGCAAAAAGTGTGATTTCACTCGCGCGCCCGACGCATGTGAAACATTTTTGCGGTGTGCGACAGCGTGTCAAGTTCTGTTTCGTCACTGTGGATCAACGGGTAATGCACAGGGAAATCAGATGACATCTTGCGCAGGCTTTGGTAGGCTGGGATCACGAACTAAAAACCGTACCGCGTTGATTTAAGAGGAAAAGCATCATGCGAGTGAACTTAAATAGGAATCTGTTGTGGATTGGATGCGCAGTGGTATTACTGCAATTGAATGCAGGTCGTCTCTCTGTAGCTGCTGAAAAGTCTGCTGCGAAGCTGAGTGAATCTCAACAGACGGCTGTGGACGATGTGACCCAACGCGCAGAAGAACTGAAAGCCGTCAATCAGTCGATCTGGAATTATGCGGAGGTGGGACTTCAGGAAACGAAGTCATCGCAGTTATTGATAGAGAAGTTGAAAGCAGACGGGTTCACGATCAAAAGTGGTGTGGCGGATATGCCAACGGCGTTTGTGGCCAGCTATGGGAGCGGTAAGCCGATCATTGGGATTCTGGCAGAATATGATGCGTTACCAGGGTTGTCACAAAAAGCGGTCCCTTTTCGAGAGTCTCAAACAGAAGGGGGCGGGGGGCATGCCTGCGGTCACAGTGGATTAGGGACGGCTGCTCTGGGGGCGGCGCTGGCGGTAAAGCAGGCGATCGACAAACATCAGCTTAAAGGGACGGTTCGTCTGTATGGAACGCCGGCGGAAGAGACGGGACTCGGAAAAGTTTACATGCTGCTCGACGGGCAGTTCCAGGATTTGGATATCTGCCTGCACTGGCATCCTGCGAATAAAACCAATGTGCATCTAGGGAGTTCTAAGGCGCTAGTTTCGGTCAAGTTTACATTTACCGGACTGCCGGCACATGCTTCAGTGAGTCCGGAAAGTGGTGTGAGTGCCCTCGACGCAGTCGAGTTGATGAATATCGGCGTGAATTATATGCGGGAACATGTCAAAGAAGACGCGCGGATGCATTATGTGATTATCGATGGCGGAGGGCAGCCGAACGTGGTACCTGCGAAAGCGACGGTCTGGTATTACGTACGGGCGAATACGCATGAGGATCTGGAACGCAATTATCGCTGGGTGGTGGATATCGCGAAAGGGGCGGCGTTAATGACACGGACCAAACTCAAGATCGACGTCGATACCGATAATCACGAGCTGATTCCCAATACGCCTTTGTCGAATATGATTCATCAGAAGTTGACGGCCATCGGACCTCCGAAGTTTTCAGCGGAAGAAAAGGGATTCGCGCGACGGATTCAACAACCTTTGATTGAGAAATTCGGTCAGAGTTTTCCCGTCGCGATTGAGAGCCGGGTGCATACGCTGGTCGAATCCAGAACGTCATCGAAAGGTTCAACCGATGTCGGGGATATCAGCTGGCATATTCCCACTGGAGGATTGCGGACAACCTGTTTTGCAGCGGGGAATCCGGGTCATAGCTGGCAGAATGTCGCCTGCATTGGTTCATCAATCGGTGAGAAAGGGATATTATACGCGGCACAGTCGCTGGCGGCGTCAGTTGTGGAACTGCTGGAGAACCCGGCTTTGGTGACGGAAGCGAAAACGGACTTTGATCAACGAATGTCAAAGCGGAAATATATTACGCTGATTCCCAAGGGGCAAAAACCGCCCGTGAAAATTCGTTAAAGTAGGGTGAGTAAGACTGAGGTCGACTGTGCTTGTTGAGGTGGTCTGCGCCTTTGGCCTGTACAATATCGATTACGATGAAGAATTTTTTTTAATTATTAGTAATAAAGCAGCTTAAGTTAATACCGGGAATCATCAGGAAAAGAGTACATCGATGCAAAACTTTAATCTGGCACTGCTGGGAACGGTTACTACACCAGAGCGACAGACCGAATTTGTCGAACGCAAGGGGATTGGTCATCCAGATACGATATGTGACGGGATTGCTGAGTCGATTTCCCTCGATTTATCTCAGACCTATATTCAACGGATCGGCCATGTTTTACATCACAATATTGATAAAGGTTTACTGGTAGCCGGCCAAACGTCCCCCGCACTTGGTGGGGGGATTGTGAACGAACCGATGCGTCTGGTGATTGGGGACCGGGCCACCGCAGAAAGTGATGGTTACCGGATTTCGATAGACGAAATTGCCATTTCCAGTGCAAAGAATTGGATTCGAGACAATTTGCGATTAGTGAATCCTGACAAACATCTGGTCTTTCAAAATGAATTGAAAACCGGCTCCCCGGAACTGACTGATATCTTTGCCCGGAAATTACTCTGCGCTAATGATACTTCCGCCGCGGTGGGCTATGCACCTTTGTCGGAGACCGAACAGCTGGTATTGGCGACTGAACGGCGGATCAACTCGGATGAATTCAAGGCCGCGTTTCCGGAAACGGGGGAAGACGTCAAGGTGATGGGAGTCCGCCGCGATCGGAGTTTGTATCTGACGGTCGCAGTGGCGATGGTGGATTACCATTTCAAAGAAGCACAGCAGTATTTTGACCGAAAGCGGGAATTGCAGCAGGAACTGACTCAGTTTCTGGAGCCTCAGCTCAAGGAGCTGGATCAGGTTCAACTCGAAATCAATACGCTCGACGATCCGGAGCGCGGTTTGGGGGGAATGTATTTAACGGTTCTGGGAACTTCTGCAGAGGGCGCCGATGGTGGTCAGGTTGGACGTGGAAATCGGGTGAATGGGTTGATTACTTTGAATCGACCGATGAGTACGGAAGCAGCCGCTGGTAAGAACCCGGTCAGCCATGTCGGAAAGATCTATAATGTGTTTAGTCATTATCTGGCGGATCAAATCTACAAATCGATTGCCCCTGTGAGAGAGGTCTGCGTCAGACTCTGCAGCCAGATCGGTCGCGAAATTAGTGATCCCTGGATGATGAGCGTGGAAGTGGTATTAAGCGCGAATACCAGCCTGGCGGACATCGAGCCGGCTCTCCAGGAGATCGTGCAAAAAGAGCTGGCGGGGATGGACGATTTTGTGCTTCGGCTTTCTCGGGGTGAGTTCAGCGTTTATTAATCTGGAGGTGTTATCGGGACCAGCCATATTCTCCGATCAAGGGGACAAAGGCGAACGCTCCCAGGTCTTCCTGTGATAATTTGCCATTGATCATCGTATACCGGCACATGGTCTGCCCCATGAATTCTGATCCGATGGGGATGATGATTCTGCCTCCTTCTCTGAGTTGTTCGACGTAAGGTTCCGGCAGGGTTTCTGCACCCGCAGTGACAATGATGGCATCAAAGGGAGCCGCTTCGGGGACTCCCAATGTTCCGTCAGAACTGTAAACGTGTACGTTGGAATATTCTAGACGCGTGAGCCGTTCGCTCGCCTGTTTGACTAATTCCGGTATGCGTTCGATTGTATGAACTTCGCGGGCCAATAGAGATAAAACAGCTGCTCCATAACCGGACCCAGTACCTACTTCTAATACATTCTCTTCTCCCGTCAGTTGAGCCGCTTCGCACATAAAGGCAACGGTATACGGCTGGGAGATTGTCTGGCTGCAATCGATGGGCAAGGCACAGTCGTTGTAAGCGAATTGTTTCTGCTCTGGTGAAACAAAATCCTCGCGGGGGATACGATCCATTGCATCCAGAACGCGAGGATCTTTGATGCCTCGAAATCGAAGTTGATTTTCGACCATTTTATGCCGTGATGCTTTCCATTGATCACTGCTCTGATTCGATGCTGGCTTGGTCATGATGACTCACTCTCTAAAGGAATAAAAAAGATTAAGGCCGCGTTAAACTGGCAGGTCCTTGCTTTCTAATTCGAGTAAGACTGCAATTGTAGCCGTACATCACAATTGAGAGAACGTTGTCGTACAAATGTGTTCGACTCGATCCAGGCTTTCTCGTTTACCAGCGAAAATAAGCAAGCAGCGGTTGTTCTTCCGGCATATCCCGGCTATCAATGATGTAGGGGGAGCCGCCATGCTTGTAGGTGTGTCTGACTGCATAATTCAGTAACGCAGTATCCCCTGTCTCGGGTTGTGAATGCGTTTTTGCCAGTTCGCCATCATTGGGAACGTTCCCCCAGAGTTCGCTTCCTAATGGAGTAAACAATGCTTCGACACGGCCTTCACCAGCTGCCTGCAAAATCTCTTCTAGCTGATGCGAGATCCGTGCTGTACCGAGATGCTTTTTGTATTGCTGCAGCGATTTGTTTAAGGACTCCTTGGAGAACTGTTCTACCAGCGGTAAGGCCAGTTCGAGCAATTCCTGCTCGCCTAAGCGGTCGGGCGAGGTCTGAATTCGATCAGCGAGAAGATTCTTCGAGTGAAAATGTTTTCGGAACATGCTTTGTTGTTTTTCGGCGGCGACCAGAATGATGGGAGTGCTATCATGATTCAGGTGCTTTTCCAATTGTTTTGCCAGCAGCTGAAAATAGTCAGAAAGTAGTTTTTCATTCTGTTCTTTGGTCAAGCCGTGACCATGCTGTATACCCGCATTATCTCCACCCGGATTGTTGGAAGAAGTCGTGTGCTGTTGGAATGATTCTTCAAATTGCGTATCAGCAGAAACTTCTTCCAGGCTCGTCGGAACATTATCCGGGAGCTCAAGCTGTGAAATATCACCTTTCTGATGGTGAAACAGCCGCACCGATTTGGGGCAGATCGCCAGCAAATGGAAGTGGTCATCTTCGAATGATTTATAAAATAAGGGGCTGACATAAAACGCATCGTCAACAGAAAGCATTTTTGGGCATTGATGGTCAAGATCGTATTGATGGGATAACCCGGATGCTAACAGCAGGCAGAATCCCTGAGCGGGACCTCGCTCCCAAAAAGTAGCATCGTTTTGAATTTGTCGACCCACTTCCAGAAACTTGCGTGTTTCTACGGAGCCCAGTCCTCGCTGCTGCAGTAAGCTCTCCGCTTCATCGAGTAAATTGCGCAGATGGATCGCGTCTTCCCCATGTTCTGAAACCGCTTGATGCCGTGGTAGATAGATCGAAACACAAGGTCCTTGTTCCCATTCGGACAGTGATTTGAGTTTATCGTGTGACAGGGTCTTCATCGAACGCTCCTTGATCATGAAATTCTGAGTAAGATGGTGGCACTCAACAGATAAGTCTAATCCTAACTCGCATGGAAGAATCTCTGGAATGAGGATCCATTATGAAAGCACTGCTTATTAGTTGATTCTGATGTGGCTGAAAAATGGACTCTATTACAATCTTATAATAGGCGTACTTCTCTGAAAAGAAAACGTAGATCGTAAAAATATGAGAGTGATTAGATACAATCAGGCGGGTAGGGCTCTGTCATTCTTATGCAATTTAAACAGAAATAAAGAGGGGAAATAATCGGGATCTGTTTCTCAGTGCCATTGAGGATTCTGATACAATGGACCCAAGCTGAATCTGTTCGGCTTCGAAATAGTGTAGAATCGCTAAATAGATTTTACATCAGGCGATCTCTCTAATTCATCTCAGAGGATATGCTTCACAGGGTATGGGGGGATTCCCTATGCAAGGGGTGGCCTCGATTCATTGCATGCAAGCCCAGAAGATAAGATTATGATGTAAAATGAGATTCAGGAATTCAATCGTAAGGACAGCGCTTTCTTTCTATAGACGGTACTAGAAAGGAAGGTTAAACTTGAAGCAGATTTTAATGTATTGTTTCTAATATAAAAACAGGAGAGGCTGCGATGGAGATTCAACAGCTTCAGCAAATCTTGAAGGAACTTCGATTCACGGCGGGGCTGTCAGAAGAGGATCAGAAGAAACTGGCAGAGATCTCTCGTTCCCAGGATTTTCCTAAACATGCCACGATCTTTTCAGAAGGTTGTGATCATAACGACGTTTATGTTATCCGTAGTGGGCGTGTCGAAATATGCATGAGTATTCCAGCCCGTGGTTGCTTGCCGGTTCTGACTTTGGAAGCCGGGGATCTGGTGGGGTGGTCCTCGGTGTTGCAACAGGGGGAGATGACGGCAACGGTTGTGGCAGTCGACGATACACAAACGATTGCCATTGATGCTGCCAGATTGCGGACGTTGTGTGAGGATGACCATGATATTGGCTACCAAATGATGCGGCGGATTGCGATGGCGCTATCCCAGCGGCTGGTAGCCAGTCGGCTACAGGTCCTCGACATGTTTGGTGACGCCAGCTCTTATAATAACAGTAGTCCGGAAGGGGCCTCTGAATGAGTGAGGAACTACAGGTTGAAGACGTCCGATCCTGTTTTCTTTCAAGCGAGCAGTTTGCAAAACTTTTCGAAGTCTTGTACGGCTTGGATTATGAAGTCATCGGCCCGACCATTGATCAGGGAGCGATTACTTATGATCGATTGACATCAGTAAATGATCTACCGCGTGGTTGGACTGACATTCAAGAGCCGGGTAAGTATCGTCTTCAAGAACGAGACGATGATGCCTTGTTTGGATATTCAGTCGGGCCTCATTCCTGGAAGAAAAATCTATTTCCACCCGTCAGTACGCTCTCTGTTGCGGATCGCACGGATGAAGGTTGGCAGTTTACTGAAGTGGAAGAAGATTTACCCAAAATGGCGTTTTTAGGAGTGCGGGCGTGTGAATTAGCAGCACTCAAAATTCAGGACCGGGTATTTCTTGGCGGTGCTTATGTCGATCCGATCTATCAGGGGCGGCGCGTGCAGGCATTGGTAATTGCTGTGAATTGTACACAGGCGGCTGCAACCTGCTTCTGCACCTCTATGAAGTCGGGCCCGCGTTGTCAGTCTGGCTTTGATCTCGCACTGACTGAGTTACCAGACGGCTTTGTGGTGGAAATCGCGACTCCTGCAGGTGAGACCGTCATTGAGGCATTACGAACACAGGAACTCTCAGAAGATCAGTTGTCACAAGCCACCGCGGCGCGGCAGCAAGCCGTCGACCAGATTGAGCGGGAACTGGATACAACCGATATTCGCGATTTGCTGATGTCGAACCTGGAATCTCCGCGTTGGGATGATATTGCCGAACGCTGTTTGTCCTGTACGAACTGTACGATGGTTTGTCCGACCTGTTTTTGCAGTTCTGTCGAAGAAGTCAGCGATTTGACAGGAGATCATGTGGAACGACAGCGTGAGTGGGACTCTTGTTTCAATATGAACTTCAGTTATATGAATGGGGGGCTGGTACGGAATAATGTTCGTAACAGATACCGTCAATGGATGACTCATAAACTGGCGACATGGATTGATCAGTTTGGAACCTCTGGCTGTGTCGGGTGTGGCCGATGTATCACATGGTGCCCCGTTGGGATTGATTTGACACAGGAAGCTGCTGCAATTCGGAAAGACAGTCAGAAATGAATTCATTGGGCGCGACAACCGAAGGGAACAGCGATTCAACGAATAATCCCTGGTTACCCCAGACGGCGGTGATTCGTAAAATCGTGCACGAAGTCACCGATGTCGCCACGTATCAATTAGCGTTAGCTGATCCTGCCGCTGCAGAGGCATATCGCTTTCAGCCCGGGCAGTTCAATATGCTGTATGTGCCGGGGGCCGGTGAATCGGCGATCTCGATGAGCGGTAATCCTGAAACGCATGATTCACTGCTGCATACCATTCGGTTTGCCGGAAATGTAACGCGCAGCATCGCAGCCATGAAAGTCGGCGATACTCTGGGGCTTCGAGGCCCCTTTGGAACCAGTTGGCCGTTGGAATCTTGTGTTGGTCAGGATGTGATCCTGGTTGCAGGAGGAATTGGCTTACCGCCGTTGCGGCCGGTGATTTATCGTCTGCTTGCTGAACGCCAGCGATATGGACGATTACATTTACTCTATGGAGCGCGCTCTCCCGAAATGCGGCTCTATACGGAAGAGTATCCGCTCTGGACCGAAGGCGGGCTGGATGTCAGACAGACCGTTGATCGCTCCAGCCCCGGGTGGCATGGGAATGTGGGAGTGGTGCCGTTGTTGCTGGAACGGTTAGAAGCGTTTGATCCCGCGCGGACGATTTTGATAATCTGCGGACCAGATTTAATGATGCGGTTTACTGCCCGGGCAGCGCTGCAGATGGGAATGACAGCCGAGCAGATCTGGGTCTCCACCGAACGCAATATGCAATGCGCGGTGGGCCTGTGCGGACATTGTCAATTAGGGCCGGAGTTTATTTGCAAAGATGGCCCTGTTTTCCGTTACGATCAGATTTCACCTTATATGAAAGTGGAAGGGCTGTAATCGTGGGACAGGAAAAACCCCGGCTTGCCGTTTTTAAATTTGCGTCCTGCGATGGATGCCAGTTATCACTGCTTGATGCAGAGGATCAGATATTAGCTGTCGCAGGTGCGGTTGAGATCGTTTATTTTCCGGAAGCCACGAGTCGGATGGAAGAGGGACCTTACGATATTGCACTGGTTGAGGGGTCTGTCACAACGCCGCACGATGCCGAACGGATTCAGCAGATTCGACGCGATTCAAAGTATTTGATGACGATCGGTGCCTGTGCCACAGCCGGAGGAATTCAGGCATTACGGAACTGGGCCGATACCGATGAATTCATGCGGGCCGTGTATGCGAGCCCTGAATACATTCAAGTACTGGAAAGTTCAACGCCGATTTCCGATCATGTCAAAGTCGATTTCGAATTGCGTGGCTGTCCGATTAATCAGTATCAGTTAATTGAAGTCATTCAGTCGTTATTAGCAGGCAGAATTCCACGGACGCCGCAACATAGTGTCTGTCTGGATTGCAAACGTCGTGGAACCGTCTGTGTCACCGTGGCACAGGGGATCGCCTGTCTGGGCCCCGTGACGCAGTCTGGCTGTGATGCATTGTGCCCGAGTTATCACCGAGGTTGCTATGGATGTTATGGGCCGGCTCCTCAATCGAATCTGGTGAGTCTGACGACACTGATGAAAAAAGAAGGCGAATCCAAAACAGAGGTTGCGCATCGCCTGCGTAACTTCAATGCCTATGCACCCGCTTTTCGAACTGAAAGCCAGCGGTTACTCGAACAGGATGAGGAGTAGAGCTGATGGCGGACCGAACAATCAAAGTCGAAACAATGACGCGGGTCGAAGGCGAAGGCGGTCTGTACATTCATTTGAACGGTGACTCTGTTGATGAAGTTCGGCTGGAGATATACGAGCCACCTCGACTGTTTGAAGCGCTCTTACGTGGCCGTCCTCTGGAAGATACACCCGATATCACAGCACGCATTTGTGGAATCTGCCCGGTTGCTTATCAGATGAGTAGCGTGCATGCATTAGAAGCGGCGCTTAACGTGACCGTTTCGCCAGAAATTCGTCGACTGCGGCGGCTGTTGTATTGTGGTGAATGGATTGAAAGTCACGGTTTACACATGCACTTGTTGCATGCCCCTGACTTTCTGGGATTCGATAGCGGTCTGGATATGGCGAAACAGTTTCCGGACGAAGTCAATCGGGGACTGCGATTAAAAAAACACGGCAATCAACTGGTTGATATGCTGGGCGGCCGGGCCATTCACCCTGTGAATGTCTGCGTCGGTGGTTTTTATCGGATGCCTACTCGAAAGGAATTTCAGAAGCTGGTTCCCGATTTTGAATGGGGATTGAACGCGGCAGTTGAGACTACGCGTTGGGTCGCCGGTTTTGATTTTCCCGATTTCAATACCGAATGCGAATATATTTCGCTGTCGCATCCCGATGAATACCCGATGAATGAAGGATTCATGAAAACCAGCAGTGGTGATACCATTGAGGTCAGTCGGTATGATGATGAGTTTCAAGAACGGCAGGTTCCCCATTCAACGGCACTGCAGGCGATTCGAAAATCAACGGGGCGTCCCTATTTGCTGGGGCCGTTAGCACGCGTCAATCTGAATCGGGAACAGCTTTCACCGACGGCACGCAAATTAGCAGACGAAGTCGGGCTGGAACCTGTCTGTCGCAACCCGCATCGGGCAATCATCGCACGCGGGCTGGAACTCGTGCATGCGTATGAAGAAACCTTGATGATTCTGCGCGGGGATCACCCGACCGGGAAACCGCGTGAGTCCTATTCGTATCAAGCCGGCGAAGGGACGTCTGCCACGGAAGCACCCCGGGGAACACTGTTTCATCGTTATATCATTGATGAGGCTGGTAAGATTGTGAAGGCAGTGATTATTCCGCCGACCTCACAGAATCAGGCGCAAATTGAAGCAGATCTGAAGCAATGGGTCTCGCAAGTAATCAGTGATGACGAAAACGAGACGGCCCGACAATGTGAAAATCTGGTGCGAGCCTATGATCCTTGTATCAGTTGTTCGACGCATTTTCTGAATGTGAAAATTGAACGGACCTAAAAGGAAAAACGAAAGTGCTCATGCCATGAAACCAGAGACCATGATAGCGGGGATCGGCTCTCCTCACGGTGATGATCGTGTGGGCTGGGAAATTGCCAACGCCATTCAAAGCAGAACCAGTGATCGAGCTTCCGTTCGTCTGGTGCGAACTCCCGATGAATTACTGGACTGGTTAGAAGGCATTCAAGAACTCGTGATTTGCGATGCCTGTCAGGGCGCCGGGGAAGTTGGCAGTGTCCATCAATGGGAGTGGCCTTGTGCAGATCTAGAGTCGATTAGCTGGTCGGGGACGCATAATCTTTCACTGCTGGCTGTTCTGGCATTGGCCCGGCAACTGGACCGGCTTCCTGCATCAGTCTGGATCTGGGGAGTGGAAGTGCAGCAGGTCCAGCCTGACCAACCCATGTCGAATGCCGTCATGGCGGGAGCAACGAGCGCAGCAGAGTCGATTTGTAAAGCACTTTCGATTCCCCAGAATGAAACGGAGAAGCAGCATGCATGAACGCTCGTTGGTGCATCGTTTACTACAGCAGGTGCAGCAGATCGTCGCAGATGACGGGGGCGGTCAGGTCACGGAAATTCGCGTGCAGCTGGGAGATTTGTCCGGTGTCGAGCCATTATTATTTCAGGTAGCTTTTGAGGAGATGGTTTCAGTCATGTTTTCGTCAGCCTGTCAATTGTCGCTGGATGTGGTGCCTGTGACGGCTGTTTGTGATCATTGCCGTCAGCAATTCGAAATCGTCGATTTTCAGTTTCGGTGTCCTGACTGTCAAACGGGCGCAGTGCAAGTGGTTCAGGGCGATCAGGTGAAACTAATCAGTATCAATGTCAATTCAGACAACCCGGTGGAAGGAGTTGCCTCATGAATCAGCGCACGATTATCGTCAAAAAAGATATCCAGGCAGATCAGAAAGCGGATGCAGCCGTGGAACGCGAGAGGCTCGGGCGCCGGGGGACATTGGTCGTCAATCTTCTCTCATCGCCGGGTGCCGGGAAAACCACGCTTCTGGAAGCAACGGCCCGACAGTTCGCCGGACGTCGGAGCATGGCCGTTCTGGTTGGGGATCTGGAAACGGATCGGGATGCGCAGCGGTTGGCACCTCTGGTTCCTGTAGCGCAACTCACAACCGGCGGGGCCTGTCATCTGGAACTACCGCTGGTACAGCGCGGGCTGCAAGCTCTGGGGGATCCCGCTGTCGATTTTCTGTTTATTGAAAATATCGGGAATCTGGTTTGCCCCGCATCGCATGATTTAGCAGAACATCTGCGGGTAGTGCTGATCAGTACGACCGAAGGGGATGACAAGCCGGGGAAATATCCGAAAATGTTTCGGACCAGTCAGGCGATGGTGATTACGAAACTCGATTTACTGCCGCATGTTCCTTTTTCCGTCGACGCGGTTACCGAAGACGCACACCGCATTCAACCAGAGTTAGACATTTTAACGAATTGCGCCTTGGATGGAGATGGTGTGTCGGACTGGTGCGAATTTCTGGAGCAGCAACATCAACAGCTTTTGGCTCGATACCATGCAACGGCAGTCAATCACTGAGCTCGCTAAACCGCAACAGGCCGTGCAGTTGACGTTAAGCGGTCGTGTTCAGGGGATCGGTCTGCGCCCCGCGATCGCACGTTGGGCAGGCACGCTGGATTTAGTTGGTTACATCAAAAATACCACGCAGGGGGTTGAGCTGATTATCGAAGGCCCAGTTTCTGTCGTAGCGCGTTTTGAAATGCAATTAGACACACATCTGCCTCGAGAAGCCCGCATTGAAAAGCGGGAACGGAAACTTTGTACGGTCAGTGGCTTCAGCGACTTTGAAATCATCGGTGGAGAGACAGGAGGACCTCTGGCGACACAAGTCCCTGCCGATCTCGCTGTCTGTCAGGAGTGTCTGGCTGAGGTTTCAGATGATTCTAACCGACGTTTTGGATATCCCCTGACGAGTTGCACGAATTGCGGTCCCCGGTATTCAATTATTAAATCGATGCCTTATGAGCGGGCACAAACGGGAATGTCCGAGTTTCCGCTTTGCGATTCTTGTCGGGATGAATACCAGTCTTCCCGTGATCGCCGGTTTCACGCACAGACGAATGCCTGTGCTGAGTGTGGCCCTGGTATCTGGTGTACCGACGCCAAAGGGCGGCGTTTCGCTTCAGCAGGTGAGTCAATTGAAGTTGCATCGGCCGCGTTGCAGCAGGGGCAGATTCTTGCCTTGCGTGGGTTGGGCGGTTATCAACTGCTGGTAGATGCGACATCCGAAACCGCGGTAGCAAGACTAAGAGAACGAAAACGTCGTTTTGGGAAACCGCTGGCTGTGATGGTGGCTTCCGTAGAACATGCGGCGCAGTTGGTCTTTCTGAGCGATTCGGAACGCGGAGATTTAAGCAGCTCCGCCGCCCCGATTGTACTGTTGCCTACCCGAAGCAATTCTGGAATCGCTTACAACGTTAATCCCGGCTTGAATCTACTGGGAGTGATGTTGCCAACCACGCCCCTGCATCGGTTATTGCTGCAGCAGTGCTCTGGTCCTCTGGTTGTGACCAGTGCCAATCAGGAAGGGGAACCGCTGGCCTATCAACGTGGGCAAATCGGAGATCAATTGATATCAGTCGCCGACCTGTGGCTGGAGCATGATCGACCGATTGAACGTCCGATCGACGATAGCGTCGTACGCTGGATGGCAGGACGGAGAGTCACCATTCGACTGGCCCGTGGACTGGCCCCCTCTCCTTTGGAGTTGGAATGTGACGAACCACTGATCGCGCTGGGAGGACAGCAGAAAGCGGCGTTGGCACTCTGTAATGGCAGGCAAAGTATTCTGGGGCCGCACGTCGGCGATTTGGGAAATCTGGCTTCCTGTGAACGTTATCAGGAACAATTACAGGCTTTACAAAAACTATATGGGATTGAGGATGCGGCGTTTGTCTGTGATAGGCATCCGGAATATTACACTACGCAGTGGGCGGCTCAGCAGTCGGCTTTACAAGAAACAGTGCAGCATCATCATGCGCATATCGTCGCCAGTATGCTGGAGCAGGGGTGGCTCGATCGCCGTGTGTTAGGAGTCGCCTTTGATGGAACCGGTTGGGGCGATGATCAGACAATCTGGGGGGGAGAATTTCTTTTATCCACGGCGACCAGCTACGAGAGGGTCGCACACTTAAGACCGTTTCCGCTTCCTGGCGGTGAACGTGCAGTCCGCGAACCGTGGCGTGTTGCGGTCTCTCTGGTGGCACAGGCTGTTGGAAAACAGGCGGCTTCCCAATTGAAACTCACTACGGAGCCGGTGGAGCCGTTATTGAAAATTATCAATTCACGACACTTCTCACCCAAAACGACCAGCGTCGGTCGCCTGTTTGATGGTGTGGCTTCACTGATTTTGGGTGTGACGCATGTGGATTTCGAAGGGCAGGCGGCAATGTTGCTGGAAGCAGCCTGTGATCTGACAGAAACCGGGAGTTATGAAATGATATTACAGGCGAAGAAGCCGATTCAGCTTGATTGGCGGCCCCTTGTTTCTCAGATCCTGGAAGACCGAACCTGGGGAGTTGCTCCGGCAGCGATGGCGATGCGCTTTCATCGTGGACTAGCCCAAGCGGTGGCCCGGTTGTGTCGTCAGTTTAAAACTATGCCCGTTGTTCTGGGGGGCGGCGTTTTTCAGAATCGATGTTTGGTGGAATTAATCGTCGAAGAATCTGCACAGAACGGACAGCCACTTGGGTTGCCCGGAACGATTCCCCCCAATGATGGCGGTCTCGCGGCAGGGCAACTGGCGGTTGCGGTTTCCCGCCAGAAACAGAAAGGGGCGGGCCGATGTGTTTAGGGATACCCGGAAAGGTGGTTCGCTGGCTGGAACGGGAAGGGGCGTTTGCCCAGGCAGAAGTGGAATTCGACGGAGTCCGCCGGGTGGTGCATATGGCGTGTGTCACTGAGGCGGCGTTGGGAGATTATGTGGTCGTTCACGCGGGAATTGCCATCAGCCGTATCGATCCGTTAGAAGCGAAACGAATCTTCGAAACGATTGCCGAATGGGGCGACGATGAAGGCTGGCGTCCAGAACAACCCGAAGCACCTGAGGCTTCACAATGAAATATCTGGACGAATACCGTGATCCCCGGGCTGCCCAGTTATTGCTGGATGAAATACGCAGGGTCTCTACGCGTAGCTGGACGTTAATGGAAGTCTGCGGAGGCCAGACTCACGGTCTGTTAAGACATGGCATTGCCGCGGAGCTAGAGGGGACGGTGGAGTTAATTCATGGTCCCGGCTGTCCTGTCTGTGTGACCGATCAGGAAGCCATCGATTTCGCCTGTCAACTGGCGCGGCGTGACGATGTGATTCTGGCCAGTTTTGGTGATATGCTGCGGGTGCCGGGGAGTCGCGGTTCATTGCTGGATGCAAGGACGGCCGGCGCGCGAATACAAATTGTTTATTCTCCATTGGATGCCATGGCTCTGGCACGGAAACATCCTGATAAGCAGGTCGTGTTCTTTGCGGTGGGTTTTGAAACGACGGCACCTGCGACCGCTCTCGCCGTTAAACAGGCCGGGCGGGATCAACTTGACAATTTCAGTATGATTGTTTCGCATGTGCGCGTGCAGCCTGCGATGGAGGCTTTGGTTCAGGCTCCGGATCACCGGGTGCAGGCATTTCTGGCAGCCGGTCACGTCTGTACGGTGATGGGGTATGAATCGTACGAGTCGTTTGTAGAACAGTATCGCCTGCCGGTCGTTGTGGCTGGCTTTGAACCGTTGGATTTGCTGGAAGGGATTCTGGCGTGTGTGAAACAACTCGAAAAAAATGAAGCACGGCTGGAAAATCGGTACGCCCGCACGGTACAGGCAGCTGGAAACCGGGCAGCGCAGGATCTGGTGCGGGAGATTTATCAAGTCTGTGATCGCGCGTGGCGCGGGTTTGGTGTCGTGCCTAAAGGAGGCCTGGAACTGCGCCCAGAGTGGCGTCGGTTTGATGCCCGTGCTCGTTTTTCTGAACCGGCTTTACCCGTGATTGAGGTCGATGAGTGCCGCAGTTTCGAAGTGATGACGGGACACCTCAAGCCTCCCGACTGTCCTTACTTCGGGAAATCTTGTACTCCCGAATCGCCGCTGGGAGCTCCGATGGTTTCTTCTGAAGGAGCGTGTGCGGCTTATTTTCGATATGGTATGACTACCAGCCGCTGATCGAACTGAAAGATCAATCTCAGTAAAGTTCTTGACGACCATGCATGACAACGAAAAAAACGCATTTTCCTCCTGGCAGATGAACTGTCCCGTTTCGATTCCCACTAATGCGGACTGTGTGACGCTGGCCCATGGAGAAGGGGGCCGCCTTTCGCGAAAACTGATTCAGGAACGCATTGTCCAAACGTTAAAGAACGAAACTCTGCTAGCTTTGAACGATGCCGCCCAACTCCCACAGGTGAATGGACCTTTAGCGCTGACGACGGATAGCTTTGTGGTTTCCCCTTTGTTTTTTCCGGGTGGTGATATTGGCTCGCTGGCTGTATATGGAACAGTCAATGATTTAGCCGTCAGTGGTGCCAGACCGCTCTGGCTCACGCTTTCGTTGATTATGGAAGAGGGCTTGCCACTGGTTATTTTAGACCGAGTACTGGAAAGTATTGCCGAGGCGGCACGGCAGACGGGAGTTCAGATTGTGGCGGGCGATACGAAAGTCGTTCCCCGAGGAGCCGCGGACGGTTTGTTTATCAATACGGCGGGCGTCGGCGAGTTGATCGCTCCCATTCCCCCTGGCGCTCCAGCACTACAGGAAGGGGACGAATTGATTGTCAGTGGTTCCATTGGTCGTCACGGGATTGCCATTTTAGCTGTACGCGAAGAACTGGGGCTGGAACCACTGCCATCCAGTGACTGTGGCTCCTTACTTCGACCTGTTGAAATCTTACGCGAAGGAATAGGGAATCAGATTCGCTGCCTGCGTGATGCAACTCGGGGAGGCGTCGCGGCTGTGCTACATGAATGGGCAGAGGCGAGCGAAATGACTCTCAGCATTGACGAGCGCAGTCTCCCGGTTTCGCCTGATGTGCGGGGGATCTCGGAACTGTTGGGACTTGATCCTTTGCATATCGCCAATGAAGGGACGATGGTCATTGCTGTCAAACTGGGGGCCGGCGCTGAAGCCGTTTCCCTGTTACAGTCATTACCGGAATCGGCTGATGCCCGGGTAATCGGTGTCGTGAAACCCCGGGGCATTGCAGCCGTTACTATTCGACGTACTCTCGGCGCAGAACAACCTCTGGATGATCCCCTGGGAAGCCCCTTACCACGAATCTGTTGATTATTTCAGGACTCTCTCCTGAAGACAGTAGCTTTTAAGTGCGGTCGATGGTAAATCGAAGATTCATGATCTGAGAGGTGTCGCGCAGTTGCCGTTCATGTTCGCTCGTGTGGACGATTTGATTGTAGTAGGTTTCCATCTCTTTCAGAATGTCACTGCGACTCACGATGCCCTGCAGTTCACCGTTCTCTACAACAGGCAGATGATGGATGTTATGGCTCGTGAAAATGGAGACAATCGAAAAAAGTTCTGTCTCGGGAGCGATACAGATCGGATGCGCCGACATGATTGTTTTCGCACTTTGTGGCGGACTGGGGTTACCAAAAAATAGTTCGTTGGAAACCGCCGATAGACAATCTCCTTCGGAGATGAAGCCCAGAAGAAACTTTTTGTCATTCTTGATTTCTACGACAGGTGCATTCGAAAGCTTATGTTTCACTAAAAAGCGAATGACTTGAGTAAGAGTCATGTCTGGTGTGACCACTTCCACGTAATGTGTCATAAAATCTTTAGCATGGGGTGATTGTTTGGGATCGTTCATGGCTTTGCGCTTTCTATGATGAAATTGTTTGAATGAGTCACATTTAGGGTTCTTTTAATTTTTTCCCAATTTGTCCTATTGGGAATCTTTCAAGGCTTCGAATCCGGTGACGACATCGAGTAATTCTTCTGTAATTGAAGTCTGTCGCTGCTGGTTAAATTCTGACTGCAGGTTCACGAGGCGTTCTTTGATATTGCGTTCGGCGGCCTGCATGGAGGCGATCCGGCTGGCGTTTTCACCCGCCAGCGATTCTGCACAGGCACGAAATAGCGAGACGAACAAATATTGGCGAATCAACCGTGATAAAAGCACGCTGTGGTTCATTGTAAACATGGGGAGTGTGCGTGAAGACCAGTTTCGCTTTTGATGACGGAAAAAACGTTCCGGGTCAATCGGCAGCAACTGCAGGGCATGCGGTTTATAGCTCGAGGCGGAAACACGCTGATTATAGAAAATGAATATTCGTCCCAAACGTCTTTGATGTCGCCATTGGTCAATATTAGTCAGGATATCAGTGACCAGGGGTGCAATGCTCGTGGCAGAGCCGGGGAGAGTGAATTCAAAATCGACGTCAACGCCTGTGTCCTGCACTTTTCCCTGAACGCGGGAACCAATCACCATCCAGGAAAAACGATCTGTTTTCGAACTGTCATTGGAAAAATATTCAGATGCGTAGGAAGCAATCTGCTCATTGAATTGGCCACACATTCCCTGATCAGATCCAAAAATGATGATCCCGGTAGAACCATCCGCTTGTAATTCTGGGAGACTGGTTTCCCGTTCCAGATCCCAGAGGACCATTTTGAGCCCCTGTTCTACCGTTTCCGAATAATCTTCCAGAGAGTCCACGGCCTGTTCGTACTGTCGGATACTGACTGCTGCCAGAGTTTTCATGGTACGTACGACGGACTGCAAATCTTTGGTACTATCGATGCTTCGTTTTAGTGTTTCCAGGTCTTGCATCTTAAGGGCTGACTTCAGGAGTTTTGTGATGAAATTTGTGAATCAGTTCTTTGGCCGTATCGATAATTGTTCGTTGATTTTCTTCGGAGAGCTTCTTGCCTGCGAGAATAGATTCACTCAGATCGGGGAAATCGTTGATCAGGATTTTCTGGACAAATTCTTCTGTTTTTCGAATTTGAGATAATTCGGTCTCGTCAAATGCCCCTCCGGCCATCGCGAGCAAGACGGTGATCTGTTCGGGCACGGAAAGTGGTTGATACTGCGATTGCTTAAATATTTCACGAACACGACGGCCTCGTTCAAGCGTAGCCAGCGTTTCTTTATCCAGGCGGCTGCTGAACCGGGAAAATGCTTCCAGTTCTTCAAACTGGCTGTAAGACAGACGTAAGTCGCCAGCGACGGCCCGGTAAGCCGGGAGTTGCGTTTTTCCGCCGACACGAGAAACTGATCTACCGACATCTACTGCCGGGAGAATACCTTTTTGAAATAGATGAGGCGAAAGATAAATCTGGCCGTCGGTAATCGAGATCAGATTCGTCGGTATGTAGGCAGCTAGATTTTGGGCTTCCGTTTCAGCGACGGGTAATGCCGTTAGGGAACCGCCACCCAGAGATTCCTTTAAATGCGTCGAGCGTTCCAGCAGGCGGGAATGCAGATAAAAAATGTCGCCGGGGAATGCTTCTCGACCGGGAGGGCGTCTCAATAGCAAAGATAATTCCCGATAAGAGCGGGCATGTGATGTGAGATCATCATAAACGACGAGTACATCCTTCCCTTGATCCATGAAATATTCGCCCAGGGTTGTCGCTGCGTAGGGGGCGACAAATTGCAGGCCGGGGGGCGAATCACTCTCGGCAACGACTACAGCCGTGTATTCGAGGGCACCGTGTTGCCGTAAATCGTCGATCACTTTGGCAACAGCAGAATTGCGCTGCCCGATGGCGCAGTAGATGCAAATCACATCTTTATTGTGTTGATTGATAATCGTATCAATTGCGATGGCGGTTTTTCCCGTTTGTCGATCTCCAAGAATCAGTTCGCGTTGACCGCGACCGATGGGAATTAATGAGTCGATGACTTTGAGTCCGGTCTGCAAGGGCACGGTCACCGGTGCGCGGTCGGTAATGGAAGCGGGATCCCGTTCGTAAGGTCTACGCTCGGCTGCAGACACCGGGCCATGACCATCCAGGGGCCGTCCCACCGGGTCGATGACGCGACCGATTAATGATTCGCCGACAGGTACATCCAGCAGGCGATGGGTACGCCTGACTTCATCGCCAGCCGTCAACTGCTCGCTGTGGTCAAGCAGGACGACACCGATCTCATCGACGTCCAGGTTTAATGCCAGGCCGAGGACATGGTTTGGAAACTGTAACAACTCTTCCGACTGGACATTGGGTAACCCGCTGACGCGCGCATGACTGCGACCGACATACGTAACTTTGCCAATTTCGATGGGGCGCGGCTCATAATTATGTTGTGCCAGTACGCCATCAAATTTTTCAAAGGTACGATCGAGAAGTGATTTGATCTCGGGGGAAGTCGCCATGTTTTACTTTCAATACGATTCAGTCAGCCTGTCTGAAAACTCGCTCCAAACTAAGATGTTGATGGAAGTTCATTTTCTGATTCCAGTGTGATGACTTCATTCAACGATTGGACAAATTCCTCTTCTAATTCTTCGAGCGGTTCCAGGATATTCCAGGCGATTTTGTAGCCTCCGACATGAAAATCAATTCCACAGATTAATTCCGGCTTTTCCTGAAAATCAATATCCACATCAGTAAACAGAAAATCGTGTACGAATGCGGTGATATTATCGCGGTCTGTTTGACTGAGGGGAAACGCACTTTCCACTAGAATGCGATGTTGTTTCGATTCGAGCAGAGCTACAACATTCTTTTTTTGTTGCTCGTCAATCCCTTTGATCCGGTCAAGAAACACTTGAATCGTCTGTTGTTGTAAATCCGTATTGGCCAGTTCTTTTAATACGCATTGACTCATGTGATGGATGTGGCCTGCCATGCGGAGCCGGGCTTCGCGTAGAAACGATTCACGTTCCCGATGCAGGGCGCGATACCATTCTGTTTTCTCTTCATCCACTTCGGCACGGGCGCGTGTCAGGTGTTCCTCGCGCCAGATTTGAATGTCTTTTCCTGCGTCGGCCAGTAGTTCATCTTTTGCATGAGACAGTTCTTCTGTTTTCTGCTTAAAAGACGCGGCCTCTGATTCTGCCTGCCGTTGAAGCTTGATTGCGTCTTCATGTTCTATCGCAATCTGTTTTTCCCGTTCCTGCATGGCCTTGAGGATCGGCTTGTACAGAAAGTGAGATAACAACCAGACCAGGACCAGGAAGTTGAGAATCTGAGCGGTAAATGTAAACCAATCAATGGACATAGTTTATTCCTGCATAACTTTTCAAACTGATTAACCGCCATTTGTCTGAAGAAAGTGATTCCAGAACGGATTCGCGAAAATCAAAATCATCGAAATCACGAAACAGTAAATCGCCGTTGATTCCACCATCGCCAGCCCAACAAACAGGGTACGTGTGATGGTGCTTGCTTCGTCGGGTTGCTGGGCGATCGCACTGAGTGCCTGGGCGAGTGCCCGTCCTTCACCCAAAGCAGGCGCCATTGATCCAATGGCGATGGTGATTCCTGCGGTAAAGATTGAAACGGCGGCAATAATCGTATTTGAATCCATAGAAACGTCCTCTTTTATTTTGTCTTTGTGTTTACAGGTTCCGGATGATCGTCCGAAATGTTGTCTTCAACTTGTTTATCATGGTTTGCTGAAGCGATATAGACCATGGCCAGCACAGAAAAAATATAAGCCTGAATAATCCCGGTCAGTAATCCGAACGCTTGCATCAGAATTGGTACAAACAGGGGAACAAATCCTAGCAGAATTGCTCCGATCACTGCGCCGCTCATCATGTTCCCATATAGGCGAACCGCCAGAGCCAGGGTGCGTGAGAGCTCACCGATAATAGTAAAGGGCAACATAAAGATTGATGGACTGATATATTGCTTCATATACCCCAGAATTCCCTGTTGGGCAATTCCATAAATGGGCACGGCCACAAATACACATGTAGCCAGAGCGGCGGTTGTGGAGAGTGAACCTGTAGGGGGATAGTAGCCGGGAACAATTGCCATAATATTGGAAACGGCAATAAATAAGAATAACGTACCTACAAAAGGCAGATAGGAGCCGGGATTCTGCTGGCTGACTTCCTGGATTTGATCGCGCAGACCCAGTACAAGCACCTCCAGCAGGTTCTGCCCGCGGGATAACTTCGTAGTGGAAGAGAGCCGGCGTGTGATCAGCCAGGACACAAACACCAGCAAGGCCATGACGAGCCAGGTAAACAGAATGGTCCGGTTCAGGATAATGAATTCCCATTGCCAGAGCGGTTCATCAGGCGAAAAATTCATGAAACAGTTTCCCCTGAGATAGAAGCGTTTTCCGGTCTGAACTGTCGCGTGCAGGCATAGCGCGCGACCATGAACCCGAGCAGGCAGGCGACCATTCGTTGCCAGCGATCGGTTTCTGAGAGCCAGATTCCAATAAACCAGAAGCCAGCAAGCGTGATCAGAGTTCTACTCAAGGCACTCATCAGAAATAAGAGCCAGGGGTGCCTGACTTTGGGGAGCTGCTTGATCGTCAACCACAGTCCGCCGAAAAAGATCACTCCCAATATCGTGCCCGCAACAAAACTCACGATAAGCTGGAATATAAAAAGAGGATTCATTACTCGATATTTCCTTCTTTGTGTAGCCATTTCCAGGCATTAAAACAGCCGAAGCAAATTCCACCGATCAGCAGCATCAGGCTCCATGAGTAGCGGGAAGGCCAGCGTGAGTCAATCCACATGCCGACGATGGCCCCGACGACAGCTGGCACTGTGACGGACCAGCCTATGAGACCGAACATCCCAAATCCAAACCAGATCGTATGATGTTTTTCGTTTTTTGCTTTTAGTTTGCGCATTTCCTGAGAGGCGATACGTTGTTCAATTTCTGTCTGATTATGCAGGTGTAATTGATGCGGCTCAAAATTCGCGTTAGTTGATTCATTGCTTTGATCCGGGGTCTGGTCAGGCATCGGTGTTCATTCCCTGCTTCACAAAGTGCCTGAGAATATCCGCTTCCAGTTTGGCTATCGCGGAGCGGATCAGACGTTCTCGTTCATGATATGCTTCAAATTGTTCTGTCACTTTCTGACGGAGTGTACCCAGATCGTCCCCTTGAACGGCGTAGATCGTTGAGATACGCACTTCTGATCCCGTTTTTGTCAAGATGCCCCCACCAATGCCCAGGTAATTCTCGCAGTTCTGTTCATCGACAAATGTCAGAATGCCTGGCAGAAGAGCCGATAAAAAGTCGACATGCTTTGGCATTAAACAGAAGGAACCGTTTTCCGCTTCCGCAATGACCTTCGTCACCGGCTGATTAATCATGATCTCCGTGGGTAACAGTACCTTCAGGTTCATTTGGTTTCACCCTTTTTGACTTCTGCAATGGAGCCAATCATATACAGGGCGCGTTCCGAGACATCATGGAATTCATCATTTAGAATTCGTTCGCAACCATCGAGGGTTTCGTCCAGTGAGACGAATTTTCCATCATAGCCGGTAAACTGCTCGGTGCTGAAAAAGGGTTGTGTCATAAACCGTTCCAGGCGACGTGCCCGGTTCACTGTGCGGCGGTCCTCACGGGAAAGTTCTTCCAGACCCAGCATGGCGATGATGTCTTTGAGGTCTTCATAGTTCGCCAGTGTTTCCCGTACCGCTTGAGCGACCTGGTAATGTCGTTCTCCCACAATCGGAGGCATCAGCATTTTAGAGCTGGAGTTCAATAAATCAATGGCGGGGTAAAGCCCTTCCGAAGCCCGTTTGCGAGAGAGTACCACAGAAGTCGAAAGGTGTGCGAAGGTATGGACGGCGGATGGGTCAGTGAAATCGTCGGCGGGCACATAAACGGCCTGTACCGAAGTGATCGATCCGTTTGTGGTGGTGCAAATTCGCTCCTCCAGCTCTGCTAAATCAGAAGCGAGCGTCGGTTGATAACCGACGCGCGAGGGGAGTTCCCCCATCAGCCCTGATACTTCGGTTCCTGCCTGAATGAAACGGAAGATATTATCAATCAGTAGTAGCACATCCTGCCGTTGGTCGTCACGAAAATATTCTGCCATGGTCAAGGCTGCATGGCCGACGCGGTAACGGGCGCCCGGCGGCTCATTCATCTGGCCGAAAACCATGACCGTGTTCTCGAGTACTCCCGCCTCTTTCATTTCACGATATAATTCTTCCGCTTCCCGGCAGCGCTCGCCTATGCCGCAGAACAGACTGACTCCTTTATGTTCACCGACTACATTATGGATCAGTTCGGTAATTAACACAGTCTTTCCGACGCCGGCCCCGCCAAAAAGTCCTGCCTTTCCGCCCCGTTCTAATGGGGAAAGCAGGTCAATGGCTTTGATTCCGGTCTTGAAAATATCGGATCGAGGTGGGCGTTCGACTAATGCCGGTGAATCATGATGGATCGATCGCCAGTCGGTGCTCTCAATCGGATCACCGACATCGATGGTCTGGCCGAAGACATTCAGCATTCGCCCCAGTAGTTCGCGTCCAACGGGAACTTTGAGCGGATGACCGGTATTGATGACTATTGAACCGCGTGACAGACCGCGTGTCGCTGTTAAAGCGATTCCGCGGATGGTGTGATTATTTAATTGAGTGAGGACTTCAATCACGATTTCCTGATGATCACCGGTATGTAGCTCACTTTGGACTGGTGGCAAATGATGAGGAAAGTAGGCATCAATGACACTACCTCTAACCGAGAGAATCGTTCCCTGGTCGAACTCATTGGTCAGGATTTTCTGCTGCATTGAGAATCTCATCCTTCCTGCGTTGAACAGGTTCGCTGTTGACTCATTACTGCATGCTATCAAATCAGCAGCCGTCTGACTACTTGTCCTTAGCTGTGAAAATGATTGATTTTTCATTAGAACTCAAGCGATTGAAAATGAAATAGGACTGTTTTACATGAGAATACAATGTCGACGAATGGCTGCTGGCTCTGACTAATGGTTTTCCCTATGCGAGTACCGGGAATGGCCTCTATTGAAGTCCAGTACATTCTTGGTACTAATGACACTGAGAAAATATAGAATGTGGAAAAGTGACAGGAAAATTTGATCGTTGCTCTTAAATTCTCTATAATGACTTTTTGGTCTCTTAGTGAATTGGTTCAATCCCCCGTGGATGGGTCAGTTGCGGTCAGGATGAGATTAGCTATGACGCACAATCAAAATTAGAAAGCAAGGAGCGGAGCCGTGACGACAAAGGAGCCTCTGATTTTATGGTTCGAGAAGCTTAGCATCGGAGATGTCCCTGCAGTAGGAGGGAAAAATGCTTCGCTGGGGGAAATGTATTGCAATCTGAGTTCCAAGGGGATTTCGGTGCCCAATGGATTTGCCACGACGGCGGCTGCGTATCGTCTGTTTCTGTCTGAGACCGGCCTGGATCAACAGATTCGGGAAATACTCCAGGATTTGGATACCTCAGATATTTCCAATCTTCAAGCGCATGGTTTAAAAGTCAGGCATGCCATTCTCTCTGCAGAGATCCCGCAACCTATCCAGGATGAAATTTATCAAGCGTATCAAACACTAAGCGAGAATCTGCCTGGAGGTGTTGATGTTGCTGTCCGCAGTAGTGCGACAGCAGAAGATTTACCCGATGCCAGCTTTGCGGGGCAGCAGGAGTCTTATTTGAATGTGCAGGGGCAAGCCAACTTGATGGAGACCTGCCGTCGCTGTTTTGCGTCCCTGTTTACGGATCGTGCGATTTCGTATCGCACGGAAAAAGGATTTGATCATTTTGATATTGCGCTTTCGATTGGCATTCAGCGGATGGTGCGCTCAGATTTGTCCTCGTCAGGGGTTATGTTTTCCATTGATACTGAAACTGGGTTCCGAGATGCGGTTTTGATCAACGCCGCCTATGGTTTGGGTGAAAATATCGTTCAGGGCAGTGTGAACCCGGACGAATATTACGTATTCAAACCGACACTCAAAACTGGTTTTAAACCGATTTTGAAGAAGTCATTAGGGTCGAAGGAATTCAAGTTAATCTATGATGCTGGCGGCGGGAAAATGACTCGCAATGTGCCCGTCGATGTAGTTGATCGAAAGCAGTATGCCATCAGTGATGAAGACATTTTGACACTGGGACGCTGGGCCTGTGTGATTGAAGACCATTATTCCAAGGTGCAGGGGCGCTTCTGTCCGATGGATATGGAATGGGCCAAAGATGGTATCACAGGGGAATTATTCATCGTCCAGGCGCGTCCTGAAACGATTCATTCCAATAAAGAGTTAAACCGGCTCAAGACCTATCATCTGAATCAGCGGGGAAAAGTTCTCTGCACCGGGCACAGTGTGGGGGAACGAATCGGTCATGGTGTCGCGCGGGTGATTCATAGTGCGGAACATTTAGATGAAGTGCAGCCGGGCGATGTGTTGATTACCGACAAGACTGATCCGGACTGGGAACCGATTATGAAAAAAGCGGCTGCGATTGTCACTAATCGTGGTGGGCGAACCTGCCATGCTGCGATTGTCAGCCGAGAACTGGGACTCCCGGCGATCGTCGGTGCGGAAGATGCCACGAGTGCGATTTCCTCCGGAACGATGGTGACTGTTTCCTGTGCCGAAGGTGATACCGGCTTTGTGTATGAAGGACAGCTTGATTATAACGTCGATGAAGTCGACCTCTCTCAATTACCACGCCCCAAGACCAGCGTGATGATGATTGTAGGGAATCCCAACGAAGCATTTCGCCTTTCCATGCTTCCGAGTAACGGCGTTGGTCTGGCGAGAATGGAATTCATTATCAATTCATTCATTCGGATCCATCCAATGGCACTCTTGGAGTATGACAGCCTGGATGATCCGATTCTAAAGGAAGAAATCGATCGTCTGACTCCTGCTTATGCCAATAAGCCTGAATTCTTTATCGATACTCTGGCCCAGGGAGTGGCAATGATAGCGGGTGCCTTTTATCCGCGTGATGTGATCGTGCGGATGAGTGATTTCAAAACAAATGAGTATGCCAATTTGATCGGCGGGCAGCTTTACGAACCGAAAGAAGAGAACCCCATGATCGGGTTCCGAGGAGCCTCTCGATACTATCACCCGCGCTACCGGGATGCGTTTGGTCTGGAATGTCAGGCCATGCGCAAGGTCCGCGAAACGATGGGCCTGAAGAATATGAAACTGATGATTCCTTTCTGTCGTACAGTGGAAGAGGGAAAAAAAGTTCTCGAAGAAATGGCCAAGCATGGCTTGCGTCGCGGGGAAGATGGACTTGAGGTTTACATCATGTGCGAGATTCCGAGTAACGTGATTCAGGCAGAGGCGTTTGCCGAGATCTTTGATGGTTTTTCAATTGGTTCCAATGATCTGACGCAATTGACGTTGGGGGTTGACCGGGATTCTGAAGTGGTGGCGCACATTTTTGATGAACGCGATCCTGCGGTGATGGATTCACTGGCAGCGGCGATTCAGCGAGTCAAAGCGTGTGGGAGAAAAATCGGGATCTGTGGTCAGGCTCCCAGTGATTACCCTGAAATCGCGGAATTCCTGGTGAAGCAGGGAATTGACAGTATTTCACTCAATCCGGATGCCGTTCTGAAAACGGTCACACGCATTGCCGAGGTCGAGGCTGAGTTGAGCGCCAAAGTCAGTCAGTCTTAAACACATAACAAACAGAAAAATCGATGATAATAAACGAACCGTAAAAAGGAGTTGAAGAAGATGAACAAAAACACAAATTCTCACGAGCATTTACAGAATCTGTTGGATGAGCACGAACAGATACTATCACACATGAAAACGCTGAATGACTGGTGGACCGAACTTGATGAACGCGGATTACCGAAATTTGGGGAAATGGGAACCCGTGTGCAAAAGTTTCGTGATCTGTTAGCAAAGCACTTCGAAGATGAAGAGCAGGAAGGTTATTTTAAGCCTGTACTAGATGAGTCTCCTGGTTTTTGTATTATGGTACCTGATTTCAAAGAGAAACATTCAACGATCCTGACTCAGATTGATGATTTTATCTCACGTCTCAAACAACCAGAGCCCCCTTTTGAAAACTGGAGTGCTGCCTTGCAGGAATTTGAGACATTACTGGCAGATCTGCGTGAACATGAAAACAAGGAAATCAAAATGGTTCAGGAAGCATTCGATAAGTCTGCTGCAAACTAGGATGTAACAAGCGATCCGAAATATGATCCGGACTGATTTCCCGTTCGTGTAATTCAGAGTGTGGGAGGACAACTTCTGATGAAAGCGATGGTACTCAATCAGCGTGCCGACATCAGTGGTTCGCCATTGGTACTGGCTGATGTTCCCGCACCCAATCCGGGGCCGAATGAAGTCTTGATTCGGGTGCATTGTTGTGCGATTTGCCGGACTGATTTGCACGTAATAGAAGGTGACTTACCTGAAACAAAGTCACACATCATCCCGGGGCATCAGGTGGTGGGAACCGTCATTAAAATGGGGGCGTCCTGCAAGCGTTTTCAGAACGGTGATCGAGTCGGTATCGCCTGGCTGCGCAGTACCTGTGGTGTTTGTGAGTTTTGCCAGTCCGGACGCGAAAACCTGTGTGAGCAGTCTCGTTTCACAGGCTATCATGCCGATGGCGGCTACGCCGAGTTGGCCGTAGTTCAGGAAGATTATGCTTATGCCATTCCGGATGTCTTCAGTGATTTAGAAGCGACTCCCTTATTATGTGCGGGAATTATTGGTTATCGCGCCTTGAAACAAAGTGACTTGCAGCCTGGTGAACGACTGGGGATTTATGGATTTGGTTCCAGTGCGCATGTCGTGATCCAAATGGCATTGCACCATGGTTGTGATGTCTTTGTCGTCACACGCGGAGAAAAGCATCGAAAACTGGCACGTGAGATGGGAGCGGTCTGGGTCGGAGCGCGTTCCGATCAGATGCCTGTTAAAGTTCACTCGGCGATTATCTTTGCTCCCGCGGGCGAACTCGTACCCGCTGCCCTGAAACATCTCGAAAAAGGGGGCACTTTGGCGCTGGCGGGAATTTATATGTCTGATATTCCTCAATTGAATTATGAGGAAACACTGTTTTATGAACGCAGTCTCAGATCCGTGACAGCGAATACCAGACAAGATGGGCAGGAACTGTTAAAGGAAGCGGCTGAAATCCCGATCTGTCCTCACATCACAACCTATTCATTGCAGGATGCGAATCGGGCCTTGATCGATTTGAAAAATGATCAAATCAATGGGACCGGTGTGCTGGTGATGGAATCTTGATCGAGTAGCAAGCAGCAATTTCAGACAGGTTTACTGTGTACAAGCCTGTGTTACCGTGTCAAACTTAAACTGAAGAAGATTATTTTCTTGTCAGTCAGTCAGTCAGTCAGTTTGTGTTTGTGGTAGGAGTTGTTTTCTGTGAAATCAGGTTTGTATATGCGGATGCTTGTTCTAGTTCTTTTCTTTCTTTTGTACTGGATACCTGGAGCAGCCGCTGCAGCGAGGCGTCCTAATGTGTTGTTCATCGCTATTGATGATTTAAGAACGGAATTAGGGTGTTACGGGCTGCCTTATGTGCAGAGCCCTTCTCTCGACCGACTGGCTTCACAGGGGGTTCTGTTTACGAATCACTTTGTCCAAGTTCCAACGTGTGGCGCTTCGCGTTATGCCTTGTTGACCGGACGCAGTCCGATTAATTCAGGCGTCACCCGCAGTAATCAAGCCTTCTATCGCGGGAAGTCAGCACTCTCAGCCAGACAGACCGCAGGAGCGCAGACTCTGCCGGAACTGTTTCGTCGCAGTGATTATCAGACGACCTGTATTGGAAAAATATCACATACGGCCGATGGTCGTGTATTCGAATATAATGGGAAGGGAGATGGGCGCGAGGAATTGCCTCATGCCTGGGATGAACTGGCAACTCCCTTTGGTTCCTGGAAACGGGGCTGGGGTATCTTTTTTGCTTATGCGAACGGCCGCAGCCGCGAGGATGGATCTGGTATTCGTGATCTGATGCAATTCACCGCAGAGCAGGATGAAGATCTGCCCGATGGTTTGCTGGCACAACAGGCGATTCAGAAATTAGGTGAACTCAAACAGCAGGAGCAGCCGTTCTTCATGGGGCTTGGTTTTATCAAACCCCATCTCCCGTTTGTGGCTCCGAAGCAGGATTGGGAGGCCATGTCGCGTGTTACGATTCCCCCGCCGCCTCATCCTGAAAAAGTGAATTCTCCCTATTGGCATAAGAGTGGTGAATTTTACAGTTACAATATGGAATCTGAAAAAACACGTCCCTTATCTCAAGCGGCTCAAATCAAGACGCGGCGGGCTTATCTGGCCTGTGTGCGCTATGTGGATCGGCAGGTGGGTAAGGTACTCACCGCGCTGGATGAACTGGGGCTAAGTGAGAACACAATTGTCGTTGTCTGGGGAGATCATGGCTGGTTTCTGGGCGATACTGCACTCTGGGCCAAGCATGCACCCTATGAACGTGCTTTAAAGAGTACGCTCATTATTCGAGCACCGGGCGTTTCCCAGGCAGGGTTGAAATCCTCTGCGCTGGTGGAGACGGTTGATCTTTATCCGACACTCGTTGATCTTTGTCAGCCGGAATTTCAAAAGACAGAATTTCCATTGGATGGAATCAGTCTTAAACCGATCCTGAATGGTAACAAGTCTGATGTGCGTGAAGCGGCGTTGAGTTATTGGAATTCTGCTGTCAGTGTGCGTACGAAAATGCATCGTCTGATTGTCACCACCGGCAAAAAACAGCCGTCGAAACGGGAACTTTATGATATTTCTAAGACGCCTGACCCGGTGAAGAACCTCGCAGAAAAACACCCGGAGATCGTGCAGGAGTTGTTAGAGCATCTTCCAGCGCGGAAGTAAGTTGACTGATTACACACGATTCAAAATAAATGTGTTTTCATCCAGGTCAGATATTCAGAAGCATACTCATTCAGGTTTTCCAGGCTGCCACCACCACGAAGGGGCGAGCACATTTCATAGGTTGCGGTTCCTTTGAAGCCACCTTCTTTCAAGCCGTGGAAAAAAGCAGAGTAATCGATGAAGCCGGTACCGAATTTGACGGCACGGACCATATCAGGTTGTTGTCGTTGATAATTGATCACATCGGGTTGGTAGTTAAAACGCGGAAGTCTGATGTAGTCAGCATTTGTGGTGATGGCGGTATATGGTGCCATTTTGCGTGCGGCTTCGAACAGATTTTCATCGCGCAGAGCAGGCGACCAGGCATCAAAACCAAGTTTGCAGTTCGGGCGGTCAATATCGTGCAGCAGTTCTAACAGGGCATCAGAGTGCACGCCGACGTCATGGTGATTTTGGACAGCGATTGTGACACCGTAAGACGCGGCACGGTCACAGCATTCCTGGAGTGCAGAAACGACCTGGCACCAGAGCGCATGTGGTGTCTGCCGTGGGGAGTCGTAAGCGGTAAAAATACGAACGGTCGGAGCACCTAATTGTTGTGCCAACTGTGCCAGTTGCTCGACATACTGGATTTGTAATTCCTGGTATGGAACTTCAGCGGCTCCGGTACCTGAAAAGTCTGTGTAGCCTCCGATGATCGAACATTTGATTTGGTGTTCTTCGAGCGATTGTTGAATCGACGTGACTTGCTCAGACGTCATGTCCAATGGAGACAGGTGAGGTCGTTTTCCCATTAACATCACCGAATCATAACCCAGCTGAGATGCCTGGGCGATGAAGTCGGTGATACTCAAAGTGGATTGTCCCCAGAAACCAGCATAACTGACAGAAAAAAGGCACAGCTTCATGATCGGGCTCCAATGGACAACGTGTGAAGTCAGTTCTCGTTAACAAACGATTATCCTATTTCCTTTCCGAGTGCTGCGGCAACTTTGCGACAGGTTTCCATCGTATCTGCGAATACTTCTGGCGTCAGTGACTGAGCGCCATCGCTCATAGCGCGAGAGGGGTCAGGATGAACTTCGAGAATCAGTCCATCACAGCCGGCGGCAATCGCAGCAGCACACATGGGGGGAACCAGGCTGGCGATTCCGGTCCCATGACTGGGGTCAATCACAACAGGTAAGTGGGTCCGCTCATGCAGGTAGGGCACCGTTGCCAAAGGCAGAGTGAAGCGAGTGTGTGTTTCGAACGTCCGGATTCCCCGTTCACAAAGTATGACCTGCTGGTTTCCCTGGTCGAGAATATATTCGGCGGCAAGCAGGAACTCTTCGATAGAGGCGGAGGCCCCTCGTTTGAGCAGGACAGGAGTACGGGTTTCGCCGACCGCTTGTAACAGGTGGTAGTTCTGCATGTTGCGCGCACCAATTTGCAAAACATCCGCATATTGACAGAGCATATCAACATGTTCGGGAGTCATCACTTCGGTGACGATGGCGAGCCCCGTTTGTTCACGCGCCAAGGCCAGCAGCTTTAATCCTTCTTCTTTCATGCCCTGGAATGAGTAAGGGCTGGTTCGTGGTTTGTAGGCGCCACCCCGTAGTCCAGTCGCGCCGGCCGCTTTGACCTGATGGGCGACCTGCAGGATTTGTTCTTCGCTTTCAACAGAACAGGGGCCTGCAATCACTCCGACATGGGAACCACCGATTTTGAGATCTCGTATTTGAACGACAGTTGGTTCCGGTTTGGTTTCTTTGCTGGCGACTTTATAAGAAGCGACAATCGGAACGATTTTTTCCACTTCTTCACAGGACTCCAGTTCTGCCTGATGGCCGTCTCTTTTGATCCCCGCGGCTGCGATGACGGTACGTTCTTCACCAACAATGACATGCGCTTTCAATCCCATTTCTTCCACACGCTTCACCATAGCCTGAACCATTTCCGCGGTGGCATTGGGCTTCATTACTACTATCATGGCTTTGACTCGTTTCTATTTTAGACTCAGGGTACAAAAAAAGCCCTGTAACCAGTCAGGTTACAGGGCCAATCGAATTCGGGGTTTGTTCATCTACTATGAACAGTGTATGCTCGATCGGTCAGGTAACCTGTTTCGGTAAACCAATAGCTAAAAAAGTGCCAGGCTGAGAAAAAGTACAGCCGCACAAAATTAAAGCTAAAAGTACCAAACCGATGTGTCACGGAGAAACTCCAAAACAAATAAAATAGGAATTCAGAGAAATTTCTTTCTGAATATCTTCAAACTTGATCATACCCCTGTGCAGGGAATCAAGTCAACTGCTATTCCCCAAAGTTTCTTCTCACGATTACTAGAGTCAAGATGACGATTCGTTTGGGTTACGTTTTTTGAGCTTAGAAAAGCTGATCGACGTTTTGTGATTGAGGGGGGAAAGATCTGCTTTTAAATTGGCAGGCTGCTTGTGGATTGTCTGTTTTTGAGAATGAGTTCCAAACAGGCTGCGATACATGGGTGAGTTAAATTGTTCTGGTAAACGATCCGGTGTTGTTTCCGGATGCAGTCCACTTCGCTCGATTCGAACTCGTTGGAGGGATTTCATCGTTGCGGAATCGTTAAAGCATTCAGCCGGGTAACAGGCGATGATCGCCCCCAGCATTTTTTCCCAATGATCGTCGGTTTTGCTTGAGAGGCCGGCGGGGAAAGAAATGCGGAGACCGGCTGTGATCAGATCCCAGGTTTGAATCGGATGCGGTACATTCAGATTAGAAACTTGGTCTTCCCCAAAATCTTTGGAGCGGGCTACGTCATGAGCGAATTCTTCCAAGCCAAATCGGAAGACCAGCTGCCCGAGAAATAAATCGGTCCAGCGTTCGATTGAACGTCTGATACGATTGATGCTTTTTAAGGCATCCAGGCTTATGTGTTTTTCTGATACGAGAATTGACAGCGCCAGCCGTTTGACGTCTAAAAATGATAAAAAGAGACTACGGGCAATTGGTTCAGCCTGGCATTGATTACGTCTTTTATCAGCGGCGGTGAACACTGCGGTAACGACACGAACCAGCATTTCTTCAGCAAAGAAGTCTTTGAGGATCACTTCCAGTTCTTTTTCAGAAATCTGGGAATTCTCATCTTCATTGGCAAATGGCTCCAGAACGTTTCGACGTTGTTTCAGGTGTTCCTGACCATGAAACCAGAAATCATAAAGTGCGGTGGGAGAGAAGGGTTTTGTGCCTTCTGCCAGAGAAAGACTTTGCGATGCAATCAGAGCAGCGACTTCTGCAGTTAATTGTGAGTTCAAGATAGTACCGTTTTGCCCAGAGTAAAGAAAAAGAGGGCTTGAAACCACGCACTATTTCAAACCCCTCTGTCTCTATACGAATGCAAAACCGATACCGGTTGTTTACTGAATCGCTGCTTCTTTCCTAAACGCAGTCTATTTATTGCGTTAGGAGTGAAATCGATTCCAAATCGGGTTCGCGGTTGGTGAGTTTCCCCATCAGTGTGTTGATTATAATCAACACGGTGTTCTCTACTTGGGAGCTGTTTTGGCGACTTCCTGCTGAGTCAGTTTGCGTAATCGGATATTTTTTAAGGCGGCCGTCGTGGCGAAAGATGTGATTCCAAAGGGACGGGAAAGCTCTACTTCGTATCGGATCGAGATTTTGCGGTCTTTCAAATTCTGATCGACAATTTGTTTGCCATCCAGCCAAGCCTGGATTTTATGATCCGTCACCTGGAGACGGATTTTATACCATTGATTCTTTTTAAAGGTCTGAAATGTGGTGGTACTGTTTTGAGATGCGTCATCTCCATCGATACTGGAGATTCCACACAGACTTCCGCCCCAGCCACCCAGGATAAAGGAACACGGGTCCTTTTTAACGGGAAATGTGAGACCACAGAAGAAGTCCGTTCCATCGACGCGTTTCGCTTCCAGCTCGATTTCATAGTTGGTTGTGGGCAGATTTTTGACTTTCGTCAGCGTAACGCCGGTCAGATCGACGCCCATTTCCAGCATCAGGTTTCCATCCTTCACATGGACTTCTCCTTCGCCACCAAATTCAGGGGCTTTCCAGCCATCGAGATTTTTTCCGTTAAATAGTGATACCCATGGTGTTGCGCTCTTCTTTTTCTGGGCGTCGGCCTTAGCGGTTTTCTTGTCAGGTGACTGTTCTTTTTTCTTTTCAGCAACAACAGGCGCTGCTGTGGTCAGAAACAAAGCCAGACAGAACAGCAGACAGATAATATTGGAACGATTTCCGGACTGTGAACAGGGATGGGCAGTGCTTTTGTTCATGGAAGGACCTGACACTCTATAAAAATTTATCAGTAAAGGGGTTAGCTACATTATTATTAGAAATGAACTCTGCTGGATCTGAAAGAGAAAAAAGTCTCTTTCTTTGGATTATAACGAATTCAGCGGGGAATCAGAAGGAGTGGGGGATTTCCCTATCGGTGAATGAAAAATGCATGCTCCCCAACCCCGTTTATTAAGCTAAGTTTTAATGAAGACTACAAGATTCACGTAGATTTTCTATTCAACTTAATTTGGCCTGTATGTTAGAAAGCGCAGGAGACGGTTGTCTTATCTTATTGCATCAATCATAGACGTGTTTACGAATAACGTGGCGCATGGTGTATCCAGCATGAGTGTAGTGGCGATCGCTTGCGTATGCCTGCTGCAGTATGCCGTTTACTCCTTGAAAATGTCTGCTTTTCGTAAAGAAAACGAGGAATTCCAACGCAATATCTCTGCCGTTGAAGAAGAACTAAATGATGTGCAGTCAGATCGTGCAATGACGCTGATCGAGAATCATATTCTGCGAGAGTTTGTCACTCAGTCTGAGTTTGACCAGACGATAGAATTATTGTTGAAACGGTATGTACCTTCTCTACGTGAAGGATTTGGGGTTTATCTGAATCTGATTGATGGTGAATTTCGCTTGGGTGAGTCGCGAGGTATTATTAAGAATACCAATGCTGTTTTCGAAATTGATCGGGATTTGCTCCATCAATTACGCAGTGAAAATGTGCTTGTCCTGCGCGGCAAAAGACTGCGCGAATCACAAATCTATGCCAGTTTCCACGAACAGGATCGGACTCGAGTTCAAAAACTCTGCCTGATGGCAGTCTATGATAAAGAGGATGTTTCCGGCATCTTTATCACAACGGACCTGTACCCCAAAGGGGTCGAAGAAAAACAACAGATTAAACTGGCAAAACGATTGCTGATTTGTATCTCGCGGAACATCGTGAAGAATCAAGATTTTGAATCTCACCGCTATGAATTGCGGGTGACACGAGAGCAACTTGAATTACGTTCCTTAGCCGATCAGCAATATAAAACTCCCGTCAAAATGCTGGAAGAGTTTATGGATCGGCTTCGCCAGCTGACTAATTCAAGCAGAGCAGGATTATTCCTGTCGACCCCCGGTGAAGAAACGGGATCTAAAGCGATTGTGCAATGTGGGATTGCACAACAGGCAGGCGTGAAGGCCCGTTGGCGAGAGCATGAAATCAATCTGGTCAAAATTGGTCTAAATTCGGGTGAGAATACTTCACTGACAGGCGATCAATTGGAAAAACATGGGATTCGATCTTTGATCGGGGCTGCTTTAGTTTCTCCACTAGTTACGAATCGAAAACGAATTGGCGCAATCTGCCTGACCAGTCAGGAAGGCCAGCCTTACGATGAAAGATCACTGCGTCTGATCTCCTGGGCTTCTCAATTTCTTTCCAATACACTGCTCAAGGTGCTCAGTCACGCCACGATTGAACGGCAGGCGAAACAGGATGGTTTAACCGGTCTGGTTAATCGTCGTTCGTTTGATGAATTGATTGAGGATGAATTTAACCGCGCTCATAGTATGCAAATGTCTTGTTCGTTGATTCTGATTGACTTGGATCATTTCAAGTTGGTCAATGATAACTATGGTCATCAGGCTGGTGACGAAGTTCTTAGACGGGTCGCTCATATTCTTAGAGAACGCATCAAGGAGATTCGCTCTTCGGACAGTGTCATTGCTGCACGCTATGGTGGGGAAGAGTTAGCGATTTTATTGCCTGATATTGGTCTGGCAGGTACTGAACGGATTGCCGAAGTCATTCGTCATTCGATTGAATCAGCAATGATCGATTTCAATGGTACTGTCATTCCTGTGACAGCCAGCCTTGGGATTTCAACTTACGCACCTCACGTTATGGAGAGTGTGGAAGCGATGGTTGCCGCTGCAGACAGCGCGCTCTATCAAGCTAAGGCAGAAGGAAGAAACCGGGTTTGCAGCCTGACGTCCTCTCCTGTTTGATTGATTCTCTAAAACTCACGCTTTTAGACTTGTTTACGGACAGTTTCTCGTAAACAATGCATCGCAGTCTTTTGCTGAATTCGACTCTGATTGTCGTTCAGGCTTTCGATGTAAATTCTCACAACGTAGCCCTTTGCTACTCCCGTCTTTTCCGATTGTACAATGTCCGATCCAATATCTCATGAGCCTGGTTCCGTTCCTCCGCGAGGGCGCGTTATTGCAGTCATGCCGGCTTACAATGCAGCCAGCACGCTGGAACGAACCGTGTCTGATATTCCTGAAGGATCGGTTGATGAAATTGTACTGGTCGATGACTGCAGTACCGATAATACAGTAGAAGTTGCCAAACGCCTGGGTTTAACCGTGATTCAACATGACCGGAATACCGGTTATGGAGGTAACCAGAAAACGTGTTACCGATATGCGTTAGAGGCTGGCGCTGACTATGTTGTGATGATTCACCCCGATTATCAGTATGACAGCCGCGTCGTACCAGTCGCGATTGAATTAATTCGATTGGGAATTTGTGATGTCATTCTTGGTTCGCGGATCCGAACCAGAGCGGAAGCGCTGGAAGGTGGGATGCCGCTTTATAAGTATGTCGCCAATCGTGGTCTCACCATCATGGAGAACATCGCACTTGGTCAGAATCTCGGAGATTTTCACAGTGGTTTTCGCGCTTACCGGCGTGAAGTTCTGGAAACGATTCCCTTCGAAAAAAACTCGGACGACTTTGTATTCGACAGTCAGTTTCTGGCACAGGCGGTACGATTTGGCTTTAAACTAAGCGATATACCCGTACCAGTTCGTTATTTTGAAGAAGCCTCAAGCATCAATTTCAAACGCAGTGCCCGCTATGGCTTACTGACACTGGGGGTGCTCGTACAATACTGGGGAAATCGGCTTGGGATCTGGAAGTCAGAGATCTTCTCAGAGAACCGACAGCATCTGGTCGATTGAATTCCGCTTGCCTGCGGATGGCAGCAATTATTTTTTCTTCGCGCTTTGACTCAGGTCATATTCTTTCCAGAATTCACCCGCCGCTTTCACATTCTCGAAGTTCGTTCCAATTCCCTGAATAGCCTGGTTTTCTCGAACAATATCCAGGCCTTTCGTGATTTTGGATGGTGTGAAAATCAGCCGTTGTAAAGGCATCCCTTTGAGTGGTGTCAGGTCGGTGACTGCTGAGTTTGCCAGATTCAACCTAAGAAACGGCATGCCTTTCAGCGGCGATAAATCGTCCACTTTCGTGTCTTGAATATCAAGGCTTTCCAGCAGCATGCCTTTCAGCGGAGAAATATCGGTGATCTCGGTTTTTGGAATCCACAGTGTCTTTAAAGGAAGTGTATTGATCAGGCTAAGATCTTTGACTTTCGTGTCAAACAGGTTGAGTTGATTGAGGGGCATTCCTTCCAGGGGTGAAATATCTGCAATTGGTGTGTGTTCCAATCGTAGAATCTGGATCGGCATGCCTTTCAAGGGACGTAGATCGCTGACATAGGTTCCTTCCAGATAAAGTTCTACAAGCTTCATTCCTTGAAGGGGACTTAAATCAGTGATTGGGCAATTGGTCAGGTCAAGATATTGCAGTTTCAATCCTTCGAGCGCAGAAATGTTCTCTACTTTGGTGTTGAACAAATTGACCGAAACGAATTCCCCTTTCATTTTACCGAATTCAGCATTGTTCTGGTAATCTGGATTGTCTTTTTTCAGGCGTTCATGAAGGTCCTCTTCGGACAGAATTGCAGGACCGGCTGGCGCTGTGGGAATGGGGGGGTCTTCTTTGACTGAAGCCGGTTGGGTCGCCGTTTGAGATGATTCCTGATTACATCCTGCCAGAGTCAGTAAAGTCATCAGAAAGCAGGCTACTGATATCGTAGAGCGAAGAGAGAGGTGTTTCATAATCAGCAGGGCTTTCAATGTCCGGAATGATAAGAACTCAATTATTGCGTTAATTTACAAGGGAAAGACTCTGTTCATCGAACAGCAGACCAAAACCGGGACGGTCCGATAATTCGATTGTTCCCTGTTTCACTTCAGGCTGTCCGGAGACCCATGTCATCCAGGGGCGGCCGGTTTCAGCGAGCGGATCTGGATCAAGGGCCGCAATTGCATGCAGGGCCCAGGTTTCACAACCTCGATGAGGACAAACGCGTAATCCTGCTTCATTTGCCATTGTGTAGATTTTAATGAGTTCCGTCAAACCACCACACCAGCAGACATCGGGTTGTAAGACAGAATGCAGCTGCTCCTCAATCAACTGACCGAAGGCGGCTGAGGTAAATTCATGTTCTCCCCCGGCAATCGGAACCGCAGATTGTTCCTTGAGCATTCGATATCCGGCTAAATCGTCTGGAGAGAGCGGTTCTTCAATCCATTCAATTCGAGAGGATGCAATTTGTTGTGAAATTTCGATTGTTGACTCGACGTCCCACTTCATCCAGGCATCAACCATTAAGAGCGGGTCGGGGCCAATAAAATCACGCGCCTGTTCTACGGAAGCGATGATCAATTCCCGTTGATCAGAGGCAGCCACTTTTCCGAGGTGTAACTTATAACCGGCGTGTTCCGTAGTCGTCTGCAAATCCTGTGGGTCCCAGACTGTACGATAGGTGGGGATTTTTTCTCCGGGATTCCCACCCAACAAGGAGACAAGTGGCTGCTGTTCGTATTTTCCCCGCAGGTCCCATAAAGCCAGATCGACTCCGCTGATGGCCATGATCGCAATTCCTTTGCGGCCGAAAGCCAGCGTGGCCTGATACATTTCCTCCCATAGTTGTGAAATCTCTTCCGGATTTCTCCCGAGCAACAGATCGCGGAGAACCGTTTTCACGACATGGCTGCCTGCCAGCCCGCCGCCACCAACTCCATAGCCAGTGATTCCCGAATCGGTATCAATGGCAACCAGGATTTGGCCCAGGCTGGTACGCCAGTCAGCAGGCGAATTTTCACCAACTGGTTGTATTGCGCGAACGTCTGTGATTTTCATGCAGTTAGTTTACATGAACCATAAGAAAAATGCAGTGACCAGTTTTCGATTCAGGCAAGAGAAACTGTGATTTATTCAAAGCATTTGAGAGCGGGAGAACGTCCCGTTTAGCAGAAGGGTTAATTTCCTTCAGCGACTTGCTGATTTTCAGGCTTCGCTTGAACTGGAGCAACGCGGAAGTTTTTAGGGAGATTCTTTTTCAACCAGTCATCCATTGCTTTGGTGACGTCGGGAGCAATTTTGGGTGGCGGTCCCGGTTGAAGGATCGTGGCTACAGATTTGATTATTTGTTTGTAGGCATCATTGACGACAGACTGATTCACGGGTTTTTGAGTTAGGCCGTTATCCATGCCTGCCGCTAGTGGTTTGAAGGCCAGGTACACATTCCAGAAACAACGCTTCCAGAAGCGGGCGTTGTTATTCCCATTATAGGCCGTGACCATTTTGCGGGTCAGATCAACGATCGAATAAGTGATCAGTTTGATATCTGAATTGGCTTTGAGCGGGAGCTTGCCCAGATTGTAAGCTGCCGCTGATCTGACGCGCCAGGTTCGCTTTGGATCACTCATTACCTTGAGTAAGGCATCAACAACGACCGGGCGTCGGGCCAGATTGTCCGTGATCCCCATAGACCCTAGAGTATCGACCAAGCTTCGCTGGTACCAGGAATGTTCATTCAGAGAGAGGTCCAATTCGGGAATCAGTGCTTCGACGATTGAAACACGACGAGAATTTGTGGGATCCCCGATTTCTCCAATACGCGCGAGGCCATTGGCGGCGGTGATTTTTAATTCTATTGGTTGTTTTGGGGAAGCGATGATTTTGAGCAAAGGAGCATAGGCTGGCACATACGCGACTCGTTCGATCTTTTTCCGCCGATCTTCATCTCGCAGATCAAGGCTTGATAATAACACGACCGCGCTGAAACGAACGAGTCGGTGATTATCAAATAAGTCTTCTGCCTGTTTGGTCAATTCTTCGAGATACAGTTCTCTGGCTTGATAATTGCCTGACACTCGACCCGAAAATTGAATGTCGCGTAAAACGTTTGCTCTGAGTTTTTTCAGGTCTGTCTTATTTTCCGGCTTGCGGGGATCCTGCTTCAAAGTCATCAGGTACAGGTTATAGCGAGCACCCGCGGCAATGAGTTTTTTGTCAGCAGCAGCATTGATCTTACCTCCACGCAGCAATTCCTCAAAATTCCTCAGTTTTGTTTTACGAAACTGCTCTGCCTCCTCGGGAGTCATCAATTCCTTGATCTGCTCCAAGGCTGGATCTTGCTTACCAGTTTTATTTGGTGCTGCTGCCGCATTGCCCTTCGCGGCCGGATTTGCATTTGGCTGTACAGGCTTGGGTTGATTTGGGGGGGCAGGCTGTTGGCTAAGAAGCACCGAACTGCTTGAGAGTAACAGACCGGTTGCTATTAGAGGAATCACCGTTATTCTGGCGGTCAGCATTCCAATTCGCGAAAAGGCCTGATACGAGCATGTAGATTGTCGCACGGAAAGTTCCTTCATTCAACGTTCTGCTCGAACCCCAGTGATCTAATAAACTTATGGGGTATTCTAGACTACAATAGGGAGCTTTACATTCAAGGAAAATATTACACAAATAAGGCAAATAACTCTATGGCAGCCGAATAGAATTCCTGTGATTAAATGATGGCTGCTATAATGGTTCCGAACGAAGCGGAATGAAGAGATGATTTACTATAAATAATACGATAAATATGGATCAGATTCCAATTAAATATGCCAATTTATACTGGCAGTTACAAGGAATCGCTGTTTCAAAGATACAATGGAACGTAGAAAAAGACACAGAGATGGTCGTGAATGACACACAGGCTGTCTCTCATTACTCAATTTTATTATCTTAAGGTATCGCTTTACCTTACGAGCTGTCAAGAAATATCTCTACCCTGATAGGGGTTTTCTCTTTAGAAGGGACAGAGAGAAATGAGGTCTGTCATAAGGCTTTCTTTTTTGTCTACAAAATTCAAGTTCTGTTGCTGCTCATTTGATAGAGCACTGTGCCTGTTTTTATGTGCACTTTTTCAGGGGCTGGATTTTCTTTTGGTATTGGTTAGATGACTTACACGGAACTCCAAAAATTTGAGATATCTTGGATGAATGGGAATTATTATGGCTGATTTTTTTCAGAGTCCCACTTTTTTGCTCCATGAAACAGGGCAACATCCAGAGAACACTGCTCGTTTGAAAAAAGTCATGGAACGTGTCGCGGCAGAAAAAATTGCCAATCTGAAGCTCGTCAATCAATGGACCACAGGGACCCGTCAACAGATTCTCAGAGTGCATACCGCTGATTATTTACAGGAATTACAGCAGTATTGCAGTGAAGGGGGAGGCAGAATTGAGACGGATACAGTGGTCTGTTTAGAGTCTTATAATGTCGCGAGTTATGCTGCAGGATGTGCCGTGACAGCTGTGGATGAGGTGCTGGGGAAAAAGACAAAACGGGCATTTTGTGCAGTGCGACCGCCGGGACATCATGCGTTGTCGGATCAGGCGATGGGTTTTTGTCTGTTCAATAACGTGGCGATCGCAGCACGGCATGCCGTTGAGCAGCATAAATTGAATCGGGTTCTGATTGTTGACTGGGATGTTCATCATGGCAATGGAACCCAGGACATCTTTTACAAAGACGGACAGGTGTACTTTTTCTCGGCCCATCGGTTTCCCTTTTATCCGGGAACAGGGACCGCTGAGGAAACGGGTACAGGGGATGGTTTGGGGAGCATCTGGAATCTGCCACTGGCATTTGGAATTTCGCGGAAAGACTATTTCGCAAAATTCGAACGGATGCTGCTCGAAGCTGCGCGTAAATGTCGACCGGAGCTGATCCTGATCAGTGCTGGCTTCGATGCGCACAAGGATGACCCGATTGGCTCATTAGGCTTAGAAACCGAGGATTTTGGAACACTGACACAGTTGGTGCTGAATGTCGCCCATGAATATTGTGACGGACGTATCGTCAGTCTTCTGGAAGGGGGCTACAACCCCGAGAAACTGGCAGAGTCTGTCGTGAGTCATTTAAAAGTGCTGAATCAGGAATAAGTAATCACTGATCCCATGTAAAATGGCAATGGTGCTATTTCTGATAAATTGGCAGATAGCCATTATCCAGTTGCAGGATGGTCGCATTGATTGCCGTTGTATAGACCGGGCCAACGTGACCTTCCATCCAAGCACCGGACGCAGATTGTTTGCGTAAAATCTGTTGGCCGATATCTTTGATATACTTGTCCCAGTTTTTTGATTCGCCGCGGTACATGACCTGTGCATAATAAAAATGAGCGTAGTGCCAGTGTCCGAAGTAACGATTGGCACTTCCGCCAGGCCAGATGTTTTTTCGGCAGTATTCCAGCATGTTTTTCAAATGATCAGAATCAAATTCGCCGGCGTTGAACAAGGCAGCACAGGCGGCTGCTGTAATTGCCGGCCGAGCGCCTCCGCCACGAATACTGTATTGAACTCCGCCATCCTGAGTCGTGCAGTCTGAAATATATTTTTTCGCCCGGTCAATGATCTTTTTGTCAACAGGAATACCGGCATTGCGGCAGGCACGTAGTCCCTGAACCTGGGTAATACAGGTTGAGCCTTCGTCAAAATCATTGCCGTCTTTAGCGGAAACGTATCCCCAGCCACCTCGGGTCGTTTGGGCGCCGGCACAGAATTCGACTGCTTTCATCAGTACTTTTTTCAGTTCATCACGACGTAACGAGTCTTCTTCTTCGCCATAAACCTGCGATAAAAAGACCATTGAATACCCATGGCCATAGGTGTAATGGTAGTCGTTCTTGTAGCCGATCAAGCCATTCGGCTGGCTCATTTCAAGAAGATAATCAACAGCATTCTTGATATTCTTGGCGTATTTCCCACGTGTGGTTGTCGAACCTTCTGCCAGCAGCGCATTCCCGGCAAGAGCCGTCATCGCGACACGATACTGGCCTCCGTTGGCTTCCCAGTATCCCTGACGACGTTGTTCTCTGGACAGATATTCCAGAGCGTTGGTAACCGCCTTTTGTAGCTTGGGGTCACGGGTCTTGGCAAACACCGAGTCTGTGACAGGCAGGATGAACCAGCCAGTTACCAGTAGAAAAGTCAGAACTCGTCGCATGAGGTTCTCCCTCGATTAAGAGGAGCTATTTCCAGTCACATGATCGAAATTAGCTTAAAGAGAAGCCCTGATTTGTGCGCACCAGAGCTTCCCGTTTTTTTGATCATCGTTTATTTATCAACCCACGCAACAGGCTGTGGTTCAATTTCATCTTTCGGAATATGACCAGCATCAGCGCGTCCACTGCCTTCCAGGCGACTGATAACGCGGACCGTCATATCATGATCACAAAGAATTTGACAGCTCAATCGGCACCCGGATAATTCCCGGGCTGCAAGCGTATTCTTTTCTGCGACCGTCATTTGATTCGGTTCACCTTCAACATACTCCACACGACATGTCGTGCAGCGACCTGCGCCACCACAAGCATGTAATTGATCGACGTGGGCATCATCAGTTAAGGCCAGTACCAGCCGTTTACCTGATTCCACTTCGAATTCTCCTACATTTTCAACAGTCAGTTTCGGCATTATTTCCTCTATGTGATGTGGGGGGATGTATTTGGGGTTTCATCTGGAATCAGAGTGTATCAATCGTTCGAAGTCCTTCCAGAAGGAAAGTCTCCAGCTATTATAGGCCTTAGGGGCATCTATTTTAAGTCGGCATTACAAATTCTCTTTCGGGATGAGAAACCGTTAGTACAGGACAGGGGGCTTTGCGGACCACTTTTTCCGCCACACTGCCTAGTAACATGTGTTTAATCCCGGTTCGGCCGTGTGTACCGATCACGATCAGGTCGATCTTTGCTTTATTTGCATAACGGATAATTTCGAGAAATGCAGGGCCGACACGTACTTCCCGCACCACTTTCAGGTCCTTGGTTCCCGGTAGATCAGGCATCTCTTCCAGCTGTTTTTTAGCTAAACTCTGCATATCTGATACGAGATCATTCATCGATGTCCCCATCATATTGGGTTCTGGAAACATCGCGACGGCATCTTGAACGACATTCAGCAGATGTAATTCTGCATTGAACCGTTTAGCCAATTCACAACCATATATTAGAGCCTGCTCGCCAAATTCACTGAAATCGGTCGGTACGAGAATTCTTTTGAGTTCTATCATGGGGTTCCTCCTGGCTTCTGTAATCCTGATTGAGTCGATCTTTTCTCATTGTAGTAAATCACCGGTCCTCTTTCCGAGTGATCTGGGCGCGGTCTTATTCAATATTAATCATTAATCTATCTCGCCCCTCTTTCGGCAGGTGGATGCGGCTATCAGGAATAATCATTATATTTTGACTAATTCCTAAGCTGTGAAATATCTGAAAAACTGGTTTTTCAGTGATTATCCTCATTTTGAATCTAGTTATAAACAGTACGATCGTTAGAGAACGAAAAACAGAATTATCAATCACGACACTGTTATTTATACGAAATCGTCTTAGCAAGAATAAACGGATGCTTGTTGAACCTATTCTAACTGATTCATCACTTTCGTATATTAGAAAGCGGCAGATTTAACCGATTTTTATTCCGTGTGCCATACCACATTTTTAGAGTTTGTCAAATTTGAATCGTGGTATTTTAAAATGGTGCCAGTCGCACGACACGGAAAGAGGAAATCAAGATGACAATGCCGTATAAAAAAACAGTCTCGTTATTCGCCTGCCTGGTTTCATTGACGGGATCCTATGGCTGTCAGTCTGCCCAGCAAAAAGTGCATCAGCAAGCTTCTCAATCCGGTGCGGAATACCAGTCGGCTCCGTATAGCCAAATGGAACCAGGGCAACAGGGCTCTGATCAGTATTTGAATGAACCAGCTCCTGCACCGGCCGAGAATCGTTTTCCGCCGGCGGCGCCACCAAGTTTGAACTTTCCGCAGCCTGACCGGCAGAGCAACAATAGCGGTCCGTTGATTCAGCGGACATCACAGGAAAAGCTTGCTGAAGATCAGGAGTATTTTAAATCTGTATTCAGTGCAGATCCAGTTGAACCTGCCCATGAACCTGCTCAGAAACATCTGGGGCTGGTTCCTCGGTATTCGACAGTTTCCTCATCTGTTTCACAGAAAGTCAAACAGATGAATGGGAAGGTCAAAGGTTTCTATTCCAAAATGAAGTCGCACGTGAAAACGCCTGAGTGGATTCGGAAGGTCTCAGGCAGCCATGTGGTTATCCAGGAAGAAGAAGTATTTTGTACTGATATATCCTGCGTAGAAACAACGCCAGTTTTTGAGGAATTTCCCGCTCAGGCAGAATCCGTTGATTCAGAGCCCCTCGGACCGCAACCTGTGTTTCCACAGCCCCAGAAATTGAAACCGATGCTCCCCCAGCCGGAACCGGAAAAGAAGAATCTTCCGCGACTGCCCCCGCCGGGAGAAACAACACATTGGGACAATAACTGGAGAGTTTCTGCCACACTGGAGCAACTTCCCGTCGACAACTACTCAACGTTAGAAGATCAACTCGAACAGTGGCCCCATTCGAAACAGAGAATGCAGCCGAATGCACAGGCATTTCAATTGAAAAAAGCAGCGCCAGTGTCAACTCCACAGTTCATGCTGATTGAGCCAGAGCAGAAGCATCCGAGTCAATTGTCGGTACCCGCGATGATCTCACAGGAACAGTCTGCCACGATTCAAAAAATCGGTTTGCAGAACGGCCCCAGGATGAACGGGCCTGCAAATGTTTCTCCTTACACGCCACTGCCAGCCAAGGCGACATCGCGAAAAGGATATTAAGTCGGCCGCCGTTTAAGGTGGGTCGTATCCACCAGGGTGAAATGGATGACAGCGGCAGATCCGCAGGATTCCTTTCACCGCCCCTTTTACGGCTCCATACTTCTGGACTGCTTGAATAAAGTATTCGCTGCAGCTCGGGTGAAACCGGCATTGTCCGCCTAGAATATAGCGAAACGTCTTCTGATAGATCCGTACCAGTCCAATCAGGATGTAGGACGGAATCTGATACAGAAATCGGATTATTTGCAAAGCAATCTGTTTCATCAGCTTTGCTTTTGCTCCAGACGGCGGTTGAGTGTCTGAGATAGTCGTTTCAACGAGCTCTGATACTGTTTCAGATCACAATTGACTGTAGGACGCGGTATGGCGACCAGGTCCAACCCTTTGGGAAGTTGATGTTGTACGAGCCGAAAGGCCTCCCGAATCAGTCTTTTTTTACGAGCACGTTTGATGGCGTTTCCGTTTTTTCGGGAAACACTGACTCCCAGGCGGGTTTGGTTCAGTTCATTTCTCACGGCAAACAATAACAGACATTGGTCGCCTACCCGCTGCCTGGCAGAATAGATCGTGGAAAAATCCTGCTGGCTGCGTATTCTGTTCGTGTTTGGAAATCCGAATTGTTTCACAGGGAAACACTGCCTCCCACAGGCGTCGTAGAAACGTTTATTCTTTTGGTGGTTCTGGATTGACCTGCTCTGAATCTTCAGAACTATCTGGTACTGGTTTTGATGGAATCTGCTGGTCAGGATGCGTCTGATTTGGGTAAGGTCTTCTGATCATACTGCGAACGGAGTGACCAAACAGGGAAGTGAAAATCAAAATCCCGATCCCCGTTCCCGCCAGAATCCAGACAATAAGGATCAATACTCCCAGTTCTCGCGGGCGGACTTCTTTCTTTTTGCCATCTGGTTTCCCATTCTCCCCCTGCTCAGAATCAGCAGGTACGTCGACCCCTGTTTGTTCATTGGAATCGACTGTGGTAGAGCCAGATTCTTCGTTCTGTTGTGCAGACAGCTCAGCGACAGGCAGACTCATAACGCACAGTAGCATTATCAATAAACGTAACCCAAGTCGCTTTTTTTCGCGTCGGAGTTGTGCTTGCATTGAGATCACCATGCTTTCGACCGAGGGGCTTCTTGTTGAATTTGCTCATAAAGAGAGCGATCCTGCTCACTGAGATCTTTGGGGGCGACAATTTTGATGGAGCAGATCTGATCCCCCGGTTGTTTGGTTTTCTGGTCGGTAATTCCTTTTCCGCGCAGTCGCAATTTGGTTCCGCTGGACGTTCCCGCGGGAATCGTAACGGTGACTTCGCCTTCCGATAATGTGGGGACGTCGACTTTCGCGCCTAAAGCCGCTTCAGGAAGTGTTATCGGCACTTCCAAGAGAAGATTACTGCCATCCCGTTTGAAATAGGGGTGATTGCCGACTTTGATTGTGATCAGTAAGTCGCCTGCAGGGCCGCCATGAACTCCAGGGCCTCCCTGGCCACTAAGCCTGATGACCGAACCGTTATTGACCCCAGCCGGGATTTTGATTGTCAAACGTTCGGAGGAACTTCCTTTTTGAATCGTGACCTCGTATTCTCCACCTACAGCTGCCAGATGGAAGGGGATCTCGATTTGAAGTCGTTGCGACTCCCCTTTCTGGGGCCGCGGTTGTGCGCGTTGGCCCCCACGGAATGCACCGCCAAATAAATCGCCCAGGTCGATCCCGCCACCGCCGAACAGGTCTTCCATATCAACCGGGCCGGCTCCCCCGCCGGGTTGGTAATGGCCTCCCCCGGGTCCTGCCTGCTGGAATGAGTGACCATATTGATCGTATTGTTTGCGTTTACTCTCGTCGCGCAGAACCTCGTATGCTTCTTGGACTTCTTTAAATTTTTGATCCGCCGATTTATCGTCTGGAGCCATATCAGGATGATATTTTCGCGACAGTTTTCTGTACGCCTTTTTAATCTCATCAGCGCCGGCGCTGCGGGACACCTCCAGAATATCGTAATAGTCTCGTTTGTTCATAGGTTCGAAATTCGTTTTAAGTATCAGGCATCAAAATAGAGTATTGTATAGAGAGTTCGTTTCGGGCTATCTGAAAACCAAGACGTTTTCATGAGTCCTCCGAAAATTCAACTGGCAAAAACCGCCAAGCTTCAAGTTTTGGTTGAATCGATCATTCACTGATTTGAGCTGGGAGCATTCTACGTTTGAATTTGACTGGTTTTCAAGTTAGCTCTGTCTATAACTCCTTATTATCAGTTCTTTTATTATGAGAATACGAATCAAATTGATTCATTGATGGAACTGATCTGCGTAGAATGACGCGTAGAATGACACAGACACTTTGAAGGCCGGAATGAATCGACTTACTGGAAAACAGCCTAAATGCTAAAATTTGCCTTACGAAACCTTCTAAGCCGCTCATTGCGTTCGTTTTTATGTTTGATGGGATTGACCATTGCCATTGCCGGCATGGTTGGCCTGTTTTCCATCGCCGGAGGGCTGGAAGAGACCGTTTCCCAGACATTCGGGAAAATATCAGGCATTGTTGCGATGCAACCCGGCGCGCCAATCCCGCTGTTTTCCCGGATTCCCCGATCATGGGGGGCTGAGATCGAAGAGATCCCCGGCGTATCGATTGTGAATTCCGAAATCTGGTCCCGGGTCAATATCATTGAAGGCAAACCGGTTGTCAGTCCGCCTCGGTTTCTGTTTGGAACGGATCTTCCCACCCGTCTGCAGTTAAAAAAAGGTATCTATCGCGAAACCATTTATGAGGGCCGGTTTTTAAATCTGGAGGACCAGGGCAAACTGAATACGGTGATCAGCCGTCAGATTGCAGAACAGCATCAGAAGCAGGTTGGCGATCAGATTGAGGTCAACGGTCAGCAGATGACGATCGTCGGGCTCTATGAATGTGGCTCGATCCTACTCGATGTGGCAATCATTCTTGATATTGATGTCGTGCGTGATATCACACGATTCGATCCGGAGAGTGTCAGTTGTTTCTACATAGAGCAGTCAGACGATTTCAAAAACGATGTGATTGTGAAAAATATCAAAGACCAGTTTTGTGATCGGGAACTGGCATCCTGGCAACCAGCGTCTCTGGCGTTAGCGAATGCTTCGCAATCCAATATCCTCAAGGATTTCGTCGACGCCATCGATCAAAGTTTGAAGGGGACATCGGACCAAGGGGCAGAGAAAAAACAAAAGTCAGAAAAGCAATCTTCATCCAGGAAAACACCCGTAGTTAATGCCGGGAATGCAAATACAAGCGAACATCCCAGTGCGTTGGAAGTACGGGCGGCATCAGATTGGGGAGAGCGACTGGAAACATTCACTGCCGACCTGGACATCTTTCTGGGGTTGATGACAGGCATCGGAGTTTTAATCGCGATGCTGAGTATCATCAACACCATGTTAATGAGTGTGATGGAACGGATTGTGGATTTCGGAATTCTCAAAGCCAACGGCTGGTCAAACCGGGACGTGATGCTGCTGATCACCGCCGAGAGTTCTCTGCTGGGCGTCACCGGCGGAGTGCTGGGATGTATCTTGGGATTAGGTGCCATCGCGATCGTGAACTGGAAGTTTGCCAGTCAGGTCCATCTTTACGCCAGTCCTGGATTACTTCTGTTCGGCGTTGTCTTTAGTACGTTCCTCGGCATTTTCGGTGGTTTATATCCTGCCTGGTGGACCACACGAATGACTCCCATTGATGCAATCCGACGTGGCTGATAATGAAAATTAGATAACTTTAGAACGTGTTCGCAGAAAGTTGACTTCCTATGATCGAAATTCGTGATGTAACGAAAATTCACCAGTGTGGTGAGACGGAAGTTCGTGCACTGCAGGGAGTGAGCTGCCGTTTCCCCGGTCAAACGTTTTCGTTTATCCTGGGACCATCCGGAAGCGGAAAAAGTACGTTGCTCTACTTGATGGGGGCGCTGGATTCGCCTTCATCAGGCGAGATATTTGTGCAAAATCGGTCACTGTCGACACTGACTCAAACCGAACGTGACACGTATCGGCGTGAAAAAGTCGGCTTTGTCTTTCAAAGTTTTAATCTTTTGAAAAACCTGAATGCGCTGGAAAATGTGCTGGCTCCCTATTTGCCTCAGGGAGTGACTGCCGAACAGAAACAACGTGCAGAAGATCTGCTGAAACAGGTGGGCTTAGGGCAGCGGATTACCCACCGCCCCAATCAATTATCAGGCGGAGAGCAGCAGCGTGTGGCGATCGCCCGTGCACTGTTAAAACGCCCTTTGCTGATTTTGGCCGACGAGCCGACGGGCGAACTGGATACAAAAACCGGCGAAGAAATCTTTCATTGTCTGCGCGATATGAGCGAGCAATATAAAACGACCGTCGTGATTGTAACGCATGACGAACGCTACATCAGAGAGACCGATTATATTCTCCGATTACGCGACGGGAAACTTGCGGAAGCGAATGCAGCAGATTAGTTCGAATACCTCGTCTTCGCTGATCGGTATAGAAAAACCGCTACGATTCGGGATTCTGGAATCGTAGCGGTTTTCTGGTTTGCGATTTTGAGGTCTTGAATCAGACCGTGTCAATTTTTCCATCGTGTGATTTGCGAAAGCCCGGACCTGCCTTTTCAGGGGGAGTGGCGTAGACGTTCAGACGTACAATTTCCAGATCGGCCAGATGACCTTCAATTGTGATATAAGAGGCTGCCGGGGTCCTGGCAACGGCTGGCTCAGTCTCTTCCATGAAATGAAAGTGGAAGCGATTGACTGATTCAAACCGGTCCAGAAGTTGTAACAGGTCGAACTGAAAGCCAGCGGCAATAAATTGACCGTCGCGTTGTCCACCAACGATTTCTGTACTACCCAGGAACAGGCCTACTTCCCAGCACTCTTCAGTGAACTGGCAGTCGAAGCCAACCCGACCGACTTCATCGTAAGGATTGAAGATGTCAGCGACCTCGTCCACAAAACTACTGAGCCAGGAAGGACGACAATTGATATTAGTTTGATCTGAAGCAAAGTTTTCCATTTGTTTCATCAGGTGTTGAATCGGCAAGTGTGAATGGGCCAACGTTGTTTCTCCGTCTCAATCTCTTAAGGTCTCTTAGTGGTTGTAAAGCAATGCAATTTCGTGAGCGATTACGATCTTGTTCTGTAGAGTTAGATATCGGGGGATTTCATAGAATGGCCACACACCAATTCTCCTGTTCTCCTGAGATGACCGGTATCTGTGTCTGTGAGCGCAAAATTGCCGAACCGGCCTGTCGCACCATTCCCTCCATATGCCGGGGCCGTATTGATCAGTCCGATTGTGTTGCCTCTTGGGAGGTTGATTCAAGTTGGGTTATGCCAGTTTGAGACTTGAAAAATTTAACGAATTCCTGTTTTGAGTTATTTGAAATTGAAGTTGAGTGAAAAAATGCGGAAACAGTCTTAAAAACGAAAAAAAACATGTTCTATTGTGGACTGGATGTCGTGCCGTTGAGGATTTGGGGCAGTCGTTTGACAGTTCACAAAGGTCACTTACAATAAGTCTGGGATTGTTGTGTCTTCAGGATAATTTGAAATGTCATTGAAGAGATTCATTTCAGCATACAAAATTGCATTCGTTGATGTATTGAGAAGGAATAAAGGTCTACTGTGGAAGGTGCCGTTCGTAAAGCTGCTGTGTTGATCGAAGCGTTAAGCTGGATTAGAAGATTTCGTGGCCGATACGTTGTGATCAAGCTCGGGGGGAGTGCGCTCGAAGAAGAGTCTGCAGTCAAAGCATTTCTGACGGACGTGATCTTTATGCGAACGGTGGGCATGCATCCCATTCTCGTACACGGCGGCGGAAAAGCCATCAGTAAAGCAATGAGCGAAGCTGGAATCGAACCTCGGTTTGTGCATGGTCGACGTTATACTGATGAAAAAACACTGGAAATCGCCACCGATGTCCTTGCCAATCAGATCAGTGAATCGCTGGCTCAGGAAATCAGATCGCAGGGGGCGAAAGCAGAACCGCTTCACTTTGGGACACGGAATTGTCTCAAGGGAGAGCAACTGACACTCCAGGCGGAAGACGGCTCCGCTGTGGATCTGGGACATGTCGGTTATGTAACAGACGTAGATCAGGAACTTTTAGCAGAAATCTGCGGATCAGATGCCATTCCCGTGATACCGTCCGTTGCTCTGGATCAAACAGGACAGAAATTAAACGTCAATGCAGATACCGCTGCTGCTGCGCTCGCCCGCATTCTGAAAGCGGAGAAGCTTGTCTTTTTGAGCGATGTACCGGGAATATTTCTCGATCGAAATGATCCCGAGACACTGGTTTCCCATCTGGAAACCGAGCGATGCCGGGCCTTAATCGCTGATGGCACTATTGATGCGGGTATGGAGCCCAAGGTTGATGCGGCGCTCGAAGCTCTGGCAAGCGGCGTCGGAAAAGTACACATCGTTGACGCCCGGCTGCCCCATTCGATTCTCTTGGAAATTTATTCGGATAAAGGGATTGGGACTGAGATTGTCAAATAGTCATTTCAATCGCTGGGCTGCTGATTCTCCGGCGTGACGGCTTCAACCGGATGGGAATCGGAAAACCCAATCTCCGGGTGTCTGATCATGCCGCCCCAGTGAGCGGCGATCGTCCAGAAAACTGCTAGTGAGATAGTGCCGACTACAATTAGCGACCGTTGCCATCGCGGGATATTTTCGCCTTGAAATCGTTGCATCAAAGCGTTGCCGACAATCATTGCGAGAACGACCATCGCCAGCAGGCAAGAGCGTGCCAGGATGGCGTGAAATTCGACCGTTTCCTTTTCGACGCTGTAATGTTCTTTCAAGATTTCATAAGCGGGAGGACCAGAAAAGTAGGCCACCGTTGCCAGCAGTAGAATCGTCAGCAGCAGCCAGCAACAGATTTCAAACAGACGGTCATCGCGTAACAGTCGAGCCAGAACGAATAAGATCGACAGCCCCCAGCATCCTACTATGGGGACATGGACGGTGATGAGATGAATCTGGGCCGCGTTCATTGTCGACCTGTCTTGATCGCTTCACTGGGATCAATTCCCTGGTCAACCTGACTGTAATCCAGCTCGCTGCCCCCCATACTGTGTGGAATCAGATAACAGACCGTCATCACGATGGATGCCGTGAAGACGACAATTCGCATGATAGCGGTCACTTTTTTGTATGGATTCAAACCGATCACCGAGCAGGCGAAAACCCACGCCAGAAACATAAACAGCATTTTATTATCAGTCCAGTCGCCCCCCAGCGGAAAGCCGGTCCAGTATTCTCCAAACGCGTACTTCTGAACGCAGGGCCCTAAAATCATCCCACCGACCATCATGCCACATAGGGTGACCCAGGCCAGTTGACGCAGATTGTAGGGAGCAAAAAGTGCAGCCAGACCGGACCGCATACCTAACAGAATCGAAAAAATCATCAAAGTGATATGCGGGATCAATATACCATCAGGAACGGGATCTTTAAAACGAATCAAAACAAATTTATCCGCCTGCTCTGGGAAACGACGTTGTTTGCCGTCGATCTTTGCTTCAATGTAATACTCTAGTTTCCCCGCAGCCGGTTGTTTGGGGAGCGCACCTTCCAATTTGTACTGTTCTTTTTCCTCGACTGTCGTCATAGGGGCAGCCGTGAATTCATCAGTTGTGCGATACCGTTTGTAGAATAAAGTCGCCGCTGGTTTTGGTTCGGATAAGGGAGCCGGTAATTCGACAATCGCGTCATCCGTGGATTCATGTGTACGAATGAGTTTGGCGGTAATTCCGTCAGCCACTCGGATTTTTACAGGATAAGTTGGCCCTGTCGCTCGCTGATAAATCATCGCGGAAGCAGCCAGAAGAAACGCTAGAAACCAGAGTCCACTGCGTTTGAGCAGGCTGGGTTTAGGTGGGAGAGCTGTTTCTGCTGTAACTTCTTGTGTTATTTCAGCTTTGGGTTGGCCTGAATCCTGTGTTTCTTCCATGGGAGAGCCTTTTTTCTCAATCATTGTGAATTCAATAATCGTAGTGTCTTATAAGCAGACCACGATTGCAATTCTATACTCTCTCTCGGTACGATCAAATAGTACAGAAATGTAATAAAACCTGCCTGTTTGATACGCTCCTTTCCATTTTAAGCTCCCTGTTTTTCCAGTTTGAAATTCCGCTATGACCTCACCAGTTGCTGCTTCAATCTGTCGCCGTAAGAAACCGTGTGGCTGTACTTACAAACAGAGAGCAAAAATACGTTTGGTGCTACTGTCTTGTCTGGCGCTATTGTGCAGTTTAGCAGTACCCCAAATCAGCGAGGCACATCCGATTTCCGTCAGTCAGGAAAATGTCTACGTCACCCGGGACAAGGTGATGATCTCGATGCAGATTTACGTCGAAGATCTCTACTTCTTTCAAAAGCTGGAACCGGACAAAGAAAATATCGTCTCTGCTGACAAAATCAAAACAGCAATCGAACAGCACAAGCAGTTCCTGTTGGATCGCCTGATCGTTCGGGACATCAACGGCGAGAAGTTAAAGGGGAAGGTGGTTTCGGTCGATGATTCCTCGATCAAGCCGCAGGGGGTCGCGATGTCAGACCTGATGCTGTTTACGCTGGTATTTCAGATTGAATATCCACTCGCCAAGCCACCCGAATTTCTCACCTTCAGCCAGCAACTAGTCGATTCCAACGCCGGCTTCCCGGCGATGGTCCAGTTTAATCTTAAGCAGGAAGGTTCCGAGACCCCGTATGCGGTTTCGATGAAACCGCGGGAGCCACAAACAATTCGCTTTAGCTGGGATAGTCCCCCGTTAGCCCCAGATGCCTCTGAAGCCGACTGGCAGAAGTGGCTCAAAGAACGCCGCGAAGAGACATTGGGGATTACCAGTTACGGCACCATCTATTCCTTTCTGTATATTGAAGATTTTGAAGTCAGGCACGAAATTCTGATTCCGCTGGCAACACTGGAGTCATTCTTTACGCTTGAACATCAAGATCCAGATTTTTTGTCTGTCACCGAGCAGGAAGCATCGCGGGAAAAGATTGAACAGTATTTCGCGAAAGCGAATCCGATTGAAATTGATGGAATCACTGTCAAACCAGTCATTTCACGGCTCGATTTTTATGGCCTCGATTTCCGAGATTTTGCCAAGTCAGCTGAGAAAAAAAGAGTCAGTACTGCCAACGCCCGGGTAGGTATTATTCTGACTTACAGCACCAAAGGAACTCCCGATGAAGTCAAAGTGACGTGGGACATGTTCAATCGAAATGTCTGGAGTGTGGAGTCGGTCTGCTTTGCCTTCGATCAATCCTATAAACCGGTCTTTTCCAAACTGGAACGGAGCAGTGTATTTGAATGGACGAATCCGGGGCGCAAAGTCAGCCTGGAAGTCAATCCCGTGAAAGTCAGCTTGCAACCACGTTCACTCTGGTCCATTCCCCTGATCAGTGCAATCGGCTTTCTAATGTGTTTTGTTGTAGGTCTGAGCCTGTTTCGGAAAACACAATTGCGCAAAAGTACATTGGTTGTGGTCGTCATATTATTCATCGCCAGCCTGTTGTGTTGGCCGTTTTCGCGAGTCACCTTTGCCAACCCTCTGGAACCGATTCCCCAAGTACCCGCTGAGAAGGCAGAAGCCGTCTTCAAAACGCTGCATAAGAATATTTACCGATCGTTTGATTATCATACCGAAAGTGATGTCTACGATGCGCTGGCGAAAAGTACTGACGGCGCCTTTCTGGAAACACTGTATCGTCAAATTAATCAAAGCCTGAAAATGCAGGAGCAGGGGGGGGCGATTTCGCGAGTCACTGATGTGCAATGGGAGACGGTTCAGCCAGAAAATGAGACTGTGTCAGAAAATCAACCAATGCGAGATGAACGCAGTTTTGCGGTTAAGACAACGTGGACAGTCGCAGGCACGGTAGAGCATTGGGGCCATATTCACACGCGAACCAATCAGTATCAGGCGATTTTTTATCTGGAACCGGTAGAGGATGCCTGGAAACTGACCGGCATGAATTTGCTGGATGAACAGCGAGTGCGGTTTCAGACTAATTTACGCGAAGTAAACACGGAAGAAATGAAGCCCCCTGAAGACAATTCGCCGAAAACAAAGTCAGCTGACTCGAGTTCATCATGATTCAGATGCAACAACTCAAATTCGGTTATCCTCAGTCCCATTTTCGATTGAGTATTCCCGAACTGGAAATTAAAGACACAGAAAAAGTAGCCGTGATCGGCCCCAGTGGGTGTGGTAAGACAACACTATTGAATTTGATTTCCGGTATTCTGATTCCGAATCAAGGCACACTGCTTTCCTGTGGAATTGATTTAAAAACACTTAACGATAGTCAGAGACGCGTCTATCGCATTTCCAGAATTGGCTTTGTCTTTCAGGAATTCGAATTAATCGATTATTTGAATGTCCGTGAAAATATTCTGCTGCCCTATTTTATCAATTCGGCACTGCAACTGGATGAAGGTGTGCTACAGCGGGCACAAGAACTGGCGGCGGCCATGCAGATTGATTCGTATTTCAACTCACGCATCGATCGTATCTCTCAAGGAGAACGGCAGCGGGTGGCGATCTGCCGGGCTCTCTTACCTCAACCGCAGATACTGTTAGCAGATGAGCCGACTGGAAATCTGGATCCGGTCAATAAACAACACATTCGGGATTTATTACTCGAACATACCACCAAAACCAATGCGACCTTAATCATGGTGACTCATGATGACCGCCTGCTGGATCAGTTTGATCGGACCATTGATATCGAACGTTTTCATGAAATGGTGAAAACGGCATGAATGGGATCCTCAGACTGACCTTACGCTATTTAGCGTATAATAAACTCAAAACCATTACACTGATTATGTGTGTCTCGCTGGCGTTGCTCTTGCCCGTGTTGCTGCAATTTGGCGTGGCACAGTTTGAACAGGATCTGATGTCTCGAGCCCGGTCTACTCCTCTGGTTGCGGGGGTTAAAGGGAGCCGCTTTGATCTTGCGTTGCAGAGCATGTATTTCAGTCGTGCCGATCTGGAGCCGACATCAATGCGGGAAGTGGAATCGATACAGGAGACAAACTATGCCCTCCCGATACCACTGACACTCCGTTTTACCGCACAGGGATTTCCTGTTGTCGGGACAACACTTGATTATTTCGAATTTCGTAAGCGGGAGATCGCGGAAGGAACGCAGCTGAAACGGCTGGGAGACTGCGTAATCGGAGCTAATGTGGCGGCAACTCTTCAGTTAAAGCCCGGCGATCGACTGATGTCGGACCCGCTGAATGTGTTTGATCTTTCAGGAAATTATCCGCTGAAGATGCGGGTGGTGGGCGTACTGGGAAAATCGAATTCTCCCGATGATGAGGCTGTTTTTGTTGATTTGAAAACGGAATGGATCATCTCGGGCATCGGCCATGGTCATCAAAGTATCAATGCGGAATCGAATAAAGATCTTGTATTGAAGCAGGAAGGTCAGACGACCGTCGCGAATGCCGCCGTCCCACAGTTTAATGAGGTGACGGACAAAAATCTGGCTTCGTTCCATTTTCATGGAGAGACAGATACATTTCCCATCTCAGCCATCATTGTGGTTCCCTTTGATCAAAAATCGGAAGTCCTGCTATTGGGCCTGTACGATACGAAAGGGGCAGAGCTACAATTGATACGCCCGACCGAAATCGTCAATGAGTTGATGGGCATGGTGTTTCGCGTGAAGCAGTTGTTCGATATGAACGCCTTGCTGGTTTCGATTTCAGTGGGACTATTATTAGCACTCGTGTTTGTGCTTTCGCTCCGCTTACGCAAGCGGGAACGACAGACGATGTTTCAATTGGGCTGCAGCCGATCGATGATTTGGAAGCTGCAACTGACAGAAGTGATTTTTATTTTAGCCGCCAGTCTGCTGATCGTGCTAGGCATCACAGCCATTGTCCGGGTTTATGCGAGTCAGTTGCTACGTCTCTGGTTTAGTTAGTGATATTTTAATATGCGACGGTTTATTTTCTTCTCGGCATTGTTTTCAGTGATGACACTGTGTGCCTGTCAGCCAGACACACAGCCGAAACCTAAACAGGCAGCAGAAAATAAAACACCGGTGGTCGTGGTCGTCAATTATCCTCTGCAGTTTATTGTCGAGTCACTCGTGGGGCCAGAAATTCAGGTTCTCAATCCGGTGCCCCCCGATGCGAACCCGGAAACCTGGCTTCCTGCTGACGCGATGATCCAGACAATTCAACAGGCGGACCTGATCGTCACCAACGGAGCCAACTTCGCCGACTGGGTCAAGAAATTATCGTTACCTCGATCTAAAGTCTTAAGAACGTCACTCTCATTGAAAGACGCGTTGATCAGCGTGCCTGATTTTGAAGTACACAGTCATGGGACAGGCGCCGCTCATTCACACGCCGGGACTGTGGCTTTTTTCTGGTTAGATCCGGCATTAATGGAGAGGCAGGCCGAAGTGATCGCGCAACGATTAATTCAACTTGTGCCTCAGGAGAAGGAAAGTATCACAGCCAATCTGGAGAAACTGAAGGACTCCTTAAAACCGCTCAGTCAAGAATTGGATCAACTGCAGGCTGAATATCCCGGATTGCACTGGTTTTCCGAACGCCCCGTTTATCAATATCTGGCGCGGCGTTGTGGCTGGACGATGCATCATCTGCACTGGAAGCAGGGGACTGTTCCCAACGAGAGTGACTGGGACAAATTAAAGACAATGCAGAGGGAGCAAAAAATCCCTTTTCTCTTATGGGAACATCAACCGGAAGAGAAAAGGGTGGAAGAACTCGCACAACATGGTGTCAATTCCGTGGTCTTGGATCCACTGACGATGAAACCGGCTCAAGGGGATTATGTGACCGAAATGCAACGCCAGTTAGTACAACTGAGACAGTTTCTGAAACAACATCAGTCAGAAACCGCTGAGTCAAAGGAGTAAACGATGATCATTCGCCCGGAAGAACCAGAAGATGCCGCTGCGATCAGGCACGTTGAGGAACAAGCCTTCGGACAGCCTGCCGAAGCAGATCTGGTGGATCGGTTAAGAGCTGCATGTCCGGAACAGATCTCTCTGGTCGCGATCATGGAAGATGAGTTAGTGGGGCATATTTTGTTCACACCAGCGGTCATTGAATATGAGGATGGTTCAAAGCTGAACGGTTTCGGTTTGGCTCCTGTGGCGGTGTTACCCGCGTTCCAGAAGCAGGGCGTGGGAACAGCTTTGATTCAATCAGGTCTGGCAGAGTTGCAGCACCGAAATCAGCCATTTGTGATCGTGCTGGGACATCCTGAGTATTACCCGCGATTTGGCTTCCAGCCCGCTTATCGATATCATCTTACGTGCAAATTTACAGGAGAAAATCGAGACACATTTTTGATTCATCTCCTGAAAAATAAAGGGTTTCAGGCGAAAGCAGGAGACGCTCGGTATCATCCCGTTTTTGACTCACTTTAATTCCTACGACTAGCCAATTTATACTGAATTTCTGTTTCAGATTTGCGGAAAATCAGTTGAACTCAGTTTAGAGAGTAGGAAGAACCGATGTAAGGTGTATAATAAAACGTGACTGATATCACTCAAATTGGATGTGGTAGTAGCGTTTTTCGAGACCCTGCCGGTTTTGTTGAAGACGCTTTCGTATCATGAAAGAGCGACCACAGACGTAATAATCCGAAAGGTTTTAATGATGCAAACAGCTTTACAGGTTTTGGATCGAGAGTATCTCGAAGCCCGTTGTTCCCTGGTGGAGCTTGCCGCGACATTCGATCGCATCGATCGGGCCAGCGATGAAGAGGAATCCAGCGAATTCAATGATTCCCGCTTGGATCTACTGAGTCAGGCAATCGCACTATTGACTGAAAAAAGTCATCTACCGAATCGATCTGAACGAATGCTGCTCCTCTTTTCTGATCTGGATTAGACCCGGTTCCATCAAACGAATTCGGAGCAAGCCGACGCGAAATCCTCCCACCCGCTTACTTTTGAATAAACAGTGAGACGATCATGCAAATTATTCAACCCCATTATCATGCCATTGCACGAACCGCACAAGATTACGAACGCATGGCGATGTCCGGCGTTGTCGCCGTAGCAGAACCTGCCTTCTGGGCCGGTTTTGACCGCCTGTATCCGGAAACCTTCCTCGATTACTTCAGGCAGATCAGCGAGTTCGAACCGACGCGTGCCGCCGAGTATGGCATCAAGCATTATTGCTGGGTCGCCGTGAATCCCAAAGAAGCCGAAAATCCAGAATTGAGCCGCGAAGTGCTCAAACATATGCCCGAGTTTTATAAAAAGCCGACTGTGCTCGGCGTAGGAGAAATCGGCTTCCATAAAACCACGAAAAACGAAGAAGCGATCTTCGAAGAGCAGGTGGAACAGGCCATCAAGTATGATCAGTTAATACTGATTCATACGCCTCACCTGCAGGATAAAGTTCGTGGCACAAAACGCACGCTGGAAGTGTTATCTCATATGAATGTGAATCCGGAGCGCGTCTGGATCGATCACGTCGAAGAACACACCATTCGTGGGCCTTTAGAAGCCGGCTACTGGGTTGGGTTTACTCTGTACCCTGTCACCAAGTGCACTCCCAAACGGGCCGTCGATATGCTCGAAATGTATGGGCATGAGCGAATCCTGGTTAACTCCTCTGCCGACTGGGGGCCCAGTGATCCCTTTACTCTGCAGCAGTGTGTTATCCAATTCCGGGCCAGAGGTTATTCGGTCCAGGATGCGATTGAAGTCTTCCATAATAACCCCGCTCGTTTCCTGGGGCAGAATCCAAAATTCGATATCAAACCCATTCAACTGGAAACGATTGAAGAAGAAATCAGTTCCAATCTGCTTTAAAGCAGTGTGTTGATAAAATGTAATCAGAGCAGGAGCCGTTATCAAAATAGCGGCTCCTGTTTTTATTCGCTTATTTCTTTTTTGGCCGGAATGCAACGAGACGCGTTTCATTGGTTTCCAGGAAGGGGCCTTCAAGCAGATCAATGCAGTAGGGGACAGCTGGAAAAACCGCGTCCAGGCATTCCTGGATCGCCTTCGGCTGACCTGGCAGATTGATAATCAACGAACCGCCCCGAATGACCGCTGTTTGACGCGAAAGAATAGCAGTGGGAACTTTTTCCAGTGAGACTTTCCGCATCAATTCACCAAAGCCCGGCATCTCTTTTTCAGCAACCGCCAATGTGGCTTCCGGTGTGAGATCTCGTTTCGCAGGCCCCGTGCCTCCGGTGGTGACAATCAGACAACACTGTTCCAGATCAGAGAGTTCTTTCAGGGTCTCAGTGATTGTGGAAAGCTCATCGGGGATGACGCGTGCGACCGGGGTCCACTTGCTGCTGAGAACTTCAGACAGATAGCCCAAAATAGCAGGGCCGCCCCGGTCTTCATATTCACCTCGACTGGCGCGGTCGGAAACCGTGACAATTCCTATTTTGGCATGTTCCGTATCTGGCACGAATACCCTTTCTTATCACATGACGTTCGCTTCGATAATAGTAAAATCAATCCACTAACGACTTAATTCATCCACTGTATTCGATTGCCAGAAAGCCTTCCATGTCCGCATCGGGTTTGATGAGATATTTTCTCCCAATAGGCATTCTTGTCTAACGGGCAAAATTTCAAAAAGCGTTTCTTTTCTGGGCAACAGCCATCATTTAACATCATGAAAGCTCATCAAAGGTTTTACTGTTTTCGAAGTGTCAGTGATACCAATCGCTGGATCAACGGCTGGTGTTGATTCATTGAGGACAGCCCCACGCAGGCGAATCAGTTCCATGGCGGCATGATGTCTGGAAGTTACTCCTGGTTGTGGATAAAGTCCCCCACCCAGAATCAGGGCTACCAGGATTAAAATCGCCACATGTTCTGAAGGTCGTGCACGGAGCGAAATCGAAGATATGTGCCGTGCTCCGGTAAAGACGCGAAAATAGGCCTGCAGAATTGCAATACTGTTTAACGCGGCAGCAATCACAACAGCGGTTCCGACGAGAGGATAAACTTCAATAGCCCCCTCAATAAGTAGCTCGGTTCCGATGAATCCGACCGTTCCGGGGAAACCAATCGATGCCAGTCCGGTTACCAGAAACAGTGCTGCCAGTGTGGGAGTGTGGTCATAGAGTCCGTGATATTCTACGAGTGAAATTCGCCCGATTCTTGCTTCGATTGAGCGGAACGTCAAAGCAAATCCGGCTAGCGAAATTCCGACAGAAATCCAGACACAGAGTCCTCCTGTTAATCCCAGGGGAGTCGCCATTTCTAACCCGACCAGCACAAGAGACGAGTGACTCAGAAACAGATAGCAGAAGAATCGACGTGCTTCCCGTTGCACTAGTGTCATACCGGCCGCATAAACGGCGGTTGTCAGTGATACCAGTGCGATGCCTTGTAGCGCCCAATCGGGGGCAATCGGAAAAACCAGTCTCACTATCGCATAGGCTCCAGTCATCGGAGTGACAAACAGCAATGCGGTTCCGAAAGTTGCTTTCTCAAACAGATCCGTCATCCAGCAGTGCAGTGGAATGATGCCGCTACGTAGCAGGGCGGCAGTCGTCAGAAAAGCCCCTGCAATCAGCGAAATCGAATCACCGGCCTCACTGAAGCTGGAAAGCACGCCTCCGATTACCATCAAAGCAACGAATAGTCCCATATGCAGTACATATACGCGAGTTGATTGCTTATTGGCTTTGATTTCAAGGTAGGGGAGGATCGTAGCAACGGAAAGTAACGAGATAATTACCCAGGGGTCTCGGCTGCTCAATGTAGCCAATAGGATAGATTCGGAGAGGAGAGTGTTACTAAATGAAAAACGGTGTCCCTTGGTTTTCAACGTCGAAAGAACTGTAAGCAGATAAAGCAAAGCTGCCAGGGGAAGCAAAGGCGCGCTTAGTTCGTCCACAATCAAGATGTCTTTATTAAAGATCAGTTTAAATACATTGAAATGGTCTCGTGCTTCAAAAGCATGCAGGCTTTCGAAGTCAATCCATTCACAGACTGATGTGAGAAAAACCAGTGCGCAGACAAGGAGGCAACTCCTGTAGGCCTTGTCACGATCTTTTATCGTTCTAACCCAAAGTGCGCCAAGCAGCGTAATCAGGATCGACAATTCCATCCAGGGAAGATGGAGTTCGGGTATCATAAATATTCCTCCAGGGATTCCGTATGTGGCTTAATAAGATCCGACTCTCTGGATGTTTCTCCTGAGAGGAAGTTGGTCCAGCGACGTTCCAGGCGATCACACATACGGAACAGGGCAAGAAAAGGACGCACGATTAACAGATTAATAAGTATATCCAGGTAGCCGCGTTCGAGTTCAAATCGATAAAGTTTGATCCGATAACGTTTTGGCATAAAACGAACCCATAAAGATAGTTTTTGGGAAAGATGAGAGCCAATGGCATTTTCCAATGTGTGATAATCGTGCAATAAAGAAGGCGCTCGCAGAAGTTGCAAGGTTCGCAGACAGGCATGACCTATGATATGAATCAGCGCAATATATCGTAATCCGCACCCGATCTCGACAACGATAATGCCAACCTGGGTGAGAGACGCGAATGCGAGCGCACTTTTGATATCAGTCTGAACGCGGGCAACAAGCGTGCCGAAGAGAGCCGAGATCAGACCGAGAAAAATGACAGCCAGTCGTAATGTCAGCGAAAGTTCAAGGATGGGACTGACACGTAACAGCAGGTAGGCACCAAGATGGACGGAAAGTGATCCGTAAAAAACGGCGCTGGAAGGTGTTGGTCCTTCCATCGCGCGAGGAAGCCAACCGGAAAATGGGACCAGTGCGGATTTTCCGGCTGCGGCAATGAGTAATAGTATCCCGACAAACAAAGCGTGTTGTTCGGAAATGGTGGCTTGTCCATCCGGCCACGATCCGGTTCCCATCAATCCATCAAAATCTCCTGCTCCGGTCAAATGATGCAACATCAAGGCTGCAATTAAAAATGCGGCATCGGCAATTCGATAAATCGACCAGACACGCATACCATTGCGGACAGGATTGAGTCTTTCGTGAAAAAAGGCAACCAGTAATGCCGAAGATAAACCAACAAGTTCCCAACCGAAAAAAAGTGTCTCGATAGTTCCCGCCAGTGATGAAACAATCATGCCCAGCAGGAAGATGGCATAACAGACGAAGAAGCGGTTATAACCGGGTTCTCGATGAAGGTAGCGGCTGGCGAATGCGCCAATTGTTCCACAGAGAACAAATGACAGGATACAAAATGGAATCGACAATCGATCGAAAATGAATTTCAGATGAAAGTGAAAGTGCTGTTCGGGGATGACAACCCAGTTGCCGAGTTCTATGGGGACATACCGGATATCAAGCGAGAGCATCAGTCCAAGAATGGCTATTGATGCAAACAGTCCGATCATAACCATTGTTTGCGTTGCCTGTGCCATCAGGCGTTCCCCGATCGGCCGATTGATCAATGAGGTCACGCCGAACAACGCTAAGAGCAAAGCAGGACTCACCACCACGCACACACCAAGAAAATGAAATACAGCATCAGTGTTCATTGTAATTCAGTCATTTTATTCAGGATAAGGAGAATCAAAATTCACAGATTATGACGAAAATTCATGAGCTCGAATGGATGCGAACCCTAGATGATCGCGCCAGCCTCGGTACCAGTCGATTGATGAATCCACTACAGGGAGTTCATTCGTTTCCGGTTTGTAAATTTCAAAATTACCATTACGGTAAACATGTATTTGAGATGTCTCGGTATCGATGACAGCCAGTTGTACCCAATTGCCGTTTACAAGTCTGGCAATCGAAACGTTGTTTGCGATAATTCGCCTCATAGCCTCTTGCGTGGTTTCAATCACAAAGAGTAAGCGTACCGGTTCATGAATCTCGACCATTTGCAAAGGTAAGCCGGGACGCAGATCGCTGGAAGCGCCATCCATCACTCCCAGTAGTGATGTGATGTTGTGCGCCAGTTTTGTTCCACAACCATATCCTGTCGAATCTACATAAGAGAAATAATATTCAAGGTTGATTCCGGCACATACCGGGATGACGGCCTGAAGTAGCTGTTCGAGAATGGAACTGTCTGCGTCATCCTGTGTCGGATCATAGGATGTCAGAAATGCACGACGATCAAGATAGAGTCCGCGACTCCACTTTCTGCGGCCTACAAAGCATAGTGAATTCGTCGCGTGACCGTACTCGGGGCGCGTCTGTGAGAGGTCCTCTGCACGACCTTCAACATGCCGCAATGCATCGTTCACTGAGAGTAACAGTTCTGCTGATTCAAATCGGCGGCAGCGTTCATGAGCACTATGCGCGCGAGCTTCGTTGAGATCCTTCTCAGCTTTTTCAAACAATTCACGTTGTAAGATGGGAAGTCGATCCAGATCGTACCAGATGATACTGTCATCGCAGGTGTTATGATAACATCCCGCAAAGACGGTCTTGTCTGGGATAACCAGATTGCGTTCCAAGAGAATACGTCGCACGCGAGGGTCATTCGCCATTTGTGCAAAAGCCCGCGCATTCGGGCCACCACGACCTCCACCGCATGCACCACAATCATGAGCGGCTTCATGCGGGTTATTGAGACTGGCCGAGCCATGCCCGCATATAATCACCAGCGGTGAGAATAACTCTGGTTTCGCAAGTCCCAAGGCCCTTAGGCCGCCTTCAACAATATTAGCCATCTCGTCAACCGAATAGCCAAGTTGATCGTTATTCGGTCCTGGCTGGGCATCCACTCGTTCCAGACGTAATTGCGTGATCGGAGGCTCTACGATGCTATCAAACATACGCCGGATTTGTGCTGTTGTACGCGGAAATAGAATTCGGGCGACTAGAGGAAAGGCTGCCAATGAACCGAGCAGTCCTGTCAATAAACCTCCGATGAAAGTTCGAGTTCCAATGTGAGCTTGATGAGTGGCCCTTCCAATTCGTCGTCGGGTCTCGGCTCGTCGTCGGCTGACTTGTGTGAGTGAATAAAGCGTCTCTTCCTGGACGTAGTGAACTGGTTTGATATTTACCGGACAGAGCGGAGTGAAGTGTGCATCAGCGGCACCACGGTAATACATGGCGACGCCGAAGAAACCTGCAATACCAAAGGTTTCACATTCAGGAGCAATTTCTTCCAGATGTCGTCGAAAGGATTCTTCGCGTTCGTCAATACAACAGACAACCTGATATGCGGGATGAGGTGTTTTATGGGACTTCGATTGAGTCAGTTGTGTACGATGTCGGGTGGAGTGCACAGTGACTGCGTCGAGTGTTTCATTTCGATATTTTCGCTCAAATGCCAGATGGTAAACCCGTCGACGCTCGAGGCTGGAAAATAATTCAAATTCTTGAATGAGAGTTGTCCACTGTTCACATGAAAGATGCAGAAGATCCTCAGGGTTCCAGCCTCGCACCTGAGCGAGTTGGAAGATCGTAAACGCGCGCTGACTGGTTTGGCATCTTGTGTCTTTGCCAATTTGCTTGAGAATCTCAGTTCGGAAGGAGGCCAACTCCCCTTCAAAGCCAAACGAATTCTGCATCACATATTCGACTGCCAGTCGATCAAGAATCAGACGTACTGCCAGGAATTCGATGAGACTCCCCGGAGGGGCTGTATGAGGCATCCATTCGGCATTCGTTTCCATTTGCCAGACCATACCGGCCCAGCCACGTAAGACTAGGAGCGTCTGGGAAAGAAATTCATCACGCTCCTCTTCGGTTACTCCCATCAAAGAAAGTGATTCTGCGATCGATTCCAACGGACCGATTTCCGAAGATTCCAGTCGTTGAATTTCTCTTTTCAATCCGGAGAGTTCGATAGCAGGGCTGATCATTGATCCGGAATACAGTTGCAGAAATGAATGATAGAATCCCAGTTCGCGTTCGGGTAATGGCCAGGTGCCGAACCCCTGGTCTAGAAAGGCTGCACAAAAACGGATCAGCAAATCGTGAACAATAAAATCCGTATCCTCGCCTGTGGCTTTCAGTAAAAGATCACGGTGTCTGAGATGCTGCTGTGAAAACTTCGTTTTTAGCTTAGCACTTTTTGCACCATCGTAGCAGACTCGCCACAGGAAATGTAAAACAAATGATTCCCACTTACGGTCGTCCCATTTTCCAATCGATTCTTTTCCAAATTGGGAAAACAGACTGTCTAAAATGTGCTTTGCCCGCTGATCGCCCCTGTTGCTGCCATTCAGGAAGTCGCGCATGATCCAGTGACGTGTCATTGTAATTGTTTGTTCGCGAATCGCGGGTTCGACTTCTTGACGGAAATGCCGCAAGGCATCGGTTTCTGCTATGAACCAGCGTAATTCAGAAACTGGTCCGGAATGCAGAGGGAACTGCAGCATCGCTAATCGGAGCGCATACCGTGTTCCGAATTTTCCAATCAGTATTTCAGCGTTTTCGCCAAGATCGTCCAGTAACGATGCTTCAATGTCTGCGACACGTATCCGGTCTTGATCAAACTTTTTTCGATAACGATCCTCCGACAGAAATGGATGGCATCCAAACGTTCGTCCTCCTTCTACGACTCCTTTTTCAAAGGGCAGATCTTCGAATGCATGCAGAGTATTGTGATGAACGAAGACTGTAATTGGCCCTTGAGCTGGCAAGAGATGAGCAACGTGTTCGATCGTATGACGAAGTTCGGAGAACTTTTCGAGATGAGTCGATTTTGAAGTTTGATGGTCCGTGTGAATATTTGCAGATTCGTTCATGGTTCTTCACAGAAAAACAGATCCAGATGTCCGAAATTATCCGCGTATGAAATCCATTAGATTAGTGCATAACCATAAGCAGGAAAGAAGCGAATACCCAATATCATTTCACCGGATGAAATGATTTAGGAGCTTCAGCTTTGGCAGATGCACGCGATAAATTCGATGCACCAAGCTATTGCAAAATCGAGATGGAAAGCGGCCGTGGGGTTAGCAGAGAGAAATCGGTGGGGCGCGAGAGCCGTCCAGACTATGATTCACCGGCAGGGCAATAATGGATACTTCATGAAGAGAGGAGTCGATCGATTTATCGAGGAAGAAATCGATCGTTACCGATCCAAAAAGAGAAGTGGTCAACTCCCACTTTTTCAGTTCTTCTTTGGATTCATTCTCTTCAAACTTTTCGAACGGCTGGTCGAGTGGATATTCTTGGCCATCTTCCCCTGATATCAGGGGCAGCGCTGTTCCAAACAACACCGCCCAAAAGAGAACGAATAAAACTAAGAATTTCATCAAATGTTCCAGCAGCATTAATTGTTTTAGCAGAATTCGCTTCCTGAAAGGTAGTTCAGGGCCGCTTTGATTAATGCTGATATAGAAGAAGTACACAAGGAGCGAGACCATAATATAATATTATTAAAGGGTCACGGCAAGTTCGCTTTCAGGAATGAGATTACTCTTGGTAGTGTATAAATGATCCAGGGTTGGTGTGTGGTCCTTGTTGCTGTCTAAGGATAATCCTGAAAAGTTTTGAGAGAGATACCGTTGAGCTCCAAAAAAGACTCGTTTTGGGAGAGATACTAACTAGAATGAAATTATTGACGAAGTGCTTGATTGCACGTTGAGACACATTTCATATTTAAAGTGTAACATTCAGCAAGTAGTCTGAGGTCAGCTTTTGCACGCGTTACACGAGTCATACTAAGTAGGAGAAGGCAGATGCAAAAGCTCGTTGATGGGATCCACGAGTTTCAAAGGAACTACTTCAGTCAGGATCAAAAATTATTCGAAACACTGGTTGAAGGCCAAAACCCGCTTGCATTATTCATTACCTGTTCGGATTCACGAATCAATCCGAATCATTTAACTCAGACAAAACCGGGCGAACTATTCATTCAGCGAACCGCGGGAAACATTATTCCACCTTACGGCGCTGTGTTTGGAGGTGAGGCCGCGACAATTGAATATGCGGTCAGTGCTTTAAAAGTGAAGGATATTATTGTTTGTGGGCATTCTCATTGCGGTGCAATGTGTGGTTTACTCGATCCGAAACTGATCGAGAAGATGCCTGCAGTCAGGGCTTATTTACAACACGCGGAAGCAACTCGCAGAATTGTGGATGAGAATTACTTGCACCTTACCGATCCTGAAAAACGTCTGATTCTTACTGTTCAGGAAAATGTACTCGTTCAAATCGAAAATTTGAAAACGCATCCGGCAGTGGCCGCTGCGGTGAGTCGAGGAGAGTTAAAGTTGCATGGCTGGGTCTACAAATTCGAAACAGGTGAGGTTTTTAACTTTCACCCGGACGAGGGGCAGTTTCTTCCAATCGAAGATGAAGAAATTGTCTTGTCAAAACCGGAAATGGATCGGACATTACCTCCCATTTAGAGTCTACGAGTCAGTAAAGGTCTGTTTTAAGCAGGGGCAGTTGAGTGAGTTTCGGCTTGATTGGCTGACTCTGCTTTAACCATGTATCTTGTTGCTGCGCCCTCCGCATCACAGATTGAGGGGCAGCACTTTCTGCGGATTAGCCCAAGTTCATTCCGCAAGTGACTTCTTCTGCATGAGGAATTTCCTGTTTCTCAATTTGGTAGTTCCTGAACCGGATCGAGTAATTTTCGTCAAACCAGTCTTTGATATGCGGCAAAAATTCCTGGTCATAGTCGGGCGCTGTGTAATACGTTCGGCCGAACTGATGTTCCTGAATTTCCCCATCTTCGACGACCAGCTGACCGTCTTTAAAGACCCAACGCGGGCGTTCGAACATTTCCTGACGGTTTTGTTGTGGCGCGTAGATGGTAATGTCAGCATGCGCTCCCACACCGAGATGCCCCTTGTCCTTCATACCCAGGACGCGGGCGGGGGCGGCCCGGGTGATGATGGCGATTTCATATAGCGAGTATTCACGCTCCAGATCAGCCAGCACGCTTCGTTCGTAAATTTCTTCCGGCATCTGAGACAGAAATTCCTGGCGAAAATTCTTATCCATCAGTAAATAAATGATTTCCGGATAATGATAAAAGGCGCCACCATTCGGGTGATCGCTGGTCATGATCACCCGCCAGGGATCTTCCATCAACAGATACCATTCCAGTGCGATGGCCCATTGGACGGCATTGATTAAGCTACGTTGTGGGCGGTATTCAATCGGAATCACGCCACAACTGCTTTCCAGTTCACAGTCGGCGGTATACCATTTGTTGCGGTTGATGTTGTGCAGAAATTGACTGAAGGGCGTGTCCCCAGTCATCGACAGCGTCAAGCCTGGGTTGATATGCCCGACATCGACAGTGATATTTTCATGAGAATTGACATAGTCAACCAGCTTTTGTGTCGCCGAGGAAAAGCTGGTCGGATCATTTGGATCACCGTCATACGAATGAAACTGGACATGTGCCAGATGACCGCGATGACCTTCTAAAGACTCCATGGTATTCAGCGTCGTTTCCCAGTTTCCGGGGATTCCCAGGTTATTACAGTGAATATGTACCGAGTGCGGCAATTGCAGTCGATCTGCTGTTCCCGCTAAACCGCGTACAATCTGTCGAGGTGTGACTCCGAAATTCTGGACGGGAGAGTCCAGTTCCTTGATCGATTTGCGGCTGATTTGTTTCCAGTCTTCAACACCACCTGGATTCACAATTTTGATCGTGTAACCTTTGGCTGATTCCAGCAGCCAGCTGCAATACGCGTCTAATGCATTCTGATCCTGATTTCGCAGATGTTTCATCACGAAATGGTTATTGCCGAACAGTAGATAAAACCCCTTGTCCAGAATCGGCGTATCCTGCAGTTCTTCGTGTGCGTGTCTCGCATGCAGGCCGGGGATCGCGGCATCCATGGCTGTGGTATAGCCGATACTGGCGAATAGGTATCCGGTGGCGAACGTGCTGGGAACCACGCCTCCCGTGCCCGAGCGGGTGTGCTCGCTTCGATAAATGGGGGGCGCGTTCCGTTTCATTTCGGGCGTCATTTTGCGCCCCGCGTTGACTTTCGGACCGGCGATATGACAGTGCATATCAATCCCGCCAGGCATCACAACATAGCCTGTCGCATCCAGCGTCTTCCCTGAAAAAGAGTCTGCATTGGGTGGGGTAGAGATGATTTTACCATCCTGAATCCACAAGTCACGTACTTCGCCGTTCACGCCGTTCGCAGGGTCGTAAATCGTTCCATTTTTAATTCGGGAAACAGACACAATAAACCTTTAACAGCGACAGTAGGATGATTCAGGTGCGCATTCACGGGGCGGGGTAGTTAGTGGCGGCAACAGTTGGAACTACCGCATCCGGGATCGGCCATCGGGAGTTGTGACTTTTTCTTGGAACTCTCCCCTTTAAACAGCAGCCCTCCCGAAATGAGGCGTTCAACGGGAGTTGCTTTGGGAGTCTCATCCAAGGGGATTCCCGCTTTTTGACAAAGCTCTTCCCAAGTTTTGAGAGATTCCGACATGCGATGGCTGACTTCGACGGTTTTGCCGTTGGCTTCGCAATAATATTCATAAGTAATCATGCTGATTGATCCACGAAATAACTGAAAGGAACTATCCAGAGGTCTGTCTTGCCTGCAGAATCGCTCTGCGTTTTTGGGCATAGCGTTTTACAAGCTCATCTGAGATTACCCCGACTAAGATGACTGCTCCAATGATAGCAAATTCCAGTTGAGAGGGAATCCCCAGCATGGTAATTGAATTACGGAGAACCCGCATCAAAGCGGCTCCGATCACAACTCCCAGAATACTGCCTTCGCCCCCGCGAATGCTGCACCCTCCCAGAACGGCGGCTGCAATGGCGTACAGTTCATAAAAATTACCGATGCCTTCCGGCTGGACCGAATTAATATCCAAGGCGAATAAGACACCACCCACACCGGATAAAAAGGAGCAGATCACATAAGACATGATCACCACGCGGTCTGTTCTAATTCCGGAATAGCGTGCGGCTGCTTCATTATTACCAATGGCCTTCAAGTAGCGACCGAAAATGGTTTTATTCAAAAAGAAGGCAGCTACGACGGCCAGGCCGAGCATGATCAGAAAGGGCACGGGGAGTTTGAATCCTTCAATCAAGGGGATTTCGACTTTTCCAGTTGCTAAATAGCGTAATCCGGTATATCCCGTTCCAAAGCCCTGCGTCTGATCTTCGGTAATTCCCCGGGCAATTCCCCGGTAAATCAGCAGCCCACACAGTGTCACAATAAATGGTTGTAATTTGAGCTTGGTAATCAGTAATCCATGAAATAGCCCGATTAAGATTGAAATTGTCCCGACGAATAACAGGGCGCTGGTGATGGAAAAGTTTTGTTCTACAAGAAGATAGGGCAGTAAGCTTCCCACGAGACAAATAACCGAACCGATCGAAAGGTCGATGCCTCCGGAAATAATCACGAAGGCCACACCAATACTGATAATGCCAAACAACGAGGTTAATCGAGTCACATTTTGCATGTTGTAGGCGGAGAAGAAATTTTCATTCGAGATCGCTGTCACCGTACACACGACTATCAACAATATTAAAATGCCCAGGATTTTATTCATGATTCAAACTCTTAAGCGCTATTCAGTTTTGGAAAAATAATAGATCAAGTCGTCACTGCTTTACCTGTTTGCCCGGTTGCCAGTTGCATTATGGCTTCTTCGCTTAGTTCCTCTCGAGACAGTTCTCCTGTAAGCTGGCCTTCATGCATCACGAGCACACGATCTGAGACTCCGCGAATTTCTTCCAAGTCACTGCTGACAAACAAAACAGCCATTCCCGAGGATGCCAGTTCATTCATCAGGTTGTAAATCTCTTCCTTAGCACCCACGTCCACGCCGCGTGTCGGTTCATCCAGTAGTAGGACACTGGGTTTCATGGCCAACCATTTTCCTAATACGACCTTTTGCTGATTCCCCCCCGATAAAAACTGAACAATCTGGCGATCACTGGGGGTCTTGATCTTCATGGCGGCAATCATTTCTTCCGAGATGACTTGCTCCTTCGAAAAATTGATCATTCCCAGTAACTTCTTGTCGCGGGAGAGACTGGCCAGACTCATGTTCTCGCGAACCGCCATTTCCAGAATCAAGCCCTGTAGTTTGCGATCTTCGGGAACCAGTGCCAAACCCGCTGTGATGGCATCTTGGGGTGAATGAATTCGAATTTCGCGACCATTTATGAAAATCGTTCCCCCTTGAGGGGCGTCGATTCCAAACAGGACCTGCATCAGCTCTGTTCGACCAGCGCCGACCAGACCAGAAATTCCAACGATTTCATTTTTTCTCAGTGAAAAGTTGATTGGGTGTGTCGGATTTGCCGGAGTACGCAGATTTCTTACCTGTAGAACGACCTCACCTGGTTGATGAGGAGTGTGAGTAAAGAATTGGGAAACATTGCGTCCCACCATCATCTGCACCATGCGATCATGCGAAATGGAATCCCGATCCAGATCGCCGGCATTTTCACCATCACGCAGCACAACTACCCGGTCAGCCAGATCGTTGACTTCACCCAGACGGTGGGAAATATAAATGATACTGACGCCTTGCGCTTTCAGTTCCCGAATGACGGAAAACAGTGCTTCAGATTCATGCAGCGAGAGGGAAGATGTGGGCTCGTCCATAATCAGAATCCGAGCATTGATCGAGAGCGCTTTCGCGATTTCCACCATTTGCTGCTGTCCAACAGTCAGGTTACCCACCAGTGTCTGCGGTGAAATATTTAACCCGACCCGTTTCAGCAGCTTTTCGGATTCAAGATATGTCTGCTTCTGGCGAATGATGCCCCGTGAATTCGGCTCACGCCCCAGGAAAATATTCGCTGCAATATCCAGATTATCACACAGGTTTAATTCCTGATGAATCAACGCGATTCCGCAGTCAATCGCATCCTCTACATTGGAATTCGAGACGGTCGTTCCGTCGATCAACAAGTTTCCGGAATCCGGGGGCTGGACACCTGCCAAGATTTTCATCAAGGTGCTTTTACCAGCCCCGTTTTCCCCAATCACTGCCAGCACTTCCCCACGATTTAAGGTCAGACTGACCTGGCTTAATGCTTTTACACCGGGGAACTGCTTTGTAATCTTCTGTACTTCCAGAAGCGGTACTGAATGAGCCGAACTGGTACTACTCATCCGACTTCGCATCTTTCTGTTTTTCTGTAGATATATCTGTTGGCTTGAGATCTTGATTCAAAATATCCGTTTTTACTTTCTTTTTTTGATCGGCATCAGTGGTCAGGGATTTCAACTCTGCCCAAAACTCTTTTACATTGTCTTTTGTAATCTTGCGAGCAGGGATGTGTATGATTTTATTTTCTGGCACGACTGATTTGTCGCCGTTGGCCAGTGCATTCAAAACTCGTACTGATTCATAGCCATATTGATAGGGGTTTTGAACTACCGTTCCAACAACAGTTCCGTCGATGATACCTTGTAAGCTTGGTCCCTCTTCGTCAAACGAGACGACTTTTATTTCTTTCAATTTATCGGCATCTCGTATTGCTTCTAAGCATAAGGGCGGATTATAGGCAAACAAGCCAACCATACATTTCAGGTTGGGGTGTTTCGCAATCGCATCCTGTGCATTTGCTTTTGCCTGTGGGAAATCAAAGTCATCCAGGCGTGTATCGAGGATCGTGTATTTATCGTTTTTTATAACTTTTCCCGGTTCATCATAGCGTTTGTTATCATGCGAACGTCCCATTACTTCATCAATTACACCCTGACGTCGAAGCTTGGCATTGGCCTGCCCCAGACGCCCGACAAACAACATGATTTCGCCACCTTCAGGTAACGCATCCTTGACCAGTTCACCACACATTCGGCCTGCTTCGTAGTTGTCCATCCCAATATAACATTGCCGCGGGCTTTTGGGGGCATCGGAATCCTGTGTGACCAGAATGGAATTGTCAGCGATTTCCTGTAAAAGGTCATGTTGATTATCTGGATCAATCGGACTGATGGCAATTCCGTCAGTGCCTTGTGCCAGAAGTTCCTGTACCATTCGTTTTTGATCTGTCACACCTTGGGGAGGCATACGAACTTCTACGTTCACATTCAGGTCTTCTCCCGCTTTTTCTGCGCCTTTCTGTGCAATGACCCAGAACGAAGCGATCCCGTTTGTGACAAAAGCCACATCATTTTTCTCGGGAGACTTTGTATTCGAAGTATCGGAAGGTTTGGGGTCAGATGCGCCCGAATTTTGATTTCCCGTTTGCTGATTACAACCAGCAAAGAAGAGTGAAATACTTAATATTGTTGCTAAAAGAGTGCAGTTCCGAATCATTTCACGACAAGTCATCAAGCGAGGCTCCTTGTTTGTATGTTGTGCAGAAGATCAGATGAGATTGGAATTATTATGATGATTGACTTACTTATATGATGCAATGATTTCGTAGAAATATCGAGCTTACCTGATAGAAATCAAATAAATAAAAATGAATACAGTCCAGTTTTCAATGCGTCAACCAGCTGTTATTATGGAAGATCGCGATATTGGGTGATTCGGGTTCCAGCAATATGAAACCCTTTCTGTTTTCTGGTTGAGACGAATTCAGGCTGTTTTATTTCGAGAATTAGATCAGGCCAACCCAACATCACAAATTGATATTAATTCATTTTCCATTTGACACCGAAGCAGGGGCAGCAACGTGATTCAAACAGTCAAAACTTTATGTATTGCCGTTAGCGCAGTACTGGTCTCACATCCGTTAATGGCAGACGATGCCAGCAAATCGCATTCGACCCAGAAATGGACGTTTGCTGATAGTGACCATGGCTGGGCCGCCTATACGGATTGTTCGTTAGACGTGAAAGATAAAACACTTCAGGTCCATAGCACCGGCAAAGACCCTCACTTCGGTCGAGAGTTAAAATCGCCGGCCGGCTGGAAAAAAATCAAACTCCGTGTACGGTCCACTCAGAAACTAAAGGGCGAAATCTACTGGAAAACCCAGGAACAAAACGGTTACGCCGATTCCCGTTCTGAAAAGTTCCAGACAAGAAACAATAATAATAACAAATGGCAGGATCTGGCGTTTGTTTTTTATGCAGACTCCGAACTGACCGGTTTACGAATTGATCCTGCCAGTCGAAAAGGTCTGGTCGAAATCGAATCGATTTCACTGGAAAATACGGAACCACCCGCTTCTGCAAAAGCGACCCTCGTCGATCAAATTAAATTACTGAAAGATTTCAAAATCGAATTGCTGTATTCCGTTCCCACCGATGAACAGGGTTCCTGGGTCAGCATGACGATTGATCCTAAAGGACGTCTGATTGCTTCAGATCAGTATGGCGATCTCTACCGGATTACGCCTGCTAAAATTGGATCCGAAACAAACGATACTCAAGTGGAAAAACTTCCCGTCGATATGGGAATGGCGCATGGCCTGCTGTATGCGTTTGACAGTCTGTATGCTGTCGTCAATGGCGGCAAGGAACGTCCTTCCGGCTTGTATCGCTTGAAAGATACCAACGGTGACGATCAGTTTGATGAAGTCAAATTTCTGAGAGAAATCAAAGGGGCCGGCGAACACGGACCCCATGCGATTATTCTCTCGCCCGATAAAAAATCACTTTATATCGCAGCCGGTAATCATACCAACCTGCCTGCTCCAGAAAAATCGGTTGTTCCTCGTAATTGGGACGAAGATTTACTCCTACCCCGCCTCTGGGATGCGCGCGGTCATGCCGCCGGTAAATTGGCACCGGGGGGCTGGATCTGTCGTACCGATCCTGAAGGAAAAGAATTTGAGATCGTCAGCATCGGATTCCGTAACGAATATGACATCGCCTTCAATCCTGAAGGAGAGCTGTTTACTTATGATGCCGACATGGAATGGGATGTGGGTTCGCCTTGGTATCGTCCCACCCGTGTGAATCATGTTACCAGTGGTAGTGAATTTGGCTGGCGTTCTGGAACCGGTAAATGGCCCGACTATTATCCCGACAGTCTGCCTGCGATTGTGAATATCGGTCAGGGATCACCAACCGGGATCGTCTTTGGGACTGGTACGAAATTTCCAGCGAAATATCAGGATGCATTGTTCATTTCTGACTGGAGCTACGGAATCATTTACGCCGTACATATGAAGCCACAGGGTTCTTCGTATGTCGCTACTTACGAAAAATTTGCTTCTGCCACACCACTTCCGGTGACGGATCTGGTTGTCAATCCTGTAGATGGCGCGTTCTATTTTACAATTGGTGGTCGTAAGACACAGTCTGGTTTGTACCGTATTACGTATACCGGAAACGAATCCACGGCTCCTGTGGAACCGAAACCAGATCAGTTGGCAGCCCTCCGTGAACTGCGTCGCGATATCGAAGCCTTTCACGGTCAACAGGCGGAAACCATTGTTCATTCTGTATGGCCTTATCTGGGGCACGATGATCGACACATTCGCTATGCCGCACGCATCGCGCTGGAGCACCAGCCTGTGGAACAATGGCAGAATTCTGTGCTGTTAGAAAAAGATCCAGCCACGCTGATTAACGCTGGCATCGCTTTGGCACGAAATGGAAAACCAGCATTTAAGACACCGTTAATTAACCGTTTGAAGAGCCTGGACTGGAATGCGTTAAACAAGACGCAGAAAATGGATTTACTGCGGTTGTATCAGCTCGTGTTTATTCGATTGGGTGAACCAACGGAATCAGAACGAAAGGATGTGCTCGCCCAAATTAACGGCGCTTATCCGGCAAAGAATTCATTTATGAACCGCGAATTAAGTCAAGTTCTGGTTTATTTGAACGCACCCAAAGTCATTGAACGGACACTGGAATTGCAAGGGAAAGCACTGACACAGGAAGAGCAGATTCATTATGCCAAGGTGCTCAGTAGTCTGACGACGGGCTGGAATGATGATTTGCGTAAGAAGTATTTTGAGTGGTACTTGAAATCAACGGCTCACAAAGGGGGGATGTCATTTAATAAGTTCCTCGTGAATATCCGTGCGGAAGCGATTAAAACTCTGTCTGACGCTGAGAAAGAAACGCTCAAGTCCATTCTGGATGTGAATCTGGAAAAGGCAGAACCCATTGCTCAAGGGCCACCACGACCGTTTGTCAAAAAGTGGACCGTCGCGGAACTCTTAAACGCAGCGAATACTGATAAGGTTCAGCGGAACTTTGAGCGGGGGCGGGAAATGTTTGCTGCCGCCACCTGTTTCAAATGCCATCGCTTTGCTGGCGAAGGAGGAACGATTGGACCGGATCTCACTGGAGCAGGTGGTCGCTTTAATGCACAAAATCTGTTGGAGTCGATCATTGAACCTTCCAAAGTGATTTCCGATCAATACGCATCAACCATGTTTGTACTCGACGATGGTCGTGTTGTGAACGGACGCGTTATCAATCTGCATGGTAAGAATCTGATGGTGCTCACCGATATGGCCAACCCCAGTAATTTGACCAGCGTCAACCGGGATACGGTTGAAGAAATGATGCCTTCCAAGTCTTCCATGATGCCTACGGGTCTCGTGGATACGTTGACTAAAGAGGAAGCGTTGGACCTATTGGCCTACTTGAGATCAGTGGGAAATCCTGATCATGAGCTGTTTCAAAAGAAAGACTAATTCCAGACCAATTACAAAACCAGATTTGGTCACGGAGATGTACCTGATTCCTGTGGGAGTTGATTTGAGAGTTCTCAAACACTTCCACAGGAAACATGTCTGTTCGTATGGAATCGATCATGCTGCGGTAAGATGATGAATCTGATTCAAACGTGTCTCGTTTTCTGCGCAAGAATGGGAGTATCCCGGTCTTTGGATCAACAACTTGAATCCTTTGAGGGCTAAAGTGAAACGATGAAGAATTCCATGCTTATTTCTCGCAGAGACTGGCTGGCCAGCGCAGCCGCCGTCGCCTGTGGTGCCGCTACTCAGCGTGCAGGTGCGACCCCGACGAAGCGAGTCAAAGTGAAGTCGGTCGCCGCGATCGTATCAATCTATGAACCCAAAACACACGCCGATGTGCTGATTGGGAAAATTCTGGAGGGGTGGAAACAAGATGGTGGAACCGGGCCGGCATTGAAACTTTCTTCTTTGTATGTTGATCAGGTTTCCGATCGGGATCTGTCTCGTAAGATGGCCGCGAAATATAATGTGCCAATTTACGATTCAATTGAAAAGGCAGTTACTGTTGGAACGGATCAGATTCCCGTTGATGGCGTCATCAGCATCGGAGAGCACGGTGACTATCCTTTCAATGATAAAGGGCAGCAGCTCTATCCACGTCGGCGTTTTTTCAAAGAGATTACCGATGCTTTTCGGAAATATGACCGCGTCGTGCCCGTGTTTAATGACAAACATCCCGGCCCCGTATGGACCGATGCGAAATGGATGTATGATCGTGCTCAGAAGATGAAGATTCCCTTCATGGCCGGGTCGTCACTTCCTCTTACATATCGTAAACCGGATCTCAATGTTCCACTGGGGTCTGAAATAGAGGCCGCGGTGGGAATCGGTTACTCCGGTCTCGACATCTATGGGATTCACGCGCTCGAGTGCTTTCAATGTCTGGTGGAGCGACGTCAGGGAGCTGAAAGCGGCGTGGAATGGGTGCAATACTTAGAGGGTGATGCGATGTGGAATGCCCTCGATGCAGGCATCGTTTCCCAAGACGTGTTTAACGCCGCACTGGCGTCGGTACCGAAAGTGGGGAAAGGTGATATTCGTGCTGATCGCGATGCGGGGCTGTTTCTGTTTAAGTACAACGACGGTTTTCTGGGAGCCTTGTTTATGCTGCAGTCAGTCAACCGAACTTCGGTGGCGCTGAAACTAAAAGGGCAAAAGCAGCCAGTCGCCACTCAGTTCGAAGAGCGAACCGAACCCGCTCATCCGCATTTTGCGTATCTGTTGAAAGCCATCGAGTGCATGGTCCATACCGGACGTCCGAGTTATCCCATCGAGCGAACGTTATTAACAAGTGGCATTCTCGACCGGGCTCTGACTTCACGAAGCCTTGACGGCAAAAAACTGAAAACGCCTGAACTGGCGATTCGTTATCAACCCGTCGCTTATCCCCACGCACCACTGCCGGCATTGACTTCGAATCCGTCGCAGCCGTTAGTAAAATAAAGCGTGTCAAACTCGTTTATACTGCACGCTTCAAACGTACAACTTAGTTCGAAGTTGTGGCCAGTTTATCTTTTCGTTTGACATGTAGTAATACGGGGATCGAAGTCTGTTTTCCATCCTGGGCGGCTTGGATATGGAATAGCCGCGTTGTTTCGGGTACCCACTTGGCCGCTGTCAGATAAAAGGTTCGTTCATTCATGTCGTCTAAAAGTAACAGTCCGTTTAAGCCGATGTTATCCACATAGACTCCGTGGGGCAGATTGCGTCCCGCATACTCGCGACCAAATCCGACTACACCTTTGTAGCCGTTCCGTAATAGCAGAACCTTGGCAGCAATGGTTTCGCCGGGGTGTATAGTCAGCTCCAGCGGTTTGTTTGGGATCAATTCCAGATTGTCACCCGCAACGCTCAATTTATCTGTATTCATTGGCACCATGCGGATAATTAATTTGGGTCTTTCCAGTAGCTGAATCGTTCCCAAAGAATTCACAGCATCGGTTTGTTTCACACCGGCGATAGTCGCGGTTGCGGTAACTTTGATCGGGGTGTAGCGGGCATCGTCTGGTCTGGATGCTATCAGCGGACCTTTAATTAGAGGGGCCGGGTCAGCTGAAATTACTCCGTAAGCCCGGTCATGGCCTGCCTGAATGATGATCGGGCTGGTCACATGAAATCCGGGGGGGACTTCGGAGATATCAATTTGAATCGGTCCATCAAAACCATCCCTGCGCTGGGCAACGACTTCAAATTCTTTACCGCTGCCTGCGTTGACTTTTGGGTTGGCTCCTTTCAGAGTGACTTTGAATCCCGGTTTTCTGGGACGAACCGTCAACTCATAGTGGAACTCTTTTCCCTGGAATCCACGCACATCAGAGACACGCACATAATAGACGCCGTCTTTCGGTGCTTTAAAAAACAGTCGAGAATCATCGCCCAGTTCGCGACGGCCATCATCGTTGTTTTCATAATAGACTGTGAAAACGGGCAGTCCGTTGGGTGGTAATTCGCTTCCGACTGGATGTGGCTCAACAATGTAACACGGTTCGTGCAGCGCGTGTGTGATCGGGCTGGTTCCAAAGTAGGTATATCGTTTACCACCACTGCCGGGATAGACGTTGAATCCTGAATCTGGGCCACGTGGATAGAGCCAGAGCTTGACGACTTCCCCGTTGGCATACAGATATTCGTTTAATTCCATTTCTTGCCAGTTATGAATTCGGTAATCGCTCAGGATATTCGAGTCTTTTCCGCGGAACGTGAAATAGGAATCGCGGACCGCTTGCAGTAAGACGCGCGGAATTTGTTTGCCTTCTGTATCGAGGACTTCAATTTTCGAGTCGAGTTTTGATTTATTACGAGCCGCGTTGGTTTCAATAAGCCACTCTTCACCCGCTTTGGATTCGAATCGATACAGGTCCACGTCGGTTTGATTCTTTTGCGCTGATTCAATGATACCACTGGCGACAACAGCGGGGGACGTCAACCCGGTTGCCTGGCTGGGTTGGTTGTTGGGTTCCGATTCTTTGATTTGAATTGGTTTGGGATTGTCTTTGCGAGTGGACATTGAAGTTGAATCGGTTTTCACGACTTGCTGTTTATTAGCAGGAGCAGCAAGCGTTGTCGGTAGTGGAAAACGTTTTAAGAGTCCGTTACTAAATCCCACAATCGCCGTTCTGGAATCAGGGGAAAAAGTAACCGAGGTCGGGATTGTCGGTAGATTTTCTACGACGTGTAAGAGCTGAAGCTGCCTGGCATCCCAGATTTTGAGAGCAAGATCATCGGAAATAGATCCTAGCAGTTTCCCATCGGGTGAATGCACGATTTGAATGACTGGGTTTTCATGAGCAAATCGGGCATAAATCAGGGGATTGATTTTCGCCGATTTTCGAGAAACAAATCGCCATTTCCGAATGCGGTTGTCTGCCCCTGTCGCCAGGATGAAATTGCCATCGGGACTGAATGTGACAGAGACCTGTTCCTTGAGCGGCTGGCTCAGAGTATCGAGACGATTTCCGGTCGTGACCTGCCAGACTTTAACAGTCGAGTCGGCGGATGCACTGGCTAGTGTCGTACTGTCCGGGCTGAATGCCAGATCAAAGATGGCACCATTATGGCCGGTCAACGAACGGATCTGTTTACCAGTCGCGACATCCCACAGAATGATATTCTGATCGTAACTGCCCGTCGCCAGCCATTTCTTGTTCGGACTGATCTGAGCGGCGTACAAGACATCTTTATGGCCGATAAATTCCTGGAGCTTCTTCCCCGTGGCTACATCCCAGATGGCAGCCTGACCGAATAAACCTGTGGTGCCGGATGATGTAATCAGCCACGTTCCATCCGGACTGAAGCGAACGGAATTCACTTTGCCGGGGAGACCTTTGATAGTGCGGATGATTTTGTTCGAGGCTCCCGATAACAGATTAACTTCTGAATAACGGGCAATCGCAATCAGATCGTTTGTCGGCGACCAGTCCAGCGAAGCAATCGGTTTGGGAACTGTCTTGGATGATGCGATTTCCGGCACCATCAGTTCCCTGCGGGCAGGTGTTTTTCCGGAAGGACCTTTCGCGCCCTGCTTGACCCATTCGACCAGTAGCGTGATTTCCTGGGGAGTGAGTTTCTCGCCACTATCTTCCGGAGGCATCACCGGTTTGGCTTCGCCTGTGATCATACGAATCAGACGGCTGCTCTTACTGTCACCGGGTAGAACCGCAGGTCCATGTTTTCCCCCTTTCAGCAGACTTGCGTAGGAATCGATGGCGAATTTTCCCTCGGCATCATCGACACTATGGCAGCCTTCACAATATTTTCGGAACAGAGGGGCAATCTGCTTTGAATATTCAATCTGCGTTTCGGCGGCCGGGAGAGAGTCCGACCGGCCGATTATTAAAATGAACGTGAGAAGCAAGCTGGTTTTTGACAGGAGTTGTAACATCGATGACCTCAAGTCAGCTGTATATAAAGGTGTGTTTTATGATATTGATAAGTCTGTTCGAGAGTTTTAGTGATTAAACAGAAACTCGCGGCTGCTCAGAATGCCCCAGAACAAGTCTTCGACGGCCTGGCGTTTTTCTGCCTGAGGCGTTTCCGACAGCAGTTTCGCCAGTTGCGTTTCCTCTTTTTCGGTCGGTTTTCGGGACAGACAGAGCATGTAAATAGTGGCAATCAGTTCCTTGTCTGTTTTTTTTGCGTCCAGTAATTTGGTGACGCGGCTCTCCTTGGCTTTGAGTTTATCGTTGATTGTATCACCATTGGAAAGATGCAGGACCTGCACCATCGTCGGCTCTTCTGTCCGTTCGCATTCACAGGTAATCATCCGCTCGTTCCGACCGAAGGTTTTCAGGAAATAGGAGATGACCGAGGAATCATAAAGCTGAATGGCTTTGGTTCCTTTGGGGTAAAAGTCAGTCTTTTTGGGATCTGGCTCAAAAAACATGTTGAACTCATCGGGAACATCGGTGACTTGCGAAATCGAATCGAGCAGAACCTCGGCCATCATACGGCGGGGATAATACCGCGAGTAAAATCGCTTCTCATCCTTATTCTCCGGTAACGGCTGACTGCTGCGTTGATACGCGGCTGACTGCAGGATGACTTTCATCAGTGCTTTCAAATCAAACTGCTGCTGGACCAGATAGTCAGAAGACGCAGCGAGTAATTCTTCATTGCTGGCCGGATTCGATTCCCGCATGTCATCTACCGATTCCACCAGGCCCACGCCAAAGAAGTTGGCCCAGACGCGATTGGTAATCGAACGGCTGAATAATTGATTCTCTTTCGATGTCAACCAGTTTGCCAGATAAACGCGGCGGTCTTCCGGGGCATTGATGTCGATGGCTTCTCCATCCAGGGGAGTCGGCGGTTGCGGTTTACCCGTCAAAGGTTGTACCAGATCTCCTTCTGTCGCCACGAACAGGGTCCGGATGCCATCTCCTGAACTCTTACTGCCGCCCCAGCCTTTGGCGCGAACGCGGGAAAAGAAATTTGCCATCGCGTAATATTGATTGTTCGTCCATTTCTCTAATGGGTGGTTGTGGCATTTCGCACACCCGATCGCCAGACCCAAAAATGCCTGACTGACGTTTTCCGTCATCGATTCCGGATCCTGATGGATCGCGTAAAAGTTGGTGGCACCGTTTTCGATACTGCTACCTTGCGCGGTAATCAATTCACGCACAATTTCATCCCAGGGAGTATTCTGCTGCACATGCGAGTGAATCCATTCATGATACGCCTTCACAGCCTGTGGGCGAATGAGGGCTCCATTGACCAGCAACAGGTCCGACCATTTGTAGGTCCAGTAGTCCACGAATTCCGGCCGATTCAGTAGTTGGTCAATCAACTGATTTCGTTTGTCAGGACTTTTGTCAGCAATAAAGGCTTCGACTTCCTCTGGTTTCGGGAGGGTACCAATCGTGTCGATGAATACCCTGCGGATAAAGTCGGCATCGTTCGATTGAGGAGAAGGGGGGAGATTCAACCGTTTTAATTGTTTCACCACCAGCTCATCGATGAAGTTGTGTTTCGGTGATTGCGCATAAAGGGCGGGGGCAATTTTCTGTTCGTAAGGCGAAGTGATTTTGGAGATGGCAATTTTACTCGAGAAATTACAGACAATAGCACCTTCACCAAAACCGGTGACTTTGACCGTTCCTCGGGCGTCGACCGTTGCCACACTTTCATTGACAGAAGAAAATGCAGTCCACTGTGTCACATCACGAACCGATTGGTCGGAATAATGAGCCTGAACGAGCAAATTCTGCGTTTGACCTTTCGCGAGGATGGATCGGGCCGGCAAGACTTCCAGACGTTCAATGACTGGATCGGTTTCAGCAGGAGCGGGGGCGACTTGTGCAATCCACTCTGACAAAATACGATATTCGGGTGAGTCCGTTTCAAAACGCACGCCTCCTTTATGAGGCACGGCACCCGTTGGTTTGATCAGAAACAGGCTGCGTGCCGGGTCAGATAATTCAATGCGACGGCCGCGTGATTGTTTCACAATCGTGTGAAAATCTCCCTTAACATCATAGGCTTTCAATGACAAACGAAAGCCCCCTTTACCGGCTAATGCACCATGGCAGGGGCCCGAGTTACAACCCGCTTTCGTTAACACGGGTTGCACATCATTCCGGAAATTCCACTGATGTGGTTTGTCGATCCCTGTGACGGATATCTTGCTGCTGGTCTTCATTTTTCCCAGCGTCGCAGTGATTACTGCCGTACCATTGCCAACGGGAACGACTGTCTGACCTTCAATCTTGACGACCGAGGGATTGCTGGATGAGAGTTGAGATTCAGCTGTGACCGGTCCTGCAATTTCGTTGTCATGGTTGATTTTCTGAACGGAAACGCCATGCCGTGCTTCTTTGCCGGAGAGTTGAATCGATTCAGGAAGCAGGACGATTTTATCAACGGCATCCGCAGCACGAAGAGAATCGGAGAGTATACCAGGAGCAAGTAGTCCGGTCAAAATTGATAACAGAATGCAGCGTGTGACTCGTCTGGCAGGAAACATAGAGCACTTCTCTTTATCGTATGGATAGTTTGCTTTGTGTGATGACGTATCAGGAGTGATCTCAGGAGTATGGGGGCAAACTCCCTGCACGATTTGGTGAAATCGTGTTGGTGAAATCGTGATTTATATCAAGATCAACGGTTCAACTTGGTTGATTATGTATTGCTAAAACAGCTCGCGAATTTCATGGTTGCCCACATCAACCAGTGGGAAAGGCCGGCCTGAAGGACCGGGCAGTACTGTATGTAGATCAAAGCCGAGGCTGTGATAGACGGTTGCAGCCAGATCACCGGGAGAAACAGGGCGATCCGCGGGAACACCACCGATCGGGTCACTGCTGCCGACGACACGTCCGCCTTGCACGCCACCACCGGCAAAATAACAGGTGAAACATTGAGGCCAGTGGTCCCGGCCGCCAGCTGGATTCACTTTCGGGGTTCGACCGAATTCGGCAACATTACAGACCAGTGTTTCGTCCAGCATGCCCCGATCATAGAGATCTTCGATCAGCGCACTATAGGCCTGGTCATACATTGGGGCCACAATATTTTTCATGCCTTCAATGGAAGTAAACGGCTTGGAACCATGTATGTCCCAGGTGACTTCATTGAAGACCGTCAGGAACGTATTGATCGTCACAAAACGCACTCCCGCTTCCACCAGGCGACGTGCCAGCAGGCAGCACTGACCGAAACGATTCATGCCGTACCGTTCCCGGACTTTGGTTGGTTCTTTTGCCAGGTCAAAAGCTTCGCGTGCTTCTTTACTGGTCATCAGACGGTAGGCAGAATGGAAATTTCCGTTCAACAGCTTGGCGTCTTCGGTTGATTCAAAATAGTCAATCGTATTATCCACGACGTCGCGGATCTTCTTGCGCCGTTCCAGACGGGCGGTCCCGATCTCTTTCGGAGGCAGCATGTCGGGGACTTTGAAATTCGGTTTGGACGGGTCTGCCATCAATGCAAACGGATCGTGGGCTTTTCCCAGGAATCCGCCAGCCTGACCGTTGGGGAGATTTCCTCCACCCCGGCCCATTGTTTCAGGTAGGACCACGTTTGCAGGCAGATCGGTTTTGCGGCCGCGGAGATAATCAACGACCGAACCGATGTGGGGCGTATTGACCCCGCCGGTAAAGAGGCGACCTGTCTGCATCATCTGCCAGCCGGCATCATGGACGGCGGCGGCATTATGATAACAGGAACGAACCAGCGAAAATTTATCAGCGACTTTCGCATGCAGAGGCAGGATCTCAGAAATATTGATATCGGGTGAAGCCGTGTCGATTGGTTTAAAAGGGCCGCGGATTTCCGCCGGGGCATCCGGTTTCATATCGAAGGTATCCAACTGGCTGGGGGCACCCAGATTGAAGATCATGATTGCCGATCGGTTGTCGTTCTTTTTATCAACGAGTCCCTGTTCTTTGGCTTCCAGGTACTGAGGTAGAGACAGACCCATCGCGCCCAGCGTTCCGACTTGGAGAAAGTCTCGGCGTGTGACGCCACTGCAGGTATGTGCTGTGCCTTGACCAGTAAACTTCAGCATAATACGCCCCAATATGATGAATTAAAAACAGAACAGACCGCTTTAAAGCCGGCTCAGTATTGAGATTTCGCATGTGTCTATTTTTAATGACGCGCAAGAAACCCCTTATTCGTTTATTTTCGCATATAGTAGTCAGTCAGATCAACGTCGTCTTGTAGAAAACACGCATAAATTTGTATTATTTACGCATGACAGATTCTCAGCAATTTCGGAACGATTTCATCAAACGGTTGGATCACAAACTCCATCTGGAAGAGTTGTTCAATTATATTCCAGACGCGTACTTTTTTGCGAAAGACTCTGAAGGGCGGTTTATCAAAATCAGTCGCACCTGGATGGATATTCGCTCCATCCCCCATGAGGAAGATATCATCGGCAAGACCGACTTTGATATTCATCCGAAAGATTTAGCAGAACAATATGTCGCTGAAGATCAACGGGTCATGGAGTCAGCGGCTCCACTCGCCAATCAGGTCTGGCTCATTCCTGACCGGGGCGGAAATTTAAAATGGTATCTGTGCAGCAAGATTCCATTATTCGGTGATGGTGGTAAAGTCATTGGCGTCGCAGGTGTCTTGCGTGATATCAAAGTCGCGGGCGCTGAGTTTCAGTCGTATCAGGTATTAGACAAAGTCATTGCTTACGTGCTCGAACATTATCATGAACGGATTCAGATTTCCGATCTGGCCGATCTGATTTATTTATCTGTCAGTCAGTTTGATCGCAAATTCAAAAAGCTGTATCAGATCACGCCTCAAAAATATATTTTACGCGTCCGAATCAACGCCGCCTGCCAGTCATTAACGCGGACAGAAAAACGGATTTCCGAAATCGCTCTTGAATCTGGTTTTTATGACCAGAGCTATTTTACCAAACAATTTGTGAACCTGATGGGCGTTTCGCCTTCTGCGTATCGTCGCAAGTTTAAACAGTCGGAAACGGATTCCTAAGCGATGATTTTATCGATCACATGTCCGCCGACATCGGTTAACCGGAAGCGTCGTCCGCTGTAAAGGTAGGTCAATTTTTCGTGATCCATGCCCAACAGTCGCAGAATGGTTGCATGAAGATCATTTACATGCACCTTATCCTCGGTGGCTTTGAAACCGATCTCATCAGTGGCACCATACGTGGTGCCCGCTTTCACACCACCTCCCGCCAGCCAGGTGGTAAAGGCATGCGGGTTGTGGTCACGCCCCGGAGTTGCCCCTTTTTGTGCGATGGGCAAGCGACCGAACTCGCCTCCCCAGATCACCAGCGTCTCATCAAGTAACCCGCGCGATTCCAGGTCAGCCAGTAACGCGGCGATGGGTTGATCGGTTTCCGCGGCGAAACCGCTATGATTGCCTTTAATATCCGAGTGACCGTCCCAACTCCGCTGGTTTTCCATTCCACCCGAATAGATTTGCACGAAGCGAGTGCCGCGTTCGACCATCCGTCGGGCGATCAGACACTGTTTTGCGAAGTGCTCACACTTTTTAGTGCCAATGCCGTATTGTTCCTGCAGATGTTTGGGTTCCCGAGAAATATCCAGCGCTTCCGGTGCAGCACTCTGCATGCGATAAGCGAGTTCAAAACTCTCAATCCGCGCTGCCAGTTCCTGATCGCCTTCATTTTGCTGAAGGTGCTGGCGATTCAAAGACTTCAACAGGTCGAGCTGTGAACGCTGCCGCCCTTTTTCAGTCAGGACGGACGGGGGTTGCAGATTGTCAATTGGTTCGCCCGTTGGTCTCAGGTAGGTTCCCTGGAAAACGCTGGGCAGAAAACCAGCGCCCCAGTTTAAGCTGTGTCCTTTGGGGAGACCTCGGCCGAGCGGGTCTGACATCACAACGAATGCCGGCAGACTGTCGCTTTCGGAGCCTAATCCATAGGTCACCCATGAACCAACACAGGGGTATCCCATTTTGGGGATGCCGCAATTCATCATAAATAACGCGGGGCTGTGGTTGTTCGATTCGGTATGTCCGGAATGAATGAACGCCATCTTGTCAACATGTTGAGACAGATGGGGAAAGATCTCAGAAACCCATTTTCCCGATTCGCCATGTTGTTTGAATTTAAACGGGCTTTTCATTAACGGTCCGACTGCATTCTGGAAGAAACCGGTTTTGTTATCGAAGCCTTCCAGAGCAACGCCGTCCCGTTTTTCGAGTTCGGGTTTATAGTCCCAGGTGTCGACGTGGCTTGGCCCGCCGTTTATAAACAGCCAGATCACGGACTTTGCTTTCCCAGGCATGTGAGTCGGTTTCGGCGCCAGGGGATTCGTTGCTTTAATTGACGGAGCGGCATCTGCAGTCTTTAGTACGCCTTCCTGCTGCAATAAGCTGAGCAGACCCAGCGTACCGAGTCCACCGCCGGCCCGTTTGAGTAACTGCCGCCGTGCCATGAGTTGGTTTAAGGAGATTGCTGGAAGTTCTGAATAGGGTTGTGTCATCATGTTTCCCCAATGAAAAATGTTGGGCGATCTATTTTATTATTATATTGAATTTCAAATCGGTATCAGTTCGGGTAAACAAATTCGTTGGTGCTCAATAACGCGTGTGTGAAATCGGTCAGCGCCAGCAGTGCGGGTTCGGGCTTTTTTTCCGATTCGTATGACGTTTGATGTTGTTGAATGAAGGCCAGTGAAATCGTGGCTTCACTGGCAGAGGGGGCACGTCCCAATGCGATATGATACGCCTTTTCGATCGATTTCTCATGTGAATTCGGATGCATCTCTTGAATCCGTTTAGCAAACGATTTGGCACTTTCTCGAATGAATTTGGCATTCATGAACAGCAGTGCCTGTGGTGCAATCGTGGTGCTGGAACGTTGTCCGATGCTGACGAGTGCTTCGGGAGCATCAAATAGCTGCATCATCGGGATTAACTGGCTGCGTTTGATTTTGAAATAGATGCTGCGACGCTGGCTGTCTTGTTGCAGTGTACCGGGGCCGTACATCGTTGTATCAAGTCGATTGCCGATGTAGAGAATCGAATCGCGAATGGCTTCGCCTTCCAGTCTCTGAGGTGAACGACGCCAGTAAAGTTTGTTTTCCGGATCCTGTTTCGATTTCTCCTGATCGAAGTCGGTGGACTGCCGATACGTCGCACTCAGCATGATTTGTTTATGTAATGGTTTCAGATGCCAGCCATGCTGGATGAGTTGATTGGCTAAATAGTCCAGCAGTTCGGGGTGCGTGGGCCGCTCGCCTTGAAGACCAAAGTCGTTGGGGGTCGTTACAATTCCGCTACCAATATGATGCTGCCAGATGCGGTTTGCTATGACGCGGGCCAATAAAGCACCCGCGCCCTGTTTGGTATCAGTCATCCAGTTTGCCAGTGACGTTCGGCGATACGAGGTCGTCGCAGATTTTGGAGGGGCTTCGATCCACACTTTTTCCTGTTGGGGAGACCGCATCAGCACCTGTAGAAAACCTTGTTTGACAATATCTCCTTTTTGCTCCGTGTCTCCGCGTGTGAGAAAATACGTTTCGTCAAAGAAATCTTTGCCTTGCGAGTGATGGCGAACTGGCTTAATCTCGGGGCCTTCGCTGCAGATCATGACTTTCGTCAAAGCCGGCTGAGGCTCCGTTTTGAGATGCTGATTAACTTTTGTTGACAGTGCAACCCATTGGGAATCTTGCTCACGAAAGCGGCGTTCGAGAGTCTGTTTCTGCGCGGCGGTCAGTTGATCTGGGTGTCCCTGTTCCACCAGTTGCAGCGCTTTTGAAAGTTGTTCGGGGCTGCCGGCTCCTGTTTTGACAGCAGGAGTACTGGAATTACTGACAGAAAAACGGGGATGCCCGATGCTGTGATTCACATTGTTTGTGAACGACATTGTGATCGTGAGTTCCGTTTCGCCTTCCACTTCCAGAGGCGTTTCCAGATCGAATACGATCGCCTGATCTTTCCCAATACCTCCAAGATCGACGGCCCAGCCCGATCCATATTGCCCGTCAATGGCACTCTTCGCTGAGAGCGTGGTCTTGTTCTGCTCATGAGTCGCACGGGCATTCGTCAGCTTCACCTCTTTCGCATTTCCTTTTTTGTCGGTGAGCGATTTCGCTTTGACTTTGAATGCGGTCAAAGAGAAGTTGCCGTTTACAGCTCGCCCGGGGCCCTGATGAGGGAAAGAACGATGGCTTAATGTTTCGAGTCGAATCGAACGAATCGGTTTCACATTGGTTCTTAGTTTAAACGTGTATTGATCCTGGTTGATATTCGGTCCGCTGACCAGCACCGAACCATCTTCCAGCTTCTCGAAACGCGCTTTCCCTTTTGAACTGTGGCTGACGACGTCGGGGATAATCCATTCATCGAGTTGTGTCGTATCAATCTTTCTCTGTTTCAGCCAGTTTTCAAATTGTGTTTTGATTTGGGTGGTTTCGTATTCCTGTAGTACTTTAACCAGTGGCGCGTGGGCCAGATCAAATTTGGCTTTCTCTCGTTTGTATTTATCGGGGTCCAGATCGATTTCAATTTCCGTGCGGACAGTGGTCGTGAATGTGGACAGCATGCGATAGTAATCGTTGCTGGCAATCGGATCGAACTTATGATCGTGGCACCGTGCACATCCCACACTCAAGCCCAACATACCCAGGCCTGTGGTATTCAGCATGTCGTCCAGCGCATCATAGCGGGTGCGTTCGACTTCGTTGGCGGTAATCTGTGTGGGGAATACGCCTGCTCCCAGAAACCCGGTCGCCATTAATGCCAGTGGGTTCTCAGGTGCTATCTCATCGCCGGCCAACTGCCATTTGACAAACTGATCATAAGGCATATCCTGATTCAGCGCTTTGATCACAAAGTCTCGATAGTGATACGCAAAGTTGCGATCGTAGTCGTGCTCAAATCCATGACTCTCTGCGAAGCGGGCGATGTCCAGCCAATGCCGGGCCCAGCGTTCGCCGTAATGCGGACTGGATAATAACCGATCAATCAGATGCTCATAAGCGTCAGGTGATTGGTCGGCAAGAAATTCCTGAACTTCAGCCGGAGTAGGGGGGAGACCGATTAAATCAAAATACGCACGGCGAATATACGTCCGCTTGCTGACTTGCTCGTTGGGGGGCAGTCCTTTTTCTTCGAGCTTCTCCAGAACAAAGGGATCGATTTGGTTTTGCCCCCAGGTTTTGTTTTTGACCTTGGGGATAGCAGGCGAACTCAAAGGTTGAAACGACCAGAACTTTCGATCATCGTCTGTAATGACCATTTTTTCGGAGCCTGACTTGCTCGATGTAGCTAACGGCTTGTCATAAGGGGCTCCCAGATCAATCCACTTTGACAGACTGGTGATTTCTTTCTCTGAGAGTTTCTTTTCCTTGAGTGGCATAAAGGGTTCTTCGCGGTGTTCGACCAGCGCCATCAGGTAGCTCTCTTTACCGGTTTTTTCAATCATGCCGCTATCGAGTAGTTGTTTGCGGTTGGAAAGATCGAAGTCCCCTTTGACTGATTTGCCGCCATGGCAGTTCAGACATTTTTCAACTAGCAGCGGACGAACTTCTTTTTTGAAAAGCTCCAATCCCTGCTGCATGCGTTGGGCATGGTCAGCGGGCAGTGCCGTTTTCTTTTCTGCTGCAGAGAGAGAAACCGGTAACACAATTCCGAACAACAATATGAGCGCGCTTGTCGAATTCCGCATCAAAGCCTCGTCGTCTTGAATGTAAAGTCAGGTGAGATTTCAGGGAGTGATCGTGTTTTATCTATATGTCACAACAAATACGTTGAGAAATCAATCAGGAATTGGGTTTTCCGGACTGATACAACTTCAAAACTTCTTCTGCCGATAAGGCCCGCCCGAATAACGCAAATTCATCCAGACGGCCATTTAAACTTCGAATGGAATGTTCGCCCGTGTGTTCCTGCGGCCGCCAGTTGCCGATTTCTGCCGGGCCGATTACCAGGGGAATCGGGTTTTCAATTTTATGCTGGCTGACGGGAACGCCATCCAGATAGTGCACGACTTCTTTTTTCTGATGATCATAAACGGTCGCCAGATGAATCCAGCGGCCTAAATCGGTGGGTTGCAAAACGACGGGGGAGAAAAAATTCTTGCCGGGGCCGGTTTTGACTCCCAGAATGATTTCGCCTTTATCACTGAGTTGCCAGTGTGGGTTCCCGGCGTTGTAACCATCGGTGAGCATTAACGAACTGAGCCAACGGTCGAAGCCTTCAATTCGGACCCAGGCCATCAAGGTCAAAGAATCATATTCGCCGGGAACATGCAGACGCACGCGATCGCTGGTTCGTTTGAATTCCAACGCTTGTTTTTGTGGCCAGCGGCCTGACGTCCATTGGCAGCCCACAATCGCCCCGTCGGCGGAAGTTGCTTTGTGCTGACTTTTATTTTTGAGTGTGCGTAACCAGTTAGAAGATTCTTCAAAATCGTAATAGGCGATCAAGGACGGATCGGCTTTGAGCCGGGCATTCTGTTTCTGCCAGCGGATGAATTGCTGTGCCTGCTGTTGTTCTGCCAGATGAGAGAGTTCTTCCGGATTGATTAACGGCATGATGGCTTCGGTGAGACGATTGATCGAACCCCGTTGATCAAACTGCACGCCTTCCCCGGTTGTTAAACTTTGAATACTGAGACGGGATGCCCGCTCATCGGGCGAATGCAATTCTACTTCGCCATCAATGACCTGCACCTGTCCCCTGCCGGTCGCATCCAGAGACAGCGTAAATTCCGTACCCAGATCGACCACATTCAAACGCTTTGTTTCAATCGTGAATCCCTGTGCCTGTTCGGGAACCGAAGCGCGGACTTTGCCGTACTGACAAAACGCTTTGAGTGGAGAAATTAACTCAAATGCAGCAGGTCCTTCTATGAGGACCGAAGCACCGCTGATCAATTCCACTTGAATCGTCCCGCGTTTCAGCTTCAACCAGCCTGCGGATAAACCGGCGCCCGTTTGCAGATTGCGGGGCGAGTCCCACTCGACACCAACTGCTTGCGTCAGCAGCGCGATGTGATCGGTTTTCGGCGAATTCGTTTCATTCTCCGGTGCGCGTTCAGGAGCATCCACGATTAAAGGCTCATGGCCTGAACCTGTATTCCAGCCGGCATAGTACGCCAGAGAGAGCAACAGTGTTGCTGCTACGAGTGAGGAGACCAGCAAGAGCAGAAAACGGGAAGTTCCTAATTTTGTACGTTGTTCAACCTGAGAGGGATGCGGAATCCAGTTCTCGGACTGATTCGTTTCCGTCGCCCAGGTTGAGAGACCCGAATGCACACGCATGTAATCCACGTAAAGCTGACGCTGCTGCGGATCTTCTTTCAGATGCCGTTCCAGCTCGGCATGGTCCTCTGGGCTGATGTCTCCCTGCAGGAACGCGTCTATCAATTGAATGAGTTGATTATTGTGAGGAGTCATATTCTTCATGAGCCTGCCTCCGCTGAGTGGAGCGACTGATGAACGCAGTCCATTAACCGAAGTCGCAGGCGGGAGAGTTTCTTATAAATCGCATCGCTGGAGCGGCCCAGTTGTGCGGCGACTTCTTTGATCGTGCTTTGACCGTGATAACAATCCAGGATGAGTTGTTTATTCTCACCTTCGAGTTTCTGGATGCAGTCTTCGAGGGCCTGTTTTTGTTGATCTGACTCGGGAAGCGAGTTTGTCTGGTGTTCTGCGATCAATGACAGCACTTCGTCAGAAAAATAAAGCCGATCACGGCTTTGAACCCGCTGGAAGTTTTTGACCTCGTAAAAGGCGATCCCACAGGCCCAGGCTGAAAAACTTTGTTCTGAGTCAAAGGTATTCCATTTTCTCCACAAAACCAGGCACGTTTGCTGAAAGACGTCTTCGGCGTCGGTCTGGTGTGGGAGCAGCGTTCCGATGAAGCCCCGAATCAGACTGTGGTGCCGGGCCAGCAATGAGACAAACTGCTCATTGGGGACCGGGCCCGTTCCTGCTGCTGTGTCTTGTTGTGATTCCAGTGGATGATCCATATTACTAATCGTACGCAGATGCAGAAATTGGACGGAGATAAACAGAGTTTTTTTCTTAAACAGATGGTTTCAATGATCAGGACTCGATGTAAGTCCCGAAATATATAGAATTTATGATCCGGTATTCAGAATCGTGTTTTTTTCTTGAACAGATGTTTTTACTCGAAAATGATGAGTGCTCCCACTGCAATTTCATTGTTCAAATTATCATCTTTTATCTTATCCGGTTTCTGAGTAAATGGGAGATCCATTTCCACGTTTCAAAGAAGCTCAGGTTACCTATACAGAAGGTTTTTCGGCAGTGTCGTCTATTCTACCTTGAATCGCAAATCTCATTTGCCGCGCCACTTGCGAGTTTATTGTAGAACGGGTAATCTCCTTGGGATATTATTGATCATTCCCCCTGCTCGGCTGAACCGGCTGAGTGGCCTATGAATATTCACCGCATTATTAAATCGATCAGAGTGGTATAAATCCATGCAGGAATCAGTGGATCCTCGAAGCCGAGTTGTCATTACAGGAATTGGCTTGACGGCTCCGAATGGAAACAATCTGGAAGAATTTCGGCAAAGCCTGCTGGAAGGTCGCTCTGGCGTCGTTGATTACAACATTCGCTATATGGGCGATGTCCTCGCCGGTGTCTGCGATTTCGATGAATTACGCTATCAGAAACGAAAAGAAGTCCGTCGGGGAACCCGCGCCGGTTCCATCGCCGTTTATTGTGCGAATGAAGCCGTCAACCAATCCAAGCTGGATTGGGAGAATGTCTCACGCGATCGTGTGGGCGTTTATCTCGGAATCACCGAACACGGCAATGTCGAAACTGAGAACGAAGTCTACGAGATTTCCCAGTTCGACTATGACACCAAGGTCTGGTCGCATCATCATAATCCCAGAACCGTTGCGAATAACGCGGCCGGTGAAGTCACGCTGAATATGGGAATCACCGGTCCACATCTGACATTGGGAGCAGCGTGTGCAGCAGGAAACGCTGGTTTTATCCAAGGCGTGCAGATGCTGCGATTGAATGAAGTCGATATCGCATTATGCGGCGGCGTTTCCGAGAGCATCCATACATTCGGCATTTTTGCCAGTTTCCAGAGTCAGGGCGCACTGGCTACGAACTCCGATCCGACCAAAGCCTGCAGGCCCTTTGATGTCAATCGAAATGGGATCGTTGTCGCTGAAGGGGGCGCGGTTTGTACGCTGGAACGTCTGCCCGATGCATTAGCACGTGGTGCTACGATTTATGGGGAAATCGTCGGTTATGCCATGAATTCCGACGCCAGCGATTTTGTGCTTCCGAATTCAGGTCGACAGGCAGAATGCATTCATCTTGCTCTTAAACGCGCTGGCTTAAAACCTGAAGACATTGATATCGTCAGCAGCCATGCCACGGCGACCACGCAAGGCGATATCGAAGAAGCCAAAGCATTGGCGAGCGTCTTTGGAGATTGCCCGAATCTGGCGATTAACAATACCAAAAGCTTTATCGGGCATGCGATGGGAGCCGCCGGTGCACTCGAAATGCTGGGGAATCTTCCCGCGTTTGAAGATGGCATCGCACATGCGACTTTAAATCTGGATGAGCTCGACCCAGAATGCAATTTACCGCAGCTCGTCCATAATCAGCCACGGCAGATGGAGCGAGTCGAATGCATTCTCAACAACTCTTTCGGAATGCTGGGAATTAATTCCGTGCTGATCATCAAAAAGTATTCTGCCTGAACAGATAGCTTAACGGATTCGTTTGAGAACGAAGCATTAAGCTGGTTTTCCCGTCTCAGCATGATTTCCCTCATGAGATATGACGCTTCTGTGTGGATTTTCTGAAAAACTCTGATTTCTCAAGGGTTCAGTTGGTTTAAATCGTTTCGAACGCGCTATAGTATTCCATATAAGGGGCGGGTTTTTATCTCCCGGCTTCTGGCGGGGGTTTTGTTTCTTTGGTATAAGAGGCTTCCCCTCACTAAAATTCGCAGTGAAATCCGTGAGATTCACTGATCGAAATCGACGTTATAGGATTTTTAGAAAGTTTGGAGTTTCTGCATGGCGCCGGAACAAATCAGATTAGTTATCTTGGATATTTTAGCGCGTATTGCTCCCGATGAGGATCTTTCAGAGCTTGACGATAGTGTTCCTTTCCGGGAACAGATGGAATTAGACAGCATGGATTTTCTGGATATCGTCATGGAGTTAAGAAAACTCTATCGCGTGCAAATTCCAGAAGAAGACTATGGTGAACTGGGAACCATGGATAGCACTGTCACTTACCTTACCCCACTCCTGAAGGATGCGGAAAGCACCGTCTGATTCCCGTAAATTCCCTCCGCCATGAGCTACGATTCAATCATCATTGGTGCCGGTCTGTCCGGTCTGGCTGCGGGAATCCGCTTGGCTTATTTCGGGAAGAGTGTGTGCATTCTTGAAAAGCACACAACCATCGGTGGCTTGAATTCCTTCTATCGCCTGCGCGGTCGAAACCATGATGTCGGCCTGCACGCCATTACGAACTATTCACCCCCCGGTGGGAAACGGGGGCCGCTGAATAAAATTCTCAGGCAGCTCCGCTTTCAATGGGAAGACTTTGATTTGAGTCCGCAATGCGGTTCCTCAGTCGTCTTTCCGGGACATACACTCCGTTTCAATAATCAGTTTGATTATTTCGAAGCGCAAATCGCAGAGCAGTTTCCTCAACAGATGGATGGCTTTCGGCGGTTAGTTTCCGAAATCGACACTCATAATATCGGTGATCTGGGGCAGACCTGGATCTCGGCCCGCGAACGGATGGCGGCTCATATTTCTGATCCTTTGCTGATCAATATGCTGCTCTGTCCGCTGATGTTTTACGGCAGTCCTACTGAGCATGACATGGATTTTAATCAGTTCGTAATCATGTTTCGCAGCATCTATCAGGAAGGCTTTGCCCGCCCTTATAAAGGTGTGCGTCTGATCCTCAAGAACCTGGTCCGCAAGTTCAAATCGCTGGGGGGAGAGCTCAAACTTCGTGCCGGCGTTAAAGAGTTGATCACTGACGGCAATCATGTATCAGGCGTGATGCTTGATGATGGTCAGATTCTCGAAGCCAAAAACGTACTTTCCTCGGCCGGTTCCGCGGAAACACTGCAGATGTGCGGCACAGAGGTGCCTCACGATGATCGTTTCACTCCCGGCGAAATTTCATTCGTCGAGACCATTTCTGTCCTCGATCAGCAACCAAAAGAATTCGGACACGACGAAACCATTGTGTTCTATAACGATTCCGAAGACTTTTCCTACGAACAGTCGAAAGAACCGTGTGATATCCGCAGCGGCATTATCTGCTCGCCTAATAATTTTGAGTACGAGCAACCGCTGGAAGATGCTTCGATTCGCATTACCGCACTGGCAAACCCACAATACTGGATGAATCTGTCCGAAGAAAAATACATCGCCGAAAAGAAATACTGGTACGAACAGATCCTGGAATCCTCGATGCGATTCATCCCCGATTTCCGGCCGCATGTCATCGACGTCGATACCTTTACGCCGCGAACCATCAAAAAGTTCACAGGCCACATCAACGGCTGTGTTTATGGCGCACCGCAAAAAATTCTGGATGGAACGACTCCGTTCAACAATTTATTCCTCTGTGGTACTGATCAGGGGTTTCTTGGAATTATCGGCTCAATGCTTTCCGGGATCAGCATCGCGAATTTGCATCTGCTGAACCCCAAATAGCCGCTCGAAGTAGCTGGCATGAGATGCTGTACTCTTGCATCATCGTTTGGGAAAACGTTCATTTTATTCCATTGCTGCGTGTTGAATTGTCACACTTTTGTCATAGAAACCTGAATTACTCCGGTTTAGTAGACAAAGCCTCGAAAATTCGATAAACAGGAGAAGCAATGTAATGTCATTAATACAGGATTTGTGAATTCTCACGGTCCCTTTTTCTACTCTGCTGAACTGTATACGACGCTGAATTATCATGGCAAAAGATTTTCTGAAAGACGCAAAAGACGAATATGATGTCATTGTTATCGGCAGTGGTTTAGCCGGAATGACTTCTGCCAACATCTTGGCTCGTCAAGGATATTCCGTTCTGCTCCTTGAACATCATTACCAACTCGGGGGTATGGCCACCTGGTTCAAACGCCAGAACGGACACATCTTCGATATCTCGCTGCATGGCTTCCCCTATGGAATGCTCAAGAGCTGTCGCAAATACTGGACTCAGGAAATCGCTGATTCCATCGTCCCCCTCCGAGGCGTTCGTTTCGAAAATCCACAGTTCTCGCTCGAAACTTCATTTACGCGTGACGACTTCACTCGTCTGCTGATCGAAAAATTCAAGATCGCACCGGAAACCGTCAAAAACTTTTTTGATACCGCCCGCAAGATGAACTTCTTCGACGATCAGGGTAAAACCACCCGCGAACTGTTCGAAGAATTCTTTCCCGGCCGCGACGATGTTGTGCGTCTGCTGATGGAACCCATCTCCTACGCCAACGGTTCGACACTCGAAGACCCTGCGATTACTTATGGCATCGTCTTCTCCAATTTCATGCAGAAAGGTGTCTACACATTTAGTGGCGGCACCGATCGGCTGGTCAAACTCATTAAAGCCGAACTGGAAAATAACGGCGTTGACGTTCGCATTCGAACTCAGGTCGAGAAGATCGAAGTCACACCTGATCGGCGTGTGACAGGGGTCGTCGTCAACGGCAAACGGATTGGCTGTAAAGCCATCATGTCGAATTCCAACATCAAAGGCACGATTTTAAATCTGGTCGGTGAAGAACATTTCGATCCGGACTTCGTCGAAGAAACCAAAGCAGTCCGGCTCAACAACAGCAGCACTCAGGTGTATATCGGCTTGAAGCCTGATGATGAACTCGAATATTGTGGCGACCTACTGTTCCACTCTGAACATAATGGTTTCGATATCGAAGCCATGCTCAGTAAAAATGTCAGCAGCCGTACCTTCTCGTTCTACTATCCCGAAACGCGGCCCGGCAGTAATCGTTCTTTGATCGTTTCATCCACCAACGCCAACTTCAGTGACTGGGCCGATCTTCCCGAAGAACAGTACGAAGCCGATAAAAAACATCTGATCGAAACGACCCTCGATTGTCTCGAACAATATGTGCCCAACGTTCGGAATCGTGTTGATCATCTCGAAGCATCTACGCCGTGCACCTTCCAGCGTTATACACAGCATCTGCAAGGTGCTTCGTTCGGCACAAAGTTTGAAGGCCTCAAAGTCAGCAAGGAACTGCCCGAACAGATCGCAGGTCTGTACCACGCCGGTTCGGTTGGTATCATCATGTCCGGTTGGCTTGGTGCAGTAAATTATGGTGTGATCGTCAGCAATGATGTCGATAAATATCTGACCCCTGCTGCCGCCAGTATCTGATTTTCCTTCAAATCTGCTCAAGTCCCGAACGATAAAAGAAACGGATCGATCTCGTGAATCTGGATGATATCAAAGCTTGTATTCCGCACCGGGAACCATTTTTGTGGCTCGACGAAATCGTCACGGTCGAAGAAAACAGCATCCACGCCCGCAAATTCGTCTCTCCCGATCTGGATCTCTTCCAGGGACATTACCCCGATCATCCCGTGCTGCCCGGCGTAATTCTTTGTGAAGCCGCCATGCAAGCCGCCGCCGTCTTTATCGCCAAAACCGATGCTCCAGCGGAAGGCAAAGTTCCCGTCGCCACACGATTGAACAACACCAAATTCCGCCGCATGGTCCAGCCAGGCGAAACGCTCGATATCCACGTCACCCTTACCGAAAAGCTGGGAGGCGCTTACTTCTTCACCGGCAAGATCTCCGTCGGTAAAGAAACCGCTGTGCGACTCGAATTTGCGGTCACTGCCGCTGACGGTTAATCAATGTCTCAGACACTCACGCAACTTACTTCTGCTGTGATTTGTCTTCGATCCGATACAGATTGTTTTCCGTCCGCAGAATGATCGAATTCCCCGCGACAGCCAGCGATGCGACGCAGCCTTTATCCAGCTTGTTGGCTGCCAGTTCTTTGTATTCCTTTCCAGGAACAAAGACGCGCGTGACCCCTTCTCGATCATTCGCGTAGATCTTTCCATCAGCAAAAATAGGGGAAGCGGAAAAGGAACTACGTTCCATCCGTTCTTTCCAGACCAGTTTTCCGGTCTCTGTTTCCAGACAGGATGCGATCCCTTTATCGTCCACCAGAAACAGCAGACCATCGATCAACAGCTGCGAAGGCTTCGAGGGAATTCCCTTCTGTTCGATCCATTTCACATGTGATTCCGTCACGTCCCCGTCGCCACCCGGATTGACTGCATATAAGTGCGCTTTACCAAATCCGGTGCCGATATAGAGTTTTTCGCCATCATATAAAGGACGATTCGCAGCTGAATGCTGAGGGTAATTAAACTTCCAGTACTCATCCCCCGTCAGCGGGTTGTACGACAAAGTCGCTTTCGCAGCCGGGCTGATCAACTGAACGCGTCCCTTGTATTCGATAATTCGAGGCGTTGCGAACGCTTTCTTGAAGTCACCGTTCTTGGTTTTGTAATCGATAACTCGATCTTTCTTCCAGACTTCCTTGCCCGTCGTTTTGTCCAGCGCAACCACATATTGATAATCGTGTCCGTCAAACTGCAGATACAACAGATTCTTGTAAATGATGGGTGATGAACCAGCGCCGCGCCAGTGATTACACGGATAATCGCGGCGGGACCAGAGTACCTTTCCCGTTTTCGTGTCCAGACACGCGGTTCCATAAGCCCCGTAATGCAGATAAATTCGACCTTCTTCAATGATCGGCGTGCTTGAGGCGTGTGAGTTGCTCGGATCAATATACTGTGGCTTCTCAACATCAAAGATCTTTTTGTCGATCAGAATCTTTCCCGTATTGAAATCAACACAGACAACGCCCAGCTCTTTGCCGTCTTTCGTCGACGTCGTCACCCACACCTGATCTTTCCAGACCACGGGAGATGACCAGGCCCGACCATGAATCGGCGTCTTCCACACGATGTTCTCTTTCTCGCTCCACTTCACTGGCAGTCCCGTCGCCTTCGATGTCCCATCGGCGTGAGGTCCGCGGAATTGATTCCAGTAGGGTTCTTCAGCCGTCGCGAACGACGCCGTGATAATCATCGCTGCGCACAAGCAGAACGCGGAGAACAGACTTCGTATTTTGATCGCAGCCATTACGGATTCCTGAGTTGAATAAAAACAAGCGGGAAGGCTATCCGGAGTTGATCTGGCAGCATCACGCGCTGCAGAACCAGAGGGTAATAACTAAAGGAAGTTAATTAGCGACGCACGTTTCCGCCGCTATTCTGATTATAAGAGCCGACACACCCGATGCAATTGTAAAGCTGCTTCAATCTGTTTCTGAAGATTCTTTACGAACAAACTCCACATCGATGATATCTTCTTCGGGCGTGGAAGTGGTCGTCTGCTGAAACTCCTGAAATCCTCCCTCGCTGGTGTGAAAGCTGGTCCGAGATTGAAACTGTATCTTCGCCCGCTGTTTCAACCATTCCCCCACACGGAGCTTCAGGATCTCGCGTACCGCAGGGATCAGTAATGCAAAGCCAACCATGTCGGTCATAATCCCAGGCGTAATCAGAAACGCGCCGGCGATCAGGATCATCAAGCCATCCAGGAGCACACCAGTCGGCGGCTGTCCCTGCACCATATGCTGCTGAATTTTTCTCCACGCTTGCGATCCCTGTTTCCGGGCCAGCCAGGCACCCAGGATTCCCGTCACCACCACCAGACCAAACGTAACAGTCGAGTTGGTCAGCGAACTGAACCACAGCAGCAGCCACAGTTCCGCGAGCGGAATGATCGTGAATAATAGAAACAGGCGTAACAGCACAGTCAGCCACCATCGTGAAAATAACAAAAGGAACGCTTGCTGATATTCTATACCAAATCGCCGCCGCTGAACATCCCCACTCTCGAGATCGCAGGGCAGGAATTCGCCAGAATTTCATAGGCTCCCCAAGTTCATATATACAATATTTCCAGATCCTGATGGTGTTCGATGTTGGAAAAGAACTGAAAAAGAGGCTCTTGACAGCAACAAGTCGTTCATGAAAATGCGATACATGCAACGCGCGCGTGAGCAAAAACACTTTATGCACTGGAAACAGATACCCCTGTGAATCTGCTCCCCATAAAACCAACTGGTTTGAGACCGATTTTTCGAACGCCGGGGCTGGTAGTTCGACTTGAGCATCAATCTTCAAACGACATCGCAGCGCTTTCATGGGATATCCCTGTGTGATCATGAAGCATGAGAGGTGTATCATGAGCGGTTCGCAGAACAAAAAAAACATGCCCCTGTTGACACCCCCACGCCACGAGCGATGATGGCGAGCATCGAAACAACACAAGAACAACAGAAACAGACAAATCATACCAGTTACTTTTTCTACGCTATTCGACAATAAAACTTCACAGACTGAGCGGCACGGCGCTAGCCGCTGTTTTCGATACCGTCATCAACAGATCCGCGCAGACAACAAAAGCCCGCGCAAACCAAATCCTACTCGATATCCCCCAACACCCCACAGATGAAAATCCAGCAGGTAACGCAAGAGCTGGGGAACAGAAAAGTAGGGAGCGGACCCATGTGTCCGCCCGCCTGGCGACAGACAGTTTTGCATCATCACGGGCGGAACGGAACCATAATCAACTCCGCAGGTCAGCACACAAACCACTTAGATACCACGGGCCACCACACAGGGCGGTTACTGCATTGGGGACTACGTGAGTGTTTTCTTATTCACAGTTGACTTGCCAACAGGACCACCCGCCGAACGTGAGAGGAGACCAGTTTTCTATCCGTAATCAATGAAAGAAGAAATAAATGAGCGGTACGGCGCGATCCACTGTTTGAGGCGTCAGACAAAAAGAAGTATGAAGCTAATTAGAATTTTCGTGTCTTTTGAGGTAGAAAAAAATAAACCTGAATCAGGGCGCAGAATGTTCTTAGACCAGTTCTTCGTCACTCATTCAGTAACTGGTTAACGCACAAACTACAAAAGCGGTATGGTGCTATTTTTTCTCAGCAGACCGCCGATACGGCTTGCCTGCCTTGAATAGCTTTAATCTTCGCGCTGCTTCGATTCTATCCGATTCAGGCATGATTTGCAGAGCCTGGTTTTGCAGCTCGATGGCTTTTTCGAATTGCCCTGTTTCTGCATGAGCCACCGCCAGCGCATTGTAATTTACCCAGTACTTTGTCGGGAGCAGATCAAAGGATTTTTGCGCGTGCTCGAGTGCCTGGGCACCATCGCGAAATTTGTCCTGCTCGTTGGCCGCATATAAAAAGGCCAGGTTGTTATGAGGCAGCCAGTATTCCGCGTCAATCTCAATCGCTTTTTTGTAATCTGCAATGGCAGCAGGGTAGTTTTTGAGTGCTTCGTGCATCTGTCCGCGATTGATCAAAATGCTGACCAAGTCCGGTTTTAATTTTAGAATCTTGTTGAAAATTTGAATGGCCTCTTCCCGTTTCCCTGCCTGGATCAGATACCCCGCTTTTTTCGCGAGCAACTTTGCTTCGTCATAGCCGGCTTCCAGTTCTCTGGTTCGGCGTGGATTGACCTTTTTGTTTTGGGACCGGAGATGCTGCGCAGCCAGCACGCAATTATATTTATTGGTGGCCGAGGACGAGGCTGCCGACTGCAGATAAACTGTCGCCCATTTGTCCTGACCTTGCTGTTCTAAAAACTTCCCGGCGAAATAATAAAAATTCGTAGGATTTCCTTCCTGTACCTGGGCGAGCAGGGTCTGGAACCAGATCGCATTCCATTCCACGGCTTCCGGTTTGAGTAGCATTCGCTGGAAATAATTCGCGAGTTCCGCGGTACCAAAATAGTTGGACCATAAAGCCGAAACCTGGGCGAGCAGATCATCACGCTGGCTGGTTAATTCCAGTTCATCCGCCAGTAATGCCGCATGCAGGCCGCAGAAGGTGTCCTTGTGCTTTTGGAATGCGGTTGAAAACGTGTCGAATGCCTCCGATTTCAATCCCTGGGTCAATTGGAAGACGCCGAGTTCCATTGTCTGAGGAAGGTTACTAGTCGTTGGATTTGCCAGGAGCCGCTGTTCAGCCAGCCGACGCGCCGATTCGATATCACCAAAGTCGGTTCGCACACACCAGAAGTACCAGTTGGCAGCATTAGGTTCGTAGCGCATGGAACAGGCACGCACAAAAACTTCCGCCTGCTGCAGATCGCCCAGTCCTTCATAACATTTCGCGCCGCAGAGCAGACCCCAGCCGGAATAGGTCATGGCGGCTTTCACCGCATGCGGCTTTGCCAGTTCCCATTCTCCTCGATCCATGTGGTAGTAGGCCAGCTTACTCTCGATATTCGCATTTTGCAGACCGAGCGAAGGAAGTTCGAGCGCTTTTTCCAGTGTCTCTTTCCACTTCTCCGTTTCGCCACGTTTGTAATATAGTTCAGCCAGGCTTGTATAAGACCGATGATCGGGAACAATCGCAATCCTGCGTTGAAGAGTTTCTTCTGCCTTGGCCTCGTCATGTTCTGCCAGATATTTATTTGCCAGGGCTGTTAACACAATGGGGTTCTTGCCATACTTCTCCAACAATTCCGTTTGATGTGTTTCTGCATATTCCTTGTTCGTGTCGATATTCATGGCCACCGTTTGTGGCATATGCGGACTAACTTTCAAAAGGGTTTCGGCGAATGTTCTGTTTTGATCCTCTCTGGTTTCACTCACCAGCTGTTTCAGACAACGTATCCGTTGAAGTTGGTCCTCGTATATGTTGTCCGTATTCGCAGCTGCTGCCAGGTAAAGTCTGCTGTAGGCATCCGCGTTTAGTTTGTAGCTACTGTGTAAGATCATGGGAAATTCGGTGAAATCCAGTTCGTGAGGATTGTGTGATTCGAGCAGTTTCTCATAAGCGGCTTTCGCATCAACCTGGTTCGAGGTAAAACTTTCAATATATTGCTCATACGGATGCCCTTTGACCAGCGGTCGATATTCAGGCAGAACGTCATCGGCCTTCAGACTGAGACTGCCTGTGAGAACTTTCAGTTTCCGATAGACGTGGCTAAAAGAGACTTCCTGAAGTAATTGTCCCAGACCATTCAATGAGGGTTCCAAATCCGTCAATTCGGATTTTTTGAGGAAATCAATCACCTTCACCCGAGTTTGCTGTTCGGTGATCAAGCCGTCCTTCGAACCGAGATACATTTGAATGGTAATCTGTAGTGGTTTGCGAAGATTACTTTCGAGCAGTTTTTGATGCAGAACCGGCCAGAGTTGGTCCAGACGTTGTTCGGTAACTCTTCTCAGAATTCCCAGTGAGTTGACTTCACAAAGACGGTCCATCGCCCGGCAGCAGGCTGGTTCCAGATCGAGTAGTTGCTCGGTTTGAGCCAACATCTGTTTTTCATTACCGACAGGGTCCGCCAGCAGACAGCGTAAATAAATTGCCAGATGCCTGGTATTCTCGTTTTCAACGGCTTTGTCCAGTACATCCGGCTGGTAAGAACAATACGCGTCGATCAGTTCAAGCCAGTCGGGCAGGGGGCGCTTATTTTCGGCGTTCTCACTAGCTGCTGTTCGAATTGTTTCAATATCGGCCAGCGCACTCCGATGAATTCCGGCGAACGCTCTCGCATAAGCGCGATGTGCCAGTGCCCAGGGGGAATCTTCGGTGCGGGCCGTCAGTCGTTCTGCATACAACAGAGCCCGTGCCTTGAATACTTTGTGTGCCGGGCTCCAGAGATATTCGGTTAAGCTACCCAGATTGGCATAAGCGCGCGTCAGCACTGCCAAACGTTCCGGCGATTCTCCTTCGGTTGCAATGGCGGAGTGCATGTCCTGGATCACAGTGTATTGCGAAATAAAATTCCATTCTTTCAATTGCTGCAGCGATTTGTCAGGAATGGTAGACTCTTCAAGCCACTGGGGAGCATCACCCGTGTAACCCGCTGATTTCAATGCGTCGACAAATCCGCTTCGGGACAGTTCTTCACTCTTTTCAATCAACGTTTCGAACGCCGATTCTTTCGGCAGAACGAAGGGCTTGGAATACCAGTGAAAAGGTGCTTTGACTGTGTGCGGACGTTCTAGTTCGATGTTGACCTCACGTCTTGAATCAATGTTAGCCATCATCTTCAGAGGAAATGTCTCCGGATTTTCGATGAGCTGGACCTCGCCCCGCAACGATGCATCGCGCGTTTTCAGACCAAGCCCGTCACGGCCACCGATCAGGAGTGCCTGACGTACAACTTCTCTAAAGAGAATTCCCTTAATACCGTAAGCCTGCGAGTTGAGTTGGTCGCTCGTCAGGACTACCACGTTTTCGTATTCTTTGCTGAGGCCTGTTTCCGGGAGTACCGGTTTTTGGAAGGAGCGCTTGGGAGAATTGGCCTGCGCATTCTCTTTACCGAGAGGTTCAACATCCGTCTCCAGAGAGAGGACTTGATTGTCGACACCGACTGAGAGTTGGATGGCGAATGTACGAAACAGGCTGAACCAGCGGTATTGCAATTGTTTGCCTGAACTCGTCAGCCGCTCATCACCGTAGGGAAATCCTTTGACCATCTGTTTGGCTTCGACAAGTGAAAACTCCTTGCCATTATTTTTCTCTGCCTGACCGATCCGGTCTTGCATCGCAGCGAGCGTATTGCTGTAGCCATAACGAGCGTTCCATTCGAGAAGAATCACGATTAAGAAAACAGAGATCAGTCCCCAGACAATGGCACGTTCTACGGGGGACCGCTTTTTCTTCGTCACTGTCTGATTACTGTCGGGAGCCACTTCGGGAGAGGGAGAATTTTGTTCTGAGTCCGTCATCGTTCATTTTCCGAATTGTTTGTGATGCACAATGAATGAGATGAAATCGAGGCGAGTGCTCGGGTGTCTACTTACCGTCTATCTTATCGATGCAGATCCGTTTAATCCAGAAGTTTCCTAAGAAAATCGAAACTGAGTTCCAGCGTAATGAGCAATTCGGGGATAGCCGCCATTAGAGTTCTCTGACTTCAAACCAGAATCAGCGTGCTTGATCAATTTCTTCGAATGTCTGGTTGCCGATGCGGTATTGTTTCCAGTCTTTGAAATCGAAGTGCCACCATTCAAATTCGTAGACGGTGAAGCCTTCTGACTCCATCGTTTGCCGCAGCAAGTGGCGGTACCAGCGTTGGCGGGAGGTGCCTCCCGGATAGAGTGGGAACGAACGGGGTGAGAATTCGTCGTAGCCGGCGACCATCTGGATCGGTTTCCCGGTTTTCAGATGGTACAGCGTCAGGTCGACGGCACAGCCTCGGTTGTGCCGTGAACCGTTGGCGGGATTGGCGACGAAATCTTTGAGCTCACTCGGAGTCGCGTCCCAGAACATTTTCGTGACGTGCCAGGGACGATAGGCATCGTGGATTAACAGTCCGAGACCACGTTCTTTGAGACGGGCATTCGCACGGACCACCGCTTCGGCAGCGGGGCGCTGCATGAAAGCGCGGGGCTGTTTGTAGAAGACAGCCCCGGTGAAATTATTCTCAGAGGCGTAACGAATATCGAGCTTGATCGTCGGATCAAGGGTTGCCAGGTCGACCAGTTCCGGCTGCCGATATTTGCCCGGTTCGGGCGGGGGTGACGCGGCGAGCGCTGCGGCGCGGAGATCGTCGATCGGTTTGACGGGGGTGATCTGAAACGTCTCGCCATCTTTGGTGCCGACTTCGCGACGATCAAATTTCACCTCGGCAGCAACGACATCAGTGGCGACATCTTCTTTACCGCGGGTGAATTTCAGGCCTTCACCGTGATACAGGCCATAATCGGGAAATTCGAACGTGTTACGGTCGATTTGCTTCAAAGGGTAGTAATAGAACCATTCGATCAACGCGTACAACTGGCCTTCCTCTTCCAGAATATACAGTGTGTTGTGATCCCAACCGTACTCGCCGATCAGGCCTTTCCAGTCTGGCGGAGTCGGCGGCGATGGTGCATCGTCGACAAGCGTGAATTTCGTAGAGCCCACCTTGAGGACATCCTTACCTTCCAGCGCCACTTTGGTGCCAAAGCCGATGGAGTCGTCGGTCAGAATCGTGCCATCATCGGCGGTAGACCGGATGTCGTAGCGAAAGGTGCCGCGATGTAGAAACAGATCGCCGTTGAGCTCGGTGATGCGGGCAAACTTTTGATCCTCTGCGTTGCGGTACAGGCCAACCAGTTCTTTCGCGCGTTCTGCCGGAACTGGGCCGGTCATACGATACACGGGAAGCGGCTTGCCATCCTGTGTCGCCAGCATCACTCGCAACGCGTAGTCAGCGAGCCGACCCGCGACGCCGTTTGTGCCATCCAGCGAAGCGACGGCGGCGACTCCCAGCTTTCGTTCTGGCAGTGCTTCCAGCTGTGTCGAGAAGCCGTAGACGGCGCCACCATGGCCGACTTTGGTAAAGCCATCAAAATCCTGGATACGAAAACCGATCCCAAAACCTTGTGGTTTACCATCCAAGTCTTTTTGTGGTGTGAGGATGGTTTGAAAAGTCTCTCGCTTCAGGATCTGACCGTTCTCAAATTGGCCTTCGTTGAACAGGCAGGTCAGGAACTTCGCCAGATCGACGACATTCGAATATAGATTCCCGGCGGGACCTGTGCCCAAAAGAAATGGGGGTGCTTCGAAGCGTCGGCCGTCGTTGGTTCTCATCCAACCGGTGGCGAGATGATTTTTGATAACGGGAGTCACGGTGAATCCGCTGTGCGCCATTTTTAAAGGATCAAGGATTGTCTTACGCACCTGTGCCGCGTGGGAAATGTCAAGCTGTTTTTCGAGTACCGCGCCCACAACGGCTACCGCGGCGTTCGAGTATTTCGTCTTCGTGCCGGGTTTGTAGACAAGGGCGGTGTCGTTGAGGCTGGCGACGGTATCTGCCAGAGAAGGTTCCGTTGGATCAAAGTAATTGCCGACCGGCGATTCGCGAACCAGTCCCGAACGGTGCGTCATGAGTTGCAGGACCGAAATCTCGCCGCCAAAGGGATTGGCCGGTTTGAATTCCGGAAGATAGGTCTGCACAGTCGCGTCCAGATTGAGGTTCCCGCTTTCGACGAGTTGCATGACGGCAATGTCGGTGAAGAGTTTCGAGACCGAACCGACGCGGTACACCGTTTTCTCGGTCGCGCGAATTTTCCGGTCCTTGTCCTGAAAGCCAAAGCCCTCGGCCCAGACCATCTTTTCGCCGTCAACAAGCGAAATGGAAAACGCGGGTAACTGCTTCTGTTCCACCTCGTGTCGGATCGCCGCTTTCAGGCGAATGATGGCGGGGGAATAGTCAACTTTTTTTTCATTGGAAACCTGTGGTGAGTGTTTCGGTTCCTTTGCACTAATACTGGTAACCAGTCCCAGTAAGACCAAAACGGCAAGCGGTCGGTGGAAGTAGTTCATCTTAACCTCGTTTGGTGATTCTCTGGTGTCGGCACGTCCGGCGCTTCTTGACAGGTTGAGATTTGTAGGACTCGTGCGTCAAATCGCGATTAAACCGCACTCTGATGATTGACGGTGGTGATTGACGGTTGTACTCCCGCCATCGTAGATTCATTCCACATAACAGTCAAACATGAATTACAAAAGAGATGATCGGGCGCTGTTATCGGTGGATGATCGCTGCGCGGTGCGGGAGGGAACTGGCCAGACTCCCATATTCATTGAGAAGAGAAGAAAGGGGAGTGGCATTCAAGGCTTGATCTGCCTTGCAGCGTGAAATGTGGCTGGAGTGGCAAGCGGATATAGTCGGGCTGAAAAGAGCGAGGATATAAAGTCAGTTTCAACTATCCAGATTTAAATAAACTTTGGCAGCGCGATTAAACTTTTGCTTTTGTTTTAACTGTGACAGATACAGCCCCATCAAGCTGATTAGTTGCTTTGGGTCGACGGGCTTGGTCAGGTAATCATCGCAGCCGGCTTCAATGCATTGCTGACGACTGTGAGTTTTTTCGCTGGCTGTAAGAGCAATGATGGGGCCTCTGTAACTTGCTTTACGCAGTTTTTTAGTTACTTCACACCCATCTAAACCGGGTAGCTGTATATCCATGAGGATGATATCGAACGGGAAACCTTGCTCGTGTGCTTCCAAAGCAATCTCAAGTGCGTTCTGCCCATTGTCTGCAATGAAGACTTCAGCGCCTGCTTGTTTTAAGAAGTGTGCGACCAGTATTTGACTTTCGGGGGAATCTTCAACCAAAAGTACTCGGCAGTCGAGTTGTGAATTTTCATTCACATTGATAGCTGTGTTCGTCATGAAGAGTGCCCGCCTTTACCCTGAGTAATAATTCGAAGTGGTTCAATTTGAATGCTGTTGAAAATTCGAATTCTTCAAAAAGTGATCTTACCAAAAAGTGATCTTACAGAGATATAAAATTATAGAACACAAATTCGTAGAATGCGTGGATGAAAATAACTGAATGAAGAAGAATATCCGCTTTGGAACCATGACCAGAACAAGTCAACAGAACTGGTCATGTCTTTCTCTGTTTCGATTCGAGGCGTTTACAGCGGGGACTGCGTTTACCTACAGGAAAAAGAGGTAAATCCCTCCCTGGAAAATAGAATTCTCTGCCACTTATTATTTCATCAATATCAAATACGATTTCTGAAATGACAGGCATTGTCCAGGCAGATCCTTAAGTGCTCTCCGAATAGTAGAACCGAACGACCCAGATGCCTGCTTCCAGTGTCGGTTCTTCACTGAGTTCCCACTTGTCTGCCTGGGGACCTGTTTTGGTGGGGATGATGGTGATGCCATTGGGACCGGTGAGGTCACATTGAAAGCTGAGCTGGGTTTGACCATTGTCTGGTGAATAAGTCCAGATTGCCTGGTACGGCGTTTTCGACGCCGGGGTACTATAACCTCCCGCCGTCGAGCCGCCTGAAAGTTCAGACGGGAGCTCAAACGAAGACTTCGTACTGGCTCCGATTAATTGCTTGTTCGTGAGCGTCAATTCCTGAGTGGTGTTATTGGTCAATAATATCGCCATAGGCACAGTCGTTGGTTGTCCCAGGATCAAATTGACAAAGCCCACGGTTTCATAACTGCCTCCTCCTGGGATCGCAGGAGGATTCGCAGTGTACCAATAAGTATCGGGATTCAAATAGCCTTCCAACCGATCAGTAAAACCACTGCCATAAGCGTCACTGTTCTGAGCAATCGCATACAGGTAGGGATCAAAATCGTCTGAATCGGAATCGAGTTCGGACCCGATCCAGTCGGTTAGCTTTCCTTGCGCGCCGGCGAGGGACAGTAAAAAAAACAGCTCGCCGGTCATTAAGCCTCCCACTGTCGTTGAGCTGAAATTCGTCCCATATAATTGAGTGCTGGTCTCGGCGGCATGCGACTCAATATTCACAGTACTGGCGGACCAGCCGAATACCATGCCCGCCATCAGATCGCCGACAACTCTTCCCCCTAAGTCGTTCTCGATCCCATCTGTGCTATAAGCGTCTTTCATTTCATGATAGGTGACGACATACGGAGGATTATTACCATAGATACCCGTTCCCGCATTTAAATCGGTCTCCTTGATGTAGATACTGAAAGCACCTGTCTGGCTTCCGGTACCACTGATCTTCACTCCAGAGGTCCCATTCGTGATTCCCGCACCAATCAGAACGGGATTACTATCCGGGTTCAGGTTAGTCTTAAATCTGGCCTGGGTGTTGTAGCTTTGCGCTGTGGCAAAATTCGGGGCCTGAGGAGAATATGTCTTCCCGCCGCTGTAACCGAACAAGGCACCACTCAGGGCGTAACTGGCAGGGATTCCCGTTGCTGGGCTGGTGTAGCTGCAGACCTTTAGCGGTTTCGTTTTCGTGCTTTTCTGTAACTTGGTCATCAGACTGGTCCAGTCATGATAGACGGTCGGCGCGGCGGCTGATGACATAACACGCACGTTTTTCGAGCCGTTCGATACCACAGCGCCGCTGGGAACCTGATTTGCGACATTGGACAGAATGTTGCTGCGAGAGGTCACCGGGTTGACGGAGGTCGCCTGAAGCGGTGCACCAGTTGTGGCATTGCTGATCATCGTCGCCGCAGGGGACGAAACACCGTCGACGTAGGACAAATCCATATTACTGGCAGTAGGAGTGGGTGCTGCTAAGGTTTTCCCGTCGACTGTCGGTTCAAAAACAATATAGGGGCTTGTCCCCGGGTTACCAGGGTTAGGAGGTTCTGTCAGTGCCGCGGGGCCATAGTTGATATAGACCCGACCTGAAAATTGATTGAGTGCGAATGTGTATTGTGCTGTCGTTCCAAAATAAGGCAGATTCGGAACGGGCGCTAATAAACTGGCAAGACTGAACGACCGCCAGGCAGATGAAAAGTCTGTAATTATATTGGGGCCAATGGTCTGCGGGGTACTTGTTTTGGTGAAAGTCCCCGAAAACGAAACCCAGATCTGATCCTGATGGTATTCGCTCTGATTATTGGTAATCACAAACGGCGTATTGATGTAGGTTCCAGACACTAGAAAGTCCTTTCTCTGTGTTTATGTTTCAAGAATACGATTTCACGTTCAAGCAAATCGGGACACGGATGTTGATACTCGCATCAAAGACCATCTCACTGGGCAGAGGATCATGATGGAAGGGGATTGTAACAGGTAGTATTCAATTGTAAATATCCTGGATTCCAGAGAAGTGGTTTCTCCCTTTTTGTTCATTGGTATGGATTGTGGCACCGTCTAGTGTCTGAGTTGATTCTCTCAGAACTTGCGTTGGTCAGACTGGATTCTGGCCCGTTTTTATTCTTTGAAGCAGAAGTGCCTAATGCATAGCGACCAGAAAAATATTCACATTGTTCAAAAATTATATAGACAATATTTTATCCATGTGTATATTAATAGACTGATGTATTGTTCAAGGTGTTGTTATTTATCAAAACCTTTCAATATCAGGAAGAGCCGCAAACTCAGGCCGACTGATCATCTGATGAAACTTATTATCTGCCTCACGATCCATTTCTAAAGAGGCAAAAAGTTCGATTCACTTTTATTTCGATTCTATTTAATTAAGGAGTGCCTTGTGGTGAAGCATTTATTTAAAGACCGGCGCAAAGGGTTCACATTGATTGAGTTGCTGGTCGTGATTGCCATTATCGCGATTTTAATTGCCCTGTTACTGCCAGCCGTACAACAGGCACGAGAAGCGGCCCGTCGATCTCAGTGTAAGAACAATTTAAAGCAGTTTGGTCTGGCGTTCCACAACTACCACGAGACTTATATTACGTTTCCTCCTGGAATCATCAGTCGCCCTGGTGGTTCTGGCTGGTCTGACCGGTGTGCGAACATGTCCAATGGGGTCGCTTTACCCGACAATAACTATCGTGCCTGGGGCTGGGGAACTTTCATCCTGCCTTTTCTTGATCAAGCCCCCTTGTATAACACACTTAACCCGGATGGCTGTCGTATGCCGAACGCGGGTGACAGTTATGGAAGTACGACTCCATTGAATGATCCTTACCCGTCGTACCGATGCCCCTCCGATACAGGAAAAGCCATCAATGCCATGCACCAGAGTTATTCGACTTCGAACTATGTTGTGAACGAGCGAATTTCCAATGGGAACACGAAGATCCGCATTCGAGACATCACTGATGGAACAAGTAACACACTTTTACTGGCGGAACGTCGTCTGAAACGAGATCCAGCAGGGAAACGCTATGGCGGCGCGATCATCTGGGGACGCAGCAACAATACCGATGCTGCCAATAAATTCCGCGTCAATTGGCCCATCAACACGCCAACCGCAACGACATCTAGCTCGAATGCGGGTTCCGGTGACAGTGGTTGTACGCGGCACGGTGTCAGCAGTAATCACGAAGGGGGAGCCCACTTCTTAATGGCCGATGGCGCGGTTCGCTTCATCAGCGAAAACATCAGCCACAATCCGGCAGCCGGTTCAACAACGACCTGTCTGGGAATGAATTTGAATATGGCTGGCCCCGGATTTATCTACCAGAATTTGTACTTCATCGACGACGAATACGTTGTGGGAGAGTTCTAATTTGAACTGCTGCTCGATTTCAAATCAACCAGCTCAGGTGGGCTGGTTGATGCTTTATTACATTCTCTCTATTTCTGATAAGGTTCTTACGAATGAATCAAGTGAACGTTGTTGTTCGTGCATTGCTGATCGTTTTACTGGCAGGTGTCTGGGGATGTGGAAGTCAGGCCGAGTATTCGGGCGCGAAGCGATTTCCTGTCTCAGGAACGGTCACTTTTGGAGGCGAATCCATTTCAAGTGGGATGATTTCATTGATTCCAGAAGATGGAAAATCCAATCCCTCGGGTGGGCCCATTGAAGACAGTGCATTTACTATTCCGGCAGCGAAAGGGCCCAACAAGGCAACCTACCGTGTAGCCGTCTATTGGCATAAACCGACAGGTAAGAAAATCAAAGATGCCGATACAGGAGCAGAAATCGACGAAGTCAAGCAAGTCATCCCTGCCAGATTCAACGGCGCCACAGAGCTATCCGTTGTGATAACAGGTGATCCCGAAGAAGATGTGATCGAACTGGATCTCGAAGAGTAAGCGCACGGTCATCATCTCGCTAAACAAGCTGAGCGTCATTTGTGGAACGCATTTCCGACAAGATGAATCCTGTCTCAGGCTTAGCGAGATATTGGGGCAGGTTGCATCGGTAGTTGTGTAGCGAGAGGAGCTTTCGGAACGATTTGAATCGCGTTAAACATTGAGTAATCACTGCCGGCCCGATGGCTGATGAGTCTCAGTTCTTCCCCGGCTGCGATCGTGAAGTCGAAGCTCACATACTGCAGACCTTCGCGGAAAGCCTGGGTACGATAATTCCAAGTACCGTCGTTGGCCGTCGCTTTTCTACCGACAACGCGTTTACCGACTTTCAGTTCGATCTCCGCATTCTGATTTGGAGCATCCCCATGTGCGAAGACGTAGATTTTGTATTTGCCAGCCGGAAGATCTAAGACTTTTGTTTCCAGATCGACACAGCGACAATTGTGATAGATGTAGCCTTGGAAGATTCCCGATTTTCCTTTGATTCCCCACTCGCCGTCGTGGCGTGAAATCCGGAGTCGGGCCGTACTGGAGCTGGCGTCGCTGTATCGCGTATAGTCAACCGCTGTCGTGCCAATGTCTACTGAATTCCAGACGTCGTTAGGGCCTCCCACAATTCCGTTATAATTTCCCAGTCCTGGATCATGTGCGAACACGATGTTCAACGAGCGCGGCGATGGCTGGTTCGTACCTTGAACCGGGACTGCGCGTTTTCTTCCATTGAAAAATTCTTGAGTCTGTGTCTCTGGAACTAACTTCGTGTCTTGCGTCTGTGGCGGTTTGGCTATCGACTGTTGAATGATCGGTTCTGGTTTGGATTGCTGTTTCTTAGACTGTTGTTCTCCAGACTGTTGCGCGTAGGCTGTTTCGGTAAACGCGAACGGGAAGGTTCCCAGCAACCCTGTCAACCCGATGAACGATATTGCAAAGAGAACCATGGTCTGCAGGCGGACGGGGCGTCGATCCTGCGTTTCATGAAGAATCGCCTTCAGTCGTTGAGCAAAACCACTCTGGGCTGCCATGGAGACTGCCGTAGATTTCAATATTCGATGCGACCGAAAACGAGAGACCACCTGCATCAGTTGTGTTGCATAGTCTGATGCACGCGTCCCGTTCTGCAAGACGATATCATCGCAGGCAAGTTCCCGTTCGATATGCAGGAACCGGGCTGCCACCCAAACAAGTGGGTTGAACCAGTACAGCGTGCACGCAATCTGCACAAACAGCTGAGAGAGACAATCAAGACGGGAAACATGCGCCAATTCATGGATGAGTGCACAATGGAGCTCGTGCTCCATCCAATCTTCGGCTTCGAGTGGAAGTAGAATCGACGGATGCATGATCCCCCAGGTCATTGGCATGACCTGCTGCTGCGCGGTGACGAGTAGACTCACCGGTTTGGAGTAACCAAGTGCATTGCGACACGTTTGAAGCGAATCGAACAATCGACCTGTCGTCACCACTTCATATTTCCGGGAAACCGTCCGCAGTCGCATTCGCATAATAAACAGACGAATCAACATCACGACAACTCCCGTCAGCCACAACACATTTAAAAATGTTGCGACGTTCGAAAGGAATGCAGGTATGTTATTTGAGCCGCTGATTTTGTCGCCATACACTGAAGATAGTTCGGCAGCAGCCGCTGATTGCGGGGTACTTTTGAGAATGCCCCTCTGTGAGGACTGTTGAAATTTCAAATCCGATAAGGCGCCAGGTGGTGATTCCAGATGGTGGCTGATTCCCGTGTGATTGACTGTGCTCGCTTCGATCGTCCATTTCGGCAGACACGAGTTGATAACGGGTAAAGCAAGTACAGCAAGGATTGCGACGCTCCAGACGGAAGAGCGTACCGATGCGCTGGCGCGACGCAAGAGTCGTGTCATGACAAACGCAACGACAAGAATAAAGGTCGACTTAATCGCAAGATCCAGCAGGAAAAATGATTGTCCAACATACGGAACGAGGTTGAATTCAGTATTCATTAATTAGTTTCCCTTTTCTCTAGCTGCTTTGATGAGTTCGACTATTTCATGCAATTCGTCATCGGTTAGCGGTTCGTCGCCACTAGCAAGCTGTGCCGCCAGCGCCTGCTTGAATGAGCCTTCAAAGAATGTCTGAACCACATGCTTCAATGCTCTGGTCCCTTCCGGGCGTCGCGGGGAAGTGGGGGAATAGACAAACTCACGCCCTTGTTTGTGTCGCCGCACGAACTCTTTTTCCATCAGAATACGGAGCATGGTCCGAATTGCAGTCGGAGTGGGTGCATTCGGGAGATCGCTTTGGATATCGAGCACCGTGGCTTCACTGCGCGAGTAAATCGAATCCATGATTTGACGTTCCCGCCTGCTGAGATTGGCGTGCTGTGACATGACATCTTTCCCTGATGATCAAGAATATTGAATCGCTAATAAATTAGCGGTTAGAGAGGGTGGTGTCAATGTGAAAAGCCAAAAAATTAGCGAATAGAGGCGTCAGGCAAAAAGCATTCAACAGGAATGTGCGTGTCTTTGGTGAATTTCGTGGTAGAAAAATAAATCTGAATCTGGTCTTCAACAGACGGTTATTTAGCTTTGTCTACGTCTTCAACGATGGCAGTTCCGCTCGCGTCAATGCCGATAATTCGCTTGGTTGGTATTTGATCGGGGCGATAGAGTTGAGGTCGATACTGATAATTGGGATCCTGCAGTTTCTTTACGATGATGTTCCCCAGTTCGTGATGCAGCTTAGCAGCGGTCGCCAGGTCCATCTGTGCCATAAAGGCCGAGAAGTTGTGATTGGGATCATGCAGGCGCAATTGCACGCGTCTGGCGGGGAGGTTTCTGCCGTTGAGATCTATGCCTTGCCAGCTTGTTTCGACACTCCATCGATAGCGCGAGGGGATCGTGACGACGCCAGAATCAGACACACGTAATGCGCTGGTATACATGTTATAGGAATTGCCCTGTGTATTGGGATTCTCAGTTGTGGAAGGAGAGCCGGCAAAGACAACCGTCAACACGCCACATACGGCAAGCGAACTGAATAACGAAGGGCTGAGAAAGCGTTTCATTTTGTGACTCCATTCATTCTGAGCGAACTGATGAGAGAGGAAATCGAAACAGGGGACAGGATACCATTCGTTCCTCGATCTTCCGAATCTTTCCTTGAAGGCATGGGTCTACAGGCTCGTCAATCAGATGTCATTCAAAATTTGGAGACTCCAGATTGCTTTATAGTTGATTCCCGCTGGGAAATGTTGGATAACAGTAGGATAAGAAAATTGTCTCTTTTTCATTTAGCTGAAACTCATTCTTCAATACAAACCGATTGCTGATTCATAAAGGAAGCGCACCTGTGATTCGAAACTCCAAAACCCTGATGACGCTGTTGCTGTCTGCGTGTCTGACTCTGACAGTCACGGCAGCAGAAAAATCCGATACTTCGTTAAACCGCCTGTCGACCGCAGAACAGAAGAGTGGCTGGAAGCTGCTGTTCGACGGCAAGACCACCAACGGCTGGCGGAATTATCAAAAAGAGGGCGTCAATAAAGGCTGGACAATCAAAGACGGCGTGCTCTCCCGTTCCGCCAAAGGGGCCGGCGATATCATTACCGACGATCAGTTCGAGTTCTTCGAAATCTCACTCGAATATCGGATCTCCAAAGCGGGCAACAGCGGCCTGATGTTTCATGTCACCGAAGAAGAACAGACACCTTGGCGCACCGGGCCGGAAATCCAGATTCAGGACAACGTCGATGGGCACGATCCGCAGAAAGCAGGCTGGCTGTATCAGCTTTACAAACCGGCGACTCCCAAATGGATGATTGAAGCCGAAAAAGCGGGCAAAAAAGTCACGCCGGAGGTCGTCGATGCGACGCGGCCCGCAGGCGAGTGGAATCATCTGTTTCTGAGAGTCGGACCCGATCGATCCGAAGTCATCATGAATGGTGTGAAATATTTTCGTTTCAATAAAGGAAGTGCTGACTGGGATAAACAGGTCGCTGCCAGCAAGTTCTCCAAGTTTCCCAAATTCGGAAAACCAACCAAAGGACACATCTGCCTGCAGGACCACAACGATCTGGTCTCCTTCCGCAACATCAAGATCAGAGAAATTCCCGCGGACAACTCCGTTCAGGATCCCAGCGATGGCGAACTGTCTTTAAAAGGCGTACCTGCATTCCCAGATCTGAAATGGGAAGGCTGGGAAGCCGTTGATGAAGAGTCCGGGAAGGTGCTGCCACTGCGACCTATGATCATCACGCACGCCAACGACGGCAGCGGACGCATTTTTGTCGCCACGCAACGCGGCATGATTCACGTCATTGATAAAAATTCACCGAAGCAAACAAAACTGTTTCTCGACATTCGCTCCAAGGTCGCCCCCTGGAAGAAGAACAACGAAGAAGGTCTGTTAGGGTTCGCTTTTCATCCGAACTATAAAGAGAACGGCCAGTTTTTCGTCTACTATTCTGCCGAGGGAAGCCCGCGGAAATCAAAGGTCGCCCGTTTCCAGGTTTCCGCCAACGATCCCAACAAGGCGGATCCCCAAAGTGAAACAATCGTGATGGAGATCGATCAGCCTTACGGCAACCATAACGGCGGCTCGATTGAATTCGGACCCGACGGCTATCTGTATATCGGACTCGGTGACGGCGGTTCCGGCAATGATCCGCTGGGTAACGGTCAGAACCTGGAAACCTTACTCGGTTCTATCTTACGTATTGACGTTGATAAGCAAGCGGATGGCAAGAACTACGCGATTCCCGTGGATAACCCGTTTGTCGATCGGGCCAAGGCGAAACCGGAAATCTATGCCTACGGCGTGCGGAATATCTGGCGATTGAGCTTCGATCCCAAAACCGGAACGCTCTACGCCGGCGATGTCGGCCAGGATCTCTGGGAAGAGGTCAACATTATCAAAAAGGGCGGCAACTACGGCTGGAGTGTTCGTGAAGGCACACGCAACTTTGGCAATCGCCCCGAGACCGCGAAAGATACACCCATCGATCCGATCTGGGAATACGATCATGGCGTGGGCCGTTCCATCACCGGTGGTATCGTTTACCGGGGAAAACGGCTACCCGAACTAGAAGGTCACTATGTCTACGCCGACTTTGTCTCAGGTAAACTCTGGGCTCTTGACTACGACGAGCAGACTGGTGAAGTCAAACGCAATGTGCGTCTGGCAGCCAGTTCCGTCCCCGTCATGTCCTTCGGCACCGACGAAGACGGCGAACTGTATTACACCGTCCAAACCGTCAAAGGCGGCGAAGGCATCTTCCGGTTTGAAAAGAAGTAGTCGTTAAGAAGAGGTTTTCCAGACTGTCCTGACACAGGTATGAGCGGCACGGCGCGAGCCGCCGTTAGCAGCGACAGACAGTAGGAAGTCCGAAACCAATTCGAATTAAACTACCACGAAAAGCACGAAAGTTGAAAACGCGTCGAATTTGACTTTCGTGTCTTTCGCGAATTTCGTGGTAGAAAAACCAATTCAGCTTAAACTGACCTGATCTCTTAAAAGTAGGGCGCGGACCCATGTGTCCGCCCGCCTGGCGAGATCCGTACGGGTCATTCTAACGATGGAACCAGCTACAGCATTGAAGTGGCACCACGCAAGACACGTCGATACCGCGGGGAGACACATGGGTCTACCCCTACATTTTCTGTTGGTCACCCATTAGAATGGATTCGAATAGGATAATGTTTTCAGGAAGCATGCCATGATTCAAAACCATCGCTTTGACAATCGCCTCATTCGAGGCATCTATCTTGTCTTGTTTATTATTGCGATTATCCTGATCTACTTTTCGACGCTGTTCCGAAAAGATGCTTACCTCATTCTGGGGATTACGTTCGCCCTCTATGGCATTTTAAGGTTGGCGAAGAGAATGGTCTCCGGCGTTTCCGTCGATAAGCTGGATCGAATACTCTTTTATGCATTTGTTTTACTGTCGTTGTTCCCCCTCTCCTATGGCGTCTGGTTGATGCTCATTCATACTAAAATGATTGCTAGCTAAAAATAGAACTCAGGAACCCCCCCAAAAATGTGTCGCTCAATTCTCCTTCTAATTACGCTCTGTCTCACCACCCAAACTCACGCCGCCGAACGACCTAATGTGTTGTTCATTGCCGTCGATGACCTTCGACCGGAACTCGCTTGTTACGGCAAGCAGCACATTCATTCGCCGAACATTGACAAGCTGGCGGCAAGCGGCACTCTCTTCGAGCGGGCGTTCTGCATGGTGCCGACCTGTGGGGCTTCGCGTGCCAGTCTGATGACGGGTATCCGTCCTGCTCGCAAACGCTTCGTCAACTTTCTGACCTGGGCCGAGCGGGACGCGCCGGGCATCACAACAATGAACACACAGTTCAAGAAAAACGGCTACTACACGGCTTCACTGGGAAAGATCTTTCATCATCCAAAGGATAGCGCTCAAGGCTGGTCGGAACCGGCGTGGCGTCCGCAGGGCGTTCCCTGGTACCAGCAGCCGAAAAATCAGGAAGTGCACGCACAACGACTAAAAGAGGGGAAAAAGCAGGGAAAAAAATGGAAAGGGCCCGCGTGGGAATCAGCCGACATGCCCGATAATGCATACATGGATGGCGTCCTGGCTGAGAAAGCCATCAGCACCCTGCAGCAGTTGAAGGGACAGGATGAGCCTTTCTTTCTGGCGGTCGGTTTTTTCAAGCCGCATCTGCCTTTTATTGCGCCGCAGAAATACTGGGATCTGTATGACCACGACAAAATCCAACTGCCCGCCACTTACCATGTTCCCAAAGACGCACCGAAAGAATCGATACACAATTCCGGTGAATTACGGTCCTACGCTGATATACCGCGTAAAGGACCTGTCTCTGATGAAGCCGCCCGCAATCTGATTCACGGCTACTACGCCTGTGTCAGTTACACCGACGCCCAGATCGGCAAACTCCTGGCCGAACTCGACCGTTTGAAACTGAGCGACAACACAATCGTCGTCCTCTGGGGCGATCATGGCTGGAACCTGGGGGATCACACGCTCTGGTGTAAACACAGCTGCTACGAGAGCTCCCTGCAGATTCCGTTGATCGTGCGAGCGCCGGGAATCAAAGGAGGCCAGCGCAGGTCAGCCCTGATCGAATCCATCGATGTCTATCCCTCACTCTGCACTTTGACCGGCATTCCACTGCCCGAACACCTCGCAGGCCAGAGCTTCGTTGGCTTGATGCGCGATCCGGATACGAAGTGGAAGCAGGCCGCCGTCAGCCGCTTCCGTAACGGCGACACCATCCGCACCGACACACTCCGCTACACCGAATACACGTACCCCAAAGGCAAGCGGATCTCACGCATGCTCTATGATCACACTACTGATCCGGCCGAAGATACGAATGTGGTAAAAGACCGCATCGACGAGAGCCGCGAGCTGTCGCGTCAGTTAAAACAGCTCAAAGGCCGTGACGGAAAAAAGTCAAAAAGTGATTGAGTAATGGGAGAAACTGCCATTCTTCAGGCTATTTATTTCGCAGTAATCAGAAAGACGTCGGGTAAACGATTATAACTCGTTGGCCTCTACATCGATGGTCTTAATAATCTTTCCGTCTTTCACAAGAGTCACCTTCGTTCCCGGCGGGAACTTGAGAGTGGTAAACACTTCTGGGGAGAATTGTGGCTCGAGTTGGACTCTGTTAACGTCGTATGTGACGTGCCACGACAGTTCTTGCCGGCCCTCCCGTTTGACGGTCATGGAACCAAAACGGTTGTAATGTGCCTGGCGCGGAAACCAGACGCCGGGACTTACTTCCTGCCATTCATCGATGATCGCCTCTGCGATGGGCATCTCTTTCGAGTCTCGGTAGGTATAGCTCAAATTCCGTACAGGAGTTAAGTTCCGGTCTTGAGCCAGCCAGAATTCCCGTCGACTTCGGGGCGTTCCTTTGGGATCAATGTACTCAATGGAGATCTTTGTGCACAGCAGTCCCTGACACGCTTCCGAGCCGAGAATCTGTACTTTAAGCTTAGTACCTTTACGCAACTGGGACGGACCCGGATATGACCGGATGGCTTTGGCTCCTTTGAGGTAAGTTGAGAGCGGGATCTTCAGTCCTACATTCTCCAAAAGGAACATGTGCGGCCGGGCAAGATTCGGAAGAGGCATCGGTTTATCGGAGATCCCACCTTTACTTGACTTCTTTCGCTGTTGTCCTCGCTTTTCAGCGACGACATCGTCTGTCCAGAAATACCGACTGGTCTTTGCGTCACAAACCGTAATCCATGTTTTGGTTCCGATATTCGTATAATTGGCATTGGCAGGATCCTTCTTTTGGTTCAGCCAGCCTAAGCCACCTTGAGTAATCACGATGAAACGCCCTTTTGACTGGTCTTCCTGGCGGAACTTCAACTCCTGAACGTCGAGCATGATCTGCGTCTCGCACACAATCGGTTTTGGAACGTCGATGGCGAACAAGGGGTTTACGTCACTCTTGGTGCTGGTCAAATTGAGTTTGAGATCATCATAGAACGCTTCGTTTTCCTCGACTTTACGAATCAGCGTCTGGAGTTCCTCAGCGTGTGCCGTTTCGTTCTGTTCGCCCCGGGCAGAGAGCGGCATTAAAACGAGCATCAAAATTGTGCCGATACAAATCAAAGTTGTGTGACGAGTCATCCGCGTTTTCTGGAATAGCATCTTTACTCTCCCTTTGAATGGGAACGTCTGGCGAACAGTTTTGAGTATCGAGCATGAGGAAGCCTGTCCCCATAGTGATCGGCTCCGTTTATGCTACCTTCATGAAAGCACTACGAACAGAGACGTTTTCGTGGCTTTCGTGGTAGAAAACAATGATATTTCTTAAACAGGCAATGTCTCTCAAAAGTAGGGTGCGGACCCATGTGTCCGCCCGCCTGGCGAGATTCGATACGGGATTTACTCTTCTAATGGAACCAGCGCCAGCATTGAAGCGGCACCACGCAACGCACGTCGATCCCGCGGGTAGACACATGGATCTACCCCTACTTCTCTTGTGGGTCGGAACATTATTCCTATCACTGTTGGCATGCCAACTGTGCCACCCAATAATCTAAAAAAATGAGCGGAACGGCGCGAGCCGCCATTTTGAACTTACTGTTCCGCGGTATTCCGATGTGTCAAATGGTGGGGCAAAATGCCCTTCATTCAACCTTGTTGTAAATCACCGGCATTTGCCCTTTCCACTGGTTCCAGGTTTCCTCATTCGTCACCAGTTCTGCCATGAAGTGTCCAACGTTGATGCGGCTGGTCTGGCCGGCGTTAAAAATTGCGCTTCTGGTGGGCGAGGGGTGAAGCTCGTATTCACTTACGTCGTCTTCATTGAGTAACGAATCCGGTCGCACTACGGCCCACTCGATTGTCTCACTATTATGACCAATCTTTGTGCGTAAATAATCGGCGGCTTTCTCGTTGTCCGGATGCGGCGGTACGAGTAGACGTAGCAACCCGATCACACACTTTTGCGCCAACGAAATCGGTTCCTTCAGATCGCGGTTGCTGTTTCCCGCCGTATTCATCAGCACAAATCGCACCGGTTTTCCCGCATGCGTGGCTTGAATCGCTTCGCATAAGTGACGGACGGTATCGGTCACCAGCAGACGCGGTTTTCCAAAAATTCCCTTAAGCGACAGTTGATGTCCTAAACAGGAAGCGAACGCATCACAGCCTGTGACATGCTGCTGTATTTCCGCGTCCGTCAGATCATGCACACTCGCCTGGATTTCGGAAAAACCTTCATGACCGGTGATGAAGTCATTAAACGAATCAGGCGTGCGGACAATGGCTTTCACCTGCTCACCACGCTGTAGTAACTGCTCTACGAGCAGCCGACCGGTAGCACCGGTGGCGCCCACGACAAGGGTGGTCATGCTTTGCTTTCTTAGAGGAAATTGGATTGCACTTACTTCATCAGCGCCGCTGGAGTCAGTCTTGATGTACCTGTGCGGGAATGAAATTCAGTTTCGCCAGCCACTCCATCGACTGCTTCTGCCAGGCATCCCACATCGGGCCTTTATAGCCGTTCAAGCCGTGGCCTCCGGATGGTAATTCCAGGAACTTGGAGGGAATGTTTTTCGCCTGCAACGCATCAAATAGTGCCTTACTGTTTTCCACAGGCACGGGTTTATCGTTAACCGCATGTGCCAGGAAGATTGGCGGCGTCTGTGTGGTGACCTGTTTTTCATTGGAGAAGAGCTCAATCAGTTCGGCTGAAGGATCTGCTCCCAGTAGATTCTTTTTCGATCCACCATGAGTTGTTTTTCCCATGCTGACCACGGGATAAATCAGAATCGCAAAGTCGGGGCGACTACTCTGACGTTTAATAGGATCGTCTGCTTTAGGATCGCCGCCGTCAAAATGCGTTGCCGCCGTTGATGCCAGATGACCGCCCGCGGAAAAGCCCATGATGCCGACTTTGGTGGGATCGATGTTCCACTGCTTCGCATTCGCACGGACGGTGCGGATCGCCTGCTGCGCGTCCATTAGTGGCACAAAAGATCGTCCGTCTGGCATCCGATACTCAAGTACGACGCCGGTAATGCCGTGTTGATTCAACCATTTGGCAATGCCGTGACCTTCACCGCCGGTCACTAGTCCCCGGTAACCGCCACCCGGGCAGATGACAATTGCGGCTCCGTTGCCTTTCATTGGTTGATGTACGGTGAGCTTCACATCAGCCTTCTCGAACTGATCTTCGCCTGTCGGCGCTTCACCATTCCAGATTGAGACCACCTCCGGCGGGAGGCTCGTCTCTTGACCAGACTCCGTCTTTTCCTGCGGCGGCATGAGCAGCGTTGACAACACCTGTGCGTGAACACGGTGCCCGAAATCATTCGGATGATTGACGCCGTTGCCGGTCAGGTCCCAATCCTTTTTTTGCTTGAGAAACTCAGTCCAGATCGAAGTCATGTCTGCCAGCGCGACTCCCGGCTCACAGAGCTCCGCCAGTGCATCGCGGTATTGTGGAAACAATTCGTGTTTGAGTCGGATCCAGTCCTTGTTACCTAGCATTGGTGCCACGAGAATGAATTCGGTCTGAGGCCGTTTCTCGCGAATCTTTTTCATAAGCGTTTTCGTGTTGGCCTGATATTCTTTCGCAGAGCGGCCCGCGGAATCGTTCATGCCGAACGCAATGATGACCAGGTCGGGGTTCGACTCCAGGACCTTGTCGACTTGGGTCAGTGCCCAGCGTGTGTCTTTGCCACCGATCGAAGGGTTTTCCAGATGCACTCTGGTCTGATAGCGGTTCTGCAGATGTTCTTGTAACAAATCATGAAACGCAGGTTGGAACGGTGCTCCTCCTGCCCAGCCCGAAGCGTTGCAGCCAGTGGAAATACTGTCTCCCAGTAGCACGATCGAAACGGTATCGTGTTTCCGCAGTTTTTGAATCGTACGCGGCAGGGCTTTCTCATCGAATGTTGGCACGATGGCTTGCCAGTCGGCCGGCTTGTGCTTGTAAGTGATGCAGGTCTGCATGTTGTGATACTCCAGCTTACCGCCGAAGAAGATTTCGCCGTTTCCATCGCGATGCGTCAGTTTGTGCCGTTGTGAATTATCAGGACGACGCAGTTCGGTGGCTGTTCGCGAAACGATGCGAGAATTCTTGGGTAGCGTAATCTCGCGTGTTCCCGGATTCCAGGTATAGTCCCGGCCTTCCTCGTACGTGATGTCGCCCGCGGGATTGCGAACGCTGAGCACGTTTTCGATGGGAAACAGAAGCGATGCTTTCGATTCCCCCGTTTTCGGATCTTTGATAAACAGCACCGATTCCCCCTCGACTGTATCTCCCTGCCAGAACGGCTGCAGGAGTTCCGGTGTGTATTTCCACTCGGGCGCTTCACCCGCCGATGCTGTTCCTGACAGCAAAAGCATCCCGGCACTTAAGAGACAACTCAAGTACCAAGGTGTTTTCATAACTGTTGACGTGAACCGAAACTGATGCTGTTTGCTGAGTTGAGTATGCCCGTTCACAAGAATCTCCGTTTGCGCTGTCTTGAAAAATAATCTCTGTTAGAATACATGGGCTTCATTGTAACTGCTTTTGACTCGTTTGTCTGCTGAATTCGGATTTGGCTCGACCAATCTAATAATATAGTCATGGAGGACATCTCATTCCGCTCCCCCCATTTCACTTCTGCCCAGGGCTGCTTGGCAAAGCCTTCGGTTCACGGTATTTCTGGTTCTCATCGTACGTGGCTGCCAATGTATTGATCGATCTTGAAGTGTTGTATTATCTCAGCAGAAATGAGCCGCCGTTTCATCGTTATCTGCATACCTATCTGGGGGGCATCGCAATGGGAGTCGTTGCGGGACTGTTGATGTTCGTCGTCGTTCAGATGGTTCGTCGCGTGTTACCCGCCGATTCGCGCTGGGGAGAACGGTTGGCACAAACGCCGGGGCGGTTATTACTCTGGCAATCACTGTTGGTCGGCTTGATTGGCGGCGTGTCGCACATTCTACTCGACAGTTTGATGCACGAAGAAATGAATCCGTTCTGGCCGCTGGCTGAAGGTAATGCATTGGCCGGGACAGTCAGCGTTCTCGCTTTACACATTGCTCTGGCTGTGATCGGCTTTTTCGGGTTGATTTTCTGGCTGCTGTTGCGGGAGTAGGGCACGTATTCTGGTTCGTTATTTTCTACCACGAAATTCATATTTGATGATTTTGAACTTTCGAGTCTTTCGTGGTAGTTAAAATCGGCTGTGACGCTGTTGCCATGTGTCCGGTCTAGTTACTTGCCAACAGTGATCGGAGAAACGTCCCGATCACAGGAAAGTAGGGGGAGACCCATGTGTCTCCCCGCGGTATCGACGTGTCTTGCGTAGTGATGCTTCAATGCAGGATTTGGTCCATTCTCTAGAGTGAATCCGGTTTGACCCTCGCCAGGCGGGCGGACACATGGGTCCGCTCCCTACTTGAAAAACATGAGGTCAGATTAAGAAGAATGGTTAAAATTGCGAAACAGGTTCAAGTTGAGTAATCCCTATAATCGATAAATCGACAGGGGTGCAGTTATGTTGTTCTAAGAAACAATACGGGCTGTAGATTTTCGTAAGGGGGGGATAGCTATGAAAATTGATTCGCTTGGCTCTAGTAGTCTGCTGACGCAATCACAGCAAAAACGTGAGCAGGAACATGATGTCCAGAATATCTTCAGTGCGATGCTGGCTCAGGCAGGCCGTCAAGGGTATGCCTCTGCGGAAGCGCCAGACCAGGTTTCTGATGACCAGCAATCCTTAACCGAAGGTTTGCAAAGAACTTGGGACAGTTGGTTCACAGGCGAACTAAACGGCCGGTATTCGCAGGTATCCAATTCTAAGGAATTGAAGCAGTCGTTCGGCGAAATTATTGTTCGGGCACACGAAGAGGGCGGGTACGTCGATCCTCAAAGCTTCCTGCAGAATCTCTCTCAAGACGAATTGGCAGTGATTCAGAAGGTGCAAAGCCTGGCAAGTCCCATTCAGGTCGGGTCGTTGACGGAAGAGGGCGCATTGAATTTGCTCCTGCCACCTGCGGCACAGGTCGACTTGAACCACGATGGAATCACCCGTAGCGGCGTCGCCAAAGGGCTTCGCTTTCCCAGCAGTAACACACCTGCTGCGGTTGTGAAGGCATGGGAAGAAACGACTGAGGGAATGAGCTTCGGCGAAAAAGCCGTCGCAGAATTACAAATGATGCTGCCACTGCTCACGGCCAATCTGGTAGTGGATGACAACGGCAAGTTTGTGCGTCAATATGAGCCCGGCGATCCTGAATTCAGAAACCCGCTGGCAGCCTCTGATTATTCTTACGTCACTGTAACCAAAAATCGACTGGATGCGCTGGAGTTCATGAAAAACGAAATTCCACCCGACAGATACGAGAACCAGAAATCGTTCTGGAATAAATTTCAGCAGTCGCTGATTGATCATGGCGCGGAATAAGCGTCAGAACTGCTTTCTTCAGGTTCACGCTTGTCTTTCTTCGTTTTCACTTTGTTCTGAGCAGTGCTGCGCATCGTAATATTTAAGCAGGAGTCCTTCGGAGCGGTATTTGGTTAAGCAGATTACTAAGTGACTAATGGTGCAACTGCCAAGAAAACCGACGAAAAAGCCGATCATCATGCCGAGAATGCCCGAGTAGAGGGTATAGAGGGTCTTCGATTCTACTACCTATTGATCCAACTCCAAGAACATTTGATCAAACTTTAAGAACAGCTTGATCGCCTTTCTGTTTCGAGTAAAACACTACTCTTCCAGATTCAATGTCAGGCACGGCGTGCCACCGAAGTGGAGAGAGACCTGCTTCTCAGGAACGTTCGGTACGCACCACTCGACAACCATTTCAGTGCCGGGTGGTTGCTCATAATCGTCGAATATAATGTTCCCTTCCGCATCGACCCAGAACATGACGTCGTTAAAAAATCCTTCGATGTAGTCTGACTCTGCTTCTGATGTTTCTTTACCCGGCGGACTGAAACCAAAATCATCAAGGTCAAGTTGCTCGCGTTGCAGGACCAGTATCCGCGAATATTCCTGATCGTCGTCAGGAAAGGTCGTCTTGCGATCGACGACCGCGATCTGCACGTAAGTGCCCGGCTTCGCGAGGGCCGCCTTGATTTGATCCTGGTAAGCGGAAAGCTCCTTTTTGAGAGTCTGCTCTTCTTCTGTCATTTCCTTGGGAGTGTAGGGCTTTGTACAACTGGAGAGCAGCAATGCCCCCAATACGAATAAGACGAGTGTTTGTTTCATGGCGACCGTTCTCCCCAGGATATTCATCGTTAACTTCGAGGTTAGACTGACTGAATAATAGAACAAAGCATCTGACTATGCTAGAGAGTAAAGGAGTTGCAAGAAATACTTGCCCTTTACTATTGCTCCAGATGATAGATAAAATTGCCTTACGATGAATCACCAACGAAAGAACCAACCCAGCCAGAACGTTTTGCAATCACAGCAAGTTCGTGATCTGAAATGGGCCATCACCAGCCCGTCGTTAATCAGACAGTCCAGCGAAGATGAGAATTTTTCCGAGGTTCCCGATTTTCAAGCGATCGACGTTCCACATTTGGAGCGTTACCTCACCCCTTATTCCCATTTTCGGATCGGTCAATATTATGAAGGTCTGATCTTGTATTGGCTGGAACACATTCGTCGGCTGAAGATCATCGCCCGGCATCAGCAGGTCTTTGAAGAGAATCAAACGGTCGGCGAGATCGATGTTCTGTTCGAAGACGAAGCCGGCGTAATGACGCACTGGGAAATCGCGGTCAAATTCTATCTGCACTGTCCCGAGGATAATCCCGTTGGCAGCCAGTTCATCGGACCCAATGTGAAGGATTCGTTCGAAAGGAAAATGCGGCGGCTGTTTGAGCATCAGCTCCCTTTGAGCCAGACACACTTTCCCGATGTGACCCGGCGGCAGGCCTTCGTCAAAGGCATGATCTTTTATCACCCCGATCACAGTTCGCCGACACAACTTCCGGAGAAACTCTCTCCCACGCACGTACGAGGCACCTGGCTGCATCTCTCCGAACTCTCCCGGCTCACCGAGCAGCATGGCGAATTGCTGTTTCTGATCCGCGAAAAACCAGACTGGTTATCCGAGGCTCTCTGCAACAAAGCCGATGAAAGACTGCTTTCCTTTGCAGACTTGCAAAGTCAATTGAAAACGCATTTTCAGGAACAAACCAGACCCATTCTCATCAGTGCGCTCACCTGCCAACAGTCAATCTGCCATGAAGTCAACCGCGTTTTCATCGTCACCAATTCCTGGCCGCATATGGAACTAGAAATAAAATGATCCCGTTCCTTACTGCAGGCGTTACATCAAGCAGTAGGTAATCGAAATACAACGTGCTATTGGTTGGGCATTATCATGACGTTTACTCAGACGCATTACGCATCTCTGCTCTGATCCTGATTTCATCGCGGAGACAGATGCCTTGAAATGTTTCCACTTAGAACCGTCAGTTTTTTTCAACCTGCGGCACGTCAAAATATTTGATACGCATCTTTAACCACAGTGACATGTCCTCTTTTTTATAGTCTTCTTGATAGTCCTCAATCCATTTTGCAATGTCTGCACGTTCGACTGAGTCTGCATAGTTCTTTAAAACGGAGGGTTGATTGAAGAACAGGAACTGCCAGTCAAATCCGATTCCCAGGTCCATGTCTCCTGAGCATTTGGCACGATACATAAGAGGGAGGTCTGAGAGATCACCTATCACATGCAGGAGAAGGGCGCAGTGATAGATGTTTTCGAAGTGATCACACGGCTTCTCACTCAGGCGAGCTTTCAATTCTTCTTGAAAGCACCATCGGAGCCAGTCGTGGTGATCGGCAACATTTGCGATTGAGATTGAACTGAGTATTTCAGTACGTTGTTTCGATGTCATGTAAAAACTTATATTATCTGATTTTAGATTTAAGTAAACGAGATCAGTGTAGCAAAACTAAGTCGTAAGATCATTTGAAGAGACTGTGATTCGATGAAAGATCAACGGGAACGGCAGGCACGCGATTTATATCAGGGTCTGAAAGACATATTGGAGCATAGGCAATCCTCAGTGAAAATCTCCATCGAAGGCGAAGGGATTCATTGGAGCTGCCTCGCTGAACGGGATCATTTATCTTGTTCGATCAGTTGTTATGGTCACTCGGGGCCCGAATATTACATCACGTTTTATCATGATACTGAAGAATCTGGGACTGCTCGAATTCTTTCAATAAGTGATACACTTGCTGCAGTGAAATCCTGGCTGGCAGGACGAACTCTGACAGAGATGTATGACCGATTTCAGTTTGTAGATCGTGACAAGCGCGTGCAGATGTTGTTCAGAGCAAATCTTCTTCTCGCTATTCCAGCTTTGAAAGACATGACGACGATTCAGATTGAGCACATGGGAGCCGATAGTTATCATCTGAAAATCAGAGGACAGGACCGGTCTGGCGAAATACATACCATTGGAAAAGAGAAGCAGCCTGATGCCTTTTTTGCATGGGACGATTGTGTGCTTTTTCGCTTCAAGGTGGCCGATCAGCGAAAACTGGCACAAGTTGTTAAACGGTGGATTTGTGATCGCATAATGCCTTCAACGCTGCAAGCGGAATTTCCATGGATCGAGATGAGTGAAGTGGCCGAATATTATGAGCAAGGGAATCCCATCGAGGGAGAATTTATAGTCAGTTGGGACAGCGTTGAAGATATTTATGATTACATTATCAACTCCCCCGAATATAGAGAACAGATCAGAGCATTTATGGATTCACTGCGTAAAAAGGGGTATGACAGATCCTTGCGAGCAGGCCAATCAATGTCGACGTTTGTGCTTTCCCGTTCAAGGCGACATGGAATGGAACCCGACGATCCCAGCCTGGCTTTCGATTTTAGGGACGATCACATAATTGTGTATAACTACCTGAATAGAGGGAAAGACATAGAGACAAGATATCAAACAACCGAGTTAAACCCGGAAATTGATGGACTGCTCCAGGAACTGATCGCAAAGCCGATTGGTTGAAGTTCAAAATGAGAGATCAGAGTCGCTTGTGTAGAATTAGCGTTTTTTTATTCCCCGTTCGTTTTCGGCAGGATTTCCAGCCACGCGGATACCAGTGATTTGAGAGGTATCTTTCGTCTCGCGTAACCCGCATGGCCCCAGGCACCGCTAGCGAATGTGCTACCTCCACCTGGTGCATTTATCTGATCCTCAAAGAAAAATTCCAGACGATGTTTCAAATCGATAGACGCGTGAAAGGTCCAACTCACTGTCAATTGAGAATCCGGATCATGTTCATCTTGAGGACGCTCTTGCAGTTCGAACCCTGTCTGGTAAAAACGGATATTGGAATAGATATTCCCACGTTGGCTTTCGAAATGCACCCGCAGCGGGCTGAGAACGTCGGAAGTCTGTTTTTGGGCCTGACCGTCTACAGGGAATTCAATGATCGGTAAATCCTGTTCCAGTGGAGATCTGCGGGCGGGCAGTTGGATATGTTCAAAGTAGATCGTCTTCATTTCGGCCTGAGGTCGGAGTTCAAAATAAGCGATTTCATTCAGAGGCATCATAAGTTCAATTGGCACGCTACCATATCTGTGAGAAACCCAGCTTCCGTTTTTAAGATTCTGTCGCTCACCCGATTTTGAAACGACCCACAGAGAGGCGTTTAATGGTTTGCCTCCTGTGTTATTGAAAATGATCTCAGACGTGTTTCTGGTATTCTGTGGTTCGCCGTAAAAACCACTGTAGGAACTCCAGCCG